>ERZ781274.1-NODE-1-length-616159-cov-445.895315_pt1 | contig 616159 bp, 475 predicted proteins | sample MGYA00375852_ERZ781274 | MGnify/ENA primary metagenome ERZ781274 (study PRJEB29790, sample SAMN03653692) | human gut metagenome | host: Homo sapiens | place: USA: Dallas, Texas | collected 2013-07-09 | study: EMG produced TPA metagenomics assembly of the Gut...
TTACCGTCATCGCGCTTGCCTACATCGAAATCGAGTTGCAGCACCATCCCGTGCGTAATCTGTCAGAAGAAAAAAGAGAGATTGCCGCCTACGTCAGCAAGGCTCTGTCTTTCGTAAGAAAGATGCAGAAATTCCTTGCCACGCCTCAAGTGTCACCACTAATATCCGCCAATAACGCAACAGAAACCACCGCCAGCCTTCTTCAATGGACGGGCAACGCCATCGACCTCGTGGAACTTATCTACGGCATAGACGTGATGGGCTGCATCAACAACGGCAATATGCCGCTCAAACAACTCGCTCCACTTCTCTATAAGATATTCGGGGTTGATTCTAAAGACTGCTACCGCTTCTACACTGATATCAAACGCCGGAAGAACGAAAGCCGCACCTACTTCCTTGACAAGATGCAAGAGAAACTGAATGAGAGGATGCTGCGTGATGAGGAACTGGAACTAAAAAGACGGTAAGTATTTCTATACCTTTTCATCGTTTGAATGAAAAATCGGCTTATTTTTTGTCATTACATAAAAAAGTCTTATCTTTGCATCTATAATTAAGAAGATATGCGGTTCTGACCGTGTTCAACGATAACAGTACCCGTTTGGCATACCGTAAGATCTGCCGGCGGGTCATTCTTTTTTTATAACGGTATGGCAAATAAGGAATCACGTTCCATTGATGAACAAATAGAACTGCTCAAACAAAGAGGAATGCTTGTCGGCGATGAAATTTTCGCTGCCCGGCATTTGGCTCATATTAGCTACTATCGTTTGAAGGGATATTGGTGGGACATGCAGTCCGATAGAGCCAATCATCTGTTTCAGCCGGATTCCAAACTGGAAGATGTAATCACACGCTATTATTTCGACAAAGAACTGCGCCTTATTTTATTTGACGCCATCGAAACAATAGAAATCACGCTGCGTACAAAGATGATTTATCATCTTTCACAGTCCTACGGAGGGCTGTGGTATCGTGACCCGAGATTGTTTGCAGATGTCACTTTTCACACACAGCACCTCAAAGAGCTGACAGAAGAGTTTTTACGGAGTAATGAGATTTTTGTGAAAGACTACAAGCGAAAGCACCTTGTGACTGATGCAAGCGGTGAAAAGACGCTTGACGAACACCCGGATGCGTGGATTATATTTGAAGTGGCCACATTCGGCACACTTTCCAAGATATACAAGAACCTTAACCACCAACTGCCCGAAAAATCAGCAATAGCCAATGATATGGGGCTGAATCTGCACAATGAACTTTCGGGATGGCTGGAAGCCATTTCATATATGCGCAACATAATCGCGCACCATTCCAGAATATGGAGTCGGAATATGGTCAAACGGCCTTGCGAAATTCATAATCCGCGAATGACATGGCTTTCCCGTCCATTGACTGAGGTACAGCAGAAAAAACCGTTCTATGTGATTACGGCAATGTTATATCTCTGCAATGCCATAGACGAGGGGCATACGTTCAAAGAGAAACTGCTGGCATTGTTTGAGGAGTATGCGGATGTGCCCATCTACAAGATAGGCTTCTTCAACCGCTGGAAAGAAGAGCCGATTTGGAAATGAAAAAAGTGCCTGTTTACAGGTGCGGAAAAACAAAAAGAGAAACAATCAATAAGCCTCCCGGGCGCGTCGCAAGACAGCATACTTGGGAGGCGTTCTTCATTTTAAGAGGTGACGGAGATTTTTTTCCGCCACCTCTGATTTTTTTATTTCTGCTGCAACAGGTGCTTTAGGTTTTCGTCGCCCGCGATGCGTTCCAGTTCATCCTGAACAATCAGTTTCACCTCTTCCTTGATGCGCCGGTAGTTCGCCTGCACCGTCTCTTTCATGCGGTCGTTGCCGTCCTCGTCCGTGAAGTCGGTAATGACAGGGATTTTCTTGTAGGCACTTTCTTCCCGTTTCACCTTCTCGGCATCCACCACAATCTCACAGTGAAAAATCTTCTGTTCGATACGTTCGTTGAAGTTGTCGGACACCGAGCCGACAAACATGCCCTGCGTAAGACCGGAAATCTTGCTCGGCGGGATAAGCGCGTCCATCTGCGTGTTGATGGAGGTGGAAACATCCTGCCGGTTGATGGAAATCGACTGCCGTTTCTGCAACACCTTACCGAACCGCTCCGATAGTGTCTTAGCCGTTTCTCCTACCACCTGCCCGGAGAAGATGTTACCGACGGTATTCATCACTACTTTCGCCTCCTTGTCCCCGTAGTCACGCACCAGCTGGCTGAAATCCTGAAAGCCCAGACACACGGCAACCTTGTTGCTTCGGGCGGTAGCTATAAGATTGTCCAACCCTTTGAAGTATATCGTGGGCAGCTCGTCGATGATGACCGACGACTTCAGCATCCCCTTCTTGTTGATGAGTTTCACGATACGGGAGTTATACAATCCGAGAGCCGCGCCGTAGATGTTCTGACGGTCGGGATTGTTGCCCACGCATAGGATTTTCGGCTCTTCGGGATTGTTGATGTCCAGCGTAAACTCGCTGTCCGACATCACCCAATAAAGTTGCGGGGAAATCATCCTCGATAGCGGGATTTTCGCCGACGCTATCTGCCCCATGAGCTGCTCCGCAGCCCCTCCAAGCCAAGCGTCCATGAACGGCGAAAGGTAGTTCTCCAGTTCCGGGTAAGAGGTAAGAATCGGGAAAATATCCTCGTACCGACGGTTCAGAAACTCGATAGCATGGGGAAACGTGCAAAACTTCCCGTTCTGATAGATTTTAAGATACCAGATAATACTGGCAAACAGAATGATAGGTGACTCCACGAAGAAGTCGCCCTGCTTTTGCACCCACGTTTTATTGAGGTTGAGCATTATTGTGTAGGCACTCTCATAGGCATCCGTAATATCTTCCATAAAATCCGGGTGAATGGGATTGCACCGATGAGAGCGTCGCGGGTCGTCGAAGTTGATCACATAGAACTTCGGCTTTACCTTGTAGCCGTCCGGGTGGTTCAGCAAATGGTTGTAGGCAATAGTAGATAGGTCGGGATACTTGAAATCGTAGATGTATTGACTAAAGCCCTTTTCAATCTGTTGCTTGATAAAATTATTTACCACGGCATAGGACTTGCCGCTGCCCGGCGTACCCAACACGATGGACGCACGGAAGGGATTAACTACATTGATCCAACCGTTGTTCCAGCGTTTCCTGTAATAGAAACGTGTCGGCAGATTGACCGAATACTCGCTTTCGATAAGCCTCGTTTCCTGCATGAAGCTCTCGTTCTCGTTATTGAAAACATCCTCCATCAGATTGTGTTTCAACAGGCGGCTCATCCACAGACCACCCATCAGCAGGCAGACATAGCCCGTGCCGATGGTAAGGACATACAGCCCCGTCACCGCTTCAACCGGCAGCGGCAGAGCCAGCAACCACCAGTTCAGAAAGAACAGCACGAACCCGGCGGAGAGTGCCGTCCAGATTCTTCCCCAAGTGATTTTCTCACCCTTGACCCCTTTCGTGCCCAGACAGGACAGGGCAAGCAAAATGACGGAAAACAGTTTCGTGTACAGTATGGAATGGAACAGCCTCGCCGTGCGGTCGAAGTTCAGAAGGATTTTGTCCACCACACCGATGTTCACGCCCCACAGCCGGATGGCTTCGTAGCAGAACCAGTACACGTTCATGACCACTAAAATGATACTCACGGCACGCAGAAAATCCATGATTTTCGCCAATGCCCTCAAATCGTCTTCTTGTGACATAGATTAAAATTTTAATTGTTGATACTCCGATTACATACCCAAGCCCTTGCGCTTTTTCTTCTTTTTGCGCTTCATCGCCCGGATGAAAGCCTCTTCCTCGGCATCGGTCGCCGGGCCTTCGGGAGTGAGCAAGCCCATACCGCCCGACACGTTTTCACGGTCGTATGCGGTCTGCCCGTGTGCCTTGTCCGCAACATCCACAGGGATAGATAACGGTATCGGCGGTTGTCCGGCGTATGGCAGTGTGAAGTGTTCCTGCAAGGCATTCGCCGACAGTTCCTTGCCCATGCGCGAGCCGTTCAGCACGCATCCCGTGCGGTGGTCGATGAAGGTAGCCCCGTAGATGCGCCCTTCCTCCGTGTAGCGCAGCACGGTGTCTATGCCCTTCTCTTTGAGCCGGGAAATAAACCTGTCCTTGTCATAAGTGCCTTGCAGCACGGAAAGGACGGTGCGTTTCGTCATGTCTGCCAGTTTCCTGTCCTTGATTTCCGATTTGGAACGGACAAACTTCTTCTGCACGGCTTCATAGCCTGCGGACTTCCCGAAGAGCGAGGACTTGAACGGATTGCCAACTTTGTTACCCCTGTCGTCCGTGACGGAATAGACCAGCCCGTGATACTCCCGTCCGCGCACGTTTCCCCTCGCTTCCTCCACCGTCATATTATATAAGGAAAGGAGCGCACGGTATTCGCCCATCGTCTGGAAGCGGTACTGCCCGTTCAGAGCCTTCACGGTGTTGCCCACCTGCTTTTTCACATCGCCAGCCGATGCGTCCACCTTGCGCAACGGGTTATCCAATCTCTGATTTTTTCGTTCTGCCGGATGCAATCCATACTTCTGTTCCAGTTCCCTGCGAATACGGTCGCTGCGGCGGTAGAGAAAATCCCGGTTGAGCCTTTTCCCGTTTTCGTCCACGTTGACCGTTACGATGTGCAGATGGTGGCGGTCTATGTCCTCGTGCTTGAAAACAAGATAAGGCTGGTTACCGAAACCGAGCTTTTCCAGATACTCGCGGGCTATATCCTGCAATTCGACATCGGTCAGCACATCATCCGGGTGTGGGTTGAGAGAGATATGCACCACCGGCTTCTCCACCTTCATCTGTGGCGGCATGAAGGTGAGAAAACCCTCCATCGCCTTGTTAATGTCCACCGTTCCCGAACCGTCATTGTAGATGCGGTTGGTGGTGAGAAGCCGCCCATGCGCCTCATTGATTTTCTCCCCGTTGTAGGCAATCGCGCCGTACAACGAGTTTCCTACACTGATTTTTGCGACCATTTTGCTTCCATTTCTCTCGACAATTCCACAATCTGACGGCTCAGTTTCACGAGTTCAACGGTGTGTTGCTCCAGCTTGTAGAGCAACGCCATCGCCTTTTTCTCTGAAAAATGCAGCCTCAGTTCCTTCACGACTTGGTTGTAATTCGTACCCACGGCGCGGAACTGCGCATGAAAATCCGACAGCTTGGTGTAGTAGTCCACCAGCGTCTTGTCCACCTTCAGCACCTTGAACGGTTGCCCGAAGAAGTGCGCCTTGAGGAAAACCGACCGTGCATAGACACCCGATTTTCCGAACATGGCGAGGAAACGGTTGTGTTCCTCCTCGTTGAAACGGACGGTGTAACGGTACACCGCCGGATCGAGTTTGGGATTTCTCCCTGCTTTGCTTTTCCTTTTCTCATTCATATTACTTTGGATTTAGCGGATTGACGGCATAAGTCGCCGCTTCGGGTCACGGTGCCGCAGTTCTGAAAGGTTTCCCGACTTTGGAGGGAAAGCCCGTCCCCTGCAAGGGCAAGTGCTTTTCGTGGCTGCTCAAAATATTTTGAGCGGCTGAAAAGACATCTTGCTATGTTCAGGTGAACATAAAAATCCGTCAGGGGACGGATAGGGAAAATACCTTTCAGGACTCCGGGCCGCGCGCCATCGGCGAACCCTGCCGTCCGGGTGCAAAGTTACGCCCTTAAAGCGGTATCGGACAGATGCTTGACCCGGTCAATGACTGCCAACCGGCGCAACGTGCTGCCACTTGCCGGAGAAGTGATACAGGTTCAAAAATATACTTGTTTATTTGCAGCATGATTCAAGAAACTAACGGTTTGAAGATATGAGAAACGGAATATTCAAATACCCGGAAAACCGCTTCTTCGGATACTTGCCGAAACGGATACCCGAACCGTCGGAAACCCGGTTCTCCGACAATTCGGTGACGTATGGATTCAATGACTTCATGACGCAATGTCGTCAATCACCATTTGTCCGACGCACCGCTTCACCACAGAACCGGATACGCGACGACCCGCCTGCGTGTGTAGTCACGGAAGCGGATGGTGCGACAGCCAAATCCGCATGTAAACAGAAAACAAAATCATCAACAATTAAACTGAATAGAACCATGAGTAAGGAAATCTTCGTTGCATTCGCAACACAGAAAGGTGGCATCGGCAAATCCACCGTCACGGCACTCGCCGCCAGCTACCTGCACAACGTGAAAGGCTACAATGTCGCCGTCGTGGACTGCGACGACCCGCAGCACAGCATCCACGGCCTGCGCGAACATGAGACGGCACTCATCGGCGGGAGCATCTACTTCAAGGCTCTCGCGTGCGACCATTTCCGCAAGATAAAGAAGAACGCCTATCCGGTCATCAAGAGCAACGCGGTGAACGCCCTCGACGATGCGGAAAGGATGATCGCCGCCGAGGTCGTGAAGCCCGACGTGGTTTTCTTCGACATGCCGGGGACACTCCGGAGCAACGGCGTGATAAAGACGCTATCGCAGATGGACTACATCTTCACGCCCCTGAGTGCCGACCGCTTTGTCGTGGAAAGTACCCTGAAATTCGTCACGATGTTCCGCGACAGGCTGATGACAACCGGGCAGGCGAAAACAAAGGGGCTGCATCTGTTCTGGACGATGGTGGACGGCAGGGAGAGGAACGACCTGTACGGCATCTACGAGGAAGTGATAGCCGAAATGGGCTTCCCGGTGCTTTCCACCCGCCTGCCCGACAGCAAGAAGTTCCGTCGCGACCTTTCGGAAGAGCGCAAGAGCGTTTTCCGCTCCACCATCTTCCCAATGGACACGGCATTGCTGAAAGGGAGCGGCATCCGTGAATTTTCCGAAGAGATAAGCGACATCATCAGACAGCAGTGAATATGGGCAGCAGGAAAGTGAACACGGAAGGCATCGACGAGGAACTGCTGTTGGCCTCCATCGGGCGGCGCACACAGGACGGGACACTGCGCCCGGCGCAGGAAGTCCCCGCAACCGCACCAACCGAAGATGACACCGCCGCACCGGAGCCGCCACCCGCGCAGCCCGTGGCACGGGAGAGAGCGCAGAGGGAAGGCGGCCGCCGGAAAAGGCAGGACGAGGACTATAACGAACTGTTCCTGCGCCGCAATGAGATAAAGACCCGCCAGTGCGTCTATATCAGCCGCGACGTACATGGCAAAATCCTCAGAATCGTGAACGACATCGCCGGAGGGGAAATCTCTGTGGGCGGCTATGTGGATACCGTGCTGCGCCAGCATCTGGAACAGCACAAGGAGAGAATCAACGAACTGTACAAGAAACAACGTGAAGATCTGATTTGAAAATGGAAAAAGAAATGACACCGAATGAAAAAAGACCGCAGCAGGACTGCGGAGGCATGCTTGCCTAAGTGCAGGCGAGCGTGGAAATCCTGTCGCCCGTCCCGGTAAACGGCAAATGCAGCGAGAAGGACTATGAACGTCTGTTCATCCGCGACCCCGAAGTAAAGGCGCGGGAGGGCAAGATGGCGTATGTACGCCCGGAGTACCACGAGCGCATCATGCGCATCACCCGTGTAATCGGGCATGACCGGCTTACGCTGTCCGCCTACATCGACCATGTGTTGACGCACCATTTCAACCAGTGCGAGGACGCGATAAAGAGCCTTTACGCCCGGAATTACAATTCAGTATTCTAATTAAAAGGAAGTATATGAATGAAACAATCAGCATGACAGACATTCTGCTGGCGGTATCGGTCGGCTGCAACCTCTGGTTCCTGTTCCTGCTCCTTTACGAGCGCATCATGGACACGCGGCTTGTCCGCTTTTTCAAGGGCATAGCCGGATTATGGCGGTCGTTGGACAGGAATGGGCTAAAGAGCGTAGCGGCACATGAGAAAGTCCTCACGACAAGGGAGGACATCATCGGCAAGGGCCGTTTCAAAATGGCATCCACCCGGACAACCGCTGCCATACCGGCGCAAGAAGCCGCCACTTCGGAAAAAGGCATTGAGCTGTCGGAGGAAGAGGCTACTTTTGATGACGGAAACACGGAAACCGCGTCCCGCCCGGCACAAGTCCCGGAGGAAAAGCTCGATGAGACCTTCACGAGCATCCCGCCGGAGGAACTGGGATACGGGGACGACGAACCGGAAGAGGACGCTTCGGACACGCCACGGGCTTCGGGCAGCAGCTTTGACGAAATCGACGACGCCTGCAAGACCGCCAAGAACCCGGACGCGACGCAGACGCAACGTGAAAAGGCGGCGAAGGTGTTCACCGACATGGAAGGCACGGAGCTGTACGAGAAAATGATGGAAGGCTCTTCGGAGATAGGCATCCGCATCAAGGGGCTTATCGAGATTCGGCTGAAGAAACCTGAAAAGGAGTTCGTCGTGCCGGACAACATCGAGGAGTTCGACATTCGCAACTATGTATGACAACTGAAAAAGGAATGGACATGAAATAGTGACATCAACCCACGCGGCAAGGAAACGCAAGGCGTATCCCGTCCGCAACGGACACGCCCACGTCCGTGGAAACAAACGGGCATCCACTAAAACCAAAGTAAAGTAACAAAGTATCAACCGCCCGACAAAGGACCATCCACCCTTTCGACGGCACAAAAACAAGAACAGTTTATGAACAAGAACATCGTAAGAAACAGAAAAGCAATCCTCTCAGCGGCTCTCATCATCGCCGCAACCGCCTCCGCTTTCGCGCAGGGAAACGGCATCGCGGGCATCAACGAAGCCACCTCTATGGTGAGTTCGTATTTCGACCCCGGCACGAAACTGATATACGCCATCGGCGCGGTCGTCGGGCTTATCGGGGGCGTAAAAGTGTACGGCAAGTTTTCATCGGGCGACCCCGACACCAGCAAGACAGCCGCCTCGTGGTTCGGCGCGTGCATCTTCCTGATTGTTGCCGCCACCATCCTGCGCTCATTCTTCCTTTAATGTAATAATGTATGGCTGAATACCCAATCAACAAGGGTATCGGTCGTCCGGTAGAGTTCAAGGGCGCGCACGTAATGGTTCTTTGGCAAATGCGTCAATAGCAAGACGTTAGGCAAGTGTTCGATAGCCTATCATCAATCGGCTTATCCGAAAGGGAAACCAGACGGGGAGTATAGCCTGCCGATAAACTGATAAGTCATATAGTTACCAGATATGCGACTGAATCAGGAGATGAAAGATAGATATGAGGATAAAGTCTGGATTGATTGAACGATAGTCCAAGTGGCACAACTCGAAACTATGGCGGAAGGTAACTACAAACGCCATACTGTAACACACTCGATTCGACCTTTGAGGGTTGGGTGCAGAACAGGTTACAGCACAACTGCAATAAGCAGAAACGGACGAAAGTCGTATCCGACAATCTATCAAAGCTACGTTGCCAAAGAGCTAAACGTGGATTACCTAACCCGGAATGCCGAAAGGCTATTAGGTTTCAGGCCTATGAAAATCCGGTATGGTAACGGAGCCACCGTAGTAGTCCGAGCGAGGGAAAGCCTCGTACATGGCGAAGGGTGGCAGCTAACATTTTTAATACAAATTAATGGAAAATGTGTGAGACATTATGAGAAGTCCAGAAAGAGTATTAAACAGTCTGTCAGAGCACAGCAAAGTTTCGGACTATAAGTTTGAACGGCTCTACAGGGTTCTATTCAATCCGGATATGTTTCTACTCGCCTACCACAATATACAAGGTAGGCAGGGAAATATGACGGAGGGTTCCGACGGTAAAACAATCGACGGAATGAGCCTGAAACGGATTGAAAATTTGATTGGTGCGCTTAAAGATGAATCGTACCAACCGAAACCGGCGAGAAGAACATATATCCCGAAGAAAAATGGGAAAATGCGACCTCTCGGCATACCGTCATTCGACGATAAATTAGTGCAAGAGGTACTGCGAATGATTATGGGAGCAATTTACGAAGGAAGTTTTGAAAACACCTCGCATGGCTTCCGACCAAAACGCAGTTGCCATACCGCACTAATACAGGTGCAGAAGAATTTTACTGCGGCCAAGTGGTTTATCGAGGGCGACATTGAGGGATTTTTCGATAACATCAACCATGATGTGCTTATCGGAATTCTGAAAGAACGCATCGCAGACGACCGCTTTATCCGGCTGATGTGGAAGTTTCTGAAAGCAGGCTATATCGAAGATTGGGCGTTTCACAGAACGTACAGCGGAACACCGCAAGGTGGTATCATTAGCCCGATACTGGCTAATATTTACCTTGACAAACTGGACAAGTATATGAAAGAATACGCTGATAAATTCGATAAAGGTGAACGACGGGGAATGAACCTTGAGTACAAAAGCTATTCCGGAAAGATTTGGTGGCTCGGCACAAAGCTGAAGCAAACCGAGGATAGAGAAACTCGGAAAGAACTGATTGATGCGATTAAGCAACATCAGAAAAACAGGATGCACCTGCCCTCTGTCGATGAAATGGATGAGGGGTATAGACGGATTAAGTATGTGAGGTATGCCGATGATTTTATTATCGGAGTGATTGGGAGCAAAGCGGATTGCGTAGCTATCAAAGAGGACATAAAAAACTTCCTCGGCGAAAAGCTGAAATTAACGCTGTCCGAAGAAAAAACCTTAATCACACACGGAAATCAAAAGGCTAAATTCCTCGGCTATGAAATCTATGTCCGACCGTTTACGGATAAGACATTGAGGAGCGAGAAATCGGGAGTTCTTATCAAGGCTTACGGTAAAAAGGTTGTATTAGAAATACCTATGTCCACGATGCGGGATAAACTTCTTTACTACGAAGCGATGAAAATATATCAATTCGAGGGTAAAGCGAAGTGGAAACCCACAAGCCGGACGAAAATGTTACATCTGGACGACCTTGAAATACTGGACGCTTACAATAGGGAAATCCGAGGATTTGCAAACTATTTTTCAATCGCCAACAACAGTTCGCACCTAAATTCTTTCAAGTACATCATGCAATACAGTATGTATAAGACTTTTGCACGAAAGTACAGCACCACAGTCCGCAAAATCATTGCGAAATATCGATTCAACAAGGATTTTGCAGTTTTCTATGAGGACAAGAAAGGTAGAAAGAAGATGCGGCTGTTCTTCAACGGTAGCTTCAAGCGAAAAACGACCGCTATGGAAGCGAGTTGTGATAATGTAGCCAACACAATTTTCAATACCACTGTTTCAAGCCTTATGCAAAGGCTGCAAGCTGGAAAGTGTGAATTGTGTGGTGCAGAGGGTAATATCGAAGTACACCATGTCAAGCGTCTCAAAGACCTGCAAGGCAAGAAACCTTGGGAAATCCAAATGATTGGACGTCAGAGAAAGACTATGGCAGTATGTATTCCCTGTCACAACAAGATACATGACGGTAAGATAGACTGAATATGTTAGTGGAGAGCCGTGTACGCTGAGAGGTGTACGCACGGTTCGGAGGCGAGTTCTCGGAAACCTACCGTAGAAATACGGCAAGGCGCTGGGTTCTTAGCCTACGCTTGAAGGCACAGTACCTCTTCATCTTCTGCGGAGGTCTGCTGGCTCTCTTCGTCCTGTTCGTCATCCTCTACATGGTCGGCATCGACCAGTGGATATGTATCGGTTTCGGCGCGACATCGTCCTCCCTCCTTGTATGGCAGACCTTCGCGCTGAACGCCCGGTACGGCGAACACGGGCTGATGAAATTAGGAGCGGCACGCAGCCATCCCCGATACCTTATCAACCGGCGGCGGATAACCCGTCTGTTCAAACGACAACGAAAGGAAGAATGACAATGAGGAATACATCAAAAATGACAACACTGGAAAACAAGTTCCCGCTTTTAGCGGTGGAGCATGGCTGCATCATCTCAAAGGACGCCGACATCACGGTGGCTTTCGAGGTGGAGCTGCCGGAGCTTTACACCGTGACGGGCGCGGAATACGAGGCTATACACGGCTGCTGGTGCAAGGCGATCAAGGTGCTGCCGGACTACTCCGTCGTCCACAAACAGGACTGGTTCATCAAGGAACGCTACAAGCCGGAGCTGCAAAATGACGACATGAGCTTTTTGAGCCGTTCTTTCGAGCGACATTTCAACGAGCGTCCGTACCTGAAACACACCTGCTACCTCTACCTGACCAAAACGACAAAGGAGCGTAACCGGATGCAGAGCAATTTCAGCACGCTGTGCCGGGGACATATCATCCCGAAGGAGCTGGACAGGGAAACAGCCACCAAATTCATGGAGGCTTGCGAACAGTTCGAGCGCATCATGAACGACAGCGGGCTTGTCCGCCTGCGCCGCCTCTCCACCGATGAGATTGTGGGGACGGAGGGTAAGGCGGGGCTTATCGAACGCTACTTCTCCCTTATGCCGGAGGGGAATACCACCTTGCAGGACATCGAGCTTTCGGCAAGGGAGATGCGCATCGGCGACAACCGCCTGTGCCTGCACACCCTCTCCGACGCGGAAGACCTGCCGGGCAAGGTGGCAACCGACACCCGTTACGAGAAGCTCTCCACCGACCGGAGCGACTGCCGACTGTCATTCGCTTCCCCCGTGGGGCTGCTACTCTCCTGCAACCATATCTACAACCAGTATGTGCTGATAGACAACAGCGAGGAAGCCTTGCAGAAGTTCGAGAAATCCGCCCGTAACATGCAATCGCTATCTCGCTATTCAAGAAGCAACAGCATCAACCGCGAGTGGATAGACCAGTACCTGAACGAAGCCCGGTCATACGGGCTGACCTCGGTACGGGCGCACTTCAACGTCATGGCGTGGAGCGACGACGCGGAAGAGCTGAAGCACATAAGGAACGACGTGGGCAGCCAGCTGGCAAGCATGGAGTGCGTGCCGCGCCACAACACCATCGACTGCCCGACACTCTACTGGGCGGCGATACCCGGCAATGCAGCGGACTTCCCGGCGGAAGAGAGTTTCCACACCTTCATCGAACAGGCGGTGTGCCTGTTCACGGAGGAAACCAACTACCGTTCTTCACTCTCGCCCTTCGGCATCAAGATGGTGGACAGGCTCACGGGAAAACCGCTGCACCTCGACATCAGCGACCTTCCGATGAAGCGGGGTATCACCACGAACCGCAACAAGTTCGTGCTGGGTCCTTCGGGCAGCGGCAAGTCGTTCTTCATGAACCACCTCGTGCGCCAATATTATGAGCAAGGCGCGCATGTGGTATTGGTGGACACGGGAAACTCCTATCAGGGCTTGTGCGGCATGATCCGGCGCAAGACAGGCGGAGCGGACGGCGTGTATTTCACCTACACGGAAGAGAAGCCCATATCGTTCAACCCGTTCTACACCGATGATTACATCTTCGATGTGGAGAAGAAGGACAGCATCAAGACCCTGCTTCTTACGCTCTGGAAATCGGAGGACGACAAGGTGACGAAGACGGAGAGCGGCGAACTGGGCAGTGCCGTGAGTGCCTATATTGAACGTATCCAATCCGACCGTAGCATCGTGCCGTCGTTCAACACCTTTTATGAGTATATGCGTGACGACTACCGCAAGGAACTGGCTGAGCGTGACATCAAGGTGGAGAAGTCCGACTTCAACATCGACAACATGCTCACCACCATGCGGCAGTATTACCGGGGCGGGCGTTACGACTTCCTGCTCAACTCCACAGAGAACATCGACCTGCTTAACAAGCGGTTTATCGTCTTCGAAATTGACAGCATAAAGGAAAATCGCGAGCTTTTTCCGGTCGTGACCATCATCATCATGGAAGCCTTCATCAACAAGATGCGGCGACTGAAAGGGGTACGGAAACAGCTTATTGTGGAAGAGGCTTGGAAGGCTCTCTCTTCGGCGAACATGGCTGAATATCTGCGCTATATGTACAAGACGGTCAGAAAATATTACGGCGAGGCAATCGTGGTGACGCAGGAGGTGGACGACATCATCAGTTCTCCGGTGGTCAAAGAGAGCATCATCAACAACTCCGACTGCAAGATACTTCTCGACCAGCGCAAGTACATGAACAAGTTCGACCAGATACAGGCGTTGCTCGGACTGACGGAAAAGGAGAAAGGGCAGATACTCTCCATCAACATGGCAAACAACCCTTCACGGTTTTACAAAGAGGTGTGGATAGGCTTGGGTGGCACACAGTCGGCGGTCTATGCCACCGAGGTCAGTGCAGAAGAGTATCTGGCCTACACTACCGAAGAAACGGAAAAAGTGGAGGTTTACCGTCTGGCGGAGAAGCTGGGCGGTGACATCGAAGCCGCCATCCGGCAGCTTGCCGAAAGGCGGAGGAACAAGGAATAACTAAAACAGAATGTATCAACAAAAAAAGGGAAACGCATATGAATTTACCAAAAGTGAAAATGCTGCAAGTCAGCAAGTGTCTGATCGGATTGGCGGTCATGATGCTGCAATCCTGCGACGTGGCCGACAACCGCCGTGATATGCTGTGCGGGAACTGGGAGAGCGTGGAGGGGAAGCCCGACGTGCTTATCTACAGGGAGGGCGAAGCCTACAAGGTGACGGTGTTCCGCCGGAGCGGTCTGCGCCGCAAGCTGAAACCGGAAACCTATCTCTTGCAGGAGGAAAACGGCAACCTGTTCATGAACACCGGCTTCCGCATCGACGTGTCCTACAACGAGGCCACGGACGTGCTGACCTTCTCGCCGGGCGGCGACTATGTGCGAGTGAAACCGCAGCCGGGACACCCGACAGAAGAATAACAACCACTAAAATCCAAAGTAACATGAGAACAAGAATAACAATGATTATCTGCCTGTGCCTGCTTTTCGCAGGCAGGGCAAGCGCACAGTGGGTCGTAAGCGATCCGGGCAATCTGGCGCAGGGTATCATCAATGCCTCCAAAAACATCATCCATACCTCCAAGACTGCCACGAACATGGTGAGCAACTTTCAGGAAACGGTGAAAATCTATCAGCAGGGCAAAAAGTATTACGATGCCCTCAAATCGGTGAATAATCTCGTCAAGGACGCCCGCAAGGTGCAGCAGACTATCCTGATGGTAGGCGACATCACCGACATTTATGTAAACAGTTTCCAAAGGATGCTCCGTGATGGAAATTTCAGACCAGAAGAGCTGTCGGCAATCGCTTTCGGTTACACGAAACTGCTGGAAGAGAGCAACGAAGTGTTGACGGAACTGAAGAATGTGGTGAACATCACCACGCTCTCCATGACCGACAAGGAGCGCATGGACGTGGTGGAACGCTGCTACTCCAAAATGAAGCGTTACCGCAACCTTGTGAGCTATTACACCAACAAGAACATCTCCGTGAGTTATCTGCGTGCGAAGAAAAAGAACGACCTCGACCGCATCATGGGGCTGTACGGGAACATGAACGAAAGATACTGGTAAGCCTATGGAGTTCGATAACCTTCATCAGATTTTACGCTCACTTTATGAGCAGATGATGCCGCTATGTGGGGACATGGCGGGTGTGGCGAAAGGCATCGCCGGGCTGGGTGCGCTGTTTTACGTCGCCTACCGGGTATGGCAGTCGCTGGCGAGAGCCGAACCGATAGACGTATTCCCGATGCTCCGTCCTTTTGCCATCGGTCTGTGCATCATGTTCTTCCCGACTGTGGTGCTGGGCACGATAAACAGCATCCTCTCACCCGTCGTACAGGGCACGGCAAAGATGCTGGAGGCGGAAACGCTGGACATGAACCGATACCGGGAGCAGAAGGACAAGCTGGAATACGAGGCGATGGTACGCAACCCCGAAACCGCCTACCTCGTGTCCAACGAGGAATTTGACAAGCAACTGGAGGAACTCGGCTGGTCGCCCTCCGACATGGTGACGATGGCGGGAATGTATATCGACCGGGGAATGTACAACATGAAGAAGAGCATCCGCGACTTCTTCCGCGAGATACTCGAACTGCTGTTCCAAGCCGCCGCCCTCGTGATAGACACCGTCCGCACCTTCTTTCTCGTGGTGCTGGCGATTCTCGGTCCGATAGCCTTCGCCCTGTCGGTATGGGACGGTTTCCAAAACACGCTCACGCAGTGGATATGCCGCTATATACAGGTCTATCTGTGGCTACCGGTATCGGACATGTTCAGCACCATACTGGCGAAGATACAGGTTCTGATGCTGCAAAACGACATCGAGCGGATGCAGGCAGACCCGAACTTCTCGCTGGATTCGAGCGACGGGGTGTATATCGTATTCCTCTGCATCGGCATCATCGGCTACTTTACCATTCCCACCGTTGCCGGCTGGATTATCCAAGCCGGAGGCATGGGCGGTTACGGTCGCAACGTGAACCAGATGGCGGGACGAGCCGGAAGCATGGCGGGCAGCGTGGCGGGTGCAGCCGCAGGAAACGCAGTCGGACGTGTCGGCAAATTGCTGAAATAATCAATGTGCAATCATAAATTGGAAAATATAAATGGAATTCAAATCACTTAGAAACATCGAATCGTCGTTCAGGCAGATACGCCTGTTCGGTATCGTCTTCCTCTCGCTGTGCGCCGTGGTGACGGTGTGGAGCGTGTGGAACTCCTACCGTTTCGCAGAGAAGCAACGGGAGAAAATCTATGTGCTGGACAACGGCAAGTCGCTGATGCTGGCTCTCTCTCAGGATTTATCGCAGAACCGCCCGGCGGAAGCACGGGAGCATGTGCGCCGCTTCCACGAGCTTTTCTTCACGCTGTCACCTGAAAAAAGCGCGATTGAACACAACGTAAAACGTGCCTTGCTGCTGGCAGACAAGAGCGTGTACCACTATTATTCGGACTTCGCCGAGAAGGGGTACTACAACCGCATTATCGCCGGAAACATCAACCAAGTGTTGAAGGTGGACAGCGTGGTGTGTGACTTCAACGCCTATCCCTACCGAGCCGTGACCTACTCCACGCAGAAAATCATCCGGCAAAGCAATGTCACCGAGCGCAGTCTCGTGACCACCTGCCGCCTGCTGAACGCATCACGGTCGGACGACAACCCCAATGGCTTCACCATCGAGGGCTTCACCATCATCGAGAACAAGGATTTACAGACAATCAAACGGTAACGGATTATGAAACGGAAAGTAAAAAGTATCAGAAAAACAATGTGGGGCGCATACTGGAAGCTCCACGACAAACGGAAACGGCTGGTGGCAAGGCTCAAAGGGTATCTGGACGGTTTGCCGCCGGAAACACGCCGCCGCATCGTGCTGGGGATGCTCGCCGCCTTCGCGGTGCTTGCCCTCTATACCTTCGGCAGAGCCGTCTATGACATCGGCAGAAACGACGGCTCACGCATGGAAACGGGACACGCCGGACGGGTGGAACTGCCGACCCCGGTGGAAACAGACAATCACTTAACACCTTATTCATATGGAACAGACGAAGAATGAACCGACGAAAGAGAACAAAGCCGCTCCCGACACGGGAAAGCCGAAAAAGGAGCGCGAACCGCTGACCGAGGCGCAGCGGCTGAAACGGCAGAAGATGATAGTCCTGCCCGCTATGGTGCTGGTCTTCATCGGGGCGATGTGGCTGATATTCGCCCCGTCCTCCGGCAAGGAGCAACAGCCGGGAACAGACGGATACAACACCGAGATGCCCGACGCGGACAAGGCGAACCGGCAGATTATCGGTGACAAGTTGAAAGCCTACGAGCATGGGGAGATGGAGGAGCGTCTGGAGAGCCGCAACCGTGCCATCGGGCAGCTGGGCGACATGTTCGACCGCGAGATAGCTGGAATGGAGGACGGGACGGACTTCGACCTCGCCAATCCGGGCGGCAAGGAGGAAAAGGCACAGCCCGCCACGCCGCAGACCATCCAATCCTCCGCAGCCGCCTACCGTGACCTGAACGCCACCCTCGGCAACTTCTACGAACAGCCGAAGAATGACAATGCGGAGATGGACGAGCTGTTGGAGCGCATCGCATCGCTGGAGTCGGAACTGGAAAGCGAGAAGGGCAAGGCTTCCTCTATGGACGAGCAGGTGGCACTTATGGAGAAATCCTACGAGCTGGCGGCAAAGTACATGGGCGGTCAGAACGGAGGAAAGCCGGAACAGGCGGCAGAGCCAACTACTGTGCAGAAGGGAAAGAAGAACACGGCGACACCTGTAAGGCAGGTGACCCGCCAAGTCGTTTCCTCCCTTGCACAGCCCATGAGCAACGCGGAGTTTGTCGCCACCTTCTCACAGGAGCGCAACCGGGGGTTCAACACGGCTGTCGGCACTACAGAGGTATCGGACCGGAATACCATCCCGGCATGTGTGCATGGTGCGCAGAGCGTGACGGACGGGCAGACGGTAAGGCTGCGCCTGCTGGAACCGATGGCGGTGGCGGGCAGAACAATCCCACGCAATGCAGTGGTGGTCGGCACGGGCAAGATACAGGGTGAGCGGCTCGACATCGAGGTCACCTCGCTGGAATACGATGGCACGATTATCCCGGTGGAGCTTGCGGTCTATGACACGGACGGACAGCCCGGTATCTTCATCCCAAACTCGATGGAGATGAATGCCGTCAGGGAGGTTGCCGCCAACATGGGCGGCTCATTGGGGAGCAGCATCAACATCTCCACCAATGCCGGGGCACAGCTCGCCTCCGATTTGGGCAAGGGGCTGATACAAGGCACGAGCCAGTACATCGCCAAGAAGATGCGCACCGTCAAGGTGCATCTGAAAGCCGGGTACAGGGTCATGCTCTATCAGGAAAAGGACTGAAAACAACAATCAATAAAAACCATTTACCACTAAAAAACCAAAAGTAATGAGAAAAGTAATCATCATGTTTACCCTCGCTATGGGCATCGCAACTGCCAATGCGCAGGAGAATGTAACCGTTGAACAGAACAACGGAAGTAATGAACAGCCAACCTTAACGAAGGAGGTCTATCCGCAGAAGGAGGCGGACGGCGACCTGTATCACGGTCTGTCGCGCAAGCTGACCTTCGACCGCATGATACCGCCGCACGGTCTGGAAGTGACCTACGACAAGACCGTCCACGTCATTTTTCCGGCGGAGGTGCGCTATGTCGATTTAGGCTCTCCCGACCTGATTGCCGGGAAAGCCGACGGAGCGGAGAACGTCATCCGTGTGAAGGCTACCGTAAGAAATTTTCCCAACGAAACCAACATGTCCGTCATCACGGAGGACGGCAGTTTCTACACCTTCAACGTGAAGTACGCCGCCGAACCGCTGTTGCTCAATGTGGAGATGTGCGACTTCATCCATGACGGCAGCACGGTGAACCGCCCGAATAACGCACAGGAAATCTATCTGAAAGAGCTGGGCAGCGAAAGCCCGATGCTGGTGCGACTTATCATGAAGTCCATCCACAAACAGAACAAGCGCGAGGTGAAGCATATCGGCTGCAAGCGTTTCGGCATCCAGTATCTTCTCAAAGGCATCTACACGCACAACGGATTGCTCTATTTCCACACGGAGATAAAGAACCAGAGCAACGTGCCTTTCGATGTGGACTATATCACATGGAAAATCGTGGACAAGAAGGTGGCGAAGCGTACCGCCGTGCAGGAGCAGATCATCCTGCCGCTCCGCGCGCAGAACTACGCCACCCTCGTGCCGGGCAAAAAGAGCGAGCGCACGGTCTTCACGATGGCGAAGTTCACCATCCCCGATGACAAGTGCCTCGTGGTGGAGCTGAACGAGAAGAACGGCGGCCGTCACCAGTCCTTCGTGATTGAGAACGAGGATTTGGTACGCGCGAGTACCATCAACGAACTTCAAGTGCGCTGACTATGAGAAAGTACATCGCAATAATCATCGCGTCGCTTGCCCTTTTTACAGGGCAGGCGCACGCCCAGCGGTGTCTGCCGAAGATGCAGGGCATCGAGGTAAGGGCGGACATGGCGGACGGTTTCAATCCCGGTGGCAAGGACGGCGGCTACAGTTTCGGGGCGTCTCTTTCCACCTACACGAAGAGGGGAAACAAGTGGGTGTTCGGTGGCGAATACCTCCTGAAAAACAATCCTTACAAGAACACCAAGATACCCGTGGCGCAGTTCACGGCGGAGGGCGGCTATTACTTCAAGATACTGTCGGACGCTCGAAAAATCGTGTTCGTCTATGCCGGGGCTTCGGCTCTTGCCGGATATGAGTCGGTGAACTGGGGAACGAAGGTGCTGCATGACGGTTCTACGCTGCACGACCGGGACGCCTTCATCTACGGCGGTGCGCTGACGCTCGATGTGGAGTGCTACGTGGCAGACCGTATAGCCCTGCTTGCCAACCTGCGTGAACGTTGCCTTTGGGGTGGCAACACGCGAAAGTTCCACACGCAGTTCGGGGTCGGCATCAAGTTCATCATCAACTGACACGGGTATGGAACGGACGGAAATAGATGCAGTCAGACAGATGCCGCTTGCGGATTTTCTTGCACGACTGGGGTATGAGCCTGTCAGAAGGAGCGGTAACGAGCTGTGGTATCTTGCCCCGTACAGGGGCGAACGCACACCCTCTTTCCGTGTGAACGTGGCGAAACAGCTCTGGTATGACTTCGGGCTGGGCAAGGGCGGCGACATCTTCACGCTTGCCGGGGAGTTTCTGCAAAGCGGTGACTTTAGGACGCAGGCGAAGTTCATAGCGGAAGCCGCCAACATGACGGTGACCGGATGGGAAAAGCCCGCCTATATCCCGAAGCCGACCGAACCTGTCTTTGAGGATGTGGAGGTCGCTCCGCTGTTTCGTTCACCGCTGACGGAGTATTTAGAGGAACGAGGCATACCAATCGGAGTAGCATCCCGCCACTGTTGCCGCCTGAACTACGGCGTTCGTGGAAAACGGTATTTTGCCATCGGTTTCCCGAACATGGCAGGTGGCTATGAAGTCCGAAGCTGCTTTTTCAAGGGGTGCGTACCGCCGAAGTCCGTATCACTGGTAAAGTTGGAAGATACTCTGTCTAATGAATGCCTCGTGTTCGAGGGCTTCATGGACTTTCTATCCGCTGTGACGCTTGGCGTAACCGGTAACGCTGACTGTCTTGTGCTGAACTCCGTCGCCAACGTGGAGAAGGCGGCGGGATTACTGGACGGCTACGGGCGCATCGGCTGTTTCCTCGACCGTGACGATGCCGGACGGCGGACGCTTGCTGCACTTGTGGGGCGATATGGGGAGCGTGTCACCGACCGTTCCTTCCTCTATGACGGTTGCAAGGACTTGAATGAGTATTTGCAACAAACAACGAAAAAACAGAAAAAAAACCATCTAAAAATCGAAGAACAATGAACATACTGAACAACAGAAACAAAAGGACATCCATCTTTAAGGCGATGGCATTATGCCTGATAGCCGCCATGTCATTCACCCTCTTGTCGTGCGACGACGACATGGACATCCAACAGTCCTATCCCTTCACGGTGGAGGTCATGCCCGTGCCGAACAAGGTGGCGAAGGGGCAGACGGTGGAAATCCGCTGTGAGCTGAAAAAGGAGGGCGACTTCGCTAACACGCTTTACACTATCCGCTATTTTCAGTTTGAGGGAGAAGGAAAGTTGAAAATGGACAACGGCATCACCTTCCTACCCAACGACCGCTACCTGCTGGAGAACGAAAAGTTCCGTCTGTACTATACGGCGGAGGGCGAAGAAGCACACAAATTCATCGTGGTGGTGGAGGACAACTTCGGCAACTCTTTCGAGTTGGAATTTGGCTTCAACAACCGCAATATCAAGGATGACGGTCTTACCGCCATTCCCATCGGTAACTTCAGACCCTTGCTGAAATGATGCGTGTATTCATGACAATGCTCTGTTCGCTTTTAGCGGTCTGTTCCGTGTCCGCACGGATCAGCCGCCAAGAGGGAACGGACAGGCAGGCGGCAATCTACCGTCTGCCACTTTTCGAGAGGGCGGTGCGCTGCACGAAATATTTTGAGGGCTGGCATTCAGAAAAGCACCACCCATACGTGGGTTGGGGTCACAAAATTCTGCCGGGTGAAAGGTATTCGGCACGAACCATGACGAAGCGGCAGGCGGACGTGCTTCTGCGGAAAGACTTGCGGAAGTTCTGCGCGATGTTCCGGCAGTTCGGGAAAGACAGTCTTTTGCTCGCCACGCTCGCCTACAATGTCGGACCATACAGGCTTTTGGGGAGCGGAAAGATACCCAAAAGCTCGCTGATCCGAAAGCTGGAGGCTGGCGACAGGAATATCTACCGTGAGTATATCGCCTTCTGCAACTACAAGGGGAAACGCCACGCCATGCTGCTCAAACGGAGAAAGGCGGAGTTTGCGCTGCTGTATATCCCGTGACTGTAAACGAAAATCCGATGAAGCCGCCAACTTCATCGGATTTTCCGCTTTTCATACATTCGGGATTGTACCCGTGTCTATCACGTCACCATCCCTGCAATGTTCGATGATGCCGGGTGTAAATCCCATGCTACCGATTGCGATGTGACGGATATAGTCCGCATACTCCCGACCTTGAAAATTCTTTCCCGTAAGGTTTTTGAAAATCATCTTTATGCTTATGCCTTCGTTGCCGTGCAAGATGATTTTTCCGTCCTGCCTGATTGTTTCCATAATAAAAACTTGTTTTTGTGAATGGTATCGCAGATTGGCACAGAGGTTTCTTTGCTACTTTCTTTGTCCGCCATCATGCTCACCGAAAGAAAGTAGGGCGGCTCTCGCCGCCGCAACTCAAAAGCGTGTGTAAAGTCCCGTCACCATCGTGAACATTTCTTCCAGCATATCAAAATAGATGCCCTCGTGTACGGCAATGTCCTTTTCCTTGCACTCGAACGTCTTTTTGCTGAATGTCCTGCGGTAGAACCGCATATTGTAGAGGTCTGCCCCCGCATCATAGATGATGTCAAGGCGGTTGGCACTTGTCTTGTTCCTTGTAAGGCTCATCCGTAAACCGTTGCCCATGTCGATGAAATCACGGCTACCCGTCATGGCGGTAAATCTTCTTCCGCCTATCTGCTGTAATATCGTCTTGGCTATCATATCCGTTGTTTTTAGGGTTTTAAGTGTTGGCGGTGCGGACACCGCCAACTCGTTCAAAATTCTCGCATCTCGGCAATGAGTGTCTGCCGTTGCAGCCACTCTTTCACACATTCCATATTATACTCGCTCGTGATGACTGCCGTATGGCTGTCGGTGGCGGTGAAACGTGTGCTTTCGTAATCATCTATCCATCCTTTGAGGGTGTCCGTTCCCCACGCTCCGGCATCGTCAAAGATACCGTCCAATGCTGTGATAGGCTCGCTGAATCTGACTATCAGCGTCTGATAGGTCGTGTTCATCGGTTGCCCTCCTTTCCTGCTTTTGCGTCCAGCCACTTGTCCCTTGCGGTTCGGCACTCGTCCAAAGTGGGTTTGACACAAGCGAACAATTCTCCGTCCGTGTGGCGGTAATCGTACTGCACAAGCGTCCGCTTGCGTCTGCCGATACCCGATTGGAAACGCTCGTATTTCTCCGTACCTGCTTCCGTGCAGGTGCTTACTCCGTTGATGGTCATTCGTGTTGCCATAATGTTGCTTTTTAGATGGTTAAAAATGTACTGACAGAACTCTGTTCTTCATCACCATTTCGGGATTGCTCGTGTAGCGTTGATGCAGGTAGAAATGGTGAGAGCCGAAGCCGTAAAGGAAGAACTTGTCAAGTTCGTGCTTCTCGGCAAATTCTTTTACACCTCTCCTTAATCCCTCCTCACTCGTTGCGAGAGTGAGGAGATTTACAAATTCAAGGAACAAGGCAGGGATTTTATCATCCCACATACAAATCATGCTTTCGATTCTTACTTCCATATCAATGTTGTTTTAGGGTTTATGCTATGCCGCTTTCATCCGCTCACGAATAAGGTTGGCGTTCTTGTTCACAAGGTCTATGATGCGTTCGTGGTATTCGGTGTCTTGGTTGTACTTGCCGTGGCACTGCACCACCTTGAGTGTCCGCAAATCCACCTCTACGGTTTCAATTATCTCACCGCCAATCCTTGCCGAGAGTATGAGGGTGTCGGCTTTCTTGTAGTATTCACTGCCGAACACGCAGATGTTCTGTGCCTTGCCCTCGCTGTAATACTCGTCTATGCTTTCAAGTACCTTGACGATTATTTCCTCGTCAGTGATTACCAATCCGAAGAATTTGGATTTGTTGGCAATGAAATCCTCCGCATCTTTTTCCCTTTGCAGTTGCCGCTGTTGTTCACGCTCACGCCTTTCAATCTCCCAACGGCGGCGTTGTTCGGCTCGTTCCTTCTCGTGTATGACTTCAATCTTTCGGGTTGCGTTGTCGTGTGCCGCCATGAAATCTTCGGGGCAGATGTTCTTCGGGTTGCGGAGGTCTTGACCGAGTTTGTTGAGCATACGCAGATAGTCGCACCACATGGAAAAGTTGTCTATCCGATACTTGTGACGCTTGGCAATCAGATATGATGCCCAGCATTCATCGGCAGTACGGGCATTGAAAAGAAAGTGTTTCATAACCTCAATCTCACCGCCTTTCATAAGGGTTTCAATTCTTGGGTCTGAAAGCAAGGCTTTGAAAAGACGCACGGGGGAAATGCCGTGGAAATCGCCCTTGAAGCCGTTGCGTCTGAGTTGGGGTAATACCCTCATTTTGGGATATGCACAGCTTCTTGCCACAACATCATCGTATAGGCTGTTGTGCGGTCTTATCTCCATCGCGCTGCACAATGCCCATACATCGCAGTAATAAAATGTGAAGCCACGGAGCAACGCCATGTCTGTAACCTTACCGTCGGGTGAAATCCAACGCTGCACAACCTCGTGGCAGTAGAATTGCATCGGCTCGCCTTTCCTACTCTCGCATCTGATCTGCGCCACACGGATTACCTGATAGCCTTTGCAGGTGGTTATCACGCTGAAATACTGCGTTTCCTTGTAGATACGTTTGCGTGTGTCCTGCACTTTGAGTTTGGCATGGCATTGGGGGCAGGTGCAACCTTCAAGGGTGTCGCATAGTCCACTGTCACTGTGCCACTCGTGACCGCAGTCGGAGCAGGTGATGTTCCCTTTCTTGGTGCGGTAGCCGATATGTTCAACGCAGTGTTGGTATGCCCATTCAATTTGTGTCGTTGATATGGGGCGGAGGTTGGCTGAAAGTCTTGCCACCTCTTTCTGTATCTTGGTCTTCGGTTTCATAAGCCTAAATCAAATAATGAGGGTTGGGGGTGGGTTTCTTTTCTCGCTGACGGTCTGTTGCGGTTCTGCAACTTGCGGAGTTCCTCCTCTTGGTATCTGCGAGCTGCGTTCTGACGTGCCTCCGCCTTTTCCTCTTCCGTGAGTTCCACAACATGGTTCACCACCACTTGGCAGTTCATAGGTTTGCCCACCTCTATCTCGTTTTCCTCATAGTAGTGGATGGCTTGCCCGAATATCTCTCCGTCCGTGAAGCCGCTGCAACCGCTTTTCTGCACATGGTTCAGAATGTGGGTCACGCACTCGTCTATGTTTTTGGCAGGGTTGCGGTACTTCTTCGCAAAGAGCGTATCTTCCTCCGCCCGCTGTTCCAGATACATTTGTATCGTTCTTTTGAAATGGTCTGTTCCTTTCATATCGCTGTCGTTTTTAGATTGTCTGTTTAAGTATCTCTCTCCAATAGGTCGGCTCTACCTCGCTGAGAAGGAAGTCCATGAAGTCCCTCCGTGCGTCCTTGTTCAGTTCGTGGTACAATCTTCGGAAAGTGCTAAAATTGCCGTTGATGTACGTTTCCACCATATACACGAAGATGTTGTCCACCTCGTAATATCTGCACTGCTGCGCTACCGTCTTGCTGTTTCTCTTTGCCATGTCGGTAAGGGTTAAAGGGTGAATAACCAAAGGATGAAGCCGAAGAAGGCAATGGTGGAAAGGATAGCCACGATTACACCTATCGCCACTCGGAACACTCCGTTTACAATCTCTCTGATGATGCCCCAAAGGATGCCGAACACCCCGAAGGCGGTGCGCATCATCAAGCCGCATATCGCCAACCCGATGTATTGCGCCACTTGTCTGAAATTTGCCGTTGCTGTCATATCTTCGCTGTTTTTGATTTTTTTTGTTTTTTATGCGGATTCAAGAGCTGAGGGAGTTGAGTTTCAAACTATCGTATCTGCCTCTCGTTTATCCGACATTTTTTTTATGCGTCTTTCTGTCGCATCGGTCGTTTTCGTTTCGGGTGCTTGAAAAGGTAGGGATTAGGGAATGCAAGGTTTTTCGGTCAAAATACTACCCGCAGGGCTGGAGATTTTTACCGAAAACAGGAGGCTTGACCTTGCTTTCCCGTCCAATCCCGGAATTACCTTTGCGCCCAGAACGGAAATGACTGCCTGATGCGGCTCACTGAAAGGCGCAAAAATGGAGGTAAACGAAAACAGAGGCAGATTGGGTAGAAAAAACTTCAGGAGAAAATCCGTAAAAAGAGGAAACCGTCTGAAAGAAAAAAAACTTCACCGGAAGCGTGAAAAGGGCAAACCCCCGACAAAGGAAGTATGCTTGTTTCCAATCCGACGGAACTTGTTCAGCCGGGTGGCAACAAGCATTCTTCCCGGTTTGTCCGGCTGTGTGCGGCCGACTGTTTCATTCATGGGGCAGGCTGACGCACTCTGCATTCACTTTCCGCTTCCGGCAAAAGGAACAACGAAAAAAGAAAAATCATCTGAAACCCCGTAAAAGCACCTCTTGGCATAGGCGCAAAAAGAAAGAGGCACAGCATCATCAGTCTAAACATCGTTTAGGCGTGAGGCTGTGCCTTTTTCTACGGCTATGCGGTAGTCGGCACACGTTTGCTCAAACCCGTTTTGGGCAATGGTGTTCCGACGGACAAAACCGCTTTTACGGAAAAATCTTATGAATGAGGGGATAAAAAAATCCGGGAGTTTATATCAAAATCTCGGATTAAATAGCTACTTTTGCATACGAAGAGTTCTTTGAAGGTTACGCAACGCGCAGAAGGATAATGCAGTAGATAACTAACTAAATCGTAACCTATTACTATCAAGAGCGATTAACCTACGCTCATTTCCAATAAATTACACTCTTTTCGTAACTTCAAACCACAAAGTTAGAATAAATAATTTGAATTGGGACGTGTTCTGCCGGATTATTCTCTGTAAGTATATGTGTCTGATGTAAGATCGGGCCACTCATACGAAAAATGCATTCCGATCTTCCATCTTCCACCTTTTTCTGTTTACTTATCTAATTATCAACGAAATGAATGGGTGGAAGATAGCGTTTTCAAGCCGTTTATCTTCCACTTTCATCTTCCATCTTCCACCCACTGTTTTTGATGGATAAGGTATTGATCTGTAATTGTATATAGCGTGCTATCTATCTGTTTATGCCGTTTAAAGCATTTCCTTTTCCTTAGTATCTTTAGTGAAAATGGTCCGGACTTTATCTCGTCCCGCATGTCTGGGCCCATAAGCCCGCATACCTGTGCCCATGAGCCCGTATACCCGGGCCCACCGGCCCGGGTATACGGGCTGAGATAAGTTTAGTATGATGAATGATAATATACTTATATATAACGCGTTAATATCATGGAGAAATCAACTTGCTTTCTTATTAATTTCTGTGTTTAAACTGTTGTCTCCCCCTTCTCGGGTGCTTTTGTAAAGAACTTGTTTACGACTGCAGCTACACCGTCCTCCTCGTTGCTAAGGGTAATGTAGTCGGCGGCTTTCTTTACCGGTTCCTGTGCATTGCCCATGGCTACACCTAATCCGGCAAATTGAATCATTGAAAGATCGTTGTAGCCGTCGCCTACAGCCACCATCTCTTCCCGGTTCATGTTCAACTTGTTAAGTAAGACAGATAAAGATTGTGCCTTGTCTATTCCCTGTGGCACCAGTTCGAGGAAGAAGGGCTCCGAGCGGTAAACACTCAGTTGACCTTGCAGTTCTACCGAAAGTTCGGCTTCAATGGGAATCAGACGATGTGGCTCACCCACAATCAAGCACTTAGGAAGCGGCAGACGGATATCTTTCAGAAAATCTGTGGAAGGATATATCTGCATTTTATTGAGGAAAGCCTCTTTCCGGACATACACGTCATCGGGATATTCAGTGATGATATATTGCCGGTCGTAAGTCAGGATGGGAAGTTGGTTGCGCGTGGCGCATTCATATAGCCGAGGTATCACTTCGTCCGGCAATACATTGGCATAAACTATCTCTCCGGTACTCCAGTCGATAATTTCCCCGCCATTGTAGGAGAGGATAAATCCGCCGAATTCCTTCATGCGAAGTTCATCGGCCAAGGGTACAATACCGAAGGTAGGACGTCCCGATGCAAGTATCAGTTTCACACCCTGTTGCTGTACACGTATCAGTGCTTCTCGGTTGTGTAGAGTTATCTCTTTTTTAGCATTGGTCAGTGTTCCGTCCAAGTCGAGTACGAGGAGTTTGTATTTCATCAGTCGCTTTTGTTTGGTTTTTGAGGGTGCAAAGGTAGTGGTTTTTCTGAGATGAATATTGAATTAACTTAGATTTACTGAGAGCTTATAACCATTTCTGGGTATAGTTACGAGTTCTATGGTAGGGTCAATAGACAGGTATTTGCGTAGTTTTGATATTAAATTATTTATTCCTTGTTCATTTCCATTTACTTTCCCCCATAGTTCTTCTTCTATTTGCCGACGTTCAACAAGTTGTTCTTTATAAGCAACCAAAAGTTTAAGTAGTTTGTATTCTGCCTCGCTCAGTTGTTTAATCACTCTCAATTCTTTAGTGCATAGCAATTGGGTGTCTGTGTCTAATAAAAGAGAACCTATCTTTATTTGATATGGATGTGAAATCGCGTATCTTTTGATATATGCAATTAATTCATCAATTTCAAGAGGTTTTTTCAGATAAGCTACTGCACCTGCACTTAGTGCTTGGACTACCAATTGGCTATTTGTGTGTGAAGATATAAATAATATAGGAGTATTAGGGGCTATTGCCTTCAATTCCGGGACAGCCTCAATGCCATTTTTATTTCCGATTTCTACATCGAGTACGATCATGTCTGGATGTGTTTCTACGATACAAGCCTTTGCTCCGTTTAATGAAGTTTGATAAAGAACTTCATAACCTTCTTCCTGCATAATCCTGGTACATATATGTCCAAGTGCGATATCGTCATCAATAAAAAAAATTTTGAGTTTTTTCCCCATCTTTTTGTCTTATTTTGAAATATAAAAAGTAAACGTACTTCCTTCATTTTCTCGACTTCTTAGTCGTATTTTTCCACCGTGTGCCTGAATTATATATTTAACGTATGATAATCCTATACCATATCCTTTCTGGATTTGCGATGTTTCTCGGGGAACCTGATAGTACTGACTAAATATCTTCTTTTGGTATTTATGAGCGATTCCCCAGCCATTGTCTTTCACTTCTATTTGTATGCCTTGACTAATTTCAACTATTTTTATTTGTATTTTCACTCCATCATTAGAGTACTTTAGAGCATTTTCTATTAGGTTCTTTATGGCATTCTCTATGTAGAGTTGATCGGCTAAACACTCTATGTTTGGTGACTCGTTCACTATTTCAATACTATGTGGTTTTGAACTTAAGTCTACACAGATATTTCCGATGGCTGTTTTAATTACTTCTTCTATGTTTATTTTTGTCCTTTGTAAAATGATGTGCTGTGTTGTACCTCTGGCACAGATTAATATGGACTCAATTTGTGTTGTTAAGTGTTTGGCTCGTTTGATAACTTCGTTCATTAGTTGTTTCTTTTTGTAGTCTGATTCATTTTTTTTGAGCCAACAAGTTAGAGTTATAAGTGCATTTAATGGTGATTTTAGATCGTGGACTATTCCATTTACACTTGCTTCGCGATTTTTTAATATTTCGTTCTTTTTGCGAATGACGGTTAGCTGAAAAATAAGACATCCTAATACTATAGCAACAATCAATGTGGATGCTATTAGAGAATAGAGCATTTGAGATAAGATCATGTCATTGGGAAGTCCTGATTCTATTTGTATGTAGAGGAGTCCTTTGGTGCCAATTGGTTTTTGGTTTATAATGATTTGAAAATGAGATTGTAGATGAGCATTTCCAACAGAATCTATTATTTGTTTTTCTTTATTACGTAGAGTAATATAGTGATTAATGTTTAGGTCGTAGAGTTCATCTTGAAAAAGACTATCAATGATTGATAGAATCGGAGGTTTTTGAATCGCTAGTAATCCATCTTGTTTAATTTGTGTAAGGAGTTCAGAGACGTTTCGCGCTACTCCATTTTGCTCTAAATGCACTAAATCAATGGTGTCTCCTTTATATCCAGCTCGTTCTTCTTCGGACATATATTCAACAGATTTTATAAAGATTGTAGAGTGCTTTGATTGTTCTATATGCATGGATCGAAGGCCTACTTCCTTTTCGATAGCGTTAAAAAATGCTTTATTTATTTTTTCCGTATATTGATTCTCATATTTCTGATACATACTGTTTATCCAAAAAACTTGAAGAAGGATCAAGGCTATAGAAGATAAGATGGTAAGCAGTAGTTCTTTTTTCATGATTTTTTTGTTTGAGGTGTGACAAAGATATAAATAGATATTTAATTGATGAAAGAAATGGTTTCTAATAATTTATATAATTAAAAAATATAGTTTTGAGTATATAGATATTAGGTGTTTGTTATAAAGAATTAAAGGATATTGCACTATGTTTGCAACATACCCAAATTATAATAAGATGGAAAAAATATTAGAGAAATTGTCACCGGAAGGTATGACAATTTGTCCAACGGAAAGTTGTGATCCTTATTTTGTTGGTTGTGGCATTGATGAACATCAAGGATGCAATTCGGATTCTTTTTGTTTAGGAGATGACTTTGATCATTGTATGGCAATGACATAATCGGGTATCTATATTATTAAAGTGTATAAAAGATAATTTCTATATTCCTCTTGTGCATCTTTGCTGACAGGCATTTATTATTTATATATGTATGTCCCCTCAGCTTGAATATATGTTGCTAAATATAGGTAGTAAACCTTGGATCATTGCATTGGAACCTATAAATGTTATGGTTCAAGGTTGATTTTTATTTAATATTTGTTATATGAGAAGTCTGTTTTTAATATTCTTTTTTTGCTATGTAACTGGGAAAGCCCAGGACAGAGCGTGTGTCGTGAGTGAAAAGGATAGCATTCCTCTTTCAAATGTATATATCTGTTTGAAAGATAGGAGAGTCATAGCTATCAGTGATGAAAAGGGGGTGTTCTCATTAGAGAAATATGATTCGTTGTCATTGAATGATACTTTATATTTTTCTCATATTAATTATTTGCACAAGAAATTGTCTTATGGTGATTTAATTAAAAATAGATGTACCGTTTTTTTGATAGAGAATAATCGGGTTTTGGAAGAAGTATCTATTTTTAGCAATAGGCATTTAAATCGCTTTTTGCATTATGAAATATTGTCTCCATTGAAAAGAGGAGTCTATTCGTTTGCTTCGGTCTTGGTAGATGGGCAGATTTATATTGTAGGAGGGAGTACATCGTGCGGCCCCTTTCAGAGTAATATACGTTCTACTTTATTTTGGGAAAAATATAGTAACATGATGTATAGATATGATATCAAGCAAGATAAGTGGGAGACGATCAGGCATAAGTTTAGAGAAAGGGCATATCATACGGCGGGTTATTATGATGGAAAAATTTTTATTTTAGGGGGAAAGAGATTATCTGAAACCAGAATTGTTGATTATCTGGATAATGCAATAGAAATATATGATATTAAGCGTGATACCGTCTGGACAGATTATACTAATCCGCATCAAGCGACTTTATTGGGATCCGTTGTGTATAAAGACAATATGATTGTTTTAGGCGGTGTTAAAAAGGTTTTGCAAAATAATGAAGGAGTCTATTCGGATGAAATGCATTTATGGAATTTAAAATCCGGCTACTGGTATGAGTTGGGAAAAATGCCGATTAGGCAAGCTCCTGAAACAATTCTGGTTGATCATTGTATTTATTTAATCGGAAATCGTAACGGTGGCGGCTGGAGTATTGAATGTTATAACTTATTGACAGGCGCATGGACCAATGCCGGACATTTGTTATATCGGCTTGGCTGGCCCAGTTTAGCTTATCATAATGATATAATTTATATTTTTGAACAAGGTGTTGTACAGACGTTTAATATAAAAAGCAGGCAAGTTCGTTCGTATATGATAGATCTGAAATTGAAATCTCCAGCTTTGTATTACTTTGATGGGAAATTATATATTTTGGGCGGATTTTATATGGGAGATCCTTCGCGCAATGTATATAGTGTTGATCTGAAGGAATTTGATAAAACAGAAGTCGATTATTATTATAACAATGTAAGATGAAAAATATTTAATTGCAGCCCGGTTCTTATACCATTTCTTTATGATGGGAATACTTTTTCTATAAGATTATTTATTAGCAACTGATATATCACAAGGAATTGTATAAATATAGTCGTCAGTCAAAGCAGGATAGTAAGAAAATTAACTTCTTCTTTTGTTCTCAGCGGAATAAGAGATATGCCATCAGATAGGTCATTTTGTTAGCTTCGTTTTGCTGATATATGCGGGATTGGAAGTACTTTGTTATAGGATTGACCCTCTTTCTATCCGCATGACATTCAGGATAGGAAAAAAGTCTTAACTTTGTGCCGTTCAGGTTGATCGGGACGAATAACATACAATAAAAAAGACTCTTTATGTACAGCATACTAATCATTGAAGACGAACAGCGGGTGGCCGATTTGCTTCGCGCCGGTTTGGAAGAGAACGGTTACAACTGTCTGGTAGCTTACGATGGAGCTATGGGGCTGAGAATGTTCCGGGCAAATACGTTCGACCTTGTCATTTCGGACATTGTGCTCCCCAAGATGGACGGATTTGAATTGTGCAAAGAGATTCGGGCTGCTAACCCTGCCATTCCTATCCTGATGCTCACCGCATTGGGCAGTACGGACGACAAACTGGATGGGTTTGATGCCGGAGCGGATGATTACATGGTGAAACCCTTCGACTTCAGGGAGCTGTATGCCCGTATCCGGGTTCTTCTGAAACGAAAACTTGTAGTAGTGACTGATGTGGAGGAAGAGTTAAATTATGCAGACTTATCCGTAAACCTGTTGGACAAGAGCGTAAAGAGGGCGGGACGGGACATTAAGCTCTCTCCCAAAGAATACAACCTGCTGGTATATATGATCGAGAATGCAGAGAAAGTTGTCAGCCGGATGGATATAGCCGACAAAGTGTGGAACACACACTTCGACACGGGTACGAACTTCATTGATGTCTATATCAACTATCTCCGTAAGAAAATAGACCGTGACTTCGATACTAAACTCATACACACAAAGACAGGCATGGGATTTATTCTCACCGATAAGTTATGAAAATAAGAAGTATCCTTACCATTAAATATGCAGGTATCACGGCCACTATCTTTCTCGTGTTTATGGCCACTATCTATTGTGTGAACGAACATCTGCGCAGTGATTCTTTTTATCGTAGCCTGCGAAGCGAAGCTATCACTAAAGCCCATCTGTTTCTTAACAATCAGGTTGATGTAGAAACCATGCAGTCGATATATCTCAATAATCGTCAGTTCATTGATGAGGTGGAAGTAGCTGTATACACTCCCGACTTCCGGATACTCTACCACGATGCGTTGCACAACGATATCATTAAGGAGACTCCCGGAATGATCGATGAGATTGTCCGGAAAAAGGAGATCGACTTCCGTACAGGCGACTATCAGGGGATAGGGATTTTATATGAGTTCGGGGGTAAAAATTATGTGGTGACAGCTGCCGCTTACGACCGTTACGGACATATTAATCAGGTCATAATGACGCGGCTGCTTCTCCTTTTATCTATCGGCGGACTGAGTGTGCTCGTCATTGTGGGTTATATGCTTGCCAAAAGTTCACTTGCCCCTATCCGTAGCATCGTACGTAAAGCCGAGGGTATCACCGTCACTCAAATCGACGAACGGTTGCCTGTCAAGAACGAGCATGATGAACTGGGAGAACTCGCCCTTGCCTTCAATGCACTGCTGGACAGGGTGGAAAAGACTTTCAATGATCAGCGGATGTTTGTGAGCAATGTATCACACGAACTTCGTACACCTATGGCGGCACTGTCGGCAGAACTTGACTTGGCGCTGCAAAAGGAACGTACTGTCACACAATATCAAAATTCAATACACAATGCGTTACAAGATTCCCAGCGCGTCATTGAACTGATAGATGGCTTGTTGAACCTTGCCAAAGCGGATTATTATCCCGAGCAAATCAAGAAAGAGGAAATCCGGCTGGATGAATTGCTGTTGGATGCCAATGAGCTTGTGCTCAAAGCCCATCCGGATTATCACATAGAGCTGATTTTCGAGCAGGAGGCAGATGATGACCGTGTGTTGACTGTGATCGGGAATCCGTATCTGCTTACCACTGCTTTTGTGAACCTGATAGAGAATAACTGCAAGTATTCTGATAACCGGACGTCGTTTATCCAGATCTCATTCTGTGATCAGTGGACCATCGTAAGTTTATCCGACAACGGTGCCGGGATGTCCGAAACGGATAAGGAGAACTTGTTCAAGCTCTTCTACCGCGGAGAGAATAAAAACCAGGCTCAGGGACATGGTATCGGAATGACGCTTACAAAGAAGATACTCACCCTCCATAAGAGTGAGATCTCGGTGTATTCACACCAAGGAGAGGGCACTACCTTTGTGATAAGGTTTCATCATTTATAATTCCGGTAAGATTGTAGAATCGATCTCTTCCGATCCGGCAAATTCTAATACTTTTCTAATACTGCTCTAATTTGTTTCTAACTACCTTCTCATAAGGTGGTTTGTACCTTTGTGGCGTTAAAAACGAACCGAGTGTCTACTTATTAAAGCGCAAAGATTATGATTTGGAGAAAGAAAGAAAAAAAGAAAGCGCAGTATCAATTTAATTCCGAACGGGTATTCCTGGTTGCCACGCAACCTGCTAAGACTGCATATTCTTATTTCCAGACTTCGAGTGTGGGACTGAGTGAAGAAGAGATCGGGCAACGACAATCCGCCTATGGTAAAAATGAAATCTCACGAGAGCAAAAGAAGAATCCACTCGTACTTTTCATCCGTACGTTCATCAATCCGTTTATCGGTGTGTTGACGGCGCTGGCTGTCATCTCTCTGGTCATCGATGTAGTAATGGCCCGTCCTGAAGACCGTGAGTGGACAGCTGTTCTGATTATTATCTCGATGGTAGTTTGCAGTGCCATTCTCCGCTTCTGGCAGGAGTGGAAAGCAAGTGAAGCTACTGACTCATTGATGAAGATGGTCAAAAATACCTGTTTCGTAAAGCGGTTTTCGGGAAGTGAGGAGGTTGATATTACGGAATTGGTACCGGGTGATGTTGTTTGCCTTGCTGCCGGTGACATGATTCCGGCAGACATCCGCATCATTGAATCGAAGGATCTGTTTGTCAGCCAGGCATCACTTACCGGTGAGTCCGATCCAGTAGAGAAATTTCCTGAAATAAACGGTAGGAGACACAGTCACGGAAGCGTCATCGAGCTTGACAATATCTGCTACATGGGTTCCACTGTTATCAGCGGATCTGCCAAAGGAATCGTTTTCGGGACGGGTAACGATACCTATCTCGGAACGATAGCCCGAAGTTTAGTGGGTGAACGTGCGACTACCGCTTTCGACAAGGGAATCAGTAAGGTCAGTTTCTTACTGATACGCTTTATGCTGGTGATGGTTCCATTCGTCTTCTTTGTCAACGGTTTCACAAAAGGCGATTGGTTCGAGGCATTCATATTTGCCTTATCGGTGGCTGTGGGATTGACTCCTGAGATGCTTCCGATGATAGTCACAGCAAACCTCTCGAAAGGTGCTGTATCAATGTCGAAGAAAAAAACGGTCGTGAAGAATCTCAATGCCATCCAGAACTTCGGGGCCATGAACATTCTTTGTACCGACAAGACCGGTACGCTGACCTGCGATAAAATCGTATTGGAGAAGTATATCAATGCGGACGGCAGCGATGATCATTCCCGAAGGATATTGCGCCACGCATTCCTTAACAGTTACTTTCAGACAGGTCTCAAGAACCTGATGGACAAAGCTATCCTTGCCCACGTACGCGAAGAAAATCTGGAACATCTGACGGAAGGTTACACGAAGATAGATGAGATACCGTTTGATTTCAGTCGACGTCGGATGTCGGTAGTTATTGAAGATCAGCAGGGAAAAAGGCAAATCATCACGAAGGGAGCTGTGGAGGAGATGCTGAATATTTGCTCTCATGCCGAGTTCAACGGTCAGGTATATGAATTGACCGATAAACTCAGAAGTAAGGCAAAGAGAATCAGTGATGATATGAATCGTAACGGGATGCGGGTACTTGCCATCGCACAAAAAAGCTTTATCAGCAAGGCACGGGACTTTGCCGTCACCGACGAGGACGAGATGGTACTTATTGGTTACCTGGCGTTTCTTGATCCCCCCAAGCCCTCTTCTGCCGAGGCTATCCGCCAATTGCGCGAATATGGTATCGAGGTTAAGATACTTTCCGGTGATAATGATGTAATCGTGAACGCCATTGCCCGGCAGATAGGCATTGATACGTGCCATTCGGTAACAGGGGTTGAGCTTGAAGGCAAGGACGGGGAAGAATTACGTGAAATAGTGGGACAAGCCACTCTCTTTTCCAGGCTGACGCCTTTGCAGAAGAGCGAGATAATCATGATTCTTCAGCAAAATGGCAACACGGTAGGTTTTTTGGGTGACGGGGTGAATGATGCCGGAGCATTGAGGCAGTCGGACATTGGTATTTCCGTAGATTCTGCCGTGGACATTGCGAAGGAGAGTGCCGATATCATTCTTTTGGACAAAGATTTGAGTGTGCTCAAAGAGGGTGTCTTGGAAGGGCGTAAGACCTTTGGCAATATCACCAAATACATAAAGATGACCGCCAGTTCCAATTTCGGCAATATGTTCAGTGTGATGTTCGCCAGTGCATTTCTGCCGTTTCTGCCCATGTTGCCGATACATCTGCTCATTCAGAACCTTTTGTATGATATCTCGCAAACTACCATTCCGTTTGACCGGATGGATGCCGAGTTTCTGAAGCAACCCCAGAAGTGGGACGCATCCGATCTGAGTCGGTTTATGATTTACATCGGGCCGATAAGTTCCGTTTTCGATATTGCCACCTATTGTTTGATGTGGTACGTGTTTGCCTGTAATTCACCTGAGCACCAGACTCTCTTTCAGTCCGGTTGGTTTGTCGAGGGATTATTGTCACAGACATTGATCGTACATATGATTAGGACTCGTAAGATACCGTTTTTTCAGAGTCGTGCCACCTGGCCGGTGCTGGGGTTGACCTTCCTGATCATGGCAATGGGCATAGCTATTCCTTTCACATCGTTTGGCCTGTCGATAGGACTTGAACCGTTACCGTTGAGTTACTTCCCTTGGCTGGTGCTTATCTTGGTATCCTACTGTGTTCTTACACAATTTATGAAGAGCTGGTATATTCGAAGATTTTCGAAATGGTTATAAAGACGGGGAAGAAGTAGGCTGAATCGAACTCTATTTACTGACTGAATTACAAGAATGGGAAATTATGAACTATATTGCAATAGTCTGTTGGATGCTTTTCGGGAGCGTCCTCCGCCTTTGCGCCCAGACGTGTGGCGCCACCTATATTACCGAGTTCCAATATGATCTGAAGAAGAGGACGAACTGGTGCAACCTGTTAAGATTGGACGCATACGTGCCCATCGGTACGAAGGGAATCTTGGAGTTTGCTTCGATACACGTATATAAGACGCGTCCGGAACGGATCATTAATGACCTGCAAACCTTCTCGAATATTGAAGAGGATAATTTACCTTGTGCCATTGCTGTGCTGGGATATACCCGGCTTGTCGGAAATGTCACTTTGTTTGCCGGGATTCGCAATCTGAATGAAGATTATTTCACAACTCCTTGTATGTCACTGTTTACAAACAGTTCGTGCGGGATATTCCCTACTTTGTCCGCTAACTATCCGATAGCCAATTATCCTCTGGCTGCATTATGTCTCGATTATAAGATGACGCTGGGCCGGTTCGGTATTGAAAGTAGTCTGTACAACGGTAAAGGGTACAACGGATGGAGTAAAGGTAAACATCTGTTCACATTCAATCCTCGCAAGGACGGAGTATTCAGTATAACGGAAATTAATTATCAAACAGAATATGGAAAGTGTTTTGGCGGTTTCTCTCTACATACTAACGGTGATATGCCTGATGTGGCTGGAGAGTGGAAGACCCGGGAAAGGGAAAAGAAAGTCTCCCCGAAGATGACGTTTGCCTGGTGGGGGTATGCAGAACGAAAGTTATGGAGTAGAGTTCGTCAGGAGGTAAACCTGTTAGTACAATACACCCGTACTTCTTCTGTGTTCAGTGAATGTAGAAATTATATGGGAGCAGGTGTGACGTGGATTTATGTTCCGGGTGGTCAGAAGCGGCATGAGGCGGGCTTGTTCCTGTCTGCCGCTCAGTTCAAATCGTGTAATGAAGTTGCCGGAGAAGTGACATATCGTTATTCGTTTAATCGGGATACATATATACAGCCGGCAATACATCTGATAAAGAATGGAGGAGGGCTTCATGAAGTTTTTCTGATAAGGATGGGGTATATATTGAATGGTGGAAGAGTCAGATAGTTGATGCGGGGAAACGATGTAAATGGTATCGGAGGGAAAAGAGTGGACCGGGATTTTAGGTTCAGCGATTTTTAGGGCGGGAGAGGAGATATGCTGTCAGATTTAGATTGGGTGATAAAAAGATTCTGAATGATAATTTTCTAAAAAAGAGAGAAATAGAAACTCTCTAAACAAAAAATGCATATATTTGTCTGATAAGTAACCATAAAAACACAAAAACATGAAAACTCGGGCATTACGAAGCTATCTATGCTTTACTTTACTGGCTACAGCCTTTCTGCTGGGACTAGCCGGCTGTGATAAGGAGGAATCCGAACCGTTAAGAATTGGAGACGATTCATTTAATAATATTGAAAATGGTGTCTGGACTGCTTATTATCCGAATACAAATCAGACGTCTATCACCATTTATGGAGGAGTAAAACCCTATACCGTAAGTAGCAATTCTGATATCCTCAAAGTGAATATGGATAAGCTTTCGGATGCTTTCAACTACGAAACACTGGGCGTTGGTGATGCGGAAGTGACTATTACCGATGCGAAAGGTGAATCCGTCGGTTTAAAAGTGAAAATAGATTATCGGTCTGATAAAATGAAGATCGTTAAGCTGGATGCTTATGTGAAAGGCGATAAGATGACGGTGGCTGCACAAAAGGAACTGAAAGAAAAAGCCTTGGCTTCCATTCCTGTAAAAGCAGGAGGCGGTTATCAGTTTATATATACAAAGGATCAAGGGGGAATTGTATATGTCTATCCGGATAAATACGGTGAGAAATATAAAGAAGGGACTTTCACCCGTAGTTCTCTTGCGGTTGGGAATAGTTCATATCGGAAATATGAAATAAAGTTGGATGGTATGGAAAGGACATATATTGTTCAGAGATATTATCCGTCGAAGACACGAAGTGTGGCTATGGTGCCTTATGGCTTTTATGAGGATCTCCTGGATCAGTTTACAGATGACTATCCCGAAGTGGAAAGTGTATACACCATGCAGGTTGTCAGTGCGGTTTTCTGATCTTGAATGTATGAGAGAACCGGCCTGATAAGTAGCGGGAAGAAGGCTATGATCCTAAAAGTCGGGCCCACTCTCGGTTGGTTAGTGCCGGAAGCTGCTCGGTATCTGTAATAAAGGTTTCGGCCAGTTTGCGCTTTTCTTCTTGCAGTTGTATAATTTTCTCCTCTATGCTGCCTTGAGTGATAAAACGGTAAGCAATCACCTGATTGTTTTGTCCGATACGGTGGGCGCGGGCGATGGCCTGTGATTCGGCTGCCGGGTTCCACCAAGGATAGATAATGAATACATAGTCTGCCTGTGTCAGGTTGAGGCCTACACCTCCGGCTTTGAGTGAGATAAGAAAAGCCTGTATCTTGGGGTCACGGTTAAAGCGTGCTATTTCTTCCGGACGATTGGTTGAAGAGCCTGTCAGGAAGGCGTAATCCCATTTGCGTTTACGAAATTCACCGGCAACTAATTCCAGGTGTTTAACGAAAGAAGAGAAGATCAGAACTTTGTGTCCTTCGCTGCGGAGCGTTTCGAAGGTTTCTATAATCTGATATAATTTACCCGAATCACCGATGAAATCGGGTAAAACCAATTGCGGATGACAGGAGAGTTGTCTTAGACGGAGGATTCCATTGAGTACCGTGAAAGATTGTTGTCCCTTCTCTGCAGTCTGTTCCAGTAAGATGTTCCGAAGGCTGTTCTTTTCATGTTGATAGAGTTCGTTTTGTCTTTCTGTCATATCGCAATAAACTACTTCTTCGGTTAATGATGGCAGTTCCGGGGTTACTTCCTGCTTACTTCTGCGTAGGATGAATGGTGTGATGAGCTGACGTAAGCGATCCTTCATTCGTTCGTCTCCTTGCCGGATGGCATTGATAAAATGCTTGCTGAAAGTGGTTTCATTTCCTAAAAGTTCGGGTTGAAGAAAATGAAATTGTGCCCAAAGGTCTTTCAGTGAATTTTCGATGGGAGTTCCTGTCAGGATCAGCCTGTGTCTGCTGCGTAGCTGTATGGCCGAACGAAACGTGAGGGATTCGCTGTTTTTAATGTTTTGACTCTCGTCAAGGACAATGCATTCGAATGTATATTGGCTTAAGGTTGCTATGTTGTTGCGCATCGTACCATAAGTAGTGAAAATCAAATGATAACGGTCGAAATATTTTTTTAATCGGGTAATTTCGTTGGGTGAACTTCCATTGTATTCCATCATTGACAGATTGGTGAAACGAGATGCTTCACGTTTCCAATTATGTAAAAGGGAGGTAGGTACGACTATCAGGGTACCGTGTAAGGGGGATATCCGGTTTTGCTTTTGAACCGGTTCCGGAATTTGTGGAACTTGGGGGGCGATCCGGGAGTTTTCTTCCTCTTTGCTTTGCATGGGAAAGAGTGAAAATTGTCCCTTTTCATCGAAGAATACTTGTTTTTGAGGGAGGCAATCCGAAGTGCTTTCCGCTTTTTTCAAATCGATTGTTTCCCGAATTGCTTCGGTTGTATTTCCCGGTTTGTAGACATATTGCAGGAGAGCGAGTGTCTGTAAAGTCTTGCCCAATCCCATATCGTCGGCCAGGCATCCGCCAAATCCTTCAAGATAGAGGTTTGCCAACCATGAAAAGCCTTTCTGTTGATAAGAGCGAAGATTAGCCTTAAGCCCGATGGGTACGGGAATTTCTTTGCTCAGCAGCGTTTTGATGCTTGTGCTTTGTCGGTCTTTTTCTAAAATAGATTCTATTACACCGATAAAGGGGCGTTTTAGACGGATCGTTTTGTCTGATTCTTTGCCTGTTTCAAGAAGGTTGGCATACTTGCTGAACCATTCTTCGGGTAGAAGGACAATGCGTCCGTCGGGGAGGATATATTCTCTATTGCCTTCCAGTATGTTTTTTCGGAAGCGGCTGAAAGGAATTCTCTGATTGCCGATGACAACAGTGATGTGTAGGTCAAACCAATCGGGACCGTCTTCACAACTCTGTTCTATCCGGATTTCGGGAAGATAGTACGGTTTGTTTTGTGTATCACTGGACAAGACAAACTCTTCGAGCAACATTTGGCGATGGTGGCTGATCCATTCGGTAATGTTCTTTTCGGGAGCCGCGGATGATAGCTTGAAATGGGAGTCACTGATGCATTGCAAGCCGGCTTTCTGAAGCAGATGTACAGCTTTTCTTTCAGCGGTTGAATTACGCTGGAAATAGTGTATGACGATTTCCTCCTCTTCTTGCTCACGAAAGACAAATTTCCTGGTTTCATCGGAGGGCTGCGGTGAAAAGGACTGTTCGCCGTAACGAAAATCAAGCCGTAACAATGTATCGTTATAAATCGTATCTTCAAGATAGAGATAAGCATTACACGGACGTTTCTCTCTGACGACTTTTAATCCTTGTATACTGATGTCGTGATAACGTGCGAGAGGAATTATGATATTATCTATATATTTTTCGGTTAGTGAAGCATCTGCGCTGATACGTTCTTTTTTAGTGAAGGGTAACAAACGTGAGGCTTCGATGTGGCTAAAAGTATATAAATCCATACCCAGCAGCAGAGTGGCAGGATTTGAGGTAAGGACGACGACAGGTTTCTGCTCCATTAATGAAACCGGAGTATCATCATCGTAGCACTGCAACTGATAACTGAAGTGTTCTTCGGTTACTTTGAATGAAAAATGAGTTTTTAGGTTGTGAGGATGGACGCGGTACGCGTGGTGTTCATAAAGTTGTTTGCTGCCACTTGGCTTTTGATAGAACGGAAGCTGTCCGTTACATATCAGTTCTAGCATTTCCAAGAGCTTTTTCTCGATGAAAGGGCGGATTTGTTGCTTTAGTTTATTGCTGTCCTCGGTTAGTTTACGGAGGAATTTGGGAACTGTCTTCTCACGTGAATAGACTCCCATCAAATATTTCTCAGTATAGTGTGAAGCTATGTCGATAGCTTTTTGTTCCGCTTCATTCATTTTTTTCAGGGCATCGGGAGAAGCATGAAAAGCCTGTTCGATCACTTCCAACGTATTATCCAAGGCCCGGCCGACGGTGTACGGTACGAGCAATAGTCCCAAAACAGGGTGCTCTACGAGTACAATGACAACTTGGTTCGTGGTAAGTGCTTCTTTCATTCTATCGGGTTTGGAGGATCAAAGATACGGGATTTTATGTAATTTTGCGGTATGATGGAAAAAAACAAACGAGTCTTGTTGGGAATGAGTGGCGGTACAGACAGTTCTGTGGCTGCTATGTTATTGCTTGAAGCCGGTTATGAAGTAACAGGGGTTACTTTTCGTTTTTATGAGTTCAACGGTTCTACTGAATATTTGGAGGATGCCCGTGCGTTAGCTGCTCGTTTGGGTATCGGTCATATTACGTATGACGCTCGCAAAGTTTTTCAAGAACAGATTATAGATTACTTCATTGATGAATATATGTCCGGTCATACTCCGGTACCCTGTACTCTTTGCAATAATCAGTTGAAATGGCCCTTGTTGGCAAAAATCGCCGATGAAATGGGCATTTTTTATTTGGCTACGGGACATTACGTGAGAAAACAGTGGATAGATGGGAATTATTATATTGCACCTGCTGAAGATGTGGATAAGGATCAGTCCTTTTTCCTGTGGGGGTTAAGGCAAGAGATTCTGCAACGTATGTTACTCCCGATGGGTGGAATGACTAAGTCTGAAGCACGTGCTTATGCCGCCGGGAGGGGATTTGAAAAGGTCTCGAAAAAGAAAGATAGTATCGGTGTTTGTTTTTGTCCGCTCGATTATCGTAGCTTTCTGAAGAAATGTCTTTGTGATGAGTCCGGAGATAAGAACCGTAACATATACAGAAAAGTAGAGAGAGGACGATTCCTCGATGAAAGCGGCAATTTTATAGCTTGGCACGAGGGATATCCTTTTTATACGATTGGCCAACGTAGAGGATTGGGCATTCAGTTGAATCGTGCTGTTTTCGTAAAAGAAATCCATCCGGAAACGAATGAAGTGGTATTGGCATCCTTGAAATCACTTGAGAAATCAGAAATGTGGCTGAAAGATTGGAACATAGTGGATGAATCTCGTCTGTTGGGCTGTGATGATGTCATAGTGAAAATACGGTATCGGAAACAAGAAAACCATTGTTCGGTTACAATCACTCCTGAAGGGTTGCTACACATACGATTGCACGAACCTTTATCTGCTATTGCAGAAGGACAAGCTGCCGCTTTTTACAAAGACGGTTTGTTGTTGGGAGGAGGGATCATAACGATGAGCGATCAACGATGAGTGGGCTGCGCTATTTACATTATATTCATCGTTGATCGTTCAAAACCACCGGTCGTTCATCACCGTTCATTCAAAGCAATCATTTCTTCAATATAATCTCTTGTATTGCTTAGTCTTGGAACTTTATGCTGACCGCCTAATTTTCCTTTCTTCGCAAGCCAGTCATGAAAGAGGCCCTTGCGTGCTACAATTACCTCTAATGGCTGGAGAGCAATATCTTTCCATCGTTTTGCTTCATAATCCGAATTGACCTCTTTCAGGGTAGCATCCAGTATCATTGCGAATTTCTCGATGGAATCGGGCATTTTGGCAAATTCAATAAGCCATTGATGACGGCATTTGGCATTTGCATCCATAAATACGGGAGCAGCAGAATATTCGCTGACCTGAGCTCCTGTTTCGGCGCAGGCTTTGGCAAGTCCTTTCTCGGCATTATCTACGATTAGCTCTTCGCCGAATGCGTTGATGAAGTGCTTGGTACGTCCGGTAATGACGAATTTATACGGATTCTTTCGGGTGAATTTTACTGTATCCCCAATCATATAGCGCCATAATCCACAAGAGGTGGAAATCACCATTGCATAGTTCTTATTTAATTCTACTTCTTCCAGGCAATAAGTACGGGGATTTTCTTTTTCTACATCCTCCAAAGGAATAAACTCGTAGAAAACACCATAGTCGATCATCAATAGCATAGACGGGTCGGAAAGGTCATTCTGTGTGCCGAAATAGCCTTCCGATGCATTATAAGTTTCGACATAATGCATTTTAGAAGAATGAATGACTTGTCTGTATTGTTCGCGGTAGGGGGTAAAAGCCACACCGCCGTGGAAAAATACTTCCAGATTGGGCCATACCTCTTCTAAGGTTTGTTTGCCTGTTTTCTCAAGGATACGTTTGATGAGTACCAGCATCCAGGAAGGAACACCGGAAAGGTTGGTCACATCCACCGGTATGGTACTGTTGGCGATAGCTTCAATCTTAGCCTCCCATTCGTCCATTAACGCGATTTGTTTGCTTGGCACGCGTATCAGGTTGATCAGTGGACTGACATTTTGAATCAATATGGCCGAAAGGTCGCCCACCAGGCTGTGGTTGGAGTTGAGGTTCGGGCTGTGGCTACCTCCCAGAATTAATCCTTTACCGGAAAAGAAACGACTTTCGGGGTTCATGCGAAAGTAGATTGCAGCTGCATCTTTTCCGCCCCGGTAATGAATATCCTCCAAGGCTTCCTTGCTGACCGGGAGGAATTTACTCTTATCGTTTGTTGTACCCGAAGATTTGGCAAACCAGCGTATCTCCGAAGGCCACAACAAGTTTTGTTCGCCCGCGCGGAGACGCTCTACATAAGGTTTAACTTCTTCGTAGGTTTGTATGGGGAGGCGATTTTTAAAGTCTTCGTAATTGCGGATAGATTTATAATCGTACTTCTTTCCCCATTCGGTATTTTCTGCTTGTTTCACCAGACGAGTCAATACCCGGTGTTGTATTTCTCCGGCTTGTGTATCGTAAAGATCTATTGCTTTTAAACGGGAATCAAAAACTTTGCTTATAATCTTTGTAATATTCATTGCTCTTTAACATATAATGTTTAGTCGTGCAAAAATAGCCTTAATTATCTTTTTTTTCTATCTTTACGACGGAAATAATAGTTAAAAGTGAGGATATGTCATGCTTTTGTATGTAATAGAGTAGCTTTTTTCTTTTAAATACGTAATATTCAATAAAAAAAGAGCAGCAATGAAGATCGGAATTCTTACATCAGGCGGCGATTGCCCCGGTATAAACGCTACAATTCGTGGGGTATGCAAAACAGCTATTAATCATTACGGGATGGAAGTTGTAGGGATTCACAGTGGTTTTCAGGGACTGTTGACGAAAGAAGTAGAATCGTTTACTGAAAAATCTTTGTCCGGATTGTTGAATTTAGGCGGTACCATGCTGGGAACTTCGCGGGAGAAACCGTTTCGTAAGCAAGGCATTATCTCGGATGTAGATAAACCTGCGTTAATACAACGTAATATTGCAGAATTGGGTCTTGATTGTGTAGTGTGTATCGGGGGGAATGGTACACAGAAAACCGCTGCAAAGTTTGCTGCGATGGGAATCAATATTGTTTCTGTGCCCAAAACGATCGATAACGATATCTGGGGTACCGATATCTCTTTCGGATTCGACTCGGCAGTGAGTATTGCTACGGATGCTATTGACCGGCTTCATTCCACGGCGAGTTCGCACAAAAGGGTGATGGTGATCGAGGTGATGGGACATAAAGCCGGTTGGATTGCTTTATATTCGGGCATGGCAGGTGGAGGCGATGTTATTCTGGTACCGGAGATACCTTACAATATTAAAAATATAGGAGATACGATTTTAAATCGCTTGAAGAAAGGAAAACCCTATTCGATTGTAGTGGTTGCCGAGGGCATCCAGACCGATGGACGTAAACGTGCTGCCGAATATATTGCTCAGGAGATTGAATATGAAACGGGTATTGAGACACGTGAAACTGTATTAGGTTATATTCAGCGTGGTGGGTCGCCTACACCTTTCGACCGTAACTTGTCTACCCGTATGGGAGGACATGCAACAGAACTGATCGCTAATGGACAGTTCGGTCGTATGATTGCTTTGAAAGGGGATGAGATATCTTCTGTTGCATTAGAGGAGGTAGCCGGAAAGTTGAAATTGGTGACCGAGGAACACGATCTTGTGGTGCAGGGACGCCGGATGGGAATCTGCTTTGGATAAACAGTGTCTGTATTTGGATTACACACTGATCTCTTCGGTTGATATAATTTCGTCGATCTGTTGATTTTCTGCGGTCAGAGACGTTTCTGATTCGGGAGTCGTATCTTCTGCAGGTACATTATTCTGTGTTTTGGCTTCTTCTACACTTGCCATAAACTCAGGATCTCCTTTAATCTTTTTGAGGGTCATCTGTGCTGCATTCTGTTGGGATTCTTTTTTAGAGTATCCTGTTCCTGATCCACCGAGTATGCCTTCGATTCGTACTTCTGTCTGGAATACGGGATTGTTTTCTTTGTCGAGGGACTGCTCAATCAATTCGAAAGAAACTTCCATCTTGTTTTTTTGACTCCATTCAATCAATTTTGACTTGAAGTTGACCTCCTTACGTGAAAGTTTATCCAAATCGATATAAGGTTCGATGATTCTTCTTTCCATGAACTGCTTGCAGCATTCATATCCGCGGTCAAGATAAATTGCACCGATGAAGGCCTCAAATGCATTGCCATACATGTAGCTGTTGTGGGAGGAAGAGCGTGTCGAATATTTGATGAGTTTATCCAAGCCTATTTCGACAGCCAGTTTGTTCAAAGTCTCACGTTGAACGATTTTAGAACGTGTATTGGTCAGGAATCCTTCCCTTTTACCTTCGAAGTGTTGATAGACAATATCTCCTACGATGGCGTCAAGGATGGCGTCACCGAGGAATTCCAGGCGTTCATTGTTCAACGGACGTCCTTTTTCCGAACGTACTGCCGTTGATTTATGCAGTAGAGCCTGCTCGTACAGCCTGATGTTGCGGGGATAGAACCCGAGTATACGGTAAAAACAAGAATAAGACTCTCTATCCTTGCGGAACAGGAGTCTTATCTTATCTATTTTATTACGTAACACGACTTTATTCAGCGTATTTCTTGAAGATTACACAAGCATTGTGACCGCCGAATCCGAATGTATTCGAAAGGGCAACATTAATTTCGCGTTTCTGTGCTTTGTTGAACGTGAAATTAAGATTATAGTCAATGTTCTCGTCATTGTCACCTTCGGCATGATTGATAGTCGGAGGAACGATGCCGTTCTTAATAGCCAGGATACTTGCAATTGATTCTACCGCACCGGCAGCGCCCAACAAGTGACCTGTCATTGATTTGGTTGAACTGATATTCAACTCAAAAGCATGTTCACCAAATACTTCTTTGATTGCTTTGGCTTCCGATATATCTCCGACGGGAGTAGATGTTCCATGAACATTGATGTAATCCACTTCTTCAGGACTCATCTCTGCGTCTTCCAAGGCATTCTTCATCACCAATTTTGCACCGAGTCCTTCCGGATGAGATGCTGTCAGGTGGTGAGCATCAGCAGACATACCTACGCCGGCAACTTCTGCATAGATTTTTGCGCCACGGGCTTTTGCATGTTCCAGTTCTTCAAGAATCAAACATCCACCACCTTCACCCATTACAAAGCCGTCACGGCTTGCACTGAACGGACGAGATGCAGATTGTGGTTCGTCGTTACGAGTTGACAATGCATGCATAGCATTGAAACCTCCTACACCGGCAGCTGCGATAGCGGCTTCCGAACCACCGGATACAATCACGTTTGCCTTACCCAGACGGATCAGGTTGAATGCATCGGCGATGGCGTTAGTAGAAGTTGCACATGCAGAACAAGTTGCGTAGTTCGGGCCGTGGAAGCCATACATAATAGAAATCTGTCCGGCAGCAATATCTGAAATCATCTTAGGGATGAAGAACGGATTGTACTTAGGACCGTTTTCTTTGTGAAGGGCGTAATTACTCGTTTCCTCCTCAAATGTACGTATACCACCGATACCGGCACCAAAAATAACGCCGATTCTGTTTAAATCCTCATTTTCGATATCAAGACCCGAGTCTGCAACTGCTTCTTTGGCAACGGCAACGGCATACTGTGTGTACAGGTCCATTTTACGAGCCTCTTTGCGGTCGATATATTGAGTTGCATCGAAGCCTTTAACTTCACATGCAAATTGGGTCTTGAATTGCGATGCATCGAAATGAGTAATAGGTCCTGCTCCACTAACCCCGTTCACGAGGTTCTCCCAGAATTCCGGGACATTATTGCCAACAGGAGTAATGGCGCCCAGACCTGTTACTACAACTCTCTTTAATTCCATACTGATGAAATCGAATTACTTAGCGTGTTCTTCGATGTAAGCTACAGCATCCTGTACTGTGCCAATCTTTTCAGCTTGGTCATCAGGAATAGAGATACCGAATTCTTTTTCGAATTCCATGATAAGTTCTACAGTGTCAAGAGAATCAGCTCCCAGGTCGTTAGTGAAGCTTGCTGTTTCTGTAACTTCTGATTCTTCTACGCCCAATTTATCGACGATAATCGCTTTCACTCTTGATGCAATTTCAGACATAACTTTAAGTTTTTAATTAATAATTAGTTTTATTTCTTTAAATTTGCGGTGCAAAGGAATAAATATTTATCGTCCTGCGCAAATTTTTGATTAAATAAATGCAATCTTTTGCACATTTTTCACTGTTTTGTGCACTAAAAGGTCTGATTATGGGAAAAAACATCGCTATTTTTGCTTCCGGCTCCGGTACAAATGCTGAAAACATTATCCGGTATTTCGAAAAAAATGCTTCTGTCAGAGTGAGATTGGTTCTTTCTAACAGGAAAGATGCGTATGTTTTGGAGCGTGCATGTCGTTTAGGAGTGCCTTATAGGGCTTTTCCGAAGTCTGATTGGGAAGCTGCGGAGTCCATCTTGGATTTGCTGCGTAAATATCAGATAGACTTTATTGTGCTGGCCGGTTTTCTGTTACGTATTCCGGATGCACTTTTGCATGCTTATCCTGATAAAATTATAAATATTCACCCTGCACTTTTACCTAAATTTGGCGGAAAAGGGATGTATGGCGACCGGGTACATGAGGCGGTGGTAATGGCAGGTGAGTCCGAAAGTGGGATTACTATACATTATATAGATGAGCATTACGATGAGGGAAGTACTGTTTTTCAGGCAAAATGCCCGGTACTTCCCGGAGATACCCCTGCGGATGTGGCTAAAAAAGTTCATGCATTGGAATATGAATGGTTCCCCAAGATCATAGAGCGCGTTGTAAACAGCTTATAAGATGATCGGGGACATTCTCCACAGATTATATCCATGATTATTTAGTTATTACGATCCGATACGCACCTTCCTCTCTTCTTAAAGGATAGTCTCCCCGAAGTTGTTCGAAGAGCCCCGGGTGAGATTTCAGGGCATCACTGTCTCTGCGAGGATCGTAAATCATAAGGGATGCCTCTTCATAAGTTGCAGTAGAAATCAGTTTATTCTTCGGTTCCGGAGGAGTAATCCGATAGTCGGTTTCTATCCGGAAGAACCGGCATAAGGCTTCGAGTGACATTCGGGTTGCATTTGCTTTTCCGTCCGCTGAATATCCGGCGATGTGGGGAGTACCTATAATTACTTTCTCCAGCAGTTCAAGGTCGATATCCGGTTCATGTTCCCATACGTCAATGACAGCATCAGACAGAATGCCGGACCGGAGAGCTTCAAGCAGCGCTTCTGTTTCGATGACTTCACCGCGTGAAGTGTTCATGATTACCGCTCCTTTTTTCAGTGAATGGAAGAAATGCTTGTCCGCCAAATGATACGTTTTATATTTCCCTTCCTTATATAAAGGTACATGGAAAGTGATAATATCGCATTTTTCGGCTATGCTTTTTAAAGAAGCGAACATTGTACTTTCTTCTCTCTCTTCTCTCGGAAGGTCATTCAGCATCACTTGTATTCCTAATTTTCGGGCTACATCAGCTACTTTGCTTCCTACATTTCCCACACCTACAATACCGATGGTCATTTGATTCAATTTCATACCACGGGTCTGCTGTAAGATAAATAGTGCGGATTGGATATACTGTGCTACGGAAGCCGAATTACATCCCGGAGCATTAGTCCATGTGATGCCGGCTTCACGGCAATAAGCCGTATCGATGTGGTCAAATCCGATCGTGGCAGTTGCGATGAACTTTACTTTGCTTCCGGCAAGCAGTGAACGATCACAACGGGTGCGTGTACGGATGATTAACGCATCGGCATCTTGCACTAGTTCAGGCGTAAAATCTTTTCCGGGGGTGTATATTACTTCGTCCGCTATTTGTTCGATAGCTTCTCTGATGTAAGGTATTTTGTTATCTACAATTACTTTCATGATTGGTCAGGGGTTTGCATGCAAAGGTAGGAAATAAAAAGCAGGAAAGATTGGCTATATGGAAAATATTGCATAGATTTGCCCGGTAATGCGCATTACGATAAGTTTGAACTTAGACAATTTATATTCATAATGAAGTGTATCCACATTATTACTCCGGTAAAAGATTCTATCGAGTTGACGTTGCAAACGGCTGAAGCTATTTTAAAATCAGATTTCACCGTTCCTTTTCATTACACTATTTACAATGACTTCAGCACCGATGAAAATACGAAACAATTGAAGGAGGCATCCCTTAAGATGGGATTTGAGTTGGTCAATCTGTCCGAGATCACTTCTCATCCTTCTCCCAATTATTTGCTGGTGCTCCAGATGGCACAAGAGAAGGCCATTGCCGCCGAAGCTGGATTGTTGATCGTGGAATCTGACGTGATTGTGAAGAAACATACTTTACAGTCTCTTTTTGATGGTGCGCAGGCTCGCAAAGATTGCGGTATAGCTGCCGCGGTGACAGTAGATGAACATGAGGCGATCAATTATCCCTATTTATATGCAAAAGGCAAAGAGAATCAAGTCTTCCCGGAGAAGAAGCATCTTAGCTTCTGCTGCTCTTTGCTGACGACTGACTTTTTACGTGCTTTTGATTTCCATTCTCTGAACCCGGAGAAGAACTGGTTTGATGTGACCATTTCTCATCAGGCTCTTGAAAAGGGTTTTGTTAACTATCTGTTTACTACCTTGACTGTTTGGCACCGTCCGCATAGTAGCCGTCCGTGGAAACAGTTGAAATATACTAATCCGCTTAAATATTACTGGTTGAAATTTACTAAAGGATTAGATAAAATTTGATGGTATGACAAAGAGGCTGACGAAAATTGGCGTAAACCCTGATTTTCAGGAATTATCTTCGTTTGTACATGAGCTCCCTACTGTATTCGAAACAGGGGGGAAAGTGATTTACAAAGGACGTAACGAGCTTAAAGAGTTTGATGTAGAGGGTAAGAAGCTGATTGTAAAGTCCTACCAATTACCTCATCTGTTGAATCGTATTATCTATAATTTTTTTCGTGCCTCAAAGGCCAAACGTTCGTATTCCTATGCTTTGATGCTCCGTAAATTGGGTATCGGATCACCGGCGCCTGTGGGATATTATTCTACAGGTTCATGGCTTTTGTTCGGTAGAAGTTATTTTGTGTGTTTGAAGTCAGATTGTCCTTATACATATCGTGACTTTGAAAAAACGGTGTTTCCGAATCAGGAGCAGATCTTACGTGCCATAGCCCGGACTACAGCCATGTTGCATGAGAATGGACTGTTGCACAAGGATTACTCTGCCGGTAACATTCTTTTTCGAACAATTGATGAAAAAGTAGAAGTGGAGATCATCGATTTAAACCGTATGCGTTTTGGAAATGTGGGTATAGAAGCGGGATGTAAAAATTTTGAGCGTCTTCCCGGTACTCATGAGATGTTTGCCATATTAGCCGAAGAGTACGCCAAAGCCCGTGGCTTTGACGTACAAACTTGTTTGAAACTTATTGAGCAAGCTCATAGTCTTTCAGATTAATATATTTTGATTTTTTTATTCCTGTTATGTAGAGGAGTCTTTTGAATCCGGTGATGACACGTGTCTGAAAGTCAATAATAGGACGTGTTCCTTTCCATGGTGTCATGTCGAGGTATTTAAAATATTCTTGTTTCAAAGGGTGCATACTGTCATAATTCCATGGCTTTTTATTGGTATAATGAAGAATTGCCGGGTGCAGTAAAGCTTCTTTTAAGCCGCTATGCTCTTTCACCTTGTGGCTGTAAGTTCGGCGGTAGAACGTGTCTTGCACATTCCAGCGGAAAGGTACGAATAATTTGTCCTTATACAACAGTGCATTGAGAAGATCTTGATCATTGAACCGGATACGATCGGAATGTGCCAGAAAATACTGTTCGCACATTTCGTCTATTTTGTGTTCCCTCCAATACTTCAGGTTGATCAATAATACTCCGGCATTAAAATAGGAGTACTTCTTGTCGTATTGCAAACGGGAATAGTATTCCTCTTCGTCACTACCGATATCTTCTATACATCCTATTGCATATTGCGTAATATCTGTATTCCAGAATTCACTTATATCATTCAGGACCACAATGTCACAGTCTATATATAGGATTTTGTCAATATTTACAGGCAGTATCCGGGATAAGAGACAACGATAGTATGTTGCAATCGAAATTCTGTTTCCACTTTTCTTGATGGAAAAATTGTTTAAAAGATCTTTTTCCGGGAAATAAAAACAGATTTTGTTTCCGTATGACTCTGCAATGCTGGAAAGTGCTTTTTGATCGGCCTCCGGTAAAGTACTGGCTATGATATGAACACAAAATTCAGAATTACGATTGTTGGCGAACAATGAAGTCAGGGTTACAGCACAGTGAATCGTAAAGTTAGAGTCGATGTTACATGCAATGTGTATCATGGTGATTGAGTTTATGGTTTGTAGTTATTACATTTCTCCGCTTTGTCCAGTCGCTTTGAAATATTTGTCTAAAACAAGAAGTGAAATGAGTCTTTCCCGTTTCTTGTTCTGGAACTGTTTTATATATTCGTGGGCATGATCGATTATTTGTTGAGCCTTTTCCGGATGGTTTATGTAATAAGTGAGTTTCTCTTCAAAATCAGAGAAATCATTCTTGATTTCGATGTAATGGTAGTCGGGAATTAGTTTTCCTTCCATAAACCAGGTTTCGCAAGTAGGGCGGGTCATCACCGCAATAGAGTTGGAAGACATGACCCATTTCAGGTTAGATGCAACATCGTTCCCTTCAAGTGACAGAATAAATTTGTATTCCAGATGTTCCCGGATCGTCTTCTTGGCAACCATCCATTCCTGAGGTATGCCTGCTTCGTGACCTACTACTCCGCAGTCGCATAGAGGATGATTTATATACATTTTTATAAATTGAGTCCGGATACGACTGTCACGGATCTTACCACGAAAAATGGCACAGTCCTTTTTGGTTGTGAAAGATCTTTTATCATTTACAAACATAAAATGGCGAAGTGCATCTAATTTTAGGATAACGGAGTTTTGGTTATCACCGGCCAACAATCTGCTTTTTACAATGGTGGGTGAATCCGGTGTGAAATAAACATCTCCCGGACAATATTGCCATCTTAAATCAGGACTGAACCAACGTGTATATTCTCTGGCATCAAAAAAGTAGGCCTTGTGAAAGTATGACATTTTGTAGTTGCCTAACTTTCCTCTGTATATCAGATACCTGATTTTATTTTCTACATGCGTTCCCTGCGGGATGGGATGATTATTTCCGGATAACCTGTTATAATAACTAACACGCTCTTCAATATAGGCCCTGTCCGGACGTTTTGATAGTTGGGCGATTGTTCTCTTCAGCTGCATTCTATAAAAATAGGAGGGAATAACCATCTTCAACATATCATAAGCGAAGTAGATGAATTTAGGCGGTTTCCCACTACGCAATTTATATACCAGACTGTCACCCATTTTTATTCTTGTTTTAAGTATTTACTTACTCCGTTTTCGCAGTACACTATATTCTTTTCATTGTTTTTCCGGAAATATTCTGCATTCTTCTGGTCACTTTCCATGCTTTCGTGTCCATGCCACAAATGATATACGATGCCGGCGAACCTTAAAGAACGTTTTTTGCAGCCTTTCCGTTGTAAACGGTGAGTCAGGTCATCATCTTCTTTTCCCCAGCCTTCAAAAAATTCATCATATCCGTTGATTGCCAGAAAATCGGATCTCCAGAAAGACATGTTGCATCCCAGTCCGGAAGATACGTTCTTTTTGTATCTGTCAGCAAAGAAATTAGAAACCGGTGTAGAGTGAATTGCTGTCTCAGCCCTGTTTTGTATACCGATTGTCCAAGGATAAATTCTTCGATTTACTCTTGATTTACAGATTTCTTCTGTTAGTTTCTGCCCCAGATTCACTCTGGTTCCCCTCAAATAATGTCCTGGTTTCGCTAATCGTTTGTGGTCTTCTACAAATTTGTTGTGGAGGAAGATATCTCCATCTATTTCAATGATATAATCTCCTGTTGCTGCCGCAACAGACTTGTTGCGCATCATAGCCAAGCGAAAACCTTTGTCTTCTTGCCATAAGTGTATAAGAGGCACCGGAAAATCCTTTTTGAAAGACTCTATTAAATCTTTGGTTTCTGAAGTGGAGCCATCATCGCCAACAATGACCTCGTCGGGCATAACGGTTTGGAAACGAACACTGTCCAGGCATACGGACAAAGCCTCCGGTCGATTGTAAGTAGAGATAATAAGAGTTGTTTTCATCTTAGTTCAGTTATTATTTAAAACCGGAAAAAGCTTTATGTTACAGCTTCTTCCAAGGTGAAGATGATACAAATGTAATACTTATTTTGAAATAAAGGACTTTTATATTGCTCTTATTGTTTAGATATAAAGAATTGATCTCATAGCCGTAGCCAAAGAGGTTGCCACTCGTCTTACAAAGAAGAATTCTGTTGTCGATTTTACCGTTCTTGCCGGAATATATTTTCTGTAGGTGATAATTACTGAGGCATACGCATTAAAATAATTATATACGAAAAAGCGTCTTAGGGTGGCTGCAACTCCTATTTCCCAATTCCTTAAATAATCATAAGTATGTGCTATTTCGAAAGCATCATTGATATACTTATTCTTTAACGAAGAAGGCGGCAAAATAATAATGTGATTAATAAAATGAAACGTTTTTTGAACCAACTTTTTGGGCTTCCTTACTTTTATGTTATTTTCGGCAGCAAACTGAAATTGCCCATGTAACGCTTGCAAATATTGAAACTCTTTGAGCGGATTACGTGTGCTGTTTGTAATGCTGCCCGGTCGGGTCCGATAATGGTATTTAGGAGTCTGCAATAAAACGATTTTCCGGGCTTTATGAAATATTTTATAACATAAAGCTATGTCTTCAAAACTCCATCCTACCGGAAAACGGAGTTCTGTAAACAATTCACGTTTGAATAGTTTCTCCCAGATATAATTTTGGATTATTTTGTCTTCAATTAAAGTCGCTATTGCTTTTTGAGAACTAAAAATCTTTGTCTTTTTTGATTTATATTTTACTTTTGTTCTGTTGGGCAGTTCTGTATAGTGTGTACAAATTGAAATATCAGCTTGATGTTCGTATATCAAGTGATATAGAGTCTCGTACATATCCTCATCAACCCAGTCGTCGCCATCAACAAAACCGATGTATTCTCCCGTAGCCACGTCTAACCCTGCATTACGTGCATCGCTGAGTCCTCCGTTTCTTTTATGGATAACTTTAATCCGTTCGTCTTGTTCGGCAAATTCATCGCAGATAACAGGCGAATGATCGGTTGAGCCGTCATCTACCAAGATGATTTCAATATTTTTGTAGGTCTGGTTGATTAAGGATTGTATGCATTCAGAAGCATATTCTGCTATATTGTATATAGGCACAATGATGCTAATAAGCGGCAGAGGTTTATTTACTTCCATTCTTTTAAGCAGGTTTAGGTAATTGCTATATTCTATATTTTATATAGTTTGTGCAAAGATAGAACGTTTATATTAGAATGTTACTAAAAAATGGAGAAAAGTGGGATACTTTTATAATATTTAGAGGTTCTAAAACTAAATTGGGGTCTAAATGTAAGTGTAACAGCACTGTTTGTTCTTGTCGGGGAGTTATAATTTTTGCTATATGTGACTTTGATCGGAATTAATAGGGGGATAGCTTTTGTGGTGGAGAGTGATTGAAAATGGAATGATCTGTTTTAATATATTGGTTATTATTTCGATAACAAATGTTAGTTATTGGGCTTGAAGTAAGAAATATAGTGTAGGTTTATGCGATGATTTATAAATTCACTAAAGATTTTCTGTTATCTTTGTGCCCTAAACATAAATAAGATATAATGAAGGAATTCTTTCAACTCATGCGGCGGTTTGTGTCGCCTTACAAGAAATTTCTGAGATGGGCTGTATTCTTAAACTTGCTGTCGGCTGTTTTTAATATATTTTCGTTTACTTTATTGATTCCGATTCTTCAGATTCTTTTCAAGATGGACAATAAAGTCTATGAGTTTATTCCTTGGGATGCTGCGGGAGAGGGCTTGAAGGACATCGCTGTGAATAATTTCTATTATTATGTGACTCGGATGATTGAAATAAACGGTCCTTCTCTTACATTGCTGTTTTTGGGTTTGTTCCTGGCATTCATGACTTTATTGAAAACATCGTGCTATTTTGCTTCTTCCGCAGTGATGATTCCTTTGCGTACGGGAGTCGTTCGTGATATCCGCATCATGGTTTATTCTAAAGTGATGAGTTTACCATTGGGTTTCTTTTCAGAAGAGCGCAAGGGAGACATCATTGCCCGTATGAGTGGTGATGTGGGTGAGGTTGAAAACTCGATTACAAGTTCATTGGATATGTTGATCAAGAATCCGATTCTGATTGTCATGTATTTTGGAACGTTGATTATCACCAGTTGGCAACTGACTTTGTTTACATTGTTAGTGGTTCCGGGTATGGGATGGATCATGGGTAAAGTAGGTAAAAAATTAAAGAGGCAATCACTTGAGGCGCAGGCTAAATGGAGTGATACGATGTCTCAACTTGAAGAAACTTTGGGGGGACTCCGTATTATTAAGGCTTTTATCGCCGAGCAAAAAATGATAAATCGTTTTACGGAATGCAGTAATGAGTTTCGTGACGCTACCAATAGGGTTGCCATGCGTCAGGCATTAGCACATCCGATGAGTGAATTCTTGGGCACATTGCTTATTGTGGTTGTATTGTGGTTTGGCGGATCACTGATATTAGGAAATCACTCTTCCATTGATGCTCCTACATTTATCTTTTATATGGTAATTCTTTATAGCGTTATCAATCCCTTGAAGGAATTCTCGAAAGCCGGATATAATATCCCTAAGGGACTGGCTTCTATGGAGCGTGTCGATAAGATACTGAAAGCAGAAAATAAGATTGTGGAGATTCCGAACCCGAAACCGTTGAATGGGTTGGAAGAACAAGTCGAGTTCAAAGATATTTCTTTCAGTTATGATGGTAAGAAAGAAGTACTTCAACATATTAACCTGACTGTACCCAAGGGTAAAACCGTTGCTTTGGTTGGGCAGTCCGGCTCAGGAAAGTCTACGTTGGTAGATTTATTGCCACGCTATCACGATGTGCAGGAAGGGACGATTACTATAGACGGAGTCAGTATCAAGGATGTTCGTATCTCTGATTTGCGCAGCCTGATAGGAAATGTCAATCAGGAAGCTATTTTGTTCAATGATACATTCTTCAATAATATTGCTTTCGGCGTTGAGAACGCGACTATGGAGCAGGTGATTGAGGCCGCCAAAATAGCCAATGCACACGATTTTATCATGGAGAAAGAAGACGGTTACCATACTAATATCGGTGACCGGGGCAGCAAGCTCTCCGGGGGCCAACGCCAGCGCATCAGCATAGCCCGTGCCATCTTGAAGAATCCTCCCATTTTGATTCTTGACGAGGCTACTTCCGCTTTGGATACTGAGTCAGAGCGTTTGGTACAGGAAGCGCTGGAGCGTTTGATGAAAACACGTACGACGATTGCTATTGCCCACCGCCTCTCTACCATCAAAAATGCAGATGAAATTTGTGTGCTGTACGAAGGGGAAATTGTAGAACGCGGAAAACACGAAGAATTATTGGCTAAAAACGGATATTATAAACGACTGAATGATATGCAGTCACTATAGACATGACAAAAAAATGGCAATATTTATGTAGATGCCTTTTAGTATTGGTTTTTATAGGAGGAGTTATCCCCGCAAAGGCACAACTGGTAGAGCGAGTTTGCCGTACCGATTATAAAATAAGCCCCGAACGAAAAGGAGAACTTCTTCTGGAGTTGGACAATATCAGCTTTTTCAAAGACAATGAATTTGCCGGTACAGTGATAAAAGGCTATTCATTGCCGGGACTCTGGATACAACCCAAATTTGTATATTATCCTTTGAAGAATATCAAGTTGGAAGGAGGAGTCCATATGTTATGGTTTAGTGGGGCTTATCGATATCCGAGTGTTTCTTATCAAGACATAGCACTGTGGAAAGGTGAACAATATCAGAAAGGTGCTCATCTTTTGCCTTTTTTCCGGGCACAAATATCGATGAAATCAGTAGACTTGATTTTAGGGAATATATATGGAGGCTCCAATCATGGACTGATTGCACCTTTGTATAATCCGGAGTTGAATTTGACTGCCGATCCGGAGACGGGTTTTCAGGTATTGGCAGGTGCTCCCTGGATCGATCTGGATGCTTGGATTGATTGGCAGAGTTTTATCTTTCGGGATGATACTCATCAGGAAGCTTTTACTGTCGGATTATCTACACGGTTCAAGTTGAATGCCCCTTCTTCGACTTTCCATTGCTATATTCCTTTGCAAATATTGGCGCAACATCGCGGAGGCGAGATCGATACGATTCGCGAGAGTTCAGTACAAACGTTGATGAACGGTGCCGTAGGGGCAGGAGTGACGTGGAACATCGATCGCCGGATTTTGAAGCGTGTTAATGTAGAACTTGATGCTGCCGGTTATTATCAACAGAAAGGTGAGTTATGGCCTTATCGTAAGGGCATTGGAGTCTATAGTAGTGCTTTTGTTGATTTGGGCAACTTCCGCGTAAAGATGGGGCATTGGATCTGCAACGATTTCATTACGATGTTTGGAATTCCCTATTTCGGAACAGTATCTACCAAGAAAGAGGGTATAACTTATGATAAACCGCAAACTCTGTTCTGTTCGATAGAGTATTCCCGCATGTTCGGGAAGCATTATGCACTGGGATTGAAGGCCGATGCATATCAGTTTTTCCCGGGGACAATGCGGAGTGCCAATGGAGAATTAACTTCTCCCGGTAGCACTACCAGTTTTTCTGTCGGAGTCTATTTCCGGATTAATCCATCATTTTTATTGAAGAAGTTTTAGAGTCTATTTTCTTCCGAAGTCTGCCGGGATTTCTCCCCATTCTCTGGTTTCCCATTTCAATATGGGAGTGGTATACTTATTTTCTTTAAGCCATTTTTCTGCGCGTTCTATCAATACAAACAGGGCTTCAGTTTCTGCCGTACGGGAGAGTTTCGTCTTGCATTTTTTTTGTTTCACCCAACTGATTGCGTTTGCACTGTCGCTATAGATTGGCATGTCGAACCCTTTCTGTTTCAGCAAAGCAAGACCGTGTACGAGTGCCAGAAACTCGCCGATATTGTTGGTACCTTTCATCGGGCCGAAATGAAAAATTTCTTGCCGGCTTGCCACGTGGACACCACGATACTCCATCGGGCCCGGATTGCCACTGCATGCAGCGTCCACAGCAAGGCTGTTTTCTATGACTGCTACCGGTAGCATCTCAGTGGAAGGTCCGGTTGTTTTTTTCTTTGCATTTTTACCAATATAAGCATAAGGTGATGCAGCGAAAGCTCGTTCTGCTTCTTCCCAGTTATCAAAAGATTTATATTTGGCACTGTCATATCCCTTCACCTGAAGCTGACATTCGGTCCAGGAGGTATAAATACCAGGAGTGACTCCATCCCATACAACGTAAAATTTTTGTTTGCCCATATTTGATGTTTCAACTTATCGGGTGGTAAAGGTACGAATATATTCCATTACCGAACAACTTTCGTTTGTCAGTTGTTTTAATTTAAAAGAATCAATCTAATAAAGAAAGGAGTATTTTTATGAAAAAATCCTTCGAAGAGGCCCTCAAACACAGAAGGACCTATTATTCGATAACAAACCAGTCTCCGGTTTCTGATGAGGAAATAGAGCGGATTGTCAATTTAGCTGTCACTCATGTGCCTTCTGCTTTCAACTCTCAATCGACTCGTGTAGTGCTATTGCTGGGTGAGAATCATAAGAAATTATGGCATATCGTAAAAGAAACATTGCGAAAGATCGTCCCACCGGAAGTTTTTAAAACGACGGAAGCCAAAATCGACAACTCTTTTGCAAGCGGATACGGAACTGTTTTATTCTTCGAAGATCAGTCGGTCGTTAAGGGATTGCAGGAAGCATTCAGCAGTTATAAGGATAACTTCCCCGGGTGGTCGCTGCAGACTTCTGCGATGCATCAGCTGGCTGTATGGACGATGTTGGAAGATGTCGGCTTCGGAGCTTCTTTGCAACATTACAATCCGCTGATCGATGAAGAAGTACGCCATACCTGGCATTTGCCTGAAGAGTGGCATCTGATTGCCGAAATGCCGTTTGGACTTCCGGTACAGGGACCTGGCGATAAAGATTTTAAAGATTTGGATACCCGGGTCAAGGTATTTAAATAAGGTTTATTTGTTTCACCGAAGGAGGGGATATCGTTTTATCTTTGGTCAAGACTTGTTGAGTAGCATTACATCGCTTTGTGTGCAATGTGTTATGATTAAGTCTTTTATGAAAAAGAACGACATCCTTATCCGGGTTCGCATGCCTGTGCTCATAAGCCCGCATACTCGGGCTCATGGACACAGGCATGCGGGCTTATGAGCCTCCGTACCCGGGCTGAGATAAAGAAAGAAGCGTAAATAGAAAAGGTATTAAGGAAAATAAAATGGTATAATAGGCAAATTTAAATAAAGAACCAATGATATACTATTGGCTATCAGTAGGGTATCCGAAGTATTGCCTGAAAAACAGAGGGTGTAAGATGGAAGATCGAAATGATTTTTTGGGGTTCTTCTTCGAATTTGGTGGTAAGTTTTCTTTTACTCATAGAATCTAATTCAGTTTTCGGACGTGTAAGCCCTCTTTTATAGTTGACAAAAAAGCAAGTATCCCGGCTTTCACCCGAAGAGTCTATCCGTGAGGTGAGGAAGCGAATCTTAGACTAAATCATCTGAAAATCAATGTCTTTAAAAAGTAAGATTTCTCTCCTCAAAAGCTTTGTTTTAACACAGAGTTAAAACTTGTTCTTTGGATGTGAATAAGAAGTTCTTTAAATGCAAAAGGCTTGTTATTTGCGCACAAGAACCTGCCAACCTGCAAAAGACGTTAACAATGTTAATTGAAGAAAGGTATAAAGATGAAGATACCGGTTCAGACGATGTAAATTCACTTCCGAAGCTTGAGCTATCTTATTCAGCCGATGTCTGTTTTTTCTTATTAAAGCAAGCAAAAAGGACAATAATCGACTTGAAAAAAAAGAAATAAAGAATTTACCACCAAATTTGAAGAAGAACCCGAAAAGTTACCATGTGGGTCATTCGGTGTTCTCTCAATAAATATCTATCTTTGTGCGAAAATGCCGTTTGCTTATGATCCGTATATTTCTGACCGGCTATATGGGAGCCGGAAAAACCACGTTAGGAAAGGCTCTCGCACGAGAACTGCACATCCCATTTATCGATTTGGACTGGTATATTGAAGAGCGTTTTCACAAAACGGTCGGAGAGTTGTTTTCTGAGCGGGGAGAAGCCAGTTTTAGGGAACTTGAAAAGAACATGCTACATGAAGTAGGTGAGTTTGAGGATGTGGTGATCTCTACAGGAGGAGGGGCGCCTTGCTTTTTCGATAACATGGAGTATATGAATCGGGTGGGGACTACCGTCTTTCTGGATGTAGACCCCAAGGTATTGTTTAGCCGGTTGCGGGTTGCCAAACAACAGCGCCCTATATTGCAGGGGAAGAAAGATGACGAACTACTTGATTTTATCGTACAGGCACTCGAAAAACGCGCGCCTTTTTATCGTCAGGCTAATTATATCTACTGTGCAGACAAACTGGAAGACCGTAGTCAGATTGAAACATCCGTGCAACAACTGCGTAAACTTTTGAACTTACATATAGCAAGCTAAATTTTAAGAAACCTTATTTTCTGCTTCAGCTATCCCTTTTTTCTTCTCTATCCTTTGTTCAGTCGGCCAATATTACTATCTTGCAGTCGCTGTGAGGTTTTATGCCTGTCAGTGTGTTACAACATAAATAAAACGATCAGACAATTATGGAAACTTTAAAAGAGAAATTCGAAGCCCTGGCCCATCGTATCCAATCATCCGGAAAACCGGCTGCCGCATGGTTCCCTCAATTTACACCTGTTACTTTGTTGAACGCCGAAAATTGGTGGGAAGCACTTGCTGTGTGCGAATATGCCTTGGACACCCATGAGGACGAAGCACTGACAGCCGGATTTTTTGAATTAATATTCAGTGCATACGATTGTAACGTAGAAGTGGATCTTAATGAGGAAGAGTATGCCTACTGGTGGGAGAAAGTGATCAGTGTATGCGATCGTGTGGCTGTATTCAACGGTGCCGGGTGGTCACAGAAAGGTGCACAATATTCGGAAGCCCGTTATGGGAAACGTGATCTCAGCCTGTTATTCCCTTGCTATGAAAAAGCGGCGGAAATGGGAAGCCCGGAAGCAGAGGCAACCGTTGCTTATTGGCGTTATATGGGTTTCTACTGCGAACAGGATAGGGCAGAAGGAGAGCGTCGATTTGCAGCTTTATCCTCACCCGAAGCTTTGCTATGGGGAAAATATTACCGGGCTTATGCCGAGCAGCACACCGGCAGTAAAGAGAAAGCCCTGCTTATGCGAAAAGAGCTGCTTGACGAACTTCCCGAAGGCCATCGCCTGCGTGCCCATGTATATGCCGCGATGGGCGACGCACTTGATATAGAAGAAGGAAGTGTGGCTGAAGAAGCGGCATGCTATGAGAAGTCGCTGGAACTTGTTCCTAATCTATATTCTTTAAAAAATCTGGCAACTCTCTATTTTCGCTATCCGGAACTAGGGAAGCAAAAAGAACTGGCGTTTGAGTTGTGGGAGAAAGCCTGGCATGCAGGTGTATGGTCTGCAGCTAATTTCCTTGGATATAACTATCAGGAAGAAGAGTGGCTCGATATGCCTAAAGCCATTGAATGGCTGGAGAAAGGGATGCTTTATTGTGAATCATATTGTGCCTATGAATTAGCATTGATCTATCTTTATAATGATGAGTATAAGAATGTGGAACGTGGGTTGATGTGCCTGCAGCGCTGTGTCGACGACAATTATGTAGAAGCTATCGAGACGCTTGCCAATGTTTATTTCAACGGTGAATTGGTGGAAGAGAATATCTCGTATGCCTGTCAGTTGTTGGAGAGAGCTATCGAGCTGGGGTCCGGTAGTGCAGCCTATCGTATCGGCTGGATGTATGAGCGTGGATTGCTTTCTGAAGAACCGGATTATCAGAAGGCTATGGAGTATTATGAAAAAGCTGTGTCTATGGACAATGCTGACGGGTATGCACGGGCGGCTCTTTATTTGGCTAATGGTTATTCCGGAGTTACGGATGCCGGGAAGTCAAAGGCCTATTATGAAAAAGCGGCAGAGCTGGGTTCATGTTTTGCAATGGTAGAATTGGCATTCTTATACGAAAATGGTGAGGTGGTGGAACAAAGTTATGAGAAAGCTTTCGACTTGCTCCAAAAAGCTGCCGGACAGGAGTATCCTTATGCGATGTATCGTGTAGGACTTTATTTGGATAGGGGAGTCATCGGTGAGCCACGGTCCGAAGAAGCGTTTGCATGGTATGCAAAGGCAGCCGAACGGGGAGACGGAGATGCGATCTTCGCTCTTGGGCGTTGCTATAAGAATGGAATTGGTACGGAAGAGAATCCGGATAAGGCTCTTGAATGGTTTACTAAGGGTGCAGAGAATAACGAACCCCGTTGTCTTACAGAAATGGGGTTGGCTTATGAATACGGTAGTGGGATAGAAGAGAATCCTCATCAAGCTGTTGAATATATGACAAAGGCTGCCGAACAAAATTATGGTTATGCCCAATTTAAAATGGGAGACTACTTTTTCTTTGGTTACGGTGCCTGTCCCGAAGATAACAAACAAGCTGTGGAATGGTACGAGAAGGCTGTTGCAAATGATATACCTTTGGCTATGTTGCGTATGGGTGAATATTACCTTTACGATTATGACAAACTGAATGAGTCGGAGAAAGCTTTCAGCTACTTCAAGAAAGCGGCTGAAGCAGAATGTTATAATGAAGGACTGGGAATCTGCTACGAGATGGGTATCGGTGTGGAAGACAATGAAACAGAGGCATTCAAATATTATACTTTGGCTGCGGGCAGTGGCAATGTTATGAGTATGTATCGCACCGGATTGTGTTATTACAACGGAGTAGGTGTAAAACAGAATTATACAGAAGCTTACCGATGGTTTAATGATGCCGCCGGAAATGACAATGTGGCTTCGTATTATTATTTAGGTAAGATGCTGATGTATGGCGAAGGCTGTGTGCCCGATGCGGAAGCAGGGCTTCAATGGTTGATGAAAGCTGCTGAGCATAATAGTGACAAGGCGCAGTTCGAATTGGGCAATGCCTATTTGATGGGCAATGGAGTAGAGGAGAATGATGAGATCGCTATGGAGTGGTTTGAGAAAGCAGCCGAAAACGGAAACGCGAAAGCCTTGAAAATTACTGGAAGAAGACAACGATAAAAACAGAATGGGAAAAGAAGGTAATAATCTGTTTCAGGTCAATCTTAAAGGTATGATTGCCCTGTTGTCAGAGCATATTTATAGTAATCCGAATACTTTTGTCCGGGAGTTATTGCAAAATAGTGTGGATGCCATCACTGCATTGCACAACATCGATGAAAATTACTCCGGACGTATTGATGTCTTCCTGAATGGGGATGGCTCGATGGCCTTTCAGGACAACGGAATCGGACTGAAGGAAGAGGAGGTATACCGTTTCCTCACAGTGATAGGTGAAAGTTCAAAGAGAGACACTCCCGATGCCGACGATTTTATCGGTCGGTTTGGTATCGGCTTGTTGTCTTGTTTTGTGGTGACCAATGAAATCAGGGTAGAGAGCCGGTCGGCAATGGGGGGAAATCCTGTTTGCTGGTGCGGAAAGGTGGACGGTACTTATCAGACTACTTTCCCCGATGAAGAGTGGGAGATCGGTTCAAGGGTTGTGTTGAGGCCTAAAAATGAATGGGCTCATCTGTTCGAATACGAAGTGTTTAAAAAGATATTGGTAAATTATGGAGAAGTCTTGCCATATCCTGTCTATTTACATCGTGGAGAAGAAGAGTTGATTAATACCCCATCACCCGTCTGGCTTGATCCGAAAGCTACCCGGAAAGAGTTATTGGATTATGGGACAAAGGTCTTCCAATCGTCTGCCCTGGATGCATTTCCTATACGGACAGAGCATGGACGGATAGAAGGTGTACTCTATGTATTACCTTTCCGTACGCAATTCTCTGTGCGTAATTCGCATAAAGTATATCTGAAGCGGATGTTGCTTAGTGAGGACGATTGCAATCTGTTGCCTTCTTGGGCATTTTTTATTCGTTGCCTGGTGAATGCCGACGGACTGCTTTCTACAGCCTCCCGCGAATCATTTGTCAGCAACGATTCATTGAAAGATGCCCGGAAAGAGATTGGGGTCGCTATCAAGGAATATCTCCGGGCTTTGGTGCAGAACAATCGGTCCGTTTTTAATAAAATACTGGATGTTCATCACTTTCACATTAAAGCCATTGCTTCGGAAGATAATGAGTTACTTCGTCTGTTTATGGATTATCTTCCGTTTGAGACGAATAAGGGAATAAGAAGTTTCGGTAGTATCCGTTCGTCAAATAATACTATTTATTATACACGCAATCTGGAAGATTTCAGGCAAGTGCGCAGAATAGCCGGTGCACAAGGCAGGCTGGTAGTTAATGCTGCTTATACATTCGATGAAACGTTGTTGAAAAAATATATCCGGCTTAATCAAGAACTGTCTTTAGAGGAGATTTCACCTGCCCGTCTGTTGGAAGAGTTTGCCGAAGTAGAGGGTAATAAAGAGCACCGGTCTTTTGAAACGAAAGCCAGTGAACTTTTGAAACGTTTTGGGTGTATTTGCCGGTTGAAGCATTTCACTCCGGTGGATACTCCGGTTATATTCGTAGCCGAAGAAAAAGAAGAGAACAGTAAAGTCGCCAATAATCCGTTGGCGGCGGTATTGGGCTCGGTAAATGCCAAAAAACGTTTGCCACCCACATTGACTTTCAATGCCGACAATGAGATGGTGCAGACATTGCTGAGAATCCAGGGAGACAACAAGTTGTTTCAGCATGTTGTGCACATTCTGTATGTACAATCGCTTTTGCAAGGAAAATATCCCGTGAACAGTGAGGAGATGGAACTTTTCAATCACTCTCTTTCTGAATTGATGACTGCCAAAATGAATGATTTTATAAACTTTCTCAATTAAACGAAAGCATGAAATATACACTTGAAATACAAAAATTACTGTTGCAGGCACAAAACGACAACCTGCATCCCCGCGAAAAGGCCAATTTGCTGAGAGAAGCTATTCGCATTGCAGACGAGAATGAAGATGTACAATGGGCTGTGGAGATGAGATTGGATCTTATTTACGAGCTAAATCTCCTTTCGGCTGATGCTGAAGAAATTGCTGTGTTTTCTAAAATCCTGGACAGTTATGAAAATCATAAGGACCAGATAAATGAAGATGATATTTTATGGAAATATAAATGGATATGGTCTTGTACATTCGATCTTCCCAGCATACCGATGGAACAGGTAGAGGCAGTGGGAGAAGATTATAAAACCCGTATCTTGCGAAATGGTTACTCGTTGCGTACGTACTATCATCGTCTGTCTGTGGAGTATACCAAAATGAGGGAATACGCGAAAGCTAAAGAATGCATTGATAAAATGTTGGCGGAAAAAATGGATGATCTGACTTGTGAGGCATGCGAACTGAATTTTATGTTGGATTATTATCTTGAAACCGGGCAGTTTGAGGAAGCTTATAATCGTGCCCAACCTTTAATTACCAGACAGGTCTCTTGTTATGAAGCTAACCTGAGAGCCTATATGAAGTTGGCTTATTATGCCTGTAAAGCCGGGAAGCCGGAAATTGCTGCCGATATGTGTGCACGGGCTGAAGAAGCCTTGGTTGGGAGAGAAAAAGATGAATATTTGTTGCTATATCTCGGGTTGTTTATTGCCTATTATTTTATGACCCATCCGGATCGGGGCTGGGAGTATGCAGAGCGTTGTATTCCCTGGAGCCTGAATACTAATATGCAGAAAAAATATCGTTTTTCGTGTGATATGGTAGAGGCTTTGAGTTATGAATCCCGTGAAGAAGTCAGTTTGTCCCTGCCGGAAGAATTTCCGCTTTACCGGGCAGACGGAATATACTCAGTAGCTGCATTGCGTGATTATTTTTATAAACAAGCTACCCAATTGGCAAGCTTGTATGACACACGTAACGGAAATAACGGATATCAGGAACGATTATTTAATGTCAATTTAATTGGCAACCTGTAGATTAATACGTATTTTTGCCGTCCAATTATTTATTAAAAACAACTGAATAACAGAAAAATGAGAAAGTGGCGTATTGAAGATTCTGAAGAACTTTACAACATCACAGGTTGGGGGACTTCATACTTTGGTATTAATGACAAGGGTCATGTTGTTGTTACACCGCGGAAAGATGGCGTAGCCGTCGATTTGAAAGAATTGGTCGACGAGTTGCAGTTGCGTGATGTAGCGGCTCCGATGCTCGTACGTTTTCCGGATATTTTGGATAACCGTATTGAAAAGACTGCCTATTGTTTTAAACAGGCATCTGAAGAATATGGATATAAAGCCCAGAATTTTATCATCTATCCGATTAAAGTGAACCAGATGCGCCCGGTTGTTGAAGAAATAATCAGCCACGGCAAGAAATTTAATCTGGGACTTGAAGCCGGTTCCAAACCGGAATTGCATGCTGTAATTGCCGTCAATACCGATTCTGACTCTCTTATTATCTGTAATGGATATAAAGACGAAAGCTATATCGAGCTTGCTTTGCTGGCACAAAAAATGGGTAAGCGCATTTTCTTGGTCGTTGAGAAAATGAATGAACTGAAACTGATTGCCCGCATGGCAAAACAGTTGAATGTGCAGCCTAATATCGGTATTCGTATCAAACTGGCTTCTTCGGGAAGCGGCAAGTGGGAGGAGTCCGGAGGGGATGCCAGCAAGTTTGGTTTGACTTCCAGCGAACTGCTCGAAGCACTCGATTTCCTCGAGAGTAAGGGAATGAAGGACTGCCTGAAACTGATCCATTTCCATATCGGAAGCCAAGTGACAAAGATACGTCGCATCAAAACAGCATTGCGGGAAGCCTCTCAATTTTATGTGCAGCTTCATGCAATGGGATTCAATGTTGAATTTGTTGATATTGGCGGAGGGCTTGGAGTCGATTATGACGGAACCCGTTCGTCAAGCAGCGAGAGTAGCGTGAACTACTCTATTCAGGAGTATGTCAACGACTCTATTTCTACGTTGGTAGATGCCAGTGATAAAAACGGTATTCCCCATCCTAATATCATCACGGAGAGTGGCCGGGCTTTGACAGCACATCATTCTGTGTTGATTTTCGAGGTGCTCGAAACGGCTACTTTACCTCAATGGGATGATGAAGAAGAGATTGCTCCGGATGCACACGAACTGGTACAAGAACTTTATGGTATCTGGGATACGCTGAACCAGAATAAGATGCTCGAGGCGTGGCATGATGCCCAGCAGATACGTGAAGAAGCACTTGACTTGTTCAGTCATGGAATTGTGGACCTGAAAACGCGTGCTCAGATCGAACGTCTTTATTGGTCAATTACTCGCGAAATCAATCAAATAGCCGGTGGGTTGAAACATGCTCCCGATGAATTCCGTGGGTTGTCCAAGTTGTTGGCCGATAAATATTTCTGTAATTTTTCACTTTTCCAATCACTGCCGGATTCTTGGGCAATCGACCAGATTTTTCCGATTATGCCCATTCAGCGTCTGGATGAGAAGCCGGATCGTTCGGCCACTTTGCAAGATATAACCTGTGATTCCGATGGGAAAATAGCCAATTTTATCTCTACCAGGAATGTGGCACACTATATGCCGGTTCATAGCTTGAAGCAGAAAGAGCCTTATTATGTTGCGGTATTCTTGGTAGGAGCTTATCAGGAAATTCTGGGTGATATGCATAACTTGTTTGGAGATACAAATGCAGTACACGTTTCTGTCAATGAGAAGGGATATAACATTGAACAGATTATTGATGGTGAGACGGTTGCCGAAGTGCTTGACTATGTACAATATAGCCCGAAGAAACTGGTTCGAACCCTGGAAACATGGGTGACAAAGTCCGTTAAAGAGGGAAAAATTTCGGTAGAAGAAGGTAAAGAATTTCTTTCCAACTATCGTTCGGGATTGTATGGATACACTTATCTTGAATAAATAGAAAGGATTACAATAAACAACGAACAACAAACGACGAGCTACAAGTTACGAATACTGCATGATATCAGTCTCGTTTCTTGTAGCTCGTGGCTTGTAATCCGTGGTTCATAACTCATAATTTGTAATGAAAGAAAAGATGAAGGAAAAACTGACAGTCATTAAAGTCGGAGGTAAGATTGTAGAAGAAGAAGCTACATTAAATCAGTTGTTGAATGATTTTGCAGCCATTGAAGGGCATAAAGTGCTGGTGCATGGAGGCGGACGTTCGGCAACGAAAATAGCCGCGCAACTGGGTATAGACAGCAAAATGGTTAATGGCCGCCGTATCACTGATGCTGAGACATTGAAGGTGGTGACTATGGTTTATGGCGGGCTAGTGAACAAAAATATCGTAGCCGGATTGCAAGCTCGCGGTGTCAATGCTTTGGGATTGACCGGGGCGGATATGAATGTAATCCGTTCAATGAAGCGTCCTGTGAAAGAGGTTGATTATGGTTTTGTCGGGGATGTAGAGCGTGTGGATTCTACGCTACTTTCCGATCTGATTCATAAAGGTGTTGTTCCTGTGATGGCGCCGTTGACGCATGACGGACAAGGGAATATGCTCAATACGAATGCAGATACCATTGCCGGAGAAACAGCAAAAGCCCTTTCTGCTATTTTTGATGTGACTTTGGTTTATTGTTTCGAAAAGAAAGGCGTGCTTCGTGATGAAAATGACGATGAGAGTGTCATCCCCCAAATTAATCATGCCGAGTTTCAACGCTACATTGCCGAGGGGGTTATTCAGGGAGGAATGATACCGAAGCTTGAAAATTCTTTTGAGGCAATTAATGCAGGTGTGTCTGAGGTTGTAATTACCTTAGCATCAGCTATTCATACAGATGGGGGAACTCGGATAAAAAAATAATTCAAAAAAAATAGGAGTACTTCTGTAACTTTTCACCAGCTCATCCGTCAACTTAATAGAGATGCAAGAAATCAGCTTCCGAGACGACATATTGCCATTGAAGGATAAACTCTTTCGTTTGGCACTCCGAATCACTTTCGACAGGGCCGAAGCAGAGGATGTTGTTCAGGATACGATGATTAGAGTGTGGAATAAACGTGAAGAGTGGACACAATTCGGATCTATAGAGGCATATTGCCTGACTGTAGCAAAAAATCTGGCTATAGACAGAAGCCAAAAAAAAGAAGCTCAGAATGTAGAACTCACACCTGAAATGGAAGAAGAATCCGAAATATCCGGGCCTTATGATCAATTGGTCAATAATGAACGGATGTCGATTATCCATCGTCTGATTAACGAACTTCCTGAGAAGCAACGGCTCATTATGCAGTTGAGGGATATAGAAGGAGAGAGCTATAAAGAAATAGCAAAAATCTTGAATCTGACAGAGGAACAGGTAAAAGTGAATCTTTTCAGGGCAAGACAAAAGGTAAAACAAAGGTATTTAGAGATTGATGAATATGGATTATAAGTATATAGAACAGCTTTTAGAGCGATACTGGCAATGTGAGACTTCTCTGGAAGAAGAATCGGAATTGCGCTCTTTCTTTTCGGAGGAAGAGGTGCCTGCTCATTTGCTCCGTTACAAAGAACTGTTTGTTTATCAGACTGTTCAACAGGAGGCAGGGCTGGGAAAAGACTTTGATGCACGTATTCTGGCTCAGGTAGAGGCACCTGTGGTAAAAGCAAAACATCTGACAATGGTCGGAAGATTTATGCCTTTATTTAAGGCTGCTGCCGTGGTTGCATTGATTTTATCATTGGGCAATGTAGCACAACATACATTCTTTGCCGATGAGGCTTTGGATTATAATTATGATGCTTACAAGGACACATACGACGATCCCGAAGTGGCTTACAAACAAGTTTCTTCTGCGTTGATGATGTTGTCTGAAGGTATAAATAAATCGCAGGATCAGGTCGTAAGAGACAGTGTAAAGGTCGAACCGGTTCGTGTGATGAAGGAATAAAATAATGAAGAGCGTTCTTTTAATGTGCTGGATGGCATTGCTGTCTGTGGCTGTTTCGGCCCAGGACTTTGCTTCACGTTTCATGGCTGAACATCAGGCAGATTCCAATCTGACTTGTGTTACGATCAGTCCGAAAATGATGGAGGAGATTATGAAAAGCGATGCTGAAAAAGATAAGGAGGTGCTGGATATGATCTCTAATCTCAAAAGCATGCAGGTGCTTACTTCTGATGTGGAAGGAAAAAAGTATTTCAATGCAGCTTTGAAGGTGGTAGAGAAGAATTCCGGTCGGTTTGAATCGTTTCTTTCTTTTAAGGACAAATCTGAGAATTGTCAGATTATGGTTCGTAAGAAAAAAAGTACGATTGTTGAACTGGTGATGTTGATGCACGAAAAGAATCACTTTGCTGTGGTAAACTTTACGGGGAATATGAGTCCGGAGTTTATTGCACAAATAAAAAGACATTTTCATTTGCTTTAAACATATAATATAGTTAGTGTGCTTAATTAAAACAACTTTTTGACTTGAGGCTGTGAAGTTTCAATTCTCTCAATTTCAATAAAAAAACTAACTAAATAAATGGGCTACCGCGTGATGCAGTAGCCCTTTTATGTTTATACTACGTTGTCTTCATAGAGCGAAGTTAAACTAAGAGAGAGTTTTTATATTTAGAGTTTCTGTAGTCCTCTTTTAGAAAAGTTTATTTGCGGGTTGCCTTTATAGGCTACGTTTCCACTGCCACTGACTCCTCCTGTCAGATTTTCTGTGGCGTAACATCTTATACTGCCCGAACCGCTAATACGTGCATTGACATTCTCTACTTTTAATTCGGTAGCATTAATGTCTCCCGAACCGGCAATGTGATATTCGGCCTCGGTCGATTTGCCGTCTAGCAGTACATTTCCCGAGCCGGAAATGTTTACTTGGGTGTCGGATGTACTGATTCTTTTCAGGTTGACATTTCCTGAACCGTAAATACGTGCTGCCAGTTTTGTGCATGAGAAACTGTTTCCGCTGATGTTTCCCGAGCCATAGATAGACATTTGCAGTTCATCATGGCTTTTTATTCCATTTGTAAAAGTGGTATTTCCCGATCCATATATAGATAAGTGTTTTAATGATGGAGAAGATACTCTGATCTCGAGTTTCCCACTATTACGGATGGAGGTATTCTTTTTGAATTTAATCGTTAATGTTCGACCGCTGACAGAGGTTTCCATCAATTCAACTATATTGTCGGGACCATAAATCTGAACGGTGGGGGCGCCCTGTTTTTGTGTATAAACAATATCTGAACTACTCATCGATTTTATTTGGTCGAATGAACCGACTTTTATATTTTTAGTGATGTAGTTGGAACTTCCACTGATTTGCTTTCCTTGCGAACAGGCTGTGATGCTGAGTAACAAAAAAGTAATTGTAAGACTCGATAGTATATATTTTTTCATGCTCTTCTGATTTGTTATATTAGATATTCTTGATAGTTCCCACTCCTTTTTTACTGAGTGATTTTATAGTAGGGCTACCTTTATATTTAATACTTCCCACTCCTCGTACGGCTGCATCAATGGACTCTGTTGCATTACAGGTTATATCTCCTACGCCTTGTGAGCTGGCTTCCACTGCGTTGGCTCGTAGATTTCCCGCTTCTATGTTGCCCACTCCTTTGGAATGAAGAGCAGCTATCTGAGCTGTGCCTTCAAGCTTTACATCACCTACACCCATCGACTGAACGTTCAATTTTTGGCAAGTCAGCGATTGAATGTCCACATTACCTACCCCTTTACTCTCTATATCAAGATTATCCGTAGTTAATCCATTTTCGATATGTACATCGCCCACTCCTTTAAAGGAGATACCATTTAAGGTGGGAGATGTAATGGTTATTTTCATCTTTTTGAAGTTGCGTACCTTTTTTGATTTATCGATACTCAAAAATAGTGTATTGTCCTTTACGGCTACTTGTATCAGTGCTACGATGTTATCCGGTCCGTAGATTTGCAGATCCGTTTTTCCGTCTGTGGATTGTGTATAATAGATGTTGCCCACAGTCCCCGCATCAATCTTATTGAACTCCTTCACTTTATAGTCTCTTGTGATGAGCTTCTTGCTGGGTTGGATACCTTCACCGATTTGTATACAGCTACTCAATAAACCTGTAGTTAGCAGTAATACCGATAACATTCTGAAAATTGTTTTCATTTTATTTCGTTTTTAGAGGTTTCTATTGATTTAGACGTAAGTCGGCTATGAAAAGTTGCATCTATCTTTCTTTTTTATGCAAAATAATCCGTTTATTTGTATTTATAATTAAGAGTAACATTGGATAGGGTTATCGAAGATAAAGAGTTAGGGCGCTTGGTTGTACGCGATAATGTGCGTGCAAAACGGCTTGTTTTTCGTACGAAAGCGGATGCTATTTACATTAGTATACCTCTGGGAGTTACGATGCGAGAGGTAAAAGAGGCAATAGAGAAGTTGCGTCCCCGATTACTGGATTCCAGGCAGAAGTTGGTGCGCCCTTTGATTGACCTGAACTATCGGATTGAGACAGAATACTTCAAATTATCACTGGTTAGTGGTAAACGAGAGAGGTTTTTGGCACATTCAGAGTTGGGAGAGATGCGGATTATCTGTCCTCCAACAGCTGATTTTACAGACTCGAATTTGCAGGATTGGCTTCGAAAAGTGATTGAAGAAGCTTTGCGACGGAATGCAAAGATTATCTTGCCTCCCCGATTGTATATGCTTTCAGAGAAGCACCGTTTACCCTACGAGAGCGTGCAGATAAATTCGAGCCGTGGGCGATGGGGAAGCTGTTCCTCTCGTAAAAAGATAAATCTCTCTTATTTCCTTGTATTATTGCCAAAACATCTGATAGATTACGTCCTTTTGCATGAACTTTGCCATACTTGCGAGATGAATCATGGAGATCGCTTTTGGGACTTGCTAAATGGGCTTACCGATGGGAAAGCATTGGAACTACGCGAAGAGTTGAAGAGGTACAAGACTGAGATCTGACATGGCAGTTACAAAACAAATGTCGTAAAGTTCTTCCCACCACAGATTTCGCCGATTATTACAGATTGATTATCTGCATGGATAATCGGCTTTTAGTTTTTCATGAGTGTGAATCGAATCTTTTATATTCTATGGTTTAAACTGGAAAAGCTCTTGCCTTCTCATTTTTGTGGCAGCTGTTTGATACCGTCAATATCCTTTTCAAAACGGTAAGTACCTCCTTTTTCACTTAGGTCAAATGCGGCTACTGTTTCAGTTTGATTGTTTACAATCATCAGTGCACTTTGCTCTGCGAAGCGTCCGACTTCGATGGCAGTAGGTTCCTCTTTGATCTGTTTATTCATGATCAGACTGTCGTTAACAAACAGTGAAATAGAATCACCCACGAAGCCTTTTGTCAACTGAATGGAGTATGTTTCACTAAAATGACGATTAGCTTCTTTTTCTCGTTGTAATCTTAAACTCATATATACAAAGATGACCACGACAAATATGACGGCAAATGCCAAAATGCCGTTTCCTACCATAAATTGCTTGTTAGTGTTAAGACGATGTGCCATAATGTTATTCTATTCTTTTTTTATAATATCCGTGATAAAGATAGTGATTTGTTTTATTCATTACAAGAATAACGATACCTTTGCTGAAATTAACTGTGAAAAACGAATGGTAATGTCTTGGGGGAAAACAATTCTCGGTTAATCTTTGGGGGTTATGCCTTTGGGTCTTAATAGAGAATAGCCTCTTTAATGAATAACTGTAAACGGTTTTAAAGTGAACTTTATTATGCTATAATTATTACTGTGAAAAAGGGTGATTGTGTTTATACTATTGCTTTGTTCTCTGCCTTTGATGTTATATAACATACCATTTTATCTTGCTTATCCAGAATAAACTACCTTTCTTTGTATCATGATAGTTCAGCATAGCTATCTACAATTAAATAACCTTTATTGATACGTATGAAAATAACTTTTGGACAACAAACGACCAAAGTAAAGCAACTGGCTGATAAGATCAGTTTTGATATCTCGATGGGAGTATATAAATCGGGAGACTCATTGCCTTCTATTAATCAGCTCAGTCAGGCGTATGAAGTTTCCCGTGATACTGTGTTTAAAGCTTTTCTTGATTTAAAAGAAAGAGGGATTATTGATTCTACTCCGGGAAAAGGGTATTACGTTGTGGGGAGATTGAAGAATGTATTGCTTCTGCTTGATGAATATTCTCCTTTTAAGTATGCACTTTACAATAGTTTTGTAAAGCGTTTGTCTATCCGCTATAAAGTCGACCTGCTGTTTCATCAATACAATGAACGTTTGTTCAATACCATCATCCGTGAATCGTTGGGGCGGTATAATAAATATATTGTGATGAACTTCGATAACGAAAAACTGTCTCCTAATCTTTATAAGATAAATCCATCCAAACTTCTTCTTCTTGATTTCGGTAAATTTGAGAAAGAGGGGTTTTCTTATGTTTGTCAGGACTTTGATCAAGGATTCTATAATGCGCTATTTCAACTGGCAGATCGATTGAGAAAATATCAAAAACTCGTTTTCGTGTTAGTAGATGATAGTATGCATCCCCGGAGTAGCCGTGACTTTTTTGAGAGATTTTGTGCCGATCAACATCTTGGTTGTGAAGTGGTGAGTGATATTGAGGGACTTCAGGTTCGCAGAGGAGAAGTTTATATAGCAATTCGCCAAATAGATGTAGTAAGTATTATTAAGAAAAGTAGGGTTGAGGGATTGCAATGTGGGGTTGATTTTGGCTTGATCGGATATAATGATACACCTGCTTATGAAGTGATAGATCAGGGAATAACTGCACTAAGTGTGGATTGGGAAAAGATGGGAGATAAAGCTGCTGAGTTTGTTTTGCAGGGGAAAACCGTACAAGATTACTTGCCTACGGAGGTCAGGTTAAGGGCTTCTTTATAAAAGAGCTTTTCAGACCTGTATGTCAGCACAGGTCAGCATAGGAAGATTGTTTAATAAACTTAATAATATAGTATGAAAAAGTATCCAAAAATCGGGATTCGTCCCACCATCGATGGACGTCAGGGCGGCGTTCGCGAAAGCCTTGAAGAAAAAACAATGAATCTGGCAAAAGCTGTTGCCGAGTTGATCACTTCTAATTTGAAGAATGGAGACGGAACCCCTGTGGAGTGTGTGATTGCAGATGGAACCATCGGACGTGTGGCTGAAAGTGCTGCTTGTGCGGAGAAGTTTGAACGTGAGGGGGTAGGAGCCACTATCACTGTCACTTCATGCTGGTGTTACGGTGCCGAAACAATGGATATGAATCCGTATTATCCGAAAGCTGTTTGGGGATTTAATGGAACAGAGCGTCCGGGAGCTGTATATCTGGCTGCTGTGCTGGCAGGACATGCACAGAAAGGACTTCCGGCATTTGGCATTTATGGTCGCGATGTACAAGACTTGAATGACAATTCTATTCCGGCAGATGTAGCTGAAAAAATTCTGCGTTTTGCACGTGCGGCTCAGGCTGTAGCCACAATGCGTGGCAAATCTTATCTGTCTATGGGCAGTGTTTCTATGGGTATTGCCGGTTCGATTGTAAACCCGGACTTTTTCCAGGAATATCTGGGCATGCGTAATGAATCGATTGATTTGACAGAGATTATTCGTCGTATGGCCGAAGGAATCTATGATAAGGAAGAGTATGACAAGGCAATGGCTTGGACTGAAAAATACTGCAAAAAGAATGAGGGCAATGACTTTAATATACCTGAAAAAACGAAGACCCGTGCACAAAAAGATGAGGACTGGGAGTTCATCGTGAAAATGACAATTATCATGCGCGATCTGATGCAGGGAAACCCTAAATTGAAAGAACTCGGATTTAAGGAAGAGGCTTTGGGGCATAATGCTATTGCGGCAGGTTTCCAAGGGCAGCGTCAGTGGACCGATTTCTATCCGAATGGCGACTTCTCTGAAGCATTACTCAATACTTCGTTCGATTGGAATGGTATTCGTGAGGCTTTTGTCGTTGCAACAGAAAACGATGCTTGTAACGGTGTGGCTATGCTGTTTGGTCATCTGCTGACGAATCGTGCACAGATTTTTTCAGATGTACGCACATATTGGAGTCCGGAAGCAGTGAAACGTGTGACCGGTAAAGAGTTGACAGGAATGGCTGCTAACGGTATTATTCACTTGATTAATTCGGGGGCAACTACTCTTGACGGAACCGGACAGCAGACGAATGCTAACGGAGAACCTGCGATGAAACCTTGCTGGGAAATTACAGAAGGAGAAGTTGAGAAGTGTCTGGAGGCTACTACCTGGTATCCGGCTAATCGCGATTATTTCCGTGGAGGTGGTTTCTCTTCCAATTTCTTATCAAAAGGAGGTATGCCTGTAACTATGATGCGGTTGAACCTGATAAAAGGTCTTGGTCCAGTGCTGCAGATAGCCGAAGGCTGGACAGTAGAGATTGATCCGGAGATTCATAAATTACTTGACGAACGTACGGATCGTACATGGCCTACTACCTGGTTTGTTCCTCGTTTGTGTGATAAACCGGCCTTTAAAGATGTATATTCTGTGATGAATAACTGGGGGGCCAATCATGGGGCGATCAGTTATGGACATATTGGGCAGGATGTGATTACATTGGCTTCCATGCTTCGTATTCCGGTTTGCATGCATAATGTAGAAGAAGACCAGATTTTCCGTCCGGCAGCTTGGAATGCTTTTGGTATGGATAAAGAAGGAGCAGATTATAGAGCTTGTACTACTTATGGTCCTATTTATAAATAACCTTTAGAAGAGTACAACATGATTAATCGATTTATATTAAACGAAGTTTCTTACTTCGGTCCGGGAGCACGTGAAGTGCTCCCAAAAGAGATTTCACGTTTGGGGCTGCACAAAGCATTTGTCGCAACAGACAAAGATTTGATAAAGTTTGGAGTAGCTGACAAAGTACTTAAGGTGCTGGAAGCTGCCAAGATTCCTTATGAAATATTCAGTGAGATTAAGCCCAATCCTACAGTGTCGAATGTGAAAGCCGGTGTCGAGGCATTTGCATCTTCCGGTGCAGATTTTATTTTGGCTATAGGTGGCGGATCTTCTATGGATACGGCAAAGGCGATTGGTATTATTACCAATAACCCGGAATTCAGTGATGTCGTTTCATTGGAGGGAGTGGCAGATACCAAGAAGAAATCTGTTCCCATCATCGCATTACCTACTACTGCAGGAACTGCGGCAGAGGTGACTATTAACTATGTGATAACAGATGAACAGAACCAGAAGAAGATGGTTTGTGTAGATCCTAATGATATTCCGTCTATTGCGATAGTGGATGCTGAGTTGATGTACACACTTCCTAAAAGTCTGACTGCAGCTACGGGACTCGACGCACTGACTCATGCTATTGAGGGTTTAATAACCAAAGGGGCATGGGAGATGAGTGATATGTTCGAAATTAAAGCTATTGAAATGATCAATCGTTATCTTGTGACTGCCGTTGAAGAACCATCGAATGCAGAGGCACGTAACGGTATGGCAGTGGCTCAATATATTGCAGGTATGGCTTTTTCGAATGTAGGTCTGGGAGTTGTGCATGGTATGGCACATCCGTTGGGAGCTATTTTCGATATTCCTCATGGTGTGGCCAATGCTCTATTATTGCCCATTATTATGGAGTTCAATGCTCCTGCAGCTCTTGACAAATATGTTGAGATAGCTAAAGCGATGAATGTGTATTCTACCGACATGACTAAAGAAAAGGCGGCAGAAGCAGCAGTCGAAGCTGTAAAAACATTATCTTTGAGGGTCAATATTCCGCAACACTTGTCGGACTTGGGTATTCAGGAAAGTGATCTTGACCGTCTGGCCACAGCAGCGTTTGCTGATGTATGTACGCCGGGCAATCCACGGGAAGTAACAAAAGAAATTATTCTTGATTTATATAAGAAAGCATTATGATAACCAATGAACATATCGAGCAATACCTTGCTCAGGCACATCGCTATGGCGATGCCAAATTGATGTTGTGCAGTAGCGGTAACCTTTCATGGAGAATCGGTGAAGAAGCGCTTGTTTCCGGAACAGGTTCTTGGGTGCCGAATTTGCAGAAAGAGAAAGTATCCATTTGTAATATTGCTACGGGTACGCCTCAAAACGGTGTGAAACCTTCCATGGAAAGTACCTTTCATCTGGGGATTCTTCGTGAGCGTCCGGATGTAAATGTTGTTTTGCATTTTCAGTCGGAATATGCTACGGCTGTTTCTTGTATGAAAAATAAACCATCTAACTTCAATGTAACTGCGGAGATCCCTTGTCATGTAGGTAAAGAGATTCCTATTATTCCTTACTACCGTCCCGGTTCTCCGGCGCTTGCCAAGGCTGTTGTGGAAGCGATGAAAGAACATAATTCTGTATTGCTGACTAATCATGGGCAGGTGGTATGTGGCAAGGACTTTGATCAGGTATACGAACGTGCTACTTTCTTTGAGATGGCTTGCCGTATCATAGTTCAATCCGGAGGGGACTATTCGGTCTTGACGCCGGAAGAGATTGATGACTTGGAGGTATATGTATTGGGAAAGAAAACAAAATAGATAATGACTACCAGCTTATGAGTACTTACTTAGCAGCTGACTTTGGTGGAGGTAGCGGTCGGATTATGGCCGGTACCCTTACCGAAGGTAAGCTAAAACTGGAAGAGGTATATCGTTTTGCCAATCGGCAGATAAAACTTGGAAACTGTGTTTACTGGGATTTTCTTTCTCTTTTTGAAGAAATGAAAAACGGACTTCGTGTCGCTGCCCGGAAAGGCTACGAAGTAAAAAGTATGGCTATTGACACCTGGGGAGTTGATTTTGGGTTAATAGATAAGGATGGTAAGTTGCTGGGCAACCCAGTCTGTTATCGTGATTCCCGTACGGATGGTATACCTGAAAGAGTGTTTAAACAGATTGATCAGACTGTTCATTACGCTGAAACCGGGATTCAGGTGATGCCTATCAATACTCTGTTTCAACTTTATAGTATGAAGCAGAATGATGATGTGCAACTCCGGGTGGCTGATAAGCTATTATTTATGCCTGACCTGTTCAGCTATTTTCTTACCGGAGTAGCGAACAATGAATATTGTATCGCTTCTACTTCAGAGCTACTGGATGCTCGTCAGCGTAATTGGTCGGATAACTTGATCAGTGAGTTGGGATTACCCCGTCAGCTTTTTGGTGAAATCGTTTTTCCCGGAACTGTCCGTGGCAAATTGAAGCAGGGAATAGCAGATGAAACCGGTTTGGGATGTATCAATGTCGTTGCTGTTGGTTCGCATGACACAGCCAGTGCCGTATTTGCCGTTCCCTCCAATGAACCCAATCGGGCTTATCTCAGTTCGGGAACCTGGTCTTTACTCGGGGCAGAGGTAGATCAACCGATTCTGACAGAAGAAGCACGTGTGGCCGGATTTACGAATGAAGGCGGAATACAAGGTAAGATACGTTTTCTACAAAACATAACTGGGCTTTGGATTTTACAACGTTTGATGGCTGAATGGAAAGAACAGGGAAAGGAAATCAGTTATGATTGTGCAATAGCTGAAGCTACAGTGTCGGATATCCGTTCGGTGATTGATGTGGATGATTCTGCTTTTTGCAATCCCGACCATATGGAAGAGTCGATCATTAAGTATTGTCATAAGCACCATTTACGGACACCAGTCTCTCAAGGAGAATTTGTTCGTTGCGTTATCGAGTCATTGGCATATCGTTATAAATTGGGAGTAGAGCAGATGAATCGATGTCTGCCGGCACCGGTCAAACAGCTTCATATTATTGGAGGAGGCTGCCAGAACCGTCTGCTAAATCAGCTTACTGCCAATGCTTTAGGTATTCCTGTGTATGCCGGTCCGGTAGAAGCCACTGCTATCGGCAATATTTTAGTGCAGGCAAAAGCCCAAGGCGAAGTCGATTCTTGGGAAGAATTAAAAGAAATTATCATAAACAGTGTAGAACCTCAGGTATATTATCCTGAATAACCCGACAATTCATGAAAAACACCAACCGTTCCATTCTCCATAAAGATGGAGTAAGTTATATCCTACCATTTATCTTAGTGACCTCTTGTTTTGCTCTATGGGGGTTTGCTAACGATATTACCAATCCAATGGTAAAGGCTTTCTCGAAAATATTCCGTATGAGCGTCACTGATGGAGCACTAGTACAAGTCGCTTTTTACGGGGGATACTTTGCGATGGCCTTTCCTGCTGCAATGTTTATTCGCAAATACTCTTATAAAGCCGGTATCCTGTTGGGACTGGGACTATATGCTTTGGGTGCCTTGCTGTTTTTCCCAGCAAAGATGACAGGCGATTATTACCCTTTTCTGCTCGCTTATTTTATTTTGACATGTGGACTCTCGTTTCTGGAAACAAGTGCTAACCCTTATATATTATCGATGGGTACAGAAGAGACGGCGACCCGACGATTGAATCTGGCGCAGTCGTTCAATCCGATGGGATCATTGCTCGGCATGTATGTTGCCATGAATTTCATTCAGGCGCGTCTGAATCCTATGGATACGGTAGAACGCAACCAATTGTCTCCGGCAGAGTTTGAAGTATTGAAAGAGTCGGATCTTTCTGTGTTGATTGCTCCTTATCTGATTATAGGATTAGTAATTCTAGCGATGCTTTTTGTGATACGTGCCGTTAAAATGCCTAAGAATGGCGATAAGAACCATAATATTGATTTTATACCCACATTGAAGCGTATTTTTAAAATTCCCCATTATAGAGAAGGAGTCATAGCACAATTTTTTTATGTAGGTGCACAGATTATGTGTTGGACTTTTGTTATCCAATATGGAACGCGCTTGTTTATGTCACAAGGGATGGAGGAAAAAGCTGCTGAGGTGCTGTCACAGGAATATAATATTATTGCTATGATCATTTTTTGCATAAGCCGTTTCGTATGTACGTTTATTCTTCGTTATCTCAATCCGGGGATGCTGCTTAAGATTCTTGCTATCGCAGGAGGAGCTTTCACATTAGGAGTTATTTTTTTACAGAATATATGGGGGCTGTATTGCTTGGTAGCAGTTTCTGCCTGTATGTCATTAATGTTCCCCACAATTTATGGTATTGCTCTCCGTGGTTTGGGAGATGATGCTAAATTTGGAGCTGCTGGTTTGATTATGGCGATTTTGGGAGGTTCTATTTTGCCACCATTACAGGCTTGTATTATTGACCAACATACATTGTTGGGTATGCCTGCTGTAAACTTGTCTTTCATACTTCCATTCATCTGTTTCGTAGTGATTATCATTTATGGACATCGTACGTGTGCACGTGTGAAGAAGATAAAAGCAGCACGAAAGTAATATTGAGAATCGGATGCGGTGTTTGACGATTCTTCTGGGCAACTGTTTTCTTCTGCTTGTGTCATTAGCCTCTTGCGAGAAAGTGTCATTAGCGGAAGAAGCAGTGTTTTCTATACCGGTGGATACGACATTTATGAGGCTTCGTCAATGGGAGTGGTATTGTCAGAAACGGGCTGACAGTTGTCTGACAGAGAATAATTATCAGGGAGCTTTATCTTGGCTGGATTCCGCTCGTATCCAAGTGGAACATTACGGACGTCCTTATTATATATTGGCACGCGGGGACGTATATTATTCCATCCATCAATATGATTCTGCCCGTCGTTATTTTAGTATGGCAGCCCATTCCATTCATCCACATATTGCTATCGAAGCTTGGAGGAAACTTGCAGAGCTGGAACTTATGGAAGGAAATGAGAAGCAAGTGTTCTATTCTACGCAGAAGGCAGATGCGCTTTTCCGGGTGGAGATAGGCCATGTGCAGAGTGATAACAGTGAAGCTCTATATCAGGAAGAGAGGTTGAAAAACGAGTTAAACCAATTGAAGATTGCCAAACAGAATCGGGAAATTGCCATGTTAACTTTGAGCCTTTGTCTGATTATACTGATTGCTTTGTTTATTTTCTACCGGCAAAATAAGATAAAGCGTGAAAAAGAGCGTCTGCTTCTTGAAGAGAAAGCCAAGTTGGAGCAAGAGAACCAAATACTGAAACAAACTGAAGAGTTAAGTGCTTTGAGAGAAAAAGAGGCGGTTTTGCGAGAGTCTTTGTTCCGTAAGGTCGATGTTTTGCGTAAAATACCCTCCCTCAATGAAGAAGAACAGGAGAGTGGTGAACATCGCATAGCTTTGTCGGAAAGGGAGTGGGAGGAAATTCGTCAGACAGTGGATAATGCTTATGATGGGTTTTCACAACGGTTGCTTGCACGCTTTCCTTTGTTGACCTTAAAAGATATTTATTTCTGTTGTCTGGTGAAGATCAATGTCAGTATAAAGGACCTTTCCGATATTTATTGTATTAGTCGTACCTCGGTTAGTAAAAAGAAATTTCGCATCAAGCGAGAGAAGCTTGGAGCAGAGGATTCGGACTCTTTAGATGACTTTTTACGTGGTTTTTAGTTCTCGGAAACTTGTTTGTCCATGCTAATTTAAGAAATGTTTTATATAATATGTTGATATATAGTGTGGTAGCGTATCTCTTTTTGAAGTACTTTGTCTATATCCCTTTTTGTTTTTCCTCTGCCCGATGGTTAATTTTGCAATATCAAAACTTTAAAAATGTACGTGATATGTTGAATCGACTGAACTATTTCATTATGTTGGCAGGGCTACTTGTTTTAGTAGCATGTTCGTCTAATTCCGGAAAACAGGTAGATGTTGCAAATACTCCTTTTGTTTACGATGGATTAAAAGAGTATCCGGTAAAAGAGTTGAAACTGTCCGATCTGGCAGTTAGTGATTATGTGTTATTAAAAGACGATGAAAATTCATTGTTGGGTAGGTTACCGACAAATCCCTGTATGCAGGTCACTGAAGACCGGATTTATATTCAGGATGAAGAGCAACAGGCTATATTTATTTTTGACCGTCAGGGAAATCCATTATTGCAAATGCGTCATAAAGGAGGTGGTCCTCAGGAATGGGCGTCTCTGAACTCTTTCTATGTGGACAGCCCTAATAAAGAAATTATAGTGTTGGACTGGGCTAAAAAGTTTATAGTTTATGATTTGAATGGGAAATTTAAACGAAGCTTCCCAACGCCCGGTTGCTCTTGGAAGTTTGCTAACTTGAATGATGAGGCCGTACTGATATATTGTCCTTTTACGAATCGTAATAACGGAGAGGCAGTTTGTATCCTTTCTAAAAAAGATGGCAAAAAGTTGTATGTGTGTCCTATTACGATAGATAATTTTGTGTGGGATAGCGAGGGACGTATTGGCTATGAACCATTGAAGCCAGCTTATGGTGGGATTTTATTTTCAGATTTATCATTGAAAGGCGTGTATTTTATTGATGCTGAAACATATGAAGTAAAACAGGTCATTGATGAAGTGACAGAATATAAATTTGAAAATGCAGAGTTCGTTAAGCTACATCCGGCGATCGATGCTAAAGACTATACTTTGTATACTACGCTCGGTACGAAATGGTTGACTCCAGATATGCCAATGAACTATTATTATTTTGATAAGAAGGAGCAAAAAATGTATACTTTGAAAAATGAAACCGGATGGGCTGTTTTAAAAGATATCTGCAATGTACAGAGAACCCGTACAACGAATACTCCAGGTATCGGCATTGGTTATTATTGGCCTTCTACTATGAAAGGAGAGTCGATGCAAGCTGAAAAAGAGCAGTTTGACTCTCGTTTCCGGGCAATAATGGACTCTATACCTGAAGAAGGTAACCCTGTATTACAAATTATGAACTTCAATAAATGATGAAGTTGTTCCGCGAGATATTGATTATTTGTCTTCTTGGGAAGTTAATAGCTTGTTCGCCATTAGCTTCCGGGGAGATAAATGATGTTTGGGGACATAAACAAGTGGCTACGATTGAAATGGCAGGCTCTGATAGCGTTTGGGTCTGCCACTTGTCTATGTTGAAGGATACGGTTACTGTACCTCTTAGTTATTTTGTCGAGGAGCTGGAAATGGTCAAACTTGATAATCGGGATGCTGCATTGGTATCTTCTTCCAAAACAATTATTGGCAAACAATATATTTTAGTACATAAAATGGGGCATGTCCCTTTCAAACTTTTTACTAAAAGCGGGACTTATTTGAGGGATATCGGTTCCTTTGGTCAAGGTGCGGGTGAATATGGCTTAGCTTATGATGCACAGATGGATGAGGAGAATAACCGACTTTATGTGTTATGTTGGCAGGCCGACCATATCTTGGTATTCGATTTACAAGGAAATATACTTCAACCGATTCGATTGGCGCATTGGTCACCTAAAGGGGTATTTCATGTAGAAACGGAACGAGGACGAGTGCATGTTTGTGCTCTTTCTTTTAATCGTGACTTTGTAGGTGATAGGCATTCGCCTATGATTTGGACGCAAAGTTTGGATGGCAAGATTATAAAAGAACTTCCGGCAGGGTATTTGGCCGTGAATGATTATGGAAATGAAATCAAATCTCTAAATAATGGGACGGTGATGGACATTGGTTTCTGGTTTGGAGGCCAATATCGTAACGATTCATTATATCACTATAATAACCAGGAGTTTAGGCTTGTTCCGCGTTTTACGCTTGATTATGGAGGACATGAATTGACCCCACACAGCTTCGGAGAGTTGCCGAATCACTTCTGGGGAGAAATATCATATCCTGTAAGGCTAAGTCCACATTCGTCAACTACCACTCCTCCGGAATATTATATGGTTGATAAACATACTTTACGAGGCGCTTTTGTTGAAATATACAATGATTTCTTAGGGGGCATTCCTGCTGACTGGTTCTTTTCATCTCATGACGGATATTATGTTTGGAATGTTGAACCTGTACGATTGAAGCAAATGGTTGAGGATCGTTTGTCTTCAGGTGAGATTGTCTCGGATTCGGACCGAAGAAAGCTAACCGAACTGCTTAGGAGTACTAAAGAAAACGATAACAATTATATTTTCTATGGTCGATTGAAATGTAGATAGTTCCTGTTTTTTTCTTATCATTTCTTTTTTTTCTCTAATATTTTGTAGTCGAACAGATTATTTATATCTTTGCACCCGAAACGGATGAAAGGTGGAGGGGCGATTAAGCTCCTTTTTTTGTTCTTAATAGTTAATCAATGATAGAAAAAAGAACTGTTTGTCAGATTGTTGAAGAATGGCTGGAGGATAAAGACTATTTTCTGGTAGAAGTGACCGTCAGCCCTGATGACAAGATTGTGGTCGAAATTGACCATGCAGAAGGTGTTTGGATTGAAGACTGTGTGGAGCTGAGTCGCTTCATTGAGTCGAAACTGAACCGTGAAGAGGAAGATTATGAGCTGGAAGTAGGTTCTGCCGGAATCGGACAGCCATTTAAAGTATTGCAACAGTACTATAACCACATCGGCCTGGAGGTGGAAGTACTGACTAAAGGCGGACGCAAACTGAGCGGGGTCTTGAAAGATGCTGATGAAGAAAAGTTTGTTGTGACCGTACAAAAGAAAGTAAAACCCGAAGGAGCCAAACGTCCTCAATTGGTAGAAGAGGATGAAACCTTCACCTATGATGATATAAAATATACTAAATACTTAATTAGTTTTAAATAATTATGGCCAAGAAAGAAGAAACAATCAGCTTGATTGATACATTTTCGGAATTTAAGGAACTGAAGAATATCGATAGAACCACGATGGTAAGCGTGCTCGAAGAGTCGTTCCGCAGTGTGATCGCGAAAATGTTTGGCACTGATGAAAATTACGACGTAATTGTGAACCCGGATAAGGGTGACTTTGAAATATGGCGTAACCGTGAGGTAGTGGCAGACGAGGATTTGACTAACCCGAATATGCAAATTTCGTTGACTGAAGCACAAAAAATCGATGCTTCTTACGAAGTGGGTGAAGAAGTAACCGATGAAGTGATTTTCGCTAAGTTCGGTCGCCGTGCTATTTTGAATCTTCGTCAGACACTGGCTTCTAAAATTCTTGAGCTTGAAAAGGACAGTATTTATAATAAATACATTGATAAAGTAGGTACTATCATCAACGCAGAAGTATACCAGATCTGGAAAAAAGAGATGTTGTTGCTTGACGATGAAGGAAATGAGTTATTGTTGCCGAAAACAGAGCAGATACCAAGCGATTTTTATCGTAAAGGAGAAACTGCCCGTGCAGTGGTGGCACGCGTGGACAACAAAAACAACAATCCGAAGATTATCCTCTCGCGTACTTCTCCGGTTTTCCTGCAGCGGTTGTTCGAGATGGAAGTGCCTGAAATAAACGATGGCCTGATTACCATCAAAAAGATTGCCCGTATTCCCGGTGAACGTGCCAAGATTGCGGTAGAATCTTATGATGACAGAATTGACCCTGTAGGAGCCTGCGTAGGTGTAAAGGGAAGTCGTATTCATGGCATCGTACGTGAACTTCGCAATGAAAACATTGATGTGATTAATTATACATCTAATATTTCATTGTTTATCCAGCGTGCTTTAAGTCCGGCTAAGATTTCTTCTATTCGTCTGAATGAAGAAGAACGTAAAGCAGAAGTATTCTTGAAACCGGAAGAAGTATCGTTGGCTATTGGTAAAGGCGGTTTGAATATTAAACTGGCCAGTATGTTGACTGAGTACACCATTGATGTGTTCCGTGAGTTGGATGAAAACGCGCAGGATGAAGATATTTATTTGGACGAGTTCAGAGATGAAATCGACGGATGGGTGATCGATGCTATCAAGGCTATTGGCATTGATACGGCTAAGTCTGTATTGAATGCACCTCGCGAAATGCTGATTGAAAAAACGGATCTTGAAGAAGAAACGGTGGACGAGGTATTACGCATTTTGAAATCGGAGTTTGAAGATAATGAATAATAGATCAATGCGATGATGTGCCGATATGCCAATAAAAAGAAAGGGCGTATAGGAATTGGCACATTGGCATATTGAACGATTATCAAATTATTCTTTCTCCATTATTCTTTAAATTAAAATATGACGATAAGGTTAAACAAAGTTACAAGAGATTTAAATGTAGGAATCGCGACGGTAGTTGAGTTCTTGCAAAAGAAGGGGTATACCGTTGAGGCAAACCCGAATACGAAAATTACCGAGGAGCAGTATGCTATGCTCGTGAAAGAGTTCAGCACAGATAAGAACCTTAGACTTGAATCGGAACGTTTCATTCAGGAACGTCAAAACAAAGATCGCAACAAGGCATCTGTTTCTATCGATGGTTATGATAAGAAGGAACCGGAGAAGACTGTTGCTGACGATGTGATTAAGACGGTCATTCCGGAAGATGTGCGTCCGAAGTTTAAACCTGTCGGAAAAATTGATTTAGATAAACTGAACCGGAAGGTTGAGAAAGCACCGGTGAAAGAAGAGCCAAAACCACAACCTGTAGCTGCTGAGGAAAAGAAAGTAGCGGAAGAGGTTAAGCCTGTTGTAAACGAAGTGAAAAAAGAAGAAGTCACTGTGACTCCTGCTACTTCGGAACCGAAACCGGTGAAAGAAGAACCGAAACCGGTGGTGGTTGAAAAGCCTGTTGAAACAGAAAAGAAAGTGGTTGAGGAAGTCAAGAAAGAAGAACCAAAAGTCGTGGTGTCTCCAGAAAAAACAGAGAAGAAAGAAGAGAAACCGGTAGCAGAAGCACCGGTTACTCCAGTAGAGAAGGAAGAGGAGGGCGTATTTAAGATCCGTCCGACTGAGTTTGTATCTAAGATTAATGTTATCGGGCAGATTGACTTGGCTGCATTAAATCAGTCGACACGTCCGAAGAAGAAATCGAAAGAGGAAAAGCGGAAAGAGCGTGAAGAGAAGGAAAAGCTTCGTCAGGATCAGAAGAAACAGATGAAGGAAGCCATCATCAAGGAAATCCGTAAAGAAGATAGTAAACAAGCTAAGGTCGTTGGTAAGGAAAACCTTGATCCTAACGGTAAGAAGAAACGTAATCGCATCAACAATAATAAAGAAAAAGTAGATGTGAACAATGTTGCTTCTAATTTTGCACACCCTACTCCAAACAGTGAGCGTACGAATAATAACCGTGGAGGAAATCAACAGGGTGGCGGCGGACAGAATAGAAACCGTAATAACAATAATAAAGACCGCTTCAAAAAGCCTGTAGTAAAGCAGGAAGTAAGCGAAGAAGATGTAGCAAAGCAGGTTAAAGAAACGTTGGCTCGTCTGACAAGCAAAGGTAAGAACAAAGGTGCCAAATATCGTAAAGAAAAACGTGACATGGCGTCCAACCGTATGCAGGAACTGGAAGATCAGGAAATGGCAGAAAGCAAGGTACTGAAACTGACAGAATTTGTGACTGCTAATGAATTGGCAAGCATGATGAACGTATCTGTAAATCAGGTTATCGGAACTTGTATGAGCATTGGTATGATGGTTTCTATCAATCAGCGTCTGGATGCAGAAACGATTAATCTTGTGGCTGAAGAATTTGGATTTAAGACTGAATATGTCAGTGCAGAAGTAGCCCAAGCCATTGTTGAAGAGGAAGATGCGCCGGAAGATCTGGAACATCGTGCTCCGATTGTTACAGTCATGGGACACGTAGACCATGGTAAAACTTCATTGCTTGACTACATTCGTAAAGCAAATGTAATTGCAGGTGAAGCCGGAGGTATCACACAGCATATTGGTGCATATCATGTTACATTGGAAGATGGACGTAAGATTACGTTCCTCGATACTCCGGGACATGAGGCATTTACTGCAATGCGTGCCCGTGGTGCAAAGGTGACCGATATCGCAATTATTATTGTAGCTGCCGATGATGATGTAATGCCCCAGACCAAAGAAGCCATTAATCATGCAGCAGCGGCAGGTGTTCCTATCGTATTTGCTATTAATAAAATAGATAAGCCTCATGCTAATCCCGAGAAAATTAAAGAGACATTGGCTCAGATGAATTATCTCGTAGAAGAGTGGGGTGGTAAATATCAGTCACAGGATATCTCGGCTAAGAAGGGTCTCGGAGTTCCTGAACTGATGGAGAAAGTACTTCTTGAAGCAGAAATGCTCGACTTAAAGGCAAATCCGAATCGTAATGCTACGGGTTCTATCATCGAATCAACTTTGGATAAGGGACGTGGATATGTTGCGACTGTATTGGTCTCTAACGGTACGCTGAAGGTGGGTGATATTGTACTTGCCGGAACAAGCTACGGCCGTGTAAAAGCCATGTTCAATGAACGTAACCAGCGTGTAGCTCAGGCAGGGCCATCGGAACCGGTATTGATTCTGGGTTTGAATGGTGCTCCTGCTGCAGGTGATACTTTCCATGTGATTGAGACTGATCAGGAAGCCCGTGAGATTGCCAATAAACGTGAACAGTTACAGCGTGAACAGGGTCTGCGTACTCAGAAACTGTTGACACTGGATGAAGTGGGACGTCGTATTGCGCTGGGTAACTTCCAGGAACTGAACGTAATTGTGAAAGGTGACGTGGATGGCTCTATCGAGGCCTTGAGTGATTCGTTAATTAAGCTGTCTACCGAACAGATCCAGGTAAATGTGATCCATAAGGCTGTAGGTCAGATTTCGGAATCGGATGTGACATTAGCAGCTGCTTCGGATGCTATTATTATTGGATTCCAGGTACGTCCCTCGGCTTCTGCACGTAAGTTTGCCGAACAGGAAGGTGTGGACATACGTTTGTACTCTGTTATCTATGCCGCTATCGAAGAGGTGAAGGCTGCTATGGAAGGTATGCTTGCTCCGGAAGTGAAAGAGGTAGTAACTGCTACTATCGAAGTGCGTGAGGTATTCCACATTACTAAGGTGGGTACAGTAGCCGGTGCTGTTGTGAAAGAGGGCAAGGTGAAACGTTCGGATAAGGCTCGCCTGATCCGTGATGGTATAGTAATCTTCTCAGGTTCCATCAATGCTTTGAAGCGCTTTAAAGATGACGTGAAGGAAGTAGGTACAAACTTCGAATGTGGTATCAGTCTTGTTAACTACAACGATTTGAAGGTAGGTGATATGATTGAAACTTACGAAGAAGTAGAAGTGAAGCAAACTTTATAATTCTCACGAAACTGAAAATATACGGAGGCACAGAGTGATTACAACTCCGTGTCTCCGTTTTCGTTTTACATAGAATGACGACCATAGATATTATCATACTGATTGCTCTTGGAGCCGGTGTTATTGTCGGATTTATGAAGGGCTTTATCCGGCAGCTTGCTTCCATTCTCGGATTAATTGTGGGGCTATTGGCAGCAAAAGCTTTGTACACCTCACTGGCTGTGAAGTTATGCCCTACGGTGACCGACTCCATGACTGTGGCGCAGATACTGGCATTTGTCATTATCTGGATCGCTGTGCCGCTAATCTTTACATTGGTGGCTTCAGTATTAACCAAGGCATTGGAGGCGGTTTCACTTGGCTGGCTGAATCGCATGCTTGGAGCTGGGCTCGGAGCTTTGAAATATCTTTTATTGGTGAGCTTGGTTATCTGTGTCATTCAGTTTATAGACTCCGATAGTCAGTTGATTAGCCAAACAAAGAAGGAGCAGTCCTTGTTATATTATCCTATGGAAAGCTTTGCGGGGATCTTCTTTCCCGCAGCAAAAGAGGTTACACAACAATATATATTCAAATAAAAATGATGCAACAAGAAGAACCCAATAAATATGTAAAAGAACTCACGCAGGAGAAGTACAAATACGGCTTCACTACGGAGGTACATACAGATATCATAGAGAAGGGACTCAATGAAGACGTGGTACGTTTGATCTCGGCTAAAAAGAACGAGCCGGAGTGGTTGCTGGAGTTCCGTCTGAAAGCTTATCGTCATTGGTTAACGCTGGAGATGCCTACTTGGGCACATTTGCGTATACCGGAAATTGACTATCAGGCAATCTCATATTATGCCGATCCTACGAAAAAGAAGGAGGGCCCGAAGAGTATGGATGAAGTTGATCCGGAATTGATAAAAACATTCAATAAACTCGGCATTCCACTGGAGGAGCAGATGGCATTGAGTGGTATGGCTGTGGATGCAGTGATGGACTCTGTGTCAGTGAAAACGACCTTTAAGGAAACACTGATGGAGAAAGGTATTATTTTTTGCTCATTCAGTGAAGCTGTGCGTGAACATCCCGACTTGGTGAAAAAGTATCTCGGATCTGTTGTTGGGTATAGAGACAACTTCTTCGCGGCATTAAACTCGGCTGTATTCTCAGACGGTTCTTTTGTCTATATCCCCAAGGGGGTACGTTGTCCTATGGAACTCTCTACTTATTTCCGTATTAATGCTGCCAATACCGGTCAGTTTGAACGTACATTGATTGTGGCTGATGACGATAGCTATGTTTCCTATCTGGAGGGGTGTACAGCTCCAATGAGAGATGAGAATCAATTACACGCTGCTATTGTCGAAATCATGGTACATGATCGTGCGGAAGTGAAATATAGCACCGTGCAGAATTGGTATCCGGGCGATGCCGAAGGCAAAGGTGGAGTTTATAATTTTGTGACAAAACGTGGCAATTGCAAAGGAGTAGACAGTAAACTTTCATGGACCCAGGTTGAGACAGGTTCGGCTATTACATGGAAATATCCGTCTTGTATTCTTTCCGGGGATAATTCTACTGCAGAGTTTTATTCTGTAGCTGTGACGAATAATTATCAGCAGGCAGATACAGGTACTAAAATGATTCATTTAGGTAAGAACACCCGTAGTACGATTGTCAGCAAGGGTATATCTGCCGGGAAGAGCGAGAACTCTTACCGTGGGTTGGTCCGTGTAGCCGAAAAGGCTGATAATGCCCGTAATTATAGCCAGTGTGACTCATTGCTGTTGGGTGATAAGTGTGGTGCACATACTTTTCCCTACATGGATATCCATAATGAAACGGCAGTTGTGGAGCATGAAGCGACTACCAGTAAGATTAGTGAGGATCAGATATTTTATTGTAATCAGCGTGGTATTTCTACAGAAGATGCCATTGGATTGATCGTAAACGGCTATGCTAAGGAGGTACTTAATAAACTTCCAATGGAATTTGCCGTAGAAGCTCAGAAACTACTTACGATCTCTCTTGAAGGCAGTGTAGGATAATGAAGACGAAACGTGTTGGTTGGCTATTGATATTCCTGTCCTATGTTGGTGTAGTACTGGCACAAAACCTTGACGATCAAGAAAGGAGGTGGGCGATCAGTGGCTCTTGGGGAGGAAATTGGCCGATAGTCACAAAGAATACACTTTCGGGAAAAGCTGTTTCTGCAGGACATATACATACTTTAATGTTGGAGTATTATATTCCTTATACCCGTTTCTCCCTGAAAGGAGGATATACAGGTGAAGAAATAGGTTTGAATCCAGGTATTTCTGCCTCAATGAGTAATCTGGAAATAGGAGGGCGGTATTATTTCTTACCACAACGGTTTGCAATCCAACCTTATGGGGGACTTTCTACTGGATGGAACCTCTCTCCACGAAGGCAGGAGGGGATGGGCAGTAGCAGTTATTACGATCCTTCAAGGCAAGAGTTTCGTAAAGATTACGATTATCGATACCGAATTAAAGAACCATTATTCACAGTTTCTCCTGTGGTGGGAGCTGATATATATTTTCTTTCTTGTCTTGCTCTCACCTTGGAATATAATTTCCGGATGGGCATTGCCGGAAAGATAAGTGGAGAGATAGAGAAGACCAATTCTCGTGGAACCGGATTTGTACGTAGCAATGGGATGCGGCAGACCGTAAGTGTAGGGGTAAAGGTTAACTTCCCTTTTACTATTACGCAGACGGACGGAAATTCCATATTACAATGGTTGGACGAGGTTATTTTTGGAAAAGAATAGATAATGAAATAATTGATAAGATCATGTTAGAGATAAAAGACCTGCATGCCAGCATTAACGGCAAAGAGATATTGAAAGGCATTAACCTGACGGTGAAGCCGGGCGAAGTACATGCCATTATGGGACCTAACGGTTCGGGTAAAAGTACGCTTTCGTCTGTTCTGGTAGGTAATCCTGCTTTCGAAGTGACGAAAGGAAGCATCACGTTTTATGGTAAAAATCTTTTGGAATTGAGCCCTGAAGATCGCAGTCACGAAGGTATTTTTCTTAGTTTTCAGTATCCGGTGGAGATCCCGGGCGTGAGCATGGTGAACTTTATGCGTGCTGCTGTCAATGAACAGCGTAAGTACAAAGGATTACCCGCTTTGACAGCCAGTGAGTTCTTGAAATTGATGCGTGAAAAGCGTGCAGTGGTCGAGTTGGATAATAAATTGGCCAATCGTTCGGTAAATGAAGGTTTCTCGGGTGGAGAGAAAAAACGGAATGAGATTTTTCAGATGGCTATGCTCGAACCCCGTCTCAGTATCTTAGACGAGACTGATTCCGGACTCGATATCGATGCGCTTCGTATTGTAGCCGAAGGAGTAAATAAACTGAAAACTCCCGATACCAGTTGTATTGTCATCACCCACTATCAGCGTCTGCTGGACTATATAAAGCCGGACATTGTACATGTTCTTTACAAAGGACGTATTGTAAAGACTGCCGGTCCGGAACTCGCTCTTGAGTTGGAAGAGAAGGGATATGATTGGATTAAGAAGGAATTAGGAGAATGAGTTTAATTATGAATGCAGAACAGCAATATATAGATCTCTTTTCTCAGTGTGAGGCGATGATCTGTCGTCATAGCGCTGAGGCGTTGAATGCCCCCCGGGCAACAGCTTTTGCTGATTTCGAACGTCAGGGGTTTCCTACACGGAAACAAGAGAAATACAAATATACGGATGTCAGTAAATTCTTTGAGCCGGATTATGGGTTGAACTTGAACCGGCTGCCCATTCCGGTGAACCCTTATGAAGTGTTTAAATGTGATGTTCCGAACATGAGCACTTCATTGTTTTTTGTAGTGAACGATGCATTCTACAATCAGGCGCTTCCTAAGTCCGGATTGCCTGAAGGAGTTATCTTCGGTAGTTTGAGAAATATGGCTGAACAGCATCCGGAACTTGTGAAGAAGTATTATGGTAAGTTGGCTGATACTTCGAAAGATGCGGTTACGGCTTTTAATACAGCTTTTGCACAGGATGGAGTATTGATGTATGTTCCGAAGAATGTGATCGTCGATAGACCTATTCAACTGGTCAATATACTTCGTGCGGATGTTAATTTCATGGTAAACCGCCGTGTGTTGATTATCCTTGAAGAAGGGGCTCAGGCCCGTTTGCTTATTTGCGATCATGCAATGGATAATGTAAACTTCTTGGCAACTCAAGTTATTGAAGTGTTTGCAGAAGAGAACTCCGTTTTCGATCTTTATGAATTGGAAGAGACTCATACCAGTACAGTGCGTTTCAGTAATTTGTATGTGAAACAGGGAGCAAACAGCAATGTATTGCTTAATGGAATGACACTTCATAACGGGACAACCCGTAATACGACAGAAGTTACCCTTGCCGGTGAAGGTGCCGAGATCAATCTTTGTGGTATGGCCATTGCTGATAAAAACCAACACGTGGACAATAATACCTCGATAGATCATGCCGTGCCGAATTGTACCAGCAATGAGTTGTTTAAATATGTTCTTGACGATCAGTCTGTGGGAGCTTTTGCCGGTTTGGTACTGGTACGTCCTGATGCGCAACATACCAGTTCTCAGCAGACAAACCGTAACCTCTGTGCTACTCGTGATGCCCGTATGTATACTCAGCCGCAACTGGAGATATATGCCGACGATGTAAAATGCTCTCATGGAGCTACTGTAGGTCAACTGGATGAAAACGCTCTTTTCTATATGCGTGCTCGTGGTATCGCCGAAAAGGAGGCCCGTCTGTTGCTGATGTTTGCATTTGTCAACGAGGTGATTGATACCATTCGTCTGGAGGCGTTGAAAGATCGTCTGCATTTGTTGGTTGAAAAACGTTTCCGCGGTGAACTGAATAAGTGCCAGGGATGTTCTATTTGCAAATAATCAGTGATAAAATGAATATTCATAAGATACGTGAGGACTTTCCCATACTTAGCCGTACGGTATATGGCAAGCCTTTGGTTTATTTAGATAACGGTGCGACTACTCAGAAGCCTCGCCTGGTGATCGATTCGATTGTAGACGAATATTATTCGGTCAATGCGAATGTACATCGGGGAGTTCATTTCTTGTCTCAGCAGGCGACGGAGCTGCATGAGGCTTCACGTGAGACTGTACGTCAGTTCATTAATGCCCGTAGTACTCGTGAGGTCATTTTCACTCGCGGGACAACGGAGAGCATTAATTTAATTGTCTCCAGTTTTGGTGAAGAGTTCATGCAAGAGGGTGATGAGGTGATTGTTTCAGTGATGGAACACCACAGTAATATCGTACCTTGGCAGTTGTTGGCGGCCCGTAAAGGGATTGCGATTAAAGTCATTCCGATGAATGATAAAGGTGAGCTGTTACTTGAAGAGTACGAAAATCTTTTTTCTGAACGTACTAAGATTGTCAGCGTAACCCAAGTGTCCAATGTACTGGGAACAATCAATCCGGTGAAAGAGATGATTGCCACGGCACATACTCATGGAGTACCTGTTATGATTGACGGTGCTCAATCCATTCCTCACATGAAGGTGGATGTACAGGATTTGGATGCTGACTTCTTTGTTTTCTCAGGTCATAAAATATATGGGCCTACCGGAATAGGCGTCTTATATGGAAAGGAAGATTGGCTCGAACGTCTTCCGCCTTATCAGGGTGGAGGAGAAATGATTCAGTCTGTCTCATTTGAAAAGACTGTCTTCGGTGAATTACCATTTAAATTCGAGGCTGGAACCCCAGACTATATTGCCACTACCGGGCTTGCCAAAGCGCTGGACTATGTCACAGGTATTGGCTTAGACCCAATAGCATTACATGAACATGAGCTTACAGTCTATGCTATGCAACGGCTGAAAGAAATTCCGAATATGCGTATTTTTGGTGAGGCTGAGCATAAAAGCAGTGTAATTTCATTCTTGGTAGGCGATATACACCATTTGGATCTGGGTACCTTGCTTGATCGATTGGGCATTGCTGTCCGTACGGGACACCATTGTGCAGAACCGTTAATGCGTCGTTTAGGCATTGAAGGTACGGTTCGCGCCTCATTTGCCGTGTATAATACAAAAGAGGAAGTTGATGCTCTTGTAGCTGGTATCGAACGGGTCAGTAAGATGTTCTGAGGCATGTGTATTCTGACAGATATTGAAGTGTCGTGAAAGTTGTTGCTTTTGCGACATTTTTTTATGTTTGATAGGGGCTTGCTGAAATGTGTTGAATGACTTTAGGGCTCTGTCTTTAACTTTTTTGGGGAGGAGGTCTGTTTTTCCTCCGTCAACCAAGGGAAGGCGGAGCAAGTACCGTACAGTATTACTTCCAACGACCGATCCGTATAAATAGATAATAAATGAAGGATTCCTGCAACCTTTTTCTTTCTTTATCGTCTAATATTAATATAAACCTCTAAATGAAACAAGAATTATGTTATTAGCAACCACTCCAATCATCGAAGGAAAACGAATAACCACTTATTATGGCATTGTGTCCGGAGAAACTATTATAGGTGCCAATGTCTTCCGTGACTTTTTTGCCAGTATTCGTGATATAGTAGGCGGACGCTCCGGTTCATACGAAGAAGTGCTTCGTGAGGCAAAAGATACTGCTTTGAAAGAAATGTCTGAACAGGCTCGCCAAATGGGCGCTAATGCTGTGATCGGAGTTGATTTGGATTACGAAACAGTTGGGGGAAGTGGCAGTATGTTGATGGTAACTGCTAGTGGGACGGCTGTGTTCTTGGAATAACAAAGTAATCATAAAGACCATACGGGTGTTACGGAAGTCTGTAACACTCGTATGGATTATATGTTTACCTATTGTTAACGACCTTTGATGATTTCCATTTTATCAATATCGGGTGCCCACCCGTACGAATTATACAGACGTATCGTGTTATAGCCTTTGCGAAGTTTAACCTTGATAGTTGTTGTAGCTGCTTGATCCCATGTACCGGAATAAAGGTTAGACTGTTTATATTCTGTTCCGTTTACAGCTATTTGGATATCGCGTTTATCACCTGAATAATAAGTTAACTTAAGTTGATAATCTCCTCCTTTGCTAATATACACGTTTCTGAATTCTGCCCAATTGGAAGGTGAATTTCCAAGATTTTTCATAATATATTCTCCTGAGGCTCCTGATTTTGGTGTAAAATGAGCTGCCTGTTTGTTGTCTGGCAGAAATTCTTGCATGAAAGCATATTCAGCTTCATAACATGTCCGGTCGTGACGTTTGCTACCTTCAAGTCTTATTAAAGCTGTTCCATGTGCAGGAACTAGCGTTTCATAGTAATCGGTGAATGTTCCCATTTCTTGATGGTTCCATAGATCTCTCACTCGTACATCTCCTGATAAATAGAGCTTATCGAAATCGACTCTGATCTGCTGATCTGTATTGCTTCTGTTATATAGTGCTACTGCACGTAGTTTGCCTTCACGTTTCTGAATGGCTTTTGATAAAATCAGATAGTCTTTTCCCCGTTCAATGGCTTCAGCCTGCAGACCTAATGAATCCTGATTTAATGCGATCACTTCCTTATTGGTAATGATCGATAAAGTTTTTTCAGGAATTGTACGAAGATCGCATCCGATCATTAACGGGGAGGACAAGATAGACCATATTCCAAAATGAGTTTTTTCTTCGTCTTCCGTGAGCCCTCTTCCTACTTCAAGCATATCCATGTCATTATAGTGCCCCGGGCTTGCGTAAGGTGCTAAGTAGAGATTTCTTTCAATGATTCGGTCGATTGTTGTGAATCGTGGATTGATGTCTGTATGGATTCGCCAGGAACCTGCCAACTGGGTAGCCCAAGTGCCCGGAAACTGCCAACGGCATATATTATATCGAACATCTGTCCGTCCTGTCCGTCTGATCGCTTTGTAGATATCCGTATAACGTTGCTGCTCACTTTGTCCGGTTGCTTCACCGCCACACCAGTCTATTTTAATGAAATCATATCCCCAGTCTTTGAGGAAGGTTTGGCAGTCTATATCGTCGTGTTTCCAAAGTCCTACACCGATACCGAGTGTATCTGCGTCATAGATGGAGCCACAAGTGTTGCTGCCCGCATCAGAATATATACCGGCTTTCAATCCTTTTGAATGAATATAGTCGGACAGGACTCTCATCCCATTCGGGAATTTTTTCTTATTGGCAAAAAGACGTCCTTCCGAATTTCGTCCTCCAAAGTATCCGTCGTCTATGTTCACATATCCATAGCCTACATCCTTCAGACCCCGGTTGACCATGGCATCAGCTGTTTCTTTAATTAGTTCTTCATTAATATGTACTCGGAAGGTGTTCCATGAACTCCACCCCATCATGGGAGTATTTGTGTTTTGTGCCGTGACAGTTGTGAAAAAGCTTGCCAATAATAGGAGGCAGCAATAAGTAGTAACTTTCTTCTTTTTCATAAGGTGTTGTTTTTGTAAGGTAAAATAGCCTGTATATCCCTGTCCGGTGGTAGGTATATACAGGCTAATTTATATTATTAGGAAAGATGAATTACCAACCCGGATTCTGGACCAGATTTGAATTTACATTCAGGTAATCCTGTTTGATCGGACTCAAATACTGTTCATCCCTGAAGATGAATGGTTGAGCATCCAAACGTGCATTTTTATAATACTCTTCGTTGGTTGTACCGTAAGAGTTCAATCCGATCATACCATTTTCCATACCGCTCCATTCTTTCAGGGCAATCAGCCAACGGCGATAGTCGTATGACATATGTCCTTCGAACATCAGCTCTATGGTTCTTTCACGATGAATTACCTCACGAAGTTTGTCTCCGGACGGAAGTCCTTTGTAGGAAACTTCTACATTAGGAATACCGGCTCTCTGGCGGATCAGGTTGAAGTAAGTAAGTGCATCTCCTTCCAGTGTTCCATTGTATTCAAAGTAAGCCTCTGCATAGTCCAAATACAATTCTCCTAAGCGGATGATAGGGAAAGGGAAAGCTACCAGAGAGTTGCTGGTACCACTAACAAAAGTTTCTGGATGAGCCAGTTTGGCGATAGCATACGATCCATATAATTGGTCACTTCCCGCATCACGTGTTCCATTTTGCTCTTTGAAGCGCATTTTGAGGTTAATGGTGTCTCCGTTGATCAGGTAGTCCCCGCGGTTGAAGCCGATAGAACCATAGAAACGTGGTTCACGGTTGCGATGGAGCACTGCTACCGAATCCCCTTCGGCTACTGTGAAACGATGTGCATAATCAAACTCCGGATCTTCATCTATCGGAAGTCCGTTCTTGGTCAGATACATGTCCGCACTGAAAGCCGTTGCACCTAAAGCTCCATAAGGTGCTCCCGAGGAAGTACTGATACCTTTGGGAATTACGTGTGTTTGAATAGAGTTTCCATCGGCCCATGTTTCTTTCCAGCCACTATATCCCCAGATCAGTTCTTTATTCCATGCGTCTACAACCAGGTTACGTGCATTGGCAATGGCTTGGTTGAATTCCGGCAGATTACCTTTCTTTGTATACTTATACAATTCTGCTCCGGCTTGATGTGCCATGTCGATTGCCTTTTTACATTCGTCCATGGCAGTTTTCCATTTATTCTTGTCATAAGTCAGGTTCATGAGCAACTGTCCGTCCTTGTTCTTGAAATTCTTATACATATCAGCATTCCCATTGAACTGTGGGCTGGCTGCGTACAAGTACATTCTTGCCTTTAGTGCTTGTGCAATGACTTTTGTAGCACGACCGTAGTTGGAAGCTTTCACTGTCATAGGCAGGTCGGCAGAGGCATTATCGAACATTTGAGCAATTCGGCTAACGCATTCATCATAGGGTACACGCGGCTTGAAAAGTTCTTCTTTGGGTGCATTAAGAGGGATTGCTTCGTCCAGTATGACTATAGGACCGTAGTTCTGTAATAGCAGGTAGTGGTAGTAGGCAATCAGAAATTTTACTTCACCTTTCCAAAGTACTTTCTTGGCTGCGAGGTCTGCCTCTGAGATTTGTGATGGCTTTACATCATCAATATTATCCAAGAACGTATAACATTGGCGGATACCGTTGTATGAACTTTGCCACACATCAATGATCGGATCAGCAGAATTGTACAATCCTTGTTGCATTCTCATAAAGGTGAACCAAGTAGTGGTCCAGTGGGCAGATCCGACAGTTTCCGGAGTTGTGCACCAACTGAAGTTCTGACGGAAGTTCAGATAATTGGGAATGAAAGAATAGCAGGCGAAGACAAAGTTCTCGGCAGTCTGTTCGTTCTTGAACGCATCAGCCAAAATAGGGGTGTCATCGGGTACAATGTCCAGATAATCACAAGAGTGTAAGCTAGCTCCGATTAGTAAAGCTACAATTATATTTTTTAGTTTCATAATTATTCAGATTTTTAAAAAGTGAACTGTAAACCGATGGAACCCATGATTTGTGTCGGATATTTTAATCCGTTTGAGGTATAGAGCTCCGGATCCCATAATTTAAATTTAGAGAATGTCAGCAGGTTTTGTCCGCTGATATAGGCACGTAAAAATTTATAAGAGTATCCTAATTCCACGTTTTTAAGTCGGATATACGAACCATCTCTCAGCCAGTAAGTAGAGTTGGGGTTATTATTGTTGTTTTTCCCGTTTGTCAGTCTCGGATACATTGCTTCGGGGTTCGGGTTTGCCTCTGTCCAATGATTATCGGCAACAAATTGCATGACACCATACGATTCTCCACCGAAAGGATGGATGTCGCTCAACATGATGCTTCTTTTGCCTACTCCTTGAAAGAAGATGGAAGCATCCCATTTTTTGTACTGGATACTGACTCCCAGACCATAGCTGATTTGGGGTAATTCCGGATTACCAATGTAAGTTTGATCGTTTCCGTCGATCTTTCCGTCATTATTGAGGTCTGCATATTTAATATCACCCGGTTGCACAACTCCGGTTAGTATTTGTTTTGGACTGTTGTCAATCTCTTCCTGATCTTTGAAGAGTCCTAATGCAATATAGCCTTTATACTGATTCAGGGGGCGTCCTACTTGTGACATGTATGCATATTCGTAGTCCGGTTCGTCTATTTCCATATATTGGTTCTTAGCGTATGTGAAAGTACCTTTGGCAGAGATCATGAAGTCTTTGCTGACAGCGTGATTATAGTCCAATGACATGTCAACGCCTTGATTGCGTACCTTACCCAGATTACCATAGGGTCGGAGATCTCCGGTGATACCACTTTCTGCAGGGATTGTATTACGTCTAAGGAAGATGTCTTTACGGTCTTCTCTAAAGAAATCTACGTTGAGGCTTAATTTGTTGAATAATCCCAGGTCGAATCCTACATTATACTTTTTACCGATTTCCCATGTCACCTTTTCAGCTCCGTAAGTAGTGATGGTAGCTCCGTTAGATGAGGTTTGCCACTGGTCACCGAATACAAATCCGGCTCCACCCAAATCTACTTTAGTAAGATAGGGGAAACGGTTGGAGCCGATATCCGCATTACCTACCAATCCGTACGAAGCGCGTATTTTTAAGTTGGAGATAACTTTTGTCAATGGTTCGAAGAATTTCTCGTTGGAGATAAGATAGCCGACAGCGAGTGAAGGGAAGAATCCATAACGGCTTCCTTTTTCGAAGTTCTCACTACCATTGTAGCCGAAGTTGAATTCAGCCAAATAGCGTCCGTCATAAGCATAGGTAACACGTCCGGCCAGCCCCTGATTACGTTCCGGCAATGTATTGTAATAGTTATTGTCAGGATTGTTCAGATTGTATTCGCGCTGAAGATATACCAACATTGCTCCGACATCATGTTTATCACCGAACATGCGCTGATAGTTCAGTGTAGCCTGCAGGTTCATCAGACGGTCGCCAGTAGTGGAAGTCGATGTCTCAAGAGCGGTACGTCCCTTACTGATAGAGTTATAATCATAAAGATAGCTTCCGTCTTCTTGCTCCTGAGGATTCTGCAATTCATAAAAGTAAGGTGAAAAGGAGCGATTGACAGTCGTCTTCGACCAGTTTTTAAAAGAAACCAGTGCTTTAAAATTCAATCCTTTGGTAAGGAAGTCAAGTTTCTGTTCCAGTTCGAAAGCCGTATTAATGGTATATGCGCTTTGCTTAGAACTACCTTGTACCATACTTGCATAAGGGTTGCGATAAATACTGAATCCTCCGGAACCGATAGGACCACCTGATTTGTTTCCGAATATAGTGTGATCTTCACGGTTGATATTCGGATATACAGGTGCAAAATACATTGACGGAGCTTCCATTACGTATTTATACAAATCGTCCATACTGGTTGACGGACCATTGTAATTGACTATTTGCGAGTTGATTCTCACATTTACTTTGGTACTTGATGTCAACCATGCTCCCACGTTACTTTGGAACGAGTAGCGAAGATTCTGTATATTGTTGTCGAATGTGTTATTCGGATCTTTTTTCAGCATACCATTATCATTATTGATGGAGGCGCTGATGAAATAGTCTACTTTCTTTGTACCACCCATTACATTCAGGTTGGCTGATTGGTTCATGGAGTAGTCTTTAAACATATAGTCGAACCAATCAACGTTGGGATATACATACTGATTTCTGCCTTCAAGCGTTCCTTGAATTTTATCATCTGAGAAAGCCGGTGTACCATCCGGGTTACGGGTCAGAATGGCTTCATTTCTCAATTTCATGGCTGTTACTGCATCTGCCAGTTTGAGTGTACGTGTCGGTGCGGTAAATGTATTATCGATGCGTACATTGATGCGTGCTTTTTCAAGATCTTTACCGGTTCGGGTAGTGATCAGGATGACACCATTGGCACCGCGTGCTCCGTAGAGGGCTGTAGCCGAGGCATCTTTCAATATTGAGAAGTTTTCGATAGCTTCCGAGGGAATAGCGTTCATATCTCCTGCCGAAACTTCGACACCATCGATGAAGATCAGAGGATCAGTCGTTCCACTGAAGGTTGCGGCACCGCGTATCCAGAAGTTTGCTCCATCGGCACCCGGCTCACCGGTGCGTTGCATAGAAATCACGCCTGCTATACGTCCGGCAAATGATGTACTCAGGTTACTGGAAGGTACTCGAAGTTCAGCCGGTTTGATGGATTGTACAGCACCTACAACACTGGCTTTTTTCTGTGTTCCGAATCCTACTACCACTACTTCTTCCAGACTCTGGGCGTCAGGTACCAATTTGAAAACAACTATCTTTTTCCCTTTTAGCGGAATTTCAACAGGGGTATATCCGATAAAGGAGGCTACTAATGTGCTATTTTCCGGAGCCATTAATGTAAAGTTCCCTTCGACATTGGTTACTGTTCCCAATGTACTATTGCCTTTTATTACGATATTTGCTCCCGGAATCCCTTCTCCGTTTTCGTCAAGAACTTGACCGGTGATTTTGATTTTTTTTTCCTGTTGAGGTGCTTCTGCCGTAACTTTGGTAATTGTGATCTGACGGTCGTTGATGTTGTACTTCAATCCCGCTTCTTTAGACAAGATATTCAGAATCGATTCTACATTCTGTTTATCTATCGAAACAGACACTTTCTTCTGCAGTACAGGTAAAAGATCTTTTGAATACAAAACGACAAATTCACTGTTTTTTTCGATGTATTCAAACACTTCTTTTACTGTTTTATTAGTTGCGTGAAGCGTAAAAACAGTTTGCTGGGTATAAGTTTCTACAGCATAAACCGGAGTAGTGATACTCGGTATAAGTAAAAAAATACTAATTAATAAAAAAAAGGACGTAATCCTCCCTGCCTTATGACAAGGAATTGCTTTCTTTTTCATACATTTACATTGATTTTAGTTAATCATTAAAAGTTTGTGATTTAATAAAAAGTCATTAGAGTCGGATAATATGGGCGTATTATCCGATTTTCTTTTTTTATCTGCTTTCTTTCTACATAATAATGTGTGTTTTTTAAGGTTAAACATTTGTTTATTTTACTTGTATTATTCTATATAGATTACATTGTTTTTCATTGTGTATTCGGCAGGCAAGATAGATAGAATTGACTTCATTACCTGATTTAAATCATCATTTAAAAAGAGTTTACCAAACATTTGTTCGTTCTCTATCGCAGCATCACACCGGATGTTTTGTCCGTAATAATTTTGCAGCCGTAACAAAACTTGCTTTAGGCTTTCTCCCTGCAAGGTCCATATCCCGTCAATCCAACTGATATAATCACGGGCATTTACTTTTTCTTTTCCTGATATACCTTCTTGATTAAGTTCTACTTTCTCGTTAGGTACCATCTTTATATGATGATTTTGTTGGTCTTTTACATTGACCGAACCTTCTACCAATACGACTGCGGCTTTTTCCTGATTTTTATAAGCCGATATGTTGAAGGATGTACCCAAAACGCGTACTTCAAATCCGGAAGTATTCACGATAAACGGTTTCGAAGTATCATGTGTTACGTTCAGATACACTTCTCCTTCCACATAAATTTCTCTGTATTTCCCTTCAAATGCACGGGGATAGATAACTTTACTCCCGGAATTGATCCATATTTTACTGTTATCGGCTAAGACAATCTGTGAACGCTTACCTTTCGGGACAATAATCTGATTGTATTCCTCTTTAATGTCATCTTCCACAAGTTTATTAGAGTTGACCTGCACCTGACCTGTTGCCGAATAGACGATCTGGGCATTATTGTCCAATTCTATCTTCTTTTGATCCGAAACCACCAGCGTAACTTCTTTTATATCCTGTGGAATTTCTGTTTGCAGACTTTGTGCTATTTTATTCAGATCATGTCTCTCTTCATCATTCAATAAAAGAAAACAGCCGGCTCCTATTAACAGGGCTACAGAAGCTGCAACTGCCGAATATTTCAGAATACTGAACAACCTTGCCGTCTTATTGCTCTTCAAGGCAAGACGGACCGGAGTGTTGTCGGCATTTATTTTTGCCTGCACTTTTGCCCATATATCCGGTTCACCCGTTTCTTCGGGGAGACATCGGTTCCAGAGAAAGTCGAGCTTATCATATTCGGCTTGTTCTTCCGGAGATTCAAATGATATCTTTTCCGGATGATCGCCATCCTTATTCAGGCGTGAAGCAAATGATTTAAACTTATTCTTTCTCATTATTTTAATAGGATTACATTAATAAAGACGCAGTTTACTTGAGAATGTCCTATTCGGATTCCATTTTTTTTTAGATTATTTTCTGATTTATTTTTTCAGACCATTTGAAATGATCTCTAATGCTTTGGCAACGTGGACGTTAATGGTCTTAACCGAGATATTCAGCATATCGGCTATTTCTTTATAGGGTAGGCGTTCTATCTTGGCAAGAGCGAAGACTACCTTGCATTTTGGAGGAAGTGTTTGAATGAGGCTATTGATTTGAGCTATCTCTTCCTTGCTGATCATCTCTTCATCGGGAGTTTGCAGATTTCCGATTATTTGAAAATCATCTATTTCTTCCCATGAGGCAATTTCACTTGAATTTTCCGCTTTTCTCAGATAGGAGATGGCTTTGTTATGAGTTAATGTGAGCAACCAAGCTTTTATATTCTTGATTTCATCTATTTCTTCCCGGTGTCTCCATACATCCAGAAAGACGTCGCTGACTACTTCTTCAGCGGTTTCTTTGCTTCGTATGAAACACTGTGCATAGTAGAACAAGTCTTTCGAATAGCTATTAACAAAATGACGGAAAGAAGCCTCTTCTCCTTTCTTTATCTTGCTGATATATTCTATGTTGTTGTTCATATATAGAGTGATGGTTACCATATGTGCGCTGCAAAAATATAAAATATAAACTTCTTTTCTTAATATTTATTACATTGTTTCGCTTCTTAATTTAATAATATATGGTATTTAAAAGCTTGATCACTTTTACTTGCTGCTATTTGCAGGTTTTGTGTTAGCCATAAATGAAAGGCGGAACACTGTCAGGTGTCCCGCCTTTGGTATCTGTTTGTAGGTTTATCGTAGTAAGATTACTCTGCTACCAACTCTATTACCCGGCTATTGGTTTGTGAAGTTGTAAATGCATTCAATCCTATTTTCATCAGATAGTCACCGGAGAAGATTTTTTCATTACCCGACAAATTGGATTTCCGACCCGGCATCAGATTAATTTCCTTCACCCGGTACATCTTTTGGGCATCAAGCCCCCGGAGCTTTACCGGTAGTAGTTTCTCGCCGAAACGCGGATGGATGTCGTAGGTAAAGAGGACGGCTTTCGAAGCATCGGGGGCAGCATACATCACTGCCATGTGGTTGCCATCATATGGAGATACGAGACGATATTGATCACCATCTAGAATGACAGGTTTCAAGCGTTTATAATTGGCTACTGCTTCCTGGCAATAAGTAAGTTCATCTGCTTTCATGTCTTTCAGTCCGATGTCGAAACCAAGTTTACACATACTGGCAACATCGGTGCGGAATTTCACACTTGTTCTGCTGTTCCAGCTTGTTACGTGTGCACACATCGCTTTGGCCGGGAAGAACTGTGAGAAGCCCCACTGAATGAATAAGCGTTCTACCGGATCGGTATTATCCGAACACCAAAATTCGGTGAAGTACTTCAGTGCTTCATAATCACAACGTGCACCTCCACCGGAGCAAAGCATCATGGGCGCATTAGGATATTTCTCTTTTACCCGTTTCAATACATTATATATACCGCGCACGTGGTCGATGTAGAGCTGTCCTTGTTTATCTTTCAGGTAAGGCGAATAAATATTAGTAATCGGACTGTTGCAATCCCATTTAAAGAAGGCTACATCGGGATTCTCCGTCATAATCTTATCTACGACACCAAACACGAAGTCTTGTACTTTAGGATTGCTCAGGTCAAGTACCAACTGATTACGGAAATAATAAGTTTCCCGATTCGGGTAATGGATAGCCCATTCCGGATGTGTTTCGAACAGGTCACTTTGGGGATTCACCATCTCCGGTTCAATCCAGATACCGAATTTGACACCGGCTTCTTTCGCTTTCTCTACTAATGCAGGGATTCCTCCGGGAAGCTTACTTTTCATCGCTTCCCAATCGCCCAGGCCGGCATGGTCATCGTTGCGCGGATGTTTGTTGCCAAACCATCCGTCGTCGAGCAGGAACATATCTACGCCTAGGTGTTTGGCCTCTTTCATCAGTTTGCCCAGTAATTCTTCATCGAAGGTGAAGTAAGTATTTTCCCAATTATTAAGCAGAGTCATTCGGTCTCCCTTGCCGTCTTTCAGTTGGTAGTTGCGTGCCCAATTGTGCAGGTTACGGCTGGCTTCACCCGTACCGTTGTTACTCAACGTAAAGATAAACTCCGGGGTGGTAAATGTTTCGTTTGCTTTCAATTGATAGTCCGAGGCGTATGGATTGATAGCAGGGATGATTCGTAAGTTGCCTTCATTGTCCACTTCGAAAGTAAACTGGTAGTTGCCTGTCCATCCGATGGTGCCCAATACTACTTGTCCCTGATGCTCCTGAGCGGGCTGTTCCAGTCCGAGTTCAAAAAAAGGTTGCATGTGCATGGCAGCACGGCTACCTAACTTCGTATCGAGAATCTTTTTGCCGGGTTGCAATTGCTGTGTACTCATCTGCACCTCTTTAGCCCAGTCACTGCTGAATTCGGTGAGATAATATTTTTGGTTTGAGAAGTAAAGCATTGTCGAAGCATAACGCCATAACACGACCGGCTTCTTTTGTTGATGCTTGATCTCGCTCCATGTTTTGATGACATTTTGTTTAGGATAGGCTACATAGTGCAGTGTGACGTCCACCGGATATTGGTCATCTTTCATCCGGATGATGGTTTCTGTTCCACCTTCCACTGCTTTCTGTTCCGAAGATACATAACGCAGGATCGTGCTGAGATTGCCATCGTTGTTCGTAATGGCTACAGCCGGTTCGAAATAATCTTCTCCACCCGAACCCGGATAGACTTCCCATCCTCGTGAGGAGCCGGAAAGGTTTTTCAGGTCTTGTTCGTTCAGTAGTCTGTCACCCAGATAAGATTGATACAGACGTCCGTCCGGAGCAACTTCCAGGATAAGGTCCGTCCGATCTGTCGAGATGCGAATCTGTCTGGACTCTTGTGCATTGACATGAATACAAGCTACAAGAATCAGTAATGTTGCAAGTAATTTTTTCATGGTATTGTTGTTGATGTTATGAAATATGCATTGTGTGTGCAAAGTAAGATAAACTTCATTATATTCACAAATGAAACGGGAAGAAACAAATGGATGTTTGTGGTTCAGAGCTCTGTTGCTTAAGCGTTCTCCGGCAGATAGTGGCTTTTAAAAGAGCTTCCGGGGTAGTGGGAATATCATTCCGGTACTTTGTTGTTACATAAATAAAAATATGTAATTTTGAGGATCTTAAAATAAAACAGGATGAAAACAGGTATGAAGCTAATTCAGGGAGCTTTGTTTGTGCTTCTTTTTTTGTTTGTCGCCTGCACACCCCACAGGCGCCCGATTCCCGACGAAATGATAGGAGAACACAGAATTCACCGGGCGGACGGATTCATGACACAGGATTATCGTTTGTCAATTAGTCCGGTCAACGATTCGGTGTATGATATAAAATTGTGGGAGAGGAAGAGTTCTTCAGAATCTCCGGAAAAGGTATATTACGATGGATTGCGTTTCCATTATCGGGATACGGTGCATATCTTCACAAAGCGCGTTACGAGTGGTACCGAAACTTATCGGGTGAATAGACGTCGGGTGACCCGTGATAAGAATCCTCGTATCTGGTATACCCTAAAATTAAATAGTACCGGGTTTGTGATGTCCGACTCATTGGTGGAGCGAAAAGGGGCTTCCGATGAACAACACCGAAAATTACTTTATAAACGTTATGGCAGACTGACTTTCCGCGAAGGTAAAATCATTTTCCTGAATAGCCGTTGTCCGGCATTCTATGTGAAGAAGGAAGAGAAATAAAGTGCATAGTGCCTGTATTCGTTTTTTAGAGGCGGGAGATCAGCAAAAGTCGAAAATATTTGGTTATCTCGTTTAGATTCAATACTTTTAGGCTTTCGTTAAACCTCTAAATATTGTACGTCTATGGATAGCATTCTTTTTTGGCTTGTTCCGTTTGCCTCTGTTCTGGCTCTCTGTTTTGCGCTCTATTTTCATAAACAAATGATGAAGGAGAGCGAAGGTACTCCACAAATGATTAAGATTGCCGCTGCCGTGTGTCGGGGCGCTATGTCTTATCTGAAACAACAGTATAAAATCGTTGGCTGGGTATTTCTCGGACTGGTGATTCTGTTCTCTGTAATGGCTTATGGTTTTCAGGTGCAGAATGCCTGGGTACCGATAGCTTTCCTGACCGGAGGTTTCTTTTCCGGTCTTTCCGGCTTTTTGGGAATGAAAACAGCTACTTACGCATCGGCGCGTACGGCTAATGCTGCTCGCACGTCATTGAATGCCGGATTGCGAATAGCCTTCCGAAGCGGAGCTGTGATGGGACTGGTAGTGGTCGGCCTGGGACTGCTCGATATCTCTTTTTGGTATCTGTTGCTCAATTGGGCGATACCTGCCGATGTGCTGACACCCACTCATAAACTCTGTATCATCACTACTACAATGCTGACTTTTGGTATGGGCGCCAGCACGCAGGCGCTTTTTGCCCGTGTGGGAGGTGGCATTTATACAAAGGCTGCCGATGTGGGAGCCGATCTTGTGGGGAAAGTTGAGGCCGGTATTCCCGAGGACGATCCGCGTAACCCTGCCACCATTGCTGATAATGTAGGTGATAATGTGGGTGACGTGGCAGGAATGGGTGCCGATTTATACGAGTCATATTGCGGTTCCATTTTGGCAACGGCTGCTTTGGGTGCGGCCGCCTTTATTCATACGGGCGATACGGTTATGCAGTTTAAAGCTGTAATAGCTCCGATGTTGATTGCCGCTATCGGCATCATTCTTTCTATAATCGGTATTTTTTCAGTACGTACTAAAGAGAATGCTACCATGAAAGATCTGCTTGGTTCGCTGGCTTGGGGGACAAACCTGAGTTCGGCTTTGATTGTAGCAGCCACTTTTTTTATCTTGTGGTTATTACAATTGGACAATTGGATGTGGATTTCTTGTGCGGTAGTTGTAGGATTGGTTGTGGGTATTGTTATCGGCCGTTCGACGGAATATTATACTTCCCAATCTTACCGGCCTACTCAGAAATTGAGTGAAAGTGGCAAAACGGGTCCTGCCACAGTCATCATTTCGGGTATAGGACTCGGCATGTTGTCCACAGCTATTCCTGTGGTGGCGGTGGTAATCGGTATTATTGCTTCCTATCTGTTGGCTTCCGGTTTTGATTTCAATAATGTGGGAATGGGACTTTACGGCATCGGTATTGCTGCTGTCGGTATGCTTTCTACATTGGGCATTACGCTTGCTACGGATGCTTATGGTCCGATAGCCGACAATGCCGGTGGCAATGCGGAGATGTCCTCTTTGGGTAAAGAGGTGCGTAAACGCACCGATGCGCTCGATTCGTTGGGAAATACAACGGCAGCTACCGGAAAAGGTTTTGCCATTGGCTCGGCTGCTCTTACGGGGTTGGCATTGCTGGCTTCTTATATTGAGGAGATCCGCATTGGGTTGACTCGTCTTGGTAATTTGGAACTTACTTTTCCAAATGGAGACACGATCAGTACGGCCAATGCTACCTTTGTGGATTTTATGAATTATTATGAGGTAAATTTGATGAATCCGAAGGTACTTTCCGGTATGTTTCTCGGTTCGATGATGGCATTCCTGTTCTGTGGTCTGACTATGAATGCAGTCGGACGTGCTGCCGGACATATGGTAGATGAAGTACGCCGCCAGTTCCGTGAAATGAAAGGTATCCTGACTGGGGAAACCGAACCGGACTACGAACGTTGCGTTGCTATTTCTACAAAAGGAGCACAGCGGGAAATGGTAGTGCCTTCTCTGATTGCCATCATTGCTCCAATCCTTACCGGACTGATATTTGGTGTTCCCGGTGTATTGGGACTGTTGATTGGCGGACTGAGTAGTGGTTTTGTGCTTGCTATTTTCATGGCCAATGCCGGTGGAGCATGGGACAATGCGAAGAAGTATGTGGAAGAAGGTACTTTTGGAGGTAAAGGCAGTGAGGTGCACAAGGCTACTGTGGTAGGTGATACGGTAGGGGATCCATTTAAAGATACGTCCGGCCCGAGCCTGAATATCCTGATTAAACTGATGAGCATGGTTGCTATTGTTATGGCAGGATTAACTGTTGCCTGGAGCCTGTTCTGAGAAGGGACATCATTCACCACAGAGTAGCACGGAGTTTCATCGAACGAGCTTAATCTATTGATAGCTGGCGATATTCATCCGTGTGGATCTGTGGCGAATGTGAGTTCTGATTTAATGCAAAACGGCTGATGGCATAACGGATGCTTGCCTTCTTTTTCATCTTTTGTTCATTTCCGTTTAATTGATTACATTTGCCGTGTTAAATAAAAGAAGCGATGCTCTTACCCTGGTTAAACGAAGAACTGATAGAAGCCGGTTGTGATGAAGCCGGACGCGGTTGTCTGGCAGGTGCGGTTTATGCTGCTGCCGTTATCTTACCGAAAGATTTTGAGAATGAATTGTTGAATGACTCCAAGCAGTTGTCGGAGAAGCAGCGATATGCTTTGCGCGAAGTGATTGAGCGGGATGCGGTTGCCTGGGCCGTCGGCATTGTTTCGCCCGAAGAGATTGATAAGATAAACATCCTGAATGCATCGTTTCTCGCCATGCACCGGGCGGTAGACCGGCTGAAAACCCGTCCTCAGCATCTGCTGATCGATGGAAACCGTTTCAAGAAGTACCCTGACATACCTCATACTACTGTTATAAAGGGAGATGGCAAGTATCTTTCGATAGCTGCTGCTTCTATCCTTGCCAAAACTTATCGTGATGACTACATGAACAGGCTGCATCAGGAATTCCCATGTTATGACTGGGAACATAACAAAGGTTATCCTACGAAAAAGCACCGTGCAGCTATTGCCGGGCACGGTACTACTCCGTATCATCGCATGACTTTCAATCTGTTGGGCGACGGACAGTTGGAATTGTTCTCAAAATAGACTTTCCTTAAAACCACTTTATCTTTCTGAAGATCACAAAGGAGAGGGCAGACAGGAATACGGATACCAGGATGATCAGCAGGAAGGCATGCGGCATCTCCTCAAGATGTATGTCTACGTTCATGCCGTAGAAACTGGCTATTAACGTGGGGATCATCAATGTAATGGAAAGACTTGTCATACGTTTCATGATCGCATTCACATTATTGGAGATGATGGATGCAAAGGCGTCCATGGTTCCGGTGAGAATGTCACTGTAGATGTTGACCGTATTGAATGCCTGCTTCAGTTCAATGATCACGTCTTCCACTAACTCTTCATCCAGATAATCGGTATCCTGGAAGATGGTTTTCAACTTGCCGATCATCACTTCATTGCCACGAATGGAAGTATTAAAATAGACCAGTGTCTTCTGTAACTTCATCAATCGCAGCAGGTCCTCGTTTCGGATGCTTCGCTCCAGTTCCTTCTCGGCAGCGGTGATGTCTATATTTATCTGTTTCAGATACTTCAGGAACCAGACAGCCGAAGAGTAGATCAGTCGGAAAATCAAGTCGAGCTTATTGCGTACTTCGATGCCTTTCCGGCGGGTATGTTCGATGAAATCGGGAATCATATCCGTCTGATGGTAGCACACAGAAACAATGATTTCATTGTTGGTGATGATGCCGATGGGTACGGTGGTATAAGGGATACTGCTTTGAGCGTTCTGGACCGGTATACGCAGTATGGTCAGCAACCAGTTGCCTTCCGTTTCCGTACGCGGACGTTCGTCGGTATCGGCAATGTCATTTAAAAAAGATTCAGGAACTTTCAGGGTTTCGGTCAGGAATTTGAAATCACTGCTGTCCGGGCATACTACATTGACCCAGCTGTTAGGAAGCCATTGTGCTTTTTCCACAAAGCCGGCCTCACAATAAAGATATGTTCTCATCTTATTGCCTCCTTTCGTTTGTTAATGTCCGAGCAGAGGCATTACCGCAGAATGACTCTGTTCGTGTTAGTTAATACTGTTGTACGTTCGCGGGTTTGAATCGTCCATATTCTGTTTTATTTTTAAAGCAGCACAAAAATAAGGAAATCATTTCAAATCTGCGGCATTTTTTCTTCCTTTTTGTCCGGCGGGGAGATTGCTTAACATAGATTAAACGTGTTCGTAATTAACTTTTTTGTACCTTTGCACCCGAAAAATAGAACGACAATTTAATTTTAGAATATTATGAGTAAGAAAGCCCTTTTAATGATTCTTGATGGTTGGGGATTAGGCGACCACGGGAAAGATGACGTAATCTTCAACACTGCTACTCCTTACTGGGATTATCTGATGGAGACCTATCCTCACTCTCAGTTACAGGCCAGCGGTGAAAACGTAGGTTTGCCCGACGGACAGATGGGTAACTCGGAAGTGGGTCACCTCAATATTGGCGCAGGACGCGTAGTTTATCAGGATTTGGTGAAAATCAACCTCTCTTGTCGTGACAACAGCATCCTGAAGAACCCGGAGATCGTTTCAGCTTTCTCTTACGCAAAAGAAAACGGAAAGAATGTTCATTTTATGGGACTGACTTCGGATGGTGGCGTACATAGCTCTCTGGACCATCTGTTCAAACTTTGCGATATTGCTAAAGAATATAATATTGAGAACACTTTCGTTCATTGCTTTATGGATGGACGTGACACAGACCCGAAGAGCGGTAAAGGCTTTATCGAACAACTGGAAGCGCATTGCGCCAAGTCTGCCGGTAAAGTGGCTTCCATCATTGGCCGTTATTATGCTATGGACCGTGACAAACGCTGGGAACGTGTGAAAGAAGCGTATGACCTGCTGGTAAACGGCATTGGTAAGAAAGCTACCGACATGGTGCAGGCTATGCAGGAATCTTATGATGAAGGAGTAACAGACGAGTTTATCAAACCGATTGTGAATGCCGGTGTAGACGGTACTATCAAAGAAGGTGACGTGGTGATCTTCTTCAACTACCGTAACGACCGTGCCAAAGAGCTGACTGTAGTTTTGACCCAACAGGATATGCCGGAAGCAGGCATGCACACAATACCGGGATTGCAGTACTACTGTATGACTCCGTACGACGCTTCGTTCAAGGGTGTGCATATCTTGTTCGATAAGGAAAACGTGGCTAATACGTTGGGCGAGTATCTGGCTGCTAACGGAAAGAAACAGCTTCACATTGCCGAAACAGAGAAATATGCTCACGTAACATTCTTCTTTAACGGTGGTCGTGAAACGCCGTATGATAACGAAGACCGCATCCTGGTTCCGTCTCCGAAAGTTGCAACTTACGATTTGAAACCGGAGATGAGTGCCTATGAAGTGAAAGATAAACTGGTGGCTGCCATCAACGAGAATAAATATGACTTTATCGTGGTGAACTATGCCAATGGTGATATGGTAGGTCATACCGGTATTTACGAAGCTATCGAGAAAGCGGTAGTTGCCGTAGACGCGTGTGTGAAAGATACCATTGAAGCAGCCAAAGCTCAAGGTTACGAAGCTATCATCATTGCCGATCATGGTAACGCTGACCATGCTTTGAATGAAGACGGTACCCCGAATACGGCTCACTCTTTGAATCCTGTGCCTTGTGTATACGTGACAGAGAATAAAGAAGCGAAAGTGGCAGACGGACGTTTGGCAGATGTGGCGCCTACCATCCTGCATATTTTGGATATGGTTCAACCGGCTGAGATGACAGGTTGCAATTTGATTAAATAATTAATAGCTTTTTACTACAATAGCTATCAGCATAAAATGAAGTGTTTTCGGGAGGCTTATACCTCTTGAAGACACTTCTTTTTTATCTAAATGCTTGTTGCTTCATATTTAATGAGTTATCTTTGCTAACCTTACACAAAATATAAAGATGAAACAGCTTATATTGTCAGGGATGTTCGTTGTATGTGGATTGTCCGTATCCCTTGCTTCTGAAAAGTGGGCTGTAGATAGCATAAACTGGCATCGTGCAGAGCAGAAAATGCAAGAGAAGGATTTTCAGGATGCAGCACTGACATATAAGGAATTGATTACGAAAGGAGATTCTTTGTTTGTGGATTATGCCGGCCGGCATGTTGAGGATATGCGTGAACAATATTCCATCGACGAGTTGGATTTACAAAACGGAATGCAGCAGAAGAAAATATGGAAATTGGTGTTTATCACCATTCTATGTCTGGTCGTTTTGTTATTCGTAGGACTTCTCTATTTGAGGAGAGCGGAGAGAAAACTTCTATTTTCCAGAGAAGAGTTGCAAAAGGCAAAAAGGCTGGCCGAAGAGTCTGTTCGTAATAAGAGCGTATTTCTTTCCAATATGAGCCATGAGATAAAAACTCCCTTAAATGCGTTGGCAGGTTTCTCTGAAATTTTGATTACTCCGGGAATTGACGATGAAGTTCGTGCGCAGTGTAATGACGTGATCAGGTTAAACTCCGATTTATTGTTGCATTTGGTAAATGACGTAGTCGATGTTTCGTGTCTGGATGTGGCAAATATGAGATTCTCCGTGGTTCCGCATGAGGTGGTGGCTTTATGCCGGAATGTGGTGGAGATGCTGAGAAATATCAAACAGACTTCTGCGGAGATGATTTTTGAGACAGAATTGTCTGCTTTGGAAATGGAAACTGATCCGTGCAGGCTCCAGCAAGTATTGATCAACCTACTGGTCAATGCCACAAAATTTACGAAGGAGGGATATATCACATTGACACTGCGGATAAATGAAGTCGGGGTACCTGAGTTTATGGTAACGGATACCGGGTGTGGAATTCCCCTTGAAAATCAAGAGGCTGTATTCGGTCGGTTCGAAAAACTCAATGAAGGCATCCAGGGTACAGGGCTGGGGCTGTCTATCTGTAAGCTGATCATTAATCGTATGGGAGGAGACATCCGGGTTGACTCCACTTATAGCAAAGGGGCCCGTTTTATTTTTACTCACCCTTTGAAACAGGAGGAAAACCGATGAAGAGACTGGTTGTTCTATTGTTTGGTTTGGTCGGTGCCGCCTTGTTTATGTCGGCTGCCAATTCGGGTGATCGTGTACTGCGTGACAGTATCTTTCATGTCTATCGGTCGATGCCTGCCGACACCACTCGGACCGTTTTTGCGAAAGAGGCTGCAATGGGACACGTTAAAGAAAGCTGGGCGTTGGAGTTACTGGATTCGGCATTGGTGTTTGCCCGGGAGATAAAAGATGTGGAGGGTGAGTTGGAACTCCAATACGGGATTTTTCGTTACTATACGTTCAGGATGGACGGTGAGAATATGGAAAAGACGTGTGCCACCCTGAGGGAAGCGTGTTATCGTTATAAGAAATATGACAACTATTTTCTGGCTTTGCATTATGTGCTCCAGTTGAAGGGATCGGAGGGGGACACGGAGTATGCCATTCTTGAATCGAGAAAGATGCGTGAAGAAGCTGTGCGTTTGCATGCCGACCGTGGAGTGTTTTTGTCATATATCACGGAGGGAAAGTCGTATGTTTTCGCAAGAAACACGGAAAAAGCAATCGAACAGTATCTGAAGGCACTTGAGATTGAAGGAACGACTTTCGGGGACAAACTCATGGTACATGGATATCTGGCAAGTTCCTATTACCTGAAAGATAAATATAAGGAGGCTCTTGGAGAATTGAAAGCACAACGGCAATTGATTGACGGAGTAATTAAGAAAAAGCCGTCTATGCTTGGAGTGTACAGATCTACTCTGTTGACTATCGAGTTGATGTATTGCAAGATTTATCTGGGTATGGTTGACGCAGATCCCTTGTGGATACATCTCAATGAAGCTGCCAAATTTTATGATGATGACTGTTTTTCGGCTACAGCAGTCAATTATCACTTTTCTTGGGCGGGATATTATTATTTAAGACAGGACTGGGAACGATGTTTCCCTGAATTTGAACGTACATTGGCTGCTTTTAAGGGTACTCAGCCTATGTATGAGATTGAGATTCGGAGAATAATGGGAGATGCCTATGTGGATGCCGGCCGATATGAAGAGGCTGCCTGGACTTATAAAACAGCGGCTGTGATGTGCGATTCTGTAAATAAAGCTACTTTGCGGATGAATGAAGAGACGGTGGAGGCCAACTATCGTATCCGGAAAGCTTTGCTTGACAAAGAACTGGGAGAGAAGCGCTTTTTGCAAGTGGCGGTAGTAGGATTGTCTCTGTTTGTTGTTTTGTTGGTGTGGGGAGTGATACGTTTGATCCGGATTCGGGGAGAGTTGGTGAAATCTCAGAAGGAAATGGCGGAATCGTATGCCGTGGTCGTAGCAACCGATAAGATGAAAGAGGTTTTTTTGCGGAACATTACAGATGAAATACGGGTTCCTCTGGATACTGTGGTGGAATTGTCTGACCGCCTGTGCCGGGAGACGAATTTGAAACAGGAAAAACAGCAGGAGTATTCTGCAACAATCAAGAAGTGTGCTTCAAAACTGATTGGCCTGATATTCAATGTGCTGGACCTTGCCCGATTAGAATCGGGAATGATGAAGTTTGTGGTAGAGGAGTATGATGTTGTTCAGTTATGTACCGATGCCAGGCTGATGGTGGAGATGCAAACTGAAAATAGAACGAAAGTTGATTTACACACGGAACCGGATATGCTGCTGATCGATGTGGATACCAACTGGTTTATGAAAATGCTTGCTTCTGTGCTAAAATATCCCGAAGAAAGTGAGGGGCTTTTCAGGGTGAAGTTCATCTTGTCCCGCCCAAGCGAGGATTATTTGCAAATAAAAGTTGTAAACAGCCCCATTTTTATGACTGCCGAAAGTGAAAAGGAGTTTGATGTTTTGCATACTATCAATCGGCTGTACTTAGAAACTTTCCAAGGTAGCTATCAGTTACTCGAAGAGAGTGGTGAGCGGATGATTATCATTACATATCCTGTGTCATGATTGCAGATGATTCGTATCCGGCATGAGAAAGCGTAATTGTTTTTGTCTTTTAGGATACGTTTTATCTTCTTGTTATGCAAATTCCCGGCGAAAACGATCTGTCGAACCATATATTTCTGTAACTTTGTCTTTAATAAACGTAGTGATAATAGATGATCTGTTATGCAATTAGCCACTATAAGATTATAAATTTTATCGCTAATTATTTGTTTGTCAATATTCTAATTTACATGATAATCTATCAAACTCAGGTGGCTTTACTATCAGATCTGAATATCTCTTTAAGAGTATGAAAAACTTGAGAGATTCCTTCTATTTACACTTAGGTAACTTGTATAATATAAACCGATAATTATGATTCAAATAGACAACGTTGTTGTGAGCCTGGATGTGCTTCGTGAGAAGTTTGTGTGCAACTTGGATGCCTGTAAAGGTGAGTGTTGCATTGAAGGTGATGCCGGGGCTCCGGTAGAACTGGAAGAGGTGGAGAAATTGGAAGAGGTGCTTCCGGTTGTTTGGGATGAACTGTCGCCCGAAGCTCGTGCGGTAATAGATAAGCAAGGCGTGGTATATACCGATCGGGACGGTGATCTGGTAACCTCCATTGTGAATGGCAAAGACTGTGTATTTACTTGTTACGATGAAAAGGGGTATTGTTATTGCGCTATCGAGAAAGCATATCGGGGAGGAAAAACAGACTTTTATAAACCGGTGTCTTGCCATCTGTATCCTATACGGGTAGGCAATTACGGACCTTATCAGGCAGTGAATTACCATCGTTGGGATGTATGTAAGGCTGCTGTATTGTTGGGTAAAAAGGAGAATGTCCCGGTCTATCGCTTCCTGAAGGAGCCGTTGATTCGTAAATTCGGTAAGGAGTGGTATGATGAACTGGAGATTGCGGTAAAAGAATTGCAGGATAGAGGGATGATATGAACAGACAGGTAAAGAAAACACTTAAGATCAGCGGCATCACGTTGGGGACAGTTCTTTTGGTGCTGCTTGTTGCCATTGCTTTTGTGATTAATTTCATCGTAACTCCGAAGAAGCTGACTCCGGTGGTGCTGGATGCTGCCAATCAGACTCTGAATGCACACCTGGATATGGAGAGCGTAGAGTTGACTTTCTTTTCAACTTTCCCACAGTTCGGATTGAAGGTGAAGAACGGCAGTTTGGTGTCTAAAGCCTTGAATGATAGTAGCTGGTGCAAAACCGATTCGTTACTGTCTTTCAAGGAATGTGTGCTGACCGTCAATCCGATAGCATATTTGACGGAAAATCGCATTGTTGTTCACAATCTTTCGTTGGAAGAGGTAGCTGTATATGCCTACCGGAATAAAACCGGGAAAGCCAATTGGGAGGTAACCCGTGCGTCGGTCGATACGATACCGGCCGATACTGCATCGACCGATTTTAATAGTGAGATTGATATCCGGAATATAGAACTCAAACATGCCAATCTTGTTTTCGATGATCGGAATACGGATATTTACTCACGCATCGATGATGCCAATCTGAAGTTGAGGCTTTCGCTGACAAAGGGTATTTCTACTTTAGGGTTGAAATTTGACAACAAGAATATTCTTTTCTGGCAGCAGGGAGAACTGTTGGTCAATAAGATAGCTACTTCTTTACGGACAGATATTATGGTGGACAGGCAGACCGCCGTCTGGAAACTGAAGGATACGGAACTCGATGTGAATGGTATCCGGCTGGATGTAAACGGAGCTTTCCGGCGGGATACCGTGGCGAAGACAATCGGTATGGATCTGGAATATGGTTTGCATGCCCCTTCGATGGAGACGGTGTTGCGGATGATTCCGAAATCGTATGTGAAGGACACTAAAGTCTCGGCTAAAGGTGAAGTTACCGTTAGCGGTAGGGTGAGGGGTGTGTATGGTGACAAAAAGTTGCCTGCCGTTTCACTCAAGATCGGTATCAAAGAGGCTTCGGCACAATATAAGGGTTTACCATACGGTATTGATGAGGTAACGGCAGATTTTGATGCGTATGTCGACTTGATGCGTCATCAGCCTTCGTATCTAAACCTGAAAATATTCCATTTTAAAGGGGCACATACTGAAGTTTTGGCCGATGCGAAGGTAGACGATTTGCTGGATGATCCGTTGATTACTTTCCATACCAAGTCGACTGTCGACCTGGATGCACTGGCTAAAACCTTTCCATTGCAGGAAAGCGTGACAATCACGGGAAAACTGGATGCGGATATGGGGATGAAGTGCCGCCTTTCTGCTTTGAAGAAGCAGGATATCGGGCGCATGAAGTTGGGAGGCAAACTTGAATTGAAAGATTTTGAATTGAAGGATACTGCCAAGGATTTCGATTTTCTAGGTAATGCTACTTTCCGTTTCCGTGATAACGAAACCTTGCAGGCGCAGATGGATGTCCGTAAACTGGTGTTGAGAAGCCGTTTTCTCTCTTCTGACATCGAACGGTTGGTTGCCAATGTTTCTTCGACTAATCCGCAGGATACCAACCGCATTGTCTCTTTGCAGTGCGATATGGAGGTCAGTAAGCTCCGTGCTTCGATGGGCGATTCTATAAAGTTATACAGTGCCCGTGCAAAAGCACAAGCTGCACTGGGGCCTCAGGAGGTGGATGTAACGAAGCCGGCGATTGATTTTTCACTTCGTGCCGATTCGCTTTTCTTCAGTGCGGCAGGAACTCGCATGGCTATGAATGTGGCGGGCATCAAGATGAAGGCTGATAAGCTGAATGACTCCCTGTGGATGCCTAAAGGGATTGTTGGGTTCAATCGCTTACGCTTCCGTACGCCGGAATTCGGCTTGCCTATTCGCATGTCAAAAACAGCGGTGACGGTGGATGGCCCGAAGATTACTTTAAAGAATGCTTCTGTCCGTATCGGACGCTCCAATATGACGGCTACAGGCGATATGATGGGTGTTTACAGGACAATGACGAAAGGAGAGAAGTTGACGGCACATTTGTCTCTTACGTCTGATCTGATCGATTGTAATCAGTTGATTAATTCTCTTTCTTTCCCCGAGGATACTACGGAAGTGCTTACCGACAGCGTACCTTCGGAGATGAAGTTGTTTGTGATTCCCCGAAATATAGATTTTGAATTACAAACAGATCTGAAGAAGGTCATTTTTGAGAAAATGCTGTTTGAGAATGTACATGGAGCGGTAGATATTAAGAATCAGGCCATACATCTGGAAGATCTTTCAATGCGTGCCCTCGATGCCGATATGAAGGCTGTGATGGTCTATAAGGCCGGTAGTCCCCGCGGCGGATATGCCGGTTTTGATTTTAAGATCCGAAACATCAATATTGCGAAGCTGGTCGACTTTGTTCCTGCACTCGATACGATAGTGCCTATGCTTCGTTCTTTCAAGGGCCGGGTTATGTTTGATGTTGCTGCCGATGCCCGTTTGGATTCGGCAATGAATATCCGTATCCCCACTTTGCGTTCGGCCATTCACATCAAAGGAGACAGCCTGGTCCTGATGGATGGTGAAACCTTTGCTGAGATCTCAAAGATGTTGATGTTTAAGAATAAAAAAGAGAATGTATTCGATAGTATCTCTGCCAATGTGACGGTACACGACGGTAATGTGACCGTCTATCCTTTCCTGGTAGAGATAGACCGTTATAAAGCTGCTGTTGGAGGTGAGCAAGGATTAGATATGAACTTTAACTATCACATCTCCATCTTGAAGTCTCCGTTGCCGTTTAAAGCGGGAGTGAATATTTCGGGCAATCTGGACAAAATGAAGTTCCGTATAGGTAAGGCCAAATATAAGGATGCGGTTACCCCTGCTGCGGTACATCGGGTGGATAGTACCCGCATGAATATGGGCAATGAGATTGTTAATCGTTTCCGACGAGTAGTATTGGGACGACAACCTCGATAAGCCTGGGAGGAATTCAAAGAAAAGCGCCGGTCCGAAGGATTTTCCTTCAGCGCCGGCGCTTCTTCGTTGTAAGATGTGAGGTTGGTGTTTATATTACGAATTATGCATCGATATTTGCATACGTTGCATTCTCTTCAATGAACTCGCGGCGTGGACCTACGTCTTCACCCATCAACATGGAGAAGATATAGTCGGCTTCTGCTGCGTTGTCGATATTAACCTGTTTCAGCATACGGTTTTCCGGATCCATAGTCGTTTCCCACAACTGCTGGGCATTCATCTCACCCAAACCTTTGTAGCGCTGTGTATGGATTGCATTTTCCGAACCGCCACCATAAGTGTCGATAAACTTCTGGCGTTGCGCATCTGTCCAGCAATACTCTTCTATTTTTCCCTTTTTGCAAAGGTAGAGCGGGGGAGTGGCAATGTACAGATAGCCATTCTGGATGATCTGTGGCATATAGCGGAAGAAGAAAGTCATGATCAGTGTGTCGATGTGTGATCCATCGACGTCGGCATCGGTCATGATAATGATTTTATGATAGCGCAGCTTATCGATATTGGCAGCTTTGCTGTCTTCTTCCGTTCCGATAGTGACACCCAGTGCCGTGTATATATTGCGTATTTCTTCGCTTTCAAGCGCTTTGTGATACATGGCTTTCTCTACGTTCAGAATCTTACCGCGTAGTGGAAGAATAGCCTGAAATGCACGGTTACGGCCTTGCTTAGCTGTACCGCCGGCAGAGTCTCCCTCGACGAGGAACAACTCACACTTCTGTGGATCTTTGTCCGAGCAGTCGGCCAGTTTACCCGGAAGACCGCCACCTGACATAGGAGATTTACGCTGTACCATCTCACGCGCTTTGCGGGCGGCGTGGCGTGCAGTAGCAGCCAAAATCACTTTGTCTACAATTGCTTTAGCCTCTTTCGGGTGTTCTTCCAGATAATAGTTTAGTACTTCGCCTACTGCCTGATCGACAGCACCCATTACTTCGTTGTTTCCCAACTTAGTTTTAGTCTGTCCTTCAAATTGGGGTTCAGCTACTTTTACAGAGATCACAGCTGTCAGACCTTCACGGAAGTCATCACCGGAGATTTCTACTTTAACTTTCTCCAGCATTTTGCTGTCTTCTGCATATTTCTTCAGTGTACGGGTCAGGGCGCGGCGGAAACCTGCCAGATGCGTACCACCTTCTATAGTATTAATGTTATTGACGTACGAATGGATATTTTCTGAAAATCCGGTATTGTACATGATAGCCACCTCGATGGGGATGTTTTGTTTCTCTGTGTTTAGATAAATCACATCGTTAATCAAGTGTTCGCGTGACGATTCGATGAAGCGTACAAATTCTCTTAAACCCTCTTCCGAATAGAAAGTTTCGTGTTTGAAACTGCCGTCCTCATTCACTACGCGACGATCTGTCAGCGAGATACGCAGACCGGCATTCAGATAAGCCAATTCGCGTAAACGTGAAGCCAGAATCTTATAATCATAAATGGTTTCGGTAAAGATACTGTCATCGGGCCAGAATTGCTGTTTGGTTCCTGTGTGGTCCGCTATTCCTACTTCTTTAACGGGATAAAGCGGTTTACCGATTTCATATTCCTGCTGATAGATTTTACCGTTGCGGAATACCTGGGTAGTCATGTGTGTAGACAATGCATTCACACAGGACATACCTACACCGTGAAGACCTCCGGATACTTTGTACGAACCTTTATCGAACTTACCTCCGGCATGCAGTACGGTCATGGCAACTTCGAGGGCAGATTTCTGCTCTTTTTCGTGGAAATCTACCGGAATACCACGTCCATTATCCTGTACGGTGATAGAGTTGTCTTCGTTGATAGTTACTTCGATATGGTCGCAATAACCGGCCAATGCTTCGTCGATAGAGTTGTCGACAATTTCATATACCAAGTGATGAAGTCCCTTTACGCTGATGTCACCAATGTACATCGCAGGGCGTTTTCTAACTGCTTCAAGTCCTTCCAATACTTGGATACTATCTGCTGAATAAGACCCGTTATTGGTGGGATTCTGTTCTTCGCTCATAATTTGATTCCTAATTATAATAACAGAGCAAATATAGTGAAAATATCTGAGTTAGAGAAGAATGAAGAGTGAAAAAAGAAGAATTAAAAATAAACCCGACCGGGTAATTGAAAGCATAAAAAGCCGAACTAAAAAGTCCGGCTTCTAATATTATATAGAGTCTGTTATATATCTTATTTCTTAAGCAAGCTTGTTGATGTAAATGGCCAACTTAGATTTCAGATTGTTAGCTTTATTCTTATGAATAACGTTTGTCTTAGCTAACTTGTCTACCATCTTAACGATGCCCGGATACATAGCAGTTGCTTCTGCTTTGTCAGTAGTTGAACGAAGTTTTCTAACAGCATTTCTCATGGTTTTACCATAATATCTGTTACGAAGTCTTCTTGTTTCTTCTTGTCTGATTCTCTTGATTGATGATTTATGATTTGCCATCTCGACTAATCTGTTTTAATTCGTTTATTTTTTTAATTGTAGCCCGTGGGGGAATCGAACCCCCCTTTCAAGAATGAAAATCTTGCGTCCTAACCGATAGACGAACGGGCCATCCTGTTTTGAGCATTTCTGCTCTTTTTGTTTCACTTTGCTTTCGTTCTGTATCGTTGTTTCCCGATTGCGAGTGCAAAGGTAGGGCTTTTTTTGAAACTACCAAACTATTCGCGGAAAAATTTTCTGATTATTTTTGATGGTTTTTCGTTTTTATTTAGGTTATGTATTGATAATCAATTTCTTATTTGCTATTTTATTTTCTGGCGAAAGAATGATTTTTTTTTGAGATAGTAGTATTCGATTGTCTATTTCCTCTTTTTTTGTAGCTTTGTTACCGGAAAGAAAAGTTAGAGCTATGTTGCAAAAAACGGTTGGAATCGTTCTTCATGTATTAAAGTATAACGATACATCGAATATCGTAGAGATGTATACTGAGTTGTCAGGGCGTGCGTCCTTTTTGGTCACCGTGCCTCGTTCTAAGAAGGCTACTGTCAAATCGGTGTTGTTTCAACCATTGGCTTTAATCGAATTTGAGGCGGATTACAGACCGAATACTTCACTTTTTAGAATTAAGGAGGCCAAATCTTTCAGTCCATTTACTTCTATTCCCTATGATCCTTTTAAATCGGCTATCGCTCTTTTTCTCGCTGAATTTCTTTATCGTGCCATTCGTGAGGAGGCTGAGAACCGTCCGTTGTTTGCCTATTTACAACATTCTATATTATGGTTGGATACCTGTAAGATTAGTTTTGCTAATTTCCATCTGGTATTTCTGATGCGTCTTTCACGCTTTTTGGGGCTGTACCCCAACCTGGACGATTATCATGCGGGTGACTATTTTGATATGTTGAATGCCACTTTTACGTCCGTTCGTCCTCAACTGCATTCTTCTTATATACAGCCCGATGAAGCCGGACGGTTGTTGCAGTTGATGCGTATGAATTATGAAACCATGCATCTTTTTGGAATGAACCGCACAGAAAGAGCCCGTTGTCTGGCTATTATTAATGAATATTACCGGTTGCATCTTCCCGATTTTCCTATACTGAAATCACTGGATGTATTGAAGGAGCTGTTTGATTAGTGCTTCATGCATATTGGAGGGATATATATTATAGACAAGCCATAAACAAAATACCCCGGATGCGAGTCTGGCTTGCATCCGGGGGTAGAAAGTATTTCTGTTTTGAGACTTATCCCAATAACTCTTTTACTTTAGCTGAGATCGCGCGTCCTTCGGCCAATCCTGCCAGTTTTTTAGAAGCGACTCCCATTACTTTTCCCATGTCTTTGCCGCTGGTAGCACCTACTTCAGCAATAATTTCTTTCAGTGCGGCTTCCAATTCTTCGGCACTCATCTGCTTAGGCAGATAAGTTTCCATAACTTGCACCTGAGCCAATTCTGCATCAGCTAAGTCCTGACGACCTTGTCCTATATATATTTCTGCGGCATCCTTACCTTGTTTTACCAGTTTTTGCACGATTTTCAGTGCATCTGCATCTGTAAGGGTGTCATTAGCTCCCGGAGCTGTTTTAGCTTCCAAAAAGAACTTTTTTACATTTCTGAGAGTTTCGAGAGCTACTTTATCTTTCGCTTTCATTGCGTTTTTAATGTCTTCGCTGACTCTTTCGAATAAATCCATGATGTTATTATGATTTAACGATTTACGGTTTACAATTGGTAAATCCGGGTTAATGATTCGATATTTTACTTTAATTAAAATGTGATAACTCCACTGTCATCTATAGCCTCTTCTGTTGCTATCTCTTCTTCCAGTGCGGCTTTTGCTTTGATTTTACCCAAAGTTGTTTTGTCGCGTAAGTAAGTAGGAGAGTCCTCTACCATGGCGATGATGTCATCGTTATCCAGGTCTTCTGCATTGAAGAGATAGATATGCCGGCGTTTACGCAGATTGCGTGTTCCGATTCCACTGGCACTTTCACCGTATGCTTTGCGGATGCGCTCTTTGTTCTTCTCCTTCTCTTCTTCCAGTTGCAATTGTCGCTCTTCTTCTTCCTGACTGCGTTTTTCGTGCAGGTCGTCCATGCCCGGTACGTCTTCTACACCGAAACCGGTAGCCAATACGGTGATCTTTACTTTCGTATCCAGTGAGTTGTCCATAGCCACACCCCAGATCACTTCCACACCTTCGCGGAATTTGCTCATGAACTCGTGTACTTCGTTCATTTCTTCCATCATCAATTCGGAAGCAGGACAGAAGGAGACGTTCAGCATTACCTTCTTGGCGTTGAAAATATCATTATTATTGAGCAGAGGTGAATGCAGTGCATCGTCTATTGCTTTGGTCACACGGTTTTCTCCTTCGCCGAATCCGGTACTCATGATGGCTACACCGCCGTCCTTGAGAATCGTTTTCACATCTGCAAAGTCCAGGTTGACCGTACCTCGCATGGTGATAATTTCGGCTATGCTCTTGGCTGCGATTGATAACGTATCATCTGCCTTGCCGAATGCATTCATAAAAGTCAGGTCAGAGTAGATTTCACGCAGGCGTTCGTTGTTGATTACCAGCAAAGCATCTACATGTTGTGCGATGCGTTCTACACCGTCCAGAGCCTGAATAATTTTCTTTTCGCCTTCAAAAATGAAAGGGATGGTAACGATTCCGACAGTCAGGATGTCCATCTCTTTAGCGATACGGGCGATGACGGGAGCGGCTCCGGTTCCGGTTCCTCCACCCATTCCGGCAGTGATAAACACCATTTTGGTACCATCGTTCAGCAGAGTTTTGATGTCTTCGATGCTCTCTTCGGCAGCATCACGTGCACGCTCCGGACGGTTTCCGGCACCGAGTCCTTGTGTGATGGAACGTCCCAGTTGCAGTTTGACCGGTACGGGAGACTCAGCCAATGCTTGGTTGTCGGTATTGCAGAGAACGAATGTTACGTCGTGTATGCCTTCCCGGTACATGTGGTTGACGGCGTTACCTCCACCACCTCCTACACCAATCACTTTGATGATTTTCGGTGAATCTGTAGGGAAATCGAATTGTACTATCTCGTCCATATTATATTGTATTATGAATTATCACTTTATTTCATATCTTCGTCAGAGAAAATTTCATTAGAGAGTTTGTCGAAAGTCGATTTAAACCAGTTAGGTTTATTTCTTCTCTCTTCTTCCCTTCTTTTCTTCTCTTCCAGCTTGCGTTGCTTTTCTTCTTCTTTCCGCTTTTTCTCTTCTTCTTCTTTCTTCTTCTTGGCAGCGCGGGCAGCGGCTTCCTGTTCCTTCAGACTTTCGTCTTCTTCAAACATGTTCACCGGTTCGGGCTGGGGCTGAGGTTGTATATGCGGCTGTGGAGCGGGTGTTTCCAATAAACAACAGTTTTCGTTGCCCGCAATAAGCAGTCCGAATAAGGTGTTTTGTGTACCGTCTTTCTTCACAACGTCTTCGTCTGCATGGATGGTATTGCGTACGAAACGTGCGTTTCTCACCTTCTCTATTTTACTCCGTTTGCGTAGAACCTCGTCCAGGTCTTTCAGGTTGGCGGCCCCTCCGGTGATGATGAGTCCGGCCAGAAGTTTGTCGTCATATCCCGAAAGTTGAATCTGATTCCATACGTTCGCGATAATCTCTTCGGTACGTGCCTCGATGATATTATTCAGTTTACCTAACTCTATCGTTCTATTTCCGTCTTCCAATTGGCAAGTAGCAGGTTCTTCGCCTTCTTCCTCTTCGTAGAAAGCATTGCCATATCTGATTTTCAAACGTTCGGCCTCTTCTTCTTCCATCTGAAGAGAGACGAGGTCATGGGTAATACTGTTTCCTCCTAGCGGCAGCACAGTGAGGAAGCGGAGGATATTATTCTTATAAATGGAAATGGTAGATGTGTCGGCACCAAAGTCGATCAGTGCGCAGCCGGAGCGTCTTTCACTTTCCGTCAGTACTGCATCGGCAGTAACCAGAGGTGAGATCAATAGGTCTGCTATTTCTATTTTAGCCTGTTCGAAGCAGCGTTCCAGATTTTTCTTGAGCGAAGCACGTGCTACAATATTCAGAAAACGCCCTTCAATGTGGCTTCCGGCTACACCGACAGGGTCGGCTTGAAGATTGTTTCCTATTTTGTATTCTTGTGGAGCAACGTCCAGTATATCCATATCAATCAGTGGTATCTCGAGGTTCTCATCACAGATTGAGTCGACCAGTTCCTGAGAAATAATAGTTTCTTCTTCAAGATCGCGACTTACCACATTGCGCACCGTACGGAGCGATTGTCCGCCGATACCCACATAGATCTTGGCAATTGAGTTATTGAGAGCCCCCTCCAGTTTATTGATGATTGAAGTCAGGCTTTGTGCCGTTTTATCCAGATTATAGATCACTCCTTTCCGGATGAAAGAAGACGAATCCTCCCTGGCATAAGCTAATACCTGTATACTTCCATCACTATTCTTCTTTCCGGCTATACCGGCTATCTTCGATGAACCCAGTTCAATAGCGGCGATAAAATCTGTTGTTGCCATATAAAATCCTATTTTATTCCCTTTCGTATTATAGACTTATCTCTTTAACACAAAGGTACGTTTAGCTGTTTACAAATTATTGTTTCTTTTTTGTGCAGATAATCTGATTTCCAAATTCCAGGCTGATACGCGAATACTTATTCCATCCTACCTGGTTGAGCCCTTTTTCGTAAAAGGTCTTCAAGCGTTTCAGTTTATCCTCAAAATGTTCCAGTTTACCCAAATAGATAATATGATTGCCTACCCGGGGAACCAATTCGATTTCTTTTCCGGGCAGCACGTTAATCTGTACAATCTGGGCTTCCCAGAACGGATTGTTTTGCAAAAATACACCAAACTTATATAAATCCTTCATTGCAAACGACTTTTCTACATTTCCGGTGACAATTGCCCGGTGTGCTACGCATTTTGCATCGGGCGGCATCATTTTTCCTTTGTTATCCAAATAGTAGTTTTCACCGTTGCTGCTCATGATGTGGAGAATCGGTACGCGTTGGGTTACTTCCACGCAAATTTTGCCGTTTGGCGTTTTATAGCATTGAGCTTCATTGATGAGTGGATGTTTATCCAACTCTTTTTCCAATGTTTTGGTGTGTACCCGGTCCATTTTCTTTCCAACGGGATAAATGCCTTTCTTCTGCAGGATGGCAGCCACCTCGTTCTTGGTAACGAAGCCGGCATTGAGTGTATCCTTGATCACTAATTCCATGTCACGGCATACCTGATGGGCAGGTTTGTCGTTGAACACTGTCACAGCTGCTACAAGGTAGGCTATGAGAAGTAACATGACGATGGTCAGAAGAATTCTTTTTATCATAAGGAAATTTATTGTTTTGACGATTTACAAATTAATTGTCCGAAGGAACCATTCTTCGGGACAATAAGTCACAAATACCCGGAACATAGTTGTCTATGTCTCCTGCTCCCAATGTAATTAATACTTCGATATGTTTTGCTTTCAGTACATCGAGTATTTCTTCTTTCTTGCACATGCTTTTTTCAATACCCGGACGTAGGTTGTCATATATCAGCCGGCTGCTTACTCCCGGAATAGGTTGCTCGCGCGCCGGATAGATATCTACCAGTATCACTTCATCGAGTAAAGACAGACTGTCGGCAAAATCTTTGTAGAAGTCGCGGGTACGGGTATAGAGGTGTGGCTGAAAAACCGCAGTGATCTTTTTGTCCCGGTACAACTCACGCATGGACATCACGCTTTGTTTAATCTCGGATGGATGATGTGCGTAGTCACTCAGGAATACAATCCGGTTATTCTTGATTTTAAAGTCGAACCGACGGTCCACACCCCGGAAACTGGCCATTCCCTGTTTGATCTCTTCAGGTGTGACTCCGTTAAGGTGGGCAAGCGCCATCGCAGCGACACCATTCTCTATATTTATACTTACCGGTACTCCTAGCTGAATGTTGTCGATACGAATGTCAGGCCCTACGAAGTCAATGAAGATTTCTCCGTTTCCGATGCGAATGTTCTCAGCATGAAAGTCTCCCTCGTCACGTGAGTAAGTATATATCTTCACTCCCTCTTTCACTTTCGGCTGTAGGGAAATGCCTTTGCGGATAATCAGTGCTCCTCCGGGCTGAATCAGTGTGGTGTAGTGTTCAAAGCTTTCCAGATAAGCCTGTTCGGTGCCATAAATATCCAGATGATCCGGATCGGTTGCGGTAATGACAGACATATAAGGAGACAACCAATGGAATGAACGGTCAAATTCGTCTGCTTCAATCACCGTATAAGGGCTGGTTGAAGAGAGTAGCAGATTCGTTCCGTAATTTTTGGAAATACCTCCCAGAAAAGCAGTACAACCTACATGTGACTGATGAAACAAGTGGGCCGTCATCGTTGAGGTAGTGGTTTTACCATGTGTGCCGGCTACACAAAGTCCTTTGCTGGAACGGGTAATGGTGCCCAGTACTTGTGCACGTTTCTGTATTTCGAATCCATTATCACGGAAGTAAGTTAATTCGGCATGTTCCTGAGGTACGGCAGGGGTCAGGACTACCAATGTGGTAGCTTTGTCTTTGCAAGCCTCCGGTATGAGATCGATATTCTCTTCGTAATGGATCTGTGCTCCTTCTTCTATAAGATGTTGAGTCAGTTCACTGGGAGTACGGTCATAGCCTGCCACTACTTTTCCTTTAGAAAGAAAATAGCGGACGAGGGCACTCATTCCGATACCGCCTGCCCCGACAAAATATACAGATTGAATCGTTTCTATATTCATGATTGTTGCGCTAATTTTATAACTTCTTTTGCAATAACGACAGCAGAATCCGGTAAAGCCAGGTGTGCAATGTTTTCACTGAGTTCGCTCAGCTTCTCGGCATTGGCGATCGTTTCCAGTGCTACCGGTAATAGTTTGTTTTCTGCTTCCGCATCCTTTACGTAGATGGCTGCTTGTTTATTCACCAAAGCCAAAGCATTTTTGGTCTGATGGTCTTCTGCCACATTAGGAGACGGAACCAGGATAACGGGCTTATTCAGCAGGCAGAACTCGGAAATAGACCCTGCACCGGCACGTGAAATAACCAGGTCGGCAGCAGCATAAGCGGCAGCCATATCTTTGATGAAGTCCGTTACAAACAGATTGGGTATCTCTCCCGCTGCTTTTACAGCTTCTGTCACTTGTTGATGATAAATCTTTCCCGTTTGCCAGATGAACTGCACGTCTGTAGTCCGGCGAATCAGTTGCAGTCCCGCAATCAATGTGTTATTGATGGTGCGTGCCCCCAGGCTTCCACCCAAAATCAGAATGGTCTTCTTTTCCGGATTCAGTCCGAAAGAACGAATAGCCTGTTCACGTTCCGGTTTTTCCGCCAGCAGATTCTGACGTACCGGGTTACCTGTCATAATGATTTTATTGGCAGGAAAGAATTTCTCCATTCCGTCATACGCCACACAAATTCTTCGTGCTTTCTGTGCCAATAGTTTATTGGTTACTCCGGCGTATGAATTCTGCTCTTGTATTAAAGTAGGTACTCCCATCATTCCCGCCATTTTTAAAGTAGGACCGCTTGCATATCCGCCTACTCCTACTGCTACCTGAGGACGGAATTGCCGGATAATGTTTCGTGCTTTCCATTGGCTGCGTACCAATTTTAATAATACGGCGACATTTTTCCACAGATGTTTACGATCGAATCCTGCTACAGGCAATCCGATAATCTGATAGCCTGCATCCGGTACTCGTTGCATTTCCATTCTGCCTTCGGCTCCTACAAACAGGATTTGTGCATCGGGACGTAACTCTTTTATGGCGTTTGCAATGGATACGGCCGGAAAGATATGCCCTCCGGTACCACCACCGCTGATGATGACTCTTAAGGCATCACCCTGTCCTTCTTTATTATTTTCTTTATTCATATTACTCTTCAAATTTAGCATCACTGTTTAAAACCTCTGCTGTAGGTTCGGCCGCAGTCTGTGCCTCGCTTGCAATCGCCTCATTTCCTTCACTCTGGGTGAGCAGAGGAGCAGGATTTTCTTTTTTCTCTTCCAGATAAGCGGTATAGCGGCTGACACTCAGTATCATGCCGATGTAGGCACAGTTGATCAGTGTACTTGTACCTCCTTTACTGATTAGCGGTAAAGGTTGTCCTGTTACAGGAAACAGTCCGACGGCTACCATCATGTTCAATATGGCTTGTGATACCAACATCAAGGCAATACCCATGACGAGGAATGCCGGGAATGTACGTTCGCACTTTTGGGCGATTCGGCCTGTCCGGACCAATAGCCAGATGTAGAGTATGACTACAAAGGCGCCTCCTACCAGCCCCAACTCTTCAATGATAATGGCAAAGATGAAATCGGAGAATGCCTGGCTCAGGAAGTCACGCTGAATGGAATTTCCCGGTGCCTTACCTATCACGTTACTGGTAGCGATGGCAATGCGTGCATGGGCTATCTGGGCATCTTTGTCAATATCGAATTTGGCTGCCGGAACTTCTTCTTTCTCCGTAAAGTTGGTAATACGACTTTTCCAAGTGTCAAACCGGTGGAGGAACGGGATGTCGGTATCTTTCGGTATGGCCAGCAAAAATACTGCTCCCAGACAGCCAACCAATGCCAGACCGCCCAATAACATGGCTAACTTCTTGAATGCAACACGTCCGATGAACATCATCAATACTACTACTCCGAACAACAGCATAGCTGTCGAAAGGTTTTCAGGAGCGATAAGCATACATACCAGTCCGGTCAGTATCATGATATACTTAAAAGCTTTCGGATTGGCCCCTTCATCATCCTGCTTTTTGGATAGAATGAAAGAAACCGCGATGATTACTGCCATCTTGGCCAGTTCTGAAGGCTGGAACTGTAACCCCATAAAACTCATCCAGCGGGCGGCTCCGTTCACACGGTCACCTGTGATGACTCCCATCAAAGTTACGAAAGCCAGCAATACTACCGAAATAGGGTAGAGGAAAACCGGAAACACCTGAAACCACTTATAAGGGATGTTGTGCATCAGGACCACTACGACCGCACCTACCATCAGGATGATGGAATGTTGTGTGATGGGTCCCCAGTGGTCGCCACTTTTATAAGTCAGCGTACTGGCAGCACTAAACACCTCTATGATAGAGATGAGGCAGAGGCAAAGGAAAATAATCCAGATTACCTTATCACCTTTGAATATGTTCTTTAATAGATCCACTGCTTTAAGTTTTTAGCTCTTCGGAGCCTGAACCTTTTATGGCTCAGGACTCTGATTTTTATAATTCTCTTACATACTTCTTAAACTGTTCGCCACGGTCTTCATAGCTCTTGAAAAGGTCAAAGGAGGCGCAACATGGACTCAACAATACTGTTTCGCCCTTTTTCGCCAGCTTGTAAGCCGCTTCTACGGCATCCTTCATGCCGGTCTGTACTTCGGCTACAGGGAGTCCGAGACGGTCGAAAAACTCATGAAGCTTTTCGTTGTGCAATCCCAGGTAGACCAGTGCCGAGCATTTTTCCCGTACCAGTTCTTCTATTTCCGTATAATCGTTTCCCTTGTCTTTTCCTCCGAGAATCAATACCGTTTTAGTAGTCATACTCTGCAAGGCATACCAGCAAGAGTTTACATTGGTTGCTTTGGAGTCATTGATAAAATCAATGCCACGTACGCGTGCCACCTTCTCCAGGCGGTGTTCTACCCCCTGAAAGTCACTGAGCGCTTTCCTTATATCTTCTTTGGTGATACCGGCAAGGTTGGCGGAGATACCAGCGGCTAAAGAGTTATAAAGATTGTGTTGGCCGGTCAGGGCCAGCTGTTCCTGTTCCATATTGAAAGCGATCGGTTCGGTAATTACTACTTCATGGTCTTCCACATAGGCGATAGATCCTTCTTCTTTGATTGCCGAGAATGGATAGAGGTGGGCACGAATGCCATGTTTGTCCAGTTCACGTTTGATGATAGGGTCATCGTTCCAGAAGATAAACGCGTCTTCCGAAGTCTGATTCTGCGTAATACGAAACTTTGCGTTAATATAGTTCTGCATACAATGGTCGTACCGGTCCAGATGGTCCGGCGTAATGTTCATCAATACAGCGATATCGGCACGGAAGTTATACATGTTATCCAACTGGAATGAACTCAATTCGATTACATAATAATCATGTTTCTCTTCGGCCACTTGCAATGCCAGGCTTTTACCGATGTTTCCGGCAAGTCCCACATTTAGTCCTGCACTTTTAAAAATGTGATAGATAAGCGAGGTTGTGGTCGTCTTTCCGTTCGAGCCGGTGATACAGATCATTTTGGCATCGGTGTATCTGCCGGCAAATTCTATTTCCGAGATGATAGGTGTGCCCTGTTCTCTCAATTTCAGAATCAGTGGGGCGTCATTAGGAATTCCGGGGCTTTTCACAACTTCGTCAGCATTCAAAATCAGTTCTTCTGTGTGTCGGCCTTCTTCCCAGGCAATGCCATGGCCGTCAAGGAGAGTTTTATACTTATCCTTGATAGCAGACATATCCGATACGAAAGTATCGAATCCTTTTACTTTGGCCAGAACGGCTGCTCCCGCACCGCTTTCACCGGCTCCTAATACTACAATTCTTTTCATGATTTTTAGGTTTCGATTTATCAACCGGAATTTGTCGATCCGTCGATAGATCTTTTTCTTTATGCTACAAGTTTTAGGTTCATACTTTGTGATTAGCGGCAGGCACTTGTAGCTCATAGCCTGTTGCTCGTCACTTCTGTTATCTAATCTTCAGTGTTATAATCGTAATAGCTGCCAGCACGATGGTTACAATCCAGAAGCGGACTGTGATTTTTGATTCGTGGAACAACTGATCGGGCTTCGTAAACTTTACGCTGCATCCCGGCTCTACCAGACTCATCGAAGTACGGAAATGGTCGTGTATCGGGGCCCGCTTAAAGAGGCGTTGTTTTACACCCTTTCTTTTTCCGGCTTTATAATAGAAGCGCTGCAGAAGTACTGAAAGGTTTTCAACCAGAAATATACCGCAGAGAATCGGGATTAGCAATTCTTTGTGAATAATAATGGCAAATACCGCAATGATACCTCCAATGGTCAGACTGCCCGTATCCCCCATGAATACCTGGGCCGGATAGGCATTGTACCATAAGAAACCGATCAATGCTCCGATAAAGGCGCATATAAAGATTACCAGTTCCTCACTTCCGGGAATATACATGATATTCAGGTAACCCGCAAACTCGATGTGGCTCGATACATAAGCCAATATGCCCAGCGTTAGTCCGATGATGGCGGAATTGCCTGCTGCCATACCATCCATACCATCATTCAGGTTGGCTCCGTTTGACACGGCTGTCACGACAAAGATGGTGATAATGACAAACAAAATCCATCCGGCTGTTTGAGCGTGTTCTCCCATAAAGCCTACAAGGTCGGCATAGTCCAGGTTGTTGCTTTTGAAAAAAGGAATCGTGGTCTGGGTAGATTTCAGATCGTGAGTGCCATGTATTACTTCGATTTCGTTTTCCGATTTCTGAACTTCTATGTTTTCACGAATCACTACGTCCGGACTCAGATATAGAGTCAGTCCGACAATTAAGCCGAGACCCACCTGACCGATAATTTTGAATTTACCGTGGAGCCCTTCTTTATCCTTTTTGAATATCTTTATATAATCGTCTGCAAATCCTAAAGATCCCAGCCAGACGGTGGTGATCAGCATCAGTATCATATAGATATTATGCAGTTTCCCCAATAACAGACAGGGGATCAGGATTGCTACGATAATGATGACACCCCCCATGCTGGGCACTCCTACTTTATTGACGCCGAACGGATCGATTTTGGCATCACGTTGGGTCTCGGTGATCTGTTTCCGTTTCAGCAGATTGATGAACTTATCTCCCCAGATACTGGAAATAAGCAGTGCCAGGATGATAGCCATCAATGCACGGAACGAGGTGTACCCAAACATTCCGGCACCCGGAAAGTTGAGTTTGTGTAGCCATTCAAACAGATAGTATAACATAACTTTATTTACGGTTAGACGATTTACGCTTTTCGATTGAATAACATCCGGTGCTTATAAGCGGGGGTGTTTCAATCAGATCTGCTTAAACAGTCAATGAAAAAATCTCTTTTAAAACTTCTTTATCATCAAAGTGATGCTTCACTCCTTTGATGTCCTGATAATTCTCGTGCCCTTTTCCGGCAACCAGAATCACATCTCCTTTTTCTGCGAGCATACAAGCCGTGCGGATAGCTTCTTTACGGTCTGCGATGCTTAGCGTTTTTTTCTTATCCTCGGTATCCAGTCCTGCCAGCATGTCGTTGATGATATCCTGCGGCTCTTCGAAACGGGGATTATCCGAAGTTATGATGACCCGGTCGCTTGCCCGGGCTGCTTCTTTTGCCATGATAGGGCGTTTCCCTTTATCGCGGTTACCGCCTGCACCTACTACGGTAATTACCTTGCCTTTTCCTTCGAGCACTCCATGTATGGCGTTCAAGACGTTGACCAGGGCATCCGGTGTGTGTGCATAGTCTACAATGGCTGTATATCCTTGTGGAGAACGGATGGCATCGAAGCGTCCGGCAACCGGATGCAGCGTACTGAGAGCAACCAGCACGTCCTCTTCTTTCTTGCCCAGCAATACGGCAGCACCAAATACAGCCAGTAAGTTCGATGCATTAAATTTTCCGATAAACTGAACTGCGAGTTCATGGTTGTTAAAGTCGAGAAGCATCCCTTCGAAATGAGATTCCAATACTCTTCCTTTGAAGTCGCTCAGACTGCGGAGAGAGTAAGTATATACTTTCGACTTGGTGTTCTGTGTCATCACCAGTCCGTTTTTATCGTCCAGGTTGGTCAGACTGAACGAGTTCTTAGGCATATCGTCGAAGAACTTCTTCTTTGCTTTCAGGTAGTTCTCTACTGTTTTATGATAGTCCAGATGATCGCGTGTCAGGTTGGTGAAGATGCCGCCGGCAAATTTCAGTCCGCTGATTCTTTTTTGTGCGATGGAGTGTGAACTGACCTCCATGAAAACATATTTGCAACCTTCGTCCGCCATGCGTCCCAATAAACGATTCAATGTGATCGGGTCGGGAGTGGTATGTTCGGTAGGAATGGCTTCATCATCTATATAATTGCATACCGTGGAGATTAATCCCACTTTATAGCCGAAGTATCGGAACGTATTATATAATAAGGTGGCAATCGTTGTCTTTCCGTTTGTTCCGGTAACGCCTACCAGTTCCAATTTTGAGCTCGGATTTCCGTAGAAAGTCGTAGCTGCTTTTCCTACGGCATCTTCGCTGTCGGCAACCTGAATGTAGGTAACTCCTTCTGCAAGTTCTGCAGGTAACTCTTCACAAAGAATGGCCGTGGCACCTTTTTCAACCGCTGCCGGAATGTAGGCATGTCCGTCGGTCTGTGTGCCGTGCATGGCCATAAACAGATGGCCGGACTCTACCTGTCTGGAGTCGATGTCAACCCCGGTTATCTCGATATCCTGATTTCCGGTAATTTTCACCGGTTGGATAGATGTTAGAATCTCTTTTAGTTTCATACCTTAATCTATAATAATCAATTCAGATGGATACTGATGGTTTGTCCCTTCTTGATGGTAGTTCCCTGGGGCAACGACTGGCTCTTTACTTTGCCGACTCCCGACAGGGTTACTTTCAATCCTTTACTTTCCAGCAGGTATACAGCGTCTTTGGCACCCATACCTATTACGCTGGGCACAAAGTTGCGTAATTGTTCTTTTCCCTGCAGGATTACTGCTTTGGGGGCTGCCTGTGCATGTCCCCACACCTCTTTGTTCTTTTTAGCCTTAAATTCAGCCTGTGTCTGGATGTTTAGGCCTTCCAATACTTGCCTTGCTTCTATCATTTCGCCTGCTTTTACATCGGGAATCACTACCGTATTGGTATCGATTGCATTCCTGATGTCCAGGCGTAAATCTTTGGCATACACTCTTTCGGCTATTTTGCTGAATACGCTACCTGCCATTAAACCTCCCGAAGCGGGAAGTCCCGGTTTCTGTATAGAAACGATGCAGCTGTATTTCGGAGCTTCCGAAGGGAAATATCCGCAGAAGCTGACCAGATAGTTCACCCGTCCCGATTTATATCCGGCGGCACCTTGTGAGATCTGTGCCGTACCAGTTTTACCCGAAACGGCAAATTGCTTGGAACCTGCCGGGGCAGCCAGACCTTCGTGTACCACCTTATAGAGAATTTCCTGAATCTGCTTCAAGGTCCGCTCCGAACAGATTTTCGGATTGATGATTTCCGTAGGATACTCTTTCACTATTTCTCCGTTCTTAATGGCTGCTTTCACAAACTTCGGCCGTACCATAACTCCGTTGTTGGCAATGGCGTTATAGAATGTCAGTATATTCATGGGAGGTACCTGAGTTTCATAGCCGATACTCATCCATGGCAGAGTGGTCTTTGCAAAATAGCGCTCTTTAGGACCTTTTATGTTGGGTTTGCCTTCTCCTGCTATTTGCAGTTGGAGGGGCTGGTCGATACTCATTCGTTTCAGTCCGTCGACAAACTTTTGCGGATTACTTCCATAATATTTTTCGATAATGCTCGAAGTTCCTATATTGGAAGATACTTCCAGAATTTGCGTAACCGTCAGGTAGCCATATCCTCCTTTATACCAGTTCCAGTCTTTCATGGGCCGACCGTGCATCATCTTGATACCGTTTCCCGTATCTATACCGTCTTCCGGAGTGATCTTGCCATCTTCAAGGGCCACCATGATAGAAGCTGTTTTAAAAGTTGATCCCGGCTCGAGCATATCGCTGATAGCGTTATTCCGCATTTCATAATAATTGCCATCTCCGGCTTTCGTCATGTTGACAATGGCTTTTACTTCGCCGGTTGCCACTTCCATCAATACGGCCACACCTACGCTGGCATTCAGCTCTTTTAGTTTATCGGTCAATGCCTTCTCGCAGATATCCTGCATGCCTACGTCGATGGTAGAAAGCAGGTCACAACCGTCTACCGGAGGAATATCCACAATGTTCAGGTATTTATTCATCACCTTTTGCCGGTGAGTAATTCCGTCATGTCCTTTGAGGATAGAATCAAAAGCCAACTCGATACCATTTTTAGCTCCCTGGGCCGTATCGGCATATAAGTCACCCAACGTACGGGCAGCAAGTGAACCAAAAGGTTTCTTTCTTTGGTTATAAGCCAATTCATGGAATCCGCCTTTGTATTTGTTGAGGTTAAACACCGGAAGGCGTTTAGCTTCTTTATATTGAATATATGAAATACGCTTCGGATAAATCAGATAGTTACGGCTTCCCTGTTTGCGCCCTTTCTTAAGGTGAGTCTTAAATTCCGAAGCGCTTTTATCAGGGAATATCTTATGAAGTCCTTCGCATATCTCGTCCAGATGATTCATCAGCATGGTGTCTTTTTTTACTCCACCGGCTTTGAAGTCCATATATATACGGTATTCCGGCAGCGAACTGGCCATCAGTTTGCCGTCGGACGAAATGATGTTTCCGCGGTTGGGTTTCACCGTTACATTCTCCTTGACGAAACGGTCGGCCACATCCTGCCAGTATTGTCGTTCGGCAAACATCGTGATGCCTGCTTTGACAACAATGGCTACTCCTATCAGTCCCATCAACAGGATGACGAAGAAGTAGCGGGTCATTATATTTTTCTTGTTTACAGCCATCTTCTATTTCGTACTGATTAAATAAGGTGGATGGGTTGATGTCTGCAAGTCACTTTCTTTGGTCGATATATAATCCTCTATCCGCGACTGACGGCTTTTTTCCATCAATTCCGAACTTCGTGTCAGTGCATCATATTTTATGTCGATCAGTTCTTTTTTCAACTTATCTATTTCGATTTGCTGTTGCTGGCTTGCGTAGCGATTATGAATGTAGAAAATGATGAGCACCATAATCAGTACCAGCAATTTAGTCTGGCGGCGAAAAAAGTCGGTAGCCAGAATATCACCTCCCAGAATACTTTTCAGGGAGTTGCTTTTCTTCTTTTTTGCTTCTTTATCTTCCATTTCACTTCTCTTGTTTCACTCTGTTCCCTTACTTCTTCTCGGCTATTCTCAACTTGGCACTGCGCGACCGGGGATTGCGTGTTATCTCATTCTCGTCGGGTACGATCACTTTATTGTTTACCAGGCGGAAAGGTGTCTGTAAATTGCCGAAAAAGTCCTGTGTGGCCTTGCCTTCTACATTGCCGGTTTTCATGATGTTTTTCACCATGCGGTCTTCCAGTGAGTGGTAAGTGATTACCACCAGTCGTCCTCCGGGCTTTAATGCTTCTGTCGCGGCCATCAGCATCTCTTTCAGGGCTTCCATCTCCTGGTTCACTTCAATGCGGAGTGCTTGAAAAACTTTAGCTAACTCTTTTTTCTCTCTTTCGCGGCCGAAGAGAGGCTTTATGATTTCAAGAAACTCACCGATCGTTTCTATTTTCTGTCCGGTACGTGCCTTCACAATGACGGATGCCAGTTTGCGGCTGTTCTTCAGTTCGCCATACAAGTAGAAAATGTCGGCAAGGCGTTCCTCCTCATATGTATTTACCACATCGGCAGCCGTAATGCCTGCACGTTTGTTCATGCGCATGTCCAGTTTCCCGTCAAAGCGGAAAGAGAATCCCCGTTCGCTGTCGTCAAAGTGGTGGGAAGAGACGCCGAGATCAGCCAATATAGCGTCTACCTCTCCGATATCGTGATAACGTAGAAAATTGTGCAGGTAACGAAAGTTGCTTCGTACAAAAGTAAAATGCGGATCATTTACAATGTTGCGCTCGGCATCTTCGTCCTGGTCGAATCCTAGCAGGCGTCCTCCGTCTCCGAGCCGTGAAAGTATCTCGCGGGAATGTCCGCCACCGCCAAAGGTGACATCTACGTAAGTCCCATCGGGAGATATGTTCATGGCATCTACACTTTCTTTTAGCAGTACCGGTACGTGATATGTTGTTTCTTCTTCTTTCATTTTAGCTCGTTGTTCGTTGTTCTCCGTTCTTCTTTCATAATCTCTTCCAAGGCTGCTCCGAATGCTTCGGGTTCCATAAAGAGTTTTTCCGCACGTTCTTTCGCCCAGATTTCTATCTTATTGTCTACCCCGATAAAGCGTACGTCGCTTTGTATACCGGTGATTTGCAGATAGCGTTTCGGTATCAGTATACGTCCGTTGCCGTCCATCGTGATGATTTCGACGTCACTGACGAACTGGCGGAAGATAAGTTGGTGGTTGGCGTTCCATTTATTCAGTCGCTGCCGGAGTTCGTCCAGTTCTTCATTCCAGACCTCTTCCGGATAGAGCACCAGGCAGTCTTGAAATACGTCTTTGCGCATGATGAGCTTGTCTTCAGAGCCGGACTGTAGTTGCCGTCTGAATTGGGCGGGGATAAAAACTCTTCCTTTCGCGTCCGCCTTTGCTTCAATATTGCCTAAAAAACGTATCATTTCACCTTATTATAATAAGCGACCGTAAAAGTAGGTATTTCCCCACAATTCCCCACAATTTTCCACCAAAAACTTTTTGAGAAGTTTTCAACCGATTGTTAATTGCTTATTCGTCTGATAATGAAGAATCTTCAGAGATGCTTTGCTGGTGGGGGATAGCATCGGTTGTTTCCTTGTCGGAACCGTTTTGTGACTTTGCAGACTTGCGTCCGTATTTAAGTTGCAGGCTGACAAAATCGGTTTTCCGCACATTGTTCAGGAAAGCGGGTGCGGCCTTAAAGCAAATACGGGATACCCATACTTTGTTGGCGGTGCATTCTTCCGGTTTGTCCACTGCTTCACTGGTGATACTGGGGTAGAAATTGCCCAATCCATCGATGGAAACAGTACGCCCTTCCTTCAGGTGAGCGGCAATAATATCCGATAATTGAGTAAGTGCAGAGAGTACGTCTCCGTTTTGAAGAGAGCTTCTTTCTGCGAGTTGATTAGCAATTTGTACACTGTTTACGGGTTTTTTCTGTAAAGCGCGTGTAGTGGCATAATATCGTTCTTTGGCGATACCTTTGCTCTTGTCTACTTTCTTGGTAACTGCGTAATTGATGGACATTAGTATTTTAGGTTTTTAATATGAATACATTTCCTTTTTGCCTCTTATTATATAGGTATATAACATCTATAAGTTATGTCTAAAAACATCCGGATGTTTTAATAGATAACATCCGGATATTCTGATATAAAACATCCGGGTGTTTTGATATATAACATCCGGATGTTTTAATACCTTAATTTTAGACAAAGGTATGTGAAATAATGGAGATATACAAGGAAGGTGTAGGTTTAATTAGTTGAAGTGTTAGGCTTAATGATTCGTTTTGCTTATTTGGCAGGACTTATATTCAGTAAGCACGTTGATGCAGATGTTCGATGTTATATTGTCTCCGGATTCTCCTGTGAAAGAAAAATATAGAGCAGGGTTTGATTCTTTGAGAGAGGTCATTAGTCAAGATAGTAATCCTGTGTTATTGAAGTATCGTTTAAAAAATGCCGGATAATAAAAAGAGCAGAAAGGGAATCACTCTCTTTCTGCTCCTTGATACACAACTAAAAATCTGCACTAAAATGATTTATAGAAATCGACAATGCATGTGGCCTATTGTCTAAAGTCTTTCAGTTCTTCCTGTAAACGCTGGCGGGTGAAAAAGATACGGCTCTTTACTGTCCCGAGCGGCAAGTCCAGTTTCTCAGCTATTTCACGGTATTTGAATCCGGAAACGTGCATAGAGAAAGGCACTTTATATTCTTTGGGTAATGAATTGACGATGCGGTGCATCTCTTTTAAGTCGTAACGACTTTCGGTACTGTCGAGTCCTGATTCTTGCGGAAGGCTCAGATGATAAAGATTATCGGTCTGATCTACAAAAGTCTGATCGCGTACTACTTTGCGATAATTATTGATGAAGATGTTGCGCATGATGGTGTACATCCATCCTTTAAAGTTAGTGTCGGGAGTATATTTATCTTCGTTATCTAACGCTTTAAGAGAGGTTTCCTGCAACAAATCGTTTGCTTCTTCACGGTCGGTTGTTAGTTTGTATGCAAAGCGAAGTAGCTCTTCCTGAACTCCAATTAAATCTTTTCTGAAGCTTAAACTTTTCATAACGTTGCTTTTTAAATTGTGAATATTCGTTGTTTTTCGATGATGCAAGTTTACGGCATTTTTTAGACAGTGACGGGGGAAAATTAAGCTTTAAACAGGGTAAAAACTGTCAAATGATAGATTTTGGGTGTATTTTGATAGTTTTTGGGTGTTTTTGGGACGCTGGGTTTTCTATCTTTGCGTCGGTTTAAATATGAATGGGTGTGAAGAGAAATACTAGACATAGGATTTGGCTTGCATGGATGTTACTGATGACATTTATGCCCTTGTCTGTCGTGAAGGTTTTTCATAATCATTCCGAAGAAACTTCGATAACCTGTACAGACGCACATTCCGGAAAGTCCCATCACACATGTGAGACTTGTCCCATCTGTCAGTTTATGCTTTCCCCATTTATTGAGACTCCTTCTACTCTTCTGACTTATACGCCCCTTTACGTAAAATGGGAGAGTGGAACTTTTCAGGATAAAAAGCTTTCTATCGCTTTCTATCCGCATTATCTTCGCGGACCTCCTCCTGTTTTTTATCATATCGTTTAAATTGCGAAGGCAGACTGGATTTAATTTACCGTTTGTCTTCTTACTCTGTTTTATTTAACTAAGACGATTTAAGTATGCGTATCGGATTTTTTTCGGGTATGCTGGGAGGGTTATGTTTAATCTCTACCTTGCATGCTCAAGAGCCCGATTCACTGAAAGCCGTGTCCTTATCTGAAGTGGTGGTGACGGAGAGTTATCAGCATCTGAAGAATAAGAACTCCACATGGCGTATGGAGGTGGTAGGGAAAGAGTTTCTGCGTGAACACTTCACGGGGAACTTGATACAAACTCTTGGAACACTTCCGGGAGTACATTCCATGGATATCGGTTCGGGCTTTTCTAAACCTATGATTCGCGGAATGGGATTCAACCGGATTTCGGTTGTAGAAAATGGGATTAAGCAGGAGGGACAACAATGGGGAGCCGATCATGGACTCGAGCTGGATGCATTTAATGCCGGTCAGGTAAGTATTCGCAAAGGTCCTGCTTCCTTATTGTATGGTAGTGATGCAATGGGAGGGGCTATTGAACTTGTTCCATTACCATTGCCTGCGGGTAACCGGTTATTCGGTGAAGCGAGCTTGTTGGGGAAATCCGTCAACGGTACATTGGGAGGTTCACTGATGCTTGGGGTCAAAAAAGATGCCTGGTATACCTGGGCAAGGTATTCGGAACAGCACTTTGGGGATTATCGTATTCCGACGGATACTATTGTCTACCTCACCCAACGTATGCCTGTTTATCACCGAAGGCTTAAAAATACAGCCGGTTTTGAGAGAGATGTCAGTTGGGCTGCCGGATTTAGAAAAGAACGGTATGTCTCTTCTTATTCGGTGAGTAATGTTTTTCAGAAAACAGGATTCTTTCCCGGTGCACATGGCATTCCCGATGTGTCGCGTTTGCAGGATGACGGGGACAGCCGTAACATAGAACTTCCGTACAGCCAGGTGAATCACTTGAAAGTTTCTACCCGGCAGAGCCTTTTGTACGATAAATGGGCGCTGACGTGGGATATTGGCTTTCAGAAGAATCATCGCGAGGAGTGGAGCCGGTTTCATACTCATTATGATGCTCAGCCTGTACCGGACAAAGATCCGGATAAGGAACTGGCTTTTACGTTGAACACTTATAGTTCTGCTGTTAAGCTGAAGTTGTTTGCTTCTGCCGTATGGCAACACACGGCAGGATGGGATGTACAATATCAGAGGAATATGATTGCCGGTTATTCATTTCTTTTGCCTGCTTACCGGAGATTCACCACAGGGGCTTTCTGGATGACCACTTATCGTCCGGGACCCACTCTGTCCTTCAGTGGAGGACTTCGCTATGATTACGGAAAGATAGATGCATCCGCTTATACCGACCCTTACTTGGCAATATATCTGCGGGAGCAGGGTTATGGTGATGAATTTATCCGGAAGTATGAATGGCGTAGTTACCCCGTTCGTCGCCATTTTGGCGATTATTCCGGTTCACTGGGGTTGGTATGGAGTCCTTCCGGAGGTCATCTTCTTCAGGTAAATGTCGGCCATAGCTTCCGGTTGCCGGGAGCCAATGAATTGGCATCGAACGGAGTTCATCACGGCACTTTCCGGCATGAACAGGGAGATGCAGCGCTTGCTTCCGAACGCGGTTGGCAGTTTGATGCTTCATATACCTATGAAAATGGGCCGTTGTCGGTAAGTTTGTCACCATTTGTCAGCTGGTTCAGCAATTATATTTTTCTTCGGCCTACCGGAGAATGGTCGATACTGCCCCATGCCGGACAGATTTACCGGTACACCGGTGCGGAAGCCCTGTTTGCGGGCGGTGAGGCTGCAGTGGGCATTGACTTCCTCCGACACTTTAACTATCGTGTCAGTGGAGAATATGTCTATACTTATAATTGCGATGAACATATTCCTCTAAGTTTCTCGCCTCCTGCTTCACTCCGCAATACACTGACATGGCGATATAAAGAGTTCAGCATTTACGGTGAGGTACAGCATATTGCCGCACAACACCGGGTGGCACGAAATGAAGATCCCACTCCCGGAGCGCAGTTGTTGAATGCCGGAGTATCTGCCAACCTCCGGATAGGGGGTATATGGGCCGAGGTGACTTTATCAGCCCGGAATTTATCCGGTGCCAAATACTTTAATCATCTTAGTTTTTACCGGAAAGTAGAAATCCCCGAACCGGGACGGAACTTTCAGATTTTAATTAAAGTACCATTTAAAAGTTTATTAAAATGAAAACAAAAAATTATTTGTCAATAATCAGTATCTTATTTTTTTCTTTTCTGTTCGTGTCATGCTCTAAAGAAGACGAAGGTGATACGATAAAACCCGTCATTGATCTGCTGGAACCTGAAGAAGGCGCTATATTAAGGATCGGAAGTTCTCATGGAGTACATTTTGAGATGAATCTTCACGATAATGAAGCGATTGCTTCCTATAAGATTAATATTCACAACAACTTTGACGGTCATTCGCATACCAGGGCATCGGAAGCGGGAATAACCAAGCCTTTTACATTTGAAAGGACCTATACGGATAAGGCCGGACAGAAAGATGCATACGTACATAACCATGATATTAAAATACCGGCTGACGCCACTCCGGGAAACTATCACCTGATGGTTTACTGTTTAGATCAGTCGGGCAATGAAACTTATGTAGTACGTAATATTGTGTTAAGTGTGGAAGGAGGTGAAGAGGGAGAACATCACCATGATGAACATCACCATGATTAAATAGAATACCTGAGCCTGAATATGAGTGGGACCATACCGACGGATGAGGAGTTAGAAAATCCCGTCTCCAGGTATGGTCTTCTTTTGTGTGTCGTTCTTTATTGCTTGATAATTAGCCTTCTCACCTCTCTTTTTTCATCCTCTTTTTCTGATAAACGACCTCTTTTACCCTTTTTTGATGGGACAAAATCTGTATTTTCTACCGATTTATTGCGATTAATAAAAAAGAACAGTTAATTTTGCGCAATCATTTCATCTAAAAAGAATGGCTGACGACTCTTTATTTTTAATAGATATTGATAAGATACTTCAGACGAAAGCTCCGAAGCACTACAAGTACATACCAAAGTTTGTCGTCTCCTATCTGAAGAGAATTGTACATCAGGAAGAATTAAATGTTTTTCTGCGCGATTCGAAAGATAAAGTGGGAGTCGATTTTCTGGGGGCTTGTCTTGAGTTTCTGGATGCAAAGTTGGAGGTGAAAGGTCTGGAAAATATTCCGAAAGACGGTTTATATACGTTCGTGTCCAATCATCCGCTGGGAGGACAGGACGGTGTTTCTCTCGGATATATTTTGGGACGTCATTTCGATGGGAAGGTGAAGTATCTGGTGAATGATTTGCTGATGAACCTTCATGGCTTGGCACCATTGTGCATTCCTATTAATAAAACAGGCAAACAGGCAAAAGATTTTCCTAAGATGGTAGAAGCCGGATTCAAGTCGGACGATCAACTGATAATGTTTCCCGCTGGACTTTGTTCCCGGCGGCAGAACGGAGTGATTCGCGATCTTGACTGGAAGAAAACATTTATCGTAAAAAGTGTTCAGTTTCAGCGTGATGTGATTCCTGTCCATTTTGAAGGGCGTAACTCTGATTTCTTTTATAATTTGGCTAATTTATGCAAGGCACTGGGGATTAAGTTTAATATTGCTATGCTTTACCTGGCGGACGAGATGCTGAAAAATCGCCATAAAACATTCACCGTCACTTTCGGAAAACCCATTCCGTGGCAAACATTCGATAAGTCGAAAACTCCGGCAGAGTGGGCACAATATGTGAAAGATATCGTGTATAAACTGTAACAGATTAAGGAACAACTACTAACAAAGTATATGGAAGAAGTTATTGAACCGGTAAGCAAGGAGCTGATTATAGCTGAGTTGACTGAAGACAAGCGGTTGCGTATGACCAATAAGAGTAATAATCAGATATACATTATTACTTATCAGGACTCTCCTAATATTATGCGGGAGATCGGGCGTCTGCGTGAGATTGCCTTTCGGGCTGCAGGAGGCGGTACGGGGCTGTCAATGGATATCGATGAGTATGATACGATGGAGAATCCGTATAAACAATTGATTGTATGGAATCCTGAGGCAGAAGAAATTTTAGGAGGTTATCGGTATATTCTGGGGACGGATGTGCGTTTTGACGAGCATGGTGCTCCGGTTCTTGCTACTTCGCACATGTTCAATTTTTCGGATAGATTTGTGAAGGAATTCCTGCCTACCACTATTGAACTCGGGCGTTCGTTCGTTACATTGGAATATCAGTCAACCCGTGCCGGGAGCAAGGGGCTATTTGCTTTGGATAATCTGTGGGACGGATTGGGGGCATTGACGGTTGTGATGCCAAATGTAAAATATTTCTTTGGTAAAGTAACGATGTATCCCAGTTATCACCGTCAGGGAAGAGACATGATCCTTTACTTCCTGAAGAAGCATTTTGGAGATAAAGACGGACTTATCACTCCGATGAAACCGCTGGAAATGGAGACGGATGAGGCTGAACTGGCAAGGATTTTCTGCAAAGATTCATTTAAGGATGACTACCGGATACTTAACGGTGAGATCCGTAAACTCGGTTTTAATATTCCACCGTTAGTGAATGCTTATATGAGTCTCAGTCCGACCATGCGTATGTTTGGTACGGCTATCAATTACGGTTTTGGAGATGTAGAAGAGACCGGTATCCTGATTGCCGTTGACGAAATCCTTGAAGAGAAACGGATGCGTCATATCGAATCGTTCGTGAAAAACGATCCGGAAGATTGCCAGATAACTTCCGGGGTGAATAAGGTTTTCACACCGAAAGTCGTTACACCGCAGGAAGACTGTTCCCGTTGATTTTGCGATAAAGATCCAGGGCAAAGACATCGGTCATGCCCGAAATATAATCGAGCACCGCCTGTACTCTCTCGTAGAGTGCAGGCGCTTTTATATTATATTGTTCCGATACGCGGTTAATGAGCAGCTGTGAGTAAGCCTTCTCCGGCGAAGTGACGGCATCGATCATCAATTCAAGGAGTGTATTGATAACCCTGAACCCCGCCAGCTCAATGTCCAATACATCCCGTGAACGGTAAATCTTGCTGAAAGATACCTCCGAACAATGCTTGTATGCTTTTCCCGGACGTTCTGATATATGCTTGATCAGAGCCCCTTCAAAGGTTCCTGAAAGTATTTCGGTTTCGTTATTTAAAAATACCTGAGTGCACTCCTTTATCAACAACCCGATAACTGATGAGCGGAGGTAAGCGATCTGTTCGTTCGTGTCTTTGACAATATCGAACGTTTTTCGGATATGTGTCTGGCGTTCATCTGCGAAGTAAGCTAACAACAGTTCTTTGGTTTCTTCTGTAGTGAGGATTTTCAATTTATGGGCATCCTCGATATCCATCATCTGGTAACAGATGTCATCGGCAGCTTCTACCAGATAGACCAACGGGTGGCGTGCGTATTTTAAAGGGCGGTCGCTGAGCTGAATAAGACCCAGTTCCGTTGCGATACGGCGAAATCCCTCTTCTTCGGTGGTGAAGAATCCGAATTTGGACTTATTTCCTGCGAGGCTTGATGAAAAAGGATATTTTACGATAGAGGCCAAGGTTGAATAAGTCAGGACAAATCCACCTTTCCGACGTCCTTCGAATTGGTGTGTCAACAATCGGAATGCATTTGCGTTCCCCTCAAAATGTGTCAAATCATTCCATTCCATCGGTGAGAGCTTCTCTTGGAGCTGAGCTCCTTTTCCTTCTGAAAAGAAGGTAGAAATGGCCTTTTCACCGGAGTGACCGAAAGGAGGGTTACCCAGGTCGTGCGCCAGACAGGCGGCAGAGACAATGGAACCGATCTCGGGTAGGAAGGAGTCTTGCAGTTCGGGCTGTCGGGCGAGGATCGCTTTCGATACATCGTTGCCTAACGAACGTCCTACACAAGATACTTCAAGGCTATGTGTCAGTCGGTTGTGAACAAAAATACTGCCCGGAAGAGGAAAAACCTGGGTTTTGTTCTGAAGCCTTCTGAAAGGGGCGGAGAAGACAAGACGGTCATAGTCCCGCTGAAACTCCGAACGGTTTTCCTGACGCTCTTCGTGAAACTCTTCCATGCCGAAACGCTTAGCTGAAATCAATCTTTTCCAGTCCATCATGATCTTTACAATTTGGTATTTGCACATTATTTAACTGCAAAAGTATGAATTTTAGGCTCAAATTGCGTATTTTCGCCCGTTAAATAGTAAACAGACTGAATATGAACATACAAGTAATCAATAAATCGAAGCATCCGCTTCCCGCATACGCGACCGAACTTTCTGCAGGAATGGATATCCGCGCTAATATTTCCGAACCTATCTCTTTGGCTCCCATGCAACGATGCCTGGTTCCTACAGGACTGTTCATAGCTCTGCCACAGGGATTTGAAGCGCAAATTCGTCCTCGGAGCGGACTGGCTTTGAAGAAAGGGATTACTGTACTGAATTCTCCCGGTACCATCGATGCAGATTACCGTGGTGAGATTTGCATCATCCTGGTAAATCTTTCGGCCGAGACGTTTGTCATAGAAGATGGGGAGCGTATTGCACAGATGGTCATTGCGCGCCACGAACAAGCTGTATGGAAAGAAGTTGAGGTACTGGACGAAACGGAACGCGGCGCGGGTGGTTTCGGACATACCGGAAGAGGATAGATGTTCGGTCGAATCAATAATTGTAGTAAAATGAAAATAAATAAATTGCTTTTCGGAATGCTGCTGCTTCTGTTGGCTTCCTGCGGTTCATCCCGCAAGGTGGAGAAACAATCGGAGCAAGTTGCCGTTCAGGAAATAAATCTCACTCCGGAGCAGCAACGTAAATATGACTATTTCTTTCTTGAAGCATCGCGCCTGAAAGTGAAAAAGGAGTATACGGCTGCTTTCGACCTGTTGCAGCATTGCCTGGCCATCAATCCGACCGGTTCGGCAGCTCTATACGAGATTGCCCAGTATTATCTTTTCCTTAAACAAGTGCCGCAAGGACAAGAGGCATTGGAGAAAGCAGTCGCTTATGCCCCTGATAATTATTGGTATAGTCAGGCATTGGCCGGTCTGTACCAACAGCAGGATCAGAAAGAAAAAGCGATAGGAATACTCGAAAAGATGGCAACGCGTTTTCCCGCTAAACAAGATCCGTTGTTCAACCTGCTCGATTTATATAATCAGAAGGAAGACTATGGTAAAGTTATTTCTACCCTAAACCGTATAGAGGAAAAAACGGGAAAGAATGAGCAGATCACCATGGAGAAGTTTCGTATCTATCTGCAAATGAAGGACGACAAAAAGGCTTTTGAAGAAATAGAGAGCCTGGTCAATGAGTATCCGATGGACTACCGCTATCAGGTGATTCTGGGAGATGTCTATATGCAGAATGGCAAGAAGCAGGAAGCTTATGATACTTATAAGAAAGTACTTGCCGCAGAACCGGACAATCCGATGGCATTGTTTTCATTGGCTTCGTATTACGAGCAGACCGGACAGAAAGAACTGTTTGAACAACAGATGGATACTTTGCTACTGAACCGGAAAGTTCCTTCGGATACAAAGGTGAATGTGATGAGGCAGTTTATCGTCCAGAGCGAACAGGAGGGAAAAGACAGTACACAGGTTATCGGACTCTTTGACCGGATGATGCAGATGGATATGGATGATGTGCAAATTCCGATGCTTTATGCACAGTATCTGCTATCCAAAGGAATGGAGGCACAGTCTATTCCGGTATTGGAGCAAGTAGTACAGATAGATCCTACCAATAAAGCAGCACGCATGACTTTATTAGGTTCCGCCATCCGGAAGAATGATTATGAGCAGGTGATTAAGATCTGTGAGCCGGGGATTGAGGCAACTCCGGATGCCTTGGAGTTTTATTTTTATCTGGTTATTGCATATAATCAGGCCGAACATTGGGACGATGTACTGGAAGTCAGCCGGAAAGCACTGGAACATGTCACTCCGGAGAGTGACAAGCAAATGGTCTCCGATTTCTATACAATTATAGGTGATGTATATCATACCAAGAAGTTGATGAAGGAGGCATATGCAGCGTATGATTCAGCTTTGGTTTACAACCCGTCCAATATAGGTGCACTAAATAATTATGCTTATTATTTATCGGTAGAGCGCAGAGATCTCGATAAGGCAGAGGAGATGAGCTATAAAACCGTAAAAGCCGCACCGAACAATGCTACTTATCTGGATACTTATGCTTGGATTCTTTTTGAGAAGGGAAACTATGCTGAGGCCCGTATCTATATTGACGATGCCATCAAGAATACCAAACCGGAAGAAGAGAGCAGCGTGGTGTTTGAACATTGCGGGGATATCTATTTTATGACCGGTGACGTAGAAGGTGCTTTGAAATATTGGAAGAAAGCACTGGAACTGGGCACTGAATCGAAAACACTTAAACAGAAAATAGAAAAAAAGAAATACATTGCAGAATGAAAGGAAGTAAGTTGAAACAAACTGTCATTAAACAGTCTTACCTGCTGCCTTTGCTACTTATGGTAGTTCTGCTTGCAGGTTGTAAAACATCAAAGGTGGTCAAGACTACACCGGTAGAACCGGCTTATCTGTCATCTAAACTGCAACTGACAGTGCCCAACAAAAACGGCAGTATGACCGTAAGCGGCAGCATGAAGATGAAAAGCGGTGAACGAATCCAGTTATCTGTCCTGATGCCGGTATTCCGCTCGGAAGTAATGCGTATGGAAGTTACCCCGGATGAGGTGTTACTGATTGACCGTATGAATAAACGTTATGTGCGGGCAACCCGTGATGAGCTAAAGGGAATACTGCCCGAGAATGCTGATTTTGTCCGGTTGGAGAAACTTTTGTTCAAAGCTTCACTTCCGGGTGAGAAAAAGGAGCTCACAGGACGTGAATTGGGAATTCCATCTCTGGAAAAGGCAAAGGTGAGACTATCTGATTTCTCGACTGCCGAATTCGAATTAATACCTACTGAGGTATCGTCCAGATACACTCAAGTAGCATTGGAGGATCTGCTAAAAATGCTGATGAAACTATGAATCGCTTTCTTTTGATTCTGATAAGCTGTCTCTGTCTGACAACTACGATTTCAGCTCAGTCCAATAAACTGATCAAAGAGCTGGAAAGTAAACGTGGTGCCCTGCAACAACAGATTGCGGAGACTGAGTCATTGCTGAAGAACACAAAGAAAGATGTGGGTAGCCAGTTGAACGGACTTGCTGTCCTTACCGGACAAATAGAGGAGAGAAAGCGCTATATCATTGCCATAAACAATGATGTGGAGGCTGTAGGCCGAGAGATTGCCGGATTAGAGCGGCAGCTCAGGGGACTCCGGCGGGATCTGAAGGATAAGAAGAAGAAGTATGAATCTTCCGTACAGTATTTGTATAAGAATAAGTCGGTTGAGGAGAAGTTGATGTTTATCTTTTCTGCCAAAAGTCTCGGGCAGACCTATCGTCGCCTTCGTTATGTGAGGGAGTATGCCACTTATCAGCGTTTGCAGGGGGAGGAGATCCTGAAGAAGCAAGAACAGGTGAATCGTAAAAAGAAAGAGCTTCAGCAGGTGAAGGTTGCTAAAGAAAATCTGTTGCGCGAACGGGAAGGTGAAAAGGCTAAACTGGAAGCACAGGAAAAAGAAAAACGTGAGATCGTTGCCGGTTTGCAAAAGAAACAGAAAGGATTGCAAAGTGAGATTAGTAAGAAACGGCGTGAGGCCAACCAACTAAATGCAAAAATTGATAAGCTGATTGCCGAAGAGATAGAACGTGCACGTAAGCGTGCTGAAGAGGAAGCTCGCCGGGAAGAGGCGGCCCGTCGGAAAGCAGCTGCCAAAGAAAGTAAATCGTCTTCGACGGGAGGCGGTACGGTTCCAGCAAAGAAGAAAGCAGAACCTTTGGAACGTTTCACCATGAGCAAGGCCGACCGTGAACTCTCGGGTAATTTTGTAAGTAACAGAGGTAAATTGCCGATGCCTATTACGGGACCCTACATTATTACCAGCCATTACGGACAATATGCTGTGGAAGGATTACGTAACGTAAAACTTGATAATAAAGGAATTGATATACAAGGGAAACCGGGTGCACAGGCCCGTGCTATTTTTGATGGAAAAGTGGCTGCCGTGTTCCAATTGAACGGACTTTTCAATGTACTGATACGCCATGGTGATTATATCTCGGTATATTGTAATCTTTCATCCGCTTCCGTGAAATCCGGTGATACGGTGACGACCCGGCAGGCTATCGGTCCGATTTTCTCGGATGGTAGTGACAATGGACGGACTGTTCTTCATTTCCAGTTGCGCAGGGAGAGGGACAAACTGAATCCGGAGCCATGGCTGAACCGATAAATGCTTTCAGACAGATTATGCACATACATAACAACAAGTCGTTTTTTTAATCTTAAATGAATACAACACATGCGAATCATCACTCTACTAATTACCTTATTTGCTTTTGGGATAACACCGTTACAGGCATTCTCCTATTTTTCTTTTAAGAAGTATCAGGTAGAAGACGGATTATCACATAACACAGTCTGGTGCGCCATGCAAGATAGCTATGGCTTTATATGGCTGGGAACGAGCGACGGTTTAAATTGCTATAACGGACGTGGTAACAAGGTTTACAGAAATGTCCTGAATGATAAGTTTTCGCTAGAGAACAACTTTGTGCAGGCACTTTTTGAGGAAGAGAACCATAATATATGGGTCGGAACCAACTGGGGACTTTATATCTACGACCGTGAACACGATCGTTTCACTTATTTTGATAAGAAGACCCGCTATGGAGTTTTTATCAGTAGTGAGATAAAGAAAATAATAAAGTCCGAAAGCGGTTTGATCTGGATTGCCACTTTGGGACAAGGATTATTTGTTTATAATCCTCAAACCGATGTATTAACACAGAATAGTCTTCAGACCTCTTTCGTATGGGACGTTTGTGAGAATAACTCTGGACATATCTATGCCTCTTCTTTACAGGAAGGTTTGCTTTGCTTCGATGAAAACGGTAAATTCCTGCAGTCCTATCCTCTTTTGTCTGCCGGCAATAATCCCGATAATTATCGTATCAACTGTTTGCTCGATATCCGGAGTGATATCTGGTTCGGTGCGGGGAGCAACTTGTTGTACTGTCTGAACGAGCGTACCGGCAACCTGGACTGCTATAATGCATCCCATCTGAATTTCGGTGCGATCCGTTGTCTGCTGAATTACTCGGAAACAGAGCTTCTGGTGGGTACCGACAATGGGCTCTACCTTTTTGACTTACATGATAAAAACTTCTCACGAATCGATAATCCGTCAGATCCCAGAAGCTTGAGCGACCAGTCTATCAATGCAATGATGCGCGATGCAGAAGGTGGAATCTGGGTGTTGACTAATTTGGGAGGAGTGAATTATCTGGCTAAACCGACTAAAAGATTCGATTATTATCCTCCTGTTTATCGGGATGGAGGTGTGGCTGCCGGAAAAGTAGTAGGTCCTTTTTGCGAAAATGCTGCCGGGGATATCTGGGTGGGTACTCGTGATGGGTTGTGCTTCTTCGATGTCTCCACTCATCAACTGACCGCTTATCCGATAGGCGGAGGCGTGGATAAGAAGTACGACATACGTTCTTTGTTGTTGGATGGCGAGCGTTTGTGGATTGGTACTTATGCTGAAGGGTTGAAGGTACTCGACCTCCGGACCGGCCATGTGAAATCGTACAATCATCTGCAGGATACTCCGAACACAATTTGCAGTGACGATGTCCTGGCAGTATATAAAGATCGAAGCGGGGATATTTTTGTAGGAACCAGTTGGGGACTGTGTCGCTACAATCCCCGGGAAGACAATTTCTCGACAATTACCACAGTAGGGTCAATGGTCTCTGTGGTTGATATTCTGGAAGACATGTACGACAATCTTTGGATTGGTACATCCAACAGCGGTGTGTTTCGTTTTAATACCCGGAACGGGCATTGGAAACATTTCCAGCATGAAAGGAATGATTCGACTACCATCACTAATAATTCCGTAATTACATTATTTGAAGATCTGAAAGGTACCATGTGGGTTGGTACCAATGGAGGCGGACTTTGTTCGTTCGATCCGAAGACCGAAACATTTATTGATTTCGATCCGGATAATACAATATTGCCCAACCGGGTCATCTACTCCATTGAACAAGACAAGACCGGTGACTTCTGGATATCCAGTAATGCCGGGTTGATAACGATCAATCCGATCACAAAGCAGCATTTCCGCCAATTTACGGTGAATGACGGACTGCAAGGCAATCAGTTTACAGCCCAATCTTCATTGAAAACAGCAAGTGGTAAACTCTATTTCGGCGGAATCAGTGGCTTCAATTCTTTTGTCCCCGATCAATTCATGGATAATCAGTACATCCCTTCCGTATATATTACCGAAATACGCCTGCCTTATACGACGGATGAACGGCTGGTGCAGGATATTCTTCATCTGGAAGGTCCCCTCTATCGTGCGGAAACCATAACGTTACCTTACGAACATAATACTTTCTCTGTGAGCTTTGTAGCCTTGAGTTACGAAGATCCTTTGAAAAACCGTTATTCTTACCGCCTGAAAGGAGTAGATAAAGAGTGGGTTATTAACTCCGAACAGAATACGGCTTCTTATACCAATTTGCCTCCGGGCAAGTATGAGTTTGAGGTACGGGGTTCGAACAACGATCATAAATGGAATGACCAGACTACTTCCTTGCTGATTGTAGTCACGCCTCCATGGTGGCTGACTACATGGGCATATTGTGTCTATACACTTCTCCTCCTCGGTCTTGCCTATTATGCAGGCTGGCATTGGAACCGGCATGTGAAGAAGAAATACAAACGTCGTATGGAAGAGTACCAGACTACGAAAGAAAAAGAGGTCTACAAGTCGAAGATCAGTTTCTTTATTAATCTGGTGCATGAAATCCGTACTCCACTGAGTCTGATCCGGCTTCCTCTTGAGAAACTATTGGAAGATAAACGAGAAGGGCGGGATGCCAAGTACTTATCGGTAATCGACCGGAATGTCAATTACCTTTTGGGGATTACCAACCAGTTGCTCGACTTTCAGAAAATGGAAAATGGTGGGGTGCAGTTGAGTCTGAAGAAGTGTGATATCAACCAATTGGTAAGTGATGTTCACAGTCAGTTTACGAGTCCCGCCGAACTGAAAGGCATCTCAGTGATGCTCGATCTGCCGGAAGGCGAGATCTTTGCTTCGGTCGATCGTGAAAAGGTCTGCAAAATTATCGTCAACCTGATAGGTAATGCAGTAAAATATGCCCAAAGCCGTATCGATATCAAATTAGTCTCTTCCGACGAAGGCTTCCGGGTTTCGGTGAGTGATGACGGTCCGGGTATTCCGGATGTTGAAAAGCGGAAAGTATTTGAGGCGTTCTACCAGGTGAAAGACGGAAAATCGGGAGCAGTAGGTACAGGTATCGGTTTGGCTTTCTCCAAATCACTGGCTGAAGCACACCATGGTACGTTGAGCCTTGAAGATAGTGTATATGGTGGATCCTCTTTTGTCCTCACTTTGCCTTGGGGTGAAGAGGCTGTATCCGAAGAACCGGAAGTAGTGATACCGGATGGTCGGGAAGCGGCTGACGAAGAACAGGGTACCGAGTTATCGGGCAGTAAATTTACCATTCTGTTGGTGGAAGATAATGTCGACTTGCTGAATCTGACCCGGGAATCTCTGAGTACCTGGTTTAAAGTTTTGAAAGCTCAGAATGGCCGGCAGGCACTTGAGGTACTTGCCAACGAGACAGTGGATGTGATTGTCAGTGATGTGATGATGCCGGAGATGAACGGTTTGGAGTTAACGGCAAAAGTTAAGTCGGACATTGAATACTCCCATATACCTGTCATCCTGTTAACTGCAAAAACGACACTGGAAGCCAAGGTGGAAGGCTTCGAGTGTGGTGCCGACGTATATATTGAAAAACCGTTCTCTATCCGTCAGTTACGCAAGCAGATTGAGAATTTGCTGAAGCTGCGCCAAGCCTTCCATAAAATGATGGCTGAATTATCAGGTGGCAATGGGGCTTCCCCTATCAGCCCGGTAGAATATTCTGTGTCTCAGAAAGATTGTGAATTGATGGCTAAGGTTCGGGCAGCGGTCGAGGCACAGCTTTCGGACGAGAACTTCTCTGTCGATACACTGGCAGAGTCACTCAATATGAGCCGTTCCAATTTCTATCGTAAGATAAAGGCCTTGGCCGGTATGCCGCCCAATGATTACCTGAAGACTATCCGTTTGAATAAAGCTGCCGAGCTGCTGAAAAGCGGAGTGCGCATAACCGAAGTGTGTGAGAAAATCGGCTTCAGTTCTTCGTCCTATTTTGCCAAATGCTTTAAGATTCAGTTTGGAGTATTGCCGAAAGATTATCATTGATACAAGTGCGGACTCCGCATTATCCCAAGATATATGATGCACCACAGGGGATAGATGACTGTCATCGCTTAAACAATCAGTACCCTCTTTACTCTCCTTTCAGTTGATGGAAAAAGAGTAAAGAGGGTATTGACAAAGAGGGGATGTATAACTGTGTATACAATAGATCGATCGGATTGTACTATTTAATTTGCGTTCCTTCTTTGCAAGGTTTTCCCAAAACAGGCATCCCGTTTGCATCCCAGCTTATTTTTTGCAGACGGGGACTACGGGAGTCTGTTGCTCCCGGTGCATCGTTGGGGATTTTTCGGGCATGATAAAGCATGTACCATTCCTTTTCATCCGGTGTAGGGACAAAAGAGGGACTACCCGGTCCGAAAACACTGTCTTCGGGTTGCTGTTCAAAGACAGGAGTATCCTGCTTCTTCCAGGATGCCGCATTGGTCAGGTCACTGCCGGCATCAGCAGTCAGCAGTCCGATGCAATAGTAGGGAGTCCAGCTTCCACTGGCACAGTAGTATATCAGCACTTTGTCCTTGTTCTTCGATTCAAAGAATTGTGGGGACTCGTTGACGTGGATTGGGTAAGCTGTTTTACTGCCATCAGGTGAGATCCATTGACGTTCCCATTCATATTCCGGTTCCGCAATCATCACCCTGTCCGACGAGAGTGTCCACGGATTTTCCATCCTGGCAATATAGATACATTGAGTTTCTGTTTCAATCCGGCGCTTAGGCCATCCACACCAAATGAGATAACGCTGACCCTGATGCTCGAATGTACTGGCATGGATTGCCCAATTATCGTCTTTGTCAGTTTTAATTCGTCCTTTCATCACAAATTCACCTTCCAACGGATTGGGAGAACTGTTTTCTATGACATAGATGTGGTGATTGTCCATGTTGCCGTCATCTGCTGCGAAATAAACATACCATTTCCCGTCAATCCGGTGTATCTCCGGTCCCCAGAGGTGATAAGAGTTGGAGATTTCTTTTGGAATCCATACCTCTTTCCGGACAGCATGTTCCAGGTCGGTGATGTCATTGGTTTCCCAAAGGATAATTTTATTCTCGGCTCCTTGTGTGTAATAATATTTGCCTTCGTGAAAGACAGCCCATGGTTCTGCTCCTACTGCCAATAGTGGATTGGTATAAGTAGCTTCGGAAGGAATCTCTTTAGTGGCAGAAGCTTTCTTGTTTTGACAAGCCGGACAGCAGGTCAGTACCAACAGGAGTAAGGGGATATGTTTGAGTTTCATAGGCTTTGGGTTTTAACAATATTGCAAATTAAATACGTTTTGGGACGAACGGAGACACGTCCGGCTCAAGTTTAGACTATTTTAACGTGAAATCCCGACCGACATCTTTGCTTTGATATCCCGGGAAGAAAATCCTAACAAGATGTCGTGGCTACCCCGGTCGATGACGAATCTCCGGCTACCCGTATCATAATGTGAGAATGCTTCTGCCGGAACAGTAATTTCTATACTCTTTGTTTCGCCCGGTTCCAGATATACTTTCCGGAAGCCTTTCAGTTCTTTTTCCGGATGTTCCACTGTCGTATCTTTGTTGGATACATAAAGTTGTACGACTTCTGCGCCTGCCGTTCTTCCGGTGTTGGTGAGTTTACAGGTGACTGTTACCGAACCGTCCGTTTTCGGAGTACCGACAGTAGGTGCCGAAAGTTTAAAACGGGTATACGACAATCCGTAACCAAATGGATATTGTACTTCCCGTTTCAGTTTATCGTATCCACGATATCCGACAAATATACCTTCGGTGTACTCTACATGCTTGTCTCCGTCCGGATCGTAGTAGCTGTGAAAAGTGGGATTGTCTTCCCATCGTTTCTCAAAAGTGACAGGTAATTTCCCCGAAGGATTGAGCTCCCCGAAGAGTGTACGTGCGATTGCCGTTCCGGCTTCCTGGCCTCCGTACCATGCCCATAGTAGTCCTTTCAGGGAAGGTTCCCAGCTTTGCATCTCTACATTGCCCCCTGCATTGACGATACCTACTACGGGACGTTTAGATTGCAGCGTATTCTGCAGTAATTGTGCTTCGTCTTCGGGGAGTTCGAAGGTACGGTCTCGTCCTTCCCCTTCCGTATCTGAGTTGAATCCGATGCAAGCCACTACCAGGTCGTTTCGGTTCAGTGCTTCAACGAATAAATTGTTTGAGGCATTCTTCTGTTTCCATATAAAATTGACAGCAGCACCTCCGCCTTTCTGGAAGTATTCTATCTTCAGGTCATACTTTTTACCGGCTTCCAGCATGCAACGATAAGTGGAATTGCGGAAAGCACCTTCGTGCCATTCGTCTGCGATGAGTTTTCCATCGATATATAGTCTGTATCCATCGTCTCCGCCAAGGGTGAACAGGTATTCATCTGTTTCTTGTGGACAGATGGTTCCATTCCATCGGACGGAGAATTGCTCTTTGGGCATCTCTTTTAATCCCGTACCACCCGACCAGGAATAGTTTATTTTCGTCTCAGTCTGTTCCACTTTCGGAGTGCCTTCTAAATTCATGTTATCGAAGTACTGAGCACGGAAGCCTTTTTGCTTTCTTTCAGTATCGGTAAAAATAATAGTCGGTAAATAGTCGTATACATCCAGATATTCTACCCGGATGCCTCTTTCGGCGGCTTCTTTGCGTATACCGTCCAATACGGATACATATTGGAACGGATGTACTTCACCACTGCCGCCTCCGCAAACATATCCTTGTGCGTTTTTACCTACTACAGCGATTGTTTTCACTTTGCCGGAGCGGATCGGAAGGATCTGGTTGGTATTCTTCAGCAATACCAAGCCTTCACTCGCCACGTTCAAAGCGGTTTGGGCACATTGCGGATTGTTCAGTGGGATATGAGTATCCGGCTGCTGTGTTTCCCGGAATCCGAAAGCAAGGAGAGTTTGCAGGATGTGACGTACCTTTTCGTCTATCATTTCGATTGTGATATCACCTGTTCGTAAGTAGTACTTCAGTTCTTCGGGTTGCATCTTGCTTCCGGCAGGCATCTCGAGATCTAGCCCCCCTTTTACGGCAGGGATGCAATGATGAGTCGATCCCCAGTCGGACATTAGGATTCCCTTGAAGCCCCATTGCTGTCTTAGTACATCTTTCAGCAGCCACGGGTGTTCGGTAGTATAAATTCCGTTCAGCAGATTGTAGCTTGACATCACTGCACCTACTTCGGCTTCTTGTACGGCTGCCCGAAAAGAAGGGAAATAAATTTCGTTTAGAGTTCGTTCATCAATATCCGAACTGATATGATCACGATCATAATCCGAGTTATTGGCGATAAAGTGTTTGATGGTAGCCATGACCCCTTGCCCTTGTACGCCTTTTATATATCCGGTTGCCATGCGTGAAGTGAGATACGGGTCTTCTCCCATATATTCGAAATTACGTCCACACATCGGAGCACGGTAAATGTTGACTGCGGGACCTAAAACGACATGTACTCCTCGTGCGCGGCAATCTTTACCCAGGGCGCTTCCGTATTCCGTAGCCAATTGTTCGTTCCAGGTGGCAGCCAGCATCAGTGCACACGGATAAGCAGTAGAGGGCCCGTGTGTTCCCAGCCCTTGTGGGCCATCGCTCATCTTCAGTTGGGGGATGCCGAAACGTTCCAGCGGACGGGTATACATCCAATTGATACCCCCTATATAAGACAGTTTCTCGTCAAGGGTCATTTGTGAGAGTATTTTTTCCGCTTGTTGTTCCACATCGGCAGTGAATCGTTTTTGGGCGGTGCTAAAAAGACATTGAAGGGTGAGTACTCCCCATAACAGGAGTCGGCGGCAAGAAGTTGCCAAGGAGGTAGTTGCTTTCATTTTAGTAAGATTATTGGTTTGTGCAGGTCTGTTGTGAATTTACCACAAAGTGCACGGAGAGCATGAGAGGAAATCTTCTTTGAGATATGCTGACTTGTTTAACAGTAAGCTACAACTCCGTGTCCTCTGTGGTAAATCTATATTAGAGTTCGCTGATTTCCGAGTACAGTTCAATCATGCAGGAATTTTCCAGCAAGCTTTTGAACTTGTCTTTCCGGTTGCCCGACCAGTCGTTGTTCAGCAGCCCGTTTTCATCGCGGGTGTACTGCCAGGCATAGTCTGCATTGTCGATCATAGCTTTTACATAAGTATCGTTTTTGTCAACTTCGTAAAGGGCTTTCAGACCACGGAAAAGGATGACGTTGAACCATGGGCTAGACGGGAAAAACTTCATTTCTCCTTTTACCGTTGGTTGCGGTTTCAGGAAATGCTCGTAAGATCCCTTGGCCGTTTGTTGTGCATCTTTCAGGTATTGTTCGTCACCGGTGGCCTGATAGAGCAGTACACCTGCCTGAATCATCTGTCCGCTGTTGTACGTATATTTGGCATAACCGATCTTGCCTTGCAGGTTCTTGTTGTCCCAATAGACAAAATCCGACGGATCGCGCAAATTATCGCGTGTCCACTGGTAAGTTGCCATTGCCTGGTCGAGGTATTTTTTATCTTTGGTCAACTTGTAGAGCTTCATGCAAAGAACCGTTGCAGGTGCGTTCGAGCAAGTATTCTTCGATTCCTTTTTCTGTTCGCACCAGTAGATTCCACCTCCCAGTTCGTCCGACCACCCGGAGTAGATGTAGTCGTGCAGGGCGATGGCTTTCTTTAAGTACTCTTTGTTCTTTGTCACGGCATAATAGTCGCAAAAGTCAATCGCTACCCAATCGTTGTCATCATAGTAACGGTCGTTTTGTCCGGCGAAGGCCGGATAAGACTGATAACATTCCGGCTGGCGGGTGGTATCCCAGTACAAGTCGAGTCCGGGCTTGATTTGTTTGTCCATCAGTTTTTTGTACTTCTTGTTGCCGGATGTTTTATAAAGCGATACGCAACCTGACACCATTGCCGAATAAGGCCATAAGAAGGATACTTCTTGTTGAGTAACTTCCGAACCGGTGTTGGCTGTATATGTAATTTGTTGTTTGGGATTCCGTGGATAAGTCTCCATCAGCAATCCATACTTCTTTACCTCATAAAGAGACAGTACTCGTTGAAGGAGTGAATCGGCTCTCTGAAGGTAGATTTTACCTCCCAACTGTGCCGACAGACAAGCCGGAACGAGCAGGAAGGTGAGGGCAATGAATGATTTTCTCATACTTGTATTTAAATAATGGCAATCAGTAGTTGAGTCGGGGGTACGGTCTTTACAGGTCACTATCCGGTTGTATACCCTACACCCGACAACGACTCAACTATTGATTTGCAAAATAATAAAATAGCAGATAACAGTTGAAAGCCTCCCTTTCATGAAAGTATCCCATCACAGGTAAACAGATTTCTGCAATGTCCCCTCATAGGGAGGCACTCCTTTTATTTTATTTTCTCAAAAATAGCTTTGATTCGTTTCATATCCAATTTCGGAGTACGGTCATAATAGTAGATACCGTTTTTCTCCTGTTCCACGTCAGTCAGCTGAGTATAGCAGAAACCTGTCACATGCGGTGAGTCGATAAAAGCATCGATCTGACCTTCCAGACGCTTGTAGAATGCTTCTGCATTTTCAGGCATACCACCGTATCCCCATGAGTTTTTGCGATCTTTCTCTGCCATCCAGGGGATACCGACGAATTCGTCAACCATGTAAGGTTGTCCCTCGTAAACGGCCAGGAAGTCCTTGTCACGCGCATTGCGGTAAGGCTCTTTACCTTCTTCCATTTTTAGCTGTTCAGTCAGTTTGGCACGATCCTGTTCGTAGTTGTGTACGCTCCAGATATCTGTTATCACATGGTTATCACCACTGGCGTCGTTTACCGGACGAGTCGGATCGATGGCTTTGGTAATGTTGTATACGTCACGTACCAAGCGGACATAAGCATCCGGACCGCCACCCCAGGTTTCATTGAAAGGAGTCCAGGTTACGAGTGAGGGATGATTGCGGTCACGAACCACTACTTCGCTCCATTCACCTAGGAAGTTACGCGCAGCCAGCTCCTTGTTTACATCGAGCATCCAGCTTGCCGATTCTCCCCAGGTGATGTATCCCAGTTTGTCGGCCCAGTAATAATATCTCTCTTCAAATACTTTCTGGTGAAGACGTGCCCCGTTGAAACCGGCTTCTTTTCCCAATACGATATCGTTCTTCAGATCTTCATCGCTCGGAGCTGTCCAGATACCTTCCGGATAGAATCCCTGATCGAGTACCAGACGTTGGAAGTAAGGCTGGTTGTTCAGATAGAAACGTCCGTTGGCTGTGTGCACTTTGCGCATACCGGCGTATGATTTCACTTCGTCCAGTACGTTGCCTTTGGCATCTTTTACCTGATAAACGAGATCGTATAAGAACGGATCTTCCGGTGACCACAGTTTCATATTCTTCACCGGCAGAACTACTACCGAACTGTTGGCACAATTTACACTTTTCTTGGCAACGGTTTTATTTCCGTCTTTCAAGATGATTTCCAATGTGTTGGCCGATTCATTATAAAATTCCGGTTCGATGATCAACTGTTTTTGGTCGATGTCCGGGCGTACGAATACTGACTTCAGACCGTCGGCTGAGACAGCTTCCATCCATACAGTCTGCCAGATACCGGTAGTACGGGTATAAGAGCAGCCTCCCGAATAATAGTTACCGCATTGCTTTCCTCCGGTTTGTAGTCCGGAACGGAGATCATCTTGTACGAATACCACCAGATTGTGAGTCTTTCCGGGGGTAACATAGCGAGTCAGATCTACGGCAAACGAAGACGAACCGCCGAAATGACGTTGTACGAATTTACCATCGACGTAGATCTCCGCACAATAATCCACAGCACCGAAGTTAAGGAATATCTTTTTTCCATTCCAGTCCGATGGGATGGTAATATTGCGTTGATACCACATCTGTTCGATGAAATCGGTATAGCCTACTCCCGAAAGTTTACTTTCCGGGCAGAAGGGTACAGTGATGTTCTTATCAAACTTCTCTGCCGACTGCAGACGGCGGTCTTTTCCTGATTTACCAAAATCGAAATCGAATGTCCAAGTCCCGTTCAGGTTTACCCATTGTTCCCGTTCGAACTGTGGACGGGGATACTCCGCTCGCGGAGTATCTGCACTGAAACAGGACCAGCTGTTCAGCATGAATAGCATTGCTGCTGCTAAAAGTTTTTTCATTGTAATTGTGTGTTTGAGTCCTTCTTTCCCCTCCACTTGCAGGCAGGAGAGAAAGGAGGACTTGTGTATGAATATTGAGTTATTATTATAATGGTTCGGAGTGATTATTCACCTCTCTATCGGGAGGCTCCCACTACCGGAAATTCCGTTATTCTTAATGTAGTGCATCCATAAGGAATCAGGGTGATTTCTGTTTCCGGCCCTTCGCCTCCGCTACAGAAAGAATAAGGTTGAGGCCCTGCCATTTCGTTGTAAAGTTTCCATGAAGGTACCAATCTTGCTTTCGTCCGTATTTCTATCGGGGCATTTTCCTTATTCCAGGGGAATACGGAAGATTGCTTTTCCGTATGAATCGTTACACGGGCATGTTCGTTCGCTTCGTTACGATTGAAATCAACCAATCCATAGTTCCATGGTTCGGTAGGAGTCACTGAGTAATAATACGGACCATACCACGGCTCTTCAAACTCTTTCTTCTCCCATTTTTCTTCCATCTTCAAGGCAAATACCAACGGACCGCGTTCAATGGTTACCGAATTTTCATACCAGGTGCTGGCAGTGACTTCCATCGGCAGATGGAGTTCCACCCGGTCCCCTTTTTTCCAGTTGCGGTTGACAATGGCCATCCGGCCTCCTTCGGCATGTTGAAGAAGTTGTCCGTTGACTGATATTCCGGCTTGTTTGCACCATTTCGGGATACGTAATTGGAGAGCGAAGTTTACTTCTTTCCGTTTTTTGTCCATCGATTGGAGGGTGAAACTTATTTTGTCATCCATCGGATAATAGGTTTCTTCACTGAAAGTTACCGTACACCCATCCGCCACTTTGGCCGTCACTTCCGATGGAGCGTATGCCGTAACAGCCAGTCCGCCGTCAGGAGTGGCATACCAGAGGCTTTGGGTGAATTTAGGCCAACCTTGGTGCATGTTCGATGCACAACAAGGATATCCCGTCAGCAGCCCGAAACAGTTGTCCGTTCCTCCGTGATCCTGATCGAAATTGCGACGGTGGCGTGATACCATCACCTGGTTGGCTTGTTGGAAATATTGTTTTGTCATAAAATCGTCTGAAATCTGGGTGGGCAGTGCATTGAATGCAATCCTTTCCAGATGGTCGGCGAAGTCGATATCTCCCGTGATCTCTACCATTTTTTCCAGCGAGTACATCAGTTCCACAGCTGAGCAGAGTTCTGAACCTTGGGTCGGATTGTTGCCATGCAATGCCTCGTCACCACCATACATACCCTGCGGTTGTCCGTGGAACTGGCGAATGTCACGAAAAGCACGTTTAACCGCATCGAGATACATTTTGTCGGGCTCTTGCTGATAATAGATGACAGGCTCTTTGATACCTTGTGCCAGGTTGACACAGTGAATCGTATTGATACGTTTCAGGTCTCCCCGGTTCACCATATCTACAAAGCTGAAACTTTGTTGATGAATCAGTTTGCCGAGATCGAGTAGGAATGAATCACCGGTGATATTATAGAGCCAGTATACGGCCTGAAGATTATCGCAGGCACGGAACTCTGCCCAAAAAGTCCAGTTGCCGAGCGGCTTTTCCGGTAACGTTTTCAGTTGATAACGGAAATAGTCGGTCATAAACCGGATGACCCGTTGATCGTTCGTGGCAGAATAATATTGCTGGAGTATTTTCAGCATCACCATACGCGGCCACCAGTCGTGAGAGTTATCCCGTTGTATGCCGGCCTCTCCGGGATAGTCTTTGGCCGGACCGAAGAAACCGTCTTCCCGCTGACTTTTTAAAGCCCATTCTATCCAAGGTTGCACTTTAGCTTTCAGTTGCGCATCGTCCAGGATATATGCCAGAGGAAGTAAACCGTCAATCCAGTATGGTCCTCTTTCCCACTGATCACCGTCGCCGCCGAGCCAGCCGTTACGTTCGCCCATCACCAGCGGATACAGTTTGTCCATTTGCCCGGTTGCCCCGTTTTTCTGCCTTACCAACATTTCCTGCAACCATCCTTTTGCCTTAATGCTGCCTAACGGTAGTTCCATCAAAGGTTTGCGTACCAATGGATAGCGGTTGTTGGTATAGTTCTCGGGGGTATCGGCCCGGAGCCCGCTTCCCAAGGAAGAGAAGCAGAGGCCCAGTCCGATGAGCAGATATGTAAATGTATTTTTTTTCTTCATGAGTGTCTTTCGATTAATGTTTATTACCGGGTATCTTTTATTCTCTTGTGTTCGGGAAAGCCGAAACCCGCAGTCTGGCTGCTCCCATCGGAATCAGGGTGATTTCTTCTTTTTCCCCTTTCGGAGCGTCCATGTCAGGAAGTTCGCTACACAAGTCGTATTGATCGATAACCCATGAAGGAACCTTGCGTCCGATAGCTTTTACCTCGATAGGTGTACTTGCGACCGTGAACGGGAAGTTGTCAGCCGGCCATTCTTTGTGTACTACTTTAAAGTCTTTCAAAGGTTTGTTCTTACCGAGTACCAATGCGTAGTTCCAAGGAGTTTTTGCATAGATCTCGTATGTCGGCCATTGGCTGGCGTCAGCGCCTTCCTGCCATTTAGAGTCACCGATAGCCGTAGCGCGGCTGTCCTTTTTCACATAATCTTCGTCAATTTTCAGTGACATTGTCAACGGACCGTAGTCTACGCTTACACTGTTTTTGTTCACTTGCCATGTACGCATCGAAAGCTGCATCGGCAGTTGAATCTCCACTTGGTCATTGTCTTTCCATTCGCGATTGATGCAGGCATATTGTCCTGCTTCGGGGTTAGCCGCTACTTTTTTGCCGTTAACAAAGATAGTTGCACCCTCTGTCCATGAAGGGATTCTCAGATAGAACGGAAAGCTTACAGCTTTCGGAGTATTTACCGTAAACCGGATGGTTTCCTCGAAAGGATAATTCGTCTGCTCGTGAAGGGTTATTTCGTTTCCGTCACCCACTTTCACCGTTGCTTTGCAGGCGGCATACATGGCGGCCGCTACACCATTATCCGGAGTAGCCAGAATCAGATGCTCGGCATAATAAGGCCATCCCTGTGCGTGGTTATGCTGGCAGCAACGGCTGCTGAACGGGTTCATTGCCAGGAAAGGTCCCCGGTTGTCGATGCCCGGATGATGATTCTTTGAGTCGCTGACCGTCTGGTTAGGGCAAGTGATGTAACGTAATCCTTTGAAATCCGGCATCACGGCAGCCGGATAACTGTTGAAAGCCACTTCTTCGCAGTGTTCTGCCCAAAGCGGATCACCCGTCATACAAAGCATCAATTCATCGGAAGCCATCTGTTCTACCAATCCGCAGGTCTCTACTCCCTGACGTGGGTCGATAGAACCCATGCGGGCATTTTCGTCGGCACCGAACATACCGCCCGGTACTTGTCCGAAAGTACGGCGTATCAGATTGTGTACATTATAAGATGCTTTCAGCATGGCTGAATCTCCTGTCATCATATAATAGGTAGCCGGTTCGCGGAAACATTGTGCGATGTTTACATTGTGCCAGTTCGGCAGTGCCGACGGGCGGGTCCAGTCTGCTGTGTTCCGGTGTATCTTCTCAGCCAGTTCCAGTAAGAATTGATCTCCTGTGCGGTTATAAAGCCAATATACGCTTAACAGGTTATCTCCGCCACGGCTGTTTTCCCAATAGTCCTCCAGGAATTGTTCGTCCGGTACACTTAACTGCCATTTAAAGTAATTGGTCATCAGGTCGATTACCCGTTGGTCATTTGAATATTCATAATAGGATTGCAGACACCAGAGCATAATCATCTGTGCCCATAATTCTCTTTTTCCGTTCCGCTCGTTGATGGGACCAAAGTATCCGTCGGACTGTTGGCTGGCGAATGCTCCTTCGAGCCATACTTTAGCTTCATCAATCATTTTCTGATCCTTTAATATATAAGCCAGGTTTCCGTATCCTTTCAGCCAATAGGGGACTTCTTCCCATCCGTGATCTCCTCCTTTGGTCAGCCAGGCATTATTCTCTTTGCCCAGCCATGCACTGATTTCATTCAGGTGACCGGTCAGGCCGTCTTTCTGTAATTCGAGATATTTCTTCAACCATCCTTCGGGCTGAATACTTCCGACGGGCAGTTTAATGAAATTCATCGGTTTCAGTGGCAAGCGGTTTCCTACATAGTTTACGTTGGTTTGTGTACAGTCGGGGCGGTTCACGATGGTTACTGCCGACGATGATTGATCGGAAGTACACGATGCTGCCAGTAATCCGGCTGTAAATAGGATTCCGGCCAAGCCTCCTTTCAGACTTTTCATCTTTTTCATGTTTGGGTGTTTTTACTTATGGTTATTATTTAGGGGTTATTTCAATACAAATCAGTAGCTTCATCTGATATCATGCTACAAAGTTTGTGAATTCTGTATGAAATGTGCGACACAAACTATTCAATAAATAGCAATTACTGACCAATACGATGCGAAATGCGGGTTATGTGAATATTAGAAGTATAAAAAGAACAGATTCTTTTGTTTATTGAGCAGTATTTATCCCTTTATTCAACGAAAATGTTTTTTCTTTGTAGCATCTTAATAACAGAAAGCTATGAAAACAAAGATCTACCTGCTATTTATTACTACCTTATTCTTCTGCGCCGGTTGTGGAAACAAGAGCGGCGGACAGAAACAGGAGTCGGTAAGTGCGGCAAAGGATACATATGTAAATCCTTTGTTTCCGGAAGGGGCCGATCCGAGTGCTCTTTTCCATAATGGTAAGTATTATTATACCCATGGAACGGAAGATAAGATCATGCTTTGGGAAACGTCCGATATCACTGATATGGCTCATGCGGTTTGCAAGATAGTGTGGAAGCCTCAGGATCCATCCAACAGTTGTCATCTCTGGGCACCGGAGATTCACTATATCAATGATAAATGGTATATATATTATGCAGCCGACGACGGTAATACGGATAATCACCAGTTGTACGTACTTGAAAACTCTTCACCCGATCCGATGGAGGGAAAGTTCGAAATGAAAGGAAGTATCATAACCAATCCCGAATGGAATTGGGGGATACAGGCCACCACTTTCGAACATAAGGGAGTCCGCTATCTGGCCTGGTCCGGATGGCCCAAGAGGAGAACCAATGCCGAAACTCAATGTATCTATATTGCCAGGATGAAAGATCCGTGGACACTCGATTCACCCCGTGTCCTGATATCCAAACCCGAGTATGAATGGGAACGGCAGTGGGTCAATCCGGATGGCAGCCGTACGGCTTACCCCATTTATGTGAATGAAGGGCCTCAGTTCTTCCATTCGAAAGATAATAAGACGTTGATTCTATATTACGCTGCCAGCGGTTCGTGGTCACCCTATTACTGTGTCGGGATGTTGACTGCCGATGCCGAGAGTGATTTGTTAGATCCGGCTTCCTGGACAAAGAGTTCGGTTCCGGTATTTCAGCAATCGTTGGAGAATGAAGTTTATGGTCCGGGTGGACTCTCCTTTGTTCCCTCGCCCGATGGGACTGAATGGTATATGATTTACCATGCCCGTCAGGTGACCAATGGAGACACCGGGAGTCCTGAAACCCGTAATCCGCGAATACAAAAAATAGGATGGGATGCCCATGGAATGCCCGATTTAGGGATTCCGGTTCGTGCAGGGGTTGCCTTGCCGAAACCTTCGGGTACTCTTTTGAAATAAAATAGTCATTTAGAACATTTTTTCCTTAGTCTGACAGGTAGCCGCCTACCTGTCCCGGGGATCGTATTGCATCATTAATAGGTTAAACATAATTTGAAGACAATGAAAAAGAGCATTTTAATTGCAGTTCTGACAGCGTCGATAGCTACTTCCGCTTTTGCACAATGGAAACCGGCAGGAGACAAAATCAAGACAAAGTGGGCTGAGCAGGTGAATCCTGAAAATGTATTGCCCGAGTATCCACGTCCGGTGATGGAACGGGGAGAGTGGAAGAACCTGAATGGTTTGTGGAATTATGCCATCACCGAGAAAGGAGCTGCTCCTTCAGCTTACGAAGGTCAGATTCTGGTTCCTTTTGCCATAGAGTCCAGCCTTTCGGGTGTTGGTAAGAAAGTCGGCCCCGACAAAGAACTCTGGTATCAGCGTACTTTCACAGTACCCGCTTCCTGGAAAGGTAAAAAAGTGATGCTGAACTTCGGTGCGGTAGACTGGAAAGCTGATATTTGGGTCAATGACATTAAGGTGGGACAACACACCGGAGGATTTACTCCTTTTTCACTCGATATTACGGCTGCTTTGGCTACTAAAGGAGACAATAAACTTGTTGTGAAGGTATGGGACCCGACAGATCGCGGACCTCAGCCTCGTGGCAAACAGGTAAACCGTCCGGAAGGCATCTGGTATACGGCTGTTACCGGTATCTGGCAAACTGTCTGGATGGAGCCTGTGGCCGAACGTCATATTACTAATGTCCGTACGACTTCGGACATCGACCGTAAGAAACTCACAGTGGACGTTACTACCAGTACCAGCTGTCCTTCGGAAGTTGTCGAGGTAAAGGTTTTCGATGGTAAACAGCTGGTTGCTACCGGAAAAGGATTGAATGGCCAGACTATTGACATTCAGATGCCTGCTGATGCCAAACTGTGGAGTCCTGCTTCTCCGACTCTTTATTCTATGCAGATTGCCCTGTTGAGCAATGGTAAAGTGACCGATAAAGTAGATAGCTATACAGCTATGCGCAAATACTCTACCCGCCGTGACAAGGACGGAATTGTACGTTTGCAGCTGAACAATGAAGATGTGTTCCAGTTCGGTCCTCTCGATCAAGGATGGTGGCCCGACGGACTGTATACAGCTCCGACAGACGAAGCGTTGGTTTATGATATTCAGAAAACCAAAGACTTCGGATTTAACATGATCCGTAAACACGTGAAGGTGGAACCGGCACGTTGGTATACACACTGTGATAAACTGGGTATCATCGTATGGCAGGATATGCCGAACGGCGACCGTGAACCGGAGTGGCAGATGTACAACTACTTCACCGGCAATGAACTGAATCGTAGCGAGGAGTCGGAACAGATCTATCGCAAAGAGTGGAAGGAAATCATGGATTATCTGTACAACTATCCTTGTATCGGTGTATGGGTTCCGTTTAACGAGCGTTGGGGACAGTTCAAGACTGAAGATATCGCGACATGGACAAAGAAGTATGATCCTTCACGCCTGGTGAACCCGGCAAGTGGCGGTAATCACTTCCCTTGCGGTGATATTCTTGACTTGCATCATTATCCCAATCCGTCACTTGACTTCTACGATGCCGGACGTGCTACCGTGTTGGGTGAATATGGCGGCATCGGCCTGGCACTGAATGAACATCTTTGGGAACCGAACCACAACTGGGGATACGTGAAGTTTAATTCACCCGAAGAAGTAACCAAACAATACGTTGAATACGGCAATGAACTGTATCGGTTGATTTCAAGAGGTTTCTCAGCTGCTGTCTATACACAGACTACGGATGTAGAAATGGAAGTGAACGGACTGATGACATACGACCGTAAAATGATTAAGGTGAATGAAGCTCAGGTGAAAGCTATCAATACAAAGATATGCAATTCTTTAAATAAGTGATTAGAGTAGGGTGTCGATAGGTACACAGGTTTTTGATTAAGGTAAAGATTGTTGAAGGATACTATTTAGATTGAAACATACTAATAAATAAAATAATGAAAAAACTATTCACAATGGCTTTAGCAGTCGGTATGCTGTGCAATGCGCAGGCAGCCGACCTGTATAAGGCAAGTAGAAATGTTGCTTTGCGTGCGCCGGCGGTGCCTCTCATCACTTCCGACCCCTATCTGTCCATCTGGTCGCCTACAGATGCGCTGAACGAAAGCAGCACTATGCACTGGACCGGAACGGAACATCCTTTGTTGGGTGCTATCCGTGTAGACGGGAAGACTTACCGCTTTATGGGGAAAGATAAATTGAATCTTGAAACCCTTGTACCCATGACCGATACCGATACCTGGCAGGGGAGTTATACTTTCGATGAGCCGGCTGCGGGATGGAACGCCCTTTCGTTCAATGCTGCCGGATGGAAAGAGGGACAAGGTGCTTTCGGTACTCCCGATATGCCTCGTGTCCATACTCGCTGGACTACTCCGGACATCTGGGTTCGCCGCGATTTCCAGATTAACGATGATATGAACGGAGAAACCATCTATCTGAAATATTCGCACGACGATGTATTCGAACTCTACCTGAATGGTGAAAAGCTGGTTGCTACAGACTATTCATGGAACAACGACGTATTACTCGAACTATCGGATGCAGCCAAGAAGAAGCTGCAAAAAGGAAAAAACGTACTTGCCGCACACTGTCACAACACAACAGGAGGTGCTTATGTAGATTTCGGCCTTTATCGCCTGAACAAACAGACGACAGGTTTTGAGACGGCAGCCGTCCAGAAATCGGTAAGCGTACTCCCCACACAAACTTACTACACGTTTACTTGCGGTCCGGTGGAACTGGACCTGGTGTTTACCGCACCTTTGATGATGGACGACCTCGATTTGTTGTCTACTCCCGTTAATTATATTTCTTATCGCGTTCGTTCGCTGGACAAAAAGCAACATGATGTGCAGATGTATGTGGAGACCACTCCGCAGCTTGCCATCAATGAACTGACGCAACCTACCCGTTCGAAAGTGATCCGCCGTAACGGTATCAATTATGTACAGGCAGGGACTATCGACCAGCCTATCCTCGCACGAAAAGGAGACGGTATCTGTATTGATTGGGGATATGCTTATCTGGCAGGAAATATAGGTGCCAATACAGCTGTCAGCCTGGGTAACTATTATGGTATGAAGAACGAGTTTGCTACCAAGGGTTCTTTGTTGCCTACACAAGCCGAGTGCGTGACCCGTCGTGCCGACCAGATGCCGGCTATGGCCTATACTGACGATCTGGGTGAAGTAGGTACCGATGGCAAATCCGGCTTCCTGATGTTGGGTTACGATGATATTTATGCTATCGAATACTTCTATCAACCTCGCATGGCCTACTGGAAGCATGATGGTAAGGTAAGCATCTTCGATGCCTTTGAGCGTGCCAAAGCAAACTATGCGTCTGTCATGGAACGTTGCCGTGCTTACGACGAAATGATTCTGAACGATGCAGAAAAAGCAGGTGGCAAAGAATACTCTGAACTGTGTGCATTGGCTTACCGTCAGGTGATTGCCGCCCATAAGCTGTTCAAGGATGCGGATGGTAACTTGCTCTTCTTCTCTAAAGAGAACAATAGTAACGGTTGTATCAATACTGTCGACCTGACTTATCCGTCTGCTCCGCTCTTCCTGGCTTATAACCCCGAATTGCAGAAAGGCATGATGACCAGTATCTTTGAATATAGTGCCAGCGGACGTTGGAACAAGCCTTTCCCGGCTCACGACCTGGGAACTTATCCAATTGCTAACGGACAGGTATACGGTGGTGACATGCCGATTGAAGAAGGCGGAAATATGGTAGTCCTGGCTGCTGCTATTGCCAAGGTAGAAGGTAACGCCAACTATGCTAAAAAGTATTGGGATTTACTGACCATTTGGACTGATTATCTGGCGGAATACGGACAAGATCCCGAGAACCAACTCTGTACTGATGACTTTGCCGGACACTGGGCACATAACGCCAACCTTTCGGTAAAAGCGATCATGGGTGTAGCTGCCTACAGTGAAATGGCCCGTATGCTCGGTATGGATGATGTAGCCGACCGATATGCTGCCAAAGCCAAAGCAATGGCTACCAAATGGGAACAAATGGCTCGTGAGGGTGATCATTATCGTCTGGCATTCGACCGTGAGAATACCTGGAGCCAGAAGTACAATATGGTTTGGGACAAGATGTGGAATCTGAACCTTTTCCCCAATAATGTGATTGAGAAAGAAATTTCTTATTATCAGACCAAACTGCAAAACCCTTATGGACTTCCGTTGGATTCCCGCAAGGAATATACTAAATCCGACTGGATTATGTGGACTGCTGCCATGTCTTCTGATAAGGCTACTTTCGAGAAATTTATTTCTCCGGTATATAAGTATGCTAATGAAACCGTATCACGTGTTCCGCTGAGCGACTGGCATCATACCGATAGCGGTAAGTTTGTCGGTTTCAAGGCACGTTCCGTGATCGGTGGTTATTGGATGAAGGTATTAATGGATAAAATGCAGAAGTAATAAGAACCGGTATATAATTAGGGTTTATTATCAAGGGTTGTATCAAAAGCTTGTTTTGCTTGGATACAACCCTTTTTTCTTTCCAAGAGATGTTATGTTGCCTGCCTGTTCTACTTAAGTTGGTGTCGGTTTAAGCATGAAGTGGCTGTCAAGGGTGTTCCGGCACCTCTGTAACCCGGAAGTCCGTACCAATCAATCCCTCTTCCGAGTAGCCTTCACAATGAATCACGTATTCTCCGTCCTCCTGATCGTTTAGAAAGAAGGATACTTGACTTGTTTTATAATTTCCCCTTTACTATTTGACAGATCTATGTATGCAATCCTGCTGGCTTCGGTTGCTGAGGAAGAGAGTATTCGGTTGAACCGGGCTGACAAAAGAGTATCGCTTACGGCTTTTTGTGGAGTTGCTATGCAATGGATGGTGCATAATAGACAAAGAATAGTTAATGCTGAATGTGTTTTCATAATGAACAAAGGTAGTGAAAAAAGATAATAGTGACTGACAGTATTCCAACTATCAGCCACTATTGTCATTGAATTTACAGTTTTCTGTTTATTTATAAACTTCCAGTTCGTAGATACGTGTATCTCTGCCTCCGGTGCTCTGTGTAGGACGAGTCACAAGCAGACGGATGTAACGTACTTTTCCGTCATAGTTCAGCGGACGTGAAACGACATTTGCATGGTTACCGTCGATAGCATCCAGAGTCGTCCATTCATCGCCCGGGTTCATTTTACCTTGCAGGAAGCAACCATTGGTGATGTATGAGTGACTTTCCTGTCCGGCGTTCACCATCTTCCAACCACTGATGTTTTGTGCTTCACCCAGATCGAAGTCTACGTAGTTCGGAGTCTGCGAAACGTCACACCACTTTGTATCCGTTTTACCATCCAGCAGGAAGTCCGGTTTTTCTTCGTCGTTGGTATATCCGGAGCAAGCAATGATTTTAGCTCTTTTCAGGATATTTTCGCGTACTGCTTCTTCATCATTTCCGGCAGTAGCTGCATTACTTACGTTATTGGTGCGGAAAAGAGTGCCGGAAACGGTTGTAGCCGGTTCATTTTCGGCAACCAGAGTAGCAGCAAACAAAACCACTTTCTCATTTCGGGGCAAGATTACGCTGGTAGCTCCCTTCGGAATATCCATACCAAATTTGAACATATAAGTGAATTCATAAGGCTGATCACCGTTGGATGCATGGCGGTGTGTACCTACATAGGCAATCTCAGCATCTTTCAGATATCCTTCGGTGTGTCCTTTATGTCCCCATTGGCCGATGAAGCCGGTATAAGAAGGTACAACGAATGAAGCGGTCTGCTTGCCAATGCGGAAGTCGGCCTGATTGTCTCCTTCGGTAGAGGCGGCGAGGATATAGAGACGGTTGTATTTGTTTCCCGCAGGCAGTTGCAAGGTATCACCTTCACAAGTCATTCCGTTCGCAATCTCTTTTTCTCCCAAGCGGAAAGTGATCTGACCGGCTATCAGTGAGTCCGGCAGAAGTTCGGCTGCAAAAGAATAGCCCGATTCGAAGTCGCCTTCTCCACGGAATTCATTATAAGAAGCACATTTGCGGTCGTAGTCAAGCGGTAAAGCGGCATATTCGATCGGAGACGCCTCACGTCCCGATGGTTTGAGGCGTACTTTGTAAGTTCTTACAGAATAAGGAGTGATGTTTACCTGCAACTTGTTTCCTTTGAAAGTTGCATTGCCGATTGTCTTTTCTGTACCGTTGGCTTCGCTGGCACTGATGATTTCCCCTGCAAAGGTCAGTGTGGCGCTCTGTGCTTTCCGGCCTTCGGTTTCGTATACGCGTACTACATACTCATCGGTTTCTTCCGCTTTCTTCAGTGCCTTGATCAATACATTGCGGTTGTCCGAAGCGACAAACGAGAACGATTTTCCAGCATTTCCTTTGTGTTTTTCCGTACGGAAGGCTTTCAGTTGCTGGTTCAGCTTTTCGGCTTTCTCTACAGTGGCAGGTTTATCCAAGGCTCCCTGATGTGGTATCAGGCTGTAGGTGAAGGTATGATGACCGAGATCCTGATGATCCTGATATGCGTAACCTCCGCGTGTTTCCGGTGTGTGGAGCAGGGTGAGACGGATCGTATGGTTATCCGGCTTGTCCCATCCATATTTGCTGTCGTTCATCACCGATACACCATAACTTCCGTCATGATCGGTCAGGTCGGCCCAATATTGTGCATATACTTCGTAAGCTGTTTCGGTATTGTTGCCACGTTGTATGCTGCCGATACCCAAGTCGTACGTAGCCTTTTCGTTTTCAATATTGAGCGGGAATTCGGCTTTTAACAATGCGTTGGTCGATTGCCAGTCTATTTCGTTATAGAAGTCGATGCGTTCTGCACGGCTACCTTCATACAGACGTATGTATTGACGGAAGACAGATTCTCCGTGACGTTTCTCGACACAAAGCGATTTACGTAAAGTTCCGTCTTCAACCAAAGTTATTTTCACGTCATCCGTAATCGAAACCGGAGTACGGTCGGTTGTCTCTTTCAACACTTCCCATGCCGGCCAATTGTATGACTTGTTCTGAGTGAAGAGTGCCAGGCGGATTGCTTTCCCGGCTTTCACCAGCTCTTTGCCGTTCTTTTTGTCAGTCAGAGAGACGATATCTCCATTTTTATCCAATGTAATCTTGTACAGAGAGTTTTCCAAGGTATTGACGTTCGTCGAGACGTTGCTTGCACCGGTTCCTGATGTGCGTACGTCATATACCACATATCCTGTAGCCGGAACTGTTGCTTCTACCAGGATGCGTGCTTTTCCGTCGGTATAAGAAATGAGCTGAGCCGATACTTTTTTGCCTTTTTCATCGTACACCGTTATCCCTTTGGGGGCTTTTGGAAGGTCAAGTTCTATTTCCGCAATATCTGTAACCGCAAATCCGAGTGCATTATAAAGGATTACCGGAATACCACTGACCCGTGTATCCAATTCCCTGCCGATACCATGAATGGAAGAAGTCAGTACATTGGAGAACTGTTTCAGTGAGATCAGTTCATCGTTCCATGAAAATTCATAGGCACGCGGTATACTGGTTCCTGTCAGGTCATCGTGGAACTGATGATAAATGAAGCGTTTCCATGCTTCATTGATGGTGCTTCCCGGATATTTGGCCTGATTCAGCCATTCGGCAGTTACGGCAGCTCTTTCGGCCGCATCTCCCAGTAATTCGTTCTGGCGGTTGTACAATTTCATGGTAGCCTGTGAGGTGTAGCATCCTGTACCGTGAACATCCATCAACAGTTCACCGTCGAATACCGGTAATTCCGGATGATTCTTATAAGGAAGGTAATCTTTGTAAAGCTGGTCGCTGGTTGCACTGACAATTTCTACCGGACCGTTTCCGCGAAGTCCTTTTTCCACTGAACGGACAGAGGCCAGTGTCGGTGATCCGCCGATATCGCCTGTACCGTAATATCTGTATACTGTATTAAGAGGTGTACGGCCTGCCAGTTCTTTCAGTTGTTCGTTTTCTGAAAGGTCTTCGTCGTTCCATCTTCTGCCATAATCATATCCATGTGCCAGCATGATAGACGATCCGTCTATTCCTTTCCACAAGCCGATTGTAAACGGATGCTTGCTCTTACCATAGAACGGATGCACACGCCAGTCCAGCTTTTGTGAAGAGAAACCAATCAGGCCGCAGTGCGAAGCGATAGTAGGCAGTGTCCAGCCAAATCCGAAACAGTCGGGCAGGAAGATGTCCGTGCTTTCCACTCCGAATTCTTGTCTGTAATACTGTTGTCCCAGCATAATATTGCGGATGAACGATTCAGTCGAAGGTACCAGAGCGTCCGTTGCGTCCCAGCTACTTCCGGAAATGTGCCAGCGGCCTTCCCCGATGTACTTCTTCATTTCTTCGTATTGTGCAGGATAGTACTCCTTCATCCAGGCATATTTCACTCCGCCTTCAAAGTTGAATACATAGTTCGGATACTTTTTCAGCAGAAACAGGTTCTGGTTGATCGTGTTCCATACATACTCTTTAATGGTAGTCTGTACATCCCAGTTCCACTGAGTGTCCAGATGGGCATCTGCCACCATGTAGGCTTTCGCCTTTTTCTCCTGTTTGTTCCCTTGGGCGTACGAGGCTCCTCCGGACAACAGCAGGGTAGCTGCCAGCATAGCAATGTGTAATTTCATGTTTGCTTAATACATTATTTAATTAATAAATGAGGAATTATACAAAGGTGACCAAATTCGCAGAAAGGAGATGAAAAATACTGTTCAATAAATAGCAGAATCTGTTCAGATGTGCTTTTAGAGCTCTGTGAGGGGGATTGAAATGTTGAAAAGAACAGATTTTGTTGTTTATTGAACGGAAATTATCGTCTTATTAGTTAAAAATAACTTTCCTTTGCAATGTTTCGAAACCGTAAAAGCTATACTATGAAATACATCCCGTCTTATATTCCGAGGATTATTTCCATAACGATGCTTTTATACATTAAAGATTTATAGAACCTGTTTTTTAAATTTATGTACTATGCGTAAAAAAGAACAAATGTTTTGGCTCGCAAGTCGTAGCAGAATGTGGCGCATACCACTTTGTATGGCTGCCTTTTCGCTTTTGCCAAGTGCCTACAGTTTCGCCAGTGCCGAAAACCCGGCAACAGAAACTGTATTGGCAGTGAACTCCGTTCAACAACAACGGACTGTAAAGGGTATAGTTATCGACGCCAATGGCGAAGCGGTAATTGGTGCTAACGTAAAAGAGCCGGGAAGTACAACTGGTACCATCACCGATATGAACGGTGAATTCTCGCTGAGTGTCGGCCCTAAAGCTACACTTGAAATCTCATTTATTGGTTACACAACACAAAAAGTAAACGTAGGCGCATCAAACACAGTTAAAGTTATTCTAAAGGAAGACACAAAAGTACTCGATGAAGTCGTTATTACCGGTTTCGGTATGTCACAGAAAAAAGCTACTTTGACAGGTGCAGTTTCTGCAATTAAGTCCACAGATATTGAACGCTCGAGTGCAGCGACTGCTTCAGGAGCTTTAGTTGGTAAAATGGCGGGTTTGAATACTCGTCAGAATGACGGGCGTCCGGGTGCATCCACACAGTTGCAGATTCGTAATATGGGTGATCCATTGTATGTAATTGACGGTGTACAATCTGATGGAGGACAATTTAATAACTTGGATTTTAATGATATTGAAAACATTTCCATATTGAAAGATGCGTCTGCTGCCATTTATGGTATTCGTGCGGCAAATGGTGTAGTAGTGGTTACTACTAAGAAAGGGCATCGTAATAGTAAAAACACCGTATCCGTGAATGCTTATTATGGTTGGCAGAAAAATTCAGTATGGATTAAACCTTCAGATACTAAGACTTATGTAAATGCTTATGTTGCAGCTGAAACTTGGGCTAGAAAGTCAGAAGGTGATCGTCGCTATCCGAAATCTGAATACGATAAATGGATGGATGGTACTGAAACAGGCTATAAAGGATTCAATTGGCGTGATTATATTTGGACTTCTGCTCCTCAGTATTATATCAACACTAATTTCCAGGGAGGTTCAGATAAGTCAAATTATTATGTTGCTATTTCTCATTTGGGACAAGATGCTACAGTACGTAATTATGGTGGCTTCAAACGTACCAATGTTCAGATGAATATTGATATGAATGTGAATGAAAGATTCAAGATTGGTGCTACTATGAATGGGCGTATTGAGGCTCGTAGAAACCCAGGTGTACCAGGGGGAGATGACTATTGGCTACCTCGTTTTGCTGTGATGAAGAATCAGCCGACAAAAGGTCCGTATGCTAATGATAATCCTCTTTACCCGCAAAAGGTTTCATCAGATGATGCTACGAACTTTGCCATTTTGAACTATGACAAGTCTGGTCGTTTGAGTGATGTATGGCGTGTTATCCAGATGCAAGCGACTGCGGAATATGAGCTTATGAAAGGCTTGAAAGCTAAGGGTATGGTAGGTTATTATTTTGCTTATCGTGAAATGGATAACCATGAATATACTTATAAATTGTATCGTTATGATGCTGCTACAGATACGTATCCGGTAGATGTGAATATGAGTAACCCTTATCGTGAACGTATACGTGAGAGAAAAGAAGATATTTTTTCTAATTTTCAGTTGAATTACGATAATAAATTTGGAGATCATTCTATTAATGCTGTAGCTGCTTTTGAAGCTTCTAAGCGTGATGAACCGTTTACGAAAGTACACTCTATTCCTGTTGCCAATAATATGGACCTGATAAACTTCAAAGAAATGGACACTTACGAAGATCTGGGAAATAGAACTCAGGCACGTTTAGGTTGGTTAGGGCGTATTAATTATAGTTATGCCGATAAATATCTTGTTGAGGTTATTGGTCGCTGGGACGGCTCTTGGAAATTTAAACCAAGTAAACGCTGGGGATTTTTCCCTTCGGCGTCTTTGGGTTGGAGAATCTCTCAGGAAAATTTCTGGCAAGAGAGTAAGATGGTAAATGTTTTCTCAGATTTTAAGATACGTGGATCTTATGGAGTTGTCGGTGATGATGATATGGGAGGAGATTATAGTGCTTTTGGTTATATGCCGGGTTACAATTATAACAATGGTGGTGCGGTAATTGACGGGCAATATGTAGTAGGTTCTGATCCGCGTGGATTACCTAATACTACTATATCATGGAAGAAGGCGAAGATTCTTGATATTGGTGTAGATATGGGATTCTTCAATAATCGTTTAAATGCGCAAGTGGATTTCTTCCGTCGCGTGCGTACCGGTTTACCAGCAGGACGTTATGACGTATTACTTCCTTCAGAATTGGGATTTAGTTTACCGAAAGAGAATCTAAACTCAGATGTACATATTGGTTATGATGCTATGGTACGTTGGACGGATAATATTAATGATTTCAACTATAGTGTTGCTGGTAATGTAACCTATTCTCGCTTCTACGATTGGGAACAGTATGATGATCGTCGTAGCAACTCTTGGGATAGATACCGGAATAGTATTTGGCATCGTGTAGGTTATATCAATTGGGGACATGAAGTTGTTGGTCGTTTTAAAGATTGGGAAGATATTGCTAATTATCCTATTGATAATGACCGTAAAGGTAATACAACTATTGTTCCGGGTGACTTTAAATATAAAGATGTCAATGGTGACGGTGTAATCAACGGTATGGACGAACGTCCTATCGGTTATCGCTCTGACTCGACTCCGAACTTAAATTATGGTATTAATGTGGCTGCATCGTGGAAAGGATTTGACTTTGCTATGGATTGGACTGGCTCAGGGCTTAGCTCTTGGGCACAGAGATATGAAACAGCTCGCCCGTTCCAAAACGACGGTAATAGCCCGAGTGAAGTGTTCAAGGATGCTTGGCATTTAGCTGATATCTGGGATGCTGATAGTGAATTAATCCCAGGTAAATATCCATTAGTTCGTTTGGGTGATAACGATAGTAGCTATTGGACGAGTGATTTCTGGTTGCATAATGTACGCTATATCAAATTACGTAATCTGGAATTGGGATATACTTTACCGAAGGTGATTACAACTAAAGCCGGTATAAGCAGCATGCGTGTATATTTGTCGGGAACTAATCTGTTAACGTTCTCTAATGTACCGGTTGATCCGGAAGGCATTGCTGATAATGGTTTGGACTATCCGACTATGCGCGTGATTAATATTGGTGTGAACCTCAAATTTTGATTAAAGTATGAAGAAGAAATATTTATTTTCGGTTATTGCTGCAGGACTTTTGTCATTGAGTAGCTGTAGTGGCTTTCTGGACCAAGATCCGGATACAATTATAACCAATGATCAATTATATAGTGATCCGGTTTTGATTAAATCTGCACTAGCCAAGTTGTACGGAGATATTACTTTTGGACAGAGATTAGATGCTCCAGAAGATTATACTTTTTTGGATGAATCTATTCGCTATTGGCGTGAAGAACGCCAAGACCAAGGACGTAATTGGTGGATACAATACAATTATGATTTGGTTAGAAAGATGAATCAATTTTTACAGGGATTAAGAGAGTCTACTGCACTTTCTGATACAGAAAAAGCTCCATTGGAAGGTGAAGTACGGTTGATGCGTGCTTGGTACTATTTCTGTTCTTGCCGCGTATTAGGCGGGGTGCCTATAGTAGGTGATGAAGTGTTTGATTATACACCGGGTATGGATATTACTACTGTCCAGATTCCACGATCAACAGAGGCTGCGACTTATGATTATATCATAAACGAATGTCATACTATTGCAGATATGATGAGCAGAGAGACAAATAAAAATTCTGCTCGTGCTAATAGATGGACCGCTAAAATGCTAGAGGCTCGTGCTGCTTTGTATGCTGCTTCAATAGCTAAGTATAATGCTATGATGGTAAATCCTTTAAAAACAGAAGGTGCTGAGGTGGGTATTGATGCTAGTAAAGCAAATAGTTATTATGAAATAGCTTTAACTGCTGCTCAAGAGGTTATTACTTCCTCTCCTTATTCTTTGATGAAAACCAATTCTACAAAGTGGCAGGACTTAGCTGATAATTTCTATAACGCGATCTGTGAAAAGAATGGCAATACTGAGGTTATGTGGGTGCGTGATTATGTATATCCCGGTCAGACACACGGGTTTACAAAGTCCTGTATACCTCGTAATATGAATCAAGATGTGGAATCATCTATGATGTCTGTTCTGTTGAATCTGGTAGAAGCATATGAACCATTGTCTACTTCTACTCCGGGTGTAGCTGCTAAATTTGAAACGGGTAATGTACAAGATCCTGTTTTCTTTGATACCCCGACTGAATTGTTTACGGCCCGTGATCCTCGTTTAGGAGGTACTGTGCTTTATCCTGGGTCATTCTTTAATGGGATGGAAACGGAACTGCAGGGTGGCCAGTTAAATAAAGAAAATGGAGCATGGACGATTAAAACAAGTACAAGAGGTACGCAAGACAGTGATGGCAATGTCATTACAGCTATTAGTGGACCTTACGAACCACGTGATGACCGTCAATGTAATAGAACGGGTTTTTATATTCGTAAATTCTTGGATACTACTCCGTCTGCGGGTACAATAGGTCGTGGTTCTGAGATGTGGTCACCTTATTTCCGTTTAGCAGAAGCATACTTGATAGCTGCAGAGGCCTCCTTTGAATTAAAAGGTAGTACAACTGAATCTTTGGGTTATATCAATGCTATACGTGAACGTGCCGGTGTACAACCATTGACGGCTTTGACTTTTGAGAATATAGTTCACGAGAATCAAGTTGAGTTTGCTTTTGAAGGACATCGTTGGTGGGATTTGAAACGTTGGCGTTTGGCTGATAAAATTTGGAATGGTGATAGCAATAATCCTTCTGCACAACGTCGTGGCTTATGGCCTTATTTAGTGGTAGATAAAGGAGACGCAAATCATGGAAAGTGGGTTTTCTTTGAGAAGAATATGACCGAAATTTATCCTTATCCGTTGAAATTTGAACTTAGACATTATTATGGTGAGTTTGAGAATGGTTGGTTGAATAATAACCCGAAATTGGTGAAAAACCCGTATCAATAATTTTTAATTCGTGGAATACAATGAAAATCAAAACTATATTTTCGACACTGCTGTTAGGCTTGATAGTAACTACTACAAGTTGTACAAAAGATAACTACGATGCTCCGGAATCTACATTGATGGGACGTATCGTTTACAAGGGAGAACCTTTGCAGTTGCGTGGTACTAGTGAAGCTATCCAACTTCAGCTTTATCAAGATGGATACGAGAAACATGATCCAATCAATGTTTTTGTTGGTCAGGATGGTGTGTACTCTGCCAAACTATTTGACGGTGAGTATAAAATGGTAACTAGAGATCATAATGGTCCTTGGGTGAATAGCCGTGATACTACCATTATTCAAGTAAAAGGTAATACTACGCATGATGTAGAAGTAACTCCATTCTATACTATTTCTAATGCTGATATTTCATTGGCAGGTAATACAGTTAAGGCTAACTTTACTATTAATAAAGTTGCCGGAACTAAAATTGATCGTATCATTTTGTTGATGAATACCACTAATTTTGTAGATGATGTTTGGCATAATATTCTGCGTGCAGATGATGCTGACAGAGAAAGTGTATGGAATGCAGAAGGGGCTTATTCTATGGAGCAAGATCTGACAAATAACGATGCTTTCCAAAAAGCCAAAACAGTTTTCGCTCGTGTATGTGTTTGGTCTTCTGGCGCAGATCAGGGAATTTACTCTCCTGTGGTCCGACTGAAATAATTCATATCAATGTTTAATAGGGAAAAGGGTATCGGGCTTTCCTGATACCTTTTTCTTTTTTAGTAAACTTTTTATTAATCTTTAAATTTTATGTTATCATGAATAAGAAATTTTTTATAACTGCGTTAGTGTTAGTATCTTTAGGTATGACAAATGTGATGGCTAATACGTCGGATAATGAACAAATCGAGGTAAGTAGTGTGGATAAAGTGGCTACTACCGAATATTATTTGGAGATTGGTACTCAGAGTGGTTCCGGTTTGTTTGAAGAAATAGAATTATTGGATCCTACTAAGAAAGTCTTGAGAATTAAAACAAAACGTGGTGGAAGAGTAGAGCTATTCTGTTATGTAGATAATGGTGAATCTTATAGATTGTGGTATACGGCAGATAGTTGGACCGGGGAGATAATAACCGAGGAAATAAAAGCAAATCGTTTTACTATAAGTACTAGTTATAATGAAAGTGCTGGTAGTAGCTCTACGACTAAATATGAAACTCGGTATTATTATATCAGAGAGAGATAACTTGATAACTGGTTAAAACTAAAGTCCCCTATATTTGGGTTTATTTTTGATAAACTGAATAAGGGGACTTTTCTTAATTTATATATTCAGCATGAAGAAACTTTTATTTTCCCTTTTTACTGTTTTTTCTTTCTGTGTTCCTTCCATTGCACAGCAGTATTCCAACCCCGTTATTAATTACAGTCTTCCCGACCCTACGGTTATCAAGGCAGATGATGGTTATTATTACCTGTACGCAACGGAAAATATCAGAAATCTTCCTATTCACCGATCGAAAGATATGGTAAACTGGAGCTTTGTGGGTACTGCTTTTACCAATGAAACCCGCCCTACATTTGAGCCGAAAGGAAATCTTTGGGCACCGGATATAAATAAAATCGGTGATCGGTATGTGATGTATTACTCCATGTCTGTTTGGGGTGGAGAGTGGACCTGCGGGATTGGTGTGGCTACGGCAGATAAACCTGAGGGACCTTTTACCGATCATGGAAAACTGTTCCGGAGCAATGAAATAGGGATTCAGAATTGTATCGATCCTTTCTATATAGAAGATGGTGGTAAGAAATACCTTTTTTGGGGAAGCTTTCATGGCATTTATGGAGCAGAACTAAGTGATGACGGGCTCTCCCTGAAAGAAGGAATGAAACCACAGCAGGTGGCAGGCACAGCCTATGAAGGAACTTATATTCACAAACGGGGAGGCTATTACTATTTGTTTGCCTCTATCGGTCGTTGCTGTGAAGGATTAAAGAGTACGTATACCACAGTGGTGGGGCGGTCGAAATACTTATTTGGCCCTTATGTAGATAAAAAAGGGGAATCGATGCTGGAGAATCATCATGAAGTGCTGATTGATAAAAATGAAGCATTCGTGGGTCCCGGGCACAACTCGGAGATCGTAACAGATGATAAAGGAGCGGATTGGGTGTTTTATCACGCTGTCAGTGTGGCCAATCCTGAAGGAAGAGTGTTGATGCTCGACCGTGTAAACTGGAAAAAAGGGTGGCCTGTTGTAGAGGGTGATACACCGTCGTTGCAAGCAAAAGCACCTGTTATCCGGCACAAATAAGGGAGTAAACATCAGTATGCTACCTACTTCTAATGGTATGGATACCTGTATATTACGTCTTATTCCGTAATCTTTATCTTGTCCCGCGTACCTGGGCTGCCGTGCCCGAGTACGTGGATTCATGGGCACAGGCACCCGGACTCATGGGCCCGGGTATACAGGACGAAGTAAAGATTGCACTATTTCCAACTAATTAATAGAGAAAAACAAAATGGTTCTTCTTCAAATTTGGTGGTAAGTTTTCTTTTACTCATGGAATCTAATTCAGTTTTCGGACGTGTAAGCCCTCTTTTATAGTTGACAAAAAAGCAGGTATCCCGGCTTTCTCCCGAAGAGTCCATCCGTGAGGTGAAGAAGCTAATCTTAGACTAAACCATCTGAAAATCAATATCTTTAAGAAGTAAGATTTCTGTCCTCAAAAGCTTTGTTTTAACACAGAGTTAAAGCTTGTTCTTTGGATGTGAATAAGAAGTTCTTTAAATGCAAAAGACTTGTTATTTGCGCACAAGAACCTGACAACCTGCAAAAGGCGTTAACAATGTTAATTGAAAAAAGGTATAAGGATGAAGATACCGGTTCAGACGGCGTAAACTCACTTCCGAAACTTGAGTTATCTTATTCAGCCAGTGTCTGTTTTTTCTTATTAAAGCAAGCAAAAAGGACAATTATCAACTTGAAAATAAAAAAATAAAGAATTGACCACCAAATTTGAAGAAGAACCATTTTTCGTATGAGAGACGTCCGGTTTCGGAAGATTCTGTGGAACTCTGTGTGGCTCTGTGGTGAATGATGCCACACCCTCAGTCGTGAGAACCACAAATGAATTCTTTTAATATTACCGTATGTTTCCTGACCTTACGGATGGAATGGACAAATTCCGGTCAAAAGCCTGTTACATATGTTCCATTATTGATAGTAACCGGTTTATCCCCCGTTTTTGGTCAGTTTTTGCTATTTATTGAATAATAATTATCCTCCTTTCTCCAATATTTCCCCAATCTTTGTAACATGAAAATTTAAAATCTGAGGCAAAAACATGAAAAACAAAGTACTGACCATAGTAGCTATCTTATTACTTCTTCCCAATGCAATGGCATGGGCACATCAGCCCGCAGACGGAAACCTGAAGCATTTTACAAAGAAAGACGCGACGACGGCGATGGATGCTTTTCATTCTACTTTTTATAATCCGGATATGAAGTTGTATGCCATATCTTCGGATATGAAAGGAAGAGCTGCCATCTGGGTGCAGGCTATCTATTGGGATATGATTATGAACGCGTATAAACGTACGAAGGCTCCTAAATATCGCCAGTTGATAGAAGAGGTGTATCAGGGAGGATACGAACAATACGATAAATACAATTGGGACAATAAAATCGAATGGTTTATTTATGATGATATGATGTGGTGGATTATTTCGCTGGCACGTGCTTACGAAATCACGAATGACCCGAAATACCTGGCACATGCCTCTTCGGGATTCTACCATGTCTGGAAAGAGTCGTATGATAAAGAAAGGGGGGGCCTGTGGTGGAACTTCAAGCACGATGGAAAGATGGCTTGCATCAACTATCCGACTACGGTGGGCGCCATGACTCTTTATAATGTGACCAAAGATCCCGATTATCTGGAAAAGGCAAAAAGTGTATATGCATGGTCGAGGGATGTTTTTTTCGACAAGGAGAAAGGCCGCATAGCAGACAATATGCACTATCATTTCCAAAGACAGAACGGTATGGACATAGACTGGACAACCCAACTTTATAATCAGGCTACATTTATCGGTTCGGCCGTGATGCTGTACAAAGCAACCGGCGAGAAAGCTTATCTGGACGATGCCGTTCTGGCTGCCGACTACGTCCGCAACGAGATGTGTGATGCCGATGGATTGCTTCCGTTCAAAAATGGCGTGGAACAGGGAATTTATGCTGCCATCTTTGCACAGTACATCATTCGCCTGATAGAAGATGGCAATCAGCCCCAATATATGGACTGGCTTCGTCACAACATAGACGTGGCGTGGAACAATCGGGATGTAAACCGTAATGTGACATTCAAGGATGCAGCCAAACCCTGCCCGACAGGTGTGATGGAAAGCTATGATGCCAGCGGATGTCCCGCACTGATGCAAGTGATTTCTCCATTCAAATAACAACACAAACACGTGACAACACAAACACATGAGTAAGAGGGTATTAGTTTTGATTGGTTTGTTTTTGGCCTGTGGCGGCGTCTATTCTCAAACCGCCACAGGCACAAAAACGAATTTCCAGACAGCAGAGTCGTGGAAACCGGAAACAGATGTGCGTGCCGATGCCGTGATGGTATACGGAACGCTGGATAAGAAAGGCGTTACTTTTGAGCAACGCATTCAATCGTGGAGAGACAAAGGGTACCGGGCCGAGTTTATGACAGGGGTAGCCTGGGGAGATTATCAGGATTATTTTCTTGGAAAATGGGATGGGGTGAAAGATCACCTCAAAGAGGGCCAGCGCGACCGCGAGGGGCGGGAGATTGCGCACGGGCACTTGATTCCCTATATTGTGCCTACTGAGAGTTTCATCCGTTACATGCAGGAGAAGCAGATCAAACGGGTGATCGATGCGGGCATTACTTCTATTTATCTGGAAGAACCGGAATTTTGGATGCGGGGCGGATACAGTGAAGCCTTCAAATCCGAATGGCAAAAATATTATGGATTCCCGTGGAGAGCTCAACATGAATCTCCTGAGAATACCTACTTATCGAATAAACTGAAATATTATCTGTACTACAACGCGCTTAATCAGATATTCACGTATGCCAAAACGTACGGCAAATCGAAAGGACTGGATGTGAAGTGCTTTGTGCCTACACATTCACTTGTCAACTATACATCGTGGCAGATCGTAAGTCCCGAAGCGAGCCTGGCTTCGCTGGATTGTGTGGATGGGTATATCGCGCAGGTCTGGACGGGAACCGCCCGCGAACCGAACTATTATGACGGAGTGAAGAAAGAACGGGTATTTGAGAATGCTTTTCTTGAATATGGATGTATGAAATCGATGACAGCCCCGTTAAACCGCAAGATGTACTTCCTGACCGACCCCATCGAGGACCGGGCGAAAGACTGGCTCGATTATAAAATAAATTACCAGGCTACTTTTGCCGCCCAACTGATGTATCCGGCGGTAGATACATACGAAGTGATGCCTTGGCCGGACCGTATTTATCAGGGGCTGTACCAAGTAGCGGGAACAGACCGGAAAGAACGTATTCCGCGCGACTACTCCACACAGATGCAGATTATGGTGAATACGCTGAACGACATACGGACTTCGGAAACTCAGGTGAGCGGTACGCACGGCATCGGGGTACTGATGGCAAATTCGCTGATGTTTCAGCGTTTCCCCGATCATGATGGCTATGACGATCCGCAATTCAGCAGTTTTTATGGACAGACCCTGCCGTTATTGAAAAGAGGAATACCGGTGGAGTTGGTACACATGGAGAATACTCCGTTCGGCGACACATTCAAGGGGCTGAAGGTGCTTGTAATGTCTTATTCGAACATGAAACCGATGGAACCCCGATATCATGATTTTCTGGCAGACTGGGTGAGAAAAGGCGGAGCGCTGATCTATTGCGGCGAAGATATCGATCCTTATCAGTCGGTGCTTGAATGGTGGAATTCCAACGGAAATCAATATAAGGCTCCTTCGGAACATTTGTTCGAGAAACTGGGACTGGACAGAGTACCTGCTGCCGGAACTTACCCTTGTGGAAAAGGTATGGTGACCGTTATACGTGAAGATCCGAAACACTTTGTGCTGAAAAGCGGAAATGACCGGCAATATTTCGATGCGGTTTCGGCTGCTTACAGAAAGAGTGCCGGGAAAGAAGTAGAACTGAAAAACAGTTTCCTGCTCGAACGGGGACCATATACCATTGCTGCCGTATTGGACGAAAGTGTATCGGATGCTCCGATGGAACTTTCGGGGGTGTATATCGACCTGTTTGATAAGGATCTTCCGGTATTGACACATAAGGTGATTCGTCCGGGCGAACAAGGTTACTTATATAATGTCAAACGGATTTCGGGACGGGCAAAGGCGAAAGTGCTTTGCGGTGCTTCCAGGATATACGATGAAAAGGCAGGAAAACGAAGTTATTCGTTTGTGGCCAAGAGCCCGTTGCATACGACTAACGCTTCGAGGATATTGCTCCCTAAACAGCCGATACGGGTTTGCGTGAACGGGAAAGAAGAGCCTCAGCCGGAGAAATTGTGGGAAGAGCGTTCGCGTACCCTGCTCTTGAAGTTCGAGAACGACCCCGCCGGCGTGCAAGTAGATATTGAATGGTAAAAACTATAAAAAAAGAATCTGAAGTTATGAAGCTTAAACTATCGACTCTGTTCTTGGGTGCAGCTGCCATGCTGAGCAGTTGTGGGGCACCGCAGGACGTCAAGAGTGAAAAAAGTGAGATGCGTGCACCGGCCTATCCGTTGGTGATGATTGACCCTTACACCAGTGCCTGGTCGTTTACGGATAATCTGTATGACGGACCGGTGAAACACTGGACCGGTAAGGACTTCCCGTTCTTGGGTGTTGCCAAGGTAGACGGACAGATTTACCGTTTCATGGGAACGGAAGAACTTGAGCTGCTTCCGCTGGTTAAGACCTCGGAACAAGGCAGATGGACAGCTAAGTATACAACAAAGAAACCGGCTGACGGCTGGCAGAATGCCGACTTTAATGATGCGGCATGGAAAGAAGGAGAAGGTGCTTTCGGTACTATGGAGAATGAAAGTACAGCCAAGACCCAGTGGGGAGAAGAGTATATCTGGATACGCCGTAAAGCGGATATTAAAGACAACCTGCAAGGTAAAAATGTATATCTGGAATATTCTCACGACGATGACGCCATCATCTATGTGAATGGCGTGAAGGTGGTGGATACCGGTAACTCGGCTAAAAAACATATGCTTGCCAAACTGCCGGAAGAGGCTGTGGCCGCACTGAAACAGGGAGAGAACCTGATTGCAATTTACTGTAATAACCGTGTTGCCAACGGTCTGATCGATTGCGGTCTGTTGGTAGAGAAGGACAATACACAGAACTTTACTCAGACAGCAGTACAGAAATCGGTAGACGTGCAGGCTATGCAGACCAACTACGAATTTACTTGCGGACCGGTGGACTTGAAACTTGCGTTCACTTCACCTCTCTTTATGGATAATCTCGATTTGATGACTCGTCCGGTGAGCTATCTTACCTATGAAGTGGCTTCGAATGACGGAAATAAACATAACGTAGAACTGTATTTCGAAGCAGGACCGCAGTGGGCACTCGACCAGCCTCATCAGGAAGCTGTAGCCGAAAGCTTTACAGAAGGTAATTTGCTATACCTCAAGACGGGAAGCCGCAACCAGGAAATATTGGGTAAAAAGGGAGATGATGTCCGCATTGACTGGGGATACTTCTACATGGCTGCCGATAAGGAGAACAGTTCATGCGCTACCGGAGAGGGAAAGACCCTAAGAAAGAGTTTCATCGACGGAAAATTGACATCATCCAAGACCGATGGAAGTGACAAGCTGGCACTGGTTCGCTCACTGGGTGAAACGAAGAAAGCGGAAGGACACTTGCTGCTGGGTTACGATGACTTGTACTCTATTCAGTATTTCGGTGAAAATCTTCGTCCGTACTGGAACCGCAATGGAAACGAAACCATTCAGTCACAGTTTGCGAAAGCTGATAAGGAATATGATGCAGTGATGGATAAATGTGCTGCATTCGATGCTAACCTGATGAAAGAAGCTACTGAAGTAGGCGGACGTAAGTATGCCGAACTCTGTGCATTGGCTTATCGCCAGGCAATCGCTGCCCACAAATTGGTGGAAGCCCCCAATAAAGACCTGCTGTTCCTCTCAAAAGAGAACTTCAGCAACGGTTCGATCGGTACGGTGGATATCACTTATCCTTCTGCTCCTTTGTTCCTGGTATACAATCCGGAATTGGCAAAAGGTCTGATGAACCACATCTTCTATTATAGCGAAAGCGGAAAATGGAATAAGCCGTTCGCTGCACATGATGTAGGTACTTATCCGTTGGCTAACGGCCAGACATACGGTGGAGATATGCCGATCGAGGAATCGGGAAATATGCTGATCTTGAGTGCAGCCATCGCCATTGTCGAAGGAAATGCCGACTATGCGCAGAGACACTGGGATGTATTGACAACCTGGACCGATTATCTGGCTCAATATGGACTCGATCCGGAAAATCAACTTTGTACAGACGACTTTGCCGGACACTTTGCACACAACGCCAACCTGTCTATCAAAGCCATCCTGGGTGTAGCGTCTTATGGCTATCTGGCCGATAAGCTGGGCAAGAAAGAAGTGGCTGAGAAATATACACAGAAAGCCAAAGAAATGGCTGCCGAATGGGTGAAGATGGCAGACGACGGCGATCACTACCGCCTGACTTTTGACAAGCCCGGAACATGGAGCCAGAAATACAATCTGGTATGGGATAAACTGATGAATCTGCAGATATTCCCTGAAACAGTTGCACAGAAAGAGATAGCTTACTATCTTGGCAAACAGAATCAATATGGATTGCCGCTGGATAACCGTGAAACTTATACCAAGACCGACTGGATTATGTGGACTGCTACACTGGCACCGGACAAAGCTACATTCGAGAAGTTTATCGATCCGGTTTATCTGTTCATGAACGAGACGACCGATCGCGTGCCGATGTCTGACTGGGTATTTACCGATCGTCCGAACCAGAGAGGTTTCCAAGCTCGTTCGGTAGTAGGCGGATACTATATCAAGATGCTTGAGAAGAAGTTGAAAAAATAAGATTCTGTCACAGGTTACACGGATTTTCACAGGTTAATCATTTTTCCCATTGATACTGAAGATTAAAAAAACTGTGTTAGTCCGTGTAATCTGTGGTGAATTTAAAACTATTAATATCATGAAGAAATTAGCGCTATTACTTGTTGGCGTATTGGGTACTGCTTTCTGCACTTTTGCAAAGAGTACGACAGAACCGGTGGATTATGTAAGCCCACTGGTCGGTACCCAGTCAAAGCATGCTTTATCTACCGGAAATACATATCCGGCTATTGCCATGCCTTGGGGAATGAACTTCTGGGTGGCACAAACCGGAAAGATGGGTGATGGATGGGCTTATACCTATGATGCCGATAAAATCAGGGGATTTAAGCAGACTCACCAGCCCAGCCCGTGGATTAATGACTACGGGCAGTTTGCCATTATGCCTGTTACGGGAAAGGTCGTGTTCGATCAGGATCAGCGTGCGAGCTGGTTCTCGCATAAAGCTGAGGTTGCCAAACCGTATTATTATAAAGTATATTTGGCCGATCATGATGTCACGACCGAAATTGCTCCGACCAGCCGTGCGGCGATGTTTCGTTTCACTTTTCCTGAGAGTAAAGACTCTTATGTAGTGGTAGATGCTTTCGACAACGGTTCGTATGTGAAAGTGATTCCGGAAGAGAACAAGATCATCGGCTACACAACTAAGAACAGTGGAGGAGTGCCGGAGAACTTTAAGAATTATTTTGTACTGGTGTTCGATAAGCCGTTCACTTTTACCGCAGCAGTTACCAACGGCAACATCCGTCCGGGTGAGCTGGAATCGAAAGATAAACATGCAGGTGGTATCATCGGGTTCTCTACACGTCGTGGAGAGACGGTCAACGTACGAGTGGCTTCTTCTTTTATCAGCCCCGAGCAGGCAGAACAGAACTTGAAAGAGCTGGGTAAAGACAATCTGGAAGCTGTTGCAGCCAAAGGACGTCAGGAATGGAACAAGGTTCTGGGACGTATTGAGGTGGAAGACGATAATACCGATCATCTCCGTACATTCTACTCTTGCCTCTATCGTTCGGTACTTTTCCCGAGAAGCTTCTACGAACTGGATGCCAAAGGGAAACCGGTACATTACAGTCCCTACAACGGTAAAGTGCTGCCGGGATATATGTTTACCGATACCGGTTTCTGGGATACATTCCGCTGCCTGTTCCCGTTCCTCAACCTGATGTATCCTTCGATGAACGAAAAGATGCAGGAGGGACTGGCAAATACTTACAAGGAAAGCGGATTCCTTCCCGAATGGGCAAGTCCCGGGCACAGGGGCTGTATGGTAGGTAACAATTCCGCTTCGGTAGTGGCTGATGCCTATCTGAAAGGATTGAAAGGTTACGATATAGAAACTCTTTGGGAAGCTGTGAAACACGGTGCAAATGCTGTTCATCCGCAGGTTTCGTCTACCGGACGTCTCGGTTATGAATATTACAATCAACTGGGCTACGTACCTTATAATGTAGGCATCAATGAAAATGCCGCCCGTACGCTGGAATATGCTTATGATGACTGGTGCATCTATCAGTTGGGTAAAGCCTTGAACAAACCCGAAGAGGAGATAGCCGTTTATGCACAGCGTGCCATGAACTACAAGAACCTGTACGATAAAGAGCATAAGCTGATGCGTGGCAAGAATAAGGACGGACAATTTCAGTCACCGTTCAATCCGCTGAAGTGGGGCGATGCCTTCACCGAAGGAAACAGTTGGCACTATACCTGGTCTGTATTCCATGATCCTCAGGGACTGATCGACCTGATGGGCGGACAGCAAGGGTTCAATCAGATGATGGATTCTGTCTTTATCCTGCCTCCTGTATTTGATGACAGCTATTACGGCGGTGTGATTCACGAAATCCGTGAAATGCAGATTATGAATATGGGACAGTATGCACATGGTAACCAACCCATCCAGCACATGCTATATCTGTACAATTACTCGGGACAACCGTGGAAAGCACAGCATTGGATTCGTGAAGTGATGGATAAACTCTATACACCCGATCCCGACGGTTATTGCGGTGACGAAGATAACGGACAGACTTCGGCATGGTATGTATTTTCTGCTATGGGATTCTATCCCGTTTGCCCCGGAACGGATCAGTACGTGATGGGTACGCCGTACTTCAAACAGATGAAGCTGCATCTGGAAAATGGCAAGACCGTGCAGATCAGCGCACCGGGCAATAGCGATGAAAACCGTTACATTGCGTCAATGACCGTAAACGGTAAAACATTGACTCGCAACTACCTGACACATAAAGAACTGATGAACGGAGCGAAGATTACGATGAAAATGTCGTCTACTCCGAACAAACAGCGTGGAGTACGCGAGTCGGATTTCCCGTATTCGTTCTCTAAAGAGGTACGTTGAGGCTGGACAGAAACAGATTACTTAATAAAAACCAATCAAGATTATGCCAGGAAAAAACTCAAAGAAAATGATCGGAGCATGTGTCGTTACTGCGGCACTGCTCTGTGCGCCTTCAGCACTGAAGGCCGAAGGTATGTTGTCGCATTATACTTGTGTGGCAGATGCTATTCAGAAAGACAATCGTCCGGAACCCGCTAAGCGTCTGTTCCGTTCGCAGGCTGTAGAAAACGAAATCATACGTGTACAGAAACTGTTGCGTAACTCAAAGCTGGCCTGGATGTTTACCAATTGTTTCCCCAATACACTGGATACCACCGTACACTTCCGCAAAGGCAAAGACGGCAAACCCGATACTTTTGTATATACAGGAGATATTCATGCCATGTGGCTCCGTGACTCGGGGGCTCAGGTATGGCCTTATGTACAACTGGCCAATTCCGATCCGGAACTGAAAACGATGCTTGCCGGAGTTATCAACCGCCAGTTTAAATGTATCAATATCGATCCGTATGCCAATGCGTTCAATGATGGTCCTAAAGGGGGTGAATGGATGAGCGACCTGACGGATATGAAACCTGAGTTGCATGAACGCAAATGGGAGATCGACTCGCTTTGCTATCCGTTGCGCCTGGCTTATCAGTACTGGAAGACAACAGGGGATGCCAGTATCTTCGATGAAGAATGGATACAGGCAATCACCAACATATTGCGTACTTTTAAGGAACAACAGCGCAAAGACGGTGTGGGTCCGTATAAGTTCCAACGTAAGACAGAGCGTGCTCTCGATACAGTGACCAACGACGGACTGGGTAATCCGGTGAAACCTGTCGGACTGATTGTTTCCACTTTCCGTCCTTCGGACGATGCCACGACATTGCAGTATCTGGTTCCGTCCAACTTCTTTGCCGTATCTTCACTCCGCAAGGCAGCCGAGATACTGACAACCGTGAATAAAAAGACGGCTCTGGCCAATGAATGCAAGGCTTTGGCAAACGAGGTGGAAACAGCCCTGAAGAAATATGCCGTTTACAATCATCCCAAATACGGAAAGATTTATGCTTTCGAGGTGGACGGTTTTGGTAACCACATGCTGATGGACGACGCCAACGTTCCGAGCCTGCTGGCAATGCCTTATCTGGGTGATGTGTCGATTGATGATCCGATTTATCAGAATACCCGCCGTTTTGTATGGAGCCTCGACAATCCTTACTTCTTCAAAGGTAAGGCAGGCGAGGGCATTGGCGGACCACACATCGGATACGATATGGTATGGCCCATGAGTATCATGATGAAAGCTTTCACCAGCAAGGATGATGCGGAGATCAAGTCGTGCATTGAGATGCTGATGAATACGGATGCAGGTACAGGCTTCATGCACGAGTCTTTCCATAAAGACAATCCTGAGAAATTTACCCGTGCCTGGTTTGCATGGCAGAATACTTTGTTCGGTGAGTTGATCCTGAAACTGGTGAATGAAGGTAAAGTGGATATGCTGAATAGTATACAGTAAGAATATAACGAAACAGAAATGAATGAGATTCACCACAGAGTAGCACAGAGTCCCACAGAGATTGATTGGCTGCGCTCTATTTGTTTTCAGACAAAAGAACAGATGAACAAATAAAGAATAGTTTGTCCTTTTGTTCATCTGTCTAAAAAAACTCAGTGGGACTCCGTGTCGCTCTGTGGTGAATAAAACTCAAAACAGTTTAATAATGAGAAAATTAGCTATGTGGGCACTGGGTGCCCTCTTTGTAGCCGGTTGTGCAGAGACAGAAAAGGCTACTACGGATTCCGGTTTGGTAAAGAGCAATTTCCAGACTGAGGTGGGCGGAAAGAAAACCGATTTGTATGTACTCCGTAATCAGAACAACATGGAGGTTTGCGTCACTAATTTTGGAGGACGTATTGTTTCGGTAATGGTTCCCGATAAAGAAGGGGTGATGCGTGATGTAGTATTGGGCTTCGACTCTATTCAGGATTACATCAGCAAGCCTTCGGACTTCGGTGCCAGCATCGGTCGTTATGCCAATCGCATCAATCAGGGAAAATTTACTTTGGATGGAGTTGAATACCAGTTGCCGCGCAATAACTACGGACATTGCCTGCACGGTGGTCCGAAAGGATTCCAATATCAGGTATACGATGCCAAGCAGGTGGGACCGCAGGAACTTGAGTTGACTTATCTTTCAAAAGACGGCGAGGAAGGTTTCCCCGGTAATATCACCTGTAAGGTTATTATGAAGCTGACAGATGATAATGCCATCGATATCAAGTATGAGGCAGAAACGGATAAACCGACCATTGTCAATATGACCAACCACTCTTATTTCAATCTGGACGGAGATGCAGGCAGCAATGCCGATCATCTGCTGACTATCGACGCCGATGCTTATACTCCCGTGGACAGTACCTTTATGACCAGTGGTGAGATTGTAACAGTGGAAGGTACTCCGATGGACTTCCGCACACCGACTCCGGTTGGAAAACGCATTAACGATTTCGATTTCGTGCAGTTGAAGAACGGTAATGGTTATGACCATAACTGGGTGTTGAATGCCAAAGGCGATATTACCCGTAAGGCCGCTACTCTTGAATCACCCAAAACCGGTATCGTACTCGATGTATACACTGACGAACCCGGTATTCAGGTATATGCAGGAAACTTCCTTGACGGTTCGCTGACCGGAAAGAAAGGTATTACTTACAATCAACGTGCTTCTGTCTGTCTGGAGACTCAAAAGTATCCCGATACTCCGAACAAACCTGAATGGCCTTCGGCTGTATTGCGTCCGGGTGAAACCTACAATAGTCATTGTATCTTCAAATTCTCGGTAGATAACGGAAAATAACACAAGCGTTTTTTTAGTTGTATTGGCATAAGGAATATAGGGTCCGGCAGATCTGCTTCTATATCCTTATGCCTCTTTTTATATCCTGTTTTTAATTCATATCATGACACATACACAAACGATCACACCTAAAAAGCGTATTAATTCGATCGATGCCTTGCGGGGGTTCGCACTGATTGGCATCATGCTCTTGCATTGCATGGAGCGTTTCGACCTGACTTTAGCTCCGGTTGTGGAGTCTCCTTTCTGGCAGGCAATAGATACGGCAGTATACGATTCACTCTATTTTTTGTTTTCCGGGAAATCATACGCTATGTTTTCCCTTTTGTTCGGTTTGAGCTTTTTCATGCAGATGGAGTCTCAGGCAGCTAAAGGAGTCGATTTCCGGGGACGCTTCCTCTGGAGGCTTGCCTTATTGTTCCTGTTTGGCTATATCAACGGATTGGTCTATATGGGAGAGTTTTTTATGGTCTATGCCGTATTAGGAGTCTTCTTGATTCCTCTTTATAAAGTTCCCACCAGATGGTTGCTGGTGCTATGCATTTTGCTGTTTCTGCAGATACCGGCAGTCATTAGTTTTGTATCTCTGCTCAGCGACAATGTGGCTAACGAACCGACTGCTGCGGCAGCTTATATGGACCGGCTTTTTGAAAGGGCGGCCGATGTCTTTATCAATGGATCATTGATGGATGTACTGAGTTTCAATACGTTCGACGGACAGTCGGCCAAATGCCTGTGGGTATTCAATAATTTCCGTTACCTCCAGTTATTGGGACTGTTTATTGCCGGAATGCTGATCGGGCGTCAGGGTATTCACAAAAGTGAGGAAAAGATGGTGAAGTACAGTCGTCTGTTTTTACCTTATTGTCTGGCTTTCTGGGCAGTATTTTATGCTGTTGCCTTTCTGCTTCCGGTATGGGGAGTGGACGGGTTTGCGTTGCGGGTAGGACAGACTCTTTTCAAGACGTATGGCAATCTGGGACAGATGATGGTTTATTTCTGCGGTTTCACTTTGCTGTATTATCGGTATAAGGGGCAGAAAGTGCTCGACCGTATTGCTCCGGTGGGACGGATGAGTGTGACGAACTATATGGCGCAGTCGATAGTCGGAGTTTCCCTATTCTATGGTTTTGGCGGGAACTTTGCTGTCGAGTTCAACTATTTGCAGAGCTTTTTGCTGGGAGCGGCTTTCTGTGTCATCCAGATTGCTTATAGCAATTGGTGGATTAAGAGATTCTACTATGGTCCGATGGAGTGGCTGTGGCGTTCGCTTACCTGGTTTCAGGTGGTGCCGTTGTCAAGGCGTAAAGCTTCGCTTGGATAATAATGTGTCATATAGGTATATTGGTGATACTTAAAACAGATATTGGCTTATGTTTATAAATTTTTTAAGGAAATCCCCTTTTTCCTGTTCTCTGGGATTGATCCTGTTAGGGGTGTTTACCCTGTTATCTGTTCCTGTGTATGGGCAGCAGATACAACAGGCGGAAAGACAGGTGCAGCAAGTTCCTTTCCTTCAATTCAACTTCGATGAACAGGGAGGAGAGACAGCCCGTAACAGTGGAAGCGGAGGCTCAAAATATGATGCCCGGATCAACGGAGGTACGGTGGAGTGGGGGCCGGGTCTGCAGCAGGGAGCGGTAAGACTCAGTAACAAAGGACACTTCAAGTTACCGGACGGAGTCCTGGCACATGTGCCGGCAACTTTGCCGTAGACGAGAATTACGGGACCCATTGGGATTCCGGAGTCGGTGCACATAAGCCTTGGCTGATTGTAGATTTGGGCAGCGAGTGTAAAATGAATGAGATAGAGACAATTTCTGAGTTTACAAGTCGTACTTACAAGTATAAACTCGAATATTTGTCACAGAAAGAAGCCGGCAGTCTGGATGCAGCCTCCGGCAGTCATTGCGAGAGGGCGGCAGGAGAAATTGTATCTGCTGTTCAAAGGTAAGACCGGTACCGGAAACCTATTGAAACTGGATTGGTTTCAGTTTACTAAAGACCGGATGAAATAATGATTGTATTATATTGAAAAAAGATTATATTATGGGAAAGAAAAAGATTAGTACCGGAGTATGGCTGCTGGGGCTGCTGATTGTGTTTTGTTCTTATACAGGAGTTGCCGGAGCAAAAAACAGGTCAAAAACAAAAACCGTGACAAAGTCGGTTCCGTTGGGCGATCCTTTTATTCTATTGCACGATGGAACTTATTATGCTTACGGAATGCATGCGGCCGACGGTATTGAAGTGTATACATCAAAAGATCTCAGGAAGTGGAAACTGCACGGGCTGGCACTTCATAAAGATGATGTTTGGGCGGATAGCCGCTTCTGGGCACCGGAGATTTGCGAGATCGACGGGAAGTTTTATATGTATTATACGGCAGACGAACACATCTGTGTGGCCATAGCCGATTCTCCGTTAGGTCCGTTCAGGCAGAACGAGAAGAAACCGATGGTTGCTGGCGAGAAGATGATCGATAGCTCCCTGTTTATCGATGAAGATGGAAAACCTTATCTTTTCTTCGTTCGCTTCAATGATGGCAATAACGTATGGGTAGCGGAACTGGAGGACGATTATATGACAATTAAAACGGAGACGATGCGTCCTTGCATTCATGTTTCGCAGGCATGGGAAGAAGTGTGGCCGCGTGTGAATGAAGGATCTTATGTGCTTAAACATAACGGATTGTATTACATGACTTATTCCGGTAACAGCTTTGAGAGCCCATTCTATGGGATCGGATGTGCCACCGCTACGGATATCATGGGGGAATGGACCAAATATCAGGAAAATCCGATTTTGCAGAAACCGGGGAGTTTGCAGGGAGTGGGGCATAGTGCCACGTTCAGGGATAAAAAGGGCAGACTTCGCATTGTTTATCATGCGCATAAAGATAAAGAGCATATTCATCCACGGGGCATGTACATCGGTAAGGTCTATTTTGAAAAAGTGGATGGTATAGACCGCATGCGGATCAACAAGGAATATATTGCTGCGGAATTGGTCGAATAAACCGGGGGATAGAAATCGATATAGGCGTAAAACGGATGGATGAATCCGGAGAATCTGTTGTCCGATAAAAAGGGTGTAGCTATCTATATGGTGAGGCTACACCCTTTTGTTGTTGGGGCTACACCCAGATATATATGGGGTGTCTTTAGTTTGTAATAGCTATTGAATATATATTGTTTTTGTATTTCTATTTTTGTTTAATATACTGTCAGGGTTGAGAGAAAAATAACATGGATATGTTTTGTGGAATAGTAAAATTTGGTAAATAATTTCTGCTGCTGTTACATTACAGGTAATATTGGTCTAATTTTCTGATTTTGGCTGTATTTTACTGTTTATTGACCAGTAATTATCCTTTTCCCCTTTTTATTTTACTGATCTTTGCATTCAGAAAATTAAAAAAAATACTACTTTGCTACTATTTATATATTGGTTTGGAAAAATACAAACTAACTAAAAAAGAACAAAATGAAAAAATTTGTATTTATTGCTGCTGTATTGGGATTTACTAATGTATTTGTTGCAATGACACAGCAGAAGAATTCGCCTATCCCTTTGCATAACAATGGTATTGAGACTTTTACAGTTTATGAAGCTGATGGCTCGAATTATTGCTATAATGGTGGTAGAGGGGCTACCTCCTGTTCTATAAGTGGTGGAATAGATATAAAAGGAGGGGGAGCTAGTGCAGCATGCGATGTTTCATGTCAAACTGGCTATTATGCTTGTTGTGGTATTCGTTGTACTTGTGAAAAATATTAAAGTGTATGAGGAAAATAGTAATATTGTCCTTGGGATTATTGTTTTTTCTGTTCTCTTGCCAAAGAGAACAGAAAAATGTTACCCAAAGGATAGAAGTAGACTTATCACATATCGATACAGTGAAAATATCTGCATCAAGAATGATAAATTTAGAAACTGTGGATAGTTCTTTATTGTATGATATTTGTGCTTTATTCAAGCAAGATGACCGTTACTTTATATGGTCAAGAGATAATGCTTATGTTTTTAATGATAAGGGTGATTTTCTTTTTAATATATCATGTAAAGGGCAGGGGCCTGGTGAGTATTTAAGTTTTGGATGTATGTTTATGGAGGACGGGGAGGTATGTATTTTTGATCAAGATAAACAGCAAATACTACGTTTTGATATAAATGGTAAGTTTATGGGAGTTCAAAAGGTTCTTTTGGATGAAGATGCTCCTTCTCCTTCAATGATAATTCCGATTGGAACGGAACGTTACTTAAGTACAAATAGATTTGGGGGTGATTATCGTAAAATGCCAGTGCTAAGCTTCTGGAATAAAAACTTTTCATCTCAGCAAATCGTGAAAGGACGTTTCATGAATGATGGTATCCATTTTCCTGATGCTTTTTTTGTAGGAGAAGAAGGTCGGAGAGTGTTGTATTGGGAGCCCTTGAAGGATACCCTTTTTACCGTAACAGATAATTTTCTTGTCCCTGAGTATAAAATAGATTTTGGTACTTATGCGATACCTGAAGAGGAGGCAGCTAAAGATATATATGCTCGAATAATGTATTTAAATAAGCCGGAAAATCAAAGCTGCGCTTCTGTCGCAAGATTCTATCAGATAGATGGATATTATATATATTTTACATTTATGTGGTATGATCGTGTTTACTTATGTAGATATAGTGAGAAAACAAAGAAATCAGAAATATTTGCAATTTTGACAGATGAAATGCAACTAAAAGAATGCTCTTTCTTCAAGATTCTAGGAGATGATATTGTTATAGCTTTTGAAGATAAGGGTAATCTTGAGAAAAATCCTTCACTTTGTGTGTTTAATAAAAAAATATTAGATATATGACCTTAAAATGGATGATAACTTCAATCAAAAATAGAAGTATATCGTTTGATTTGGATAAAAAATCATTGACTCTTAGAACTCGTCTATGAAAATAAGGGAGATTTTTGAAGATAGTTTATTAATTGTTAGATTTTCTGTTTATTCTTGTAGAGACTGTCTTAACTTCTTGATTTCTGAGTTAGATTGCTCTAAAAAGCAAAGTAAAATTAAAATGGCTATGTTGATAGCTAATATTCCAGTTAGAGATCTACATGTGAAATGTAAAGAGTTTGATAATCCTAGACTGTATCGGGTTGATTCACTCTCATTTGATTTTGATTATTCTTTGACTCCATATGTGTTTAAACATAAGGAGCTGTACTATATGGCTTATTCCGGCAATAGCTTTGAAAGTCCGTTCTATGGGGTAGGCTGTGCTACGGCAACCGATATAATCGGCAAATGGACCAAATACGATGAAAATCTTATCTTGCAGAATCCCGGCGCTTTTGCAGGGTGTAGGGTATAACACTATGTTTAAAGATAAAGAGGGAAAGTTTCGTATCGTTTATCATGTACATATAGCAAAGATTATGTTACTGCAGAGCTGGTAAAGTAAAGCAGAGAAAGCGATTTGATAGTATGATTCTATTTATCTGTATCAGCTTTCAAAAAGTATTTAAAATGCCTTTTTTGATAACTTCCTCTTCCTTCCTTTCTGTTCAACCGGAAGGATAGGAGGGTGATAGTCGGGGTGAATGCAACGAAAAGCCGGGCTTTTTGGACTCTGAAGCCGACATTTCCTAGAAAAGGAGTAGGCATCTGGTACAAAAGAAGTAAGTATCTACTCTAAAAGAAGTAAGCAATTTCTGAAAATGCTTACTTCTTTTTTGAAAATCTCTTAATGTTTTGCACGATTACATATATTGTTCCATAATAGAGAGATTGTTTTGCTCCTTCTTTTTCTGGTTGACAAGCACAGAAGACTACTCTCTGACTTTCCAAAAGCGCTTTATTTTTGCGAAAAACAAACACGAATGCTCTTACTTTCTCCTTTGGGTGTTCATTGTGTTGTGAAAACATCAGGATTCCTGCAATATGATAAACGGAAAAATGAAATAGAGACGATTTTTAGTACGAACCCGACTAATGTGCTGAAATAATCAAACCTGAGAAGGGTTGTTTAGCAAACTGTCAAAAATATAAGTGATCTTTTCAGAAGTTATTTCTTTCTAATGCATCCTTTGTTGTACCGGATTTATTGTTATTTTCTTTTAAGGATATGTTTGCGGTTATTATCTTTGTCAGACTAATGAACTAAAACTGATTATTATGAAAAAGATTTGATTATGGTTAAACTCTTATTGATATGTCTGGCAACGATAGTAATGATCTCTTGCGGATCGGAACAGGAAAAGTTAACCGTGTATATTCCTGATACGTGTACGGATACTCTTCAATACGAAATCTACTTGCCGGAAGAAGAAGGATTGAATATTTTCTATGATTTGTGTGTAACTGATTCTTTTTGTGCTTTTTTGGACACACGTAATGATACATTATTAAAGATCTTCACTGCTACAATTCCTCCTGCTCTTGTCGGATTGGGGATGAAAGGAGAGGGCCCGGATGATTTTCTTTTTCCTTTTTTTGAGAAATCGATAGGCAGAGAGGGCAAAGGAAAGCTATCGTTCATTGAGTTGAATAGTTGGAATAAAAAGACTGTTGCGATTCATTCGGCAGCATCTCCCGGTCCTGTCGCTGTTTCTGTCGTTGAGGCACAACAATTGCCGGAGATGCCTGTAGTCAGGGATTATAATGAAACAGACTCTTGTGTATATGGCATTGATGTAGATATGCAGCATGGTTTGTTTTTCATTTATGATAAGCATACTGCCCGTGTTAAGACTGTGGATTATCATCGTGATATTAGGTCCGGATATCCGGAAGGACATTTATCTTATCTATACGAAAGTTGTTTAATGGTAAATCAAGATGCAAAGGCAGCTTGTATGGGATTGCTGAATCTGAACTCTCTCTGTTTTTATGATTTAAAAGGAAATCTGATGAAAGAAATAGTGATAGGGAAAGAGCTGAAATCCCCGGAGTATGACCCTGAGTTTCTTGATTTTCCGAATGCGCCTAAATATTTCATTTCTCTTTGTGGTACTCCCAATTATCTTTATGCCCTTTATAACGGTTTCCCGGGTACTTCGGGTAAATCAAAGATTATGGTCTTTACCTGGCAAGGTGCTCCGGTTGCCATCTATCAGACAGATGTAAAATTGGAAAGAATTGCTGTTGCTCCATCCGGTAGATATGTATTGGGACTGAATATAACGGAAGAAGGAGGGAGTGATGTGCTGAAGTTTGAACTTTAGGTATTAGCTGAATCTTGCTGAAGAATATTCTGACTAATGTATTGTTCGTACTCTCGGAAGTTCCGGTTGAACAATTTATGCAATCATCAAATGCCTTTTCCGAGATTGGATTCTTCCATAATGAGAGTTGCAGTGAATTCACTTAAGGCCTACCTTAAAGTGAATTCACTGCAACTCTTCTATCTCAGCTATGTGTTTATGTTTGTGGCGCTACTTATATAGAGCAAGTACATATTATTGTTTCTTATTCAGGAAGCGTTTAGCCAGATATTTGCGTACCGGTTCATCATATAGCTTCAAGCATAGATAAGCAAACAATATGTTCCATGCGTAAACGCATAAGGCAACTTGCCAGGTCTCTCCTAATGTGAAAAGTTGATTTTTGATCAACCATGCATAGAACAAATACATGAATGGATAATGTATCACATAGATCGGATAAGATATATCTCCCAGGAATTTACATATTTGGGTTGACTTCTTATCCGTGGTGGTTCCCGATGCTCCTATCCAAAGCAGGATGGGGAAAGCTATGATAATACAGAATGCTTCATAAATGCCGTTTGTGCAGATTGATTCCGTTCCTTCCAAATAAGGCACTGCGAACAAGGCGATCATTACAAGGGTACATATCCAGAATGCACCTCTCAACTTCATGGGCTTGAAGTTACGCGATAAAAGCATACCCATGGAGAAGGGGAAAAGCATTCTTAATAATCCGCCTATAAAGTTTACACCGTCCAGTGTCCAGCCGACTCCTATGTTTCCATAACCCGAGACATTGAAGATGGCAAATGAAGCCAATGCTACTCCCAGTAATACTACAACTATGGTCAACGCTTTATTTGACAGACGGCGAATGAACAAAGCGTAAAGGATATTGCCTATGTACTCGAAGAATAATGACCAGCAGGGGCCGTTCAATGGGAACATTTCGCCATTGCCGCGAACCTCGTAACCTACACCCGGCATTGCAGGGATGAAAAAGATGGTACAAAGAAGAGACAACATCACCATCGATATGCCGATATGTGTTCCGTCCCATTGTACAGAACCCTGGATATAGAATGTGATAGCACCCACTACGGCACCCATGATTACCATCGGATGAAGACGTATCAAACGGCGTTTAATGAAATCTTTCATGGTGAAATTCTTACCCCAGCGATCATCATAAGCATAACCGATAACGAAACCTGAAAGGATAAAGAAGAAATCTACTGCTAAATATCCGTGGTTGAAGGTATCGATAGTGGTACCACCGGCAAAAGCATAGCCTTCGAATACATGATACCATATAACCATAAGAGCAGCTACTCCCCGGAGCCCGTCCAGTAGATGATAATGCGGCTTGGTATCTGCAAAAACTGTTGAAGAAATATTCGACATCTGTGTTTTATTAGTTAGTTAATATTTTCAGATGGCAAAGATACGGCTTGCAAAATGAAGTTCTTTTGCTTAAAAGCAAAAAAGACCGGCCGGGAGCTATTTTTTAGCGCGTACCCGGCTGAGTGTATAAATGGAAATACCCAGAAATGCAGCGACATACTTCAGCTTTACCCGATTGATCAGTCCGGGGTAGCGTCTGTTGAACTGTTCGTATCGTTCCTTGGGAGAAAGCTGGAGTCTTTCCACAAACATGTGACTGAGTTCTTTGTTGACGTCCTGATGCAAGATCCTTCCCCAGTTGGCTATATCGATATACTTTTCGTAAAGGGCGTTCAGTTCGTCTATATGGAGAACGTAGATTTTACAATCCGAAAGGGTTTCAATACTCTCTATGGACGGCTGTTTATAATATAACGAATCCATGCCGAAAGTAACGTCACCTTCTTGGCTGAACCAGGTGGTGGTATCTTGCCCGTTGTGATGAAATACAGAACGGGTGACACCTTCTTCGATGAAATAAACCAGGCGATCCGTTATTCCCGATTGCACTATATAAGTATCTTTGGGATAATACTTTACCTGCATGTTTGCCTGTAATGCCTGGAGCGCTTCATCCGAAACCGGGTATAACTGCCTGATTTTGTTTATGATGTTTTTCATTGGAGAGGAATTCATTATTCTGTTTACAAACTTACATAATTTTATCAATTCCTAAAAATTATCGATCTTAAATCCGCCCCTTTGATGTGGAAGAGAGGTAAATTTAATAAATAGGCATATAGATATAAACAAAGGTTGTCGGTCCTGACAGCTGTCCTTTGTGTTTTATGTTGGGGCTTTAGGGGAGCTGGAGTAAGCGTTGTGCTCGTTTTGACTTGCCCCTTAAAGAAGTTTAACGCCTCTATGTGCTTATATTCAGAGCTTTCCGTTAACTTTGTCTGAAACATAAAAAACACGCAACTATGAAATCTTTTTATCCTGTCCTTTACTTATGTTTCTTATTCGGATTACTTCCGTTTCTGGGCAGTTGTTCGGAGGAGAATGAATCTTCCGGTACAATCGAAATGAATCAACTGCCGGGCACTGCACAATCTTTTTTATCTAATTACTTTCCGGGACAAACTCCGGAGAAAATAGAAAGAACGAATACCGATCAGGAAAATGCCCCGTTGCTTTATCGTGTTGTTTTTCCCGATGAAGTTAAAGTGGAATTTAGTGAAAATGGAGGATGGAAAAGATTGATGATTCCGGATCAAAAGTTACCCGGGTCCTTAGACTCTCTTTGGGGAAAGATTATTGAATATGTACAGCAACTTTTCCCCGATGATCCGTTTATCGGTATAGAGAATGCCTGTTATGGGGATTGTGTGTTGTTAAGTAGCGGTAAGAAAATAGCGTTCTATTATGACGGAACGTGTATTGGCTATGAAATGGATATAAAAGATGAATCCGGAGTGCCGCAACCTGTACGTGATTTTGTTGCAACGTATTTTCCGGATGGAGTTTTCCAGGCGGTGGTGGAGCACATTCCGAATGAGAATGTTACTGCCGGCTATTCATTCTGGTTGGAGAATGGATTTAGATGTGTGCTGAATGATCGTGGTCAGTGGACAGAAGTGAATGGAGGTACAGAGTTGCTGCCGGTTTCGATTCTGGAGGCTTTACCTGCAAAAGTAACCGAACAATTGCATCGGGATTATCCGGCTGCACAAGTTACTTACATTCGTTTGGAGGGTACCTGTTATACCATTCAGGTCAGCAAGACGGTGTATGTGACTATCGATCCGGAAAACAAACCGATAGTAGTACCTGTGATGCAGGCACAAGCTTTGGCTGAAGAGTACTTTGGCAAACTGCGTTCCATTTCCATCAGTCATCCGCTTCATACGGATGTTTTGAATTTCAAGGTCTGTTTGCCGAACGGATTTAATATGCTTGTCAACGAAGATGCCAGCGAATGGTTGAATATAGATGGGAACGGATTTGCATTTCCTGAAAAGCTGGTAGCATCGCTTCCTGAAAAGATTACCGAATATATTTCGGCACATTCGAACTCCGAAATTACGAGAGTCGATCGTTCGGTTGCAGCTTCATTTTTGGTGGAGTTGACGAATGGTGACGGACTGATGTTTGATTCCCAGGGAGGTTTTCTTGGAAAAGAAAAAATAGAATTGAGCATTTCCGAGAAAACATACAGATATATGCGACATCAATTTCCGGATGACCTCAATATGTATTTCTCTTCTTATAGCATAGAGGGGTGGATTTATAAATTGGGAGACGGATCACAGGTCAGGTTCGATCGGGATGGTAACTTTGTGGAAATGATCGCTGCCGCGAAGTAGCGGTACGGTCTCAACAATGTATTTCAGTTGGAAATACGTTAGAAATTGGCACAGATCACACAGAAGTATATGAATAATTGATGTTTAATGCAGGGTATTGGTATGCCTCTGTGTGATCTTTCAAATATTAAAAAAAGGGTTGGTATATGAATCCGGACATTAAAGTGAGTTCCGGATATCCAACTTCCAGGGATTCTCGATGGTCTTTATCTCTTTTTGTGTAATGAGTGAAGCCATTGTTTGTCCCATTTGTTTGAAGTCGGTAGACAAAGTGGTGATTCCTCCGGCCAATATTTCTTTAAGCGGGGTGTCGTTGTAAGAAATGATTCCAAAGTCTTTCCCCGGTGCGAAATTCTGTAGTTGGGCCTGTTTAAGCAGGTCGACGAGATCCCGGTCATTAACGACCATGAAGGTTTCCCCTTGCCTGATCTCCCTGTTCCGGACGGAGTCGGTATATTCATGCGTGAAATGGTATTCTTCACAGAATGCGCAAAGCCCGTTATAGCGCTCGATCGGTTCTTTTTCTTCTTTCTGAACCATTATGATATGTTCATATTTCTTTAGGTGGGGAAGTCCGTATACCAAGGCTTCGTAGGTGTCTTTTTCAAAATTCTGTGCGACAGAAGAGTATTTTCCGGCCAGTTCGGGATGGAAATGGTCGAGTAAAAAGACACGACCCGATAGGCTTTCCAATAGTGGGGCTATATTAGTGAATTTACCGGGCATCAGAATATAGGTTGTGTATTTATAATTGGCTTCGTTGATCAGAGTTTCAAAAACCTTTCGGTTGTAATTATGAAAATATAGATCTACATTGGCGGTTTTCCTGATGGATGAAATAAATGAATTGTAAAGATCTTCTTTGAATTCATTGAATTCGTTGAAAAGAAGGAATATATTCAGCTTTTGTGCGATGCGGGTCGTCGCTATATAATAACCTACACCCGGAGTCGAATCAATGATTCCTTTTGATTTCAGTTCGCTTAAACCGGTGAATACCGTATCTCTGGATAGATTATAGTTTTTCCTGAATTCGTTGATAGAGAGAATCCAGTCACCTTTCTTATAACTACCGTTATTGATACCGTCTATTACGTGGTTTACTACCTGTTTGTATTTTGATTCGTTCCTTTTCATACTTTTGTTTTTGGTGCTGCAAAGATAGGATAAAAAACGTAAAAGGGTACAGCTACTGTCCGGATATCGTATATGTTTTGTAACATAATAAAAATACATACCAGTTCGTATTAGTTACGATAGGTTTCATTATCTTTGCACTGTTGCTCGGATTATAAAGATTCACAGGCAAAAAAAGGAGCGGAAGAAACAACAAACTAAAAATAAAACAATGAGAACGTACAGATTTATGTTTCCGGTACTACTTGCAATGACTGCAACCGGAAGTTTGACGGCAGGGCCGTCTGATAAAGGGAGCTCCGGTATTCGGTTTCCGGAAGTAAACCAAGTGAAAATAGAAGATACATTCTGGAAACCCAAATTGAATCTTTGGCAGAAAGTAACGGTAAACGATGTTTTCGATAAGTTTGAAGGAAAGCATTTGGAGCATCCGGGAGAATTCTGTAATACGTTCGAAAACTTCGATCGTGTGGCGAAAGGTGAACGCAATATCGGACGGCATGCAGGAGCTCCCTGGTTCGATGGGCTTGTTTACGAGACTATCCGTGGAGTGGCAGACCTGATGGCAAGGCAATCGGATGTGGCTTTGGAAAAACGGGTGGACGGATATATCGATCGGATTGCTGTGGCGCAGGCGGCAATAGAGGAATAATCTCTTAAAAATATTATTTTTATATCAGGCTGTAATTCACCGTTTTACGGTAGTTACAGCCTGATTTGCGCTTAGACGGTTCGTACATTTGACCGCAAAAAATGAGCCAAATAAACGTATTTGTTTTACTCTATGTTTACCCCAAAAATGGCCATGTTTACCCCGTTTACCCCAAAGTTTTCCCCATTGTTTTATCATTAAAATATAGTAGGTATGACAACATTCAAAGCAACGGTAAAAAAGCCAAGATCAGATGGATTCTATACAGTTTACATTAGAGTCACACATCAGCGCAAAACAAGTTACATCAAGACTAACAAGATTATTGATCCGTCTCATATAACCAGTAGTGGTGAGTTAACAGACCCGGTAGTGAATGAATATTGTGCCATAATCATACGCCAATATACAGACAAACTGAATCGTGTTGACGCTACATTTTGGGAACTTAAGGATGTCATAGAATTCCTTCACAAAAATGATGAAGAGACATGCTTCAGTGATTATGCGAGAAAGTTTATTTCGAAGATGGAATCTGAAGGGCATGAACGTAATGCAAAAAACTATAAACTTGCAGTCAATCATTTAGAACGGTATATAGGTACTACCAAAATCATGTTTAGCATTCTTACGACTTCTGTTTTAACACAATGGATTGACACATTGTATAAGACCAGCAGGGCAAAAGAAATGTATCCCACTTGTATCAGACAGATTTTTAAGAAAGCAATCATAGAATTGAATGACGAAGAACGTGGTATTTTGCGTATAAAATACAATCCATGGCTAAAAATTATAATCCCAAAATCAGACAATACACTGAAAAGAGCAATCAGTGCAGAAGCTTGTCGTGAATTCTTTAATCGTCCTCTGCCACAAAGTAAAATGGTATCTCCCCTTCCTGAACTCGGCAGAGATATAGCCCTGCTTTCATTGTGCATGGGTGGTATTAACACGATAGACCTTTACGAACTGAAAAAGAAAGATTATAATAATGGTATTATAGGATATAAGAGAGCGAAAACAAGACATAGTCGTAGGGATGAAGCATACATGGAGATTCGTATTGAACCGTTTATACAGGATACATTTAATAAATATCTATCAACGGACCAGACAGATGAATATCTGTTTAATTTTCATAGTCGTTATAGTAATTCCGATAGTTTTAATGCCAATATAAATATGGGAATCAGGCGAATATGCCAAGATATGGGAATGTCCAAGGAGGAATATTATTGCTTTTATACGTTTCGTCATACCTGGGCAACCATTGCTCAAAACGATTGTGGAGCAAATATGTATGAGGTAGCATTCGGTATGAACCATAGCCATGGATTTAATATAACAAGAGGCTATGTAAAAATAGACTTTACTCCAGCATGGGAACTTAATGCAAAAATCATAGACTTCATATTTTTCAGTAATAAAAACAGTAAACAGAGTTTGGTTCGTAACTTTGAATCACCTGCAGAGAAAATGTTTCGTATTACAAAAAAGATGATGATATATGGAAGAGCATATTTCAAAGGCGAAGTTATTGCCGAAGTTACAGACATAGGTTTTGATACCGTTGATGATGTCATTTCAGCACTTGCCAATCAACTTCCTAATGACATACCCGTTGGATGTAACGTACAGTTCCGATTAACAAACTGTGATTCTCAAAAAGAAGCAGTATATGTCAGAAGCAAAGGCAAGGGATTCTAAATTTGACACATTAAGGGAAAAATCAGTCCATTAATATCTGAACCGTACCGTTTCACACTGGTGCGGTTCTTTTCTATTTGTCCGGTTGATTCCAAGTCATGATTTCACGACCTATAATTATAGCAAAGACAAGTACGATAAGCTTCCATATAATGATGAAAGTTTTCTTGACCAACCAGACTGCAAGACGTATGGCAATCCTAAAAAGCCAGAACACCAGCTTCAGGAACAGCATACCGATAATAAGTACCGGCAGCAGATATATAATCAACAGCAATTCAAACATAGCGTGTAATATTTAGTGTATATAAAACCTGTTTTAGCATATAAATATACTAAAAATCAATGAGATACAGAAATTTGCGCAACACTATTTCTTATTATTCGAGTAAATTTTCTACTGATTATCAGTGTTATATCACCATGATAACGAGGTATCTCCAGACTCTGATTACAGGATTATTCTACCTGAATGTTTTTGCAATACAGTTCAGATAAAATGAGATTTCCCGATAGACATTTCATCAGCAGAATAAGCTACAAGATTTTATTTTCCCTTTTATTGGGATTCCTGTAGCTTAGATAATCTGGTTACTTTTACCATGCTATCATGGTTTCGGGACTACATATTATATTGGGATATAGGTTTTATGAGCGCAATAGTCATCTATACCGTATAACTATATCTTATGTGTTTTTGAAACTTTGGTTTATCCAACCATAGATAACGGAACTTTGTTTACTGATTACTGCGATTTGTATGGTTCTATGATTGAATAATGCTTGTAGCATCTGTTTCAGAACACACTGATATTGGCTTGATAGGTTCTAGAACTCTATACAACAATATTCCACTATGTGGATATTCCAAGACAACCGGATGCTACAGCACATGGTAAGCAGGAATATTCCTCCAAAGAATTGTGTTGTTGATTTCGGTTTGCAACGGCTTTCTCCGGTAAATTTGGGTGTAATAATCATTCCCGGAAGGCATCGTTCTGCTGTGCAGAGTTTTCCAAGCAAGTTGTACTTTTGTGGCCACAAAACTCCGTTTCGTACTCACAAAAGTAACTTGCCGAATGCTGGGGCATCGGAGCGGCTGGCCGCTGTTTCGCATGGCGAAAGATGGTCCGGGAAAACTAACCACCAATGTATCCAAGTATGAAGAATCAGAGAACCAAGTACATCAAGGTCAGAATGACACCGGAAGAAGTACAACAGTTTAAGGAGAAATCTGCCTCCTATTCATCCGTGAGCCATTATATACGCTCTGCACTGGCAGAGTATTCAGATATCGGAACCAAAAGGCAGCTCGAACTGATGAATGAAATGGGTTTGTTTTACCGGAAATATCAGAATGAACTTTCCTGGGCAGGAGGAAACCTTAATCAGTTAGTTAAACGTGCCAATGAGCTTGCGGTAGCCGGGTTACTCGCACCCAGCTATATTCAGGAAGTTCTGTTACCTGTTATTCTTGAAACTCAGGAAACATTGAACCGAATAAAGAAAGACCTTGATTCTCTGACACAGAAAGCTGTCAGAATCTGAGTTATTAGTTACACGGTATTCAATCATTTCTGATATTATTATTGTGTAACCGTAGATTAATGAACTTGAATTATTTCGGTTACTCAGTCACTTAAACCATGATAATTAGAATTCAATATGATAGCAACCATATTACCGGGAAGCACTAACTTCCATTCAGTCGGTTACAATGAACATAAAGTCTCGAAAGGTGTTGCACGGCTTATCGAGATTCAGAATTTCGGTTCACTCGGAACATTTCACAAACCTACCCCAAGTGAACTGGTCGGTTATCTCCAGAAGTACAGTTCACAGAACAGCAGAATCAGGAAACCACAGTTTCATGTGGCCATATCATGCAAGGGACACGAAATGTCGGAAGATGAGTTGCTGGATTTTGCACACCAGTATCTCAAGGAAATGGGATACGGAGAATCCGGTCAGCCGTTGCTTGTTTATTCTCATTATGACACGGAGAATACCCATCTTCATATCATCACTTCGAGAGTGGCACCTAATGGAAGAAAGATTCAGCACAGCCATGAACGCAGACATTCTCAGGAGGTAATAGACCGTATTCTTGGTAACGACAGGAAGAAGAAAACGGAAGATGACATTAATTTGGCCAAGCTATACACGTTCTCTTCATTTGCCCAGTTCAAGGCAATTATGGTTTCCATGGGATATGAAGTCTATCAGAAAGATGGGAATGTACTCGTCAAGCATGGTGGAAAGGTTCAGAAGGAAATCCCTTCTTCAGAAATAGAAAGTCTTTTCAAGAGCGGTTATCGGGAAAGGACACGTTGCCGTCAGCTCAGAAGTATATTAAAGAAATACCGTGACGTAAGTTCCAACAAGGAGGAACTGCAGAAGGAACTGAAAACGAAGTTCGGTATTGACATTGTGTTCTTCGGCAAGAAGGATGCACCATATGGGTATATGCTCGTTGATCATGCAAACAATACCATCATTAATGGTGCAAGGGTGCTGGCTGTAGAGGAACTTCTGGACTTCGCTACTCCTGAAGAGCGGTTCAAGCGGATTGAGGACTATATTGACCGGTTACTTACACTAAATCCGAATATTACCCAGAGTGAAATATACCATAAAATCAGGAAGCAGCGTGCCTATATCAAGAAAGGCATCATCTATTTTGATGGCCAAAGCCGTCCGTTAAAACCTTTTATGGCAGAAGCAATTGACCGTAATAACCGTATAGCTATGGTAGAAATGTTCAATCCGGCTACTGAGGCTGAACGGGATTTGCTTTGTAAAATTTTTAAGGTTCCCCGGAAAGATCTGGTAGATATATCTCCGGAAAGAACACACTACTACACAGATGCTGTAAACCGTCTGCGTGAGATATTCAATGATGAAAATGTTTCCTCTGTCAGAAACCGAATACATGAAGAGGGCTTCACCATCCGTCAGGAAGAGGATGCAACTTACGCCATCAATTTCAAACAGCATATTATTATAAATCTTACTGAGGAAAACTTCAATCTTCAACGGTTAAAGAAACAGCCAATGAAGCAAATTGAACGGCATAAACACCAGCAATCAACAAAGCATACTTCACACTTCTCAGGCAAAGCCAAGCTGCGTGATGCAGGTGGTGGCAGTCATAGCGAGAAACGTGAGTGGGAAGTTGGTCAAAAAGGTAACTATGATAATGTTGATGATGAACGTTCAATTAAAAGATAAGTTTAAATGTGCATTTTACTATTCCATACAAATTGTTTAGATAAGGAAATATATAGCTTATAATTATTGGATTAATCTAAAAGAACGAATATTATAACATTCTATATCTGTTTAATAATTAAGGTTTTTAGTATCTTTGTGAGAGATTAAATATTAAGCTAAGATTTGCATGGATAGAACCGATTTTATAGAGAACAGAATTGACGTTATTAAAAATATATATACACTTTACTCTTATGCAAAAAGTTCGATGGTCGACAATAAAGAATGGGCTTTACAACGATTTAAGCAAGGTAAATGGTATATCGTTGAAGTATTTGGTAACACCTTATTTTTTGCTCCAAGTCGTTTTGTTGGTTACAAAGACAATACGATAGAGAAGCACAAATTAAATCATGGAGATGGAACACAAACGAACAGTAAATTTCATGAGCTAAAATTATATAAGGAAGCATCTGATGTTTTTCTTACTCAACAATTTGAGCACTTCATGATAACCTTAGGAATAGAGAAAGATACCGCTAAATTCTTAATTCCTTATAATTATGAAATTAGTGATTTGAAGAAGCCAAGAAAATGCTATTTCATTTGTCCAACTCATTGTAAAGGACAAAAAGAAAATGCATGGAAAAGTTTTCTTTCTAAAAACATAATGGCTATAGGATGGAAACATACTGATTATACTAATTATTCCATTGAGGAGATAATAAACGATTATACTGATGACCATACAGCCATAGAACCTTTTAAAAATATAAAGGATATAAAAGAAGGAGATATTGTTTGCTGTACAAATAATAATTTTGGTCTATGGGGTATTGGGATTGCCTTATCTCAATATAAGTTTTATAAGGATATTCATTATGCTGGAATAGATGAAGACGGTAATGATTCTTATTATTCCCATTATATTGATGTGGCATGGATATGTTTTAAAGACAATGGATATATACCTGCTAAAGAACTACATATCCTATCTCCTGAAAAGATGTGGCAACCTTACGGAACTCTTAATTTAAAAGAAGAAATTCCACAGTATATCTCAAATTATTTATTAAAAAATACAGAAACTGATATGGAACAAAATAGCAAATTAGAAAAGTATATAAAAATCTTAGAAGCAAATAAGAATATTATTCTTACTGGTGCACCAGGTACAGGAAAAACACATTTAGCAAAAGCAATAGCAAACACAATGGATGCAGAATATGACTTTGTTCAATTTCATCCATCTTATGATTATACTGATTTTGTTGAAGGATTACGACCACTACCACCTGACAATAATGGAAATATTGGGTTTAAGCGAGTTAATGGTGTATTCAAAGAGTTTTGTAAACGAGCAATTCAATATACCCAAAAACAGAGCATTTTAAGTGATGATAATAAAATAGCTAAATCATTTGATGAAGCATATAACATTCTAATTGAAAATATAAAACATAACAATATTGTTTTATATTCCGACTTTAGAAATAGTAAAAAGGTTTTACAGGTTGAAATCAAAGAACAATCTGGTTCTGACAAATATCGTGAAATAATTCGATTCTATAAAACCAATAAGTTTCAGAATGCTCAAATTGACTATTTACAAAAAATATACACTTATTATGTTTCTAAAAAGCAATATAATATCCAACAGGAAGGAAATGATCAATTTGTAAACATTATAGGTAATACTTTGGATTATTCTTATTATAGAGGAATCGTACAAGGTCTTTTAGATTTAACTTGTAGAAATTCTAAGAATGAGGATTCAGAGTGTAATTATGATCTGTTTAAGCAATGCTACAACAATTTGATAAATGATATTCAAAATGGAGTAGTTAAAACGATAAAATTAAAAACAGGAATACAAAGTACTGACCTAAGCATTACTTCTAACAATTCCATAAAATGGCAACGCCGAACAAATGAGGAAAATGGTTCCGATAATGTTGTAACTATAGATAGGCTGTTAAAGCTTTATTCAAAATATCCAACAATAGATGAAGTTGATAATATGGATAGAATCAATGAAACTATTAGAGAAATTATAGGAGGGGCTAATACGACTTATTATTGGGCTATTTTACGAGAAGTTGTATATAGAATGACTTTAGAGTCTAATAAAAAGACACAAGGCTTAACAATTAATAAATCTTATGTTTTCATAATTGATGAAATTAATCGTGGAGAAATTTCAAAGATATTTGGTGAATTATTTTTTAGCATAGATCCCGGCTATCGTGGTATAAGAGGAAAGGTAAAAACTCAATATCAGAATATGATAACCGACAAATCTGATCCATTTTATGAAGGTTTCTATGTGCCTGAAAATGTCTATATCATAGGAACAATGAATGATATAGACCGTAGTGTTGAAAGTATGGATTTTGCCATGCGCCGACGTTTTGCCTGGCAAGAAATAAAAGCTGAAGAAAACACTGGAATGTTGGACAATCTTCAAGAAATGAAAGATGAAGTTATTGAAATAATGAAACGTCTGAATAATACTATATGGGATGAAACTACCAATACAGGTATTGAAGGGCTAAATGCTGCATATCATATTGGTGGTTCTTATTTTAGTAAACTACAGCTTTATCTGAACGAAGATCACACCAACAAGAAAGCTGCCTACATACATCTTTGGGAGAATCACTTAAAAGGGGTCCTTTCAGAATATTTAAGAGGTATGCCGAATGCTATGGAGAGTATGAAAAAATTGGAGAATATGTATTTTAAAGGAGATCTAGATGCTGATATTGAGGGATAATACAAAATATTCATCGACTTCTGATAACCTTGAAAAATATCTGTCATTACAGAATATTGCCAACAGAAACGTTTCAGAACTGTTAGATGATAAAGACAATGACTTGCTAATATATCCACATTCATTTTATCAATGTGAGGATGAGACAGGTAAACAGCCTCTATTGTTGCTACAGACTCATTGGAAGGAGAAAAAATGTACTAAAGTTATGCTTGAAACAGGGAATATGGCAGGTTTTATAGGGTTTAATGGATTATCTCTTTCCATACATTCCCGTTTCTCCCAAGATTCAAAAGAAGATTTCTTCTTACATTATATGCTTAGCAAGGTTTTTTGTATTAATGTGTTGAATCTATCGCATGGTACGAGTGATGAACAACTATTCAATTTCCTTTTATATATGTTTCCAAAGTTTCTAAATGAAGCATTATCACAAGGTTTATACAAGGAATACAAGCGGAATGAATATAATGATGCCAATGTACGAGGTACAATAGACATCAACAGACATTTAAGGTCAAACATGCCTTTCAACGGACGTGTTGCTTATCGAACACGTGAATTCAGCCATGATAATCATGTTACTGAATTGATACGACATACTATTGATTATATCAGTAAGAGTAGATTTGGTAGAACATTGCTGGAAAATGATAGCGAGACACGTACAAGTGTTACTCAGATTATATCTGCAACACCCAATTACTGCAGACAAGAAAGAGAAAGTATAGTTAAAAGTAATTTGAAGGTAATTAACCATCCATATTATTCTCGCTATACACCTCTACAGAAACTTTGCCTACGGATATTACGACATGAAAAGATTAAATATGGAGAGATGAAAAATAAAATACACGGCATTTTATTCGATGTTTCATATTTATGGGAAGAATATCTTGCTACTATATTAACAAAACAGGGATTCCAACATCCAAATAACAGAAAAGGTCTGGGATGTATTTACCTGGCAGAATATAATCGCCTTCCCAGATATCCTGATTATTATAGGGAATATGATCGTCTCATTGTTGATGCAAAATATAAAAAAGATACAAATCGGGATGATATTCATCAAATGATAACTTATATGTATCAGATGAAAGGGAAACGGGGAATTTTTATACAACCTGGTGATAAGGAGTATCAAAAGGAAACTTTCCATTTATTGGGATATGGTTATGATGAAAGTGCAGAACTTCAATCATATATATATCCAATATCTAGGATAACAGACAACTATAAGTCTTTTGTTTCTGAAATGTTGAAATCAGAAGAATCATTAAAAACAAGATTCAAACAGAATCTTGAATCTTATGAATAAAGATAGCTATTGGATTTATTATCATAATAAAACTGATGTATTTGTAAAAGTTATAAAGACGAGTGTTTTTTATAATCTCAAAAGGTTGCAGCTAAGAAGGACTCTTTGCTGTAACCTTTTTTGTTGAAGTAACCATAATTCCTACATACTTACTATACGCTGTACTTTAGTTTATCCAACCAGATTCACAATTGTGTTGTACATTTCTTATCTGTTGACTTTGGTTTATACATTTATCTCAAAATAAATCAACACTTGAAATGATACAGACTCCGGTTATAGTGACATTTGCCAATCAGAAGGGAGGTGTAGGAAAAACTACCCTTTGTGTAACCTTTGCTAACTATCTAGTGACAAAGGGTGTGAGAGTTGTGGTCATAGACTGCGACTTCCAGCACTCCATTATGAAGTGCCGAAAGGCTGACATCAGAAAATACGGCGAGCAGGAAATGCCATACGAGGTATGGGCATACGAAGCCAATGACAAGGCGATGATGACTTCCCTTATGGAAAAGCTTCACAATGATCCAGAAATAGACGTTGTTCTGATGGACACACCGAGCAGTCTGAAAGCAGAAGGGTTGATACCCATGTTCGTCAACTCGGATATCATTATTGTTCCATTTCATTATGACCTAGTAACCGTTCCGTCCACGGCCAGTTTCCTCATGTTTGTTGACCGGCTGAAAAAGGCTGTCGGTGAAAGGATGAAAGCCAGACTCTTCATCATTCCCAATCTGAATGACGGAAGAATCGGCAAGCGTTCCGAACTGCTTATCTGGGACAATGCAAGGGATACCTTCTCCAACTATGGATATGTCACTGCGAAGATTCCCAAACGTGCGGATATGGAACGGTTCAGCACTATGGCGGCACTTGATATGCAGGCCGTTATCGTTACATCGGTCTTTGACAATGTCTATCAGAGTATCTTCGATACACTTCAACCGATAAGGGAAAAAGAACTCAAAGGCATACAGCTGACGGAAAATCTGAATCCCAAATCTAAGAAGAAAAAGAAGGCACAGCCGTCTGATGAAGCATCAAATGACAATACCGGCCAATCAGAAACCAGTCCTTCAGAAAATGGCAACTGCAATCAGAATAAAGAACCAGAATAATCAGTAAACTTCAATAACCATAGCACTATGAGTAAGGATATACCGGAAATAGATGACCTGACAAGAGGCATCAATGATTCAGAACTTATATTGACGCAAGATTCCGTAGAAACCCAGGTTGAGCAAAAGGAAAATAATAACGAAGCACAGGAAAAGGATACTGCTGTTTCCCTCTCGGATACAGGATGCTGGGATGACTTCATGGAATTCCTTCAATCGGACGGTTCGGGAACGGACAAAACAGAAAGGCTCGTCTGCAAACTCGACCGTGACCTTGCAGATTCACTTGATGACTGCGATATACATGGCAGATGCCGCTCTGACCTGGTGAATGCCATCGTAAGGGCGTTCTTCAAGTCCTACCTGCCACGTCTGGCAGAATACAGAAGGGAAAAGAAATCTTTGTTTAACAGCTATAATCTGTAGGATATGAAAAAAACAGACTGGACTGACAGGATGCTGGCCGCTCTTGTCGAGCTGTATCCGGTAGAGACCACAGCCTATACCGCTGCCGTTCTCAACCTTAGCGAATCGACCGTCAAGCTGAAAGCCCGTGAACTTGGACTTGTAAAAATGGCCAAATCCAGATGGATGGAGCGTGCCGACTATATCAGAAACCACTTTCAGGAGTGTTCCTTCTCTGAGATAGGGAAAGCTCTCGGCATTACACGGATGAGTGTCGGACGCATAGCCGCTGCACTCGGACTGAAACGCAGCAGTGAAGAGAAACACCTGATTTCCTCACGTATCCGTACCCAGATGGTAAAGAGGGAAAGACGGCGTATCGTCTTCGGACTGGAACCCATAACCGGTATCCGTGTCATTTCAAACAGGGCAAAGGTAAGGGTGCGCTCAAACATGAAGTCAAACGGATACATCATCAGTGAGGAACATAACGTGATTTATTATACCGGCACTACGGAACGCAGGGAACGTCTGGAAAGCCGGGGTATCAGACTGGGACTGCATATCCTTCCGCTTCCGGAGGACAGTTCCGTTCTTTCATCCAACATCATATTACAACAGCCATGCAGTACGGACAGATAGTATTCCTTCTCTTCGTAGCAATGGTATTCTACTATGCGGCAATGATTTTCATGGACTTCCAGAGGGCAAAGGCCGCACAGAATGCCGAGCAGGACAGCCATAAAGAAGAGGACATAGACATATCGGAAGAGGCACAAAGTTTCAGGCCGATAAGGGTAAACCGGGATGAACCTGAATCCAAAGAAGAGAATCAGGAAGAGAATAATACAGGGAATCCCGGACCTGAGAATGAAAATACTGATTCTGACGGTACAGAGAAATCTGCATCCAAATCAGAATCTTCCAGACACGTTTACCGGGAGGCCATCATGACTGACGGCATTCTGGTAGAGAATATCATTCAGGAAATAAACAGACTGGCAGAGACCGGTACCAGTGACCTCGGTGCCGTTATTTTCAGCTGTGAAAATGCCTGATATATATACCGTTCCTTTAGTGACATCTGTTTCTTTGGCGATGAAATCCTTTAACATTATACAGAAATGCAGATAATAAAGAAAAATGCCCGGAATCTTACGGAGCGTTTCATCGGTTCAAGTTTTGGACAGAAGTGTGTGATGGTGGCCATTGCACTGATTATTTCCACATCAAACGTAATGGCAGGAAGCAAGGGTGCAGCTGGTTTTACCAAGGCCACTCAGGAAGTCAGTTCCTATCAGACTCCGGTATCGAACCTGATGAAGGCCATTGCTGCCGTTATCGTTCTGGTCGGTGCCTTCAACGTCTATTTCAAGATGCAGAACGGAGACCAGGACGTGAAGAAGACCATCATGCTTACCATCGGAGGCTGTATCGCATTCATCGCACTTTCGGAAGCTCTTCCGCTGTTCTTCCAGTAATCCTATCCCGGCATGACAATGAATCAGGAAGGATACCCTGTGTTCAAGGGATTGCAGAAGCCGCTGGAGTTTATGGGCATACGTGGCCGTTTCCTCACTCTGGCAGCGGCAGCCATAGGCGTATCATTCGTAGGCTTTATCGGTTTCTCAATCGCCTTGGGAAAGGTTGCAGGATTCATAGCCATGATGGTCATGGCACTGGTGGGACTGATAACAATCTACATCAAACAGCGTGGAGGACTCCACAACAAGAAGAGGTCAAGAGGCATCTATATCTACAGAAGCCTGAGAAAAGAACAGTAAATCACTTTATACAGTATGGCACACAAAAGGAAAAGAATATTTGACGGACTCTATGCGCAGCTGGAGGAGACGGACGGCAATGTCGTGCTGTTCTCGGCCAGAGGCGAGCCGTCCGTTATCTTTGAGATAACAAATCCGGTCCAGCAACTCTGTACGGATGCGCAGCAGTACATGCTGTTTCATGACGTGCTATCCAATATCCTTCAGACTATCGGTGAGGGATATGCACTGCAGAAGCAGGATATTCTGTGCAGACAGGCATATCACCATGACGTGCCGGATGATGCGGAGTTCCTGACAAGAAGTTATTTCAGGTACTTCGAGGGAAGGGAGTTCACAGAGATAAGGACTTTTCTTATCCTTACCCAGGAGGCTCAAAGAAGCCAGTTCATCCAGTACGACCCGAAGAGATGGCTCGACTTCCATTCCAAGGTATCAAAGACGGATGATATTCTGACGGAGAAGCATATCCGGCACAGAAAGCTCGGCAAGGAGGAAGTCAGCGAGTACTGCCACCGTTTCATGGCATTCCAGTTCCGGCACGGACCCTTCTCGATGACCAACTTCAAGGCTTCGGACGAATATCTCAGGACAGGTGACCGGATTATCCGTTCCTATCCGCTGGTGGATATTGACGAGATAAACCTACCTTCCATGGTAAAGCCGTACACGCAGATGAACATCAACGGCTACGGTATCGCAACCGACATGCTTTCTTTCCTTACCGGCGTCCCCTACTCGGACTGTGTGGTGTTCAACCAGGTCATTCAGATACCGGGACAGAGGAAGCTGTTGCGCAAGCTCCAGGCCAAGGCGAAGCGTCACGGTTCCATGCCGGACCCGAGCAACCGTATTGCCAGGGCTGACATTGAGGAAGTGCTGGACAGGCTGGCCGTTGACAGTACCATGCTTGTGTACTGCAACTTCAACATTCTGGTGAGCTGTCCGCCTGACAAGGTTACTCCGGTAACTTCCTTTCTGGAGACCAAACTGTACGAGTGCGGCATCATGCCGTCAAGAACAGCCTACAACCAGCTGGAGCTTTTCATGGACTGTTTTCCCGGTAACGGCTATGCATTCAACCCGGACTATGACCTGTTCCTGACACTTTCGGATGCTGCCCTGTGCTTTTTCTTCAAGGAGCATCTGAAGGAGTCTGAGGATACACCGCTGACCACATACTACACCGACCGTCAGGGACTGCCTGTCTGTATCGACATTACAGGCAAGGAAGGCAAGAAGAAAATGACGGACAATGCCAACTTCTTCTGTATCGGTCCTTCCGGTTCCGGCAAGTCCTTCCACATGAACAGTGTGGTACGCCAGCTGCTGGAACAGAATACGGATGTGGTCATGGTGGATACGGGTGATTCATACGAAGGAATATGCGGATATTACAAGGGTACATACATAGCCTACTCGAAGGAGAAGCCCATTTCCATGAATCCGTTCAAGGTCACGAAGGAGGAATATGAACTTAACTTCGGTGAAAAGAAGAACTTCCTCAAATCGCTGATATTCCTGATATTCAAGGGAAACGCATTTCCAACAAAGATTGAGGACATGCTGATAAACCAGACCATCGTGGAATATTACGAGGCCTATTTCAATCCGTTTGAAAAGTTCAGCGACAGTGAGCGTGAGGCACTGAGGCAGAAACTGCTGGTCGCCGCCAAGATGGAGGATGACTATGAACAGTACACGCACAGCATGGAGGACATCAACAGGCAGATAAATACGGAAGAGGTTCAGGAGAAGGCTGAAAGCCGTGCCCTGCTGCTGCCTTCCGAAGTACGCCGTCTGAAGCTTATCCGACAGTGCCGTTCACTGACAGCTCTGATAAATGATGAAGCGGCTACAGAATCGGAAAAGGAACGTGCACTTGCCATCATAGAAAAATATAAAAGGGAACTTTATAACAATTCCATGCTGATTAAGATAGACAGGCAGATTGACCACATGGAGGAACAGAAGCGCAGGCTGAAGGTTCAGGAACTCTCATTCAATTCCTATTATGAGTTTGCTCTTGAACGCATTCCACAGATTACACAGCTGGAGAAAATCAGTTTCAATATACATGACTTTGCGGCCATACTGAAACAGTTCTACCGTGGCGGCGAGCTGGAGATGACGCTGAACTCCGACCTGGACATTAACCTGTTTGACGAGCGTTTCATTGTATTCGAGATTGACAAGATAAAGGATGATCCGGTGCTTTTCCCGATTGTAGTGCTGATTATCATGGACGTGTTCCTGCAGAAGATGCGTATCAAGAAGGGACGGAAGGCTCTTATAATTGAAGAGGCATGGAAGGCAATCGCTTCACCTACCATGGCGGAATATATAAAGTATTTGTATAAGACCGTCCGGAAGTTCCATGGAATAGCCGGTGTGGTCACACAGGAACTTAATGACGTGATTGATTCTCCTATCGTGAAGGAGGCCATCATCAACAACTCGGATGTGAAGATTCTGCTTGACCAGACCAAGTTCAAGGACAGGTATGAGGATATTGCAGCCATTATGGGACTCACAGATATACAGCGTCAGCAGATATTCACCATCAATGCACTGAACAACCATGAGGGAAGAAGCTACTTCAAGGAGGTGTGGATTTGCCGGGGACAGCACTCGGATGTGTACGGTGTGGAGGAAGCACCTGAATGTTACTGGGCATACACTACAGAACGTACCGAGAAGGAGGCACTGAAGATTTATCTTGCCTGGTACGGTACGCTGCAGGAGGCCATCACCCGTATCGAGGAAGACCGCAAGGCAGATGGAGGACTTCTGTATCTGGAGTTTGCAAGAAAAGTCAACCAACATCAAAAAGTTATGTCACTATGGTAAGAACAGTATTAAGAATCATATCGGTTATAATGGTTTCTGCATTTGTCTGTATTAATGCACATGCTGCCTGGAGAATCGTATTCGACCGCAACTGCCTGAAGATTGTCCTGGCCAATACCGCTTCACAGAAGCTTATCGAGGAACAGCATAACCAGCGTGTAGATACCATCGCTGCCAAGAAACAGAAGGTGGAACTCTATACGGTAAGCATGGCTACCATGAAGGAACTATACAAGCTGAGTATGGAGAACATATCCGGTTTCGGGACTGAAAGTCTTTATTATAAGGAAATAGGCCTGTGTGCTCTGGATATTCTGCGAAATGTTCCGGTACTTGTCAGTACGGTAAACAAGGCCAAATTTTCAAACAAGCTGCTCTGTCTGAACGAACTCGGCAACCTTGTAGCGGAAACCCAGCAGCTGGTCGGCAACTTCGTCAATATCGTGAACAATGCCAGGATTCCCAATCCGTTGCAGGGACAGGCAACTGCCGAAAAAAAGGATGACGGTTACAACCTGCTTGACAGGTATGAAAGGCTGACACTGGCCAACAGCATCTATACTGACCTGAACAGGATACGCTACAAGGTGGAAGGGATGGTTCTGATGGCACAATATGCCACTGCAAACGACCTCTTCTTTGCCATAGATCCTGAAGGATGGGCAAATGTGATGACCATGAAGAATCATGTGGGAAATCTTGTACAGGACTGGAACGGCCTGGTTGCTTCAAATTATTAACCTTTCATATATCTCTGTCATGAAACTCAGGAATATAAGTATCATATCAGCCGGTATTATAATGCTGTTGATGCCTGTAAAGGCGTCCGCTTTCATAATACCCAAAGACCTGCCGACCATCGAAGCACTCATTGCCCTGCACAAGGCCATAAAGAAGGACGAGGACAAGGCACTGACAAGGGTGGCCACAAGCTATGGCGAGCAGTCGCTCATTGAGAAGGGTGCGGAAAAGTTCAATGATGTCAGGACCACTCTGGATACAAGGCTGAACAATGCCTATTCGTATCTGGTACTGGCCGGTGCCATTTCTTCAACGGCCAACTCACTGTATCAGCTGGTAACGGAATACAAGGACTTTACCGGTAATACTTTCAGCCATGTATCGAAGAAGCCTTTCGTGGCATGGTATTATGCCGATGCCAACGTGGCAATATCAAGGGAGATACAGCACTGCTACAGACTGTATGCATCCGTGGCCGCTTCGGGTATAAACCTGATGAAGGCTTCAATGGATGAGAAGCTGAATCTGGTAATGACACTGAAGGCTTCAATCGACAGGGCAAGGTACATAATAGATAATGCCAACCTGTACTGTTTCCTTGTCACGGACTGCGGATGGAAGCCGGACTATATCTGGGAGATACTGAACTCCAATGTGAAGAATGAGATAGCTGAGCGTGTAATCAACAAATGGAATCAGGGATATGCAGGTTAGAAGAATATTTACAATAATCATGTGTCTGGCTGTATCATGTATCATATTTACATCCAATGCCCAAAGCATAGTCAGTGACAGTGAAAAGCAGAAGCAGTGGAAGTCAATGGAGAACGGTCCATGGGATTTCGCTCCGGACTGGTATTACTTTTTCCTGCATAAGAAATACTCAGGTGCGGAAATGTACTGGAAATGGGACTGGTTCAACTCCGGATTCCGTGTCCGTTTCAAGGAACCAAAGTCTGATGTGAAACGTATCATGCCGGTGCGTGTGACTGCCGAAGAGACGCAGAGGCAGAAAATCAGGAAAGTGGAGAGTGAGCGCAAATATATCGAGGAACTGTATAAGGAAGAACTGGCAAGGGAGGCTGACAGAAATGTTGACCTGATGTATGCCACCTACAAGGACGAGTTCAACCGTATGCAGGACTGTATCACGGACGGACTGCTCTATTGTATGCAGAAGAGTGACGGCAAGCTCCGCTATCAGGTGGACGAGCTGAGCCGCCAGAATGAAATACTCTGTGCGGATATAGCCTATATACACAAAACCGGTGTCGGCTATGGACTGGAGAACGCCAAGCGGCAGAAGGCATACGAGGAAGCCAAATCCAGGATGGCAGAGCTGGTCAACAGGACTGCACACCTTTGTGCCGTTGCCGCTACGCATTATTGAAAAACAAGTAAAAACAAATAACATTTTAAGATATGGATTTATTGTTTATTCCGCTGACAATAGGACTTCCGGCCATTGACGAAAGTCTGGAAAAGCTGCTGACGGCCATGGAGACATTTCCCAATGTGGCCGTTCTCGGTGATGCCGTTTCAATGGCAAAGGCTCTCGGTCTGTGCCTGGCCCTGTGTGTCGGTTCATACGAATGCTGGATGATGATGCTCGGAAGGCGTGGCATGGATGTCATGAAGCTGTTGCGCATCATCGGCATTTCCCTGTGTATTTCATCCTCTTCATGGATATGCTCGGCTCTGCAGGTTCCGGGAAAGAGTCTGGAGTCCGCTACATGGGCTATGGCCAAGGCAAAGAACAAGGAAGTGGCTGCCTTCGAGCTGAAGGTGGCACAGAAACAGAGTGAATATCTTGACAGGTTGAGAACCGTGCAGGATTCCATAGCCACGGCAAAGCAGGTGGCCGAAATAGGTCAGGATGCTGCCTGGTGGGACAAGCTGATATATAATGTGGAGAATCTGGGCTCGACCATCAACAACTACGCCCAAAGGGCTGCCGTGGCGGCTGAGACGAAGGTCAGTGAATGGATAAACGATGTAATACGCTTTGTCGGGGAACTGATTTTCCAGATGTCGTATTACGGGATGCTCGTGGCACAGAGGATTTTCATGGCCATCATGATGATATTCTGTCCGATCATGTTTGCTCTCTCGCTGGCACCGCCATGGAACTCGGCCTGGAGCCAGTGGATGTCCAAGTTCCTTTCCCTCTCGTTATGGGGATTCGTTACCTATATGTGCATCTATTATATAGACTTCATCCTTCTTTATAACCTCCAGCAGGATCTGGTGGCATACGACCATCTGCTGCACGGCTCGGTCAACTCATGGGAACAGATTGGCGCACTGGGACTGCAGGGAATAGGCTCCAACTGTATGTATGCCATGGGTATGCTCGTGGGTGCCTATATCATACGCTTCGTTCCTGAAGTGGCATCATGGCTGATTCCGGGAGGTGTAAGCTCGGGTACGGGTTCCGTTGCCGGTTCGGCTGCAATGGGCATCACTTCGGCTGCAGGTGCTATGGCCGGAGGTGCGGCAGGTTCAACCATGAAGGGAGCCGGTTCGGCTGTCAAGTCATTAGTCAAATAACTTCAAATCTTTTTACAATATGCTTATTGAATCCCTTGCACAGAAAACCAGACTGGCCATGATGACAGTATTTGCGGTAATCGGAGGCTGCACCGTCATCTGTGCCTTTACGGTCTGGTGCTGCATTTCTTTGGTCAATGAGGAAAGGCAGCAGATTTATGTACTTGACGGAGACATTCCGTTTCTTGCCGAGCGTGCACGGCTGGAAGCCAACTTCACCATGGAGGCCAAGGCGCACATACAGCTGTTCCACCAGTATTTCTTCAACCTGCCGCCCGACAACGACTATATCAAATGGACGGTAGGGAAAGCAATGTATATGGCTGACGGAACTGCACTGAAACAGAAACAGGCCATGGACGAGAACGGTTTCTACTCGGACATCATTTCCTCTTCGGCTGTCTGCACCATCATGTGCGACTCCATTCAGTTTGACGAACATGAACGGAAGTTTACCTATTACGGTACGCAACTTATCAAGCGCAGGACCAGAGACATCAGACGCTCGATGGTGACAACAGGTTACATCGAGTCCGTACCGAGGACAAGGAACAATCCCCACGGTCTGCTCATTACCGGCTGGAGGACTCTTGAAAACAAGGATTTGGACTATTGATATACTGATATTATGAAATCATTCAGAAAAAAGATACAGGAAAGCCGTCTGAAAACGCATCTGCTTGTCAGGTCGTGGTTGCAGCCCAAACTGGGTGTCATCGGAACAAGATACCGTCTGGCCGCAAGAATCAGACTGGCCAACAGATGTGCGGCTAAACATCCGAAAACGACATTCGCAGGTGTAGTGGGAACGCTGCTTCTGCTACTTGTAGGTACCGTAGCCATAGATTCCGGCAACGGGAAACAGAGTGAGCCGGATGTCAGTTCGATAGCCGCAATGGAACCGGTGTTTCAGGGATTCCGTACCATCCAGGCAAACAAGGACATTCACCGCAGTGTATTGACGGACATGACGGTGAAGGGACAGTTACTGCGTCATGAACTGGACTCCATGATTGCCATACCTGTAAAGAGCCGTGAGGATTCCTTGCGGATCATCCTCAAATACCGGCAGCTGGAAAATATAGTCAAATCCATTAAAAACAATGATAACCCATGATTAAGATTAATTTCAAACAGCCCAAGTATATCTTTCCGCTGGTCATATTCGTTCCGCTGTGCGCACTGGTATACTTTGTGATGCAGACCTTCTCCGGTGGTGAGGAGACTGCCGGAACGGTAGCTACAGACCGTATCAACATGGAGCTTCCCCAGGCCAATGCCGAGGAAGCCGGAGACAAGATGTATGAGATGTCCAGACGTTTCGGTGACGAGGATGCCTTCACAGCCGTAAGCGGTATCGGGGAGGAAGAACAGAAGAAGGAGGAACTGGAACACGGCTACAGCGAGGAAGAGCTGAACCGTCTGGATGCAGCTGAAGCTGAAAGACAGCGACAGCAGAGGGAACTTGAAGAACTGGAGCGTTCCCTTGCCGAATCAAGAAAGCATATCAATGCATATGCTTACGGAAACGGTCCTTCGGGAAACAGTGAAACGGGTTACGGAGGTATGGGCTATTCCTCACAGGACGAGTTTGCACGTGACCTTGAAGAGATTCAGCGGAGGAGCTATGAACGGCAGAAGGCCATTGAAAGCGGACTGGGTATCAAAGACCCGGAAGCAGAGGAAGCGGAAAGAAAGCACAGGGCTGATTCCATAGCTAAAGTGCATCAGGAGGAAAGGGAACGCAACCGTCCGAGTCTGGTAATCAAGTCTGATGACACCAATGCCGACAGGTTCAATACGGTTACTGCTCCGGATGAATTTGCCGAGAACAAGCTGATACGTGCCATGATTGACCAGACTACAAAGGCGCATGAAGGTACACGTCTGCGGTTCAAGCTTCTGGATGATGTGACGGTAAGCGGCACAAAGCTGAAAAAGGGTACTTACCTCTATGGAACGGTAACAGGTTTCGGACAGCAGCGTGTCAGGGCTTCCATAACCAGTATTCTTGTCGGCGACAGGTTCATCAAGGTTAAGCTTTCTGTTTTTGACAATGACGGTATGGAAGGCTTCTATGTTCCTGAATCGGCTTTCCGTGATTTCATGAAGGATGCAGGTTCCAATACGGTACAGCAGAATATCAGTTTTGAATCCAGTGACGGTTACGGTACCGGTATTTCTACGGAGGCCATTGCCCTCCAGTCACTGCAGAATATGTATAACTCTGCAACTTCTGCCATATCTTCCAATATCAGAAAGAACAAGGCGAAAATCAAATACAATACCATTGTTTATCTGATAAACTCGGAGGATGCACGCTGATATATCTGAATACAGCAAAGAAAATTATAGTAACATTTTAATATTTCAATATGAAAACCAGAATTATTCTGATAATATGCCTTATCACAGGCATAGCCGTACATCTGTCGGCCAACGAGAAGATATACATCAACCGGGAAGTGACCACGCACATTGTCATGCCCGAGAATATCAAAATGGTTGATATTTCTACAACAAGAATTATAGGCAACCAGTGTACAGACAATATCGTCCGCATCAAGCCTTATCTGGAGAATGATTCCATATCGTCTGAAGGTTACAGCGAAAACGAGCTTCTGGGTACACTCACCATTATCGGTGAGCGTCATATTGCCCAGTATGACATCCTCTATACCGAATCACCCGAATATGCTTCTACTATCTACAATGTATCCTACAATGAGACACAGTCCTATATCAATCCGGAGGTTTCCATGCCGATGGCCGAGATTGCACGATATGCCTGGGCTGTCTATGGAAGCAGGAGAAAATTCAACCAGATTGTATCAGACAAAAACGGAATCAGGGCATACATCAACAATATCTATTCCATCGGTGACTATTTCTTTCTGGACTATACGCTGAAGAACAAGACCAGGATTGCATACGACATTGAGGAGATAAGGGTAAAACTTACTGACAAAAAGGAGACAAAGGCAACCAACTCACAGACCATAGAGCTTACTCCTGTATTTTCCATGAACAACACACGTAAGTTCAGGAAGGACTACAGGAACGTGCTTGTGATTCCGAAACTGACTTTCCCTGAAGAGAAGGTGCTCCGTCTGGAGATTTCCGAGAACCAGATTAGCGGACGTGTGGTGGTACTCACCATCGAGTATGAGGACATTCTCAATGCGGACGGTTTCGACTCGGATATTCTGAACGATGCCGATTATTACCCCTACTATTATATTGATCATTCCATAAAAAGATAGGCCATGAAGAAGATTCTGTTCATTCTGTTTTGCTCGGTTGCATCCATCGGTGCATCGGCACAGACCGGAAAGGTTTCCGTCAATGCCGGATTCCTTTTTCCAAGTACGCTGAATGCCACTTTGGGTTATGAGTATCCGCTTTCATACGGAAATGCGGTCGAAGTATATGGTGAGGTCGGGAATCACTGGCAGAAGCCGGTATGTCACAATTTCTGGAAAGGATATCTCTGGGATGGAGGTATGGTTTACAAGCACCGTCTGGCACGGTACAAGAACGGCATGATGCGCCTTCGTTTGGGGCCTCAGTTCGGTGCGGTACAGAAGAAGTTCTTCTTCGGACTGGAGGCCGGATTTGAATACAGCTATGTATTCCGCAGCGGACTGGAGTTTTCAATAATCCAGAAGAACAATGTAAACTTCCTGCATGGGGATACCTTCCGAAACGGTCTGCTGTTGGGTATAAAGATTCCTTTCTGACAATATAAATTTTACGGCGTATGGCATTTGAGGAGACAAGGGAACAGCAGCAGATGTACAATTACTTCAGGAGCTGCATCTATATCTTTCTGATTATTGAAATTATCATGAACTTGCCTGTTACGGCAGACAACAGGGTTACTCAGTTCGTACTCGACCTGCTGGCACGCTTCAGGGTATTCAATTCCGTATCGGGATGCAAGGTGGCCGAACTGATATGCATCTGTATTGTCTGTATCGGCACAAAGGCTGAAAAGTCCCTGAAATTCAATGTAAGGACAATGGTCATCTATCCGGTACTGGCCGGTCTGACACTTGTGGGGCTTTGTTTTGTATTCCATGGCATGAGCTTCGGGTTCAGCTGGCTGGGATTTCCGGCCAACAGGCTTCTGTATGCGGTCTGTTCGGTGGTGGGTACCATGCTGGTACATCAGGGGCTGGACGGAATTGCCAAATATTACAACTACAAGGTTGGTGAGGACCGTTTCAACTTTGAGAACGAATCGTTCCAGCAGTCGGAAACGCTGGTCAGCAATGATTACTCGGTGAACATTCCGATGATATACTACTGGAAGAAAAAGATGCACAGGGGATGGATCAATATCATCAATCCGTTCCGTGGCACGATTGTACTGGGTACGCCGGGTTCGGGTAAGTCTTTCGGTATCATTGACCCGTTCATCAGGCAGCACTCAGCAAAGGGATTTGCCATGATGGTATATGACTTCAAGTTTGTGTGACGAGCAAGTCATGTTGATGGCTGTTTAACTGAGTTAAACTCTGATTAAACCTATTGTTTCGTCAATAGTAGCCTAAGAGCAGGTGCGACATCAGTTGTGCTAAGCTGCTCTGAAAAGGTAACCCTCCCGAAAGGGGAAGAATGAACCGTGAGGGAATTTCAACGACCGCAAGCGTTATGCAGTCTGGGGGCTTGGCTCAATGGTATGGTTAGCGCAAGCGAACTGTTATTTAAAGGTCGTTAAGTCGAACAAGCCAAACAACGCTGATAGGCTTGAACCAAAAGGTAAAGCGGTTGGACATTTCTGTGAATTTTGGGAATGCACGAACATCAGAACCGCCGGCTGAGAGACAGAACCTAACCCATTGGTTTGGCATCAACATGGAACTCGGTAAGCCTATATATCTCCCACAAAGGGTAAGCAGACCGCAAGGAATGCCGAATGGTATGTAGGTATAAGATTGTGGAAAAAGCGAATGCCATTCTGTAACGGAATGGATAAGGATTAAGCCAATGTCACGTGTGTCATTGACAACATCATCCTCCACGAAAGTGGGCAGACTTCCACTAGGTAATTCTTTTACAAGATAACTTAAAGAACTTCTTAAAGGAGGAAAGCAAATGAACGAAAATAGAAATATTAAGTGTGCGCCTTCTGACCGAAACCAAAGTTGGACCAGTATAGACTGGAACAAGGCGGAGGAAACGGTCAAGAAGCTTCAAGCGCGTATTGTAAAAGCTCAGAAAGAAGGTAAGTATGGTAAAGTGAAAGCTTTGCAATGGACACTTACCCACTCGTTTTATGCCAAGGCATTGGCAGTTAAACGAGTGACCTCTAACAGTGGCTCAAAAACTTCGGGGGTGGACAAAACATTATGGACAACACCTGAAAGAAAATACAGAGCCATTGCTACACTTAAGAGAAGAGGCTACAAACCTCAACCGTTAAAGAGAGTCAATATCAAAAAGAGTAATGGTAAACTTCGCCCTTTGGGCATTCCTACAATGACAGACCGCGCAATGCAGGCATTGTACCTAATGGCACTTGACCCTGTAGCAGAAACCATTTCGGACAAATATTCATTTGGATTCAGAAAGAATCGCTGTTGTGCAGATGCCATGATTCGTTGTCATACCCTCTTATCTCGTTCTTACTCACCCGAGTGGGTTTTAGAGGGAGATATAAAGGGATGCTTTGACCACATCAGCCATGATTGGCTTCTAAACAATGTCCCTATGGATAAAGAAATACTCCGTAAGTGGTTGAAATGCGGATTTGTCTTCAAAGGAGAGGTTTTCCCAACGGAAGAAGGTACACCACAAGGTGGAATCATATCGCCAACTCTTGCTAACATCGCTCTGAACGGTATCGAAAAGGCTCTTTCGGGATTCAAGCAAACAACCCGTAATGGTGTTGCATATAATCCCAAAGTGAGTTTAATACGATATGCCGATGATTTTATCATTACAGGTGCATCTAAAGAAATCTTGGAAAACGAGGTAAAACCTATTCTAGTCGAATTCTTCCAAGAAAGAGGGCTGGAACTGTCAGAAGAAAAAACAGTTATAACCCATGTTTCGGAAGGTTTTGATTTTCTCGGATTCAATGTTCGCAAATATAATGGTACACTACTGACAAAACCGTCAAAGAAAAGTGTAAAGAAACTCACCGAAAAGGTGAAGGTTCTATTGAAATCGCACAGAGCAGTAAAACAAGAGGAAATACTTATGATGCTGAATCCAATATTGACGGGATGGTCAATGTACTATCGGTATTGCGCAGCCTCAGAAACTTTTAGGAAAACCGACCAAAAGATATTCAATATGATTTGGAGATGGTGTCTCAGACGCCATTCAAACAAATCTCTTGGATGGATTAAAAATCGGTATTTTCATCGTGTGAATAATCGTGATTGGTGTTTTGGTATCGCAAAAGACAGTCCTAAGGGAAATACACATATCCTTCTAACTCGTCTGTTTGATACCAAGATTACAAAATATCCCCAAATAAAAGGGGATGCAAATCCGTATGATGCGGAATGGTATGATTACTTCCTTGACAGAAATCTTATTCGTATGAAAGAAAGTTTGAAAGGAAGGAAATCCCTCATATTCATGTGGGAAAGACAGAACCAATGCTGTCCATTATGTGGAGAACCCATAACCAAAGACACACCGTGGCGCACGGTGATGCTGAACGTGGATGGTATATCCAAACTGCATCTTGCACATGAAACATGTTGTAAATCTCTTAACAAGAAAGGAGGACTTTCATGAGCGTGCTTCATAGAAGTATTGAATTGCTTGAGCCGTATGATGGGAAACTATCATGTACGGTTCTTAGGGGGGAAAGCGCCCGTAAGGGTGCCGACCTACCCGATCCGACACTTGCACAGACGCTTTTCTATCAGTACTGCAAGAACAGGAAAGCCGGTAAACTGCCTCAGAACTGCGGATTCCGTATAGTAAATTTTACCGATGTGGAATACTCCAACCGTATCAATCCGATTCAGCGGAAATATATCCCGGATTTGGCTGCCGCTTCTGAAACGGCGGCTACTCTTTTGGCCTCGCTCAACAAGGGAGGTGGAGAGAAGAAGGGCGGATCGGAAGCATTCTTCACAAATTCTGCGGAAAACTTCCTGGCTGCCATCATCTATTTCTTTGTAAACTTCCATCCGGTCGGATTCAGGAACGGCAGGAAACTGAAGCGTTTCATATCACTGGAGGGAAAGAAACTGGAGATTGTCATACGCAACTGGGATGACTTCAATGCCATAGACAAGGACGGTAACGTGGTGCTTGATTTCGTGGATGAGAACGGCAATGACGTATCGACTGACGAGGACCGTATGTTTGTGGACCTGAACGGATACAGCTATAAGGACCGGACAGGCAGAAAGATTCTGATTCAAAGGTGCTGGTATGAGGACGAGCATGGCAATGAAGTGGAACCGGATACCGTAACCGGCGAGTTCTCGGACATGCCGCATGTGCTTTCATTTCTTGGAAGGCCATACGACCAGGTATTCAATATCCTGATGCAGGATGACAGGATTGCTTCACTGATGGCTCCGTTCAAGAGTGCTTACGAAAACAAGGCGAATGACCAGCTGGAAGGTATGGTCGGTACACTACGTGTGAATGCCGCACGCCTTGTATCTCCGGAAGCATACTGGGTATTCACCGGGGATGATTTCGACCTGAAGATTTCTGACAAGGCCAATCCGAGTTATCTGGTGATTGCCAATGACCCGGAAAAGGAACAGGTTATCGGTTCTCTTAATGCCCTTGTACTGAACCGTCTGATTACAAGGGTGAACTCAAAGGGTAACATCCCGGTAAGCATTATCGTGGACGAGCTTCCGACACTGTACTTTCACAAGATAGACCGTCTTATCGGTACGGCACGTTCCAACAAGGTTGCCGTAACTTTAGGTTTCCAGGAGCTTCCACAGCTGGAAGCTGACTACGGCAAGGTCGGTATGCAGAAGATTATCACCACCTGTGGAAATATCTTCATGGGTGCGGCACGCAACAAGGAGACGCTGGAGTGGGCACAGAATGATGTGTTCGGAAAGGCTAAGCAGACCTCACGTTCCATTTCCATCAATGACCACAAGGTATCAACCACAATCTCTGAGAAGATGGACTTTCTGGTTCCTGCAGCCAAGATTGCGGATATGGCAACAGGCTGGCTGGCCGGACAGGCTGCACGTGACTTTACGGCTACCGATGACAGTATGCTTGACCATTTTGACATCGAGCAGTCGGAAGAGTTCAGGACTACCAAGTATTTCTGTAAGACGCATTTTGACATGAAGAAGATAAAGGACGAGGAAAAACACTATGTGGCTCTACCCAAAATCTATGAGTTCAAAAACGACAAAGAGAAGGAAATCCTGCTCAACCGTAACTTCAAGCGTGTGAACCAGGAAGTGGAGGATATGGTAAAGGAACTTCTCGGTATCAGTTAAATATGTAATTTATGAATATGACCTTAAAACCGGCATTTGGACTTAGCGGCAGTGCTCTGAAAGTCATAGCAATGATTTCCATGGTGATAGACCATATTGCTCTCTATCTGATGGAGCATGGTACCGTATTATACGAAACGATGCGCTGTGTAGGGCGCATCGCTTTTCCTGTGTTTGCCTTCTTGATAACGGAAGGGTTTATTCATACAAGAAGCAGGTACAGGTATTTCTTTACCCTGCTGGGCTTTGCCGTAATCAGTGAAATACCCTGGTACCTGCTGAATGGTGCTGACGAGACACATAATGTGATGTTTACACTGGCTTTGGGTGTGGCCACGCTTATGGTTCTTGAAAATCTTCTGCAACGTAGTATGGTACTTGGATTTCTTTGGACACTTGGCATGGCCGGACTCGCTTCATGGCTTGGAGTGGATTATGAGTGGAGAGGTATTATTGTAATCGATATCTTTTACCTTTATAATATTCTGCTGAATATAGATAAAAACTATCGCTATTCAAGCCTTATATTTTGTCATTTCATAATGAGCTATTATGGTATAATTGGTACAATCTTTGCCATTTATATAATATATCTATATAATACCTTTAGAGGATTTATAAATATGAGTACTTTAAAGTATATATTCTATTTATTTTATCCACTCCATCTTTATATTCTATTATTCTTTACCTAATATCTTTACATTAATATTCCCATCATAAAATAAGTCTATTTCATGTTCTGCAAATTTTTCTGGAATTTCTGGCATATCTTTAGATTTTGAAGTTATAATTCTACGCTCATAAATACGATGATATAATTTTACGTTATATATATTTAAAATAGCATCAACTATATCTTTTCTTAAGTAGAAGAAATGATCTGATTCATTTATAAAATATTCAGAAACTTTCTCATTATTATAATAGTATGTCATAGTTTTTAAGTCAAAAGTAAGTCCAATTCTTCTTACTATTATTGGATTCAAACAGAAAAAATTATTATAATTAAAACGATTTGTGTCCCAACCAGAAAATTCATACTCAGCCATTATTAAAGGACAAGAATCATTACCAAAATCATCATATTCTTCTGTAAATTCTAATATTCTCCAACCTAATTCTCCTGCAAATGCATGGTTATGATCTATATCATGTATATAGAGCTTAGAAACGTCTTCTATGTCCAAATCTGATGGAACTAACTGGCTAGTTCCTGATATATGCAGATGTGCATAGCGATTTTCTATATTTTGATTGCAATATCCCTTTAACAATATCCAGTCACCTTCATTTTTTGGTAGTTTTTTTATAAAATAATTTCTCATATCTTCAATACTACTCGCTTTTATCCACTCAGGTAAATCTGATAAATTACGGGGCATATAACTTTTAGTTATTAGTGACCTTAAAGGTTTAAAACAAGGAGAAGAAGGATCAATATCAATAATGGATGAACGAAATGTTCCTTTATATTCATTCTCAATATATAAATTTAACATCATCCAGCCATATAGCTCCATTAAAGCATGGCGCCCATACTTATAAGCATAGTTACACTTTTGATTTCTTCTATATTTAGAATTCTCGTTTTCTTTTGTTTGTAATTCAGTATAGAATTCTTCATCATACCCTAATTCAAGTATTCTTGTTAATAGCATTCCAAATACTTCTTCCTCTGTAAAATTAGGCTCATGCTTATATGAATAAGCATATAAAGGTCTGATATTAAATTTTTCATAATCATAATCATAAATCTGATAAAAAGAGAAATTTTCTATATCAGATTGCCTCCAAAATTCATCTCTATTTTTGTAAAGTATATTTCTATCATAAGTCTGACCATATAAATCCTCCCCATAACTATACAAAGTTTCTAAATCGTCTAACAATACAATATGATTAGAATTATAATTAGCTAGATAATCCTCTAAAATAGAAATACAATTATTTATAGTCGATGTTTCCTTTGCTCTCAATCCAATACCTGTTACTATAGATATAATTGATTCAAATATAAAAGGATCTTTTATTGAAAGTAATTTCTGACAAAATATTAAATTACTATTATCTTGTTCAACCCAATAAAATAATTGAGAATGATATTTCTTTCGGTATTCCATATCTGTAATACCACATAAAAGAGTTGCAAGAGTTATAATATCTTCTATCTCAAAATGCTTAGTCCAATACCTATCTGATAATAAATCTTTTTCATGCTCTAAAACACTATAATTTGAAAATTGGAAATTCCAAAACAAATCAAACTCCTTAGACGTAAGATTAAGAAAGAAAGGTACGAACAGAGAAATATATTTTAGATTTGACTGATTATACACTCTTTTGAATAAACTGTTACATATTTTCTCTTTTATAGAAGAAGTGAGATTATTCTTTTCTATTAAAGTTATAAGAGCTTTTCGTCCCGATTCAGAAGCGATAATAATATCCAAATGGTCCATAGAAGATATTATAACATTCTCATTAGGCATAAGTTCATACCATTCTTTGTGAAATTTCAAAGGCACTAAATAGAATAAACTTTTGGATATATCTTCTGCTAATGTATGTCTGTTGATTCCATATAAATAGTCTTTATTACGTTCTATAAAGTTACAAAAGTCCTTTGCATCATTGTATTTATCCAATATTGATTTTGCAATATGATAGCCAGCAACCATATCATATGAAAACTGTATTTGTTCTTCATTTCCAACTCTATCTAGCAAAAAACACATACCTTCATCCAGGAATTTCTCAGTATCCTCTTCAAAAACAGATGCAAAATCAGTATAGAAATTTAAACAACGATTATTCCTTTCCCAAATTAGCTGAGAAATTTTATTGAGATTACTTTCAATTTTAAATCTTTTAAATCTATCACTTCTACCGTTGTGTGTGGCAATCATATTCAATAATTGCTCACTATAATCTTTCATACATGAAGCTAAAGAATAGTCATTTAATTCAAAGTCACATCTACCACGATTAGTTATACAAAAAACTTTAAGAAGTAGAGGATTATTAAAAACACCACTACTGATAATATTTGTTGGATGTATATTGTATTTTTTAAAGTATCTTTCCGTCGCTTTGTCTAAATCTTTTTCTTCTATTCCATTTAGATGAACAAAATTATTAACTTCAGTGTATTTTTTACGTCCATATATTACTTCTATATACTCATCTTTCTCTCGACATGTGGTAATAAATAGAAGATTTTTTCTTTCTGTTATTTTTCTCCTTAAAGGTGGCAGTTCATCTTTCCAACGTTGTTCATTTGGTGCACTTTCATTTAATCCATCAATAATAATAGGAAACTTACAATGAAAAATTTCTCCCATAAAGTTCATGGAATCAAATATGTCATCAATCAAAGTTCCTTGTGGCAAGTTTAAAATCTCTAAAAGTTTACTCTCACAACTACTACAATTCCTAAATTGAGAACCAGTAAGAAATAATATAGGAAGCCCTCTATTTAACATGTTATTTGCAAGAGAACAAGCAAAATGAGTTTTCCCATAACCAGCTTCTGCAAATATAGAAAAATCCTTTTGGCATAACAGTTTGATTAGAGACCATAAACAATCATCTTTATCCTCTGAACTTCCTGTCAATTTGTTTTCTAAAAAGTGTATACGATCTACTAACTCATGTAAAGAATAGTCAATATTATTTCTTTTATTCTTTTTCAACATTAAACCTATTTCTTTATTGAGCAAATCTACACGTTCTCTCCTCTTTACGACATACTCATTAATAAGGATAAATATTTCTTTTATATATTCAGGAGAATCTTTTAATATTGATAAGAATGAATATAATTGTTCTATTATATTATATCTAATATGTATATCATTAATATAGCTTTCCTTAAACGTATCTGATAGATATTCATATCCCCAAAGAGTTTCATCAAGAACTGTTTTTTTCTTATCGTCAATTAAGTGATTGTACAATGAAGTTATTCTATTACTTAAATTCTGCCGAGCTATATCTTCGTCAACAATGGATAATAATGACTTCTCAAATTCAGTTGGAGTATGAAGGTCAACGTCAAACTTAGTTTCCAAACATGACAATGTATCCTTTGATATTCGATCAAATAATTCTTTTCCAATAAATTTCACACCAAAATAGTACTGAAAAATACCATTATACCTGACTGGATTATCTATATAAAAATGTTCAAAGATGTCTTTATGCCATGATTCAAATAAACAATCATTCTTAATAACTTGAAGTTTTTCAATAAGGGTATCCCATTGTTTTTGCACAAAACAACCAGGACTACAAACAATCCATAATTTAGTATTAGCACGATAATCAATAGTTTTTTCAAAACCTTTTACTAATTCACTTATATGGTTTGCATCTAAAGGTGAGTTTTCCTTATCTTTAACTGCTTTCCAATATTTAGCCTGCCACCCAATAACATCACCTATTGAAAAGTTTATTCCAGCATATTCTATGGGCTTATTTAATTCTATGTAAAATTCCGATCCAGGCGTATTGTAAAAATAACTAACAGTCCCACATTCGCCAAATTTGTGAATCGCAATGTGGAAACAAAATTTTTCAAATGACTTATCTTCATCATCAAGAAGTTGAGCCAATTTATCCCAATCTATTCTAACCGACATAGCAAGTTGTTATTTCTGGATAATATGAACAGCATCCACGGCATTGTTTATGCGAAGGACAATCTGCTCTTTTACATTTATTTTTGTTTTTTATACGGTAGACTTTTAATTTATCCAACCATATATCATAAAAATCATATTCTCGTAAATTAAACAAATCATGAGAATTATTACTAAATGAACAAGGTGAGACATTTAAATTGTGATCAATATATACGGAAAAAAATCCGCCTTCACATGTATCTATCAAATCCGGAGAAATATCTGTATGATATAATAGCATAGGAACAAAACATGCATCAAAACCTATTTTAGGTCTAATAATATTTTTTTGTCCTATCTTATTTAAGAATACATTCAAATTATAATCATCCTTTAAAATATTATCAATATTTGCTCTCCCAGCAGGTTTATATGTAAGAAAGATAATAGCATTAATGCCTTTAAAATATTTATTTTTCTCTCCACTAACAATACTTATGGCTTCTTTAATATTCTGAGATGAAAGTACATAATGTATATTGACTCTTATATTTTCCTTAATAAGTAAGGATACTTTATCAAAAAAAATATCATCAATTGAAGTTATCGATAATGCAACCGCCCCTATTTTATTTTTAAGTTCTTTACATAATTCAGAGGTTAAATTTAAACCATTTGTTGTAAAATTGGGAACAATGCCATGTTCTAAAGTCTTGTCAATAATAGATAAAAAATCAGGATGTTCTAAAGGTTCTCCACCGCCTATAGCGACTTGAAAAACATTTCCATATTTATGGTGATTCATAGAATCTAAAATATAGCAATAATCTTCAATACTCATAAATTCCTGATTAGGTTTACTATTCTTATAACAGAATGAGCATCCTTTTGTACAATGATTTGATATAGAGATATCTGCTAATTCTGGAACTGGTGCAAAAACAGGATTATCATTTATTGTCTTACCCCAACGTAATGTTATTCCTGTTTTTGCATCTCCAACAAAATTATAGTTACCAATGTGTCTTCTTAACATTAATACTGTTCTACTTGTGTTACACCAAATCCATTTATTAACTCACTAAGTTTGTTTCTATAAATGAGTTCACCTCTTATATAGTTAAACAATTCCTCTTTATTCATTTTTAGAGGATCTGTATTATCGCCATTTTCTTCTAGCATTTGTTTTGTCATACACGTACCATCATCATCGGCAAACTTAATTAAGTAAGAATAGATTTCATGATTATGAAGATAATTAACAGTTCCGTTTTCTAATAAAAAGTCTCTAAGAGCTTCAGCCAGCCTAACTGTATCTTTCATTGTGTCTATTTTATCCCAGTATTTCAAGAAACAATTTACAATATCAACGTCCATAGTTAATATATAACTTACTGAACTACTATTGGTAACAAAATCACTACGAATTTTCATTTTTAATATTTTTCTTTTATAATATATTTCAACTCTCAAAGTTAATATTTAATTATCATAATCACAATTCATAAATTTAGTATTATAAGAAAAAGATTCTAATTTATAAATATCTAGGCGGTAATATCAATAATCTATTATAATATATGCTACTTTGTACATTAAACTTCTAGCATCATTAAAACTTTAATGATAGTTTTGATATAGTTTGAATTCTCTGAATAACCGATCTCATCAAGCCAAAGCAGATAGTTTCCACTTTTATACTTGTATTGAACTTTAGTATAGTAAGCCCGGACACTTTCTGTCCAATGATTGAATTCGTAGTATTTTCCTGTACGTGGATTGGTAAGCCCGAAAAGATTATGCTTATTTCGACATACCGATGAACGGAACCATCCGGTTTCCAGTATAGCCTGGGCCAATACGATTTTAGGGTATAGGATCCCGTTTCTTATGATTTCTTTATAAAGGTTGGGGATGGTAAGTTCAGGAAGATTGTTTCCTGATTTAGGAATATCATTTGTTTTCTTTTGCTGTTCTGTTTTCAGGGATGCTTTCCTGTCACTATTCCGGCTGTTTTCATCCAATTCCTTTTGGTTGTCCGGCCTGACAATCAGGGTATCCTTTGCCATTATCTTACTCTTTTTCCTTTCTGTAACATCCTTTTCTACATGCTTGTAGGCCTCTTTTGGTCTTTCTGTTGGCAGAATTCCCGATTCTCTGGTTATCGTATAGAACTGTGCCGATACGCTTACCGGCAGTAGCATCAGAAGCAATGAAATCAGAATAGTGTTGCGCATTTCTTTTTCAGGAGATTGCCGTGAATACATTTGTGGCATTCAGGCGGTTAGAACCGCAAATATAACAGCTTAATTACAGTAATATGGAAATGCACAACAGAAATCAGTCCGATTTGTTGCCATACGAAAAACTGGCAATACTGGGTATCGACCGTGAAAAGGCGGACAGCTTACCCATGGAAGTGAAAGAGAAACTGATGGCAGGTGAAGTGACTCCCATCATGCAGGTATCCATCAATGCAAGGAACGGCAGCATCATCACCATGCCGATGAAGCTTCAGATGACTACAGACAAAAACGGTGCTCCGGCTCTGATTGCTTATCCGGTACGTGCCGAACTGGACCGGGAACGCAACAAGATTCTCAATCTCACTCAGCAGGAGGCTGAACGCCTGGCCAGAGGTGAGGTAATACAGAAGGCGGTCAACGTAAACGGTGAAAAGACTCAGCAGTATCTTCAGCTTGATCCGGAAACAAAATCCGTCATTCACAGACGTGTCACAGACATAAAGCTGGAGCAGCGTCTGAAGGACATGGAGAAGGTAAACGACATTGAACTGGGTACGCAGCAGAAGCAGCAGGTACGGGAGGGAAAACCTGTTGAACTGAATGTGGGCGGCGAGAAGGTTTCGGTCGGCATTGACCTGAAGGAGCAGCAGGGATTCAAGCTTATCAAGGGTGACATGAAGGAATGGGAAAGGCAGCAGAAACTCCGCTATGACGAGATTCATCCTGAATACCTCGGACTTGTCATGACAGACAAGAACCGTTGGGAGTATAAGAAGGTGGTGGACAAACAGTCTGTGGAGCGTGCCATTTCACTCTCTCCATCCCGAAAGGAAACAAAAGCAAACAGCCTTAAACTCTAATACTGATTCCTATGGCCAAAAAGACAGATTCAGATAATGATACCGGTATCATACGGCAGTTCAACGAACTGAAGAAGAAGCATCCGGATGCCATGCTGCTGTTCAGACGGAACAGTTTCTATGAACTATATAAGCAGGATGCCGTCAAGGCTGCCACAGTGCTTGCCATCGAGATTGCAGACAGGATGCTGCCGGACTACAAGAGGCCTGTAAAGGTTGCATCATTCCCACAATCGGCACTTGACGTTTATCTGCCCAGACTGATACGTTCCGGAATAAGGGTGGCAATCTGTGATGCACTGGACAGTCCTTTGAAGAAGAAGGCCGGACAGGACAAGGCTGAAAATAATGACAGAACCATTCAAAACAATACAGATATGGGAAAGAAGAAAAAGGAACAGGGTGCGCAGGAAGCTCCTGACAGAACAGTGGAGAGCACTGTTGATGTAAAACCTGCAAGGGAAAAGAAATCGAAGGCCAAAGCTGAAACCAAAGCTGAGACCGGGACGGATAATGAGGCAAAGGCCGAAAAGAAGGACGAACAGAAAACGGAGACAGCCCAGGAACGAAAGCCCCGTGAGCCGCAGATGGTGACTGCCAACGGTGAAAAGGTAACTCATGGTCATGCCTACCAGAGTACCACCAATCCTGCCGACTGGTACTTTACCGCAAAAATTGACGGACAGCAGCTCAAGCCGCAGAAGATGGATGCAGCCGACCTTGCTGCCTATCAGAACAAGGAAATGACGGTGCCGCAGCTGATGGAACGCTACTATCCGACAAAGCTGATGCCGAAGGTATCTGAGGAAGCCTTCCGTATGCCGATGGAGATTGCAGGACCGGACGGTTCCATAACCGTTAACAAGTTCAATGTCTATAAGGAGAAGGACGAGCAGCGTCCTGACTTTGGGAAATACAAGTTCTATGTTCAGGTTGGGGATACCAACATGTCTGCCGTGGCTTCACGCCAGGACCTGAATGCCTACTTCGACAGGGTGGCTACTCCAAACCAGCTTATTGAGAAGAACTTCGGGGAACGTCTGCATCTGAAATCCGCATACGAGAAATATCAGCTTCCTGAAGGTGTTGACCCCAAGGGTGTGCGTGTAGCCAAGGACAGGAATGACAACAAGTGGAAGGTGTCGGTTGACCTCGGAGAGAAAGGACAGACTTCCCGGCATGAAATCTCCTTCGATGACGGCTATTCGCTTTTCAAGACCAAGACGGCCACAAGGGAACAGATTGCGGCCAAGTACCTGAATACGGAGATAACAGGTATGCTTGCAGCCAACACCGCAAAGGTGGAGAAAACGGCTTCTATGAAAATGTAACATAATCAGAAAACTAAAATACAAGTTATATGTCAGCTAAAAAGAATCATGAGGAGCTTGTGGAGCTTCTGCAGGAGGGCAAAATCGGTTTCCTCCGCTTTGTTATGGACAGTGAGAATGCAGATGATTATCTGGAGTGGTGCCGGTCGCACAGTACTGACCCTTCGGATGAATCCGCTGAGTTCTATGTGGAACAGACGGACATCGAGCAGATGGACCGTCAGGTAATGGATGACGACAGCTATGGCATCTGGAACTGACTTTCAGGGAAACAGCGGACAGGCGGCCATAGACCGCTTCGCTGCAATGATGATTGAGCGTATGCAGCAGATGAAGGATACCGGATGGAAACAGGGATGGATTGGCGGTGCATCGGGTTATGCCGGACTGCCGCAGAATGTGGGTGGCAGAAACTATTCCGGTTCCAATTCCTTCTTTCTTCAGATGCATACTGCAGCCATGAACTACCAGCTTCCGGTATATCTGACCTTCAAGCAGGCACATAACCTTAAGGCTCATGTACTGAAAGGTGAAAAGGCCTTTCCGGTGGTGTACTGGGATATGATGATAAAGGACAGTCACGGCAAGAGGATAAGCACAGAGGAATACCGTTCAATGAGCAAGGAAGAGAAGAAGGATATGGATGTCATTCCTTTCATCAAGTCATTCCCGGTGTACAATGTGGCACAGACCAATCTGGCAGAAGTGCAGCCGGAGAGGATGCAGAAGCTCATGGACAGATTCAAGGTTCCGGAACTTAGGGATACGGAAGGTATGTACACCCATGCCGCACTCGACCGTATGGTGGAGACGCAGCAGTGGCTATGTCCGATACGTGCCGACAAGCGTGAGAACGGTGCCTATTATTCTCCCTCGAAGGATATAGTGGTGCTGCCCATGAAGGCGCAGTTCAATATCGGTGATTCTCCGGAAGAAACTTACCGTGGCGGAATGGAGTATTATTCTACCATGCTCCATGAAATGACTCACTCCACCATGACACCGGAGCGTCTGAACAGGGAGATGGGTGGCAGGTTCGGTGACCCGAAATATGCCAAGGAGGAACTGGTGGCGGAACTTACGGCTGCCATGATCAGCCATTCCATGGGCTTTGATTCCAAGATAACGGATAACTCGGCTGCCTATCTGGACTCGTGGATTGGTGTACTGAAACAGGAACCGAAGTTTATCGTATCGGTCATGGCTGACGTGAACAAGGCTTCGGACCTGATTCTTGACCATGTGGACAAACAGCGTCTGGCTCTCGGCGAACAGCCTTATCTGGCAAAGAATGACCCGCTGACTCCTGTCAGTGCGGACGAGGAGATGCCTTTCAGGAATGCGGCCATTGTCAAGACCCGTTCCGGAGACTATGCCATCCGTGCGTCATACGATGGTGTGGAGCTGGGGCTGAAAAAGGTTTCCAAGGAAACGGCCAAAACATTCTTCCAGCTTACGGACTGGAAGGACAAGGAGGCTTTCCTGAACATGACGGCACGAAAGACATACGAGCCCGAGATTACCATGATGAGCCGGAACCGGAATGCCGGTACAGGGCTTAGTATATGAAATTCTGTATAACATCTTAAATCGGAAAGCATAAGTGACTACAAAGTTAATTTCAGGGAAATGAAATCCCGTGTGGGAATTGATGACATTGCATATGCCCTGGGCTACCGTCTGGACAGGAAGGCCGGTGTCGGACGTTACATCGAGCTGGTACTCGGTGAAGGCGGTAACAGGAGGGATACACTGATTGTCAGCCATCCGAACGACAAGGCAGCACAGACGTTCTTCCGCCGTGACGGTTCCAAGGGCGATGTGGTGACACTCATACGTGAGAATCTTTCTTCCTTTACGGTATCCGGAAAAGATGAGTGGCAGAAGATAGCCAAGGTCATGGCACGTTTTGCCAACATGCCTGAACCTGAATACAGGGAGGACAGGGAGTATGTTAAATCGGCAGGAAAATCATGCGGTGTGTTTGACGCTTCCAGATATGAGGTGAAGCCTGTTGACACCGGAAAAATTCCGGGACTGTTTTCCCGGCGCGGACTGTCCAAAGCGACCGTTACGGCTCTTTCGCCCTTTATTTCCCTTATAAGGGACAGGAACAACGGGAAGTTTGAGGGCTACAATATCGGATTCCCATATACTGACGGAAAGGGAAATGAAGTCAGGGGGTATGAAATCAGAGGACATGGCGGTTACAAGTCGAAGGCTGCCGGTACGGATTCGTCATCCTCGGCATGGGTGGCTGTTCCTTCGGGTATCAGTCCGGACAATGTAAGAAGCGTGTTTTTCTGTGAATCGGCTTTTGATGCTATGGCCTTCTACCAGATGAACCGGATACAGATTGGGGACAGTGCGGCTCTGGTTTCACTGGGCGGCACATTTTCCGACCGGCAGATAACCGGAGTCATGGAACGGTTTCCCAATGCACGTGCCTTCGACTGTTTTGACAACGACCTGGCCGGGAGGATATACGGACTGCGCATGATGGCCCTGCAGGAAGGTATTCAGATGAAGATAAGCAGGACTGACGGCGGCATCCGTATTGAAGCGAAGGGAAAGGTATTCGAGCCTGACATGGAGCGTCCCCTACTGGCCCAGGTTGCCAGGCAGCTGAACATCCGGTACCGTATGGGACAGTGGCTTCCTCCGAAGGCTTTCAAGGACTGGAACGACTGTCTGCTGAACAGGCCGATGGAGCCGGTGATTTCACCACACAAAGAGGAACGTGAACAGAATCTGAGCGAACAAAGGAATAAAGGACGTAAAATCTGAATGATATGGACAGAATCAAGTTAAGAATAACGGTAGTGGCCGTCCTTGCAGTTTTTCTGCTGAAAGGTGCGGACACTTTTGCACAACAGACAGACCCGACGCTAACGGGTGCTGTCTTTGCACAGACATCCACACTGAAGAATATCTATGACAAACGTCAGAAGGCACACGAGAAAATCATTGCTGCCGAGACTGCCGTAACGGTTGCTCTCGACAGGGTACACAGTGTGGAGAACAAGATGCTGGAATATCTTTCCAATGCACAGGGAGCCATGCAGAATCTCTATCAGATTAAGCGTGCCGGGGAACTGGTGGCCACGGAAATACCTCAGAACTGTAATCTTCTGCTCAAATCGGTCGGCAGTAACCTGAAGGGAACGGCCATTGCTGCAATCGTCTCGGACGAGCTGGCTGATGCCGCAACCCAGATGGCTGCGCTTTATCCGTTCATGAAGCAGCTGGTGACTTCCGGAAGCTATGATACAGGCGGTTCTGACGGAGGCAAGGAAAAGCACAAGGTAAACCTGCTCAGTTCTTCCGAGCGGTACTACATTGCAAACGAGGTACTGACCAGACTGGAGGCTGTTAATACCGACCTCTTTATCCTGGCATGGCAGGTACGCACACTCTCATGGAACGACCTCTGGTTCTCTCTTGACCCGGAAGGATGGGCAAACGTGATGTCCGGCAAGAACATTATAGGAGGAATCGTTGCGGACTGGAACCGGGGGTTCTCATTCAATTAATTCAAACATTGTAATTTATCAGGAATATGGATTCAGAAAAGAAGATTATAGGACGCTGTCCGTTCTGCGGCGGCAACGTGGTGAAGACCTGCAAGGGGTATCGCTGCGAAAACAACACAGGTGAGCATCCTTCTTGTGTGCTCAACATCAATGCCATCATCGGCAACCGGAAAATGAATGACGGGGAGATTGCCGAGTTTCTGGAGAAACGCCGAATTCTTTTGGACGGATTCTCCACCAAGGAAGGCAAGACTTTCCCGACAGTGCTGGAACTTGCTGATGACGGTGCAGTCAATATGCAGTCTGTTATCGGCAAGTGTCCGCACTGCGGCGGCGAGGTACGTGTGGGGACAAGAGCTTTCAACTGTTCCAACTACAGCAATCAGGAAGCATCGTGTTCATTTGCCATATGGAGGAATATAGGAGGCCATCAGCTGACATTGGAAGAGGCGAAAGAGCTTTGTGAGAAGAGCATTACTTCATCCGAACTGGAGATGTACCGGGAGGACGGTTCCATTTACCGCAAACGTCTCGGTCTGGCTCCGGACAAACTTCAAATCGTAAAGATATGAAACAGGGAAAGAAACTTCTGATACTGCCTGCAGTGGCAGTTCTGCTCGGAATGGGAATCGGCTGTTCCGACAACAGCGAGAACGAGGCACAGAATATGGCCAAAAAGGCACTGATGGCTTCTGTGGACAATCCGGAATCCGTAAAGATTGTGGGCATCAGCAAACCGGATTCTGTCTTTGGCCGTGAGTATGTTACCATGAAGGAGAAGATGGCTCTTTCTGTGGCCATAATGAAAATCAGCCGCAGGTTTATGGAGAACACGGAACTTGATAATCCGAACGCAGAATGTCACGGAATGTCAGGGCAGATGAAACGTCAGATGGATGCCATGACGGCACTCCGCTCTCTGATGGTTTCCGGTGAACTGAAGCCTGCAAGTGATGAAGCCAGACAGGAACGCAAGCCGTTCAGCGGTTGGAAGGTAAAGATAGAGTATGAAGCCACTGATTCTGACGGGCAACCGTACCGCTCTGAATACTGGTTTATTATGGACAAGGAAGCGCAATGTGTAATCAGGTCATTTGAAATTCCACTTTTTTAATCATTTGAAATAAAACCTGTCATTAAACGGATTATAGGAAATCACACTTCCGCAGATTTGCTTCCTCATCGCATTCTTTGTGATGGTGATGGAGTTCTGCTTGATTGCAATCCTGACAATTGATAACAAGAGTCTGAATCTTGATCATGTCAAGTATATCACTGTCAGGAACTGGTCATACGTAATGAAGGACACGGCTGCCGTCAATCGCTTCGAACATGTGGACTTACTCTTCGATGATGTCAAGTTCAACCGAGAGCAGATTGATGAGCTGGATAAGTTCATCCGCACTAAGCATGAGCAGAACCAGAAGCGTCGCAAGTGATATGCTTGCCACTTCTCTCTATTAAAATGCGCGCATCACCCACTATGGATGATGCGCCTTTTTTTGTCAATCAAATAATGATGGTTCTTCTTGATAATTCATTACGATTTTAAAACAACATTCCATTGTCTTGATTCCTATTCCAGGATAATTTATCAGTGAAATCATAGAACGTAAATCATCTGATTTTACTGCATAATCGATGGTGTCGATTTGTTTTTGTGTACGAATCTTAGTTACCAATTTCTTCTTATTGTCTGGAATAGAGAGCCAACGTTTTTTAAACGTTTCATACAAATCGTCAGATGCCATTGGATCATAATCATATATTTCGACAGGAATTTCGCATTTAGAAAGATAGTCAATCATCATTCTTTTTACAACGTCCTTGTCAAGTCCTCCATTATTAGTTCCCAAAAGAGGAAAAGCAACAGAGGTTATGCCATGGCTAGTATATGTTTCAACAAATTTTTGAAGACCTTTCTCGACATATTCATATTTGCTCGGATATTTCCAATGGAATTTAGTTGGGAAATTAAGCACCCAAGGATCATTTTTGTCCCCTTTATATATCCAGAGCTTTCCAATTCCTATGAGATGCTGATGGCAGTACTCCTTATATATATCAAACATCTTAGGATAGCGAAGTTTATAAACCAACGCAATGCCCTTACCCATAACTCCAACGCAGTTAACTGTGTTAACGACTGTTTGAGCTTTTGTATTAAAGATGTTACCTTTTACAAATGTTATGTTATTCATTATTTATGACTTATATATTAACCATTCTTTAGTGTCTGCTCTTGGGTTAGGATCAATTAAGTATACCTCAGAAGGCGGATTGTGTTTGTCAAATACAACCGAAGGATACATAATAAGACCTGATGAGGTTCTATTCTTAATCAATTCCTGATTTTTAATTTCACCGCCTTTCACCAAGAGATAGGCACATCCATTGATGTCGTAGTCAGATGTAATAGATATAACATCCTCATTTTCACTCATTTCTAACTGTCTGTTTTCATGAGAATACATTCTATAATCAACTTCTATTTTTGAAACAATCTCATCGTCACCCAGATAGTTAATAAGCAAATCTTTTTGGAATTCATCATAGCATATAATTCTCAATGATTCTAATTGCATGAAATCAAGCTCTTCTTCCACTAGGAACTCTTGTTGTGACTGTTCTTTTATTCGATCAAAGAAATCATAGAATACTGACTTCCATTCTCCTGGAGACACTTGTTCTCTACCAAAATAATTATTGGTCAGAAATTTTGCATCTGATATGTCGTGATATAAATAATCCAGCCTAAGACGATCTGGTGTTTCTGTAATTTTTAATACAGAAGCCGCATTGGTTTGTAGGTTACCTGTGCTATAGTAGCACTTTTCAGGATATTTTGCTACAATTTCACGAATATCAAATTCAAAAAATACAGGCATAGGACACTTTGGCAAGTGTAAATCACATGCTTGCGAGTAATAACTCTTGCCATAATCTGTTTCAAGGCTACTATCCCATCCAAGACATTCGTTGTAAAATTGTGTCATTGATTTTGGACGATAATAGAATCTGGCAAATGGATGTGCCTTACCAGTTCGGTGCACCACGGAACCTGCCGCATCAAATTTCAAGGATCTTGTTTCTTCTGCTTTATTTCTACTCATTATCTTTCGATTCTTGATTATCTCAATTGCATTGAACATATGAGAGAAATGGTAAACCTTCATCTTGTTATAATAACCAGAAGAATGATGTGCCATCTTGTCCAAAAATTTAATCACATTCAATTCTTTTGCAAAATCTTGATACAAATCCGCAGAGAAATCAACGGACTCATTCTCGCTAAAAGCATACCAGTCAATTTTAGCTCGATATTTATGCAAGAATTCTTCTGTAAACACAATAGATGCACCTGACAATTTTGTCCAATCTATGCATTCTTGGATAGAATCTACGTATGAAATATCTAACTCGCTATAGTTGAATCGCTCATTTACGAGTTTCCAGTCAATTTTATTCTTATATTTTACAAGTCTTTCTGTTGTAAGATGTATATTCTCTGATAGATATCTCCAATCTAATACGTCAACGAATTCATCAACTACATTTTCATTTTCTATATTTATCACATTCTTGTTTGATGTGACTAAAGACCAGTCCAATCTCTCAGTAAATGCGCGAACAAACTGTATGTTGATATTGACATTGCTTGACAGTGAGCCCCAGTTTATTTCCTCGCCTGAATCTATTGCTTTACTAATTGTAGCTATAGAAGGCTTATAAGAACTATTTGATGTTAAAACATACCAACTGAAGCAAATGTCATCCATCAGCTCGATTATAGTATCATCAAATGATAGTTCTTTTCTAGCAATTACGTCATCCCAAGAAATTGCTGCTTTAATCTCTGGTGTTTTAAGTATTTGACGTAATATTTTAATGTCCCATTTTATTGCAGCATTTTGAGACAAAGCAGCCCAATCCCATGGTTTTTCTTTTAAGCTAAAAATAAAATCAAAGGATAAATTTACGCTCTTGTTTTCAGACAATGATTTCCAATTCCATTCCTCTTTAATGAAGTTTGAAATCATTTCATTGTCAATTCCTATATCTTCACGAGTTGATATAAGGGAGAAGTTCAATCTATTCTTATATTTACGAAGATATTTTCCCTTATGTTCAGGCAACAAGCAACTACCAAACTCGCTAATATAATCCCAATCCCAACTGTCAGGATTAATTTCATAGAACACGTCATTTCTTTCTTGTATAGAAGGCTGCTTAGTTAGTTCTGAGTAATCCCATTCAAATTTAGGATTATTCAATTTGCCTTTTACTATTGTTTTCCATGTTCTAAATACATAGGTATCAGAATCATATTCAAACATTTTGTTTACAGCACAACATGCAGACAATGCTCTTCTGTCAATATATGAATGGTCTTGATTTACAAATAATTCTGGATCTGTGATGGCAGTGTAAATATATGAGTAATCCCATTCATATCCATTCATCGGATTATTTGCTTCCGATAAAAGAAGTAGTTCTGCAGGTTTATAGAGACAAGAAATCGTCTTCCAACACTTTTCTTTAGTTGAAGATTCTAACTGAGAAATTGCCTCCTTGACAAAATGTAAATTGGTTATTATATAATCTCTATTAAATTTCTTGTCAAGTATAATATCCCAATCCCAATAAGAGGAATAGTTAAGTAAATTGTCAATAATATATGATGTTTCGAAGCGGTCGGTGATTATACTCCAATCCCACTTGGCACCAACAAGATTTCTGTAATTGATAATACTTGTCAATGCCATATGAGAACTTAATATGTTCCAATTTAGACACTCTGAGACATTATTGTTCGGCGAGATTATCTTAGATAAATCGCAGACGTTGTAGTCGCAGATTCTTTTAGATACAACATCCCAGTTAAGTACATCTTTTTTCTCTTCAAGAATGTCAAACAGTAATTCTTCAGATGCAGCTTCGCTAATAACCTGCCAATCTAATAATTCAGCTATTTCTACATCAAAGATATCTTCTTTTTTTAGTAAATGAATTATCTTGTTGACCGCAACATCCTTGTTCCAATAATCTAAATACTCTTTAAAATGTTGGTAGATATATGCAGCAGACAACCTGTTCGTAAGAATATTCCAATCCCACAAACACTTAAAATTGACAATATAATTAGCGATAAAAGTTTCGCTCAATTCGTTAGATAGAATTTCCCATTTCAATATATTTTTGCATTTATCTAGTGCTTCAGGCTTATGCTCAATCAAGTTAATCAACCTTCTTGAAACTATACTAGGATTCCATCTCTGATGGATATTATCGTAGATGAAATCAGGAGTTAATACTTGAGATAGCTTATCCCAGATATTGTTACCGAGAGCAAACCAACAAGAATGGCGAATTTCAGAGGTTTGGGAATCCGATACCTTATTGATATACTCGGACAATTTTAGCTTATCGAAATATTCTTCAATAATTTCAGGTTTAACCGTCAAAATCCAATTTGGAATGGCATCGGTATGATTATGTAGAGCATCGCAAAATCTTTTATCATTTGCGACAAGAACATTTTGTGCTAATACACTCCAAATCCATGGATAAGAAGGATTTTCAAGTACAACATTGTAGTCTTTAATAGACTTTGAAACAAACGTTACGTTCTTAGAACTTGTCATCCATTGTTTATGAGACTCAAAGAACCCAGAGCTAAAAGCTACAATTGAGTTGTTCATCCATTCCTCATAGGAAACAAGTTCTCTTCCTAATTCAAGAAAAGCCTCTGAACTAGAAAAATTCTTGTTGCATGACAAGGCATGCCAATCCCAAGGAAAATCTGAATGCGATGAAATTAATGACAGATCCGAGATTTTTCCAGAAACATACGAATAGTCTTCGGCTGTTGTAATCTTATGATAATATTTATTAAAAAATTCTGAATTCCAAGAGATAAATGAATACTTGGCAAATCCAGGAGAAAATTCTGTTGAATTCCAGCAGAGAATTCCGCTTTGTTCCAAATAATCAATTAGCTCATCGCACCATGCATAATTAGCTTTTGCACCTAGATTATACGAGATCAATGAACCTTCTTCTTTTAGTGACCTCAGGACAGATTGAAAACTATCGTTTTGAACAATAGCCTTTACCTGTTCTGAATCGGTAAGAATTCTATCAAGTATAATTCCTATGTATAAACCTACATATGGTTTTAGTTGTTCAATATGATTGATAACAAGATCTGTATTGGAATTGTTGACAAAGAATTGCCAATTCCAATTTTTACCAGGATTGCAAACAATTAGATTATAATGTTCAATCGGCAACCAGACTGTTAAATTATAAAAGTCAACATGCAGGTGTTCAATATTAGAAAGCACAAAATTAATGTCCAAGTATGGCTTTACAGTTTCCCAATCCCATTCAATATTGGAATTTGAATCACAAAGCATAAGTTCTTGGGCTTGTTCTGTTGTAATATCACTACGAGACATAACAACATTCATGTTCCATTTATATCTTGCACAATTTGCAATAATAAATGGAATCGGAAGTTTTGCTGATATTGTCACCATATCAAATAATGCATTAGCGTCCGAGATATGTTTCATTATAACATCTACAGGGCAGTACTTTGATATGATATCCCAATTATTTTCAGTACAATACTCGCTACTGACTATAAATTCATATGTTGAACAATCAGACCACTCAGTTCGAGAATCTCTAATAATCAACTCAAAGTCTTCTTCGTCAATTTCGTCTTCAAAGTGCTTAATTTCGTTATAATTGATTACAGAATCAGCATTATTTATCAGTTTATAATATAGTGCCTTTTTTACTTTCTGATTATATAGGTGCTCATTCTGACCTCGATACAATATATTCGTTGCTTCCAATGACACTTCATCTCCTTTGAAGATTATTGGATATAACTCGTCATTATATCTATACAAACTTATATTTACATACTTTACAGCATATTTCCAACTATTAAGCGCTTGTGCCTCAAAAATATTTGTAGTGCTTCTGGATTGAAGATTCAGACGATTTATCAAATCATCAGTGTGGTCTATATCAATGTCGTCTGGTTCATAACAATTTAAGGATTCTACGTGATTGATTTCCGTGTATAGGCCTAGAGAGGAGAAAAATGGAAAGTTTTCCGTATCTTCGAGATATTCTGATTTATTAACATTTGACATAACAACTTTCTCTCCTGAGAAGAAGGAGAATTTACAGTTCATATCTAATGCCTTATGACCGAGTCGTGTTAAACGAATGTATTTTGTAGCATTCGATTTCTTGTGGTTTTCTTCTGTAACATTCTCATTTTTTTCAGTGCTATCGGAAATGTCAAGACTTTCGTCTTTTGTATTCTCATCTTCTGATTCCTCTATAATGAGATTCCACATCATGACACTATCCAATAATTTATTGAATAGAGACACTTCTGCTGAATCTTTATAATACCGCTTAGAACCAAAGGATCTGTTAGCAATATCAAATCCTAAGGTTAAACCAAGTTCTTCTCTTGTAATCTTACCAGATTCGGTAGAATCTATCAATCGTAAAATTATGGAATCAAATTCGCTGAGAGGCTCTGTATTGTAAAACTTTACAGAACAAGTTCTTTCTTCGATTCGCCATTCACGAAGTTTTTTGTCTCCTGCTTGCGACTGATAAACAAGAGAACCATTGTTTATTATATCGTTGTATTGCATAATTACTTGTCTGAAATATTATGTAAATACTGTAAATATATACCGTACCATAGTCCAGTTCCACTAACATGGATTTCCTTGATGTTAAACTTATCCATTAGAGAGAGGAACATTGGCAGTCCTAGACGCATAGTAATTTGATCATCTAATTTCTTATTACCTTTAGATGCTTCAAAGTCAAAATCGTTCAAATCTCCAACAGTATCAAATTGACTCAATATTGCTTCGGTACATGTATTGATACAATCTTCTATTTTTTCTCTTGTCATTACTCTATCATGCTGGGCCGCATTATTTTTGCCACCTGTTGCATGTGTTATTGCTGTACCAACACTAATACAGAAACTTTCCGTTTCAGAAGTCATTGCTTCGCCCATGTTTTTATAGAACGTAACAAGACGTTCTTTGATTTTCTGGTCGCTACGGCTTAAAGCCTCTTCTACAGGAGTGTTTCTGTCGGAATCAAGAAACAAAATGTTTCTTAATGCTGTTGTGCCCAAATTGATACTGTATGAATTTACCAGATCGTTTTGGCGGAATACAGAAACTTCAGTAGAACCACCACCTTGATCAATCATGATTACATGCTCTGAAGTAAGCATTTCTTGTTTGTATCTTGAACTAAACAGATATGCAAACATCGTTGATACTGACTCTTCTTTTTTCGATAAAATGCGAACATTTATACCTGTTTTGTCCTTAATGAAAGATACTATCTCATCACGATTTCGAGCTGTTCGATATGCGGCAGTTGCTACAGTATAAACGATATCAACGTTCTCGGCTTGCATCACCCTCTTCCAATTTCTAATTGTGGGTAACACATTCATTTCGAAATAGCGCATGTCCATTTCGTTTTGCGAATTAAGACCTTTTCCGGTTTCTGTTTTATTAGCATTTCTAATGAAGTTCTGAAAATTGAATTCATCAACTTTGGCACTACGAATCACATCTTGGTCTTTACCAATAAGACATTTAACAGCTTTTGTGGATAGCTCAAGAACTGCAATCTTTGGATTATTACGATCTGCGCATGGACGTAACCAAGTTTCTATCACTCTTAAATGTCCATCTGTTGCAGGATTAATATCTCTAGTATTAAGATTAGCCGATCGATTCTTAGAGATAGGACGTGGACGCTTCTTCATAAGCTTATGTTCCCATCTTATGACTCTTCCATTAGGATTGTTCTTTATACTATCGAATACATTTTTGTATATAGCCTCACCGTCTTTATTCTTGTAAGCAGAATAATGAGCACTATTTCCTACAATAATTAGCAATCGCTTTGCACGAGACAATGCTACATTTAAGCGATTTGGCGATTTGGCGAAACCGAAATCTTTTTGCTTCCTATAACCCAATTCCTTATAAACACGGAAATCTGGAGCTTGTTTCTCATTTTCTGCAATACAATTACTGCGTACTAATGAAACAATAACAATGTTTCTTTCCATGCCCTGAAATCTATCGACAGAACTAGGCTTCAATGTTAGTTTTCCTGAATAATTCGCTTGCAGTCGTCTGAGTTGTTTTAATTGTGCGCCATAGAAGGTGATTAAACCTATCTCTTTATCTTCCTCATTATTGAATTTACTATTATACCTTGCAAAAGATTCTGATTCAGCAAGTTGAGAAAGAACCCATTCAATTGCATCCACCTCACCTTTGTTTGTTCGTGAAGTGCCCTCTGCAATCTCAGGCGAGTTAGTATCAATCCATACAACATGGTTTTCTGGCGATAAAAGTCCTTCTATATCAATACCATGATAACGAGAGAATGTTGTTCCTTCTGACTCGTAATCTTCATCGATGAAACCACATTCCAATCCACCGTCTTTAATATAGAATTGTTCAATAACCTTGTTGATGTCTGGATGCATTCTATATTGTTTCTTAAACGTTCCTTTTATAGAAGGGTTAGCATGCATAAACAATCTTTCAAAATGCGACTTCTCTAATTGGTCAAAGTTGTGACGAACAAATTTTTCTAGTTCAACAATTTGTTCTTTTTCTTCAACATCGACAGACTGTAATGCTTGATAATGAAGCTTGTAAAGAATGTCTTCTCTGTCTAAGTTTGGTGGTAGCTGACGATGATCTCCGATTATAATTGACTTCGTTCCATAGACTAATGGCATAGACAATTCCGATGGAGTTGCCTTAGATGCTTCATCTTGAATTACTACATCAAAAGCTAGATGTTCCTCGTCTTTGAAAACATTTTTGTATCGATTCATGAAACGACTTTCGGTGTTTTCTTTGTGTGCTTCTATTGCAGCATAGTTCTTTTCTGTAATTGAACTGCATGTAGCACCAATCACATTGCAATTGCTTCTATAAAGATTAAATACTAACTTACGAAGATCTTGAGGAAGATTCATCATAAAATGAAACCATGCCTTCTCAATAGATTCATCCTGGATCTGAGACCTATTAAGAATATTCTTTAACCATCTTACTAAAGCGATATTGTTGGGGTTAAATAACTTGTATTCTTCAGACTCTTCAATTGCCTCATTGTCTTCCTTCAAGATGAAATTCTTAGAAAAGTCAATACCAGCCCATTTCATCATTTCGGTAATTGCATAAGGCAATCCTTCTGATGAAAACTTATCACCTGCTCCTATACGAATAGGTTTGACAAGATTATGTTCAGAGAACTTCAATCGATCTAAGGCATTATCTACAGCCAAATTTGCCTCTGAGGTTAGGAGAATCCTATCTTTGGGATTGTATAACGCTAACTGCCATATAAGTTCGGCAATAGCTGTGGATTTTCCTGTTCCAGGAGGACCTTGAATTACAGCCAAATCCTTTGCTTCTACAGCTTTTGCTATTGCTTCAACCTGCCATTCATTAAGATGAGAATTCAATTTATTCTCTTCTATCAACTTTACTCGTTCTTTTATTTTATCCTTGTCAATAGGTGTTGCTTTACTTGCGTCAAAAAGATAACTCGCAAGCATAGGATTACGTAGTTGCTCGAAATTTTCTGTTATATAATCGAACGATTCTTGTAAACGATTTACTTTTTCTGAATCACCTGTTAAATCTGTTGCTATCTTAGTGAGTTTCTTTTCACTGATAAGTCTGTCAACCGCAGTTATATTAGACTGTTCAACTACAAATGTTAAGACAGGGTAATTTACATTCTTAAGTTTTCCAATTTCAACACCATTACAACTAAAGACTTCACCTCTTAAAGTTCCGATAACAACAGATTCATGTTCTTGTTGACCAAAAACATTTCTCTCTATCAGGAGTTTATCTAAGCTTGATAACGGATTAATCTCAAACTCAAAAGGAATTGGAGCATACTCTTTGGTTTCTCCAGTTTCTTCATCTTCAACAGTACATCCATTTTTAATTTCATTCAAAATGTCACCTAATGCAGAATGAAAGTCTCTAGCCTGGGAATGACTATCATACGATTGCCTAAAAGACAGTTCTCCCATCTTGTTTGATATAATAACAATATTTGGAAAACAGTCTTCCAATTGAGCCTCTATTTCTTCCCTTTTGTTTTTCTGATAATTCCAGATTCTTCCCTCAATGAATGGCTGTGGGAAGAAGTTCATATAAAGGCATTCACATTCTTCCTCAAATGTCTTAAGCAACATAGGAGAAAGGGTGTCTATATTTGCATAAAAATTCCAAGAGTCCTTCGTTAATGGCACAAGTTCTGTATTGAACTTTTGCTTAAAAGACTTTTGAAACAATTCGAATTTTGACTCTGTGTTTACCTTAACAACGAGTTTACCGTCAGAAACGTATAATTTTGCAGTATTAACATCAAGCAAAATCGGCTGTTTCATGTATTGAAGCAGACATTTATTGATTTGAGTAAAGATTTTCCAAATTTCACGGATAGATTTCTCTTCACCTTCTAAATTGACGATATCTTCCGCTACTTGCTCACGAATTTTCTGTTCATCAACTTTTTTCTTACTTAGTTCATATTTTTTGTTGCCAAATCGATCAATCCCTTTTTCACCTAAGATCATGACCTCAATTTCATCGTTAACGTTAAGAACTTCATTAACATGAAATTTGCGAGCTGGAATCTCTGTAATATGCACCAAGCCAGAACTTCTATCGCCAAGCTCTACAAAAGCTCCAAAATCTACGATAGAAGTGACTTTAGCTGCTACTATTTCACCTTTATTGTATGCCATATTTATATTAAATGTCGATTATATATTAGTTAACTGACTCACTGCTGCTTGAAATACCCTTGCATTCACAAAGTTCTGGAAGTCAGGATTAGCGAAGTACGTTTGCACGAACTCTGTCTTTTCTTCCAGCATAGCAGCTACGATGTTGATGATGTCATCATTGAAGGTTATCTGAGCCACCTGTTTGTCACCATTACGAACGGCATTCGCAAAGTCAACGCTTGTTGCAATGCGAGCTGGCAGTTCCTCTATCTGACGTTGGACTTCATCACGGTTCTTCCACTCTATGTTGCCGTATGTATCGTTAAAGTCCTTTACTATACTTGACAAAGCATCTATTTCTGGCTGTGGCTTACTGCCACCTGTGCCTACAGGGATTGGTCTGACATTGGTATCTTCGTTTTCAAGGACAATGGCACGTTCTTCTTCCTTCACGATGCGGTACTTGTCAAAGTTAATATCATCGAGCAAGCCATCTGTGTAGTCATCTATCTTCAGCTTTGGCAATTTCTTAACCAGAAGGGAATAGAAGACATACTGCTTTTCCCACTCTGGACTCTCATACGGCAAGATGGCAGAGAAATAAGGGTAACAGCGGTTGAAGTTCTTTATTGCGCTCTTGCACTTTATCTGATCATCCTCGTTGAGTTCTGTCTTGAAGCGAACAACAACGGCATCAATGATAGAGTCTATCCTTGGGCGGTCTTCATCGGTACCCATCAGTTTTAGTGTTGCTACTTGGTCAACATCGTCCTGTGTGTAGAAATTGAATGCCTCAATAGTCTCGGTGAGATCATTGAGTTTGTTCACATCAGACTCACCTTCGAGGATTGTTGTTTTGTAATACCTCTGGAATGACTGGCGAATCATTTCAGGGTCATTGGCAAAGTCAAGAACAAAGGTGTCTTGTTTCTTTGGATGGCAACGATTCAAACGTGAGAGTGTCTGTACAGCCTTCAAGTCACTTATCTGCTTATCCACGTACATGGTATGCAGCAATGGCTGGTCGTAACCTGTCTGGAATTTGTCTGCTACAATCAATAACCGGTATGGTTCTTGTTCTACACGTTGTTCTATCTCGGCTGAAGGGAAACCGTTCAACTCTGCTTCGGTAACGACCTTGCCGTTAATGACCTTATCAGTGAACGCCACAATAGCCTTGTAAGGGCTGTTTCGTTCTTCTAACATCTTTGTAATCACTTTGTAGAACTCAATGGAACGCTCAATACTACTGGTTATCACCATAGCACGAGCCTTACCACCTATCTTCATATAGACCTTCTTAAGGAAGTGCTCTACGATAATTTCAGCCTTCTTCTCTATAGTTTCAGGCTGATGCTCTACATAAACGCGAATCTTACCCAAAGCCTTCTTCTTATCGTATTCAGGATCGTCTTCGACAGCCTTTAATACACGATAATAAGAAGAGTAAGGTGTATAGTTCTTCAGTACATCAAGGATAAAGCCTTCCTCAATGGCTTGTTTCATGGTGTATTCGTGGAATGGTATGTACAGAGGTTCCTCATTTATGCGTTCCACCTTATCACCGAACATTTCCAGAGTTTTGTTCTTTGGTGTGGCGGTAAAGGCATAGTAATTGGCATTCTTTGCCATCTTCCTTCCCTTTATTATTCTGTGAATCTTATCCTCAATGTCCTCTGAATCACCATAAGTCATGTCTGAATTATCAGCCACCATTGACGGATAATCATCTTTTTCGTAGGTGTAACTACCAGTCTTCAACGGAACGACAGGAGTAGCATTACCAGAAATACCTGTTGCAAGGTTAGCTGACAGCGATCCATTTTGGCTGCTGTGTGCTTCATCTATGATAATGGCAAAACGCTTATCCTTCAATGAACTGCCAATCTCATCAAGGATGAACGAGAACTTGAAGATGGTACTGATGATAATCTTCTTCCCTCCAGTCAACAGTTCACGGAGTGTTCCTGACTTATCTGCCCATCCCACGAGATTGTTTAATCTCTGGAAGGCATTTATGTTGTCGCGAATCTGCTTGTCTAGGTTCACACGGTCAGTTACCACAATGATGCTATCAAAGAATGGTTCTTGATTCTGTTGCAACAGAGTGACGAGCTGATATGCAAGCCATGTGATGGAGTTTGACTTTCCACTTCCTGCACTGTGCTGAATGAGGAATCTGCGACCGATAGGCGACATCTTTGTCACATTCAGCAACGAGCGAACGGCATCCAGCTGATGGTATCGTGGCCAGATAACAGTTTCCTTCACCTTATGAGTCTTTTTGTCCTCGCTACTGATGACTTGTGCAAAGTTCTCAATGATGTTGGAAAGTGTAGGCTTAGTCAGAATATCTTTCCAAAGGTACGAGGTCATTGTATCTCCTTCAATGACTGGATTACCAGCACCACCATTCACACCGCAGTTGAAGGGCAAGAACCAGGAGTCTTTACCTGCCAATGTGGTACACATCCACACCTGGAAGTCATCCACCGCAAAGTGAACAGCACAGCGCTTCTTTTGTAACAGAAGTTCCTTTGGGTCACGGTCACTACGGTATTGTGCAATGGCATTTTCGCATGTCTGACCTGTGAAGTTGTTCTTCAACTCAAATGTAGCGAGGGGTAAACCATTGATAAATACAACAAAATCTATCTCATTTGTATTCACCTTAGAGTACATAACTTGACGGATGACACCGAAGATGTTATGCTCGTACGCGACCTTTGCACTTGGATTCAGTTCTGATGGCAATGGATAGTACAGATTAAAGGTTGAACCATTGAACTTATATCCCTTACGTAGTACGTCTGTCACACCACGCTTCGTTATCTCGTTTGCCAGTCTGGTGAAGAACTTGAAACGCTCACTTGGTGAGGCAAAGCACATTGATTGCTTCACCTTTTCTGGCTGAGTCTCAGTAACGAAACGTTCCACCCACTTGTCAACCAAGGCAAAATCCTTATTGTAAGCATGTGGAGTTTCCTGTTCATAACCATTATGGTCACGTAGCCAGTCAACGATTATCTTCTCAAGTCCTGTTTCAGATGTGTCCATAACTTAAACTTTAATTTTACCTGTTATAATGTCAGATATAAGATGCTTCTTGTACTCCTTCAATGCATTTACATTATCCTCAAAGGCATAAATCAATTCATTGACCTCATTGAGTTTTGTAAATCCTTTTATTTCATCTTTAGGTGGAATAGGAATGTATTTATTCCCAAGAATGTTGTAATTGATATTTTGACCTTCTCTGATTCCAGTTACACAGGTTTTTAGTACATTGATAAAAACGGAGGACTTAAATAGATACTTAAAATACTCTGTATAGTCTTCATCGATTGGGTGAAGTATCGTGTAGGCTGCACTAATTATACCACGGTAATAGGCATATTCAATACCTCCCTGGAATGATCGAAGACTTATGACAAAGTCTCCTTTCTTTACTAATTTCAAGTTTTCAAAACCCTTAGTAACGGCTACAACACTACCATCATACAGTGATTGTGGAATAACACCTTTGTTCTGAGTAGCACAGAGCATTTCCTCGTCAGGATGTCCAGTATCATTGATTTCATCGAAACAATACTTAAATTGTATTTCGTCCCAATGAGCTGGAATTTTACCAAAAATAGGATTCTTGCTTTCTTTCAGATCTATATTGTCTGTTCTGAACCAATCTGACAGTTTTGGGAGCAAAGACAATACCTCCTTTTGCATAGAACCGATTTTGACTTGCAGATCTTTGGTTTCTTTTGCATCAACTTTTCTACTGAAATAATTCGCAAATCTAATCTCGTATCCTAACGTTGCTTTTCCTAAAATTGCTTCAGGGTCTCGTTGCTGTACTTCCTTTTCAAAAAAACGTTCTATGCCACCCTCATAGTTATAAGGGATTTGGAAAGAATACTTGTCCTTGACGTATTTTACCTTTCCTTTAACCATAACCGTCTCACCTTTGTCATTTTTTGCAGGGCGCAAGACTTCAACGTCCCAATAGCCAAACTCTTCGTTATCAAGAATTACACTATTGTCATTGTTCTGAAAGTTTACAAGCAAATCAAGAATTTCTTTTCTGTTTTTATCACTTGTATAACAATTCTTTTTTCCAAGATGCTTATCTAAAACAGTTTTTATATTGGAAGCATCGATAAGTTGAACCTTACCTTTACGCCTTTCTTCCTTACGATTTGTCACTACCCAAATGTATGTCGCAATCTTTGTATTGTAAAAGTCATTGTCTGGCATCTGTATTATTGCTTCCAGTAAATCATTTTCAATGATATACTTACGAAGATTGCTCTCTCCGCCACCTGCTTTTCCAGTAAATAGCGAAGAGCCATTGTGAACTTCAACAATGCGAGTTCCCAATGGTGAGTCTTTCATACGACTTATATTATTGGCGAGAAAAAGCATTTGGCAATCACCAATTTCTGGAATGAAACTTGTTACTCCATCAAAGAAGCGAGGATCCGTTATTTCTTTCTTGTCTTCTATTCCCCATTTTTTAAGATCTTCCTTCCAAGGTGTACCGAAAGGAGGGTTGCTAATACAGAAGTCAAACTTCTCGCCAGCATGGCCATCCTGACTAATGGTTGAACCGAAGGCAATATACTGATGATCGACTGAGCCAAGACGATAAGAGAACTTATTGATGTTGCCACTTATCATGAGGTCAGCCTTGCAAGTTGCGTAGGTATCTGGTTGCAATTCCTGTCCGAAGATGCTTGTGCGAACACGCTTACCTTCTTCATTTGCAATACGTTCAATCTCTTCTTGGACAATAGTCAAAATACCACCAGTACCACATGCACCATCATAGATGGTGTAGGTATTGTCGGTTATCTTGTCTTTGATAGGCTCAATAGCCAACTGCCCAAGCAGACGAACATAATCACGAGGCGTGAAATGTTCACCAGCTTCGGTCACGTTGTTTTCCTCATTGAACTTGCGAAGCAGTTCCTCGAAGATGGTTCCCATGGTGTGGTTGTCGAGTCCTGGTAGACGTTCAACCATTTCTTTTGTACCATCCTCATTAATCACTTCCTGCATTACAGGCTTCACAGAGAGGTTTATATTCTCGTCCGTGAACTTCTCCAGAAGTGAACCAAGGCGATTTGCCTCAATCAGGTTGTCCACCTGTTGACGAAGTTTGAACTTATCTATGATGTCCTGCACGTCCTGAGAGAAACCATTGAAGTACTCAATGATATTCATCTTCAGACGCTGTGGATCAATCTCGTTTTTAAGTGTCTTCATCGTGAAGGCACTGGTATTGTAGAATGGATAGCCAGTAACCTGAGTGAGGAAAGGAGTATAATCTGCCAGATGATGACTGTCACAGAACTCCTTCTTTTCGAGAACGGCTGCTTTGGTAGATTCAAGGAGCACGTCTATTCGACGAAGCACCATGAACGGCAGGATTATCTTTTTGTAGTCACCTTTCTCGAAAGCATGTACCAAAACATCGTTGGCGATATTCCAGATGAAGGAGAAGAGTGCGTTATATTGCTTGTTGTCCATAAGATTTTAGATTTGAGAGTGATTAAGCTTCAATTTGCACCTCTTCAGTACGAATCAGTTCCGTAATCTCAACGTTCAGAACCTTTGAGATTTTGATCAGCGTTTCGAGATTTGGCTGTGAGAAATTCGTCATCCATTTAGAGACAGTCGCCTGACTGACTCCTAACTTTTTCGATAACCATATATTTGACAGATCCTTCTCTGCCATTACGACCTTTAACCGATTCAACTTCTTTACTTCCATATTCGTAAAATTTATGGTGCAAATATAACAAGAAATAATTGAAACAAATTTCGTTTTACGAAAGATTTTAATCAAATTGTAGTGATCTTTCTGCAAATAATATGAAAAACACAAGTTTTCAAGCACTTTTTTACCAGAAGCCAAAGATAGAAGCTTTAAGGTTCTCTGCTCTTAACTTTAAAGACTCTAACATTGGCAACAGGTTATCGATAATATGTCTGAAAAATGAGAACAATTAGACCGTACCGATGATGCAGGCTAAAGCTTGCACTGACGGAACGGCCTATATCCTTGAATACCCGTCTTAAAATACAGGCAAGCTGTTCCGACTGTTCGTATTTCATGCGATGCCGGAACAACTTGCCTTATGCTACGGAAACTTACCGGCTGACTTGCTTCGTATCCCGATACCAGGCAAGTTTCAACCGACAGATTCATACAATCATGTAGATAAATCAGGACAGTTGCCAAAGACAGAGCCTTTAAGGTTGCGCTGCTCTTCACTTCAAAGGCTCTGACATTGGCAACTGATTATCGATAACATGTCTGAAAACGAAAACAAGCAGGTCGTCCCGATGATGCAGGCTAAAGCTTGCACTGACGGAACGGCCTAAATCCTTGAATACTCGTTTTAAAATACAGGCAAGCTGTTCCGACTGTTCGTATTTCATGCGATGCCGGAACAACTTGCCTTATGCTACGGAAACTTACTGGCTGACTTGCTTCGTATCTGTGATACCAGGCAAGTTTCACCCGACAGGTTCATACAATCATGCAGATAAATCAGGACAGTTGCCAAAGACAGAGCCTTTAAGGTTGCGCTACTCTTCACTTTAAAGGCTCTGACATTGGCAACCGGTTACCGGTGGCTTGTCTGAAAACGGATACTGTACTCTTCAAAAATCATGGAATACTGAATGTCAGGAAAACATTGGAGCATCATACCCGGAACCGTTTCTTATGTGCAAAGGTACTGCGGACTGGAGAAACGCCAAGTGACGCTTGCGCTTTCAGTCGGAGGACTTGACGGCAGCCTTCCGCAAATTTTCTCATACCTCAAAAATTTGGGTATTCCGTCTGCATTCTCTGACTTCACACTTGTCTTTTTCTCCCTTTAGTCCGCAGTCACGGATGCACATAAAACGGTTTATCCCGGCCATGAAGCTCAATGAGCTTTACCAAAGGGAAAAGAACTGGAACTTCAAAATTCAAGTGTTATGCGAGCAAGAAGAATGGGTATCAAACAATCTTTTAATTTTTTACTGATATGTGCAGATTGATGACAACACAACTGGCGGAAGCTCTGGAGGGTTATCCGCTCTATTCCCAGGACGGCAAGGGAAAAGAGGCTGTTTGCCGTGCGGTTTTTGCCCTTGGTTCTGTAAGGTGGTTTATCCTTGAAGGAAACAGGGAGGATGACGATATGATTCTATTTGGCATCGTAGTCGGACTCATGGAGGATGAATACGGGTATGTTTCCCTCAATGAACTTTCGGATGTGGAGCTTGACCTGAGTGCTCAGGGGCTTGGCAAGCTTCAGGTAAGACAGCAGCAGAACTTTAAGCCGGTTCCGCTGAAACAGATTCAGGACAGCAGGCTTCAGGACTTTCTTGCAAGGTTTGAATAGGCTGTATGAAAACAGAAGTGGCCGGTCCTATCCGTCACGGACAAGACCGGCTGCTTATTATAGCAGGTAAATGAAAACAAAACTATAATTGTATGGTAAATGGAAAATTGTCGTAATATTTTTAATCTCTCTGCCCGGCATGGGTGGAGCGTTTCTATGGAAGACATGGATGGAATCCGGTTTCTCAATTTCAAACGGAAGACTTCGAGCGGTGTACCGTTCTGCTTTACCATTGAAGCCGGTGATGGTACAGCTGGCTGCATAGCAAAAGAAATATTCTCTTTCGTCAGTGCCGTTGTTCCTGAACAATGTGCAAGGAAATGGATGATTCAGTCAGGAGCGATGGAGCCGTCGGAGTTCCTTCAGGCCGTGGCTGACATGGAGGATGTTAGGCTAAGGGCAAGGCTGCTGGCTCTTGAACTTGCAGCCATGAATGCCAAATATAATGTCCTGGATACCATTCCATGGGACAGACTGAACTAACGGTGTTTCTTACGCTTGCGGCCACGTTTGGGCAGACCGGTTTCCTTGTAGGCTATCAGGTCAGTTCCTCTGAACACCCTTTTTGCCTTGTCAGGTATCTTCAGGAAAGCCAGCGGCTTTTCCATATAACGGATATAGGCATAGATGGTGCAGCGGTGAACACCCAGGTAGCGTGCTGCCTCCTTTACTGAATATGTCTTTTCCGGAACGACTTTCATTATTTCTCATGCTGGTTAATCTTTTCGATTATGGGATACCGCAAATGTAAATAACTGATTATTAGCTGTCAATAGGTCAAATATGGGATTATTCCGGAGATTGTGGGATTTGTATGGATTATGTGTTACCTGTCATATTCAATACAGCAAGGCTAAGGCGGTTGATAACGAATCTGTTTTACGGAAATCAGGAAGGCATATATTTGATGGTTGACAGCGTTGACAGCAAATCCAATGAAAATCCGGCATAAAGTCTATCTGGGAAGTTGCTGTAATACAGTATATTATATTCTTTCTGATTTTTCTTATAAAGAATAGAGTATTATAATGTGTCAACGTTTGGCTATGGATTTTTAGCGGACTGAAAATTATGGCTACACTTGTCAACGTTTGTCAACGTATGATTTCTATGTGAAGTATCTGATACACTGACAGATACTCTCTGTCAACACTGTCACCCCTGAAACGGGTGTATTTTATTATCTGAAAACATCTGATGCGAAAGGAATACATGGTTATCCTAATGTACCATTACAGCCACAGGTTTGTTCAGCATGCCTCTGCAGATATTTTTTTGCAAAGGTATCTCCGCCATTGCAAACGTCAAACACAGGGCTGAAAATCTTCCTCAAACGGGGTTTGAGCGTATTTTCAGCTTTCCTTGAAGTTTGCCTTATTGAATGCCTGCGCTTCTGAGAACTGCAAAAAAATATCCTTCGGGCAAGCTGAAAAACTTGCTGACAGAAGGGAAAAAATCAGAGCGTATGGTACAGATGGACGAAAGCATCAGAAAGCAGTTGGAAAAACCACAGACATGGTTCTGCAAGTATTTTCCCAAACGTATTCAGAATGTGGGCGAGAAGGAAATCGCCGACAGACAGTTGGTTTATGACTTCAAGGATGGAAGGTCTCATGAAGAGGTTGCACAGATGACGGCAGCAAGAATGATTGAAGAGCACGGCAGCAGATGCTCACAGTTGGTATTCATTCCGGTTCCGGCATCATCGGTAATAAAGAATGAAATCCGATATATGGACTTCTGCAAAAGGGTATGTGAACTCACCGGAGCAATAAACGGATATGACCATGTAAGGGTATGCGGAGAAAGACTTGCTATTCATGAAAACCGTAAGGCTGAAAAGGAAATCAGAAAGGTGAGCATTATCGAGTTTGATGAAGAGTGGTTCAGAGGTAAGGCAGTCATAGTCTTCGATGATGTAATAACACGTGGAATCAGTTTCGGTATGTATGCGAATCAGTTGGAGAGTTTCGGAGCGAATGTCATTGAAGGCATCTTCCTTGCAAGAACCCATTATAAAGTATAGAACTATGAACGGAATATTATCAGAAAAATCAAAGTCACTGGCTTTCACGGGACACAGAACTGTTCCCGTAGAAAGGCAGAATGAAATAAGGGCACGGCTTGTTAAAGCTGTGTCCGTCGCCTGCAAATCGGGTATAACCTGCTTCTTCTCAGGCATGGCCATGGGATTCGACCTGATGGCCGCTGAAACAGTATTTTCACTGAAGGGAAGGTATCCGGATATACGGCTAATTGCCGTTGTTCCTTTCAGAAGACAGAACTGCAGATGGCCTTCAATTGAAAAGGAACGTTATCAGAAAATAATTTCCCAGGCAGACCGGGTTATCGTATTGAGTGAACACTATTTCAAGGGATGTCTTCTAAGGCGCAATGACTTCATGCTGGAGCATTCATGTGGCGTGATAGCATTTTATGACGACAAACCTTATGGTGGAACATTCTACACCTGCAGGGAGGCAGTGAAAAAAGGCATGGACATAGTAAATCTGTACTGAAAACCAGTCCGGATTATACTGAAAATATTGTACAAAACAGATGTGCAATTTTCTTGCATATCTCATTTATAATGCTTATATTTAGATAGTTAAACAAGTTATAAGAGATAGTTTTATGAACAATATCTACAACCGATACATTTGGCTGCTGCATACAGTCTATCAGGAAAGAAAGGTTACTTTTGAAAGGCTTTGTGAGATATGGAAGCACCATTTCCTGTACAATGGAAAGCCGCTGAGTCTGCGCACATTCCATCATCACCGGAAAATGATTGAGGAAAATTTTGATATAGTCATTGCATGTAACAGAAAGGACTATACATACTACATCCAGAATCTGGATGAAATACTCGGTGACAGCTGCCGCAACTGGCTCTTCAACAGCCGTATCATTGATGTGGCTCTGAAAAGCAGTCCGTGTCTGTTCCATCGTGTCGTACTGCCTGACATGTCAGGTGGTATTGAATACCTGCCGGATATATCGGAATGTATCAGCGATGGGCATGAACTGTACATATTCTACACGAATGACAAGGGCTATGAAGTGGAAGGTCGTTTCAGACCGGAAGGTTTGAAACTGTTCCATAACCGCTGGTATCTGCTCGGGTACAGGAACGGATCAGAGTTCTGTACCGTTCCTCTTGATGCACTGACCAAAATTTACCTTAGCGGCAAGAGATTTGATACTGACTACAAATTTTCCCTTGCCAGACGTCTTTCGGACTCCATTGGTGTTGTAGCCCCGACCGGACAGAAGCCGGAAGAGGTTACTCTAAGGGCTTACGGTCCATTTGCCGATTATCTGAGGAAGCATCCTTTCCACCATTCTCAGGTAGAAAGGAATGATATGGGGACTTTCACGTCATTTGATTACACACTTCTTGTTACTGACGAGCTGGTGGATGAAATCCTGACTCTTGGCGATAAGGTGGAAATTACTTTTCCGGAAAGGCTGAGAATGAAACTGCTTCAGAAGATTGGACGTATCAGAAACAGGTATGCAACATAGAAATCTGCAATTGTAGAATATTACTTTTGAGTAGCAAACATTCGCTCAATCATTGCTTCAAGCTCAGGACCCAATGGACGTTCTGTGTCCATACACTCCTTCTCACCGGCAACCAGGTCACCATATATATTCCTGTAACGTTCAGCTTCACTGCCATCACAGCAAAGCATAGCCGTCTCAAACTCCTTAATCATTTTCTTACGCTGGCTCTCTGGATATTCCTTAGTCTTGCCATAACTGGTAATAGTAAATGTTCTTGCCATAATCATAGGATTTATTTGTTATACCTTTGTTTATAATCTTTTTTGCTATACTAATATACGAAAATATTTTGATAATCAGAAATTTAACCGTATAAAACTTCTATAAAGTTTAATCCAATACGGATAAAAATACAATCAGAATCCGCACATCTGTTTATCAAAAATACAACTATAACAATGAAGGTATCAATGGTACAATCCTGATTATTTAAACAAAAAACTTATATAAATCAACATTTCCAACATTAAAAGATAGAAGATATAGGGGGGGGTACGTCATTTGATTACATTACATGCTTCTTGTAACTTGACGAACCTATGGAGAAATCTTATATTTCAATTAGAAAGTTAAAGTTACCGATGCGGAAAATCCAAGTATTAAGCTGTTTCAGGAAATTGGACATACCGGGAACAAGTATTTAATTTAAAAATATGGTAATAATAATATTCAATATTAAGATTAATCGCTATTTTTGTAATCTTTTAAGTAAAACTATGGTAAATGTCCAGGTAAAGCTCATAAGTTTATGGTTCGATACCATCATTTGCCACTATGGAGCTAAGCTCTACAATTAAAAACTCAAAATTTTTAATCCTGAAGAAAATGGAAAAAAATTTTTTTTAGGCAGTAGAACCTTTGGTGAAGGTTCATGCCACAATCAAATGTCCGAAAGGATAGGTTATTAGTAATTTGTTATCTGTAGGATTAGATGTACTAGGGATTCTTGGAATCCCTGCAGCAAGCAGTATGTCATTGGCAAAAGATAGTACAGAGTTAATAATTCAATGGATATCACGAAAGGGAGTTGATAAAGGCAAGGTCATGACTGTTATTCATGATATTTCAGCTTTTATCCCATTGTACTCGTAGTACCAATCCCTTTTAGCCTTTTCCATTGATTCTGCACAATTGGCTAATGCCATTCAATAGATAAGGAAACAGTAACTAAGATTAAAGCTTGGAGCTTCATGGTTAGTGATGGCATCGCAGGTAGCTAACCACTCCTTTTTTAAACAAAAGCGGTTTGGAGTAATCCAAACCGCAACTATTATATTTAAAACAATGATTTAAACTTAAAATGATAGGTTTATACTTCCTGCATTATTGGTATACCTATCTTGTTGTTGATTTCAGTCTCTACAGCATTATATATTTCTGTTTCACTTGTTTTTATAGATATTATTAGAGAATACTTTATAACATTGTCAACATTAGCCAGTTTTCTCTCTTTCCACCAACCTGGTCCTGGATAAACAACTATATGACCACAACCTGCTAATTCAGCTGCTGTACACTCAAACCAGTCCGACTGAACAGTACCTTGTTCACGGCGATTTTGCTTGATTGTCCATCTTTGAGTATCATTATCCGTTGTTTTATCTCCTTCATTCTTATTCCTTCTACATAAAAATTCTTCAACATTTTCATGTGGACTCTTCAAGTCAAAATGCAAAGTTGCTGAAGGATAACGATATTTATTTCTTCTACCGGCATAACCAGGAGAAGGCTTTACATAATAGGAAAGTGTAATTCTTATCTTTACTTTTTCTGCTCCCATCTGCTCAAGTAATTCAACAGGCCATGGGAGATCATAAAAATGCAGTTGATTATATGTATTTGAACCATCTTTACGTACATATGGTATCAATTCATTTTCAAAGATGTATGTAGCATATCTTTCATTGCTAAATAAAGCAATTTTTTCATCTGGAATGCCATAACCACATATTGACATGATATCATTGATACTTCCTATACGCTTCATTTCTTCAGTCCATCTCGCAGAATGTACCATCATACCACGTACAGACAACAAAGAAAGATCAGGATTCACTGTCTTGATTTTTGCTGCCATACGTGCAGCCAACGCTGTGGCTGCACTGGTTGCATAAAATGGTTCCAATGATTCTGCCAGATCTGCACTGGTCGAAATCAGGCTCAAATCAGGAGTTGTTGTAGTCTGCAGAACAGGATGATCAGCTACATTACCGCCTTCCATAACAATCTCGGGCTTATTAAGACCATTTCTCCAACTCCAGGAGGTTCTTGACATCGGAGAGATTCCTCCAGGTGCAGCCAGAGGCTTATATCTATCATCAGTAACAACAGTCTTCTCAGTATAAGCTCCTACGGTCAGTGCATTCCAAGCTTGTGCCGGACTTTTAATAACATTAGCTTTACACGATTCTATATAATCTGAAGCGTCTATTTCTGTAGTTTCAATATTTCCCGCAGAAACGACTACCAGACGATCACAATTCCCTCCATTGTATATACTTTCATCTAAAGCAGCAGAACTTGACGTGGATTTGCAGTCATACGAAATGTCATCAGTAACAGCCATACATTGTATAGATGCTCCCATTTCATGAGCTTGCTGTATAGCATCCTCTATAACAGCACCATAAAAATCAGAATCAGTTTCATATCCGGATTCATATATTTTCACTGATGCCAAGTTGTTTTCAAGTGTAACAGATTTCTTATGCCCATAAATTAAATCTGTCATATCACCATATAGGATAAGACCAGCCATGTCCGTTCCATGGAAGCTGTGATCAATAGTGTCAGAAACACCTATTGCACTTTTCATCATATCATCCGATAAGAATGGAGCTATCAATTCATGAGCATTGTTTACACCCGAATCCAACAAGCCGACCCTTACACTGTCACTGTTTATTGAAATCTCAATTTCATCTTTAATAAGTTCACTCCACTCCCTGCTTTCATTGTGGGATTTTACAAGTATTGAAGGCTGTTTATAAGGACGTATTCCCTCTATATAACCAACAGATAAGGGTAACTCACATAATTGTTGTTTTGTTGCTTTGATTAGCAGAACAGCAACTCCGTCAAAGTCCAGGATATTTTTACCAGCCGATATAAGGCCAAGACTGTCTAAAGTTTTAGTAAGTTCCTCTAGATTATAATCATCACCTTTGGTTACCCATATTTCAAATGTCTGCAGGTGATTATCTGGTAGCATATCAAAATCTTCTGCAGAAGTATAAAGACTATGAATATCAGCTTGTTCAATAGAATTGATGGGCTCAATAAGAGTTGCATTCTTAGGGTTTCCATTTATTGTGCAAATTTCTTCATTTGCATACTCATTAGCCTTCTTATCCAACCAATCTTTTTTTTCTTTTTTGATATATATGGTAACATCAACATTTCCTTCACCTTTATCTTCTGAGATTTTTAGAATAGATGCTCCACTACTTTTTGCCAATGCCTGAGGAACAAAACCTGAAACCATGTCAAAGTTCATATAAACACCATCAGCAACGGGTAATCCACTTTCTGAACGTTGTGACAAAGTTTCTATTGCCTTATCAATAGCTGTATTATAAATTTCTTTTATATAAGCCGCATGTTCCTGTCTGTTTCTTTCAGGCATGGTAGGCGGTTGTACAGACCTGGTTCTTGGTGTAAAAGAACGAACTTCTGCTATCTTATTTCCTAAGAAAAAATGTTTCTTTTGCATATTACCTACATATTCAACCTATTTCACGGCACAGCTGATTTCGTTTGTCAACAATCATTTTCACCATTTCCATATCTATAGGCAAATCATTTAACAGTGATTCTTTGAATATGTCGGAGCATACCATTTTTATCTCTGCATGGCTCATTCCCATAAATAAAGGTTCAGCCTGAGAGAAATCCAGATTTTTTGCTGTATATAAATATTCACGCAACAACAACAAACGCTGTTCTGCATCCGGCATTCTGTATTCAATGACATCATCAAAACGCCGGAACATTGCCTTGTCGATGGACTCTATTGCATTTGTAGCTGCAACAATAAAACTATCTGAAGAATCACGCTCCAACAACTGCAGGAATGTATTAAGTATTCTGCGTTGTTCACCGACCTCATTTTCCATTCCTCGTTGTGCACCTATAGCGTCAAACTCATCAAAGAGATAAACGGCAGGAACCTCATCTATAAAATCAAAAATACGGCTAAGTTTCTGACCTGTCTCACCCATGAATTTAGTGATAATCTTTTCTGTTCTTACAATAAAGAAAGGAAGATTAAGTTCCTTTGCCAATACCCCTGATGTCATAGTCTTACCTGTACCAGACATACCATAGAGTAACAGCTTACGGCGGTTTGCAAGGCCATATTTCTGAAGTTCTTCTCTTCTTGTATATTCCTTTATTACCCTTTCCAGTTTCTCCTTTACAGACTTATCTGTAACCAGATCATTCAAACTGTCATATGTTTCAGTCTGAAGCAACAAATCGTCAACATCCTTATTGCGTGGAATAATTTTTAAATTGCTAAAAGAGGTCTTTTTCTGGCTTAACAATTCCTGGATAGTTCTCGCCAATACAGCATGACCATTCTTTGCCTCTACAGCTGAAATCTGTAAGGCAACCTTTCTGAATTGTGCATCATCATTGTTTAAATGATTGCGTATCAGAGATAATATTTGGTCTGCATTTGCCATCGTAATATGGTTATAAAATTATTGATGTACAAAAATACTTTGTTCCCGTCAAATAGTCAACTCTATCATTAAAAATTGCTAAATATTTATGCTTTTTTATCTAAGAACTTGGTGATTTCACCAAAAAAACTAGAAGAAGTCTTTTAATACTACAATTATATTTTTGATTTGTATTAAACCCTTTACTTCTTTCATCATCAGAGTTCAGATTAATCATTTATGTAAAATCAAATTCATTCTGTTTGAAAGTGTGTTGCATTTCTGTTATCACTTCTTCTTGCATGTCCTGTACTTCAGCCACCACTTCCGTTTCAAGATCCAGCCCAAAAGTTTCCTTTAACTGTAGGTAATCAAAACACAATGCCTTCGGTCGGTTTACCTTTACCTTCTTAACCTGCTCGCCATTCACAATGTCAATGGTATAGTCAGGAAGTCCGCTGGGCAGAAGTATGGTGAATCTGTCCTGTTTCAGGCCAAGGTATGAAGCATGGGATTTCAGGTAGGACATGATGGTGGACCAGTTCGAGCGGTTGGAGGTAGAACCTGCATTCCGGCTGTTGAACAGTGATGCCACGGCTGCCGTGTTCAGATAGAGAATAGGACGTGCTTCCTTGAACTCTATGTCTTCTTTCACAGACAACGGACGGAAGGATTTCATATACCTTATGCGGTAATGTGCCTTCTCGATACATTTCCCTGAAGTCTGGAATCCCTGTAGCATACTCCAGAAGTCTGCTATCTCCGAACTTTCCTGAGCCAGGTCATTCTGATTGCGTATTCCTTTAACTGCCGTTTCAAACAGTTCAGTATAGCTGAAAGGCACGTCAATGGCTGTCTCCAGCGTCCTGAAGGTGGCCAGTGGAATAACCCAGTTGCCGAAGATACGGTCATGGATGGTTTCATTTTCCAGCTTTGCAGCCAGCTCACGCTTGGTGATGGAATATATTTCCGGGAAGTTCTTCTCAAACAGTTCCCGGTGCCCCAGTATCTCCAGGGTGAGGTGGGTTAGTCCCATATTGCAGACTGATACAAGGTCTTCATAAGCCCTTTTCTCATTCTGGTTGAATGATGTCTTTGAAAAGGCAAGGAAAATGACACGGGTATAGAGTGCCATATCCTGAGTAGGCTTGTCCTGGCCGCAAAGGGCAACACCTGTTGTGACAATGGTCTGGGCTGCCATACCGTCTGTGTTTGTATTCTTCTTGGTCTGACCGCCACCGCCCCAAAGTCCTTTCAAGTAAGCTATTTTTCGTATGTCGAGATCATTCTTGTATTCATCAAGCACAGCAAGTGTATTGACAGCCTGTGATACACGGTCGTTCATGGCCGGTACGGAAGTTACACCGAGATTGGGCGGATCTACTCCGTGCAGGAAAAAGGACTGGAGGGAAGTAGCCAGGGTTGTTTTACCGGTTCCCTTTTCACCGAAAAGATTCAGGATGGGGAAGTGACGGGTACGTCTGAATATTATGTCACGGAAGAGGGTGGCAAGCAGGTAACAGAAGGCTACGCTTGCATTCTCACCGAACACTTCCATCAGTCTTTTTACGTAGTCATACAGCTTTATTCCGTTGCGGTTCTCATGTACCATAAGTCTCTCAAACTGGAATATCTCCGGGTTGTTGAGATATATTTTTGAAATGGCCGGTATATAGAAGGCCTTGCCGTTTATACTACGGACTATACCCAAATCATCAACGGTATTGAATGTACCTGCAAAAAATATTCCGTTACCGAAAGCGAAAAATCCTTCAGCCGCATTCCAGCCGAGTTTTCTGATACGTTCTGCCGTATCGGTCTTTGAATACAGGTATTCCTTTACACGGTTGAGTTTGTCTATCTTGGCCAGCCATACGTAGTTGCCCAGTGAGCCGACCTTCTGCTGGAAGTTGCTCAGTGAGCAGAGTTCCGACTCTTTCAGTTCTATGACCCTGCATACATTGTACATATTCCTCATACGGAAGATTCTGGTTCCGTTTATCTCATCCTCGATATGGAATAGTGGTTCCATGATGAAGTTGGAGATTCTTGACGGTTCATCATCATCTTCACCGATGGAGTAGTAACAGTTTTCCCTGACGAACAGTCCGAACTGGCGCAGCAGTTCAGCTTCACGCTGCATCTCGTTCATGGCCGCCGGCTTGTCGTTCCTTCTCCTGGCCTCTCCACGTGCCTGGGTAACTGCATCACGCCAAAGCTTTACCTTGCCGTGCAGTCTGGAGAGCTGTTCTATGCACTGGTCATACACCAGCTGGTCCTTTATATAACGCAGCAGGTCTGCTATTTCCGCTACACACTTTCTTTCCTCTACCATGGAACCGGCGACCAGAAAACGTTTCTGTGCCAACCAGATAATAAAATGCCTTTCCGGAAGTGAAGTATAATCCTCCCTGCTGCGGATATAGCTGTCGGCATCATTCTTGGCATATTGTACTTCTCCTTCTGCCTCGGATGGTATTTCTGCAAAAGGAAGCTCCCTGACTGTTACATGGAATCCTTTTCTTATGGCTGCAGCCCCGTTGGTCATCACCGCCTCAAATCCAGGCCCGTATGGCTTGCCTTCCGCAATATCTGAATCTGGAATGAAACAGAGTGAGGATACATACCTCTTCAGCTGCTCGAACTGGCTGTCACTCCAGGCTGTTCCAAGTGACGCTACCGTATTGTCGTATCCAATCGACTGCATTCTCAGGACATCAGGAGCACCTTCCACAATGATATAATAGTCGGCATCACGCAGTCTGGCGGCACGGTCAATACCGAATACTGTTTCTCCCTTGGAGTAAATCATGCTTGTTGCCGAGTTGATATACTTGGGAGCTTTCCTGTTGTCTCCGATGTATCTGGCCGTATAGGCAATGATGCGTCCCCATCTGTTTCTCACGGGAATCATGATACGCTGGCGGAACATGGCGTATGTGTTTCCGTCCTCGCCACGCTTGAACATACCGAGTTCATACAGCAGTTCTTCGTTCAAAGCCTTGTTTCTGCAAAAATCCATAAAGGCCTGACCGTCCTTCGGTGCATAGCCGATTCCGGCAAAGGCACAGAACTCCTCATGCCACCGGCCGTATGCGTAGGCTCTGGCATCAAGGCTCTCTTCCTTGTCTGTTGCTCTTAAATTTTGCAGGAAGAAAGACTGTACTGTATCAAGAACTGTCAGAAGTGACTCCCGGTGCCTGGCTTCGGCCATCTGTTCCTCACTGCGCTCTTCACTGATGTATTCTACCGTAATATTATGGTTTCTGGCAATAAATTCCACGGCGGCACTGAAGGAAAGGTTTTCCTTTTCCATTATAAACGTAATGGAATCACCACCACGGTTACAGCTGAAACAGTGGAAGAGATTCTTGCCAGGGGTAACGGCAAAGGAACCGGTTTTCTCAGTATGAAAAGGACAAAGTCCCATCAGTGTTGAACCTTTTCTGGACAGTCTGACATAAGGACTGAGTACGTCTTCTATGGCAAGTTCCCTCACTTTCCGTATGGTTATTTCGCTTATCATAACGTACTGAGCAGGTTCCAACAATCGATTATTGACTGGCCGGAGTATTTCGGACGGCTGATATTATTAGGATTGAGCGGTTGGATATACCCGTTTTCTCTGTATTTTTTGAGTGTCTTGTTGCTGATACCGAGTTCAGCACAGGTGCGCTTGACTGAATAGACACCGTTTGGATCGCACGCTGGTCTGATTTCTTTCATTATTATAAAATCATTATGAATGTGCGATAAAAAAGACCTATCCGGCTTTATTTTAAACTATAAGCTGGCGAACAAAGGTTACTGACGCACATTCCTGTACCTACTATAATTGCTTTCTTTATATTTCATAGAGTATCACGGCTAAACTAAACAAATAAAGTTTATTAATATTAGTGTATTAGCCATAATATGTTTATCATTTATCTTTCTTGACCGGTTTTTCTGCCTGTTTCGGCTGACTTTCATCAAAATAGTCCTGGGTGGTACGCTGCAAAAGTCTAAGGTCTGCCGTACGGTATTCCACCTTACCGGGTCTTTTATAGGAAACCACCTTTCCCTGACGTTTCCACCTTTCTACATTCCTGCGACCAAACAGCTCGTATGCCTTCCTCTGGCTGATGAATTCAGGATCATCCTTATCGGCTTTCAATTGCCTGACAATTCTGGAGGAGAGGTCATTCAGGAATGTTTCGTATGGTATAAGATGGTCCAGAAACTGTAATATCTTCATATAAACCTGATTTGGTTTCTATACTGTTCGTTTGACCGTGATGGTTTGGTTTTCCCTGTCAGTCCTGGTCTTGAACTGACGGTTGTAGATGGCACCAAGTTCTGAGGCCTGTGTACAGACGCTTTTCAAACGTGAAATGGGGAATGAAACGGATTCACCTACTTCAAGGGCAACAAGTGCCGGACGGATTTTTTCTAAGTTTTCAGACATAATTGTTGGATGTTTAATATTTAATGTTTAACTTTGTATTCACCAAATGAATAGGTTACACCACAAAGTAACATAAAATGGTTTATATAACCAAATATTTGTTTGATGATTTATTGTTTAAGATGTATTTATTGAAGGAATCGCATGGATAATGACATAAAACACGTGCATGTAGGTCAGGCTATCGACAAAAGACGCAACGAGCTTGGATTAAGCAAATCTGAGCTTGGGCGCAAAATAGGTGTACCGCAGCAGCACATAAACCGCATACTGGAAAGGGAGACAATGGAAACGAGCAGGCTTATTAAAGTCAGCGAAGCATTGGACTTCAATTTCTTTTCCCTTTTCTGTCCGAGACAGCATCATATATCGGCACACCTTGCTGCCGTTTCATTGGATGGAAATGCAAATAATCTGATAGGCGATGCGGAACTGGCCGTACAGTTATCCAGCGAAAAGAAAGAAACAGAGAACCTGAGGGAAACAATCAAGCTTCTGAAAGAGCAGATAGAGAGTCTGAACTCACAGATTTTACGTCTTGATTCAAACCTGAAGGATAAGGATATAATTATTGAACTATTAAAAGAAAGGAGAAAAGACATGTAATTTTAAAAGAATGGTAATGGCCATTTGCATGTAGTAGAATAAGACTTTACCATTAACGGTGTTCATCATTTATAAAAGTAATATAGTTGCCATAGCTTGATTCTTAGAAGAGAAAGTTTTGATACTAACAGATTGTTTTCTAATTGTTTACTCTCTATCTGTAAATAAAAGAAAATCAATGTAGTATTAAAGAGGCACAAGCTGCAGTAGAGGAAAATCTCTAAGAAATCAGCTTCTTTAATTTATATAGGTAAGACAAGCGTTTTCCATTTGTTTTCCCCAAGCATTTAGATAACTGATTGTCAATATAATATTAAAGTGGCACAGGCGTCTGAACCTAACGGGTATATCGATACTTACACTCAACTGATGGAAGCCGACCATCAGTGGGGAGAGCGGGGAGGAATGCTCCGTTGGCAACACGATGTATACAACGCCGGTATGTTGGTGGAAGCGGGCGTACACTATTATAATGCGACCGGAAAAACAAAATTACTGGAAGTGGCAACTCGCTGTGCTAATTTGATGGCTGAATATATGGGGACTTTTCCTAAAAAGAATGTGGTTCCTGCACATTCGGGTCCGGAAGAGGCTTTGGTGAAACTGTATACCCTATATAGAGACAATCCGGGACTGAAGAAACAGATCAATGTTCCGGTAGTTGAGCGGGAATATCTCAGGTTGGCTGAATTCTGGATCGAAGGTAGAGGAAAACATTGCGGATTCCCGTTGTGGGGGACATGGGGTAACCCTGCTGCCGAACAATGGATACGCGACCGGAAATACGAGGCTCCTGAGTTTGGCAATCATACCCGTCCGTCATGGGGAGACTATGCACAGGATTCTATTCCGCTTTTCGAGCAGAAGACAATCGAGGGGCATGCTGTTCGTGCCACCTTGTTTGCTACCGGAGCAACGTCTGCTGCACTTGAAAATCGTTCACCGGAGTATATAGCTGCCGTCAGCCGTTTATGGGATAATATGATTGGTAAACGTATGTTTATCACCGGTGGGGTAGGTGCTGTTCACTTTGACGAAAAGTTCGGGCCTGATTATTTCTTGCCTACGGATGCTTATCTGGAAACTTGTGCTGCTGTCGGTGCCGGCTTTTTCAGCCAGAGAATGAATGAACTGACCGGTGATGCTAAATATATGGACGAGCTAGAACGTACTTTATATAATAATGTCCTGACAGGCATTTCTCTTTCGGGTACACAATATACTTATCAGAATCCGTTGAATTCCGCCAAGCACGCCCGTTGGGGATGGCATGATTGTCCTTGCTGTCCGCCCATGTTCTTGAAAATGATGTCCGCAATGCCCGGATTTATCTATTCACAGAAGGGGGATGATATCTATGTAAACCTCTTTATCGGCAGTGAAACGGAACTGAGCCTATCGGATCAGAGTCGGATACGGTTGACGCAAAAGACCGGATATCCATGGGATGGTTCTGTTGTCATGACTGTTGAACCGGAGAAAGAAAAAACTTTTTTATTAAAAGTACGGATCCCGGGATGGGCACAGGGAGTCGAGAATCCATACGATTTGTATCGTTCGGAAGTGAAGTCTGCTGTCAATCTGAAAGTAAACGGCAAATCTATCGCAATGAAAATATTTAAAGGATATGCCGAAATTCAGCGGAAGTGGAAAAAGGGAGATAGAGTAGAATTGACATTACCTGTTCAGCCGCGGTTGGTAACGGCCAATGAAGCTGTAGCGGATCTGCAAAATAAGGTGGCCATTGCTGCTGGTCCTTTTGTATATTGTCTGGAAGGATGTGACAATGAAGGGGTGGCTGATCTGAGACTCGATACGCGCGCTCCTTTATCGATGACTTTTGAAAAAGAACTGCTGAATGGAGTTAATGTAATTAAAGGTCAGGCACTGGATAAGACAGGAAAGAAAGTGTCGGTTTCGGCTATTCCTTATTATGCTCTGGGCAATCGTCAGGATAAAGGCTATGTCGTTTGGATACCCGCAAATAAATGACATGAACGAACATAAACACAATTACAACATGAAAATAAACTGTCTTTTAGCCTTGGCATTGTCTGCTTCATCATTGGCGGCACAAGATGCCGTTATCCGGGTGGATGCCGGTAAGGTTGAAAATAAAATAACTCCCTATTTGTACGGAGCTTGTATGGAAGACGTAAATCATGAGATTTACGGTGGTCTTTATGACCAGAAAATTTTCGGCGAGAGTTTTGAAGAACCTGTTTCCATGGATAATTTTATCGGGTTTACCCGTTGTGAAGGGGTGTGGAAACTACAAGATGGCCAACTTTCCGTACAGGCACATCCGGGAGCAAAACTGGTATATGATGACACGCAGCTTTCCGACGGAACGGTCGGGGTCGATCTTAAATTTACGAACGGTACTTCATCCTCCAACAATGCCGGACTTTTACTGCGTGTCGGTGAATATGGAGGCGGAGCCGATAACTTTGATGGATATGAGGTCAGTCTGTTTGCTGATGGAAAGCGCTTGCTGTTAGGGAAACACTTGCATAACTGGCAAGAGTTGAAAACGACTCCGGTAGATGTAGATCCGACGCAATGGAACCGTATGGAAGTGAAACTGGATGGAGATGAACTGGTGATTCTGCTGAATGACTGTGAGGTGTTGCGTTTCGAAGATCGGGATACAGGTTTGCGTAATGGGAAAGTCGCTTTCCGAAACTGGGGAGCCGATGTATCTTATCGTAGTTTGACTATCGGAAGCAATACTCCTGTCAAGCTGTTGACCAAAGCAACTCCACAAGTCAGCGGGATGTGGGATGCTTTTGCTGACCTGGCTGCCGCTGCTGTTTACAAACAAATTGCAGATAAACCTTTTCATGGCCGGTATGCGCAGGAGATAGAGTATCTGGCAGGAACCGGTAAAGTGGGTATTGCTAACCGGAGCCTGAATCGTTGGGGAATATCTGTACGTCAGGGAGAGAAAAAGACCGGCAGCCTTTATTTAAAGGGAAAAGCAGAAGTCCGGGTAGCCTTGCAGAGTGTGGATGGTGAAAAAGAATATGCTGTGCAGTGCATTCGGGCCAATGCCGGTGACTGGAAGAAATATACGTTTGAGCTAACTCCTGATAAAACCGATGAAAATGCACGCTTTGCTATTTATCTGGAAGAGAAAGGACGCATTCAGGTAGACATGGTCACCCTTATGAACGGCGCGGACCGTCAGTTTTGCGGGTTGCCGCTGCGTAATGACATCGGGCAGGCAATGGTGGATCAGGGTTTACGCTTCCTCCGCTATGGCGGCACCATGGTGAATGCGCCTGAATACCGTTTTAAGAAGATGATTGGCGACCGTGCGGAAAGACCTCCTTATAAAGGTCATTGGTATACGTATTCTACCAACGGTTTCGGAATTGAGGATTTCCTTCATTTTTGTGAGAAAGCCGGATTTATGCCTGCTTATGCAGTGAATGTAGAAGAGTCGGCGCAGGATATGGCGGATATGATCGAATACCTGAACGGATCGGTAGATACGAAGTGGGGTAAGAAGCGTGCAGAGAACGGACATCCTGAGCCTTACGGGTTAAAATATCTGGAAATTGGAAATGAAGAAGTTATCTGGGGGGATATTGAAGCCGATTATCAGCATTATATCGATCGATTTAATGATATTTATGAGGCTGTTCATGCCAAAGATCCGGAAGTGCAGTTTATTCATTCTGCCTGGTGGCGTCCCGAATCACCTAATATGGAGAAAGTATTTAAAGCACTTGATGGTAAAGCAGCCTATTGGGATTACCATCCTTGGACGGATGATCTTGGCAGTCACGTAAATATAGACCGGGAGTTGACGGATATGAAAGCTAAATTCCTGAAATGGAATCCGAAGACAAGTATGCGTTGTGCTATTTTCGAAGAAAACGGTAATCTGCACAACGTTCAGCGCGCCATTGTGCATGCTACTGTTCAGAATGTGGTTCGTCGCCATGGTGATTTTATTCTGACCACCTGTGCGGCCAATGCTCTTCAACCCTATTTGCAAAATGACAACGGCTGGGATCAGGGACAAATTTTTTTCACTCCGGGACAGGTTTGGGGTATGCCGACTTTCTATGCACAGCAGATGTCTTCGGCCCATCACCATCCGCTGCGATTGTGGAGTGAGACAGTGGGAGAACTGGATATGACGGCCACTACGAACGAGGCACGCGATGAGGTGATTCTTCATGTAGTCAACACTTCCTCTGAAGTGCGGGAGACTCAGGTTAGTCTGTCCGGTTTCATTCCGAAAGGGAATATGGAAATATATACGCTGAGTGGAGAGTTGAATGATGAGAACCTTCCGGATACGCCTACACGGATTCTGCCGAAAGCTACCTGGAAGCAGGCTCCCGGATCTGATTTTACCTATTCATTCCCCGGTTATTCGTATACGATTGTTGTACTTAAAAAGTGAGTTGTTTTTATGAAAATAGGATATCTTAAACCGGGTATTCTGCTTCTCGTCCTGTTATTCTCTTTCCGTCAAGATCTTTTTGCCAAGAAGAGAATCACTTCGTTGAAGTGTGAATACATTGAAGCGCCTTTAGGACTCGATGTGCAGCGCCCGCGTCTGATGTGGAAAGTGGACACTTCCGATGTGCCCAGTAGGCAAACGGCCTATAGGATTTTGGTCTCTTCTACTCCGGAACTGTTGCGACAAGGAGAGGCTGATATCTGGGATTCCGGCAAACAGAAGTCGGATGAGCAATTGGTTTCTTACGCCGGGAGTACGTTGCGTCCTCACACCCGATACTGGTGGAGGGTAGAAGTGTGGCTGAATAATAAGAAGGTCGTTTCGGAACCTATGTGGTTTGAAACCGGAAAATTTTCGGCAACGGATTGGGAAGCTTCTTGGATTACCGATGGGTATGATAAAGACTACGAACCCTCTCCGATGTTTCGTAAAGTGTTCGATGTTTCCAAAGAGGTTGCTTCTGCCCGTTGCTATATAAGCGGTTTGGGGTATTACAGGCTGTCCTTTAACGGGAAGGCTGTCAATGATCATGCACTCGATCCGGGGTTTACGGATTATAGTAAGCGGGTGCTTTATCTCACGTATGATATTTCCGGACTGCTCCGGCATGGTAAAAACTGTATAGGGGTTCAGTTGGGCAATGGCTGGTTCAATGAGCAAACTCCTGCCGTGTGGTACTTTCATGAGGCACCCTGGCGAAAGCGCCCGCAAATGATTGCTGAGATACATCTCTGTTATACTGACGGCAGCAAGGATATCATAACGACCGATACTTCATGGAAGACATCTACAGGACCGCTCCTGTTTGATAATCTTTATGTAGGCTCTTTCTATGATGCCCGTCTGGAACAGAAAGGGTGGGATACGGAACTTTTTGATGATGTCTCTTGGCAACATGCTAAATTGACTGCGGCACCTGCCCCACTGATCGAAGCACAGAAGATGCCTTCCATTACTACAGCAGATACTCTTTCTGTAGTGTCTGTCAACTGTATCAGTGATACTTGCTACGTGTTCGATATGGGTATCAACACAGCCGGAGTTCCCCGTTTGGAGATAAAAGGAGAACGCGGAACCCGGATTCGTTTAAGGCATTCCGAGATGCTTCAGAAAGATGGGAATATCGACCAGCGTAATATTGACATGCACTTACGTCCTCGCAACAAACGTGAAATTATCCAGACGGATGAATATGTCCTGAAAGGAGAGGGGGTGGAAACTTTTATTCCACCATTCACGTATCACGGATTCCGCTATATAGAACTGACCTCCGATCGTCCCCTTACTGTTGCGGACGTGAAACTTCAAACCCTCAGGATGCATAGTGACGTGGCTGAAGTGGGGAGTTTCAAATGCTCCGATCAGTTACTCAATACTATTTTCGATATTTGCCGAAACTCATATCTGAGTAATCTGTTCGGGATACCGACCGATTGCCCCACTCGTGAAAAGAATGGATGGATGGCGGATGGCTTTATGGTGCAGGAGGCGGGTATGTTCAATTATGACAGCCGGAATGTATATGCCAAGTGGGTGAAAGATATGATCGATACGCAGGAGGCGAATGGCAATGTAGCCGGTATTGCCCCGACTTCCCGGAGGTGGGATTCCAATTGGGCGGGACCGCTTTGGGATGCGGCCATCTTCATTGTGCCCTCTTATCTTTATCGTTATACCGGTGATATCGAAACCATGCGTCAGGTGTATCCGGCTGCCGAACGTTATCTGAAGTATATCGAAACGACGGAAGATGAACGGGGATTGATTAATCATGGATTGGGTGACTGGTTGTTCTATAAGGCTGAAACACCGGTCGATTTCATGGCTACCGGTTTTGTGTATTGGGACAACCTGATGATGGCACAGATGGCTGAACTTACCGGACGTGTAGAAGACAGACAAAAGTATCTGGCAAAAGCCGAAGAGCTTAAGAAACGGATTAACGATCATTTTTTTGACCCTCAGACTGTGTCTTATGCGAATAAAACGCAACTTTCATATGCCTTGCCGCTTTATCTTCATATTGTTCCCGAAGCATATAGGGAACGTCTTGCCGAGAATCTGCATAAGATCATAGCAGCCAATGACTACAGTCTTGATTTCGGGTTTATCGGTAGCGTAATGGTACCTGATGTATTGGCGGAGACCGGTTATGCGGAAACGGCCTATAGGATGTTGACAAAAACTACATTACCTTCATGGGGATATTGGATCAAAGAAACCGGGGCGACTTCTTTGTACGAAACCTGGGACGTGACCCGCCGTATCGGAGATGCGTCTCTGAATCATCCTTCAATGGGGGCTGTCAGTGCCTGGATGTATAAGTATCCGGCAGGTATACGTCTTTCACCGGATGCATCGGCTTTTAAGAAAATATTAATTCAGCCGTGTTTCCTGTCTGATCTTGATTTTGTAGAAGCCAGCCATGAATCGATGTATGGCACTATCCGGGTCCATTGGAGACGGGAAGAAGGGAAGATCCGGTTACATCTGGTTCTGCCTTCAACGGCTATGGGTACTGTTGTTTTGCCCGGGCAGAAGCCGAAAGCTGTGAAGGGGGGCGAACACATTTTTGTCATTCCCGAATAGTAAATATGTTTGTATAGGATGAAGATGCGTCAAAATTCGTATTCACCACAGATTATACTGATTTATACAGATAATTAGTATGGGTTGTCAGTAGATTAAAATCGTTTTGTGTAAATCTGTGTAATCTGTGGTGAGTTATGACACCTTCATCCTATACGAATGACAGGGAGAGGGGAAAATCAGATTTCCAGTCCGTCCAGTATCTTCAAATACAATTCCAATGCCTCTTCTATTTCTTTAATCATGATATATTCATCGGCCGTATGCGAACGTGAAGAACGGCCGGGGCCTATCTTGACTGAGGGGAACACCATTAAAGCTTGATCCGAGAGAGTAGGAGAGCCGAAAGGCACGCGTCCCAGTTTCTTTGCTTTCTGTACAAACGGGTGGCTTTCTTCGATACGTGAAGAGTTGAGGCGGAACGAACGGGCTTCAGCTTTACAAGAGATATGCTTTTGTATTTCAGTAAACAACTCTTCGTTAGAGTACAGTTCGTTGCTACGCACATCTACTACAAAACTGCAACGGTCGGGAATGACATTGTGCTGCGTACCGGCATTGATCACCGTAACGCTCATTTTGACAGGTCCCAGTAATGGTGATTCTTTTGCAAAGCGGTAGTCACGGAACCAGGCAATATCGTCCAGTACTTTATATATCGCATTGTCACCTTCATTGCGGGCGGCGTGTCCTGCTTTTCCGGTAGCTGTGACATCGAGCACCATCAGGCCTTTTTCGGCAATGGCAGGTTGCATTTCGGTGGGTTCTCCTACTACGGCAAAACTGATGGGGGGAAGTCCCGGTAATACACTTTCGATACCGCCTTTTCCGGATACCTCTTCTTCGCAGGAAGCCAGATAAATAAGGTTATAACTTTGTTGCTTGCGGCATAGTTGCAGAAACACCTGTAGGAGTGTTACTACACTGGCACCGGCATCATTGCTGCCCAATCCATAAAGTTTTCCATTCTCTTCGCGTGGAGTGAACGGATCTTTCCGCCAACCGTTGACCGGCTTTACAGTGTCAATATGGGAGTTGAGCAGGATTGTCGGCTTTTTCAGGTCGAACATAGGGCTCAGGCACCAGATATTGTTTCCTTTACGGCCCGTGGTCATGCCTTCGGCCTCGATATAATTTTGCAGATAGTCGGCTGCTTTTTCTTCTTCGCGGCTGAGCGAAGGGATGCTGATAAGAGATTTCAGCAAGCCGACAGCTTCGGATGTAATGGATTCGTCTATCATTTCTTTTTTTGCTTTGAATGGATGCAAATGTACAAATAATACTTGAATCTTTCAGTTTGTCAGACAACTATTTATCAGGCGCTATATGGCTAAGTGCTTGACTCTGTTGAGCAAAATAATTCAGTATTCACACCTGATAATTCCAAATTAAACGATACCTTTGCAGACGAATAACTAACAACAAAGGATATGACTTATCATCATTTATCTGTCTTGGTCCATCGTCAGGCTGAAAAGTATGGCGACAAGACAGCCCTGAAATACCGTGACTATGAGAAGGCGCAGTGGATACCTATCTCTTGGAATGAATTTTCGCAAACTGTAAGGCAAGCCGCCAATGCTATGGTGGAATTGGGAGTACAGGAAGAAGAAAATATCGGTATTTTCTCTCAAAATAAGCCGGAATGTCTGTTTACGGATTTTGCCGCTTTTGCCAACCGTGCAGTAACTATTCCGCTTTATGCAACCAGTTCTCCGGCACAGGCTCAATATATCATCAATGATGCCCAGATACGTTTCTTATTTGTAGGCGAGCAGTTCCAGTATGATGCTGCTTTCAGTGTGTTCGGCTTCTGCCCTTCACTTGTACAATTGATCATTTTTGATCCGGCGGTAGTGAAAGATCCGCGTGATATGAGTTCTATTTACTATGACGAGTTTTTGGCTAAAGGAAAAGATTTGCCACACAATGAAGTAGTGGAAGAACGTACGGCACGTGCCAGTGCCGAGGATTTGGCAAACATCCTGTATACGTCCGGTACTACGGGCGAACCTAAAGGGGTCATGTTGCATCATTCTTGTTATTTGGAAGCATTCCGTATTCATGATATCCGTCTGGTAGATATGACCGATAAGGATGTTTCGATGAACTTCCTGCCGCTGACCCATGTGTTTGAGAAGGCATGGACTTATCTCTGTGTGCATAAGGGCGTACAGGTCTGCATCAATCTTCGTCCGGCCGATATCCAGACAACCATTAAAGAAATCCGTCCGACATTGATGTGTAGTGTCCCTCGTTTTTGGGAGAAGGTGTATGCCGGCGTTCAGGAAAAAATAGCCGAGACCACCGGAATAAAAAAAATGCTGATGCTGGATGCTATTAAAGTAGGCCGTATCCATAATTTGGATTATTTGCGGGTGGGTAAGACGCCTCCCCGAATGATTCAGCTGAAATATAAGTTTTATGAGAAGACTATCTATGCTCTGCTGAAAAAGACCATCGGAATAGAGAACGGTAACTTCTTCCCGACAGCCGGTGCTGCTGTTCCCGATGAAATTTGCGAGTTTGTACATTCGGTGGGTATCGATATGCTGGTCGGATATGGTTTGACAGAATCTACGGCAACTGTTTCGTGTACTTCGAAGACGGGTTATGATATTGGTTCGGTAGGTCAGGTGATGCCGGAGGTAGAAGTGAAGATCGGCGAAGATAACGAGATTCTGCTTCGTGGAAAGACCATCACGAAAGGGTATTATAAAAAGGCGGAAGCGACGGCTGCAGCCATCGATGAAGAAGGTTGGTTTCATACCGGTGATGCCGGCTATTTTAAAAATGGGCAGTTGTATCTGACAGAGCGTATCAAAGACCTGTTTAAGACATCGAACGGAAAATATATCGCTCCTCAGGCATTGGAAACCAAATTGGTTATCGACCGTTATATCGATCAGATAGCTATTATTGCCGACCAGCGTAAGTTTGTATCTGCACTGATTGTACCGGTATACGGTTTTGTGAAACAGTATGCCAAAGAGAAAGGCATCGAATACAAAGATATGGCCGAATTGTTGGAGCATCCTAAAATTACTGCTTTGTTCCGCGCACGTATCGATACGTTGCAGCAGCAGTTTGCCCATTACGAACAGATTAAACGATTTACGTTGCTTCCCGAACCGTTCAGCATGGAAAAAGGGGAACTGACTAATACCCTGAAGTTGAAACGTCCGGTAGTGGCACGCAACTATAAAGAGGTAATTGATAAAATGTATGAGGAGTAAGAACACAAAATTTTGTATATCTTTGCTCCCCATAATTAATGAAAACCATAAAAAAGAAGTATGATTACTATTGAACAACTTAAAGACGTGAAAGAGCGCACTGATGCGCTGAGGAGGTATCTTTGACATCGACGGGAAGAAAATTCAGGTCGAAGAAGAACAATTAAGAACGCAGGCTCCGGGTTTCTGGGATGACCAGAAGAAGGCCGAAGCACAAATGAAACTGGTGAAGGGACTGCAAAAGTGGATTGAGGGATACAATGATGTCAAGACACTGACAGACGAACTGGAACTGGCTTTCGATTTTTATAAAGACGAACTGGTTACCGAACAAGAAGTAGACGAGGCCTATGCAAAGGCATTAGAGCATGTCGAGAATCTGGAATTGCAGAACATGCTTCGTGATGAGGCCGACCAAATGAGTTGCGTACTGAAGATTAACTCCGGTGCCGGTGGTACGGAGAGTCAGGATTGGGCATCGATGCTGATGCGTATGTATCTCCGTTATGCCGAGACCAATGGTTATAAAGCAACCATGGCCAACTTGCAGGAAGGTGATGAAGCGGGTATTAAAACTTGTACCATACAGATTGAAGGTGACTATGCCTACGGGTATTTGAAAGGTGAGAACGGTGTACATCGTTTGGTTCGTGTTTCCCCTTATAATGCGCAGGGTAAGCGTATGACTTCTTTTGCTTCCGTGTTTGTCACTCCATTGGTGGATGACAGCATCGAGGTAAATATTTTGCCGGCCTGTATCTCTTGGGATACTTTCCGTTCGGGAGGTGCCGGTGGACAGAACGTCAATAAGGTAGAGTCCGGCGTTCGTTTACGCTATCAATACAAGGATCCTTATACCGGTGAGGAAGAGGAAATCCTGATAGAGAATACCGAAACCCGTGACCAGCCCAAAAATCGTGAAAATGCAATGCGTCAGTTGCGTTCTATTCTTTACGATAAAGAATTGCAGCACCGCATGGCAGAACAGGCTAAAGTGGAAGCCGGTAAGAAAAAAATCGAATGGGGGTCACAGATACGAAGCTATGTCTTTGACGACCGTCGTGTAAAAGACCATCGCACTAACTTTCAGACCTCTGATGTAAACGGAGTGATGGATGGAAAAATAGAAGGATTTATCAAAGCCTATCTGATGGAATTTTCTTCGGAAGAAGCTTAAAAATAACAGAATTGTAACATCCTCCGGATTTTTCTGCTCCGGGGGATGTTTTTTTATTTCCTTTCTTTGTCCGTCATTTTATTCTCTATATTTTTGGCAGGTTAAAAGATTTGTTCTTACTTTGTTAACGTTGAACTTTAAAGCTAACGATTATGAGTAAGAATAAGAAAAAAGTAACACACAGCAAGAAAGAAGAAGAACAAGCCAAAAAGGTTGTTAAGATAGTTTTTGTCTCGCTGGTTATCCTGGCATTGGCTATGATTATCGGTTTTTCTCTTTTGGGCTGAGAGTGAGTGATTAGTGACTGACAATTAGTGATTGGTACCGGGTGGATGAATCGTACTGATCACCGGTTATTAGCTGCTAATCACTGCTAATAAATCGCTAATCACTAAAAAGACGGATGAACAAGCAACTGATTACTATTTTTTCTATCTTCTCAATTACTTGTCTGGGAATGGTTTCTGCCCAGGAGTCTAAATCTTTTCTTCCTGAGGTGAAGAAAGAGTCATTAACCTTCAGTTCGGAGGACAATAAGTTTAAACTGACTTTCAATGGGCGCATCCAGGCAGACGGAGCTATGTTCTTTGGAGAAGACTACCAGCCCATAGGCAACGGTGTCGGATTCAGGCGTGTACGTTTGGGAGCTACTGCTGCTTTTGGCAAAAGGCTGTCCGGTAAGATAGAAATGGATCTTACCGACGGTGGCTTTTCATTGAAGGACTGTTTCATTAAATATGCTTTCCCGAATGGGCTTTATTTTAGGGCAGGTAATTTTAAAGAGAGTTTTGGCATGGCTGCAATGACCTCCTCGGGCGATTTGTGGTTCATGGAGAAGGCGAACGTGGTATCTGCATTTGCTCCGGAATATCATATCGGTGTACAGGGAACCTGGGAACATGACCAGTTTCTGGGAGTAGCGGGTGTACATTTTAAAAAGATAGAAGGTAACAAAGAGAAAGACTATTCCGAAAGTAATAATAAAGCGGGGGAGGATGAAGGAATATCGGTTACAGCCCGTGCTGTCTGGCAACCGGTTTCGGCAGATAAGGTAAAAGGTCTTCATTTGGGAATAGCCGCATCTTATCGTACTCCGAAGACAACAGTCGGTTCGCTGATGCCGAATACTGTGAGATATAGTACAAGATCACTTTCTTATATTAACAAAATCAAGTTTCTGGATACATCGCCGATTGCTTCTGTCAGTCACGATTGGTTGGCCGGTGCCGAACTGGCCGGATTTTACAGAGGTTTTCGCTTTCAGGGAGAGTATATCATGAACAATACGGTGCGTATGGAAGGGTTGGCAACAGAGAAGTTCAACGGCTTCTATGTGCAGACGGCTTATCTTTTGTTCGGTGGGCAGCAACGATATAGTAAATCGCGTGGAGCCTTCTCGCAGCCATCGTTCGGACGCAGTTGGGGGGATATAGAATTGGCAGCCCGTTTTGACCGTATCGACCTGAACGGAACAGAAGTGATGGGGGGATCGTCCAACGGATGGACATTCGGAGTGAATTATTATGCTACCCGGAATCTTAAATTTCAGCTCAATTATTCATATGTAGATAATGATAAATATGCCAATGCCTTCGGACAGGCAGCGGTAGGGTATAAATCGAACGGAGAGATTGCCTATAAACCCGAGGAAGTTGATGAATCGTTGGGTAAAGGAGGGAATGCTTATGGTATTCTGGGGCTTCGTATTCAATTGAATTTTTAAATAATATATGTCACAGGAAATAGAACGTAAATTTCTCGTTAGTGGAGATTATAAGTCACAGGCTTTTGATCAGAGCCGCATCGTTCAGGGATATATCAGTAGTGCCCGTGGAAGAACGGTTCGCGTACGCATACGTGACGGAAAAGGCTATCTGACTATTAAAGGAGCTTCGGATGCTTCGGGAATAAGCCGTTACGAGTGGGAGAAGGAACTGTCTCTCGCCGAGGCTGAGGAACTGATGAAGCTTTGCGAACCGGGAGTGATCGATAAGACCCGTTATCTGGTGCGTAGCGGGAAACATATCTTCGAGGTAGATGAGTTCTATGGAGAGAATGAAGGACTTGTTGTGGCTGAGGTGGAGTTGGGTTCGGAAGACGAAGTGTTTGTAAAACCCGGCTTTATCGGAGAAGAGGTTACGGGTGACATTCGCTACTATAATTCGCAGTTGATGAAAAAACCGTATACTACCTGGTTGTAGCTAACAAATAATCCGTATATTTGTTTCTTTAGTTAAGAGCTCAAGAATAAAGATATATGGAACAACTGTACAACTACTTGCCGGAAAAGCTGGTGACCTTTATCCTGGTTACCTTGTTTTCACTTTTAATAGGACTTTCGCAACGTAAAATCAGTCTGAAACGTGAAGGAGAAACCACTCTTTTCGGTACTGACCGCACCTTTACGTTTATCGGAATGCTGGGGTATCTTTTGTATATCCTCGATCCGGAAGAGATGCACCTTTTCATGGGAGGTGGTTTGATACTCGGCATTCTTTTAGGGCTCAACTATTATGTGAAGCAGTCCCAATTCCATGTATTCGGGGTGACGACTATTATCATCGCACTGATCACCTACTGCATTGCTCCGATTGTGTCTACACAGCCTTCATGGTTTTACGTCATGGTGATTGTTACTGTTTTATTGCTTACCGAACTGAAGCATACTTTTACGGAGATCGCACAGCGAATGAAAAACGATGAAATGATTACGTTGGCCAAGTTCTTGGCTATCAGTGGTATCATCCTTCCGATGTTGCCTAATGAAAATATTATCCCTGACATCAACCTGACGCCTTATACCATCTGGCTGGCCACAGTAGTGGTTTCGGGTATTTCATATCTTTCCTATTTGCTGAAGCGGTATGTCTTTCGTGAATCGGGGGTATTGGTGTCCGGCATTATCGGCGGGCTCTACAGTAGTACGGCTACAATCTCGGTACTCGCCCGTAAAAGCCGTAATGCACACTCGCAGGAAGCATCCGAATATGTTGCCGCCATGCTTTTGGCTGTCAGCATGATGTTTTTGCGCTTCATGATTCTAATTCTTATTTTCAGCTCCACTATTTTTACTTCTATCTATCCTTATCTATTGATTATGGCTGCCGTTGCAGCCGGTGTAGCCTGGTTTATCCACACTCGTCGGAAGCGGACACCCGACGCTGACCTTGTGGAAGAAGAAGATGACAGCAGTAATCCGTTGGAGTTCAAGGTGGCTTTGATTTTTGCAGGGTTATTTGTTATATTTACCGTACTGACACACTATACCTTGATTTATGCCGGGACAGGAGGGTTGAACCTGCTGTCGTTCGTTTCCGGTTTTAGTGATATTACTCCTTTTATCCTAAACTTATTGCAGGGCACGGGAAGTGTAGCGGCTACTGTGGTGATGGCTTGTACCATGCAGGCCATTATCAGTAACATTGTGGTCAACATGTGTTATGCGCTTTTCTTCTCGGGTAAGCAGAGTAAATTGCGCTCGTGGATATTGGGCGGATTCGGATGTGTAATCGCAGCAAATGTTGTCGTACTTTTTTTCTTTTATCTGATTTAATGTGCGTTATCGAACGACTTCTGATAAAAAAGAATAAAAATCACTCTATTTCACCTTTCTTAACTCCGAGGGTTTCGTAAACGAATATAAAGTCGATATTTTCGTTGCCATTCTGTGACAAATACTATGATTTTACGTCAGATAGACTATAAACTAAAACATAACTTCACATGAGAAACAAACTACTACTATTGTTGCTGTTGATGTTCATGACATCCGGCATGATGTATGCCCAACAGCAAAAAACACAGCAATCCCAACAACGTACGGCAGCTCCATCTTATACATTGAAAGGCGTGCTTCTTGATTCGTTGACTCAGGAAGGCGAACCTTATGCTACAATTAAGATCGCAAAAAAGAATGCTCCTCAAAAAGCTCTTAAAATGGCTGTAACCGATTTGAATGGTAAATTCCAGGAGAAACTGACTGTTGCTCCCGGAGAGTATATTATTACCTTATCATCTGTAGGTAAAGTCACGATCGTGAAAGACTTTACTGTCAAAGCGAGTGAAAAGGTGATCGATCTGGGAAAATTAAATATGGCCGAGGCTACTAACGAACTGAAAGGTATAGAAGTCGTTGCTCAGAAGCCACTGGTAAAGGTGGATGTAGACAAAATTGAATATAACATCGAAGACGATCCTGACTCGAAGACCAATACCGTAATGGAAATGCTTCGTAAAGTACCGTTGGTAACAGTGGACGGCGAAGATAACATTAAGGTAAATGGCAGCAGCAGTTTTAAAATCCATGTAAACGGTAAGCCTAATAATATGATGAGCAATAACCCGAAAGACGTGCTCAAGAGTATGCCGGCCAATACCATTAAACATATTGAGGTAATCACTTCTCCGGGAGCTAAATATGATGCAGAAGGTGTGGGCGGTATCCTGAATATTGTAACTGTCGGTGGTGGATTCGAAGGTTATACTGCAACTTTCCGTGCCAGTGGTAGCAATCGTGGTGCCGGTGCCGGTGGATATGCTACTATCAAATCCGGAAAACTGACTATTACAGGAAATTATAATTATAACTACGATACATCGCCTAAAAGCTATTCGGACAGTTACCGTGAAAATTATGATTCGGAAGATCAGAAGTATCTGGAATCGAAAAGCTCTTCCGATTATAACGGCAGTTTCCAGTACGGCAATCTTGAGGCCAGTTACGAAATTGATACATTACGTTTGCTGACAGCGTCATTCGGTATGTACGGCGGTGCCAATGATAATAAGAGCGACGGGTTGACTACAATGTGGAATGCCCAGAGAGACCGATTGGCTTATCAATACCGCTCGTTGAGCGACGGAGACGGTTCCTGGTATTCTATGCGTGGTAATGTCGATTATCAGCGTACCTCTAAAAAGAACAAGGACCGTATGATCACTCTCTCGTACAAGATCAGTACACAGCCGCAGAACTCTGACTATTATACGGACTATAAAGATATCAAAGATCCGTTTGAAATGGATATTGTTAAGAAATTCTTGCTGAATAACTCTCATTCGGATGGCAAGACCAATACTACCGAACATACATTCCAGGTGGATTATACTACTCCAATCGGAAAATTGCATACTATTGAAGCCGGAGCTAAATATATCATCCGTAATAACCTTAGTGATAACAAACTGTTCGAAGCCGAGGGCGTCAGTGACAACTACGAATACAACAACGACCGTAGTAGCAAGTATAAACATCTGAATGACATTCTTGCCGCTTATCTGGGATATACACTTCGTTATAAAACATTCTCATTCAAGCCGGGAGTACGTTATGAATATACGTCACAGGATGTGAAGTATCTGGCAGGAGCCATCGGACCTGAAGCGGATTTCAGTACCAGTTATAACGACTTTGTTCCTTCTGTAACCATGGGCATCAAGATCGGTAAGACACAGAACTTGCGCGGTGGATACAACATGCGTATCTGGCGTCCGGGTATCTGGAACTTGAATCCTTATTTTGACGACCGCAACCCGATGTTTATCAGCCAGGGTAATTCGAATCTGGAAAGTGAAAAGAGCCACTCGTTCAACCTGAGCTATAGTATGTTCAGCATGAAGTTTAATGTCAATATCTCTCTGCGCCACTCATTCGGAAACAACGGTATCGAACGGGTCAGCCGTTTGATTGGTAAGGGTGGTGAAGAGTTCCCCGGAGGACATCATGCTCCCGAAGGTGCATTGTATAGCACTTACGAAAATATCGGTAAGAACCGCAATACAGGTCTGAGCCTTTACGGTAACTGGAACGCTTCTCCCAACACCCGTATCTATCTGAACGGTGATGGCAGCTACGTTGATATTAAGAGTCCGGCTCAGGGATTACATAACTATGGATGGAATGCCTCTTTATACGGTGGTATCCAGCACACTTTCCCATTGAAGATACGTGCCAGTCTGAATGCCGGAGGAAGTACTCCTTATATCAGCCTGCAAGGTAAGGGATCGGGATATTATTACTATAGCCTGGGTGTGAACCGCTCTTTCATCAAAGACCGCTTTACAGTGAGTGCCTATGTAAGCAATATCTTCGAGAAGTATCGTTCGTATAATAATACCACTATGGGTGAAAACTTCTTGTCGAAGAGCAGCAGCCGTTATCAGAGCCGTAGCTTTGGTATCAGCCTTAGCTACCGTATCGGCGAGTTGAAGGCCAGTGTGAAGAAAGCCGCTCGCAGTATCAATAACGATGATGTGAAAGGTGGCGGCGGACAAGGCGGTCAAGGTGGTGGCGCTAATTAGGAATTTGCGTCCAACCGTGAACAGCAGTCCGTAAAGAAGAAAGTGTGTCGGAACTAAAATGACCACTTGAAACAGCTACAGATTACAACCAAAAACATAAATAGCCCTATCGAACTCTATTTTAGAGTAATGATAGGGCTATTTTCGTTGTTGATAAGGGTGGACGTTTCTGATTCCAATTTCTCCTTCTTTAAGTTTGAGTCCTGACATATCCTTTTCTTTATTTAAATGCCGGTGTCTTACAAAAAGAATGCCGTAAGCGTAAAGAGCAAATGTCGGTTTATAAAGAATGATCTGCCGGCACCTCTTTCCCCGACCAGGCTTTCAGGTTGGTCCATTCGGCCGGAGGGGCACTCCAGAAAGGATCATCGGCGGGTAGTCCCAATGGCAAGAAACCGGTCAGGCACAAGTAAGTACTTCCTGTATTAATGTAGGACTCCGACATTTGAACCTGATTACCGGAGAAACCTATCTTCAACCAACCCTTTGTGTCGAAATTGGCAGCAGATCGGAATTGGTTCTCTATAACTTTCGTCATGCCGCAGCGTACCTGTGCGGGAACAATTTGTTGCGGAAGGAGATGCAGTAAAGCTGCTTGTCCCAATGCGTGAAATACTCCGGTACGATAAACAATCGAACGTCCGATTACCGGATATGTTCCTTCCGGAGAAATGAAACGCTCCAATTGTTCGGCATAGCGTCCCAGGCGTTTTTGCTGTACATTCAGAAATTCACTTTCCGGCATCCGGTGCTTCTGCATGACGACTAATACATCGGTAAGCATAGGATGAATCACGAAGCTATTGTAATAATCGAGGTGGAATTCTGCTCCGTCTCCATACTGGGCGTCTCCTTTATACCAAAGATCTCTGAACTTGCGTATCCCATAATTGAGCCGCGTTGTATCACATTCTCCGGTGAATTCTTGCAGGGCTGCTTCCACGATGGAGGCAAACAGCAGCCAGTTGCTTTCATTGGGCTTGATAACACGGCTTCGTTTTAACTCCGTCACCACTTGCTTGCGGGCAGCGGGTGAGAGGTTGCCCCATAATTGTTTAGGTGCACGCAATAATCCTTCTGCCAGAAATGCGGCATCTACCAAGGGTTGTGAAGGTTCTCCGAAGATCAGGTAATCGGGTGAGGACGGATTCACTGCATTGCTGATCCCTTTCACCGTCAGTTCGATGTATTTTTTGCGCAATTGTCCTTCGGGAGTATCGTCTTCTCCTAGTTCCAGCCATGGAGCAATGCCGCATACGGTTCGTCCCACTGCCTCCAGATAAGAAAAACGTTGCCGGTTGGGAGCAAGCGATTCGTAAGGCATTTCCTTTTTCAGTGTTTCATTGGCCAGGTTACTGAGTACGGGATCGGCCAGGCGTACAAGAGTTTTTACCCAGATCTCCCGATCGGCAGTTCCTGTGCGTGACTGTGCCCAAAGGCAAGGGACTGCCGCCCATCCGGTCAGCAGTCCCCATACAATCGATAAAATGATCCGTTTCATTAGAGCGGTCTGTCTTCTTTATATTCTACTGTCACTTCGTCTGTAAGTGGTTTCTTGCCGGGAGTAGTCACACGAATGATATTCTCTCCCGAGGTGAGTTTGACATTTTTCCACACAACGGTTGAGTAGGTGTCCGCCTTTTGTTTACCACAACTGACACCGTTTACAAATAGTTCGGCTTCCGGGGCAGTGGTGAAAGCCATGAAGGTCTGTTCCGGCTGATAGCGGAGCCGACAGCGTTTTTCCGCCAGATAGATCATCGGTTCCTGTTTATTCCAGTTCGCTTTGTAGAAGTAGAAAGCATCTTTTCTCACTTTTCTGTCGAAGGTGACAAGTCCTTTATCGTTGATACCCGGACGGTCGCCTTCCGTACGATGAGCTGCCCCGAAATCGAACATGTTCCAAACGAAAGTACCCCATACGAAGGGACGTTCGGCAATGATTTTCCAATTCTCCATGTGGTAGTAAGTCTGCCAGTTCTCGGGATGCCACCAGCCTGAAGCCGACGGTTGTTTGAGTGAGTCCTGCTGATGATAGATGCTGGCTCCTGCCCCATATTCACTGATGCCGATGCGTAGTTCGGGGTGTTTTTTATGTGTACGGTCCAAAAAGGTTGCCAGTGTTTTCGGAGTACTTCCATACCAACCGTCGTAACGGTTCCAGGCTATGTTTTCGGTAATGAAGTTCAAATTGCCGTCCTGGTTACTGGCCGAAGTTGTCGGGCGGGTAGGGTCTTCCTGTTTTGCCAGTACATTCAGTTCTTTTACATATTCTACGGGATTGTCACCCACCTCTTTCAGCTCATTGAATAGTCCCCAGAAGCAGATGGAAGGGTGGTTGTAGTGCTGCCGGATCAGTTCGATCAATTGTTGTTTACCATTTTCGCGGAAGGAAGCTTGGTCTACAAAACCTTTATCTGCATATCCTCCGGGACCTACAAACGGAATCTCGGCCCAGGTTACAATACCGTGTTTATCCATCAGGTCGTACATATAGGTAGCTTGAGGGTAGTGTGCCAGGCGGATGGCATTGACTCCCATTTCGCGCATCAGTGCCACATCTTCTTCGTGATGCTGCGGGCGGAGTGCATTGCCTACTTCTGCGCGGTCCTGATGGCGACAGACTCCATGAAGCGGCAGGTGTTTGCCATTCAGAAAGAATCCTTTATCCGGATCGGTGTGATAATAGCGCAATCCTAATGGCTGCGTTACACTGTCGATTTGTTTGCCGTCTTTGTGAAGACTGATACTGACCTGATACATAAAGGGATCTTCGCAACCATTCCAGAGACGTGGTTTCTGAATCAGTAGAGGGAGTTGTTCCTGAATATCAGCCCCCTGTTTCAATGACACGTTGCGGCTCTCTTTGCAAATCACCTTGGTACCATCCGTTACCAGGACCTGAAGTTCGGCAGTTCCGTCGGCTGTACGGTTGGATAGGTTAACTTTAGCGCATACTTTCGCTTCCTGCGGGCTGACGACCTCCTGTACCAGATAAACTCCCGGCGAAGCGTAGTCCAAAGGTGAGATACAAGTCTCGTCGGTTATCAGCAGATGTACGTCCCGATAGATTCCTCCATAAAAATTGAAGTCACCCACCAGCGGCATGATGTCTAACTGTTCACCGTTGTTGGCGCGTACCAGGACAGAGTTCTTTTCTCCATATTTCACCAAGTCCGTGATTTCGAAGATGAAGGCTCCGTATCCGCCTCGGTGCTCACCTATATGCTTGCGATTAATAAATACATCGGCTATACTGTTTACTCCGTCGAAACGAAGAAAAAGACGTTTACCTTTCCATTCGGGGCGGATGTACAAAGCTTTCTCGTAGTTGCCAATACCTCGTTTATAATCTATTTTGCCGGCAAGTGCGTCTTGTGCATTCCAGGTGTGCGGCAAGTCCACCCGCCGGGTGTCTCCCTGTACCTGATGCGAAAAACGGAAATTCCAGTTATTGTTGAGTAGAATATCCTGACGCTGGGCATGGAGCGAGATGGAAAAGAGAAGTAGGAAAAGAAAAGTACTTAAACCTTTTTCTCGACCCCTCCACCACAAGGAGGGAAAATAGTTACATTTCTGCTGTTTCATATGTTCTTGATTATGTATTGATTAATGATGTTATTATTGAGATCATCGGTATTTCTCTATCCGTTTTGTAATACGTCCGCTTTCTCCGGTCCGCCCGGTTCGGGAGTTTCTTGTGGGTGAATCACATCGAAATAATAGATGCCTTGCTCCTTCAGATATTCCAGGAAAGACGGTAACCGCATGCAGAAACGACTCCAATCTTTCTCTTTGGGCGATGTCCACGCAGATTCTGCCAGTGCTATCAGGCGTGGGAAGGTCATGAAGTCCAACCGCTTTCCGTCTGCAATCCGTTCGGTCCAAAGTGTGAACTGCATACCCAGTATCTGATCTTCGTATCCTTTAAAAAGATGACTGATCGGTTCGGGGAAGGCATATATGTCTTGCAACGGATTGAATCCATCCCAATAGCGTCCCACTTTATGTGAGGCATCCTGTACGAAATCGCCATACAGCGGGCGACGTGGAGTCAGGACTACCTGATAGCCTTGCTCAAGCGCTTTCAGCAACTGGTACTTACGGTCGTGGCGCCACCACATAACCAACGCTTTGGAGGGGGAAATACCGGCGTCCACTATTTCGTCCCAACCAATCATTTTTTTACCTTTGGCCGCTACCAGATCGGCAGCACGGCGGATGAAGTAATGCTCCAGTCCGGTTTCATTGACCAGCCCTTTTTCCTTTATGAAGTTCTGGATTTCAGGATCAGTGAACCAGTTCTGATTGCCGTAGTGCACTTCATCACCTCCAATATGGATATAGGGAGCCGGGAAGAGGGCTACTATTTCATCGAGTACATCGCTGATAAAACGATAAGTTTCTTCTTTGCAAGGATGGAATGTGAAATGCTTCCAGCGTCCTTCTCCTCCGCCCGATACTTCGGGATAAGCGCGGCAGACCGCTGTGGCATGTCCGGGCATATCGAATTCAGGAACCACCATAATCTGGCGTTCGGCCGCATAAGCCACAATCTCTCGTATATCGTCCTGTGTATAGAACTGCGGAGTTGCTTGGGCATCATGCCAATTGCCAACGGCCCCTATTTTCGTCAGCTTAGGGTATTTTTTGATTTCAATTCGCCATCCCGGTTCGTCTGTCAGATGCCAGTGGAATACATTGAGATGGAGTAAAGCCATTAAGTCGAGGTATTGTTTAACTTTCTCTTTACCGAAGAAGTGGCGGCTTTCATCGAGCATAAATCCGCGCCATGCGTAGCGTGGCGAACTGTAAATCCGGCAACAGCGGATTTTGCCCCGTTCGTGCCGTGCCAGTTGTTTAATGGCTTGGCGGGCATAAAATGCTCCTTTCGCAGAAGTGGCATCAATGAAGATAGAATCCGGTGTAATTTCCAGTTGATATGCTTCATCCGAGTATTCTATGCCGATAGCAGGTAGAGACTTAGAGATAGTAGTTCGTACACACTTAGCCGAAACTTCGTCATAAGAGAATGTACCTTTATGTGTCTCTATCGCAGAAGGAGCGGGGAATAGCTTTTGTGCTTGTAAGCCTTGAAAAGCAAATAGAGCAAGAAGAAGAAATTTTATTCTCCCTCTTGCTGTATTATGAATGAATAATGTTCTGTTGGTTCGTTTCATCCTATGTCTTTAACTTGTTAGCATTCTTTCTTACTTAAATACTTCCATTATGGGCCTTCCGATCCATACTTGTGGCTGCTTGAGTTTGAAAATGGCAGCTACGGTAGCAGCTACGTCAAACTGCATCATGCTGGCCTGAATTTCATGCCCTTTCTTGATATTTTTCCCCGAGATGATGAACGGAGTCTCCATCTCCTGCATTGTCTTTCCTCCGTGCCCTTTATTGATTCCGCCATGGTCGGATGTTATTATAAAAATCGTTTCATCCAGTATTCCGGCTTCTTTCACCGCATTCATTACTTTGCCGATGTATCCGTCTATTTCTTCGAGTTTGTGATAATAGGCTGGTGTATCATGACCTTCCTTATGTCCCACATGATCCGGATTATCCCAGGCAATAAGTGTTAAAGTCGGCTTTTTCTCTTTAATGTACTTCACGGCTTTTTCACATAGTTCCGTAGGATATTTTTCATAGTTAATCCCTTGGTTATATTTGTTTACTGCCAGCGTATCCACCAGATATTTGATGCCGACCCATTCGTAGAAAGTGCCAATTTCAGCTTTCGGATCAGCTTCCCGGAGCAATTGGAATATAGTTGGAAAAATGCCATCTTTACTTAATTCTTTCGAAGGAAGATCCGGAGTACTTGAATTCCAGGTTGTGTATCCGTGTAGTTCCGGGCCTGCTCCCATGAACATAGATGCCCAGTTTACTGCACTGGACGAAGGGAGTACAGAGCGTTTGGTCAGTGTGTAAGAACCATCATTCATTAATTGTTTGATATGGGGAATATTAGCTTTCTCTACACTGTAGGCACCCCAGCCGTCCAGTCCAATTAAGACTACATGTTTAGCTTTCCACTTGCTGCCGGCATGGCAATTGGGAGCTATCGTTAATAAGCAGATAATTAAACAGGCAAATTTAAACAGTTGTGTTTTCATGATACTTCTTTATTATAAAATTATTTATCTAAATCTTTTCTACGCTTCAGGGCTTCCAGAAAGTAGTAGTCTGCATAGTTCAGAGGTACGTCAATTTCACTATTGTGCGGAATACTGCCTACGCTATGCATCAGGATAAAATTGCCGTTAGTGCCCAATGCGGCCCGATAGTCAGGTGAGGCGAGACTATGCATAATGCGGTCTGCGTATGCTTTGTAAGAAGCGGCATCGGATACTGCATATGTGCTGATTTCATACAGGGCAGAAGCGATGCAGGATGCAGAAGAAGCGTCCCGGGGTTCATTGGGTATATTGGGTGCATCCATGTCCCAGTAAGGTATCAGATCTTCGGGCATGTGCGGATCATTTTTCAGCCTATTGAATGTTTTCAGTGCCTGGTCCAGATATTTGCGGTCTTTCGTTTCACGATAGCAAATAGTGAAGCCATAGATAGCCCATGCCTGCCCGCGTGACCAAACTGATTCATCAGCATATCCTTGTGCTGTCTGTTTATGACGTACGGAGCCGTCCGAAATATTGTAGTCCACTACGTGATAGCAACTTCCATCAGGGCGGAAATGCTCGGAAAGAGTACGGTCTGCGTGTGCTACGGCTACTTTATAGAAAGTGGAATCACCGGACAGTTTGGTTGCTTCGAACAGAAGTTCCAGGTTCATCATGTTGTCAATGATAACCGGACATTCCCAGCCTCTTTCACTTTGCCAGCTATTGCCTTTTACATCCCAGCTTTGAATGACTCCGGCATTAGGGCGAAAACGGGTACAGAGTGATTTGGCTGCCTGTATCATTACGTTTTTATATGCAGCTGCATCGGGAGCGAGCCTTAGGCCGTTACCAAAACTGCAATTAATGATGAATCCTATATCGTGATGCCAGGTCAGGTGCTCGGCCGGGCGAATGGCTTCAGTATATTTTCTGGCCAGTGGAAGATAGCTGGTGTCACCTGTCAGTTCGTACAGATACCAGATGCTACCGGGAAAAAATCCACTGCGCCAATCGGCATATCCGCAGTAATATACAGATCCATCTCTATTGAGAGTTACAGGATTGAGACATTTTCCGCTTGCTTCGATGGTGTCGATGGCCAAACCGAGTTGTGCTTTGGCAAATTCTACATTTTCTGTTATAAAAGACGGTACTGTGGGTTTGTGGTTTGAGCAAGCCACACATATCATTGCGCAGGCTGCTCCCAATAAGGGTTTTAAGTTCATGTTTTATTGTTTTTTTATGGTAAAAGAATAATTTCCTGTTTTATAGATGTTTGTTGCTGTGAGTGTAATGCGACAAATCGATTTACCCCATACATTGGATAGCCGGGTATCTGTTAATGGGATTATTTCTGTTTTCACATCGAACAGTTGTTTATCATATTCTATGACGGCTTTCTTTCCTTTTACTTCCAATTGAATTTTTCCCGGTATTTCCGTATTCACCTGCCCCCATGTCATGAAATTGATTTGATTAGGCTGTTTGGCTGTTGTCAGACGGAAAGAATCTGAAATCCGTAATTGTCCTTTCTGAAGTGAATAGGAACGTATCCATGATTCCACTTCTGCTTCGGCCGGATAGGCTGTCGCTATATTGGCTGTGAATGTGTTTTTCCTCTTGTCAGCTTGTACTTGTGTTGCTTTATATGTTGCTCCGTATTTCTGAGGGACGCCATTAATCAGGGGGAGATTGTGATAGTTGCTCTGCATAGTCCAAATGGTGTAGCGATCCTTGCTGAATGTCTGGCGTGTATAGGTCCCTACTCCGGCATCAATAAGAAAAGGAGTTTGGTCTATCCAGAAAGAGAAGGTACCTGCGTCATTATGATTATGGCTCTCGTCGTTATATCCTCCTTTAGCGGCCAGAAAGTTTCCTTTATTGTCAGTTATATAGCAGAATTCGGTTTCCGGATACCAGGAGAATGGGGGAGTCAGATGTGCCGCTTGAGTTTCTTTTAGTTCGTTCGCAATCTTTATAGCAGCAAGCGTACGGTATATATCGCGTCCGGAAGGGAGTTTATTGGTGTTAATCATAGCAGCGAATCCTTTCATTTCGTTACTGTTTACAGCCTTGCCATACCGGAATATCAAGGGAGCGTCTCCACTGCCTTTCGCCGAAGCATCAGCGAAATTAACCACCCATCCTTTGCCCACGTATGAACGTGATATATATTCGCCCATATTCTTTATCATGGGATTATCGAAGATGGAGACAGTTCCCCCGGTAACGGCTGACAGTAATTCCAGATAATCAAACATTTTTCCGGCGGCATGTCCCCAATAGGAGGGGCCTTCCTCACATGCACCGTCGGTATGGGTATAGTTGATGAATTTATCTACCGAAACCATACTGCGGTATATTGCCTTCGCTAACATTTCTTTATCATTTTCAAGCAGCATAAAACACATTAAGGCGTTGCTGTTACACCAAGGATTCCAGTTGTTGACCAACATTCCCGGTCTATAGTTCACTGCCATCCACCAGAAGTGATCGTTATTCATGTAAGGATCCAATATACGCTGTTGGAGCGTATGCCGTAAACGTTCGGATATAGCAGGATTGAGCTTGTCAAACTCTTTGTGCATGTAATAATAGGTCCATGCGAGTAAAGAGCCTAAGTCACCTGCTGTCAGGTCTATGATGTTTTCTTTAAAATCGGGTAATGAGCGGTGAGACTGTTGTGCATTCAAATGGGCGGCCAATGCCCAGGAAGTCATCTCGCAGGAATGATATACACCGTTGATCAGCTGATCGATAAATCGTCCTTTCCCTTCTGCGAGTTCAGCGAGTAGCAGGTCGGCTATGGCATTGTTATTATTGGCGAAAGGAGTTTCCATAACGCTACGGTTGCCGCTACGTTCAAATTCCATATAATCAGTAGCTTTCACAACCTGCCATTGATAATTCAACTGCTTCTCTCCGCGAAGGATACATTCATTCTTGAAAGAGCCTAAAAAAGTGTCCCATCCGGTTCGGTCGGTATAAGCAGGATAAGTGACCCATTGTTGATTTAATATAAGCACTTCCTGCAAACTGCTTACGTTGGCCTGTTTTTGAAGATAGTTCCGTTCTGTATAGCTGAGAGCTTTTACAGTACAGCATAGCAAGAGAGTGAATATTAATAATTTCTTCATCGTAATAAAATTAAGATTTTAACGTAGGCAAAGTAACACAATTTATTGCTATTTTATCTTACTAAATGGTTCTTAATGCTATATAATTTTTCTATTTTAGTTGGATATTTGAGGGAATCAACCTTCAAAAGAGGAAAAAGTGATAAAAGAGTCTGTTTAGAACTTTCTTTTCAGATGGAATAGAGGGCGTGTGTCTAAACTCACCACAGAGGACACTGAGTAACACAAAATGAATTCTAAGTCATTGATTATCCATGTTGATAATCTGTGATAATCCGTGTTATCTGTGGTGAAAAGAGTTTTTGACACAGCCCTTTGGTTTATAAGAATCAGTAGCTTAAACGTAATTGTTTAATTCCAGCCCGAATTCTGGGTTAGGGATTTGTTCATATCAGTTTCATGTTTTGGGATTGGCCATACATAATATTGGTCTCCTCCCCATGTGTAAGGATAGGTGACAGTCCCCCATACATCTTTCATCCCGGCTGTACCATCAGCATTATTAAATTTACTTTCTTTCCATGTTTTCCAACGGAGTTCTTCGTAAAAGTCAACTCCTTCACCTGCTGTTTCCCAGCGGAATTCATTCTGGATACGAACGCGCATATCTTCTTGTCCCTGGACCATAGTGGCAGTATTGCTGTTCAACAGTGCAACACCGGCACGTTGGCGTACTTTATTCAGCCATTCGATGGCCTCATCGGTTTTACCCTGCTCATTCAATGCTTCAGCCAATCCTATGACGACAGTTGCGTAGCGGATAATTGGCAGGTCAATCGGAGATTGTTCACGATTGGTCATCTCACTTGAACCTTCAGCAACAAATTTGCGGAACAAATAGTATAAATGGCTTTGAGTGTCAGTACGTAAGTCATAAGGATAATCGGTGTCAGCACCATAGTAGGGCCAGCGTGAAGTGAAGGTGTGGTCTACACTGTTTCCCGAACCGTCATATGTAGCATATGGAGTGATGACAGTTTGGGCTAAACGAGGATCACGGCTGTCATAAGCAGCTTTGATACGAGCCTCGTTTCCGGCCGGGAGATATAATGCTTTTGCCTTGTCACTCAACTTCTCCAGACGTCCGTCTACTTTGGCTTTTATTTTTTTTACCATGTCGTCTAATGCCTCTTCCGTGCCGTCAAAGCCGATTTCGCGATACTGTGCTTTTACTGTTGCCGGATCGGTATTACGCAAGAAGAATACTTCACGGTCTTTAATATCTAAGCTTGAGAATCCCGGAATGTATTCATCCCAGTTAAATTTACTGCCGTCTATATTTTCGTAGGTTTCTACAAAATCCACACTGGCTAACATAGTGTTCCAGCAAGAACCAAATGTAGTACGACCACCATAACGGAAGCTCATGGAATTTCCGTAAGTGCTACCATTATTATCGATACACTGTAAAGAGAAGATAGCTTCATCACTCTGTTCATTAGCTTCTTTGAAGAGTTGCTTGTAACCATCCTGAAATAATGAATGTCCCAATTCACCTACTTTACGGAAATCTGCTTCCGCTTTGCTCCATTCTTTGGTCCATAGATAGATTTTGCCACGTAATGCATAAGCCACTGATTTGGTGACATGACCCCATTCTGCTTTACCGGCAGCGATACGGTCGGGAAAATTCGGATCATTTATTGCGTCGGTTAAATCTTGTATGCAGAAATTCCATATATTCTCTTCGCTTTCACGTGGTTTGTCTGCCTGATCAAGTTCCATAGGCGTATTATAATAAGGAACACCCCTGAAAACTGCATTCAGTTTGTAATAATAAAATGCACGCAAGACTTTTGCTTCGGATAATAATTTACCTTTTACGCTTTCACTTATCGGTGCGTCGGGTAGATGTACAATGGCATCATTGGCACGGTAGATACCTGCATAATGTTGTTTCCAATAGTCTGAGAATATTCCGGAACCGATGGAAGCTGTACCGGCCAGTAGCGGATAATCGTTGTCACGGCAGGTTGCTCCCACGCTGAATGCCTCCATTAGATAAGCTTCTTTTGCTACATAACCTTCGCGCAGGGTAGCGTAGATAGATGCTACTCCCATAGTACAAAAGTTTTCGTTACTCCACATACTGCCCGATGATGCTTTATCATATGGCTTTGTGTCCAGTAAATCTCCTTGGCAACTGCTTATAGCAATTGCTGTGGCTGTTAATATGAATAATTTATTTAATAGTTTCATAAGATTTCAAGATTTATTTAGAATGTTATATTGGCACCTATTGCAATTGTCCTAAACGGAGAATAGCCCATACCGGTAGCAGATTCGGGGTCTTGGCCTTCAAATCCGGTAATTGTCAGCAGATTTTCAGCTGAAACATAAACACGTGCATTTTGCATAGCAATTTTTGAAACCCAGTTTTTCGGTAGAGTATAGCCTAGAGACAGGTTCTTCAATTTAATGTAATCACCTTTGTACAGCCATAAGGTTGTATTGCCATGACGATTTTGTACATAGCCGTCTATATAAGCCATACGCGGATATTTTGCGTTGATGTTGGTACGTGGATCATCCGGATTTTCGGGATTGTAGAAATAATGATTTTCAGCAATCCGTTGTGCGATAGTACTACCCCATTCAGTAGATGCGGCGTTGTATCCTGTGGTTGCCCCCCAATATATGCTGAATCCGGCAGCTCCTGCCCATACCATAGAGAGGTCGAATCCTTTCCATGCGGCAGAGGCCTGAAAACCGAAATTGTATTTAGGCTTATTGGAAGTTTTTTGGAAAGTATAGTCATTATCATCGCCATATACTCCATTATTATTGGAGTCGGCATAGATGTAATCACCATACCAGATCTTGTTTTTAGCAACCGTTTTCCCCGGTTGAAATTCATATCCGGCTGCGATCATATCTTTCACCCATGCCATATCTTTTTCTGTACGGATCATACCGGTCTTAGGTCCTCCTTGAGGGTTTACGCTGCCATCTGCATTGTAGTAAGAGCCATTGCCATGATAAACGTTTCGTAAATAGTATTCGTTCATCATGCGGCCTTCAACAATGGGTGTTGTGCCACCACTGGACACTTTACCGATATTATCTTCCCATTTACCACCGGTCAGTTTGTTATTCGGATCTTCTACCCATGTTCTTTCATAAGTGCCGTTATAGGCATCGATATTGCTTTTGTTGTATGAGAAGTTACCGTTAATGGAGTAGTTTACCCCTCCTATGTTATCACGCCATCCCAGTGATAACTCGACTCCCTTATTGCTCACTTTGGCGAGGTTCTGACGGGGGGCAGTCATTGTTCCGAATACATAAGGAATAGTCGGGCGGTATAAGATACCGTCAGTTTTCTTTTGATACAGGTCGGCACTTATGCTCAGACGGTTCTTTAATAAATTAACATCAATACCAAAGTTGACAGAGGTGGTAGATTCCCATTTCAGTAAGCTATTGGCGATGGCGCCCATATACAATGCAGAATTTAAGGCATTTCCAAATACTGCGTTGGTGGTACTGTATACCGACATGTATTCGTAGTTACCAATTTCAGAGTTACCTAATTTACCCCAGGATGCACGGACTTTCAGGTTATCCAGCCAGATACGGGTATTTTCCATGAAGCTTTCTTCTGAGATGCGCCATGCACCTGATAAGGAAGGGAAGAATCCCCAACGATGATCTTTGTGGAAACGTGAGGAGCCGTCATAACGGAAATTTGCCTCAAATAAATACCGGGAATTATATGCATAGTTCACGCGTCCAAATACAGAACGTGTGGCATAATCCTGGGTTGCACCTTTGGTACTTGTCATTTCGGTTGCTTCATCAAACTGGTTCAGTGATTCGTCGATCAAACCTTTCTTTGCGGCATCTACAGTATAGTAATTCTTATAGAATTCCTGATAGCCTAACAGCGCGGATACATCGTGTTTCTGAGCAAATGTATGATGGTAGTTTAACAGGTTTTCCAATGTATAAGAGTAATTGGACTCATAACCGAAACTTGTACTTAATTGAGAAGGAGGAGTGATACCATCGACAATTACCCCGTCACTGAAACGTGTCTGATAAGCAGGTACTCCCCATTGGCGGGTTTCGTAGATGTAACGGTTGTAATTGAAATTGAAATCCCAGCTTAAATCTTTAAAGAACTTGACCTTGCTAAATAGGGTCGTGTTGAAACGGTTGTAGCGTTTGAAGCCATCATTCCGTGCCAGTTTATATAGTGGGTTATTGGCTGTTGCACGTTCGTCCGGACATTCCGGGTAGCCGAAACTTCCGTTCCATTCGGGATAAGTACCGGCTGTAGATTGTCGGAGGAAAGTATTGGCATTGCTAAAGTCACCCACTTCACGATCCATTTGTGAAGCATAAGTACGCGTACCTAAAGTCAACCATTGAGTTGGATTGGCTTCAATATTGGCACGTACAGAATAGGTCTTGTTGGCTGTATTGTCTACAATACCTTCATTATCCTGATAGCGGGCTGACAATAGGAAACGAATTTTGTTAGATCCTCCTGAAACTGAAAGGTTATGTTCGTGTATCATACCTCCTGAGTATAATTCTTTCAGCCAGTTGGTATTTGGGTATGCGATGTAATTAGGGACACCGTTTTCATTTACTCCATTGGGATCTTTTGATTTCTCTCTCCACAAATCGATATACTTTTGGTCAAAAAGAGTACCGGAGCCAACATTTTCGCAAGATTCGTTCATTAATTCCATATAATCCGCATAGTTACTCATCGTTTCGATCATGCGTGTCGGGCTGTTGAAAGAGATGCGTCCACTATAGTTTACCTGTATTTTGTCTCGATCACCGCTTTTTGTTGTGACTAAGATGACTCCATTGGCAGCACGGGCACCATAAATAGCACAGGAAGCTGCATCTTTTAGAATAGAGATATTTTCTATGTCCTGAGGGTTAATAGCATTCAATGAACCTTCCATACCATCTATGATAATCAAAGGTGAGGCATTATTCATTGTGCCGTTACCACGTACCCGTAAGGTTGTGTTATCTTCTCCCGGCATTGCCGAGCCTGAACTGGCTTGAAGTCCCGGACTTAGACCGGCTAATGCCGAAGATACTGTCGTAATGGGGCGTGATTTAGTTTGTTCTTCAAAATCAACGGAAGATACGGCACCTGTTAAATTGGCCTTCTTCTGTGTGCCATATCCAACTACTACTACCTCATCGAGTGTTTTGCTGTCTTCTTCCAATTGGATGTTGAAAGACACCTGGTTGCCACTTACTTTGACTTCTTTATTAAGATAGCCGATGTAAGAGATTTGCAGTGTTGCGTTGGACGGTACTTCGAGACTAAATTCTCCGTTCAGGTTTGTGATGACGCCAATAGTTTTATTACCTTTCACAATGACGTTGGCTCCGATAATCGGTTCTCCATTTGCATCTTTTACAATACCTTTAACCGTTCTGCGCTGTTGGGGGACTGCTGTGATCGCATCTCCGTTTTCAACTGTCTCTTGTGAAGAAACAGCCCAAGCGCTACCGCTTAAAAGCATTATTAACGATGTACTTACAAGTACCCTTTTAGAAGATAAGGGTAGCAAATGTAATTTGCTTTTTCTCATAATACTTTAGATTGAGTTAATAAAAGTGTTAAATACACCACAAAACTACGGTAACTGATCTGATCCGATGTGATACTTTTATTCTCAATAAGGACACTAATTATTCATAGTCAATTTGGAGTCTGACTTAATCCGTATTTCCTATATGGCTTTTATGTACAAAATTTTGCGATAGGATACTTAATCAGATAGAAATATTGGACATAATTTGTTCTTTTTCATTATCCGTATACTATTAAACTTTACAAAATATGAATAACATGGTTGAACTATGTCGTGGAAGAGACCCCTCTATGCTATTTTTGTTCGCAATATAGGCACTAATTGTTCTTAACTAAGTAGAAGTTCCAGAAGAACTTTGGCGATGTCGCTGGAGAAAGAACGTATTGAAAAGGAACATATTGAAGAGATGAACCAAGCTAAACTACGATTCTTTACCAATGTGAGCCATGAGTTTCGTACTCCTTTAACTCTTATTATAAGTCAGGTAGAGCTTATGTTACAAAAGAATACGATACCTCCATCTTTGCATAATAGTATTTTCAGGATAAGGAAGCATGCCCAACAAATGAAACTTCTAATTTCAGAATTGCTTGACTTTCGGAAATTCGATCAGAACTATATCCAATTAAAACTATCGGAACAAAGTCTGAATACATTTTTAGAAGAAGTCTATCTTTCTTTTTCTGCTTATGCCTCTCAGAAGTCCATTTCTTACCATCTGAAGCTGTTGGAGCAGGATATATCTATTTGGATAGATGACTGGCAAATGCGAAAAGTTTTGTTTAATTTGCTTTCGAACGCATTTAAACATGTTCCGGATAAAGGAGAAATAAGCATATTAACCTCTACCACACCGGATCAGGTTGTTATTGCAGTTAAGGATTCCGGGAATGGCATTAGTAAAGAAGAACAGGAACGGATATTCGATCGTTTTTATCAGGCGGACAATCGGAATAAAGCGATTCATGTTGGCACTGGTATCGGACTTGCATTAACGAAAAGTATCATTCAGCTACATCATGGTACAATTGAGGTAGAAAGTGAGTTAAATGAAGGAAGCTGTTTTATTGTGAAGTTACCTAAAACCCGTGATTGTTTTGAAAAGGATACTGAAGTCGTTTTTCTGGAATCTCCGGAAAAGGAACCTATGGTACAAGAGAATACCATACCGGATGAGAATTTTATGAAAAAGGATGATTCTACATTCGAAACTCCCTTGATAGATGAATGGGAAGGGAAACGGAAAGTATTATTGGTAGAAGATAATGTGGAGCTTTTGCAGGTACTCAAAGAAATATTTTCATCACTTTATCAGGTGGTGACGGCTGCTAATGGCGAGGAGGGACTGAAACAGGCTTTTGCAGAAGTTCCCGATTTGATAGTGAGTGATGTTATGATGCCGGTAATGACAGGAACGGAGATGTGCCTGAAAATAAAGAATAACATAAACCTGTGTCACATTCCGGTTGTGTTGTTGACAGCACTTGACACTGTAGATCAAAATATAGAAGGGCTACGCCGTGGAGCAGACGATTATATCACCAAGCCTTTCAATGCAAAAATCTTAATAACCCGTTGCAATAATTTGATTCGTAACCGCTTGTTGATGCAAAGCCGTTTTGCCAAAGATCAGATTTTAGAAATCAACCTGTTGGCAGCTAATCCAATAGATAAAGGTTTCTTGGATAGAGTGATTAAGGTGGTAGATAAACATATTGATAATGAAGACTTTGATATTGGTGTATTATGTCAGGAACTTGGAATGGGCCGAACATTGTTACACACAAAATTTAAAGCATTGACAGGGATGACACCCAATGAATTTATTCTAAATCACCGATTGAAAAAAGCATCGCTGATGTTGAGGAACGAACCTTATTTACAGGTAGCAGAAATATCTGATAGATTAGGTTTCGGTTCTCCACGCTATTTCAGCCGTTGTTTTAAAAATCAGTATAACGTTACTCCGATGGAATATCGCAAAGGGGCTAAACAGGAAAATCTTAAATGACCTAAGGCGGATACCAAATAAGGGAAATAACATCTGAAAGTAAATTTATGCTCGTAAAGAAGACTATTTAATCAATATGGACTCATGGTCTATTTAAATAGCTGGATTAAAAAGAATCTGATGATAGGTAAGAGAAGAGAGGCTTTGCCGTAATATCGCCAAAGTTCTTCTGGAACTTTTTTCGCGCCAGATAAAATAGGTCACTGAAATGCTGATAGTGATGTAACTGAGCCATGCCCACCAAGTAAGGTACCATGGGGTACTGATATGTATTTGTAATAAGATTTCCTGTGCTTTGCGCATTTTCAGGGAGTTGCCTTTTTGCCGTACGTGTAACACGTAGTCTCCAGGATCCAGATTGGTGTATTTCAGGCTTGTTTGTGAGGTGAGTGACCATTGCTTGTCAGAACCTTCTAACTGATACTCATACCAAGTGTTGTTCAATATATCCACATAATTGGAAGAAGCAAACTCAATAGTCAGGTTATTTTGGGCGGCATTTAGATTTACTTCCCGGACAAAAGGGAGCCCTTCTGTGAGTATACAGCTCTTGTCATCCGGGCTTATCCGTGCATTGTTGACGGATAAACTTGAAAAATAGAGTTTAGGTTTGGGATATTCTTTGTTCAGGTCTTTCTCCAGAAAAGAACTAAGCCCGCCTGTACCTCCGATAAATATAGTATGGTCACTACACATCCATACACCACAACCATTAATGATGGATGAAAGGGACAGTCCGTTATCCAGTTCAATGGAACGGAATGATTCGGTGGTTGGATTAAACAGTGTGATACCCCGATCACTTGTGATGAGTATGTTGTCTGTCGAAGTCTGTAGAAGATTATAGCAATAATTACTGAGTAATTGGTTCTGCTCGGGAGTATAGTTGATGCAGGTCTGAGTTTGTTCGTTATAACAAAAAAGTCCTGAACCTAAAGTGGCGATATAAAGATATTGATTGTTACCTTTCAAAATCTTGCTGATGCCGAACTGTCCAATGGATGCAGGCAGACTGAATGATTTGACTTCTTCAGGGTGTTTCAGATTTATACTATATAAGTTAGTACCTGCCGACAACCAGAGAAAACCTTTGGGATCAATGGTGAAAGTTTGATAGTAATATCCGTCATAAAGCAAGCGGAATTCATTTGTATCGGGATTCATGGAAAAAACTCCGTTACGAGCGGAAACGATTAACTGGTCGTTATAGAAAGATACTTGGAAGATAACATCATTGGGCTCTTTGAGGCCTTTCGTGGAATGATTGAGGTAGTTGTAAAAACGTCCGGTCTTGCGGTCGAACCGGGAGAGCCCTCCCATATGTGTACCGATATATAAGCAGTCTCTTTTAGGGTCGTAACAAATACTTTTCAGATTATTGTGGGGCAGTGAGTTGGGGCCTCCGGCAGTGTAAGTGGTGAAATGTCCCGCTTGTCGGTCTAAGCATGCCAATCCACCACCATCGGTGCATATCCATAGGTGGTGATCTTTGTCCTCGGTCATAGCCCCGGCGAACGGGTAGTTGAGACAGTCGCTACGATCGGGATTATAAGTGTAGTAATTGAATGCGTTGTTATCCGGGTTAAAGTAGTTGACTCCTCCATAATAACTACCTATCCAGATAGTGCCTTGTACATCCTGATAGAGTGAAAATATAGAAGAATGGCTGAGTCCTCCCGGGCGTTGTTCTTGCTTGATGAGGCTGTAGGTTTGGGTGCTTGGATCATATTTTTGTAAACCGTCGAAGGTCCCGAACCAGATGTTTCCTTGCTGATCTTCTACAAATTCACGTATTTGTTCGCTGGAAATGCCGTTTGGTGATGAGGGGTCATAAGGAATGCGGTTGATTCGTCCGTTCCGGTTGATACGGTATAGCCCTTGTGTACGGCAGCCTACCCAAAGTTCCTGACAGGAGCTTTGAAAAATACGATAAACATCTACTTTAGGGATCAGGCATTGAACCCTCCCTTTGTTTTCCGTGGTATATAGACCTTCTTTGGCACCGATATAAAACCTGTTGCCATTTATCGTCAGATAGTTGATGGATGATATACCTGTTTTTAATTGAAAGTCTAATTGATTGTTTTGGGGGTTGTATCGGAAAATAGAGTCGTGTCCGGCACACCATATCTCACCGGCATGAGATGTTAGAGCATAGACAGATCCTTGACGCAGACGTTCGAAAGTCTCTTTACGAATATCGTATTTCAGTAAAGCATGGTCAACGATCAGAAACACATCTCCGTTTTGACTCCCTGTAATGGCACTAACCTCATTCCCTATCAGGATTTTCTGATCCGGTCGATTTCCGTTTTGTATCCATGCCTTATAAACGGCCATCTTATTACTATTGTAGATGTTGACTCCTTCACGTGTACCAAACCACATTCTACCCAGCTTATCTTGATAGATAGCCATAACGGACGATTGCGAAAGACCTTCTTCTCTACCTATGTGCTTAAAATATCCGGCGTAAGATAATTGAACGATGAAAATACCGATCAAAGAAAAGGCTAATTTATGTCTATTCATAGTTATTCCGTATTTATAAACGCAAATATATAAATAACAGATAGATTTAATATATCAACTCTATGAAAAAAGTATATAAACAGAAATAAACCTCCCTGCTATGCAACAGATAGGGAGGCTTGTGGAGGAAATCGTAATTTTATCGGATGCTTTCCAGTATTTTCGGTTTCAGGATAGCAGTCCACAGATCGTAACCGTTCTGATTCATGTGCAATCCGTCCTGTTTGAAGATGTCTTTTCTTAGCTTTCCATTGTTGTCGTACAGACAGGAGGCTACGTCAATATAAGTGAGTCCCTCTCTCTTCGAAGCATATTCCTGAAGCAAAGCATTTATGATTTCATGCTTCGGAATCATCTCTTTGCGTGCGAGTGAAGGCTTATAGGAGAGAATAAATATCGGAATATCCGGATAGTCCCGTTGCAGGCGATTGGTCAGCAAGCGGAAGAAGTCGAAAGTCTCACCTACAGTCAGGTCCTCGGGAGTACCTGCGAGGTCATTTTCTACGTAAATCACAATGCTGCGGGGGTGATATCCCCGGGCGATTACATCATAATTGTAGAGCATATCCCGGAGCGCGGCACCTCCGTACGAACGCCGGAGAATCTTTAGCGGAGCCATGTCCCGATAGATATTATCCCACAAGTTAATGGAAGAACTGCCTAGAAAGAGTACGTCACAGGAGGTATCCTTCAGCATTTGGTTTTCTGTTTGGTATCGGTCTATTTCACTTTGATACCGGGTTATCCATTTCGTGGGGTCGGTGTGTCGGACGGGAAGATATCCGATGAAGCGTACTGAATCCTGTGGCGTCTGTGCCTCTGCCGGAATGCTATTCCAGCAGAGGAGAACTGTGCATAAAGCGATAAGTATTGATTTTATCATTTATTTCTTTACATTGAATCCCAGTTTCTTTAGTCCGTTTTGTACATCGGGATGGCTCATGAAGAGTTTCCACAATAGTCCTGTCCGGTAGTTTTCTATCATTACGGCTATCGGGCCTTGGTCGATGGCCAGATATCGCTTCGGATACCAATCGGCAGTTTCGCTGAAAGCGTCATAGAATCCGTAAGGACCGAATACTTTGTCTCCCATTTCGTATAGGTGATGCATTACTTGCAGTGACTGATCCGGTGTGTAGACAATAGAAGAGAGAGCGGCAGTGGGAGAGATGACTCCCCGGTCGTCACGTTCCAACGGTCCATGAGCAGCATATCCGTCCACGGAGTAACTGGCGGTCAGTCCCCAACAGTCTGGTCCGTAGCCTTTGTAGTGCTTCGGGTTGCGAATGCAGTATTCACGGTTTACCAGTGTGAGATTTCGCATTTCGTTAAAATAGCTCGGACAATACTCGTCTTTCAGCCCCACCGGATCGAGTCCGAGGAAAGAGTATTGTGCCCAAAATAACGGACCCGCTTCTCCACCCTGATAGCGGAGGTGCAGTTCGATGCCTTCTACCTTGTGGGGTGAAACGATGGCTCCGTTTTGTGCCCATCCTTCATGATAGACTGCTGCCGGTACTCCATGGGTAGGAGAAGCAGCGGCAAGGATATACATAATCAGACATTCATTGTAGCCATGTACCGGGAAATTCATTTCCCAGCCATATTCGGGACTCCAATGCCAATAAAGCACATTCTGTCCGCCATGGCGGTACCAGTTCCAGTCCACTTCCCGCCACAACTTGTCTATACGTCCGGCAAGTTTTTTTTCTTCCGCCGAGCCTTCTGCATAATATTGGTGTACGGCCAGCAGACCTTGCATCAGGAAGGCTGTCTCTACCAGGTCGCCTCCGTTATCCTTTTGTCCGAAAGGCTGTACATGTCCCGTCTCTCCGTTCCACCAATGCGGATATGCACCTTTAAAGCGGTCGGCTTTCTCCAGAAAACCGACTATTTTCTCCATACGCTGTAAGCCTTCTTCCCGGCTGACGTATCCCCGATCAATACCGGCCAGGATAGCCATAATGCCGAAGCCGCTGCCTCCTGAGGTAACAATCTCCGGCCCTCCTGCCGGGTATTCGCCATCCATGTGATAGCGCTCGCGTGCCAGTCCGCTGTTAGGTTCGGCAGCATCCCAGAAGTAGTTGAAGGTTCGTCGCTGGACGGTATCCATCAGAGCGTCATCTGTCAGTGATGTGGCAGACGAGGGCTTTTCTTTTGGCTTGCATGCTACAAAAAGAAAAAGAGCGAAGAGGACGAAGAGGAGCTTGCTGTTGTGAGTGACAAGTTGGATATTCATAATGATTTCTTGTTTGTAATGGTTTTTGTTTCACCACAGAGTCACACGGGGTTTCACTGAGTTTTAATCTTTTGTTTATAGCATATTAAGAGAAAATCATCTCTGTGGAACTCTGTGTGACTCTGTGGTGAATCTTATTCTTTTCTATTCCCTTGTGTATCCGGTTCAACGCAATGTAAACCGTGCTGTTTTCACATTCCGGCTATCCGGGCCTATCATCACGTCGAAATCGCCCGGCTCAGCTACAAACTTCAAGTCGGCATTGTAAAACTTCAACATTTCCGGAGCTATTGTAAAGCGGACGGTTCTTGATTCATTCGGTCGCAGATAGATCTTTTCAAATCCTTTCAGTTCCTTGACCGGACGGGTGACACTGCCCACCAAGTCACGGATGTAGAGTTGCACCACTTCACTGCCGGCACGGTCTCCGGTATTAGTTACGGTGACGGAGGCTACCAGTTCATTGTCCATTCCGATGGACGAACGGTTCAATGTGATGTCACTGAATCGGAAGGTCGTATACGACAGTCCGTATCCGAACGGATAGAGAGCATCATTGTCCACGTCAAGATAGTTGCTGCGGAATTTCTCGAACCATTTGCCTTCTTTCAGCGGTCGTCCGGTATTCTTGTGTGCATAATAAAGTGGGATCTGTCCTACACTTTTTGGGAAAGTCATGGTCAGTTTTCCGCCCGGGTTGACTGCACCGAACAATACGTCTCCGATAGCCGGACCGGCTTCCGAACCCCCGAACCATACGTTCAGGATGGCAGGGACATGCTCCTGTTCCCAATTGAGTACCAGCGGACGTCCCGTAAACAGTACGAGAACTACGGGCTTTCCTGTTTTCAGCAAAGCCTCCAGCAGAGTGTGCTGTACATCCGGCAGATTGAGGTTGGTGCGGCTACTGCTTTCACCGCTCATCTCCGACGATTCACCCAATGCGGCAACAATCACGTCCGCTTGTGAAGCTATTTTCAGCGCTTCGTCCAGCAGTTGTTGATCGGTGCGGTTGTCGCGGTTCAGCGAACGGCCGAACATGGTTGCCCTCTCTTCATAAGCAGCATCACCGATCAGGTTACTGCCTTTGGCATAAAGTATTTTTCCCTGATTGCCCACCCATTCGGTCAAACCTTCTACCAGAGAAGGACTTTTGTCCAGTACGGCAGCTACACTCCATGTGCCCGGCATATTCGAACGGGTGTTGGCCAAAGGGCCGATCACTGCAATAGTACCGGTAGGAGAGAGAGGAAGTACAGGTGCGAGGGTAGGTGAAAGTCCTTCATTTTTCAGTAGCACGAAGCTTTCTCCCGCAATTTTCCGGGCTGCGGCACGGTGCTCTTTTGTGAAGATGTCACGTGCCGGACGTTTCAGGTCGCAGTATTTATAGGGATTGTCAAACAACCCCAGTTTGTATTTGGCTTCCAGGATGCGGCGACAAGCTGTGTTGACTGTTTCGACCGATACTTTGCCTTCTTCGACAGACTTCTTCAATGTACCGATGAAGCCTTCACTGACCATGTCCATATCTACTCCGGCATTGATGGCCCGTGCCGACACGGTTTGCAGGTCGCCGATTCCGTGTTCTATCATTTCGGAGATTCCGGTGAAGTCTGTTACCACGAAACCATTAAATCCCCATGCACCGCGCAACACATCGGTCATCAGCCATTTATTGGCTGTTGCCGGCACACCTTCCACTTCGTTGAAAGAAGCCATTACACTACCTGCTCCGGCTTCTACACCGGCCTGATAGGGGAGCATATAATCGTTGAACATCCGTTGGCGGCTCATGTCTACAGTGTTATAATCCCGTCCTGCCTCGGCTGCCCCATACAGAGCAAAGTGCTTGATGCAGGCCATGATTTCATCATTGCGACTCATATCTTTTCCCTGGTATCCACGCACCATGGCCCGGGCTATCAGTGCACCGAGGAAGGGATCTTCGCCCGAACCTTCGGATACCCGTCCCCAACGGGGGTCACGGCTGATGTCCACCATCGGACTAAAGGTCCACGAAATGCCGTCGGCACTGGCTTCAACGGCGGCGATGCGTGCCGATTCTTCGATAGCCGGAATGTCCCATGTACACGAAAGTCCCAAGGGAATAGGAAAAATGGTCTCGTATCCGTGAATTACGTCCATCCCAAAGAGCAGAGGGATACCCAGCCGGGAGTTCTCTACGGCCAGACGCTGTACGTCACGAATTTTATCCACCCCTTTCAGGTTGAACAATCCGCCTACTTCACCTCGCTTTATCTTGGTGGCGATGTCGCTGCTTTTAGCTTGTCCGGTGGTGATTTCACCAGTTACCGGCAGGTTAAGCTGACCTATTTTCTCTTCCAGGGTCATCCGTTTTAGCAGATTGTCGAGGAAACGGTCCATATCCTGAGGAGGTTTTTGCGCTTGCAGCCCCAACGGGAGTAAAAGTGCAAGCAGAATGAGTAAAGAATATTTCTTGTTCATAACTGTATATGGTTAAGAATTCACCACAGATTACACAGATTATCACAGATATATTAAGTGCAGATTATCAATCCAATGGATCTCTTCTCTGTGATAATCTGTGTAATCTGTGGTGAAACTCTGAGATTAATAATCCGGGTTCTGTACCAGTACGCCTTTTGATTTATCTATTTCGTCCTGCGGAAGCGGTAGCAAGGCATTCTTGGGTTGATAACCCGTTTTGCCTGCAGCATGGAGCACTTGCGAAGCGATGCCCCAGCGTACCAGGTCGTAGAAACGTCCCGATTCCAGTCCCAGTTCTACCCGTCGTTCGTGGCGGATGGCATCACGCAGCACGGTCTGATCTAATGAAGTCACTTTAGGCAGAATGTCCGGGTTGTTGCCACGGGCACGGGCTCGTACCATTTCCAGATAGTTGGAAGCTTCACCTGTTTTACCCAATTCATTGGCCGACTCGGCAGCCATCAGCACCACGTCACCATAGCGGATAATGCGGATGTTTACCCAAAAGCCGTGCCGGGTAAACTCTTCACGGAGTGCCGGGTTGGTATAAGCTTTCTTGTTAAAATAAGTACCGTCGGCTTGAGATACCGGAGACTCTCCATAAGGTTTGTTGGTATTCTCGGGAGTGATCGGATCAGTATCCGAACGACGGAAGTAAAGCAGCGTAGCATCTTTGCGGGGGTCGCCCGGTTCGAACGCTTCACCCATCAGCTCGGTTCCCATGTGCCATCCCCAGCCGAGGTCCCATTGGCCGGAACCGCGTACACCTTGTACTTCGCAGAACTGGCTGCCGATTTTATCGCTTGCGGGCAAAGCGGCAGTAGATGCGCATTGCAACTCGAATACCGACTCACTGCTGTTCTCGCCTTCATCGGTGAAGATGACATCATAAGGAGTATTCAGATTGTATTGCCCTGAATTCATTACATCGGTCGCAGCGGTATACATGTTCTGCCAGTCATTGCGCATCATGTACGTACGGGCATGCAGTGCACGGGCGCTTCCCCAGGTGAGTCGTCCCAGATAAGCGGACTGCCATTGACGGGGTAAAAGCCCTTCGGCTTGTGTCAGGTCGGAGTCAATCTGTTTGTAAATTTCTTCGGCGGTGGTCTTCGGCACGTTTGCTTCCGAGGCGTCGTTCACCTTGAAAGTGACCAGTGGCACTTCGCCGAATGCACGAACTAGGTTGAAGTAACAATAAGCACGGAAGAAAAGGGCTTCACCCTTGTTACGAAGGTCGTTCTCCTCCGTCAGGTTACCTTTCTCAATCGTCTCTATAACATCGTTACACTGGTAGATGACGGCGTAATTCTGACTCCAGTAGGCTTTTATCAGTCCGTTGCTGGCGTTGTACTGAAAATCATCGTACATCGCAGCCTGATCTGCCCCGTCACTGGCGGTACTTCCTTTTTCCGAATCTTCCGAACGGAAATATTCGATGGCAAAGGCGGGGATACCGGCGGTGATGTTATAATTACGCATCATGGTGTAAATGTTGAAGACCTTTCCTTCGGCAAGTGCTCCGGGATTATCGTCTTCGGTAAACTGTCCCTGTGGGTGACGGTCCAGAAAATCGTTGCAACTGCTGAAGCTCAGAGCCGATACAGCTAATGCAATGGGTAGAATGTATTTATTTAGTTTCATACTCTGCTTCGTTAAAATGTTAAGTTAATACCAAATGTATAGACTGCCGGTACCGGATATGTCCCGTTGTCCACTCCGAAAGCAATGGCCGACCCACCGATTTCCGGTGTGTAACCTGTGTTGTGCTTCCATGTCTTCAGGTTCTGTATGTTGACGTAAACCTTCAGGGCCTGCATACGTATCTTTGACAGCAAAGTTTTGTCGAAACTGTAGGCCAGTTGCAGGTTACGGATGCGGAAGAAGCTTCCGTCTTCGATGAAGTATTCGGAGTTCTCGCTGTTGATGGCGTGCTTCGTATTCAGCAGGGGTTGTGTGTTCGAAGTGCCTTCTCCGTGCCAGCGGTCGAGACGTTGTTCCATATAGTTGAACTGCGCCCAATTATAGTTGTCCCACGTACGATAGATCTGGTTCCCGCCTTGTCCCATCATTTCCATGCTGAGTTCCCAGTTCTTGTATGAGAGTCCGAGGCTGATGCCATAGGTTACGTCCGGAGTCGGATCACCGATTTTTGTACGGTCGTCCGGTGTGATTTTTCCGTCTCCGTTTACATCGGCAAACTTCAGGTCACCCGGAGTGACGGTTGCCAGTGTGTTCACCGGAGAAGCATCGATTTCAGCTTGGTTTTGGTAAACACCGGCTACTTTATAGCCGTAGAAATAACCGATCGGGTAGCCTGCCATTGTATAGCTTTGGCTCTTATCGCCTGCGATGATGGAGTATCCATCCTGTACCAGACTTTTCACTTTGTTGCTGATGGTAGTCAGGTTTGCACTGACAGAGTATCCCCAGTCACCGATCTGATCTCTCCAGGAAGCCATCAGTTCGACACCTTTGTTCTCAATCTCTCCAAGATTGCCGATGCCCGGTACGGTTCCCGACAGACCCGGTACGGTGGCGAGCAGGTCCTTGGTATTCTTCTTATAGTACACTCCTTCGAAATGGAAACGGTTACGGAACATATTGGTTTCAAAACCGGTTTCCCATGCTTCTACTTTCTCCCAACGGAGACGTGGGTTGGGCAGATAAGCCAGTTGGTAGCCCGGATAGATGATAGCCGGTTTGCCGAATACGGCAGCAAAAGCATTTTCCAACAGAGGTTCTGCCGGATAAGCCTTATCCATATTCTGGTTTCCCAGTGTACCCCACGAACCTTTCAGTTTCAACATGTCCAGCCACGTGATATCTTTCATAAATTCTTCTTCGGTCATCAACCATCCGGCACCTATGGAGTAGAAATTCTGCCACTGGTTGCCGGTATATGCGAAAGCTGAAGAACCGTCGCGGCGGAACGAACCGTTGAACAGATATTTACCTTTATAGTTGTAGATGATACGTGCCAGCATAGATACGGTGGTGCGCTCCCATTGTGTACTTCCGTTGGTGGCGGTAGCCAGGTCGCCGATGCTGACGAACCATTTATCGGGATTGTTCGGAATCACCAGTCCGATGCCCTGTCCGCGGGAAGCATCCAGTCCGCTGAGCGAATTATAATAGGTTGTGAAGCCGGCGGTGGCAGTCAGGTTATGTGTACCGTCGGCAAAACTGTTTTGGTAAGTCAACAGATAGTCACTCTGAACCTTGGTTTCGTTTTGCTTGTTCTGGCTCACTTCTGTTTTTCCGTTTCCGAGCGTAGCAACGTTCCCGGCCACGGTTGCGTCATATACCTTGATAATCGGTTTGTAAGTCCGGCTGTCATTGGTGGCATAGTCCATAGAGAACATTGCCTTAAAAGTGAAGTGCTTCAGGAAATCTACTTCACCATAGATGCTTCCAGATGCCCGGTAATTGACCGCACGGGTAGTGTTGGCACGCAGATTGACGTCTACCATCGGATTATTCATCTGTGCTTTCTGGAATTCCGGCAATGAAGTATATAGTCCGTATTCTTCGTTATATACCGGAGCCACCGGAGTGGTACGGATAGCGTTCAGAACCGTTTTGCTGTCGGCCGGCAGCATGCGTGCTCCGTTGAATTGGAAGCCTACTTTGATGTCTTTGGTAATCTTATAATCATTACTTGCATTGATGGTCACTTTGCTGTATTTTTCATGCTTGATGTTTCCCTGTTCGTGAGAGTAACCCACGCCGAGATAGAAGCTATGTTTTTCAGAAGCACCTGTGATGCTGACATTGTTGTTTGTAATGAATCCCGTCTGGAAGATCTCGTCTTGCCAGTCCGTATTCGCATTCCAGTTGCTGAAGTCGAACAGGGCATTTCCCTGGTTTGCCATTTGTTCGTTATAGAGTTCCTTAAACTGGGGTGCATTCACCATTTTGATTTTGTCTACTACGCTTTTCCAGCCGAAAGAGGTGTTGATGTTGACCAGCGTCTGTCCCTCTTTGGCACGTTTGGTGGTTACGATAATTACACCGTTGGCACCACGCACACCGAATATGGCCAGTGAGGAAGGGTCTTTCAATACTTCCATCGACTCGATGTCTTCCGGATTCAGGAAGTTGATGTTGTCGTTGAACAGTCCGTCTACAACATACAGAGGTTTGTAACCATTGATGGAGTTCGTACCGCGGATACGTATTTCCGGATCGGCACCGGCTTGTCCGGAGTTGACGATCTGTACACCTGCTATCTTTCCTTGGAGGGACGATAACGGGTTGGTTGCCGGTTTGTTGGCTATTTCCGAACCCTTGATGTTGGTGATAGAACCGGTCAGGTCGCGCTTCTTGGCACTACCGTAACCGATAATTACTGTTTCGGCAAGCATTTGTGAGTCGTCTTTAAGCGTGACATTTATCACAGTTTGCTGCCCCACTTTGATTTCCTGCTTTTCATATCCTACATACGAGAATACGAGTACATCGTTGGGCGTTACCGAAATGGAGTATTTGCCATCCATATCGGTAACGGCCCCGGTAGAAGTGCCTTTTACCAGGATAGATGCACCGATCAGGGGCTCGTTAAATGAATCTGTAACAGTACCTGTCACTGTCTTCGTTTGAGCCATGGCCACCGATGTGCTCAGTAGCAGGCAAGTCAGGACAAATACACTTTTCAGCCAGGAGGCTCTCTTCTGCCGAAGAAGTCGTAAAGGTTTAGTCTTCATTGCATTAAATTTTACCATTGTATAACTATTTTGATTTAACACACCTTCTGCCAGCTCTCTTTCAGATACTCGATAGTTATATCGACGGCAAAAGTACCCAATGAAACAAATAAATGTCGAAAAAGATGTGAACGGATGGAAACTCCCTGCACTTTTAACATATATCGGACTTGGAATCCGACTAATGTAGAAGAAGTTTCTATTATGATATATTTACCTTATGATGGCTATTGGATTTTATATAATTGTATGGAATTATGTGCTTTAATTGAATAGCTTTTCGAGTTGCGTCTATTATCTAATTGTTAATTGTTTAGGCTGGATAAAATAAGCAATGATATTAGAAAACTTTTTCATGATAGATGGTGTTCAAATGGCGAAATCTCTATTATAAACTCATAAAAAAATAGTTATGATTAAAAAAACGATTTTACTGGCAATGTTAGTCAGTGCGCTGTTTGCTTGTGATGATAAGGAAACAACAGAAGACATACCTTTAACAGGTATTAATAATGTGACTCTGAATGTAGGGCAAAGTGCTTTCTCCAGAGGTGTTAATGGGCAAAAAGGAACAAGCGAATACGCTGTTTTGGGCTCTGGGAAACTCTACTTCCTCAATAGTAGTTATACCAGCATTTTTCAACGCCAACTGACACCTGCTGAGGTGACTACATTGGCCAACACTTCTTCTACTGCGACAAGTGGAAAAGGGGTTACTATCAGCGGTGTGCCCAGTTCCGCACAATATCTCTATTTTATGGCTAATATTAAAACAGATGTCGGTCAGGTATTTCCCGCTGTCGAGGGAACGACAAGTGCTGATGCCAGACTACGCCTGGATCGTTTACAAGGAAATGCTCAGAACGTGCCTATGTCCGGATTGAGTTCGGCCTTTACATAAAGTAGTGGAAATAATTACACGACTTCAGTAGAAATAAGTCCTATTGTAGCCCGTGTAGAGTTGGGGCAAGTGACTTGTCAGGATGCTACCGTAGGTTCTCCAATCAGTACGGATATTATCAGTTATAAATTGTCAGGTGTGTTTATTAACAATGTCAATCAGTATGTTTTGTTGAATGGTACTCCTTACTTAAATGCTCCTGTAAATATTGTTAACCAAGCAGGGTGGGCGACCGACTATGCCACTTACTTTACTGGTAATGTGAACTTTCCTCATTTTTCCGGTGGCTCTCCTACAGCACCCAGTGACTGGACTGCCAATGCTTTCGTGGATTATTGCGCGCCTCTGGCTTCCGGATTGAGCTTCTATCCGGATGTAACGAATGGAGCAACAGTTATTCCTCCGGTTACTACTCCTAAACCGGCATGGGCTTATCAGGTATGTCCGAGTACGGTTCCGGCATCAGGACAAACTACGCCGGTTGGTGATATTCCGCATATCATTCTCAAATTAACAGAGGTTCAGTATGTCAATAACCCGTTAGGGGCAACTACTCTTTATGTTGTAGTCTCCAAATATAAAGATAGTACGACTAATGATAATATTCTGGAGTTTAAACGTGGTAATGTGTATCGTATTAATAATCTTGTTTTCAATCAGACGCAAGCGACTGGTAAACCTTACGATAGCAATATTTCAGTAACATGCAGTGTCACTGTGAAACCTTGGGTGATAAACACCATTAATCCGGTGTGGTAATATTTTTATTTCAAACATCTTCTCCGTATAAAACATACGGAGGAGATTAAATGCGGACGACTTATGAGATGTATATCTGTGAAAATTGTCATTCTCACCGTTCTCTTTTTTATGCAATCGTGTATAAGGGAGGATACTTCTGATTGTATTACTAGTGCGTTGCGGCTCAGTTTCCGATATACATTAAATAATCAGAATTCTGATTTGTTCGGATCTGAAGTACATCAGGTGGCAGCTTATATTTTTGATGCTGAAGGCAAGTATATAGGGAGTTATTTGGAAACCGGTGATAAGCTGATAAGTAAGTATATCATGACTATCCCTCTGCCTGAAGGAAGTTACCAAGCTATCGTCTTTTGTGATAATCTTAACACCTTTTCCGCAGGTTGGGTGGATAGGGAGACAAATTTGTTTTATGGTGAGCTTCAGCCGGAAATAACCACTGTTGCCGATTTCCGTGTCATGCTAAAAAATAAAGAAGGGACGGACGGATACCTTGTACCTGAGTCGGTCCCTGGTGATCTTTATGCCGGATATATAGTCAATGCTCTTTCCACTTATAATGTATCGGACATTACCAATGTCAATTTAATGAAAGATACAAAGAATATAAAAATAAAGATATCAGGTCTGAATTCTCTGACACGTTCGACAATTATTCCTGAAGTATATGTTACTGCCAAAAACGGCAGGTATAAAAGTGATAATAGTATAGATACTTTACATCGGGCATTGAAATATATACCCCATAGCACGTCTGTAACAAACGATACGATCAATAGCGAGTTAAAAACCATGCGTCTCATGGCTGGCCATAAGCCAATGCTGGTTATTAAACATCCTGTAACTTCCGGATATCTTTTTAATCAGGATATAACGGAACTCATCTTATCGAATCCCAAATATGCTTCTCAGGAAGATATTGATAGAGAAGACAGTTTTGTATTCGAAGTGAATTTTAATAGGGAAGATAATGATTTAGTAATATCCGTATCAATAAATGGCTGGGAAGTAAATACTGTTGTTCCTGTAGATGACTAAAAATATTCATATTTATGAAACAGATATTAAGTATATTATTCACTATTATAGTCACCACATCTTGTACGGCGGAATATGGGGAAGATATCCCGTATAAATCAGTCGATGTTGATTATACCTTCAATTTGGCTGTTGACGGGCGTTCGGTATCAACCCGTTCATTGGCTGCTGCTACGGACGAGAACAGTTTATATGATCTGAATGCATTTATTTTTGATGCTTCAAACGGAAAGGCCATATCATTCAAATACTTTCCCCCTTCAGCGATGTCAAACCTTTCAATGCCCATGTTGATAAGTGGCTCTTCGGGGAGTCGTATCTTTGCTTTTATTGCGAATGCAGGGGCGTCGATCGGTAGTACGGTGACTAATCTGGCCGATTTAAATAATCTGAAAAAAACGATGTCATCCGGAACGGATTTTCTATCTGGAGGACGTGTCGTAATGTCTGCCCTTACAGATACGAAAGTAATCAATATTACTCCGGGAACCACTAATGGAACGTATGCTCTCGGTGTTATCAGTCTTGAGCGGCTGACCGTTAAGGTGACTGTCGTGATTGATAAAAGCGGGCTTGAGTCCAGTACGCTTGTCACAGTACGTTCTATCCAGTTGAAGAATGTACCGATGGTGTATAGTTATATTGCTGCGAATACACCTACTGCTTCGACTACCACTTTTGTGAACGGTGATAATATCACGGTGAACGACGGTAATCTTGAGCCTGTGGATCCTACTGGAAACAATCTTCCTCACAATTATGCCACTCCGCTATATATGGTAGAAAACATGCAGGGAACAAGGACGTTGCCAACCAACGTGCCGGGTGAAGAATGTACTTCGTCAAAAACACAGATTCCACTCCAGCCTGCACAATGCTCTTACATAGAAGTCGTCTGTGAATATCGCACTACTTTGCCTGTGGGAGAACGCGACGGACTGGTAACCTATCGTGTTTATCTGGGAATTAATATTAACGGAAACCATTGGAATAATTTTGATGTGAAGCGTAATGTCTGGTATCAGGCTACTCTTACACTGACTGGGCGAGGAGGAGCTGACGAGGTGTCTTGGCGCATAGTGACTGATCTTATTACTCACAACGGCGAAAACTACCCATGGGGTAAAGGAGGATTCGCATATACTATTGATCCTTCAGACTCTCGTTTTTGGAGTATCGAAAGTCCTTATCAAAATACTTTGGTGACATTTGCTTCCAGTAATGCTAATCTTCATCCCGATAGTGAGTATTCGGAAGGTCGCGGAGTGACTTATCTTAATGGTACCTCACAGAATCAGACTGCCATCCGCCAGTGTTGGAGGTTGAATGGCGAAAATGGTATAACACTCGATGCTGTGACGAAAACCATCTACTATTTACCTTCTCAGAACCAGCTCCAGATGATAAGTATTTATTTCAATGCCCGTACTTATCCGACCGGACTATTCTGGAGTTCGACACAGTTGATTGGCGGAACAAGCAACTCAAACCAGTATGCTCGTGCTATATCATACGCCAACTATGGTGAAGCTCAGACGTATACCAGCGTCAGCACACAAGGATATTCACGTTGTCTGATGGAGCCGGATCGTACTTACCCGTTTCCGGTAGCCAGTTTGTCTACCCCGACAAGTCCTGTTTATTATCCGTTGCAGATAGCTCCTAATATAAAGACTTATCCTTATTTTCAGACTGGGACATTCCCCGTTATTGTAAATCAGGAAATGTGGAATTATGGAGGAGTAATAGGATTTCAACCACGTGGTGTAGTATCCATATCACTTCGTACGGGAGAACCTTATACGGCCCTCACAAGCAACTATCATACAGTGCGCAAACCTTATACCCTTATCAGAGTAGCGAAAAACGATTGTGATAAAAATGGGAATCCGGTAATAAACAATGCAGTTACACGCTACACGATGAACTGGTATGAAGCTTTGGGGTATGTAACTCCTTCAGGAACTGACCCTGCTACTCCAACAGTAAATACGACTCGTACCGGATGTAATGCCTATTCGGAGCGGAGCGATAAAAAGGATTTGGGTACCTGGCGCGTTCCGACTTCACTCGAATTGACACAACTTTGGGTTATGGGTGCAGGAGTTGGAGGTACTACTCCCGTAAATCCGAATTATACATATGCAGTAAGTGGAAGCGGATCGAATGTAACGATCTCAACACCGAGATATCCCCGTATGAGTGAGCAATATCCCGGAGTACTTCCATTGTGGGGAGATGTTAGCACTCTGACCAATAATATTGCGAATATAAACTATGTGTGGCCTGGGGGAACGGCTTCAACACCTTATAACTTAAATAAATTGTACTGGTCGTCGAATACTTCTCCTAATACGACTCCTGCAAATGCTTTCGCTATGATGCTTGATTTTTATTCGGGGGACTCCTATACGGGAAGTGGTCCGCGGACTGCCGGATTTCCACAGAAAAAGGGGCAAGGGCTTTTACGGTGTGTGAAAGATGTGACCGAATCCACACGCTACCAGCAATAAACGGAAGCTTGTGGCGGCTATCTATAAAGATGTCAACACCTTAATAGATTTTTGATAGAAGTTGTATGTTTTATATATAGCTCCTTGAATGGACCGGCCATAAACAATTCGCTCGGGTGATGTTTCCATCATTCGGGCGAAACCGTTTACACCGTAAGATTTACCCGATTGTCTCTACCTGTTGGCTATTGGCTTCGTCCATATCAACATGAAACGCATTTATCAATAAATCAAACAGTTTCATATTCAGGTAAAAATTATCCCGTCCCAATTTCATTTTAGTCAGAAAGCCCGCCTCAACCAACTGATTGAGGTACGAAGTGGCAGTGGGACGTGATACGCCCAGTTCATCACATACAAGATCTATTTTTGTGTAAGGATGCTTAAACAGGTTGTTCAACAAAACCTGCGAATAGATTTTGGGAAATTGCTCTCTGATTGTCTTTTTATATTCCATCATCAAAGACTTCATTTTCAAGATAAGAGTAACTGTCTCCTGAGAAGTTTCTTCCAATCCTTTCAGGAGAAATAAAACCCATTCCTCCCACTCCTGATTGTCTCTGACGGCTTGGAGCAAATGGATGAATGCTCTCAAACTGATGGTGAATGATGCACATTTTAACCAGCGGGTCCAGATCGCTAATCGAATTGTCATTAATGAACTTTTCCAGATTAGACATACAGGACACTATTTCATCATAACTCTGAGGCGGTTGATAAACAGACTCTCCCGTCCGGTCATTGATAAGAGCCGTGCCCGGCGTCACCCGGTAACCCGCCTGATTATGTTTGATTCTCCTATAAATTTCAATCATATCGTTACAAGTCAGCAGCCCATGTTGCTGAACCAACTCAAAACCATGTATCAATGCTGCCGAATAGCTTTGCACCTCCTTAGTGGCGGCGGTAATAGCTGTATGAAGTGATAATTCGGCTTTATATAGTTCGTCATGGGTGGTAATGATGCTTTCTACCGCCGAACTGTCTTTTGCCTCTTGCAGCGACAGCGTATTAATCAATATGGTAGTATTGGGCATAGACAAAACAGCTCCTTTCAGTTCGGCGAGCCTCCGGTGCGATTTGGCTGCCTACTTCAAAACGGCTTTCGTCTCAATCTCTTGTTTTAGTGGTAATTCCGGGATTTGATACATTTCTTTTTGTACGTTTATAAAGATGATACGTACAAATGTATAAAAAAAAATGCGTTTTCTTTATATGTTCCATGAATATATAAAAAAAATGCGTTTTTCTTTCTATATGGAAACCGATATAGAAAAGAAACACGTTTTTCTTTCTATATGGACATAATCCCTGAGCAGACCGGCCATAAACGGTTTCGCCCGGATGATGGAAATATCACCCGGGCGAAACCGTTTAAATTTTTACTTCGATATTCAGTTTACCGCCAAGCCCCCTTTCAACTATATCTATCAGGGTTTTCAGGGTCAAGTTACCTCCATCATTCTCTACTTTAGAGATAAACGTACGCTTTTTATTAATGCGCTCGGCCAGTTGTGCCTGCGTCATTTCTTTCTTCTGACGGGCATTGCGGATTTGAACACCAATGCGCAGTGTTTCCAGCTCACGCTCCAAATTGTCTCGTCTGGGTGTACCTTTTACACCGTAAATTTCATCTTTAAATTGATCTAATGTTGTTATATCCATCATTACCTCCTTTTTTTATCATCATAATATTGGGCCATCAATCGGACAGCCTTATCTATCTCTTTTTTAGGGGTTTTCTGCGTCTTTTTCTGAAAACCGGAAAGCAAAACCACTAATCGTCCCTTATCGAAAAAACAGAAGACACGAAATATATCACTACCTAAGGTGATACGCATTTCATACAGGCCGTCTGTGCCCTCTATGTGTTTAAGATACTTCGTCGGAATACATTCTATATTTTCTAAAATATCTAAGATTTTAATAATCTTGTTTTGTACTTTCGGAGATTGCTCCCTATAGAACTCTTTAAAATAAGACTTATACATAAGGAGCTCCCTAACCTTCTTTTCCATTCGACAAAGGTAACGTATATATTACATATAAACAAGCGAAAAGTTCAGCAATTACAAAGATTTATGATTCAACTACCCCTTCAATCCGGAAGACGAAGGCAATCGGTAGACGTGTCTTTTTCCTCTTTTCCCGCACGAAGATAGGGCGCAGGCGTTCATCCATCAATGACCGCTACGCTATTTCATCAGAAAATATCCTGCGCCCCTGCGTCGTGCGGTATTTTCTGCCGAAATTCATTGCCGGCTGCCCGTCCGTGTCCTTAGGAGAGTTTAAGAAAAAAGGAAAAAAATGTGTAGGTACTGTGCTGGTGATACCGGAAATTATGTGCACCTTTGTGTGTTCCCCCAAGCGTCAGCATTGCCTGTTACTTGGCGGCTGCTGAAAGACGACTATTTAAAAACTTTAGATAAACGGTTCTGCTCCCGTGCCTGATACTGTAATGGGTCGGCATATTTTCTTTCTTTGTTTCGCATTGAAATTGATGTAGTTCAAGCGGGTAAGTAGAACCGTTCTCTTCTCGTTAAATTCCCCCTATACAAAGAGCGTTCAGCAAACAATCTTCCTGTCAAAAGTGTTTCATTGTACATTTTTTATCCGTTTGCTATGGTAATTCAAAAATAATCACCATCTTTGTGGTGAACTATCAAATTTTTGTAAGGCGGAAACAAAGGAGAGAAATCACCTTTGTTTTACACTAACTGTAGGTGTATAATTTTATATACCTACAGTTTCTGGATAAAAACGGCTCCTGCCCCCGTGTCTAACTTGTAATGGGTTAGCATATTTTTCTTTCTTTGTTTCGGCTTTGAAAGTTTGATAGTTCAGCGGGTCAGCAGGGCCGTTCATTCTTCCCTGCCCGATTATACGTTTGTGCTATGGGCAAACCTATTATTAAAATCCTGTATTTCCATCGGCGGAGAACCAACGCAAGCGGATGGTATCGGTTGGAATATATTTTCCAGCGAGGTAAGAAGACTCTACGTTATGTGCTTTCCACTCGTGACCCTGAATATTTAGTTTGTTTCTGCTCCCCCTGCATGATCGAACGTTCAGAAATGATTGTCTTTGTGGCCGAACTTCTTTTAGAAATTCACAAGGTGAAATATTCACATTTAAAAGTTACGCCAAGTTATGCCTATGCTACTCCTAAATATAAATCCCGAATCAACCAAATGTGCAAAAAGAGCCGTTATCACAAAACGCCTGTCATTATAGACGGACTATAGCACTTTAATCTTTCATGATCAATTTTCTTTTATAATTGGCCTTGAATTTAAATCCCGCTCACCTAACCAGTTAGCTCGCCGAACCGCTGTCACTCTATCCCCCCGGAGGACAGCGGTTCTCTTTTTGCTTTGCAATTATCAGACTAAGTGATGCTATTGGGTTTAACCTTAAGATAGATTATCGGTCAGGTTAGTGAGTTTTCAAATCAATATCAAATAAGAATCTGGAAGAAACAAGGCAGTTGGTATCTTAAAACATAAACTCTTTAATGGATTGTATCTAAGTGTTTTATGATGAGTCCTGCTACCCGGGCTGATATAACATAGTATACCATTTTCGGTTAAACATTAAAGGAAAACAAAATGCTCTAAACGATATTTTTACTTGAAAAGTGAACTTCTTTCTGTTGTAAGTCAGTGAATTAGTTCCTGATGTGCTCCCCAAACGGCGGGTGTAAGATGGAAGATCGAAAGGCGAAAAATGGTTCTTCTTCAAATTTGGTGGTAAGTTTTCTTTTACTCATGGAATCTAATTCAGTTTTCGGACGTGTAAGCCCTCTTTTATAGTTGACAAAAAAGCAAGTATCCCGGCTTTCGCCCGCAGAGTCCATCCATGAGGTGAGGAAGCGAATCTTAGACTAAACCATCTGAAAATCAATATCTTTAAAAAGTAAGATTTTTGTCCTCAAAAGCTTTGTTTTAACATAGAGTTAAAGCTTGTTCTTTGGATGTGAATAAGAAGTTCTTTAAATGCAAAAGACTTGTTATCTGCGCACAAGAACCTGACGAACTGCAAAGGACGTTAACAATGTTAATTGAAGAAAGGTATAAGGAGGAAGATACCGGTTCAGACGGCGTAAACTCACTTCTGAAACCTGAGCTATCTTATTCAGCCGGTGTCTATTTTTTCTTATTAAAGCAAAAAGGACAATTATCAACTTGAAAATAAAGAAATAAAGAATTTACCACCAAATTTGAAGAAGAACCTTTTTTGTCTGAGAGGGGAAAGAAAGCAAATTATGATACCGGATTAGTCACCGATTTTGTATTTTTCGGATCAGCGTAAAACCGTGGCCAAGCCTTTTTGGACATAGCGGATTAGCGGATTGAAACGTATAGAGAAATACACCTGTGCGGTGGATAAATTAAAAAAGGAAGCAATAAACAGTTTGCCCAAACTAAAGTTTTATAGTTTAAAAACTTATCTTTGTAACTATGAATTTTGAAGCATTAGTAGAACATATCAGTAAGATACAGAACACGTTGCAGGCACAAGCTGCACATGCTGTAAACCTTGCCCTTACTTCTCGTAACTGGCTTATGGGTTATTATATCGTGGAGTTTGAACAGAACGGAGAAGACCGTGCCGCATACGGTGAACAACTGCTGAAGAAGCTGGAGTAACGTTTGAAAATTAAAGGGCTGAATGAACGTAGATTTCGTGAATTTAGGCAGTTATACCTTATTTACCCACAATTAAAAGAACCTGTTACACAATACATTGCAACACAAATTCAAATTCGGCAGTCATTGACCGCCGAATTCACCGAACCAATTCGGCGGTTGACGACCGCCGAATCTGATAATGGCGTTTGGAAACTACCAACAGAACACCCACAAATCGAAACATGGATGATTCCTGCTGATAGATTATTCAACAGATTATCTTCCACCCATTTAAATACCATGTCGGGAATTGAGAACCCGGTAAAACGTGCTTTCTATGAAATGGAAACTATTCGTGGTTGTTGGTCTGTAAAGGAGTTGGAGCGACAAATAGCATCCTTATATTATGAGCGTAGCGGACTATCCAAAAACAAAGAAGCCCTCTCTGCCTTAGTCCAGCAACAAGCAACCTTATTACAGCCCAAAGATGTTATCAACACTCCTGTTACTTTGGAATTTTTAGGACTAAATGACCGTGCATTGGTGACGGAAAACGATTTGGAACAATCCATTCTTGATAACCTGCAACACTTCCTGTTAGAAATGGGACATGGCTTTTGCTTTGAAGCCCGGCAAAGGCGTATCTTGATTGATGAAGATTATTTCTTTGCCGACCTTGTGTTCTATCATTGCATTTTGAAATGTCATGTTATTGTGGAATTGAAGATAGACAAGTTCCACTATGAGTATGCTTCACAACTGAATATGTATCTGAACTATTTCAAAGCAGAAGTGATGCAGCCAGATGATAATCCACCTATCGGCATTTTGCTTTGCACAGAAAAGGGAGATACATTGGTAAAGTATGCCACTGCCGGATTAGACCCCAATATATTTGTTCAGAAGTACATGATAGAGCTTCCAACCGAGGAAGAAATAAAGAAATTCATATCTTGTCAGAACTATTAAAAAAATATTTGCATATGATACGAGTTCGTTTTTTTTAATATAAGAGACATAGCTCTTAATGAAATACATAGCTCTTAATGAAATACATAACTCTAAAAGAACTATATCAATAGCTGTTGCATGGTTTACTCAACGAGATTCATTTAATGCTATAATTGGAGCTATAGAAAGAGGCGTAAATATTTCGCTTATGCTTATCAACGATATTATCAATCGCAATGAATATGGTCTTGATTTTTCATTATATCTTCAAAAGAGGGGTAAATTATGTTTTGTTGATAGTATTTTCGGATAGCTTATTGTTACAAATAAAAAACCCGCTAAAACTATAGTTTTAGCGGGTTTCTGTCTGTAAAACATTGAAAGTTTGTGCGGATGATAGGACTCGAACCTACACGTCGCGAGACACCAGATCCTAAGTCTGGCGCGGCTACCAATTACGCCACATCCGCTCACTAAATGCTCACTCGTTTGGAGTTTTGCGCTGCAAAGATAGATACTTTTTCCGATTTTACAAATTTATAGGCAATAAAGTTATTCACTGAGGAATCTGCGGGCGATCTCTATCAATGTATTTTTTCCTCTCATTTCGTCTTCTTGCAGCATATCTACCTTAATGCTTGGTTCCTGTTTTGTGATATCGATGTTTTGTAAAGCGGGTTGTAGAACTGCTCCTCATAAATGTGGAACAATTCTACAATCCGTCTTTTTATTCCGGCTCTTTCTTTAAGACTTAATTCGTTTATATACTGATGTTTATGATTTGCTTACTTCACCAGTATTTTTTGAGGTACAATTATTGGAGTACAAGTGCAAATAGGTATTTGTAGATTTAAAATGATTAGCCAATGAGAAGTTTGAAAACAGTGTTGATTATATTGTTGTGTATCTGTGGTATACATGTGCAAGCACAACAGTTGGAAATAAAAGGTTTAGTGACGTCATCGGAGGATAAACAGCCGCTTATCGGAGCTACGGTTGCCGTAAAAGGGGGACCGGGAAGGGGAGTGGTAACGGATATGGATGGCCGTTACACTCTGAAAATAGAACCATCAGATAAAATCCTTGTCATATCCTATATAGGAATGAAATCGTCTGAGGTCAAAGTGCCGAAGAATGGAGTCTTGAATGTGGTGTTGCAACCCGAATCACTTAATCTGGATGAAGTAGTGGTGACCGGATACGGAAATTTTTCAAAGTCATCCTTTACCGGATCAGCTAACACCTTACGGGCCGACATGCTGAAAAACGTACCGGTACTTTCTGTAGAACAGAAGTTGCAAGGTATGACAACGGGGGTAAACATAACTTCCGGTTCCGGTCAGCCGGGAGCTAACCAGAGCATCCGTATCCGTGGTATGGGGTCATTCAATGCATCCAATGAACCGCTTTTTGTTATCGATGGTATACCGGTCACTTCCGGCAGTATGGGAGCCGGTACGGGAGCTGATGCCGCCTATATGAATAATGCCAAAACAAATGTAATGAGTACCCTTAATCCTGCCGATATCGAGAATATTACAGTGATAAAGGATGCCGCCGCCGCTTCTCTTTACGGCTCGCGTGCCGCGAATGGAGTGATTCTGATCACTACCAAGAAAGGAGCGGTAGGACGGACTAAAGTCACTTTGAGTGCCAGCGGAGGTTTTTCTAATGCAGCTGTCAACTTCCGTCCCACATTGAACGGTGAACAACGCCGTGAAATGATTTATGAAGGTCTTTACAACTCTGCAGTAGACAAGGGGTTCCAATCTCCCGAAGCATATGCAAATGCCAATATTGATACATATGCAGGAATACCGGAACTGGGATATACTGACTGGAGGAAAGAACTGATCCGAACCGCTCATAATCAAAACTACGAGGTGACTGCTTCCGGAGGCAACGAGCGAACTACTTTTTATGCTTCTCTCGGCTTTAACCGTCAGGAAGGTTTGGTTGAGAATTCTAATCTGGACCGTTACTCTGCCCGCCTGAACATGACACATAAAATAGGTAGCCGTGTCGAAGTAGGAGGTAACATGATGTTCACCCAGATAAGCCAGGAGATGAACGAGGAGCGCGGTTCCAATATCAATCCCTTTCTTTGTGTTGCTGTATCTGCCACACCTTCTATGCCTGTGCGCGACGCTTCGGGCAACTATGTGGGGTCCTATGCAGGCACCAATGTGAATCCGCTTCGTGACATCCGTACTGACTATAACCGCAGTCGTATGACCCGTATGTTTTCCACCGGTTATGCTTCGGTAGATATCATCAAAGGATTGAAACTGAAAGAGACTCTGAGCTATGACTATACTGTACAGAAAGATTCCCGCTATTTGAATCCGCTTAGCGGGGCAGGCCCCAAGAGCGGAAGTGATGCTCAGACCTCAAAGGGATTTACCGAATATGGTAAGTTATTGTCATCTACTTCACTCAACTATACCCATACATTTGCCGCTAAACATCACCTTGACATTTTGGCTGCCTATGAATTGGAAAGCTATCAGAGTGATAAAGCTATGGGAGAGAAGGCTAAGCTCCCTTCGGATGTGTTGCTTGAACCGGATAATGCCGCTGTGCTGAAAAGCTTTGTTTCTTCTACACAGGCATACAGAATGATTTCTTATCTGTCCCGTTTGAACTATGATTACGATAATCGTTATTACATTGCAGGTAGTTATCGTCGCGATGGCAGTTCACGCCTTGCTCCGGAAAGCCGGTGGGGAGACTTCTGGTCTGTTTCCGGTATGTGGCATCTGAGTAGTGAACCTTTTATGGAGGCTGTGAAGCCGGTATTGAACGATGTGAAAATCCGTGCTTCTTATGGTGTCAATGGTAATCAGCCGGGAGCTTTTTACGGATATATGGGGTTATACAGTTATGGGCAGAACTATATGGGGGCAGCAGGTTCATACGAGTCTGCTCAAGCTAATCCCAAACTGAAATGGGAAAAGAACTATAATCTGAATATTGGGCTTAGCCTGACTTTTATTGACCGTATCTTTGTGAATCTCGAATACTACAACCGCGATACAAAGGACTTGCTTTATAATCGCCCTATCAGTTCCACTACCGGTTTTCTGAATTATCTTGCAAATATCGGTCAGCTTAACAACAAAGGGGTGGAGTTCGAACTGCGTACAATTAATTTTGCCGGTCCTGACTTCAACTGGACATCGGTGTTGAACTTGACACATAACCGTAATAAAATCGTGGCACTGGACGGAGATATAAAGCAATCTGTCGAGGGCTCTTGGTTTATTCATAAAATAGGACTTCCTTACAATAGTTTTTATGTGAAAGAGTTTGCCGGAGTAGACCCGTCGACCGGGAAAGGGCTTTATTATCTCAATACGCAAGATGAAAAGGGGAATTATAATAGGGAGATGACTGATGATGCTTCTAAAGCACAAGCTATTCCGTATAAATCTGCTGATCCTAAGATATCGGGAGGGTTTACTAACATCCTTTCTTATAAGTGGTTTGATCTGGGACTTACCTTTACCTATTCGCTGGGAGGATATTCTTTTGACAAGACAGGTACTCTGATAGAAACTGACGGTAGTAAAGAAAAATCATACAACCTGCCTGTATATGCTTTGGACCGTTGGCAGAAGCCGGGAGATAGAACTGATGTTCCCCGTTTTGTATTGGAACAGGGAGCCGGACCACAAAATTCATCCCGCTATATTCACAGTACCGACCACATCCGCCTCAAGAACCTGACACTTGGTTTCACACTTCCTGGCAGATGGGTACAAAAGGCATTGATAGAGAATGCACGTGTCTACTTCTCAGGAAGTAATCTGCTGACATGGGCCAAATGGAAACAATATGATCCTGAAGTACCGGTTAATGGTGAGGTGTTCTGCGAGGCTCCTCCCATGCGTACCTTCAATTTTGGGGTTGAGATAACTTTCTAATCATTCATCATTATTAATATTCAGATATATGAAACGTACACTTATATACATGTTTGCCGCTATGTCGCTTGTGGGTTCTTCTTGTTCCGGCGACTGGCTGAATTTGAATCCATCTACTTCTGTGACTACTCCACAAGCCATCCGTACGCTTGAGGAGGCGCAAATAGCTTTGAACGGTATTTATCGCATTGCTGCTTCACATAGTTATTATGGCGACAATTATCTCTATTATGCCGATTGCCGTGGTGAAGATGTTCAAGCGCGTGTCAGCAAGGGAGCCGGAAAACGTGTATCACCTTATTATGAGTTTAATGTTACGGCAGATGATGCCTTGAATATTACCCGTGTATGGAATCAGCCTTATAGTGTCATTCATCAGGCAAATAGCCTGCTGGAAAGAATAGAGTCCGGTGCGGTTGTTACTGATGATGCTGTTGCTCTCAACTGCATCAAAGCTGAAGCGCTTGCTTTACGTGGATTGGCTTTATTCGATCTCACCCGTCTGTTTGCTATGCCCTATACCTTGAATAACGGAACTTCTTTGGGAGTACCCATCGAGATTAAAACGACTTTGCCTACTCACCAGCCTGCCCGCAATACGGTAGCCGAATGTTATCAGCAGGTGATAGACGATATGACAGGTGCATTGAAACTCTCGGCACTCTCTGCTGATAAGAAAAACGGTTATCTTAATGTATGGAGTGTCAAGGCATTACTTTCACGGGTATATCTTTATATGAATGATAATGAGAAGGCTCTTGCATTGGCCAAGGAAGTGATGAATAACGGTGGATTGTATCAGTTGTTCACACATGATGAATACCCTACTGTATGGGGAAAAGATTTCAGTTCTGAGTCACTGTTTGAATTTTACTACACTCTTTCTGAACCTGATGGTGGAACGGGGGGAGAAGGTGCTCCAATGGTTTATGCCGATAATGTAAAGGACTGGAACAACCTTGTACTGACCAAAGCATTCCTCGATCTGTTGGGAGAAGATCCGGATGACGTGCGTCATTCATTGAATCGTTTGCCGGAGAAACCGGAAGAGGACATATTGCCCGAAGGTTCCAAGGGTTATCCTAAATATCTAAATAAGTATCCGGGCAAGACCGGAGATAATCCGCAGGATAACGACATCTGTATTATCCGTCTCTCCGAAGTTTACCTGAATGCTGCCGAGGCTGCCTTTAAGTTGGGGGGAGCAGAGAAGCTAAAGTTTTCTTTGGATTGCCTTAATGCCATAGTGAGTCGTGCCAATCCTGTGAGGTCCGTGAAAGAAACGGAGTTGAGCCTGGAGCGTATACTGAAAGAACGTCGTAAGGAATTGGTAGGAGAGGGACATGCTTTCTTCGATGCTATGCGTAATGGTTTGTCTGTAAGCCGCACCGGTGGCTGGCATTTGCCTTCTGTAGCAGCTGCTGCAGTTATTAGTCCGTCTGATCCGCGGATAGCATTACCTATTCCGCAGGCAGAGATAGATGCTAACCCGAATATGGTGCAGAATCCGCATTAATGCTTTCTGAGCCGTCAGATATATCGGATAATGAGTAGAAATACTTATGTAGTCGTATAACCAGATCCTAAGTCTGGTGCGACTACCGGTTATACATACCACATTCGCTTAATAAATATTTACTCTCTGATTTTGCAAACTTATGAGTAATAAAGTTATTCACTGAGGAATCTGCGGGCCATTTCTATCAGCGTATCTTTTCCTCTTAATTCATCTTCTTGCAGCATATCTGCTTTGATGTCCGGTTCAATGCCAAACTCGATGTGATTCATCTCCGCATCAAAATGGGGGCTGGCAGAGAAACGTACGCTCCATCCGTTGGGCAGTTCGGAAGTAAAAGGCATACCCGAACCTCCTCCGGTTTTGTCTCCGATGGTGGTGACATTGGGCAGACAACGCATGTGGTTGACAAAGTCATTGGTCGCACTGAAAGAGCGGCGATTGGTTAACACTACTACCTTTTTTTGCCAGCGTACTCCGTTGGCAGGCTCCAGATAGATGGCATAAGGCTTGGAGAAGTCGTTGTGTCCGGTTCCTGTCTTATGGGAGATGTATCCCGTCAATATCTTTTCATTGGTGAAACGGGAAGCGATACGGGCGGAGTTGGTTGCATTTCCGCCGCCATTGTCGCGCACGTCGATAATCAGTCCGTTACATACCGACAGATATGAGAGCACTTCGTCCAGATTACCGTTACCGACCGGGTCGGCGAAACTTTCGTACCGTATGTAGCCGATATTATCTTTCAGTATCTTGTATTTAAGGCCTGCTGCCGTGCGATAATCCGTACTGGCGCGTCCCAGATAGGAATCTTCCAGCAGGTCTGCACGGAAGTTGCGGGGATAGTCCTGATACCAGGCGTCGTAATAAGACACGTTGTGAGCCGAGGCCAGATTGACATGTCCGTCCTGTAGTTCGTAGAGCATTTCGCTCAATACTTCAAATAGTCCTTCGCTGCCCATATTCGGGGTGATAAGCTTTTGATACCGGGTGTGAATCTCGTCCCAGTCTATCTGTTTATAGTCGAGAAAACAGTATTGCTCGTCGATGATTTTCCACAACTGCTCGAAATTTCCCTGTGGATTATTGACAAACTCCTCTTCCCGAATGCAGGAAGAGAGAAGCCCCAGGCAGAAAATCAGGCAGAAACCCTGTTGCAGTATTCTATAAATGATCGGATTCTTCATGGCGCTTTTCTGTTAATAGGCTCTGACAGCCGGTGGCAGGGGAGTGCCGTTCTTGTTGCGGATGCGGAACAGGTCGTGTACAAATCCCACCATGAATACTTGCGAATACGTGTGTGTCTTAATTCCGTTCAGTTTGGATTGCTGAAGATCGCACAAATAGCTGAGGCGCATTTTGGTATATCTGATCGGGAAGTCGACCGATAGCATCTGCCGCAATGCGGGCTGATTGTGCAGGGAGGTGAAGCGGATCACTCCGCTGGCATGTCCGAGTGTGAATATCTCATAATAGGACTGCCCGTAGTGGGGGGAGAACATGACCCCTATTACCGGCAGATTGACCTGATAGCGCAAAGCCAGCGGATAATTTTTTATCTTGGTATGCCAGATGGCCATTCCCGAAGCGTCGAGGTTGATGTAGGCGCGTGCCGAGGCCGGATTGTTCGTATTACGTAAGTTGTAGACAAAACCGCCGTTGAAGTCTCCCATTCCTCCGGCAAGCAACTTAAAGTTGTCTGTAATGTGGAACTGATAATGCAATCCGTAGTTCCAGTTCACCAGTCCGGCAAAGGTGTTGTTGTTATCTACCCGGTTGTGAGTGTATGCCAGGTTTGCCTGAAAAAAGTTCTGAACCGAGACATTGCCGTCACCCAGAGTTGTCATACGCATGGTCTCACGGCTGATGCGGAACTCGATTCCCTTGTATTCCTGCGGAGAAAGGTAGGTGTCGAATACATTGGTGTATCCCACACCGTACATGGTGGCGCGTGTCACATAGCGGGTAGCCTGAAGTGAGTCTGTGCCGTTGCCATTCCCGTTCCCCCCGAAAGAGGGGAGAGCGGTTGCTATCATCAGTAATAGCAGTATGCTTGTTTTTACTTTCATACGCAGTTTTATCTTGGACTTGTGCTAAAACAGTTTCATCTGTCCGGTCATTTCGTCGAGTATGTCGTTTTCTGTTTTATCACTGTCTGGGTCCAGATTTTCCGGCTCTTCCCCGGTGTCATCTTCTTCGTTGTTTTGTGGCGGATCGGGGAAGCGGGTTGGCTCCAGTTCATTGATGGTTTCTACCGTATAAGTCGTGAGGCGTTTCCCTTTCGCTTTAAAACCTTTGACGGCAATGAACTCTTCGGCGTCGACGACAACAGGGTCACGGAAACTGTCATGGCCTCCGAAGATGATTTCCAATCTTGGATAATACTCGTCTGTCATCAGGATCAAGCGATTGTGTTTGTTCTCGCCCAGGTAATTCTGTTTGCGTGTAGTGGCTTCAAAGCAGAAACGTTTCAGGTACGGATAATTCTGCTGGTCGGCATCGTAAAGGGCAACTGTCCATATCTTATTGGGATCGAACTTCTCGACGATGCTTACATTGTCTTCGTAGTGATTGCTCAGGTCGAAGTTCGAAGTATAAAATTCTCCGGTATTCAGTACAACCAGAATGTTGTCGTCGCTCTGGAATTCACCCAGATATTCGCCTCGTCCGTCGTAGTTGAGGCGGAGCACGTCACGGTCAAACCATACTTTACGTCCGCCCAGTGTGGAGCCACCCCGTTGTTTCAAAACAATTTTGTGTACCGGCAGGCGTGTCAGGATGACGCCCTGGCTTTGCCGGCTGCGAATGGTCACTTCACTAAAGTCACGTTCGAAGATGATGCGTCGTACACGCGGATTCGGTTTCAAGGTGACTTTGATAATTTCCGCTTCCCCATTGGGGTTGGCGCTGAAGTAGGAAATGCGTGAATCGGGCTTGCCTTGAGTCACGTCGTATTCACGGTCACGCACGATGGAAGTGACTGCAAACCGTTTGATATAATGTGTTCCCTCTGCGCCGTCACGGTAGGCTACGTTGTAGATGGTACGTTTGTCATTCTTCTTAAAGACATTGACGTAAATCACGTTTTTGCCCACAAACTTCTTGTCAGCTACCGGAGTCACCATGTAACGTCCGTCGCGATAGAATATAATCACATCGTCGATATCCGAACAGCATGCCACGAATTCGTCCTTCTTTAAGGACGTTCCGATGAAGCCTTCTTCACGGTTGATATAGAGTTTTTCGTTGGCTTCCACTACCTTGGCGGCTTCGATGGTGTCGAAGTTGCGCAACTCTGTGCGACGAGGGAAGTTTTTGCCATATTTCTCTTTCAGCATCCGGTACCATTGGATGGTATATTCCACGATATTGGCCAAGTGGTTGTTGATCTCGGCAATATCTTCGTTCATGCGGGCAATCGCCTCTTCAGCTTTGTCGGAGTTGAACTTCAGGATACGCCCCATCTTGATCTCCATCAGGCGGAGGATATCGTCCTTTGTCACTTCGCGTATGAATTGTGAATAGAAAGGAGTCAACCGTCGGTCGATATGTTCACAGGCGGCATCCATGTCTTTGGATTGTTCGAACTCTTTATCTTTATAAATGCGTTCTTCGATGAATATCTTTTCAAGTGAGGCGAAATGCAGATTTTCCTGTAGTTCGTCTTTCTTGATTTCCAGTTCCTGGCGGAGCAGGGACAATGTATTGTCGGCCGACTTTCTCAGCACATGGCTGATGGTGAGGAAGTGCGGTTTCTGGTCGTCAATGACACAGCAGTTGGGCGAGATGCTCACCTCGCAGTCCGTAAATGCATAAAGAGCATCGATTGTCTTATCGGACGAGGTGCCCGGTGCCAGGTGGACCAGAATCTCGACGTTGGCCGCCGTATTGTCGTCTACCTTGCGTATTTTTATCTTTCCTTTATCGACAGCTTTCAGGATGGAGTCGATGACCGAAGTCGTGGTTCTGCCATAAGGGATTTCGGTGATGGCCAGCGTCTTGTTGTCTACTTTATTGATCTTAGACCGTATCTTGACTGCTCCACCGCGTTCGCCGTCGTTGTATTTCGATACGTCGATAGAACCTCCGGTCTGGAAGTCGGGATATAGTTTGAATTCCTCGTTACGCAGATAGCTGATGGATGCGTCGCACAGTTCGTTGAAGTTGTGTGGCAGTATCTTGGATGAAAGTCCTACGGCGATACCCTCTACACCTTGCGCCAGCAAAAGCGGGAACTTTACCGGTAAGGTAATAGGCTCCTTGTTGCGTCCGTCATACGACAACTTCCATTCGGTGGTTTTGGGGTTGAATACTACATCGAGTGCAAACTTCGACAAGCGTGCTTCAATATAACGAGGAGCAGCAGCACCGTCACCGGTAAGGATATTACCCCAGTTTCCCTGGCAGTCAACCAACAGGTCTTTCTGCCCCAGCTGTACCAATGCGTCACCGATGGATGCATCGCCATGAGGGTGAAACTGCATGGTATGTCCTACGATGTTGGCCACCTTATTGTACCGCCCGTCGTCCATGCGTTTCATGGAGTGCAGGATGCGGCGTTGCACCGGTTTCAGTCCGTCATTGATGTGGGGCACGGCTCGCTCGAGGATAACGTATGAAGCATAGTCCAGAAACCAATTCTGGTACATTCCTGTAAGTTGATGTTTAATGCTTTCGTTATGTGAGTCCGCCGGCTTATAGTCAGAATGTCCTTCCGTAATCTCGTTGTTCTCTTCGCTCATAAAATCAAATTTCCCTCTGGTTTTAACAACAAATTATCTTTTTTACACCATTATTGGGTGATGTGCAGGCAAAAATACGAATTTAATTGAAAAAAATCATTTACTTTGCAGATTATTTCTGAGTCTGGCTTACAGGCAGATGTACGAAATGTAAATTGTAAATGATTAAATTGTAAATAAGACGATGGCACAAGAAGATGTTTTTAAGAAGTTAGTATCACATTGCAAAGAATACGGTTTTGTGTTCCCCTCAAGCGATATCTACGACGGACTGGGCGCGGTGTATGACTACGGACAGATGGGTGTTGAACTGAAAAACAATATTAAAAAATACTGGTGGGACAGCATGGTGTTGCTGCACGAAAACATTGTCGGCATTGACTCTGCAATCTTTATGCACCCTACCATCTGGAAGGCTTCCGGACATGTGGATGCATTTAACGATCCGTTGATTGATAATAAAGACTCTAAAAAACGCTACCGTGCCGATGTGCTGATTGAAGATCAATTGGCTAAGTACGATGATAAGATTAATAAAGAGGTGGCCAAAGCTGCCAAAAGATTTGGTGAAGCTTTTGACGAAGCTCAGTTCCGCAGCACCAATGGGCGTGTTCTTGAGCATCAGGCAAAGCGCGATGCATTGCACGAACGTTTCGCAAAAGCGCTGAACGATAACAATCTGGAAGAGCTCCGTCAGATCATTGTTGACGAAGAAATAGCTTGCCCGATTTCCGGTACTAAGAACTGGACAGAAGTTCGTCAGTTCAATCTGATGTTCTCTACCGATATGGGTTCTACTGCCGATGGTTCGATGAAAATCTATCTTCGTCCGGAGACGGCACAGGGTATCTTTGTCAATTATCTGAACGTACAGAAGACCGGCCGCATGAAAGTTCCTTTCGGTATCGCTCAGATCGGTAAAGCTTTCCGTAACGAGATTGTAGCCCGTCAGTTCATCTTCCGTATGCGTGAGTTCGAACAGATGGAGATGCAGTTCTTTGTTCGTCCGGGCAGCGAATTGGAATATTTCAAGAAATGGAAAGAAATTCGTTTGAAGTGGCACAAGGCACTGGGCTTTGGTGACGATCATTATCGTTTCCACGATCACGATAAATTGGCTCACTATGCAAACGCCGCTACCGACATTGAGTTCTTGATGCCATTTGGTTTCAAAGAAGTAGAAGGTATTCACTCCCGTACGAATTTTGACCTTTCTCAGCACGAAAAATTCTCGGGAAAGAGCATTAAGTATTTCGATCCGGAACTGAACGAATCGTATACTCCGTACGTAATCGAAACGTCGATCGGTGTTGACCGTATGTTCCTCAGTATTATGTCGGCTGCTTATTGCGAAGAGCAACTGGAAAATGGTGAAAGCCGCGTTGTATTGAAATTGCCTGCTGCATTGGCACCGGTGAAACTGGCTGTAATGCCGTTGGTAAAGAAAGACGGACTACCTGAAAAGGCTCGTGAGATCATTGACAATCTTAAGTTCCACTTCCATTGCCAGTATGATGAAAAAGACAGTATCGGTAAACGTTACCGTCGTCAGGACGCCATCGGTACTCCGTACTGTGTGACTGTTGACCATCAGACATTGGAAGACAACTGTGTGACACTACGTAACCGCGACACTATGGAGCAGGAACGTGTGGCAATCTCTGAATTGAATAATATCATTGCCGACCGGGTAAGTATTACCTCGTTGTTGAAAACAATCCAATAACCCTTTAGCGAATGAACAAAAAAATCTATTTATTGCCGTTGCTGTTACTGGCTCTTATCTTTGTTTCCTGTGAGGAGACGAAAGAAGCTACGAAGTTTGATAACTGGCGGGCACGTAACGAAGGATATATCGATTCTTTGAAGACGGTATTTGATGAAAAAACCGATCCGGAACTGAAAGCTTTTGCGCCGGAGATAAATCCGAAGTTACGGATTTATTATAAAAAGAAGATCTCGAATGATACAGGTGCTATTCCCCTTTATACAGATTCTGTGAATGTGTTTTATCGTGGAAGTTTTATTTTTGGCGAAACATTTGACCAGAACTTTACGGGAGCTGATCCGGGGCCTTTTGATTCACCTACTAAATTTGTTATTCAAACATTTATTACGGTTGGTGGTGTCTCCGGTTGGGCTGAGATATTGCAACGTATGCGTGTCGGAGAAAGATGGCTTGTTTATATTCCGTGGGAGTTGGCTTACGGAGCAAGTGGAACTGACGATATTCCAGGCTATTCAACGCTGATCTTTGATATGCAATTGGAAGAAATATTGGATGAATAAGAATATGTAATAAAGTCTCCTTGATTATTAAACCCTCATTGTGTTAATAATCAGGGAGACTTTCATATGGATTAAGGCTAAAACAGGAGCGCTTTTATGTTTTAACTTACAAATAATAAGTAAGGCTGTCTCATTTTTTATTTCGAGACAGCCTTTTGGGCTAGTTAAGGTTTGGTGTTATTGGTCCCCACTCCATATTGGTTGTGGTATACTCCAGCCATTAACTCTTCTAGTTGACGGTATGCCTACTACTTCATGAAAAATAGAACCTTGTATGTATATTGTATGTTTTCCACTATCCATTAAACCTTTGATATCAATTAATATTTCTTGGTTGTATTTGACTTTTTTCAAAGCTTGCTTACACACATTTAAGTTAACGTTTATATTTCTTTCTTCTTTTTCTGCAACCTTCCATTTCTTCTTTCCTTTCCACTCTAATTTTAAGATCAAAAATAAACGACTCCATCTTGTATAAGGAGGTTGGTTTTCTCGAATAAGAACAGACTTTAATTCATGAACATATTTATATTTGGATTTACCTCCTGGTATTTTGAATTCATGCTGATATGATGTTCCAATCTTTCCATATGGTACATCGTAAACCATCCTTGTTGTTACTTCTGATTCCTCTTGGTTAACTCCTACTTGCCCATATAAAAATGGGACAGTCAATGTCTTTCCTTTAATTGATTTTACGTACATATTTCCTTTTTCAAATGCAATTACGGTATCATTTATTTGCATTTCCATTTTATGGTTGAATAGTGCTTGAAATGCTCTAGGCATTTCTGTCATGACTTCATCTTCGCAAAATTCAAGGTCTTTATATAGCGGATATTTAATACCCGAGGCACGAATCCATTCTGTTTGTTCTTCATAAGTCATGTAAGATAGTGTATCAAGGGTGTTATAAAACTCTTTTGCACTATTGAATACAATTCTGGAATCTTCTTCTTTTTGCGGATTTACTTGATTAGTCACCGTTTGATCCAATTCTGTTTCATCACATGATGAAAGTAGAATTATTGACAATAGCAAAAATAATTTAGATATGGTTTTCATATATAAAAAGATTTATGCTCTTTGAGAGAAAGAGCTTGTTATTATTTAAAAATAAAATCTCAGATTTCATTTGTTGTAAATTCTCCGGTATATGCTTTGCCATCCAGTATTAATTCAATATTATAGTTTGATTCACTTTGATTGTTGCCTAAATCGATAGAGATACTACAATCGTTTGTTGAAACATTGTAATGAATGGCTTCTCCCGTATCTAAATTCATAATTGTGACAACTGCAGTTTTATTTATTTCTCTGAAAATAAGATCAACCGTATTTCCGCAGATAAAAGCTTCTGCGGGACAAGGTGGGGGCAGAGAACGTTGATGGTGCTGAGTTTCTACTTTCATTTTAATTTTCTTTCTTGAGGCCATTGTTTCTGCATTTATATAGCCAACACTAATGAATAAGAATAGGGTAATTAGACAGGTTAACTTTTTCATGATAAATAAATTTATGTTTCTGCAAAGATAGTCCAATACCCAAGTGATGATACTGATGTGAGATAACAATTGAAGGATTTATGATTGCTGATAATCAGTTGTTTATGAATTTTGATATAACAAGGAGGAGGAGCCGTGTGATAAAAGTTCATAAAACTCCTTCTGAAGGAGAGCTTTCATTAAAGATTATAGAAAAGGTCTGGGGACTGATTTGTTTTTTTATGCGATACTTTCTTTGGGTGAGTGCCTGGTTACTTTCAACTCTCATACAAAATTTGATTGTAGAGGTAGATAGACGCAAATATTGTAGAATGCAATAGAAGAGGTCTTCTTGTGTTAGTTTTGGATATTGTTCTCGTAACTCCTGAATTGCTTCGATGAAAACTTCGTTTATCTCTTTCTGTATGGAATTAATTTCTTTCTGTTTTTCTTCTCTTTCTTTTTTAAATTTGGCTGTTTCTATTGCATGTAATTTTTTATATGATGTGGAAGTATGAAATAGTCGTGTACATATTTGAAGTGTTCTTTTCCATAATTCAACTTGTTGCTGCTTTAGTTCTTCTTTTTTTAATTCTTTATTCCTTTCCGCAATATATGTATTACTATCAATCAGCGTTTTGATTTTCTCTTTTAATTCATCTTTTTCTATTTGGTTATTTCTTAATTCACATTGTATTTTAATGTATACTTTTTTTCTTTTATTATCTTTATAAAGAAAGATAAATGTGATACACGCAATGAGTAATAATGTAGTTACAATAAGAAAAGCTGTATGCTTTTGCCGTTTTATAACTTCGGCCTGTTGTAATGTCTCTGTCGCATGTTGCTTTAGTATGTGACTGATTTCCGCACTATGGTTTAAATCTTGTATAGAATCATATAGAATGAGAGACGTGTCATTGTATAGAATTGCATCATTTAATTCTCCTTGTTCTTTTTTTATTTCATATAGAGCTTGGTATGCCGATGCCTGTGTATTTAAGTCTGAACTTTTTTTAGCTAAATTGATATAATAAAAAGCAGAATCCAATTGATTCAGATTGTGTAATATTTCTCCTTTCCAAAAATACATAGCAGATAGATCGCTACTGCGTGGAGCATATTGAATAGAGCGTACTATATAACTATATGCCGCTTCATAGAGGTTTTTATTGTCATAAATCCGGGAAATATCACAAAATAAGATAGACTGCCATGTAGAGTCATTGGTACTTGATGCAATGGTGAGAGCTGTTTGGTAATATTTAAGAGCTTTCTCAAACTGTTCTTGAATAGCATATATGCTTGCCATTCCTCGAAGTGGGTATAGGATATTCTTGCTATTGTATTGTTTATAAATGTAGTATGCGTCTTTATATACTTCTAAGGCTTTGTCATAAAAATCTTGGTTTTTATAGCATGTACCCAAATTATCGTATATCAAAGTTAATAATGTGTCATGATCTGATGTTGCTTTTTCTGCAATGAGATAAGAGTTAATGGCTTTTGCATAATCATTATTGTTTTGATAAAATCGTCCTAAATAAAAGTATGCTTTTGCTTTATTGTTATCTTTTGATAAGTGATCATAATGATTTATAGCAATCAAAATTAATGAATCGTTGATTAATTGATGGCCGGCTTTATCCTGTGCTTGTGCTAATAATAATGCGTATTTTGCGTTTTCTGAAACAGATAAATCTGTTTGATTTATTGTTTTTAATAATTTAAACGCACTATCGGGTTGATATTCCATAATGGAATCTGCTAGAAAGATGGTTCTGTTTATTTGCTGATGCCGTGAACAAGAATAAATGATAGTGAATCCTAAAAATAACAGTATTATATTTAGTAAATATTGTCTCATCTTTATATTTTTGCTTATTCGGAAGGTAAAGGTAACAAATTTTGTAAAAATAATAATTGATATTACTTTTAAAATTTTGATAGAATGGAATATATCAACGATTTAATCCGACGGAAAGACCGCCTTTTATCGGAAGACGAAGCAATGAGTTTACTTGAAAATGGAGAATACGGAGTGTTATCTATTTCTTCAACTGAAGAAGGTGTTTATGGCATTCCCATTAATTATGTATGGGATAAACAACAGTCTATCTATTTTCATTGTGCTCCCGAAGGGCGTAAGCTTTGTATACTTCAAAACTGTAATCAGGCGTCGTTTTGCGTGGTAGGACGCACGCGTGTTGTTTCCAATCAATTTAGTACCGAGTATGAAAGTATTGTGATTAACGGGACTATGATTTGTCAGTTAGAAGAAACTGAGAAGCGAAAGGCATTGGAACTTCTGCTTGATAAATATTCTTCAGAAGATAAAAAGGTGGGGTTGAAGTATATAGAAAAGTCTTTTCATCGTACCCACGTCTTGAAACTTGTTATTAAAGTAATATCCGGTAAGTGTAAGAAAATAAATCAGCCCTGTCAGGATTATTAAGAAGCCCCTACCTTATCTCTCCTTTATTTATCTTTTGTTTTTTTAGCATGGGTTATTTTTCTTTCGCAAATGTAATCTGGATTACATCTTTTATAAATGAAAATCCTTTTCTTTGCATAAATACATAGCATAATACATACTATGAAGGTAAAAGAATATATCCAATGGTTACTCCCTTCGCGTAAGTGGAGAGTACTTGCGATCATTATAACAGGTGTGATTGTAGGTGGAGGAGCTCTTTTTCTTTATATGCTCCGGGCACATACTTATCTGGCTGATGATCCTTCGGCCTGTGTCAACTGTCACATCATGGGACCTTATTATGCAACCTGGTTCCATAGTTCGCATAGCAGGAATGCTACGTGCAATGACTGTCATGTTCCCCACGAAAATCCTGTGAAGAAATGGGTGTTCAAGGGAATGGATGGCATGCGTCACGTTGCTGTATTTCTGACACGGGGCGAGAAGGATGTGCTTCGGGCCAATAAAGAGAGTGCGGAGGTGATTATGAACAATTGCATTCGTTGCCATACACAACTGAATACGGAATTTGTAAATACGGGACGAATAGATTATATGATGTCTCAGGTAGGTGAAGGGAAAGCTTGTTGGGACTGTCATCGGGACGTACCGCATGGCGGAAGCAACAGTGCTGCCTCCACTCCTGACGCATTAGTACCTTATCCGGATTCTCCCACACCGGAGTGGTTGAGAAAGATGATAGAATAAATAAAAAATCAAGATAACAAATTATGGAAAAGAAACTGAAATCATGGCAGGGATGGCTGTTGTTCTGCGGAGCGATGGCAGTCGTTTTTGTACTCGGGCTTGTAGTCTCTTCACTGATGGAGCTCAGGGCGGAAACGGTAAGTGTTTTCAATAACAAACGGGTGGAGATTACCGGAATAGAAGCCCGGAACGAAATGTTTGGAGAAAATTATCCCCGGCAGTACGAGACGTGGAAAGAAACGGCAAAAACCGATTTTAAAAGCGAGTTTAATGGCAATGAAGCGGTAGATGTGCTTGAACAGCGCCCTGAGATGGTGGTGCTATGGGCCGGATATGCATTTTCAAAGGATTACTCGACTCCACGGGGGCACATGCATGCCATTGAGGACATTACTCATTCACTTCGTACCGGTGCGCCGATGGATGATAAAAGTGGTCCGCAGCCTTCTACCTGCTGGACTTGTAAGAGTCCGGATGTGCCTCGCATGATGGAGGCGATTGGAGTGGACTCGTTTTATAACAACAAGTGGGGAGCTTTCGGCAGTGAGATTGTCAATCCGATAGGTTGTGCAGACTGTCATGAACCGACAAATATGAAATTGCATATCAGCCGTCCGGCTTTACGAGAGGCTTTTGCCCGCCAGGGAAAAGATATAGACAAAGCGACTCCACAGGAGATGCGTTCGCTGGTATGTGCGCAATGTCATGTAGAGTACTATTTTAAGGGGGATGGTAAATATCTGACTTTCCCTTGGGATAAGGGATTCTCGGTAGAAGATATGGAAGCCTACTATGATGAGGCCGACTTCGCTGATTATACACATGCGTTGAGCAAAGCCCGTATACTGAAAGCGCAGCATCCGGATTATGAAATTTCTCAGATGGGGATTCATGCCCAACGCGGAGTATCGTGTGCCGATTGTCATATGCCCTACAAAAGTGAGGGAGGCATGAAGTTCAGCGATCACCATATTCAAAGTCCGTTGGCTATGATCGACCGGACTTGCCAGGTGTGTCATAGGGAGAGTGAAGAGACTTTAAGAAATAATGTATATGATCGCCAGCGTAAAGCGAACGAAATTCGCGGCCGTTTGGAGCAGGAATTGGCTAAGGCACATATTGAGGCTAAATTTGCATGGGACAAGGGTGCGACAGATGTCCAAATGGCAGAGGCATTAAAGTTGATTCGCCAGGCTCAGTGGAGATGGGATTTCGGAGTAGCTTCGCATGGAGGCGCATTCCATGCTCCGCAAGAGATACAACGTATTCTGGGGCATGGGCTTGACAAGGCTTTGCAGGCCCGGTTGGCTATTTCGAAAGTACTGGCTCAGCACGGCTACACGGCTGACGTTCCGATGCCTGATATTTCGACAAAGGAAAAAGCACAGGAATACATCGGTCTGGATATGGAGAAGGAGCGTAAGGCGAAAGACAAATTCCTGAAAACAATAGTACCTGAGTGGTTGGAGAAAGCGAGGGCCAACGGTCGTCTGGCTAAACTGTAGACTATGTGGCAGAAACCTTGGGGATATAAAGAGGGGTTCGCTATCTGTGGCGGGCTCTTTCTTACAGGCACTTTCCTGCAAATAACGATAGGAAAATGTGAGCTTTCCATTCTTTCATACCCTATGAATGTGTGCGTGGGAGTATTGTATCTTGTTATCTTGTTACTGATCTACGCCTTTTCGCAAAAGAGTTATTTCATCCGGTGGATGGGAAGCTGCCAGGCTGCCGTTTCATCTATGGTATCAGTCGCGATGCTGACTGTAGTGATGGGGCTGATTCGCCAAGTGAAGTCCGATGTACCTCTGTTAGGTGCTGAGAGCTGGCTGGGGTTTTCGCAGATGTTGTCGGCATGTTCGTTTGTGCTGTTGTTCCTTTGGATGATCACTTTGTTGGGACTGACCACAATTCGGAGGATACACCATTTCCGCTGGTGTGATTTTCCTTTTGTATTGAATCACTTGGGACTGTTCCTTGCACTGACCGGTGCTATCTTGGGCAATGCCGATATGGAGCGTTTGCGGATGACTACAAAAACAGGACAGGCAGAATGGCGCGCGTTGGACGAGAACCAGAAAATGCGGGAGTTACCTCTGGCAATAGAACTCCAGGACTTTACGATTGATGAATACCCCCCGAAGTTGATGCTGATAAATAATGAAACAGGTGAGGCATTACCGTCAAAGAAACCGGAAAACCTGTTGATTGAAGAAAATTTTCATACCGGACGATTGCTTGATTGGGAAATTGGTATCGAGAAGAAAATACCTCTGGCTGCCAGTGTAGCGACTCAGGATACGTTGAATTTTGTAGAATTTCATTCAATGGGGGCTACTTATGCTGTTTATCTGAAAGCTGTGAATAATAAGACAGGACAGCAGCGTGAAGGATGGGTGAGTTGCGGGAGTTTTATGTTTCCTTATAAAGCTATCCGGCTTGACGATCAGACCAGTCTGGTGATGCCGGAACGTGAACCCCGTCGTTTTGCATCCGAAGTCAAGGTTTATACGGAATCGGGACGCCGTGATTCGGCTACGATTGAGGTGAATAAGCCTTTTGAGTTGGAAGGGTGGAAAATATATCAATTGAGTTATGACGAGTCGAAAGGGCGTTGGAGTGATATCAGCGTATTCGAACTGGTTCGTGATCCATGGTTGCCGGTCGTTTATACCGGTATCTGGATGATGATAGCGGGAGCTGTCTGCCTGTTTGCCTTGTCACAGAAAAGAAAGGAGGACAACACATGAGTTGGGATCAATTTGTGATTTTTGCCATTGTAGCACTTTTATGCTGGGGAATCGGTGCGGTTGCCGCCTGGAGAGGAAAGCGGCAATGGATGGTCTATACGGCTACATTAGCGGGATTGGCTGTCTTTTTTGCCTTCATTCTCGGGATGTGGATCTCTCTGGAACGGCCTCCGATGCGTACGATGGGTGAAACCCGTTTGTGGTACTCTTTCTTTTTACCTTTGGCAGGTATCATAACGTATAGCCGCTGGCGATATAAATGGATTTTGAGTTTCAGTTTTATTCTTTCGCTGGTGTTCGTCTGTATCAATCTGTTTAAGCCTGAGATACACAATAAAACTTTAATGCCTGCTCTGCAGAGTCCTTGGTTTGCACCGCATGTTATTGTTTATATGTTTGCTTACGCTATGTTGGGAGCGGCGGCTGTCATGGCTGTTTATCTGCTTTGGATCAAAAAGAAAACTCCGGAAGAACGTGAGATGGAACTGTGTGACAATCTGGTCAATGTGGGACTGGCATTTATGACGCTGGGAATGTTGTTTGGTGCATTGTGGGCAAAAGAAGCTTGGGGGCATTATTGGAGTTGGGATCCCAAAGAAACGTGGGCGGCTGCTACGTGGCTCGGTTACCTTTGCTATATACATTTTCGGATGAACCGGAGGCAAAAAGTGCGTACGGCGCTTGTCGGACTTCTCATTTGCTTCGTATTACTACAGATGTGCTGGTATGGCATTAATTATCTGCCATCGGCACAGGGGACCAGCGTACATACGTATAATCTGAATTGATAAATCGTTAACTACTAATTTAGAACCGAGTTATGAGAATCACAAATCTATTTTGGACAGTTGTGCTTTTAGCCCCACTGTCTGTCTTTGCACAGCAACACAAAGAGAATCTGTTTACAATTGATGCACAGATACGTACCCGTGGTGAATACCGCAATGGAGTATTGAATCCTCGTCCGGAAGGAGAAGAACCCACTTTCTTTGTTAACGAGCGTGCCCGGCTTTCTTTGGGGTATCAGCGTGACAGGTTACAGATGAGACTTTCTGCACAGCACGTAGGAGTGTGGGGGCAGGATCCTCAGATTGATAAGAATGGAAGGTTTATTTTGCATGAAGCGTGGACTCGCCTTGACTTCTCAAAAGGATTATTTGCGCAGTTGGGAAGGCAACCGTTGTCGTATGATGATGAGCGTCTGCTTGGCGGACTGGACTGGAATGTGGCCGGGCGATTTCACGATGCATTAAAATTGGGATATGAAAGTAAACTGCATAAGTTGCATTTGATATTGGCTTTCAATCAGAATGATGAAAACCGTTCATACGGAGGCACTTATTATGCTTCCGGAGCGCAACCTTATAAAACGATGCAAACGGTTTGGTATAACGGTCATTGGGCTAAAGATTTCACTGTTTCGCTGCTTTTTATGAATACCGGATTTGAAACGGGTACGGAGGGAAATGGTAAAACAGCTAATATGCAGACAATGGGCACTTATTGGGTATACACGCCCGGAGCGTGGCTGTTCAATGGCAGCGCTTATTATCAGTTCGGAAAGAATAAGGCTGACAAGAAAGTATCTGCTTATATGTTTAGCTTGAAAGCCGGTTATAAAATTGATCCGAAGTGGAGCGTAAGTCTGGGTACGGACTATCTTAGCGGCGATCCCGATAGTAAAAAAGTGAGCACTTTTGACCCGTTATATGGAACACATCATAAATTTTACGGAGGTATGGACTATTTCTATGCATCGGCTTACAATAAGGGGTTGTGGGATAAGATTTTGAGCGTAGACTTTAAACCGACTAAGAAATTGAGTTTCTCGTTGAATTATCATCACTTCTCTACTACATATGACGTTATGGCTACAGATGGTAAGGAAGGACGCTGCCTGGGGTCGGAATTGGATATGCAGGTAGATTATACTTTGATGAAAGACGTAAAACTGACTGCCGGTTATTCTACTATGCTTGGAACTAAGTATATGGATATAGTAAAGGGAGGCAACCATAAAAGTTGGCAAGATTGGGGCTGGTTGACACTGAATATCAATCCACGCATTTTATTTACTAAGTGGTAAGATTGGTACGGGAGAAAATGCTATCTTTGCTCAAAAGACAAGCATCGTGGTAAAAGTAGAGTTTACAGACGAATATCAAAAGATTTTGTGGCAGATATCTTTGTTTAAGGATATGGATAACAGTTTGCAACGTCGGCTGCCACAAGAGCTGGAACTTTCGGTGTACGAGGTTGCCAGAAAAGAGATCGTATTGAAGCAGGATACCTATTGCAATCATTTATATGTGCTACTGAAAGGGGAACTGGAGGTTAATATTGTCGATGTGGCGGGAAACCTGGTGAAAGTAGAAGATATTCGTGCTCCCCGTGCTTTTGCCACTCCTCATTTGTTTGGTGATAAGAATCTTTTACCTGCTACGTTTACTGCCAGTGAAGATTCTGTATTGTTGATGGCTACCCGTACTTCCGTTTTTAAATTGATTAGTTCTGTACCCGATTTGTTGCATCGCTTCTTGTGTGTGACGGGTAATTGCAACAAATGTACGGTTACCCGTCTGCGTATCCTGTCTTATAAGATGCTGCGCAGCCGTTTGGTCTATTATTTTATGGAGCATAAGATTTCTCCGGATACAGCCTTGCTGGAGCACAATCAGGTTCAATTGGCAGAATATCTGGGAGTGACGCGTCCGGCACTCTCGAAGGAGATAAATAAGATGATGAAAGAGGGGCTGATTTCGATCAATAAGAAAGTAGTGACGTTGGAAGATATGGCGGCACTCAAAGAATATATCTGAAACGGTATCTGCTACAGATACCGTTTCAGTGCTTTACTCCAGATTCTATACCCCTCTTCTGTCAGGTGTAATCCGTCCGTAGTCAGTTCTTTTCGCATCACGTTGCTGTTTTTCTCCGTAAATAATGGAAAGAGGTGGATAAAAGATATTTTCTTTTCTTTGGCAAGTGCTTCAAGTTTGCGGTTAATTTCGGGTATCAGGTCAGTTTTCCCGATCATCGTTTTATATCGTCCGAACGATTCGTTGATAGGCAGAAGACTCTGTATATAGAGTTTGGTGCGTGGTGATTCGGTTTGGATTTTCTCAATGACTTTGGTTATCAAACTGACTACACTATCGGTGCTCAGGTCGTGTGACACATCGTTGATTCCGGCCATTAGGAAAAGTTTTTGAGGAGTCCCCGGTAAGATCTGAAAAAGACGTTGACAGATTCCCAATGCTTCGTCACCGATGATCCCCCGATTTCTTATGTTTTTTTTATTTAGGCGCTTGCTCCAATTCCCACCATTTTCCGTGAGACTGTTGCCCACCATCACAATATCTTTGGGGCTGATGGGTGTTTCTGTTTCAAATTGCAGGAAGCGTTTGTAATAATGATCTGTATATACCTGTGCGGGAGGACAGATAGAGGCGGCTACTGCATTGGCTACCAACGAACGGAGACGGACTATGCTATGCCGGTCTTCCGGATGAACAGCGTTAACCAGCAGAATGACGGCCGTGTCGTTGTCCGGATCGATGATGATGGAAGTTCCTGTATATCCTGTATGGCCAAAGGTATTCGGACTGAAAAGATCACCCTTGTTTGAGGCATAAGGAGAGAAAATATCCCACCCCGGAGTACGGCCAAATGCGGTTAGCTCACGGGGAACTGTACACATGGTTTTTACTCCCAGCGGGCTGAGGATGCGGCGACCATTGTATTCGCCTCCGTTGAGAAGAGCGGCTGCGAGGATGCCAATGTCATTTGCATTAGAGAAGATACCTGCATTGCCGGAGATCCCTCCGTTCAGGATACGTGCCAATGGATCGTGTACTTGCCCGCAGAGTACGCTTCCGTCTTTTTGTTTTTCGGTAGGTGCAATCCGGTCCATCCAGGGACAGGCCACCGTATTGATCCACTTTCCGTCCTGCTGTTGTATGGTAGGCAGATAATCCGTGTATTGCATTCCCAGTATATCGAAGATATTTTCTTTTGCAAAGTCTCGCAAGCTTTGCCCGGTAATGGTTTCGATGATATGTTGCAAAGTGATGTAATTAAGGCAACTATACTGAAATTTTGTCTGAGGTTTAAATTCACGTTTGCAAGTGGAAATATACTCCATCAGTCCTTTGGGGTTGGGAGAACCATATTTTTCCTGCAGTTCGGATACCGGTGCATAAGGAGGGAGACCTGAAGTATGTGTCATAAGGTCTATGATACGAATATCCTTCTTCTCCCCGTTTTCTCCCCGCCATTCCTGGAAGTCGGGGAGGTAAAAGCTGACACGATCGAGCAAACGAAGTTGTCCTCGTTCAACCAGAATCATAACCGAAACAGCTGTTGACATAGATTTACTGCAGGAAGCCATGTCGAAAACAGTGTTTATTTCCATCGGCTCTACATTGGGATAGATTCGTTTGTTGCCATAAGCCTTGAGATAAGCCATTTTGCCATGACGGATGACAGCGAGTACGGCTCCCGGTATTTCTTTGTGATCGATTGCCCGGTGAATAGCTTCATCGGCATGTAACAGGCGATGAGAGTCCATGCCCACTTGTTCGGGAGCTACACGTGGCAGAGATTGTGCCACAGCTTGCAGGCTACAAAGCAATATTGAAAAGGTAGTGAGTAAAAACCTCACACCTTTCCCCTCTCTTGTTGAGGGAGGAGAAAAGTTGATTTTGTTTTCCATGCTCAATGGTATTGTGGGTTAGAGTGGTTCGGTTATCCGGCTTTATAAGCATCTATTGCTTTTTTCACGGAACCGTGCATCAGCAACAAGGCTTTTGCTTTATCATATTCAAGTCCGAGTTCTTCAATAATCATACGAGTACCACGGTCTACGAGCTTCCGGTTGCTGAGTTGCATGTTGACCATTTTGTTACCTTTCACGCGTCCTAATTGAATCATTACCGAGGTTGTGATCATATTCAGGATCATCTTTTGTCCCGTTCCCGATTTCATACGTGAACTACCCGTTACATATTCGGGACCCACGATCATTTCGATGGGGATATCGGCCTCTGCTGCCATTGGAGAGTTCGGGTTACTGGTGATGCAGCCGGTCAGGATACCATGCTCGCGGGCTGCATGCATAGCTCCGATTACGTAAGGGGTGGTGCCTGAGGCTGCAATACCGATAACCGTATCTTTGTCATTGATGTTATGTTCTGTCAGTTCTTCCCAGCCCCGGGTAGTATTATCTTCAGCGTTTTCTACCGGATTGCGTAAAGCAGTATCACCGCCTGCTATCAGGCCAATAATTAATGTGGGGGGCATACCGAAGGTAGGTGGGATTTCTGAAGCGTCGAGTACTCCGAGGCGTCCGCTGGTGCCGGCTCCCATATAGAAAATGCGTCCCCCCTGTTTCATTCGGGGAATTATTTGTGTGACTAGTTTCTCTATTTGAGGAATTGCTTTCTGTACGGCAATAGCTACTTTCTGGTCTTCCTTATTGATGTCTTCCAGTATTTCGCGGACTGACTTCTTTTCAAGATCGTCGTAAAGTGAGGGCTGCTCAGAGATTTTGATGAAGGAGGGTTTATCTGATTTTTCTATATTACTATTCATGTTTTTGTTCTTTACTCATATTTTTACTCGTGAAACTTAATCAATCCTTCCATCGGACTTTGGATAATGGTTCCTAAGTGTACTCCCATTATTTTACATGCTTCGGAAAGTAACTCTCTGTAATAGAATGCTACAGAACCGATGAAATGAACCGGGGCGTGCTGGTAATCGTATTGCATCACGTTGCGCTTCAGGAATTTCTTGAAGCTGTTAAGGACCAATTCACGTATGACCGGTTCGTCAAGGTGTTGAACTAAAAATGGGGAGAAACTTGCAAGGAAACGGTTAGGGAATGGTTTACGATACACCCGGTCGATGATTTCGGCGGGGGTCAGATTGAACTGTTCCAGAAATTTTTCTTTAAGTCCCGGAGTCATCTGGTTTTTAAGGATGTCGCCTACCAGCAGTTTGCCCAATACCGCACCACTGCCTTCATCACCCAGTATAAATCCTAAAGGAGATACATTGGTGACAATGTTTTTACCATCGTAATAACATGAATTCGATCCTGTACCCATAATGCAGGCAATACCCGGTTGATGACCGCACAAACTTCTGGCAGCAGCGAGCATATCCGTACTAACCTCGATTTCTCCACTAACTTGCAGATGCGAGGCTATGGCTTTGCGCATTGTCTCTATTTTGTCGGGGAAAGCACAACCGGCTCCGTAAAAATGAACAGCCTCGAACTTGTTTGTCTTTAACTGAGGAATCAGTGCAGTTGCTATTTCATTACTGATTTCTTCTTCAGACTGAAAGAAAGGATTGGTACCTTTCGTAAAAATCTGTTGGATCAACTGTCCATGTTCTACCACACACCAATCGGTCTTGGTAGAACCACTGTCTGCTATTAATATCATATTTTTATATATATTTTTTTCTTATACAAAATATATCCGATACACCAGTTCAGCCCTACGAACAAGATTGCGAATGCCAGAGAACCGGGATAGTCTCCAAGCACGGGTTGAAGAATTGCGTTGTACACGAATCCGTGTAGGCTGATGCTACCTCCGTCATAAGGTATCAGTATGCTGCCCAGGAGAATGGAGAGAACGGCTCCCATCACATAAATAAATAAGGGGTTGACACCGAATGATTCGAAGAAACGGCTCCAGCGTGTATAGCCTCTCACATCGATGATCCATACAAGTAATGCCAGGAAACTGGATGCCAACCCACAGGTGACGATAGCGAAAGTAGGTGACCATATCTTCTTGCTGATGGGACAACCGTAGCTAAGCAGGAATCCGGCGAAAGTGAGAATAGTGCCAATGAGGAACAGACGCTCTATCTTTTCATGGATATCTTTTACTTCCATCAGGAGTTTACCCACACAGAAACCTATCAGTACGTGTGCGATAGAAGGGATGGTACTTAACAGACCTTCCGGATCAATGCCATTATCCTTGTACATATGTGCTTCACCCAATACGGTACGGTCTACTATTGATAGGATGTTACTGCTGTTGTATTCGAATCCGTTTCCGTTGATCAGGATGATGAAATAGCCGATCAACAGGATGGCAATCAGATAGGGGATATATTTGTGCTTCATAATTAAAGCGATGATGGCTGTTGCACCGTAGCAAAGCGCCAATCGCTGCATGACACCCAGAATGCGGATGTGGCCGAAAGTCCAGATCGACTCATACAGACGGGAGAAGAATGAAATATCTTCACTGGAGAGTGAATTCCAGGTACGGCAAAACATGGAGAACCATGCGATTCCCAAACCAATGGCAAAGATTACGATGGTTCTTTTAAGGATTTTCAAAGCGGCCGAGTGGCTGAACTCAAAGTTATACTTTCTTAATGAGATGTAGGTAGAGATACCCATGATAAACATAAAGAAAGGAAATACCAGATCGGTCGGGGTTAAGCCGATCCATGCCGCATGCCCAAGGGGAGCATATACATAACTCCAGCTGCCGGGGTTGTTGACCATAATCATACCTGCGATAGTGATGCCTCGCAATACATCAAGAGCGAGTAGGCGTTTGTTGACTGTTTGATTCATTGTGTTTTTTATTTAAGTGTTAAGTTATTTTCTTGTTTTATAGGCCGGGTACACTGATCGACCAGATATGCAATCGATACATAGGGGATACCGGTATTGGTGGCGAGACCGATTTCACAGGTACGACTATTTGAGTAACCGATACCGATACCGGCTTTCGTCAATTGCGGACGCAGCTTGCGTAAAGCATAAGTGTTGAGTTCCGGCTGCGTGAATCCTTTGTCTCCGGCAAAACCACAACAACCGACCTCTTCCGGAATGAATACTTGGGTTGAGCAAAGCTTTGCGAGTGAGATCAGTATATTCGCCAATCCCATTTTGCGCATGGAACATGTGATGTGTATGGCAATCGGTCGGTCGGTTGGGGTAAATTCCAGTTTGTCTCGCAAGAAAGTATAAATGAATTCTGCCGGTTCATATAACTTTATCTTTTGGATAGTGGCACGCATGCGGTGTAAGCAAGGACTTTGGTCACAAAGCACCGGATAACGTCCCTGTTCGCTGGCTTCCCATAAAGAGGCTTCCAGTTCGGTCGATTTACTGTCGGCGATATCCAGCATACCTTTGCTTTCCCAAATGGTTCCGCAACAGAGTTTTTCCATTTTAGGAGGGAAGATGACCTCGTATCCGGCTTTTTGAAGCAGGGAGAGCATTTGTTTTACCAAAGGTTGATCTACAGGAGAATCTTTTGCCAGCCCCATCGTTTGATTGATGCAACTGGGAAAGTAGACTACCTTGTTATTCATTGCCGGAGTCTGATCGCTTTTCCGTATTTTATAGCTTTTGGGCATGGCTGGTGTCCATTGTGGGAGTCCCCACGCACTGTGCATTTTCCGGGTAATGGAGGTCATTGTTGATGTACCCAGTAAACTATGTGCCGCATTGGCAAGTGATAATACTGGGCGCAAAGTACTTTTGATTCCTGCAAAATGATTGGCAGCAAACTTACCGGCTCTGTAACCGGTACTTCCGGGAGGAAACTCAGCCTGACGCAGGATGTGGGTCAGGTCACCGGTATTGATACCCATCGGACAAGACATAGCACATAAACCGTCGCCGGCACAAGTCCAGTTACCAGAATACCGGTATAGCTCAGATAACGTTTCCAGTAATTGGGGATTCTCACCGCTTTTCTTCAAGCGTGAGATCTCTCTTTGAATAACGATACGCTGTCGTGAGGAGAGTGTAAATCCGCATGACAGGCAGTTTACTTCACAGAACCCACATTCGATGCACCGGTCTATCTGTCGGGTTACTTGGGTATCTTGTCCTATTGTCAATGGAGAGAGGGGTTTGAAGTGCTTGATATGGCATTGAGGATCATCATTAAAGATAACTCCCGGATTAAATAATCCTTTGGGGTCGAAGAGTTGTTTTACTTCTTTCATTATTGCGTAGGCCTCTTCTCCCCATTCGTATTCTACAAATGGAGCCATATTTCTTCCTGTGCCGTGTTCGGCTTTTAGTGAACCATCATATTTGCCTACTACCAAATCTATTACATCATTCATCAGGGCTTCGTACCGTTTTACCTCAGCCTCATTGCTGAATGACTGATTGATGATAAAATGGTAATTGCCTTCCAGGGCATGACCGTAAATGCAGGCATCATCGTATCCGTGGCGGGCGATGAGCTGTTGCAGTTCGGCGGTTGCTTCAGGAAGATCCTCGATATGAAAAGCAACGTCCTCGATCAGGCAAGTCGTTCCCGAAGGGCGTGTTCCACCTACAGATGGGAAAATACCTGCCCGAATTGCCCAGTATTTTGAATATTCTTCGGGTTGATCCGTAAAATGGACCGGAATATATGTATCGAATGCTTTTAATGCCTCCTCGATGATGGCGATATTCTGATTGAGTTCTTCCTGTGTACATGCTTTGGTCTCGGTCAGGACAGCGGTCAACCCTTCTCCTGTCGGATCATTGACTGAAGCCAAGGATTTCCAGTCGAGTAATTCCGCACCTTTTACAATCCATTCTCCATTTGCGTTGACGAGTCTTTTCATAGCTACCACTGCACGGCATGCCTCTTTGATATCGCTGAAGTAGAGCATGGCACTGGCTTTATACGGATAGTCATACTCTGTTTTCATGGTTACACCGGCAAGGAAAGCCAGTGTACCTTCTGAACCTACCATCAGGTGAGCGATAATGTCGAAAGGATCGTCGTATACGAGGAACGGGAGAATATTCAGGCCTGTTACGTTCTTGATTGAATATTTGTGGCGGATGCGTGCGCTAAGCTTCTCGTTACTGCGTATCTGGTCGCGGAGTTCGCAGATGCGCTGGAGGAATTCGGGATAATCTTCTTTAAAATTCTCACGTGACTCCTGACTATCTGTATTGAGATAATATCCGTCAGGAAATATGATATGTACAGATAGCAACATTTTATCACTGTTGGCATGTGTTCCACAGTTCATACCCGAAGCATTGTTCATCACGATTCCACCCACCATGGCACTTTTTATAGAAGCCGGGTCCGGGGCAAATTTACGTCCGTAAGGTGCTAAAATCTCGTTTACTCGCTGTCCGACAATGCCGGGCTCCAGATAGATTTTTTCGTGGTCGGGTGAAAGCTCGTAGTTTTCCCAACCTTTTCCGGCTATAATCAGAACAGAGTCACTAATGGCTTGGCCCGAAAGGCTGGTTCCTGCTGCACGGAAAGTAACCGGTATATTGTACCGGTCGGCTAGATAGATGATTTCTATTACTTCGTCATCATTGATTGAATGAATTACGATTTGAGGAATCAGTCGATAGAAACCGGCATCTGTCCCCCACGCCAAACGATGGAGTTCGTCAGTAAATAATCTGTCTCGCGGGATAAATCGTCCGATATCTTGCAAGAACGCACTGTAGTTTCTTTCCATTTTCATTGTTTCTCTGTTTGTTTGGCACTCAGCCCAATTTTTTATTTATATAAATAGTACTTTTGCGATAGCCGTCGAAAGTCGTCGACATCTTTGTACCAGTAATCGCGGACATCTTCCCAACGGTTGCGTTGACTGAAGCGCTCGCGTATCTCTTTAGAGCCACTGACGAAATCGAACATATGGAAGCGCTCTTTATCGGCATGGTCGAATACGGCACGATCCGGATAGAGGGCGGTTACTTCCTGCATCACGTAAAACTGTATCTCGCTTAGTGAGGCTTTGTTAAAATCTACAATATGCACTTGTACTCCTTGCAGATGCTCTTCTTTACCTACTGAGTAGAAAGGCTTGAGATGCATCGGCCGGAATATTACTCCCGGCAGGTGCAGGCGATTGAGGTTATCTGCCAGTTTCTCTGCTTCCACCCAAGGGGCAGCAAACATCTGGAACGGAATGGTGTATCCTACACCAATTGACATATAACCTAGTTCACCGAGTATCCCGGATACCGGATAAAAGAAAGCGGAATGCGGATGCGGGATATGGGGAGACGAAGGAATCCATTGCAGCCCTGTCTGAACGTAGTCCATCTTGCGCTTCCAGCCTTTCATTTTCACAACGTGCAAGTTGCATGGTTTACTCAACATCTGTTCGCCATTGAGCATCAGAGCCAACTCGCCACAAGTAAGCCCGTAAAGGTACGGAATTTTAAATTGGCTGACAAAAGATATATATCCATCTTCTACCACATTTCCTTCAATTTTTAATCCGCCTATAGGATTGGGACGATCGAGAACGATAAATTCTTTGTTATTTTCGGCGGCAGCTTCCATCGCTACTCCCATCGTACTGATATAGGTGAATGAACGGCAACCAATATCTTGTATGTCGTATACCAGCACATCGATGTCTTTTAGCATTTCGGGAGTCGGCTTGCGTGTCTTGCCGTAAAGTGAATAAACAGGCAATCCGGTACTGGAATCGTTGGCGTTATCTACTTTATCACCGGCGTGTACATCACCCCGTACACCATGTTCGGGGCCATAAAGGGCTACCAAGTTGACATTGGGTGCTTCGTGCAGAATGTCAATGGTGGATATTAAATGATTGTCAACGCCGGTCGGATTGGTAATTAATCCTACGCGCTTTCCTTCAAGGCATTTGAAGTTTTGCTCTTTCAGGACCTCAATTCCGGTTTTTATACGGATTCTCGGAGGTCTTGCTCCCGGTTCGGCCCCTCGTGAGAGGAGCGTGGAGGTCATAAAGACGAAAAAAGTGAGTAATAACTTTAATATACTTCTTCTATATGTCATATTCTCAGTATGTTTTAAATATCCGGTAAATAGAAATGGGTTTATTTTGTTTTTTGGGGAATACCCTCTGCTTTCTTGCCATAGTTGGGATCTATCTTAATAAAGGCGCATACGGCTATTGTCGCGGTACAACAAACCATTACCCAGATAAAGAAGTTTTCGTATCCGATCAGTTCCTGCAACCAACCGGCAGCCATACCCGGCAGCATCATACCCAATGCCATAAAAGCGGTGCAGATCGCATAGTGTGCTGTCTTATGTTCACCATCGGAGTAGTAAATGAGGTAAAGCATGTAGGCTGTGAACCCGAAGCCATAACCGAACTGCTCGATAAATACACATAGGTTGATTATCACAAAATTTTGTGGTTGGAAGTAGCCTAGATATACAAAGGTGAGACAAGTCAATGAAAGGCTCCATGCCATTGGCCAAAGCCACTTTTGAAGTCCTCCTTTTGCTGCACAGATACCTCCGATAATGCCTCCCAAGGTCAGCCCGATGATACCGATAGTACCGTAAACCAATCCGACTTCAGCTGTTGTCAACCCCAGTCCGCCTTTGTCAATGGGATCAAGTAGGAATGGGTTGATAAGTTTCACTAATTGTGCTTCCGGAAAACGGTAGAATAGCATGAAAAGGATAGCAACTCCTGCTTGTTTTTTGCGGAAGAAGGAAGCGAAGGTTTCTATGAATCCACTGAAAATAGCACTGGCACTATTTTCACCTACTACTGCTTTATCGCTGTCGGGCTTTGGCAATATACATTTATGATAGAGACAGAAAGCGAGGAAGAGTCCTGCCAGAATAAAGAACGTGATACTCCATCCATACTTAATGCTGCCTGTCCATATTTCAAGTCCACCTGCAAGCATCACCAGCAAGCCTTGGCCGGCAATTGTGGCAATGCGGTAGAAAGTGCTGCGGATACCCACATAAAGTGCCTGGTCCTGTACGTTGAGTGCCAACATGTAGAATCCGTCTGCAGCAATATCATGTGTAGCCGAGCTGAATGCCACTAGCCAAAAAATGGCAAGGGTCGTTTGGAAGAAGTTTGACATCGGTATGGTGAAAGCGATTCCTGCCAATCCGGCACCTACCAATAGCTGCATGCTGACTATCCACCAACGTTTGGTTTTTAATAAGTCGACAAATGGACTCCAGAAAGGTTTGATAACCCATGGTAAATAGAGCCAAGAGGTATAAAGAGCGATATCTGTGTTGGAGATACCCAGATTTTTGTACATAATTACCGAGATAGTCATTACGGCTACATAAGGTAATCCTTGTGCAAAGTAAAGAGTCGGAATCCATGCCCACGGTGATATATTTTTGTTTTTCATGATAATGGTGTGTGTTTAATAAAGTTTATCTATCGTTGCCCCGATGTAATAATGCAGCAAGATGGTGTCGTATGTATAACCTTGCTCGCCCATGACGGCTGCTCCTATCTGACAGAGTCCTACTCCGTGTCCCCATCCGGCCCCGGTAAGGATAAAGCGATCCGGTATTCCGTTTGTGACGTTTACTTTATCAATGATGAAAGCAGAACTATAGAGGTGTGATGGGGAGAGGGTACGACGTATTTCCAGTTCTTTGCCAATGATCATGGTCCGTTTAGTACCTATTATTTTGAGTCTGACAAGTCGTCCGGAAGTTCCCCGTTCCACTGGTACCAAGTCGAGAATTTGTCCGTAGTCAATTCCTGAGCGTTTCAGAATCAGTTTGGACAGTTCTTCCTGTTCATATTCTACTTTCCAACGATAAAAGTCGGTAGTTTCCTGATCATAGTTATTCAGTACCTGAGACAGTACTTTCTTGTCTTTTGTATTACAGAAGGCTTCGGGAGAAGTACGTATCCATCGCTCGGCTTCGGCTTCTTTACACAGATCGGGTAGATCGGTTGCTTTTTTGCTATCTCTTTGTTTGGATAGGTATGGATGTCTGATATTTTCCCAACAATACTGAAACTCTTCAAAAGCACCACCGCAACATTTGGAGAAGCGCGCATCACAAATAGTTCCTTCCGACATAAGTACCTCTCCTCGGGTGGCAGAGATGGCTTGCCTCACCATGTCGGTTGAGGCACGGGTAATACCTTGGTAACGTTGGCAATGATCGTCGGCACAGACATCGAAGTGAGTATGTGCGTCACGTTCATACCAGCGGATTAGAATTTTATTTTCGGCCTCTTGTGCAAGGGGTGGAAAAGAAGATGTAGAGTAGGGCACTTTCTCGGGAGTGGTATTACTTTTTTCTCTATCTTTGGAATAGGGTAGGGAAAGCCCCGCTAATAACCAGCTTCTTGAAATCACAGCATGTGCTTTCAGTAATTCCAGACTTGCCGTTGCACTCATTTCAGAAGAGATCACACTGGTCAGGTAATCTTCCACATGAATTACGTTGATTCCCGTTAACTTTTTATTTTCTACAATAATTTTCAGTGCTCCGATAAAACGCTGGTTTTCCTTTCGTTCCCAATGAAAATTGATACCGATGGTGACATCCTGCAGTTCAAAAGCATCGCTTTTTTCGTGTAGGGGCTCAAACAGCAGTTCGTCATATGAATGCCCTTGCCAGAGGATGTGTCCGTTATCATAGGTCACAACCTGTTTGCCGCTGACCTCTTCCCCGTTGATATGATAGGGGGTCAGCAGTATGAATTTGATTTGAGGTTCGAATAAAATGCCGACCTGTACTTTGGGTTCTTTCATAATTGTTGTTTTATGCGTTCTATCAATATGCGGAAGGCTGCCGGTCTCAGGCATACTTCACCGAGAATGTCGGCAATATCATTTGCTGTAATTTTTTCAAAATCCTTTTCTTGTGGAGTGATGAACACTCCCCCCATGTCTACTGATGCAGGGCTGATCAGGATATTGGTATCCCCTTCGGCTGTGTAGCAGGAGGGACGGTGTTTGTTGCGGGGAAAGATGCAGACAATCCAATTTTTCTGTTCTTTCCATACCAATACATTCATCATAGGCTCATCTTCACCCGATGTTGAGGGCATGGCCTGGTATACGGTATTGAACAACATGATAGCTGTTTCTTTACTTCCCGCCTCAATTACCAGAGTTGCACGGGGGTAATCGTTTAGTGCCCAAAGAGTAGCATCTTTACAGGTGATTACTTTCTCTCCTCTTTTCTCTTTCCACTCTTGTTCGATAGGTAGAAAACCTTTATTACCTGCTTGAAAATGCAGATGGTCGGGAGCCGATGCACCACATTGGGGACCATTGTAGAAGATTATATAATCTTCGGCATAAGTAGCCAGGTCGAGCATATCACTAAAGCGATGTAAGATACGCTGTTCAACATGTTGTAGCTCGGGAACTGTCAAGTGCTTGGGAAAGATAGGAAATGGGTTGACCAATATCTGGTAGTGTTCTCCGAAAGGAATGCCTTTTTGCATCGGTGGAAGATTGGCCGGACACAAGAAGCATTTACGCTCTTGAATCGATTTACTATCTACTTTGGCAGCAGAAGAAACAATACGTGCCGGGTTGAACTGTATTCTGTACAGGCAACCGTTCACTTTCACATCTTTTATTCGTACCCGTTTCAGGGCAGCGTAATTGTTTTGTGCCGTCTCCCAAGAGGAGAGCTGTTCGCTCAGTAGAGTTTCTATTTCTTTGTTCATCTTTGTTTCTTATTTAATGCAATTCGTGCCTGTAATTCCCAAGTGCGTATGCGGTCCTTGTAAAGGTTGTGAGCATTCATCTTTACGATGTCGAGAGAGGCATCCGAGTTATCATCCCAACGGCGGCATAGATAAACGACTTCGTATACGCGTCCGATCTGATACTGGCGTGAGAAATTCAGTCCTAATGCGTAATCTTCGCCATAGCTGGTATTGGGTACCTTCAATTCACGGAGTATTGGTGTGTAGAATGCACGAGGAGCACCTAACCCGTTGATGCGTAGTGCATTGTTACGCCCGTTTTCTGGTGTCCATTCTTTGTGATCAATAATGCCCGGAGCGATCATGTTCATATCAAAATCTGTCATCATATAGGTGCCTACTACCATAGCACAGTTTTGTTCGTAAAATGCATTGACCATGACCTGCAAAGTACCGTCGTGGGCATATACGTCGTCACTGTCAAGTTGGACAGCAAATTTACCGCAAAGAGGATGGTGAACTCCCAGATTCCAGCAACCGCCTATACCCAAATCATTACGTTCGGGAATCAAGTGGATCAGGCGTTCATCGTCTTTAAATTCATCAATGGCTTCGGTGGTACCGTCGGTAGAGTGATTGTCGATAATGATCAGGTTGAATTTGAAATCTGCTTTCTGGCTGAGTACAGAACGGATGGCATCGCGTATGGTACGAATACGGTTGCGTACCGGAATAATCACAGAAGCTTCGTATGGGAAGTTGCCGGTGTTGAATTCTATTTTCTGGAATTCAGGCTTCAGATAACCGCCTATCTCTTGCAGATGTTCGGTACATGCCTCTTCCATCTCAATCTGTCGGTCACGATTTTTAGGATCTACATAGTCGAATATTTTTTCACCACTTTTTCGGGTGTCGTTTTCTACTTCCGAATAAAGGTATTCATTGATATGTACTAATGGATATTTCTGTGAAAGTTTAAGGCGCAGATCGTAGAATCCGGCAAAGTCATAGTCGGATTTCATTCGTTTGGCGGCTTCTTTCAAGGCTGAGGCTTTGAAAAGGAGGACAGAACCGAAGTTGAAATCGTCACGGAGACTTCCGAACTGGTAATCGATGACCGGGGCATTACTCTGTTTACCTTCTGTCACTTGATAATGGTCGGCGTATACCATGCCGGCAGCCGAATCTTCGGCAATGTGAATCATCCGTTCAAGGGCAAATAGTCCCAGTTCAAGTGATGTATATTTGGTATAAAGTAATGTGTAGCTTGCATCCGAATAGGTAGCAATGGCGTACATGGAGGCGCTGTTGGTAAGCTTGTCTACATAAAGTAGTTCGCATCCTGGTAGTGGATCGAAGCTGGGTGAGGTGACAAGAAGGTAGATTTTTTTTACCAAACCTGTTGCTTGTAATCCTTGAACTGTTCTTTCTGCTTGTGCTGCTCCCGCGTAAGGGATGAAGCAATTGATTGTTGATTTCATATATGCTTATGTTTTGATTTGTTTTATTCTTTCCACTCAAGTAAGCCTGTTTCACCACTGGTGGCTGTAAACAGTACTTGATGGCGGCTGATGGGGAGTACGGTGTTAATCAGTGAATTGCCGATCTTATGTTTCCACAATACTTGTCCGGTACTTGCATCCAATGCAAAGATAAGTCCTTCTTTGGTACTACTGAATACTATACCGTCTTTTTCCATCTGCATGGATGGAGCATGTTCGTAGCCAAAGCCTACATTAGATGCCCAGATCTCTTTCGGAGTGTCGCTGATGGTGGAATAGCATACGACACTGTCATTCATCGTTTTGCTATAAATCTGATTTTTGTTTGCGGATAGACCGATTGTTTCTCGAACCATTGACTGGAAGGTACGCCAAACTGTTTTTCCTGTTTTTAGGCTGATAGCGGTCATGGCACGTTGTGGGTCGGTGATGAATACTTTTCCATGTGCTGCTACAGGCCATACGGCAGCAGGGGAGAAGTGCATACGGGTCAGTCCGCCGGTCCACTTCCAGAGTTCCTTGCCGTTGGATTTATTGAGAGCATAGAGAGTATTGTCCCATGCACCGAATATGACCTTGTCACCTTCTACCAGAGGTTTTGTTTCGATGTAACCTTTGATACCGGTATAAGTCCATACTACTTTACCATTTTTGATACGAATGGCGCGAAAAGTGGAATCACTGCCACCTATGTAAGCGATACCTTTTTCAATAGTTACCGCTCCCAATACCGGTTGGGCAACCGTAACCCTCCAGCGTTCTTTACCGGTTACAGCATCCAATCCGTAGATGTTGTGGTCAGCGGAGCCAAAAACCACAATCCCGTCGGTTGCGGCAGGTGTGCCCACAATGCGTTTCCCTGATTGGAAACTCCATAATTTACGTCCTTCCTTCAGGGTGTAGCAAGTTAGGAAACCCAAGTCATCACCTACATAAACTCTGCCTTTCCAGAGGGCAGGTGAACAATAGATGCCGACACCGGTCTGCACCTGCCAGCCTATTTTTACTTGTGGATACTCTTTATTCACCGAAAAACTGGGATATTTCACTGCCTTTCCGGTACGGTTATAATAAGATTTGGTGAGTGATAGGGCAGTCCAGCGTTTCATTGGTTCATCTATGCGTTGCTCGTAAGTAATGATAGAGTCCGGAGTGATATCAAAAATGCTATAGCCGCTTGAACCGTTTTTGTCACGTAGGTTTGAGCGGGTAAGAATACCTGGTATACCGTCGTATGAGAGGAAGCGATTACGATGATAGTGTCCTCCGATAAAAGTGCGGATATTGTATGGACGTACGGCATCGGTAACATCATACCAATTGTCCACATCCCCATCCTGCATAGGATAATGGGTGACCAGGATTACAGGCTTATCTTTTCCAACTTTATCCATTTCTTGTTTCATCCATGTGATGTCTTGCGGTACTACATGCCCGTAGGCCATACGCATCAGTGGTCCTGAATTAAACCCTAAAAACAAGAATCCTTTGTGTTCGAATTTAAAGCGTTCTCCCCCGAATATTTCGCTGAAAGCAGTGCAACCTGAATCACTCCACTTTGTTTCGTGGTTGCCCGGTATAACGTAATATTTCACTTTCAGTTGGTCCAGGATGGATTTTACAACTAACATGGTCGTGCGATCACCCTCTTCGGTAAGGTCTCCGGTGACTAATACAAAGTCTACTCCCGGTGTGGCGTTAATTTGTTCGACGGAACGTTTCAAGTCTTCTGTCGGCTTCGGATTGTTGGGATTGAGATGTATGTCTGTCAACTGTGCGAAGCGGAAAGAACCTGTTACCTGTGCCCGTGCGGCAACAGGTAACAGGAAAAACAAAATGATTACGAATATAGAAAGTCTTCTATTCATAGATGATGATTTTATTTGTTATAACTTTACTGTTTATATAACTTTAGATCCTGTGGGTAACCTCCTTATAAAAAGGAGGTTAAGAATCTTCTGTTTTAGTGTTCGAAGAAAGTCAATATGGCTTTCATCAATAGTTCTCTTTCTGTGACTGTACGTATCGCTTCGAATGGGAATCCCAGTACGCAGGTTTTATAATTCCCTTTATAAGCTATGCCGGCACTCAGATTGTTTTCCGAATATCTCAGTATAGTGAATGCACCTTGTGCAGCCGGTTCAAGAGCATCTGGCGACTCTACGACATATGATTCCGGGTTTAGATCTTGATAATAAGTGTAGCTCCCTGTGATTTCCGGGAATGGAGAGGCTACACTTTTCACTTTTCCGTTGCGGGCAGCCTGTCCTACACGCCATTTGTATTTCAATACCTCCATAGCAAACTTTTTGTCTTCTTCATTGGCTTTCACCAGACGATTATCCCATAAGTCCGATGCCACATAGGCGCCTGATACGAAGAAATTACCTCCTGCCTGGCAGTAGTTTGTGATGGCATTCTGCATCTCTTTACTAAATGTTTTAAATTCCAATGGGCGGATTCCACCACGTCCCATTTTTGTCTGGCATTGTTTCCCTAATATAAGATCTACGTATTTATAGTCATTCATACAGATTTGTGTTTCTCTCTCTTTAGGAGAAGAGTCTGGATGGACGATACTTTCGTCACTGCAAGATGTAAACGAGTAGCCTGCTTTCAAAATCGCTTCTCCGTGTATAGCAGGGTAGTCAAATGTATTACCGGCAATTACCATTGTTTCGTGTGTACCGTAACTATCACCAAATCCGGAGGCGTCGTCATCCATCCATGGTATCTGTCGGCGAAACTCTTTCATCGGACCGATGTAACTTATGTCGGTTTTGTAGGGTACTCCGTGGTCTAGCTCGTCTAAGAATCCGGCTAAAGTATCTGCATCTGCCGTAAAATCTGCGGGAGCACAGACCCGGTCAAATCCGTTTATGATCAATACAGTTCCTTTGTCGTTAAAAGTTTTTCCGATAGAAAGGATTTCTGATGGAAAGCTTTCCCCTCCTTTGTTTAAGGCGGTCACTTTGAAACTGCAAACCACCCCTGAAGGGATAACCGTTTGATAGGTTGGAGAATTTACAATCACACCATTATCGAAGTCGCTGTCCCCGATACGCGTATACACAATATACTGGTCGGCTTTTGCGGTGGTTTCCAGCGGATCGTCTACCGGTTGCCAGGAAAGTTTGATTCGGTTGCCTTCTTCAAAGCGGAGACTCATGTGATCGACGGGTAAAGGTTGTACTACGTACTCCATTTTATATTGGGAACAGATGAATTGTAGAATTCCTTTGTAAATGGCACGACTGACGGTGAAGCGGAAACGAGGATCAAGTCCGTAACGCATGTCGGCAAAGTTTTGGTGTGACAGTAGTTCTAATAACATCGTTGGTACTCGCGGTACACGTGCTTCGTAATAAGATTGATTCCACATTCCCCGGCGTGTCCATTCGGGTTCATACAAGGTACGGACATCTTTCACGATATTTGATTGTACCAGATCGCATAAATCACGTGAGGCATATCGTGAGGCACCGTTTGCATATGCACCATTATAAGCCGAAGTATGAAAGATACCGAGTGTGCCGATAATTGTGTCACCATAAGTGGTACCGGCATCCGAATGGAAAGCAAAAGCCATGTCCACCGGGATGTTTAGTCCTTTTTCTGTAGGGTTGGCAGCAGAACCTCCTGCGAGGTAATTCACCCAAATTCCACGTGACTTGTAATCGTCTGTATAGTCGTTCTTACCGTGACTGTCTGAATAAACACTGTCTGGTATGCCGGCCCATTGCATCCAGTATCGGGCTGCTTCGCAGAAACGAGGATAGCCACTAATCTCGTATGGATAGTTCACCTGAGCTTTCGGATGATAGGTATCGGTTATCATTGTGTCCGAACTTTTTGTATTTACCGTAACTCCTTCTTCGGAGATACTTCGGGCAATATTGCCGTAACCGCCGCCTATCTTTACTGCATCAGCTGTTACCAAGCGTCCTTCTTTGGCCGATTGGTTACTAAGGACGATTTTACAATTTGTTTTACCGATACCGAAGCTAAAGGTTCCCAAGTAAATCCAAGTCCCTCCACCCATCTGTTGATTTACCTTGAATTGTGATTTACCGCCTTGGTGATAGACAGTATAAAGGGCATCTTCCGTGCTGTTATTTACTGTTTTATAAGAAATGTATACGGCATACCGTCCTGCCCGAGGAATTTCAGGTATCCATTCGGCAACGCTTACAGTTCCTTTTTTGGTGGTTTCTACTTGACGGTAGGTACCTTCACGAAAAGGATTTTCGAAGTCTTTATACGTTCTCTTTAAGTGGGCGAATCCTGCTGCTTCCCCGTTTTTCCACATTTTACTTCCGTTTAATTCTGAATAAACCGAATGTCCGTCTCTGCATCTATCGTTGTCGACAATGATTTCAACAGTTTGTGGGTCTCTTTCTCGAGGAAGAAGTACTGTTGCACCGGCATTTTCGAGCATTGGAACAAGAAATGGAAGTACATAACTCTGAGTATAAAGGTCCTCTACAGTCTGAAAGATTCGTGCACGTTGCCATTCCCAGCGAGCCAATTTGGATTCGTAATAAAAGCCGTGACTTTGCCATAGAGCAATGTGACGGTTTTGCAATCCGTTTGTGGGGGTATAAGGAACAGATAATCGGGTAATCAGAGGTGTATCTGCTTTGTAACTAAATGTCGGAATTTTTCTCCCTCTTGTATTACGAAGTGCCAGAGGAATTAGCTCTTCGATGGCATGGTGGTCTGTCCGGATCTGTAACTTGCGTTTTGCTAGCTCTAGAGGGAGTAATGCTTTGATGCCTTGGTAAATTTTAGTAACATTGTCTGTGCGGAAGGGAATATACGAACAGTTTATGTTAGCGAAAAGTATCAAGTCATTTCCTTCTGTATTAACAGAATCGATATGGATTTTGCCTACAGAGATTTCTTTCCGGGCAGTTTCATTCAGAAAGTCTCCTATCTGCGAACGAAGTTCCTTAGATAGCTCTTGGGTTGCTGCGGCTTGTGGGAATAAGCCGGCTGTAAGCAGCAGAATCAGGGAGGTAAGGATTGGTTTCATTATTATGTTAAGTTAATTGTTTTTTTAATCAAAAAGCACAGACCTATAAAAGTAAACAAGGCATTGAATATCAATAGCTCATAACTGAATTGATAGCCGTGAAACCAAGTCTCCGAATTTTTTTGTAAAATGAAGCAGAGGATGGGTGAAAGGATAGATACTAATGGGATGTATCGATCGCGTACTTGTCTTTTTGTGAGAATGCCAAAAGCAAACAATCCCAGGATGGGGCCATAGGTATAACTGGCAAGGATATAAACAGCATCGATGACACTGGTGTTATTCAGTAAGTTGAATATGAAAATGACAATTCCCATGACTATGGCCATGCCGACATGTACCTTCTTACGTGTTTTTCGTACAGTGTCTTCCGTCTTTCCTTTGATTCCCAAGATATCTACAGTGAACGAGGTTGTCAGTGCTGTTAAGGCCGACCCGGCCGCAGAATAAGCGGATGAAATCAGTCCAATAATGAATAAGATGCCTACGATCGTAGGAAAATACCCTCCTGTAGCGATCATGGGGAAGAGTTCGTCGCTCTTTGCCGGATTTGTGATACCTTGGTGTGATGTGAATGTATAGAGCAGTACCCCCAGCATTAGAAATAAAAGAATGATAAAAAATTGGGAAATGCCACTGGTAATCATATTCTTTTGTGAGTCTTTAAAGTTTTTGCAACTCAGATTACGCTGCATCATGTCTTGGTCGAGTCCTGTCATAGCTATCATTGTAAACACACCGGCCAAAAACTGCTTGAAGAAGTAACGTTTGTCATTCACGTTATCGAAAAAGAACATGTGTGACAAAACACTATCTGAAACAGTGGAAAACATTTCTGTGAAACTGAGCTTAAGATCAGTGGCAATGTAGTAAATGCATAATACAACAGATACTATCAGACAGAATGTTTTCAGTGAATCGGTCCAGATCAACGATTTAACTCCTCCGCGGAATGTGTAGAGCCAAACCAATGCCACAGTGAGAATTACATTCATGATGAAAGGCATGTGGAAAGGTTCAAAAACCAGAAGTTGCAATGTGAGACATACGAGGTATAAACGTACGGCTGCTCCCAATATTTTGGAAATGAAGAAGAACCATGCGCCTGTTTTATAGGAAGAGGTACCGAAACGGTTTTCTAAGTATTCATAAATAGATACAAGGTTCATCCGGTAGAATAAGGGTATCAGAACAAAGGCGATAATAATTTGTCCGGTTACAAATCCCAATACCATCTGTAGATATGAAAAATTACTGATGCCTACCATACCCGGAACTGATACAAAAGTAACTCCTGATATGCTGGAGCCGATCATGGCGAAAGCCACTACATACCAAGCTGATTTGCGGTTACCCACAAAGAAGCCTTCGTTATCAGCCTTTCTTCCTGCAATGTACGAAATGGTAAACAGGATCAGGAAGTAGGAGGCAATAGTGATTAATACCGCTACAGGTGTCATGCTTTTCAGATTAATGAATGAAATATTTTATTAGGGCTAGTCAGTTGTCTTGATAGAGTAGATAAGGCTTTCGTTGTATCTTGAACCTTTCGACATCTCTTTTCCATCTTGCTTTTATTTCATCAGCACTTTTACCTCCTTCTATCATTTTACGTACATAGTCGGTACCGACCAGTAATTCAAAAAAAGGTCTGAAAAAACGATCTCCCATATTCAGATTATGATAGGCGTCAATTAAGTAGTCTAAGTTTATTCCTTGTTTCCAAATTTCTTCGTCACTAAGATTACTCAAGTTTACTCCGTGGCATAATTTGTTAAGTTGCGGCGGATTTTTTGCTCCTGGAATACTACGGGGAGTGAAATTGTAATTGTATCCAGTCATATTAGGATGGCCGTATACTTGAAAAGGTAGAGTGGTGCCACGTCCCAAGCTTACTGGAGTCCCTTCGAAAAGACAGATGGAAGGGTATAGATAAATCGCTTTCATGTTCGGTAAGTTAGGCGAAGGAGGAATGGGCAGGCGATACATTGTCTGGTGTGTATAGTTCTTACAAGGAATGACGGTCACGTCGCAAATTCGTGAAGAAGGTAGCCATCGTTCGCCATTGACCATCAAGGCAAGTTCGCCTAGTGTCATTCCGTGTACAATGGGGATAGGTAATCCGCCTACTCCCGATTTATATTTCATATCCAATATTGGTCCGTCAACATAATGGCCATTTGGATTTGGTCGGTCCAGAATCAGTATTTTGCGGTCATATTCTGCGCAGGCATCCATCAAACGCACCATAGATATATAATAAGTGTAGAAGCGTAACCCCACATCTTGTATGTCTACAATCAATATATCGAACTTTTTCATGGAGGCTTCACTCGGTTTCTTCGACTTTCCGTTGTAAAGAGAAAGAATGGGTACTCCTGTTTTTGAATCGATTGTACTGGATACATGTTCGCCGGCATCAGCATTTCCACGGAAACCATGTTCTGGTGAAAAAATTGCAACTACATTAAAGTTGTTTTCCAATAATATATCCAGCAAGTGCTTATTTCCCACCATTCCGGTGTGATTGGAAAATATAGCAATTCGTTTATTTTTTAGAATTGGAAAATATGCTTTAGTCTGCTCAGCACCTATAATTACATCGCTCTTTTGTGCTTGAGCAAAGAGAGTACTACATAATAAGACGACTATGAGTAGGATCTTTTTCATAAAAATAGTATTAGGAGGAAGTTCTTGTTGTAGCAAAGATACTTTTTATTTTAATATCAAAAACAATTATTTAGAAATATTTTATATTATAATTGATAATTTACAGATTGGTTGTTACAGAGTAAAACTTTTTAGCTAAAGGTGTAAAATTCTTCCTAATTCCATAGTTATCAATACTATGGAAACAGGAAGAATCTCTGTATTTACCAGGTATGGTTGATTACCAACCCGGATTATTGGGGGCTAATTGTGGATTTAAAGCTATTTGTCCGGTTGGAATCGGATATAAATAATGTTTTTTATCGTATATACGACTGCCATCTTTACTTCCGTCAATATATTTACCAACTTTATTGGCCTCACAACCATCCATGTCATTGGCTACGTTAGCACCTAAGATGATATCGGGGTATTTGGTTGTATCCAATTTATCGAGTTGATGCCAACGTATTAAATCCCAATATCGGTTATCATTATCGAACATCAGTTCACAACGGCGTTCACGACGAATCTCCCAGATTAAATCGCTAACCCCATGGTTATTTGCAGGATCACTGAAACCGACGATAGGGTTTAGATGTGGTAATCCAGCACGGTCTTTTAGTAAGTTGATAGATTTATCCAAGTCGTCTTGAGTGATATTACCTAATTCAGCGCAGGCTTCCGCATAATTTAAATAAATTACTGACAACCAAAATAAAGGAGCATGAGTATAATTCTTTCCTGATTGACTTCTAAAACCTTCCGGGATAGCTTCATTATCGTATTTAGCCACTCCATAACCTGTCGAAGAAGTTGATTCCATGCCGGTGTTAAATCGTGTAAATCCTCTGCCATTATACAGGAGTACTGTATCAATTGTTTGGGCCAGTCGTTTATCCCGGACAGCGAGAATGTCTTTTAAAGATAAATGTCCGTATTGGAAAGGTGCTTCGTCACTTTTATTCAAAGAAGTCAATGCCATGGGCTTACCATCTTTAAATAGGTAGGATTCGAACGCATTTTTACTCATACCGCTGATTTGAGTGGATGAGCATGTGTAGTCGATAGTGGAGTGCATGAGTAATCCTTCTTTGTATGCTTTGTATAAAATCATTTCCGGATTACTGCTTAAATCTGTCGAGTTATAATTCCCTTGATAGGAGGTGTTTAATTTATAACCTTTGCTCATAACGGCCAGACATGCTTCTTTGCAGGCTGTGAGGTACCTGGCAGCACCTGTTGCATCGGGGGCTTGCTGTCCATCTTCATTTTTGCGATATTTACGAAAAGTGCCTTCGTAGAGGCATACCTCAGCTTTCATTGCGTTGGCTAATGAACGGCTCCAAGTCGTTTTACTGGAAATATCTTTGATATTGGTTACCGCAAAGTCCAGATCTTCCAGCACTTTGTCCATCACCATATCCCGATCCTCGCGGTTGCCATATATTTCTCCTTCATCATTGATGTTAAGTGCTTTGTCTATCCAAGGTAGATTACCATACATACGTACTAAGTGATAGTATTGCCAAGCTCTCATTAAGCGGGCTACTCCGAGCCAATGATTTTTGGTTGCTTCGTCCAATGAAGCAACTGTCGGTACATTCTCGAGCATAATGTTAGCGCGGCGAACCTCAATCCAGCCATTTTTCCAGGTAGCACTTGTTGAGGGTGCATTGTCCGGATAAGTCCATTTGGCAAAGCTCATTCCGGCTTGATCGTCAGATAATGTCTTGAAATAGAAATCACCGTAACCATTGCCGTTACCATATCCTGAGAATTGTTCGTAGAATGCATTTGCATATCCTGATATATTTCCTTCACCGGTCCAAAAGTTATCATTGGTAAAAGAGTCCAGAGGACCTTTGTCTAAGATACTGTCACAACCGGATACTACAGCCAATGACAGCAGACATGCTATATATTTAATTTTTTTCATATAATTCGCTATTAATTGTTTATGGTATATTAGAAAGTAACTTGTAAACCGAACGATACGGTACGATACATCGGGTCTACTCGTCCCCAAGTTCCATTGCCGTAATCACTGCTTCCACCATTGGCTATAGCTTCAGAAGTATTTACTTCCGGGTCTACAGGAGCATTACTCTTATTTATAAGTTCGCAAATATTATTAGCACTGAAATAAACGCGTACTTTATCCATGTAAACTTTACGTGTCCAATCTTTTGGTAAGGTATATCCTATAGTCAAATTTTTGAAACGTAGATAGGCCATGTTTACCAGGTATTTACTTTGCGGATAGAAGTTATGATTACCTAAATCAAGTACGCTGACTGTACCTTTTCCTGCATTACCCGGCCACATGCGTGGGAAATCAGCATTAGGGTCCGGATTTTCATCTGTCCAATAATTAGCTTGATTTGCATAAATCGCATCGGCACCACGCATCATTGGCATTACGAAAGCTGATTGTGTCCATGCATCACATTTGCCTACACCTTGAAAGAACATATCAATATCTATTCCTTTCCATTCGCCACCCAGACGAAAGCCGTACTGGTAACGGGGAGTGGTATTACCAATCACCTTTAAGTCTCCGTGATCTTTTACCGTACCTTCACCTCCATTAATTTCTTTGTCGTTATTCAGATCTTTAAATTTAATATCCCCCGGACCGTAAACAAATCCGTCTTGTTCTAATTTTTTCTGAGAAGCAATCCCTTCTTTATAAGAACCGTCAGCGTTAAAATCGTCTTTTGTAAAATATCGATCGGTCTCAAATCCCCATATATCTCCATATACTTTACCGCTATAGTTTTCATTCAAGAGTTGGCTGTCGTTATCCCATTTGGTGATGACAGTCTTGAAATCACCTATACTGGCATTGGCATATACGTTTACTTCATTGAAATGATGACGCCAATCAATACTTAATTCCCAACCACGTGTGCGTAAGGTACCTGCATTGATTTTCGGTGCACCTGCACCTAGCACGTCCGGCATTGTCTGACCCGGTGCTAACATATCTTTGGTTGTGCGTTGGTACCAGTCAAAAGATATGTTCAATTCGTTATTGAAGAAACCAAAATCACCACCGATATCCAGTGTTTGAATACGTTCCCATTTTAAGGTCGGAGAGACCAAAGAAGGAAGATCGTAAGCTACCACTTTGTTACTGCCGTTCAACCAGTGTGTATTGCCGTCTGTTCGTTTTGAGACAGTTGAAATGTACATGTTGCTACCTACTGCCTGGTTACCGATTTCACCATATGAGGCACGTATTTTGGTGTTGCTGACTACTTTTTTGATGGGCCCGAAGAATTTTTCCTCACTGATACGATAGCCTACAGAGCCGGAAGGGAAGAATGCCCAGCGATCACTTGATGGGAATTTGGATGAACCGTCGTATCGTCCGTTCAATTCCAACAACCAGATACCGTTATAATCATAGTTGATGCGTCCGAACCATCCGGCAGTACCCCATTCGTTATGCGTTCCACCTACAGTTTGATCTCCTGTTGCCAGGTTGAATTCAGGTAGTTTATCATCCAATAGCCCTTTACGTTGTGACCAATGATTCTGATATTCACCTTCTTCAGCATTGGCACCGATCATAAAGTTGAAATGGTGGTCTTTTGCAACTGTTAGTTCGTAATTAGCGAATACATTTAATGCGTAAGAATTGTCGCGGACTGAATTCTGATATACCCATGTATCTCCATTAGCTCCTGCTGCGGTAGTAGGAGTATTTAGTTTACCTCCCCAAGAGTTCCAACATATTACGGGTAATCCTACTGATTTGGTCGTTTTATTGTTGATATTAAATGTATAATCGGCATTTAAGGTTAACCCTTTGATAATAGTTGCTTTTAAGAAGGCACCTATACGAGTATAAGAGTCATTAGTCTTGTCATCTCCTGCTTGTTTAAGGTATGCGATATCATTTTTCATATCGATTCCCTGATAAGTACCATAAGGACCGAAGAAACTTCCCCAGCGCCACATATACGTATAAGTATTACGGCGGGTATTAGGGGTGGTGTATGCCTTGTCACTATAACTGAAGCGGCCACCGATTTGTAACCAATTTGTTATGTCGGAAGTGACATTCATATTAGCGTTGTATTTATTCAACTTATCTGGGTTGAATGTCATCACTCCTTCCTCGTGATTATAGCCAACGGACAAAAAATAGGATGTTTTCCCACTGGTTCCCTGTATTGATATATTGTGACTTTGTGCGGGTTTCCAGTCTCGAAACATAATTCCAACCACGTCCCAATCTGCATAATATAGTGCGCTGCCATCTTCTCCCAAATCAAAATCATCACCCGGAATCATTTCGCGATATCTGGCTTTTTTACCTCCGTGTCTTTGTTTCCAAGCTTCAGCTTTTGCTATGAAATTGTCATCCATGTACATACCGAACAATTCATTCTCGAGATTGGCACGAGTGTTGGCCGCACGCAAAGCTCTGGCCTGTGTAGCTACATCCGGATAGTTCGGAAGTATGGTTGGTGTATCCCAGGAGAAATTATTGGTATAATTGATTGTGACTTTATCTGTTTTCTTTGCAGATTTTGTTGTTACTAATATAACACCAAATGCTGCTCTTGTACCATAGATAGAAGTGGAGGCTGCATCTTTCAAAACAGATATATTATCGATATCCTGTGTATTTAAATATGAGATATCGTCCATTGGCACACCATCTACGACAATAAGCGGGTTACTGGTTGCACTGTTACTCAGTGTTCCGGTACCACGGATAGTCATGGTTGGTTTGCTGTTTAGTTTTCCACTGGTATTAGTGATGGTCAATCCCGGTACTACACCTTGCAGAGCTTTGGACACATCGGATTGTGGACGGGCTTCCAAAGTCTTGCTGACATCTACAGTGGATACTGCTCCGGTAAGGTTTGCCTTTTTCTGGGTTCCATAACCTACCACTACCACTTCATCTAGTAATTCGTTGTCCTCTTTCAGGACAACTTTCATGCTTTTAGTTGCTTTCACATCTTGCGGTTGGTATCCTACAAATGTGATTTGCAGAGTGGTACCTACTTTTACATTTAGTGAAAATTTGCCATCCATGTCGGTTACAATCCCATTGGTTGTCCCTTTCTCTACGACACTGGCACCAATAATCGGTTCGCCGTTTGCATCTACTACTACCCCCGTCACGGTTTGTATTTGCATTTGTTCAGTCACCTTGTAACTACTGCCGGAAGCAGTTTGATTAGCCATTGCATTGCTGCTACCTATAATTAAGGCAGTAATAGCCATGGCTATAAGGAGGTTGCTGTTCGCTAATCCTCGTTTCTTGCGATCTTCATTCATAAAAGATAGATGATTTAATTGTTTTGTTTTTCATTTGATTTCTCAGGAAAATGCAGGTAAAGGTAAAATAGGAGGGTAGGCTAAGCTATCCTTGGTTTGGATAATTATTTATCATAGGCATTTCATTTAAAGGTTTTAATTTTTATGTTATCTCTATTTGTTTTTAATAAGTCCTGTTAATCCTTGTTTTTGGCCAGTTTAATTAATATCAATTGGCTTTGTTGATTCTTTTAAGAGATAAATTGTTTATTATTAACAAAGGTTTAGAAACTCTTTGGAGTTCTACTATGGCAAAGATATATTTTATTTTAATATCAAGAACAAATATTTTATATAATTTAGATTTATATTTGTATATTCACATTATGACGCTTCTCTGTTTTATAAAAATGATCTGTGAATACATTTATAAGCGATGGTTCTTAAGGCTTAGAAACATTTTTTAGATATTGTGCGCGCTTTTAGGACTCTTCGATGTTCATGGAGTGAAACTCGATTAAACCATTCATAGGTGTCTCTTCTATAACATCTATCTCTACTCCGAATTCCTGTGCTACTTCTTGTAAAATATCTGGATACGCATAAGCTAGTGAGCCTACAAAGCGGATGGGATAGTTTATATAATCGTATTGGCATACGTTGCGGTTAAAGAAACTACGGAGATTGTTAGTTAATAGGTTATATACATATTCATTATCCATATAATCTCCTAAGAAATACGCAATGGTTCCTAAAAAACGATTAGGGAAAGGAAGATTATATACAGATTCCATGACATCATTGACCGAGATACGAAACTTCTCATGAAATTCATTTGCCAATTCTTTGGGAGCTAGTCCTTTAAGAAGGTCAGCTAAAAAAAGTTTTCCAAGAACGGCTCCACTGCCTTCATCTCCTAAAATATATCCGGCAGCTTTCACATTTTTGACTATAATTTTACCATCGTAAAAACAGGAATTTGATCCGGTACCCAAGATACAGGCAATTCCGGCTTCACATTTAAATAAACCACGAGCTGCTGCCAGCAAATCGCTTTCAACCTGAATGGGAGTTTTGAATTGTGCCACTAAAGAGGCACCTAAGATATTTTTCTTTTCATATGAACTGCATCCGGCACCATAGTAATATACTTGATCCAGTTTTTTTTTGAAGAATGATTCCGGTAGTCCCAACCTGACGCTTCTGCTAATTTCTCTTCTAGTCTGGAAGAAAGGGTTTAGCCCTTCGGTAAACACACGTTGTACGAGATGATTGTCTTCAACCAATGCCCATTCCGTTCTTGTAGAACCACTTTCCGCAATAAGTTTCATTTCGCAGCCTTTTTGATTTGGATACAAATATATAATATTTTTTGTAATTTGATTTGTTTTGATCGGAAAGTTTTTTCATATCAAATAAATGCATTCGGAAATGTAGTTCCCTCTTTGAATGCTTGTGCAGAACAATCTTTTGTTTTTATCCTTGTGTCGGACCTGATCAAATCATTCTTATTTAATAGATTGTATGAAGTTTATAAAAAGAAAATCTCAGCCGGATTGACTACCTGGCTGAGATGAATTGGAATATTAAATCTTATAATGGTTATCTGCGGTTAAATCCGGATTTTAATTTATCCGATATTTCCTTCTTTAATCAGATATTCGGCAATCTGGACAGCATTCAGTGCGGCTCCTTTTTTGATTTGATCACCTACAATCCAGAAGGTTAATCCACAGTCATTGGTCAGGTCTTTACGGATACGACCTACATAAACGGGATCTTTGCCTGCCAGGAACAAGGGCATCGGATATTCTTTCTCGGCAGGATTGTCTTGCAATACCAATCCTTCACCTTTGGCAAAAGCTTCACGAGCTTCTTCTATCGAAATAGGACGTTCTGTTTCCACCCAAATACTTTCAGAGTGAGCACGAAGTGCCGGAACACGTACACAAGTAGCACTTACTTTCACGTCAGAGTGCATGATTTTGCGTGTTTCGTTATACATTTTCATTTCCTCTTTCGTATATCCGTTTTCTGTGAATACATCAATTTGAGGAATCAGGTTGAAGGCCAGCTGATACGCAAACTTTTCAACAGTGACAGGTTCATTGGCTAAAACCTGACGATACTGTTCGTAGAGTTCGTCCATAGCTGCTGCACCGGCACCGCTCGCTGCCTGGTAAGTAGATACATGCACAGTTTTTATATGAGAAAGCTCTTCGATGGCTTTCAGTGCGACAACCATCTGAATGGTTGTGCAATTCGGGTTGGCAATCACACCACGTGGGCGATCTTTAGCATCAGCTGCATTTACTTCGGGCACTACCAAGGGTACATCGGCATCCATACGGAAAGCGCTGGAGTTATCGATCATTACCGCACCATACTGGGTAATAGTCTTCTCAAACTCTTTAGACGTGCCTGCACCGGCCGAAGTGAAAGCAATGTCCACCCCTTTAAAGTCATCGTTGTGTTGCAGAAGTTTGACCTCGATCTGTTTACCGCGGAAAGTATATTTAGTTCCGGCACTACGTTTAGAACCGAACAAAACTAACTCGTCCAACGGGAAATTTCTCTCATCGAGCACGCGTAGAAACTCTTGTCCTACGGCTCCGCTTACGCCAACAATAGCTACTTTCATCTTTTTCTTTTGTTTTTATGTGAATACTCTCCTTACAATTCAAGCCAATCGTAAGGATTTGGCTGCAAAATTATAACATTTTGCAATATAATCAGCATTTTAGAGAGAAGATTTCTCTTTGAAAATCTCTTTCCTTATGAATTGGCGGTGTGATAACTTTTTTGTTATTTTGCAGATAAATACAAAAATACTGATATATGCATTGGTTTGACCTCAGTTTACAACTCCCGATAACAGACCCCACGTGGGTGTTTTTCTTGGTTTTGATCATTATTCTTTTTGCACCGATGATATTAGGACGTCTGCATATACCTCATATTATCGGCATGATTTTGGCCGGAGTGGTTATCGGTGAATATGGCTTTAATGTTCTCGAGCGGGACAGTAGTTTCGAATTGTTCGGAAAAGTAGGACTCTATTATATCATGTTTCTGGCCGGGCTGGAAATGGATATGGAGGATTTTAAGAAGAACCGGACAAAAGGATTGGTCTTCGGATGGTTTACATTTATCATTCCGATGGCATTGGGGGTATGGAGTAGTATGGAATTGCTGGGATATGGATTTACTACAGCGGTATTACTCGCCAGTATGTATGCTTCCCATACACTGATTGCCTATCCCATTATCAGCCGTTATGGATTGTCCAGACTCAGGAGTGTAAATATAACCATCGGCGGTACGGCGGTAACGGTTACGTTGGCTTTGATTATTCTTGCCGTCATTGGTGGTATGTACAAAGGAACTGTCGACGGTATGTTTTGGGTTCTGTTAGTGGTGAAAGTTGCATTTTTGAGTTTTCTGATCGTTTTCTTCTTCCCGCGTATCGGTCGATGGTTTTTCCGTAAGTACGATGATAGCGTAATGCAATTTGTCTTTGTACTCGCGATGGTCTTTTTAGGTAGTGGTTTGATGGAGTTTGTCGGTATGGAGGGTATTTTGGGAGCTTTTCTTGCCGGACTTGTCTTGAATCGCTTGATACCGCATGTTTCTCCTTTGATGAATCGGTTGGAGTTTGTCGGAAATGCCTTGTTTATTCCATATTTCCTGATTGGTGTGGGGATGATAATCGATGTCCGTACCCTGTTTACCGGTGGTGAAGCTCTAAAGGTTGCCGTAGTGATGACCGTATTCGCTACTCTAAGTAAATGGTTGGCAGCTTGGATCACACAGAAGATTTATCATATGCAGCCCAATGAACGAAGCATGATGTTCGGTTTGAGCAATGCGCAGGCTGCTGCTACGCTGGCAGCAGTATTGATAGGGCATGAAATCATTATGGAAAATGGAGAGCGGTTGCTGAATGACGATGTGCTCAATGGCACGGTAGTCATGATTCTCTTTACGTGCGTCATCAGTTCGCTTGTAACCGAACGTTCGGCAAGGCGTTTTGCTCTGCACGAAGAGATGCAGTTTGAAGATAATAAAGAGAAGACAGAACAGGAGCAGATTCTGATTCCGGTAGCAAATCCGGATACCATTGAAGATCTGATTAATCTTGCCTTGGTCATCAGAGATACTAAACAGAAAAGAGAATTGATTGCGCTCAATGTAATCAATGATAATAACAATTCGGAAAATAAGGAGTTACAGGGTAAGCGGAATCTGGAAAAGGCGGCAATGATTGCTGCTTCTGCCGATGTTTCGGTCAATATGGTGAGTCGTTATGATCTTAATATTGCTTCGGGCATTATTCATACCATTAAGGAGTATGATGCTACAGATGTAGTGATCGGTTTGCACCGTAAGGCAAATATTGTCGATTCATTTTTTGGTAATCTGGCCGAAAGCTTGCTGAAAGGTACCCATCGGGAAGTGATCATCGCCAAATTCTTAATGCCCGTCAATACACTTCGGCGTATTATTATTGCTGTGCCGCCAAAGGCTGAATATGAAACCGGATTTTCCAAATGGGTAGAGCACTTCTGCCGCATGGGAAGTCTTTTAGGATGTCGGGTACATTTCTTTGCCAACGAGCAAACCCTGATGCGGCTGCAGCAGTTGGTAAAGAAGAAGCATGGTAGTACACCCACTGAATTTTCCAGGTTGGACGAGTGGGATGATCTGCTTCTACTGACCGGGCAGGTAAATTTTGACCATCTGTTGGTGGTTATTAGTGCACGGCGCGGATCTATCTCATACGACCCTTCATTCGAACGTCTACCCAATCAGCTCGGAAAATATTTCTCAAACAACAGTCTGATTATATTGTATCCCGATCAGTTTGGTGAACCACAGGAAATTGTTTCATTCTCTGATCCGCGTGGCTACAACGAGTCTCAACATTACGATAAGGTAGGTAAATGGTTCTATAAATGGTTAAAGAAGAATTAATGGAGAACTGGCAACAGAGAACGGAACTCCTTTTAGGAGCGGAGAAGATGGAACGCTTGCGGAAATCGCATGTGTTGGTTGTCGGATTAGGAGGAGTAGGTGCTTATGCAGCCGAAATGATTTGTCGTGCAGGCGTAGGGCGAATGACAATAGTAGATGCTGATATTGTACAGCCCACTAATATTAACCGCCAGTTGCCGGCTACTCATGCCACTTTGGGTATGGAAAAAGCGAAGGTGTTGGAAGCACGTTTCAGAGATATTAATCCGGAAATAGAGTTGACTGTATTGCCTGTTTATCTGAAAGACGATAACATACCCGAACTGCTGGATGCTGCACGTTATGATTTTATAGTCGATGCCATTGACACCATAAGTCCAAAGTGTTATCTGATTTATCATGCTCTTCAGCGACGCATTAAAATAATATCGAGTATGGGTGCAGGAGCAAAGAGTGATATTACACAAGTGCGTTTTGCCGACCTTTGGGATACTTATCATTGTGGTCTTAGCAAGGCCGTCCGGAAGCGTTTGCAAAAAATGGGGGTAAAGCGTAAGCTTCCCGTGGTGTTCAGTACGGAACAGGCGGATCCGAAAGCAGTATTGCTGACTGATGATGAGAGGAACAAGAAATCCACTTGCGGAACTGTGAGCTATATGCCGGCGGTGTTTGGTTGTTATTTGGCAGAGTACGTTATCAAAAGATTGTAAGATTATGATTCATCTAGAAGGTATAACCAAGAGTTTCGGCTCTTTACAAGTATTGAAAGGGATAGATTTGGAGATAACCCAAGGAGAAGTGGTAAGCATCGTGGGACCCAGTGGAGCGGGGAAGACTACTTTGCTTCAGATAATGGGTACTTTGGACAGTCCCGATGCGGGGATGATAAACATTGACGGTACCAATGTAAGCCGGATGAAGGAGAAAGAGCTTTCCGCTTTCCGTAACAAACACATTGGATTTGTCTTTCAGTTCCATCAGTTGTTACCGGAGTTCACGGCACTTGAAAATGTAATGATTCCTGCATTTATAGCCGGAGTGCCGACTAAGGAAGCTTCGATGCGTGCTATGGAGATTCTTGATTTTATGGGATTGAAGGAACGGGCATCTCATAAACCGAATGAACTCTCCGGCGGAGAGAAACAGCGGGTAGCTGTAGCCCGTGCATTGATCAACCAACCGGCAGTTATCTTGGCCGATGAACCTTCCGGAAGCTTGGATTCCCATAATAAGGAAGAATTGCATCAACTCTTTTTTGACTTGAGAAATCGTTTCGGACAGACTTTTGTGATCGTGACCCATGATGAAGCATTAGCAAAAATCACCGACCGTACGATCCATATGGTAGATGGAAATATCATTTGATTACTCAAAACAGATGTAGTGGCTGATTCGCTCCAGATCTTGAGGCGTAAACTCTTCGTAGAGAGAAAGTTGCTTCAGACTTTTTAATATTCCTTTCTTTTTTCTGTATTCTACGATTATTTTGGCTTGGTAGAAGTTGATGTAAGGATGAGCTTTGAGCCTTTCGATACCGGTTCGGTTGATATTCAGCCGTCGGGTATTGCCGGTTGCCACGTTAAACCAGGGGCGGAGCTTTTCTACATCGAGATGTATCTCCTTCAATTGTGCTATATCATAAAATCCTCCTAAACGGTTGCGATATCCTGTTATCATCCGGGCAATTCCACTACCTATACCGGGGATCTTCTTCAGTTCCGTTGTGTCTGCACTGTTCAGTTCGACTACTGTTCCGGCTGCATATTTAAAAAAATTCAGTGTGTCTTCTTCTATCTTTCGGGTATAGAGGCGAAGTGTATCTTTGGGCTTTGCGAGCGTAGCTATATAAATATAAGGTAGGAGCATTTCGTATTGTTCCTGCGTTAATCCGTATACTTTCCGGAAGTCTTCCGCCCGACGGAATTTTCCACCTTTATTTCGATACTTTAGGATGTTCTTTGCCATCCATGCCGGCAGTCCCAAATCAAGGAATCCGACAGAGTCGGTGATATTAGGGTCAAATGTAGTCAGACGGACTGTTCGTGGGGGCTGAAAGCGGTTATTGTGTGAATATATCTTTTGTTCTTTTTCGCGGATGGAGGACATAAAACCGGCATATTCCTTTTTCATCTTTTCCGTATCGTTTGTTGCCGTGTTCTCTTTGACAGGGATCAACCATCCGGCCACAAATACGAGAATACACAAAACGGCAAGTATCAGGATACCTTGCCGTTCTGCACGTGTGAAGTAAAAGAAGTCTTTCCACATTTTTATTTCAGTAGCCCCAGTTCATTAATGAAGATCACTGAAATGGCAATCGGGGCTACGTATTTCAGAATAAAGATAATCAGTTTATAGGTAGGAACTTTCAGGGTACCGTTATTCGTGATTTCCGACCAAACGAGTTTCTTATCCAGATACCATCCGGTAAAGATGGAAATGAGTAATCCGCCCAATGGCAACATCAGTTTGGCAGTTACGAAGTCGAACAAGTCGAACATACCCAGTCCGAAGATGGTGAACTCCTTGGTAACTCCCAGAGAGAGTGAACAGAGTATCCCTAACAGAATACAACCTGTCGTCACTAACCGGGCAGCTTTTCCCCTTGTAAAGTTGAACTCTTCGTGCAGGTAGGCCGTAACCACTTCGTGCAATGAGATGGTAGAAGTCAGAGCTGCCAGTGCCAGCAATACGTAGAACATCACTGAAAAAATATATGCCAGTATCGGTATTCCGCTGAAAGCCTGTTGGAACACGTTAGGAAGGGTTATAAAAATTAAACTGGGTCCGGCGTCCGGTTGAATTCCTACCGAAAACGCTGCAGGAAAGATGATAAAACCGGCTAGTACAGCGACAAATGTGTCGATGATTCCTACGCTGAAAGCCGTTCGGGTGAGGTTGGTGTTTTTGCTGAAATAGGAGGCATAGGTACACAGGCATCCCATTCCAAGGCTGAGTGAGAAGAATGCTTGCCCCATAGCTCCCAGAAATACATTGCCATCTACTTTACTGAAATCCGGTTTTAGCAGAAACTCTATGCCTTTGCCCGCTCCCGGCAAAGTGACCGAGCATCCCACCAGTATTAAGATAATGATGAAGAGGGTCGGCATCATAATTTTAGATGATTTTTCGATTCCCTTCTCCACCCCTTTCACGATGATGAAATGGGTAGCGAGTAAGAATAACGTGAGCCATAGGGCGGGACGCCAGGGATTGCTGGAGAAACTTTGGAAAGAAGAGATGAACTCCGCCGGAGTTTTACCTGCAAAACTGTTGCTGACAGCTTCGAATATATATTCTAATGTCCATCCGGCCACTACTGAGTAATAGCCAAGAATAAGGAATCCCGCCAAAACTCCCATTCGTCCTACCCAACGCCATTGAGTGCCGGGAGCCAGTATCTGGTAAGCACGGGCAGTATTAGCCTGTGAGTGCCGTCCGATTAAAAATTCAGCTATCATAATCGGTAGTCCGAGTAGGAGGATGCATCCCAGATAAATAAGAATAAAAGCAGCTCCTCCATGATTTCCCGTTTCATAAGGGAATCTCCATATATTGCCCAGTCCGACGGCTGACCCTGCAGAAGCTAATATCACACCCAGTTTACTACCAAAGTTTCCTCTTTCTTTTTTTGTCATAAAAAGTATATGTTATCTTACAATTCGATAGATTTTCTCGCTTTAAACGTGCAAATATAGAAAATGTTCCTTATATTTGCGATTCATCTGTAATTTATTTAGGTATGCTATCGTATATTAAGAAATATCCCGTATCGCTCTTTATCATTCTTGCGGTCATCTATCTGTCGTTCTTCAAACCTCCTTCAACGGAGATTAGTAAAATTCCTAATATCGATAAGGTCGTTCATATTTGTATGTACTTTGGCATGTCCGGTATGCTATGGCTGGAGTTTTTACGGGCACACCGTAGAGACCACACTCCGGTGTGGCATGCTTGGGTAGGAGCATTCATTTGTCCGGTGTTGTTCAGCGGATGTGTAGAATTGTTGCAGGAATATTGTACGACCTATCGTGGGGGAGACTGGATGGACTTTGCAGCCAATACCACAGGTGCGGTATTGGCCAGTCTGATAGGATATTTTATTGTCCGTCCACGTATGTTAAGTAAAAAGTAGGCTTTTATAAAAATTCAACAACCGTGTTCAGTTTGATACCATTCGATCCTTTGATCAGGATGGTGTAGTCTTTAGGCTTTTCCGTTTGCAGTTCCTTTATCACTTCCTGTGCATTGGCATAGGTGTGATAAGGAGGATGAGTTGCTGTAAATTGTTCTCCAACCAGCAGGACTTTCTCAAAAGAGCACTCTTGCAGGAAGTCCACGATTTTGCGGTGTTCAGCTGCACTTTCCGTCCCCAATTCACGCATATCGCCTAATATCAGCATTTTCTTTTCCACAGTCATATTACGGAAGTTTTGGAGGGCTGCCATCATGCTGGTCGGATTGGCATTGTAAGCGTCTATAATTAGTGTATTATCCGCGGTTTTTTTCAGTTGTGAACGGTTATTGCGGGGAGTATAACCGGCTAGTGCTTCATCTATTTTTCCGGCTTCCACTCCAAAGAACCGACCGATAGTAACGGCGGCCAATGCATTTGGGAAGTTATATTCGCCGATAAGCTGAGTTTGCACTTTGTGCAAGTCACCATCTTTGCCTGCTTTCCATTCGAAAGTCAGATAAGGGGAATTCCCGGTCACATGTCCATTCACATAAAGTGAGTCTTCACTTCCGTAGGGAATCAGATTCAGTCCATGAGCGATGTCCATCAGATAAGCATTATCATGGTGTATAAAGACGGTAGAATCTTCCTTTTCACGGAGATAGTCATATAATTCTCCTTTGGTGCGGATCACTCCTTCGAAGGAACCGAATCCTTCCAGATGCGCTTTTCCCACATTGGTGATAATTCCATAATCCGGCTCGGCAATGTGTACCAGAAATTTTATCTCTCCGGGATGATTAGCTCCCATTTCGATCACTGCCAGTTCATGTTCTGCTTTTAGGCGAAGTAGAGTCATGGGCACTCCAATGTGGTTGTTTAGGTTTCCTTCTGTGTAGAGTACATTGTGAGATTTCGACAAGACAGCAGAAATCAGCTCTTTAGTGGTTGTTTTCCCGTTGGTTCCGGTAATGCCGATCACTTTTGTACCCAGTTGGCGGCGATGATAATTAGCCAGTTGCTGAAGGGTTTGCAGGCAATTGTCCACCAGAATGATATGTCTGTTGTTTTCCGGAGCATATTCGGCTTCATCTACGATGGCGTATGCACAGCCGTCTTTTAATGCTTGAGCTGCAAAAGCGTTTCCATTGAATGATTCGCCTTTCAGGGCAATAAACAGTGAACCTGCAGGGCAGTTGCGGCTGTCGGTGGTCACTACGGCACAATCCAGGAATATCTGGTAGAGAGCAGAAAGTTTCATAATAATCGGTTTTTCTCTGTTGTGGGTGCAAAATTACATTTTCTATTTCAGATTATCATTAAACAAGAAAGAATTTCGCTTGGTATAGGAAATGACAAGCATTACGATGCTGATGCATAGATTGAATACAAAAGCAAACTGCTGAGATTTGATGTGGAATACAGTCGACTGGAAGAAGTCGATAATGAAGGGACATAGCAGGATGGCAAGATAGTTCATCGCCATTACGAATGCCAGTGCCAGTGTCACTTTGCGTGAAATAGCCGTATGGGTTGTCTGGTTGTAGACAACAGGTTGGATAACTCCGTACCCCAGCCCGACCAGGATACATCCCGGAGCTATCACCCATTCTTTGGGTGAGATCCAGATCAGTGCCAGTCCGATGCCGATACTCAAAAAACTGTAGAACTTTGTTTTCTCTTTCAGAGTGCCTACGATCCGGTTCAGAAAAAAGCCGGGAGTCATGATAGCCAGAAAGAAGAGAGAAATCATAATACCGGAGTTACCACTGGTGAAATGATATTCTTCCATCAGGAATGGCAGGTTGAAACTGACTACCAGTACCAGAAAGGTAGCCAGTCCGTAAACCCCCATAATGCCTGCAAGATGGCGAACGTGAATGCCGTATTTGCTGTTACCGGTATCTACATCTTCTTCTTTGTCTGCCGGGGCTTTGTCGTTGGTAAGCGAGGTACTGCCTTCGCTTGCCATGCTGCGTTGCAGATATACCGAGAGTACGAGTGAAATGATTGGAAGCAGATAGACGACGAATGGGAGATGCCAGTTGACTTCAGCAAGGTATCCGGTTACTGCCGTAGCTACTACCAGTGTTATGTTGGTGATGGCCGAACTTAATCCGAACTGTTTCACACGGTATGAACCTACGAAGTATTTGGAGATTAATCCGGTGGATAGCGGGACGATCAGTCCGGAGCCTACTCCCAGTAAGGCACTCACGGCAATCAGTTGCCACATCTGTCCCGACAGCAGGTAGAGCACTCCGCTTAGAGCAAAGATGGCAAGTCCGGCTTGGAGCAGACGGATGAAATTGACCCGTTCCGTCAGTTTACCTGCCAAAAGGATAAATGGGATAATCAATAGTGAAGGCAGAGACGAAAGCATTTGTATGTCCAGTTCGGTGGAGTGTGGAAAGATGGCGGAGAGCTTCCCCAGAATAGGAGAAACCGCCAGCCCCGGTAGGGCATTCAAGGCCGAGATAGACCAGATGCCGATGAGGGTAATAAGGGGAATAGTCCCATGACCAGTTTGAATACGCATAGTTATATAGGTATTATAAAGTTTAGGTGCGTGAAGAACAAACGATCCGTTAGAATGTTCGGCACACAAGTAGCAGAAAGTGTGTTGGGATATCTTCCTATTAGGGCTGGAGATAACTTATTAACTTTTCCGTCGCCCCCCTTTTTAATAAACCCCAAATAATGTAAAACCGAAGAACTTTCATATCCTCTCACTGTTGTTGTGGGAAATTCGACGGGGAAAATCCCCATCGCCTAAACCTAATTAAAAATAAGAGTAATTATGGAAGATTTAAATTTCAGAAAAGGTGATGCTAAAACAGAAGCATTTGGTTCAAACAGAATGTTACAACCCTCTCCGGTAGAGAAAATACCTGATGGTCCTACTACTCCGGAAATCGCCTATCAGATGGTGAAGGACGAAACTTTTGCTCAAACTCAGCCCCGTCTGAATCTTGCTACATTCGTGACTACTTATATGGATGATTATGCAACGAAGCTGATGAACGAAGCTATCAATATCAACTACATTGATGAGACAGAATATCCTCGCATTGCTGTGATGAACGGTAAATGTATCAATATCGTTGCTAATTTGTGGAACTCTCCGGAAAAAGATACCTGGAAAACCGGTGCATTGGCTATCGGTTCTTCAGAAGCTTGTATGTTGGGTGGTGTAGCTGCCTGGTTGCGTTGGCGCAAAAAACGTCAGGCCCAGGGTAAACCATTTGATAAACCTAACTTTGTCATTTCAACCGGTTTCCAGGTTGTTTGGGAAAAATTTGCTCAGTTGTGGCAGATTGAGATGCGTCAGGTGCCTTTGACGCTGGACAAGACCACACTTGACCCGGAAGAAGCCCTGAAGATGTGTGATGAAAATACAATCTGTGTAGTTCCAATCCAAGGGGTTACATGGACCGGTCTGAACGATGATGTTGAAGCCCTTGACAAAGCCCTCGATGCGTATAACGCTAAAACCGGTTATGATATTCCTATTCACGTAGACGCTGCCAGCGGTGGTTTCATCCTGCCGTTCCTGTATCCTGATACCAAATGGGACTTCCGTCTGAAATGGGTTCTTTCCATCAGTGTATCCGGCCATAAGTTCGGTCTCGTATATCCGGGTTTGGGTTGGGTTGTCTGGAAAGGCAAAGAATATCTGCCCGAAGAAATGGCTTTCAGCGTAAACTACTTAGGAGCTAACATTACTCAGGTAGGTTTGAACTTCTCTCGTCCTGCAGCTCAGATTTTGGGACAATATTATCAATTTATTCGTTTAGGATTCCAGGGATACAAGGAAGTACAATACAACTCTTTGCAGATTGCCAAATACATCCACAGCCAGATTGCTAAGATGACTCCGTTCGTCAACTACTCGGAAGATGTAGTAAACCCGTTGTTCATTTGGTACATGAAACCGGAATATGCAAAGAACGCCAAATGGACTCTTTACGATTTGCAGGATAAGCTGGCTCAGCATGGCTGGATGGTTCCAGCATATACATTGCCTGCCAAGCTGCAAGATTATGTGGTTATGCGTGTCGTTGTCCGTCAGGGATTCAGTCGTGATATGGCCGACATGTTGCTGGGCGACATTAAGAATGCTATTGCCGAACTGGAAAAACTGGAATATCCGACATCCACTCGTATTGCCCAGGAGAAGAATCTGCCGGTAGAAGCCAAAGTATTTAACCATACCGGTAAACCACAAGCTGCCAAGAAATAAATAATATGAATTAGTATGGACAAAAAAATATCTATTTCCCAAATAAAAGAGGTTGTGCAGCAGGCCTACGAACAGGTAAAGGGTAATACAGGCGGTAAGAATGCCGATTATATTCCTTATCTGGCCAATATAGACAAAAACCTTTTTGGTATCAGTGTCTGCCTGCTGAACGGTCAGACCATTACCGTGGGTGACTTTGATTATCGTTTCGGTATTGAATCCGTATCTAAAGTGCATACAGCCATTCTGATTCTCCGCCAATACGGGGCACAGAAAGTGCTTGAGATGATCGGTGCGGATGCTACCGGACTTCCTTTTAACTCTATCATTGCCATCTTGTTGGAGAATGACCATCCGTCTACTCCGTTGGTAAATGCCGGAGCCATCTCGGCTTGTTCCATGGTGACTCCGATTGGTAATTCAGATAAGAAATGGGACGCTATCGTACAGAACATTACCGATCTTTGCGGTTCTGCTCCACAGTTGATCGAAGAACTCTATAAGTCGGAGACAGCTACCAATTTCAATAACCGTTCTATTGCCTGGTTACTGAAGAACTATAATCGTATCTATGACGATCCCAATATGTCACTGGACCTTTATACTCGCCAGTGCTCTTTGGGGGTAACTGCACAGATGTTGTCGGTGGCTGCCGGTACGGTTGCCAATGGCGGTGTGAATCCTGTGACTAAAAAGCAGGTGTTCGATGCCGAACTGACTCCTAAAATCACATCTATGATTGCTACCGTAGGCTTCTACGAACATTCGGGCGACTGGATGTATACTTCAGGTATTCCTGCCAAGACCGGTGTAGGTGGTGGTGTGATGGGAGTATTGCCGGGTGTATTCGGTGTATCTGCCTTTGCTCCTCCTTTGGATGGCTCGGGCAACTCGGTGAAAGCACAGTTGGTCATTAAGTACATCATGAACAAATTGGGATTGAATGTATTCAATGGTGCGAGAGTGACCATCGTCGATTAGAAGTAGCGGTAACGCTTTACCGTTTTTTTGTTTAGGTTGCTCCGAGGGCGGTTTCCGCCTGAGGGGCAACCTTTTTGGGGTATTATCAGTCTGCTTTTATCAGCGGCAATGTAAGTATGAAGCGGCATCCCTTGGTATAAGTCTTATCTATGATGAGGCTCCCCCCTAGCTTTTCGGCAATAATCCGACAGATGGGAAGCCCTAACCCTGTTCCTTGCGAAAAATCGTTCAGTTTGGCAAAACGTTCGAATACATACTCTTGTTGCTCCACTGGGATACCTTTCCCTGTATCGGTTACGGTATATACAATCTGTTTTTCTGTGGGCGAGATGGTGTAAGCCAGCGTGATATTCCCCTTGTCAGTGAATTTAATTGCGTTGTGTAGCAAGTGGGTCAGTATCTGCGCTACCCTTTCCGGGTTGGTCAATATCATAAGTGGTCCGCATGACGGTTCGAAACGGAGTGATACCTCTTTCTTTATACTGTTCCGGGTTCGTTCGATGCTGAGTAGGCAACAATTGTTGATGTCTTCGGGCTTATCGTAGGGCAATATTTCCGACTGGTCTAGGTAAGAGATGTCGAGTACGTCATTGATCAGCCGCAGTAAATTGCTGCTGCTGATTTCGATGATCGAGGCGAACTCTCTGATTTCATCATTATCTTCTTCTTTGAAATAGTTGCTCAGTACCTGAGAGAATCCGACGATTGAATTAAGAGGAGTGCGAATTTCGTGTGACATACTCTGGATAAAAGTTGTTTTCATCCGGCTTGCGTTTTCCGCCTGTTCTTTGGCTTTGCGTAATTCTTCTCCGTTTTCTACCAATTCTTTGTTCTGCTGTATCACTTTGGCTTCCGATCTCTTCAGTTTTTTATTCAACTTTGAGATGTGGAAAAGTAACATCGTTCCTGCCACCAGAATAATGACCAGCGAGACAAGTGCGATATTGATTTTCTGCAATTTTTCTTCCTGCATGTGCAGCAGTAGTTCATTTTTTTCTTTGTGTAGCTGTTCTACTTCCATAATGGTATAGAACTCGTTGGTTGAGTTTTGTATTTCCTGGCTTCGGATGGAGTCTGTTGCCAGGATATAATCCCGATAATATTGGGCAGCCCGGGCCTTCTGGTTCATTTCCCAATAGATGTCGCCTTGTTTCTGGGTGAGTGTATAGTCCAGGTATTTGTTAATGCTCGATGAATCATTCTTGATCTCTTCTATCACGTCAAGTGCTTTCCGGTACTGTCCGGTGTTCCGGTAGTATTCTATTTGTATATAGAATAATCCGCTTTTATAGAGTGCGAGTGATTTATCTTTTTCGAACAATTGCTCCAACTCCACAAGTGTTTTCCGGGCTTTTTCGTATTCTTTTGTTTCCAGATAATATAGAATATAGGCTTTCTGTACAGTGAATATCTGATATGAACTCCGGGTACATTTCGATCCTTTTTCCAGTGCTTTCAGCGCTTCGTCGGGGCGGTGCATTTCAAGAGCGCATTGGGCGAGTGAAGCATATTGAGTGGGCAGATTGATATCTTCTATTTCATTTTCTTCAATCAAGGCTATTTGTTTCCGGAAGTTTTCATAAGCCAGTTTAGGATTCGATTGAGTCATGTAGACCGTCCCCAATGTACGGTAACATTGTACGATTCCGGGAATGAAATTATCAGCCTCCGCTGACTGAAGCATTTTCCGGGCTTCGTAAATGGCAGTGTTGGTTTGGTGTTGTTTGATATAATAGATAATCAATCGGCTTCCCCATGCAAAGTAGAAATATTTCAGTTCATTATTCCTTCGGCTGATTTTCTTCACGCGGTCTACCATGACAAGGATACTGTCCGGATTGTTTTGATAGTAGTAATAATCCAGTTTCAGGGCCACGGCAATCACCTGCATCCGTTTGTCATTTTTTTCTTGAGCCATGCGCGTAAGAGTATCATTTGTTTGCAGAAAGTCCGGATCTTTGATTTGTGCCTTACATCTGATCAAGTATTGTTGAAGAGTACTGTCCGTTTTAGCGAACAGGTCTTCGGCTTGGGCTTCGAATCGCGAACAAAACAAAACCAGCAGGAGTGCTATGAAGTGACGGTACGGTTTGGAGGACATATTTTTGAGTAGTCTTGATAGCTGCAAAGATAACTTTATTTTTAGTGTGCTGATAGCATTAGGACATTTATTTTTCTTTATCTTTGCGTCAATCAACCGTAATAACAGAAAATGGATTCAACGATTTTCAAAAGCCTGAATGTGAACGGTCGTTTACTTGATCTTTCCATTCCGCAGGTTATGGGTATACTCAATGTTACACCCGATTCTTTTTATGCAGGTAGCCGAAGCCGGACAGAAGCCGATATTGCTGCACGTGCCCGTCAGATACTTGATGAAGGGGCCTCTATGATTGATATAGGAGCTTATTCGTCACGTTCGAATGCCGAACACATCTCGCCCGAAGAAGAAATGCGGCGTTTGCGTACCGGTCTGGAAATATTGAACCGGAATCATCCGGGTGCTATCATTTCAGTTGACACATTCCGTGCCGGAGTGGCTGAGGAATGTGTGAAGGAGTACGGAGTGGCTATTATCAATGACATTTCGGCCGGTGAGATGGACGAACAGATGTTTCCGACGGTGGCCCGCCTGAATGTACCTTACATTATGATGCATATGCAAGGTACTCCTCAAAACATGCAAAAGGAGCCCCATTATGAAAATTTGCTGAAAGAGGTCTTCATCTATTTTGCCCGGAAAGTACAGCAATTGCGTGACTTGGGAGTGAAAGACATTATTCTCGATCCCGGTTTCGGCTTCGGCAAAACGTTGGAGCATAACTACGAACTGATGGCGCATCTGGAAGAGTTCGGCATTTTCGAACTTCCCTTGTTGGTGGGAGTTTCCCGCAAGTCGATGATTTATCGTTTGTTTGGAACCACACCGCAGGAAGCACTCAACGGGACAACAGTACTCGATACGGTAGCTTTGATGAAAGGTGCCGATATTCTCCGTGTGCATGATGTGCGTGAAGCTGTCGAGTCGGTTCGGCTGATAGAGAAATTAAAAAGTGTATCGGCTTGTTCCTGATACCCGTATACTTAACCCTTAATACTTTAGTCCCGTGTTTTTTGAATTTGGCATAAAAGATTTTATTGATATCCTGTTAGTGGCTTTCCTGCTTTATTACACTTATAAGCTGATGAAAGCCTCCGGATCTATTAATGTGTTCACCGGTATCCTGGTGTTTATCCTTATTTGGCTGGTTGTATCGCAGGTGCTCGAGATGAAGCTCCTGGGCTCCATTTTCGACAAATTGGTGAGTGTGGGAGTCTTGGCGCTGATTGTTCTGTTTCAGGATGAGATCAGGCGCTTTTTGCTGACCCTGGGTTCGCACCAGCACGCCAGTGCCTTGGTACGTTTCCTTACCGGCAACAAAAAAGAAAAACTCCAGCATGATGATATCATGCCGATTGTGATGGCTTGCATCAGTATGGGAAAGCAGAAAGTAGGGGCCTTGATCGTTATGGAGCGTAATGTACCGCTTGACGATGTCATTCGTACCGGTGAAATTATCGATGCCAATATTAACCAGCGGCTGATTGAGAACATTTTCTTTAAAAACAGCCCTTTGCATGATGGCGCAATGGTAATCAGTAAAAAACGTATTAAAGCGGCCGGATGTATTCTTCCGGTATCCCACAACTTGGACATACCCAAAGAATTGGGACTTCGCCACCGGGCGGCAATGGGTATATCGCAGGTTTCGGACGCTTTGGCCATCATTGTTTCCGAAGAAACCGGAGCCATCTCTGTGGCATGGCGCGGTCAGTTCTATTTGCGGCAGAGTGCCGAAGAACTGGAAAGCCTGCTGACAAAGGAAAGCTAAATATCACGCTCTCATACAAAAAATGGTTCTTCTTCAAATTTGGTGGTAAATTCTTTATTTCTTTATTTTCAAGTTGATAATTGTCCTTTTTGCTTGCTTTAATAAGAAAAAACAGACGCCGGCTGAATAAGATAACTTAGGTTTCGGAAGTGAGTTTACACCGTCTGAACCGGTATCTTCATCCTTATACCTTTCTTCAATTAACATTGTTAACGTCTTTTGCAGGTTGTCAGGTTCTTGTGCGCAGATAACAAGTCTTTTGCATTTAAAGAACTTCTTATTCACATCCAAAGAACAAGCTTTAACTCTATGTTAAAACAAAGCTTTTGAGGACAAAAATCTTACTTCTTAAAGGTGTTGATTTTTAGATGGTTTAGTCTAAGATTCGCTTCTTCACCTCACGGATGGACTCTTCGGGCGAAAGCCGGGATACTTGCTTTTTTGTCAACTATAAACGAGGGCTTACACTTCCGAAAACTGAATTAGATTCCATGAGTAAAAGAAAACTTACTTTAGTGAAAATGGTCTGAATCTTATTCGGGCCCGCATGTCTGTGCCCAATAGCCCGAGTATGTGGGCCGATGAGCCCCGGTATGCGGGGCGGAGTAGAGATCGTATGAAAAATGGTAATTATCTTGTTCATAAAGGTTTATGATATGGGGGAAATCAAGTTAATCTCTTCCTTATTTGTGCAGGGGAAAAGGTCTTTGGGAAATTGTGTGAAGAGTAATGAATCAATAGTGTATTTGCATGTGGCTCAGTTGGATAATACCAGACTGTTATTGATAAGATTTATAGATGAAACTGGCGGTAGAAAAATAATATTTTATTTGTTACCAACTCTTTTTTTGATTTTCTTTGCAGAAGAAAATGATGAACAATGAAATTTATCTATAGTATCTTATTGGCTTTACTTTGGGTAGGGATTACAATTACTTTGGGATTCTATCTTTATCGTATGGGCCTGCCTGTTGTAAATGCAAGTGCACAAAAACTCTTGTTGCGGACAATTGATGAAGATCTGGAATATAGATTCCGAAAATTGAATCCCAATCATGCGTACGCTACCGGAAAGAAACAAACAAAGCATAAGAAAGTAACCCTTACAGATAAAAGTGGGACTTGCAATGTATGTCAATTTGCCATTGATACTGTTTATGCGGATACATCTTTTATACAGAAAGCCAAGCAATCTTTCCTGATAGAACGAAACCCTATTCATGTAGATTCTCTGAATCAGAAATGGCAGTTGAAGCTTCGTATGGATGGCATCCGTGCTAAGACCGGAATAAAACTAATAAATTCTCTAAAGGATGGAGAGCGGATAGCAGTGTCGAGTGGGTTAAATGAACCTGATTGTTTTTTATTAGCCTATAGTACAGGAGTCGGTTATTGCATAAAAATGGATGCTTTTATAAGACCTTTTTGGGTGGACGTTATTTTAAAAGCGCATTGGAATAATATTCGTACTTGGAGTTATGTCCTTTTCTCACTGATCTTTTGTTTGTTTTATATTCCGAGTGTTCGTCTCTTTCTTGTTCGAATTTTATCCGGGTCCAGAATAGAAGATAATCATGTTGAATCGTCGCAACCACTTGCTCAACAAAAAGGTGAATTTGTTTGGGAGGTCGATGGACTTACATTTGATTATCTGCAGAGGAGTATCACTTATCATGATCAGACTTGTATACTCCGAAAACAAGTTGCTGAGGTATTGTTGGCATTTCTTAAAGCACCCGGCCATTTGTTGTTGAATGAAGATCTGAAAAAACTATTCTGGAAAGAATTGGATAATGTCGATTCTTTTATGGAACGCAGGAACCGACTGATAACTGATTTACGTACCGATTTAAGGAAAATAGGGGCTAATCTTAGCGTTACCTTGGTAAATGGAGGCTATCAACTCCACTTTAGTTTAGAAAATAGTAAGAAATCAGTGAAAAATCAGTGAGAAATCAGTCTTTCTCACTGGCGGTGGGCGGGATAAGCCATACCTTTGCAATAAAAACATAGAGTATGAAAAACGCAAAAATTACTATTGGACTTATCGGGCTATTGCTAATAGGTCTTGTTTCTGTGAGAAAAGAAGGAAAGGTGCAAGAAGCCGGTTTACTATTACAAAATGTGGAGGCTTTGGCTACAGGAGAGTCGTTCCCGGATGGAGAAATAGCCTGTTTCGGTGACGGATCTGTGGACTGTCCGTTCACATATCTGAAAGTTGAAGTAGTATACCGTGAAGAATAATGGGCCGTCCCATTAAACTTATCGGCTATTTATGCTTTCTGATGGCACTTTGCTCATGTAAAGAGACCAAAGAGCAGCAAATATCCCGTTTGATTCACGAATGGGAGGGTAGAACGATTGTCTATCCCGCTGATATGACATTCAGTGTTTTGGGAAAGGACAGTGCCGGTTATTCGTTTCCTCAAAATGAATATACTATAATGACTTACGTGGATTCGGTGGGCTGTACCGGTTGTAAATTGCAACTTCCTACATGGAAACGTTTAATTTCTATGGTCGACACTGTAGCCGCTGGGAAAGTATCTTTTCTTTTTGCTTTCCATCCGAAAAACAAAAAAGAAATCTCTTTTCTATTGAAGAGAGATCGATTCCTTTATCCGGTTTTTATCGATGAAAAGGGTGATTTTGACGCTTTGAATCATTTCCCTTCGGATGTGAACTTTCAAACTTTCCTTTTGGACAGTCAGAACAAGGTGCTTGCGATTGGTAATCCTGTCCATAATAAAAAGGTGCGTGACCTTTATTTGCAAATTATTGCCGGACAGCAAACCGGAGTCGCTACCTCTTCCCAAACAAAAGTAGTTTTGGATAAAAAACTCGATGAAATGGGCGATTTTGATTGGAAAATTCCCCAGACCGCTACTTTTAGTTTGCGGAATCTTGGCGATCATCTTCTGATTATCGAGGACATAAATGCTTCGTGTGGCTGTACATCCGTCACTTACAGCAAGGAGCCTGTACCTTCAGGGAAGTCTGCCGATATTCAGGTTACTTACCGTGCAGAACATCCCGAACATTTTGAGAAGACCATTACTGTATATTGTAATACTCCCACCTCTCCAATACGTTTGAAGATTCGGGGTAATGCGATTGATGAAGAATACTAATAGTTAACCTTAAAAAATTATGGAGAATGTTAGCCTATGGAAAAAGTTTGATTTAGAAGGCAATTGGATTGCTTTTCCGTGGAAATGATAAGCGGAATAAATAGAATAATAATTAACTAAAAAATGGAATTCAAAATGAAAACAAGAGTGAAAATAATGATTGCGTTTACTTTAATGATGATTTTGACATTTATCGGTTATAATGTGTATAAATCTCAGAAAAAGCAGATGCATCTATCTGCTTTGGCAATGGCTAATGTCGAAGCATTAGCAAGAATTGAACTACCGGAAGTTGTGGTTACTTGTGGGGCAAGTGGTGGACAGTGCTGGGCAATATGGGGCGATTGTTCTCTTGGTTGGTTCCTTCGCTATGATAATTGTACATTTACAGGTTATATGCATGATTCATGTTATACGCCATGTGATTAAATTAATAATGTATGAGGTTGTCTCTAATATAGATAACCTCATTAAAAATATGCTATGTTATGAATAGAATAAGTGTCGTTTTATTGCTAGTATTATTTTGTGGATGTTCTTCAAAGGATAAGAAAATGAATGTTGAAATAGAAAGAATACCAATAAATGTGTATAATATTTCTCAAGATGCTTCATCGTTTATCGATAAAATTGAACTTGTACCTTTAGAGACAAATGATTCATCCTTATTACATAAGTATGGGAAAGTCATGTATGATAAAGAAACAGATGTTTATGCTGTTTACACTCGAGATCAAGTCATCTTTACATTTTCGGGCAATGGCGATTTTATAAGTAATTCGAAGAAAATGCAAGGACAGGGCCCCGATGAATATTATATGGTAGTAGATATGAAATTTAATCCTTATCTAAAAGGAATTGATTTGTTAAATCCTTATGGTACAATATATACATATAGTTCAGATTTTAAACTCTTAGGCAGAAGAAAAATAAAACCGGAATTTCCGATTGATCATCTTATGGCTTTAAATTTAGAGGAGTATATTTTCACTTATCCTTTTTTGTGGACAAACCAAGAGGTGGCATTTGCAAATTTGAAGACGCAACAGGTGTATAATGCCGATTATAGTGGTACGATATCTAGTGGAAATTCGATGGCCAAAGACTGCTTTTATAAAATAGGAGATGATTTTTATTTTATTCCTCCTGGCATTAATTATTATTTCTACCGGATAGATACAAAAGGAATGAAATTGATTCCAATAATGTATCTTGATTTCGGTGATTTGGAGATTAAGGAAGCTGATTTACCAGGGCGTGCAATGGGTAAAAGAGTTGATTCAGACGAGGAGAGGGCAAGGGTTGTAAAAGAAGCACAGGAAAGAGCTCAATTCTTGAGGCATTCTAACAATCATATTGTTCCCTTAATTAAATTCTTTAATGATGATTATGTTTATGTTTATTTTGTAAAGTCTACTCAAGGTGCCGGAAGCAACTTTATTTATAATCGGAAAACAAAAAAAAGTTTCTTGACTAAGGAAGATAAACCTTTCATCATGAACTTTTGCTTTGGTATAGTCGATAATGTTTTACTTTCCATACGTCAACCTGAATATGTGTCCAGGCTTGTTGATCGACGTCTCATGTCTACGGAAGAAATATATAAGATGGAGCAACTTAAGGAAGATGATAATCCCGTTATTATAAAATACTATTTGAAGAAATGATGCGTTTTATTGGTTTATTTTTGATGTTTGTATTATTGGCTTCATGTAAGGAGACTGAAAATGACAGACTAGTCCGTTTGGTAGATGAATGGAATGGAAAAACTATTTTTTACCCCAATAAAATGGTTCTTACGTATTATGCTTTGGATTCAATTGTGACAAAATATGATAGAGGACAATCTCCATATACAATATTAACTTATGTGGATTCCATAGGTTGCCTAAGCTGTAAACTTAATCTACCTGGGTGGAAAAAAGTAATGGAGGAGTTGGATTCCATTTCCTCTCATAGAGTAACTTATTTGTTTGTTTTTAATCCTAAAAGTAAAGAAAAACTTATCAAGCTTCTCAAAAAGGTACGTTTTAATAATTTTGTTTATATTGATGAGGCAGATAGTTTAAACCGAATGAATCGATTTCTGGATGATGATGATTTTCGAACATTACTTCTTGATAAGGATAATAGGGTTCTTGCTATCGGGAATCCTGTTCATAATCCTAGAGTAAAAGAGCTATATAAAAGTGTTATTTCGGGTGACAATGCTAATAAAATAGGTAAATTTCGAAATACTCTTATACAGTTGGATGAATCTTCTGTTGATTTGGGAGATTTTGATTGGGAACAGGAAATCCAGACTGAATTTGTGATCACTAATGTGGGAGAGTCTCCTTTAGTTATTATTGACGTTGTTACATCTTGTGGTTGCTTAACAGCAGAATACTCTAAAGCTTCCATATCTCCAGGTAAAGATATGATTTTGAAATTAAGGTATAAGGCTGACCGTCTTGGTCATTTTAATAAAGCTATCGCTGTATATTGTAATGCTTCTACTTCTCCTATACAATTAAAGATTCGGGGTAATGCGGTTGATGAAAAAAAGTAATAGTTGACCTTAAATAGTGTGGAGGACATTGGTCTATGAAAAAGTTTGATTTATAATGCAGCCCAATTGCTTTTCCGTGGAAAAAATAAGCGGAGTAAATAGAGTAATAATTAACTGAAAAATGAAAATCGAAATGAAAACAAGATGAAAAGAATGATTGCATTTATCGCAGTGATGATCCTATCGTTTACTGGTTATAATGTGTATAAAGCACAAGAAAAAATCTGGTTTTCAGATGTAGCTATGGCAAATGTAGAAGCATTAGCTACTCCAGAAGGGGACGATTGGGTTAAAAAGAACTTAGATACAACATGTGCTTATTGTATTAATATGGTTGGTGGACATGGTGTCTTTTTCTACTGTCAGTATGTATTCTACTAGTAGTTTTACAACGCAACTTGTATTTTTGGATATTGTTGCTGATTATTCGATAGTTGAAGGCAAAATCAAAAAGTTAAAAACTTCCTATTACAGATTTTGGTAATAGAAGGGTACTGAATACGGAGTTATGAATATTAACACTTGTGTTGAATAATGAGATCTTTTATCTTTATTTTTTTTGTATTACTATTTTTTAGTTCTTGTGTGGAACAAAAGAAGGTTGACCCTTATGCGAATGAGTCTACTAAAATAATAAATGTTCCGGAAGATTATACGGTGAGTGTATGTTCTGAGAATTTATTTTCAAGCGTGAAGCTGCTTCCATTGGAGACAAAGGAAGAATGCTTGATAGGGAGAATGGATCGTTTGGTAATTTGTGATTCTCTATTCATTATAAATGATACACGTCAACGTATATTAGTTTTTGATAGAGAGGGAGCGTTTTTACGCCAAATAGGAAAGAGAGGAGGAGGCCCGGGAGAATATCTGGAGGTAAGAGATTTTTTTATAAATAACAAGAATGAATTAGAGGTATTAGACTTTAAAAAGATACTTCGATATTCATTAACAGGGGAATTTATAGGAGATATGAGATTTGATTATCTTTCTGATAAGAATTTATATTGTAATCCGTCGTATTTTATAGCTTCTCCTATTGCTGGGTATTATATTTGGGGAGGGACTACGGGGGTTCGGAAGGTAGAGGATGAAAGTTGCCTGATGTATAAGACCGATGAGGCAATGAAGATTGAAAAAGGGTATTTTCCAATAGAACATGGGGCAGGCGCTAATTATTATAAGTTCTCAAAGTATGATAATCATATTTTGATTGATCCTACTTTTGGTGATTATAATATTTATCAGATTGATTCTTTGGATAATCTGTCTACACGTTATTTCTTTGATTTTGGAAATAAATCGTGTAAACAGACAATAAATTTTCCTGATAAAATGTCTGTTGATGCTAAAGAAAGTTTGGATGAATCTGTTGTTGCTTTATATAATTTTCAAGAGACAAAAAAATGGCTGCATTTAGATTTTGTGTATAAAGAGAATGTTTATTCTTTATTTTATTCTAAAGCGAATGATGAAGTGTCGATTATAGATATAAAGAACTGTCAGTTGGAAAATAAAAGTTCCTTTGGTTTTTGGGGTGCTATCGGGGTTGAAGGAGAAGTTTTGTTAAATGCGATTGAGGCCTCTTGGATCAAAGCAGAACTTGATCGTCTGGGTCCTGCTATGGTAGAGAAACTGAATTTTAAAAAATGGGATAGTATCCATGAATCTGATAATCCGGTACTAGTGTTTTATGAACTCAAATAGTTTAAATCTTATTACTTTTTTATATTAGTACAATTGCTTATCTTTAGATTGTAATCTAATTATCTGTTTATGAAGACGGTGTTATTTTTAATTATAAGCTTTTGTCTATTCTCTTGTATAAGCAAAGGAGGGATGGCGGGAGGCAAAGCTATCTGTTTGGATTCTATCGTTATACAAAAGGAACTTCGATTCTCAAGTCTTTTTGAAAAACCGGAAATTATTATTTTGGATGATGATACCATTGTTGGCAACATTGACAAATTGTTGGCAAAGGACTCTTTGCTTCTTATTTTAGATAAAGAATTGAATGCTCTCCACGTATTTGATCGAAGCGGAAAATTTAAGTATAATATCGGAAGTCAGGGGAGTGGTCCGGGAGAGTATACGTTGCTGTGTGATTTTACGCTTGATAAGGAAGGGAATGTCTATGCCTTAGATTTTACCAGGCAAATTGTGTATTGTTATTCTTTATCCGGTCAGTTTTTCGGCTCTTTATCGTTGAATTGTGATGAAGGGCAAAGCCATTATATACACTATAATCAAGGTGATTTATACACAGATATACATTCAAAATCGGGTGAAGACGCCATGATGAGGAAAGTTGATTTGAAGAGTGGGCAAACAGAAAGAAAATATTTTTCTGTAAATGTTAATAATGAAGGATGGAGGCAGATTCAAGGGCATTCTCCTTTCTGTTTACCTTTGGAAAAGGAATTATGCTTTTCTCCTTTGTATTCAAAGGATATATTATGTTTACAGGGTGACCGGGAAGATATCTGGCTGAAATTTGTAACGGATGCTTGGATGGATAAAAAGACACTTGATAAAATAGATGTGAATAAAGGAGAAACTCTTCGGTATTTAGTAGAATCCGGTAAGGTACATAGCTTGATATTTTTGGCTCATGTGAAAAATGATTATCTTTTTAAGTATCAGAAAGGTTATCAAACTTATTATTGGTTTATTGAGTGCGTCTCGGGACTCTTGTTCTATATTCAATGGGTGTGTTGATGATTGGGTGTACAGGACGAAGGGGGACGATGTACATATCATTCCTAATTTGATAACTTATGACGAGAAGGGAGTGTATGGCTGTCTTGATATGTACACTATGCCTTTGTTTTTGTCGTTAGTGCGATCGGGACAAGTGAATGAGAGTTTGGATAGGATTTTAGAACTGAAGAATTTGATAGAGAATTCTAATCCATTGATATTTTATTATCCTGTAAAAGAATAAATGTCTTAGAAATAATAATTATGAAAAGAAAGATTTATCTGTTTTTTTCTCTCTCTGTTGCCATGATAGCCGTTTGTTATCTGTTTTTTTATTCAGATGCAGTTCGGGTGTTAACGACGGAAGTGGTCAGTAAAAGTCTCACTGCTTCTGAAGAAATTTATTTTCGATCGGCTAAAATTGATTCGGTATATAGAAAGCATGAGGGGTATAAATACTTTCGGTTTGTGAAGAAGCTTGATGATGTGGAATTATCAAGTAACCTTGTTGAAGGTTCAGACTCGGTACTGGTTATAGTTGATGACAGATATAAATTACCTGATTGTGAACATTTGGTTAGTCTTTCTGCCGATGTATTTCCGTTTATCCTTATAGATAGTGAAGAGGATGCCTCTTTTGTTGTGTCATGTGTGGTGAAAGATTCGTTATATCGTTATCGGTTGAAAAGAGAATAGAAGGAAGGAAAGAGCTGACTGTTGGGTGGTGATGGTATTTATTGGTTATAATCTTCAGTGTAGAACATTTATCAAGTAGATATCTTTGCATATAGATAGATTGCAAACAGGACGATCAGTAGCTATCTTTCTTGATAATCAGAAAAGAAAAAAGGACATTTTGATTGGAGATTAAATCTTTAAATACTATCTTGGCACTTGTTATAGGATTTATCTTCTTGCAATGGTAAGATAATGATTTTTAGCTAAATAAACAAAAAAAAACTATCCGGCTTTTGCAACAGCCTTTTATAGAAGATATTTAATAATATTGAACCATGATCAAACGACCGTATTTAAGCTTCACCTTACTCCTCTTGTTATCTATGTGTATCTTGGGGGGATGCGAAAAAGAGAAATCCCATACAGTTCTGGAATTGTTTTCTGAATCCCAATCTCTGTCTCAAAAGAAGGACTTTTATGTTAATGAAGATTCTATAGCAATAATAGAGGGATTAAGTTGTGACGGAAAGAATCTCATAGTTAATGACTATCACTCGGGATGTTGCTATACGCTGTTTGACAAAAAATCAGGTGAATATATCGCTCGTTTTGGGACTATCGGACAGGGGCCGGCTGAACTGCCTTCACCCTGTTATGGCTACTTAACGGAAAGCGGTTTCACTGTTTTTGATGACCAAACACGCATTGTGATGAAATACAGTCTTGACTCTTTACGCAACAGTCGCAAGAAGGATGGTTCACCGGTACGTCTGGCGCAATATAAAATTCCGGAGGCACAGATTTCAAAACTTATAGCGATAGATGATACGACTTTTTTGTGTGCCGGGACATATAAATCCCGTTACCAATATCTGTTATTTAACAAAAATGACAGTGTGCTGGATTACGGTGTGGATGTGTATAATGCTGCGGATAGCGCTTTTCAAACATATACCAGATATCTTTCTAATCAAGGAAATTTAGTAATGAACCCTGAGAAACATACATTTGCCGGTTCAATTAACTTCTCGTCCAACATAGACTTTTTTGAAATAGTAAACAATAAAATTGAGTTGATAAAATCGTTGAGGTTGGGAGATCCAATCAATAAACCCGTTAATGAAGAAGGTATTTATTATGTCGATCTAACAGAAAATACTCAGACGGGTTATATAGATCTTAGCGCTACCTCTAAGTATGTTTATGCTTTGTATTCTGATAAAAAAATGTACGAAAATAACCGAAAATCAGATACCGTATTGGTTTTTGACTGGGATGGTAATCCGATTAAAAAATATTCGTTAGATACTGATGCTTATTATATTGCAGTGGATAGTACCCAACAGAGTTTGTTTGCTGCTGTGAAAAATAGTTCAAGTGGATGGAAAATAATATGTTATGCGCTAGATTAATGATTCACACTATATATGGATTTAGTCTTCATGCCGATATATTTCCATTTGTTTTCACAGATAGTGAAAAAAGTACTTCTTTTGTCGTTTTATGTGTGGTGAAAGATTCGTTATATCTCTATCGGTTAAAAAAAGAATAGGAGGAAAAAGAGAATTGTTTATGGCGGTATTTACTGGTTATAATTTTTATATTATGAAAAATTTCAGTTTAATTGTAGTGGGAATATTGTTTATATATTGTGTTTCATCTTGTCGGAAACAGGTTGATAAGGGATTTGAAATGACCGTTGATCTGTCTATTTCTAATCCATATCTGCCGATGTCTGTATTGGTGGACACCATTGAGTCTGTCAGGCTGCAATTACCTTCTCCTTATTTTTGGGGTATGGTCGATAATGTAATTTCAAAAGATTCTTGTTATTACATTTCGGATAGAAAGCAAGAAATGGCATTTCGATTTAGCAAGAATGGTACTTTTTTGAATGCGATTGGTCAGCGGGGTGAGGGACCGGGAGAGTATAGAGAGATGGACTCTTTTTTCGTGGGAAAGGATTGTGTTTATGTCTGTGATATGAGTAAACGGACTATTTATTCTTACAGTTTTGATGGAAAATTTCTTCATTCGTTGAGCTTCCCTTATTCTCTTGTTTTCAATGATGTTGTTGAGTTGCTGGATGGCCGTTTTCTCTGCCATCGTCCTTCTGAAGATGAAAACTGTAAGGGACTTTGGATTCTGGATCAGAAAGGGAGAAGAGTGAAGAACTTATTGGAATATGAAAAGGGGATTCCTTATGTGCATTCTGCTTGGAATACGCTGTGCGCTCAAGAGGATGGAACTATAAAAATCTATAATCCGGTAGATGGAAGCTATTATCAATATGATGCTGTGAATGATACGGTGGTAAGAACCATGAGGCAGAAGTCCAATTTGCCTATGTTGGCGGATTTGCACTGCTCGGACCGGGAATTGTATGAGACGAAAGAGGAGTGTACATACAGCCTTTTCACAGTGGATGGGAAGAATCTTGTTTTCTCTCTTTGGTCTTTTAATTCACCCAATAAAGGAATGTGGTCTGTCTATTTTAAGAAGGATGGGCGGATAGAGCAAGGAAATTTGACCAAGATGGATATTCCTGGATATTCGGAAATGGGACGTCCGGTTTCATTTAATATCCCTAATACATTTGTGACAGTTTATACAGATGAATTCCCGGATGATGCATTTCCGTCCGCTTATCAGCAACAGGAGATAAATGAGCAAACTGCGATACTTAGCCTTTTGAGGTTAAAATGACTACTGGGTTTGTTATGGGGAAGAGTAAAACCGTTTTAACTATGAAATATGTATTGTTTATCCTGTTAGCCTTAATCTTAGCAGCTTGTCGATCGGAGAAAGAGAAGCAGCTGGAATGTGCTTTGGATTTTGCCGGCGATAATCGCGTGGAGCTTGAAAAGGTATTAGAACATTATAGAACTGATCCGGAAAAATTGGAGGCAGCTCGTTTTTTAATTCGTAATATGCCGGGATGGTATTCTTATGAAGGAAATGAACTCGATTCTATTCACCATTTATTAGTTGGGGTTTGTGAAGGACGTCCTATATCTAAAAGGGAGAAGAATAAATGGAACAGAATGTCTTTTAACTCTCTCTCCAAGATATATGACGCCCAAGTGATAACAGCGGAATATTTGATAGATAATATAGACCTGGCTTTTGAAGTTTGGAGGAAATATCCTTGGAATAGAAATTTGCCGTTCGATGATTTTTGCGAACTGATATTACCTTACAGAATAGCCGATGAACCTTTATCGGATTGGCGTAAATTGTATTATGAAGATTATGGAACTCTACTCGATTCTCTTTATAAGGGGAGTGATGTTATTGAAGCTTCTAAGATCATTGACGGGAAACTGAGAAAGCTGTATTACATCTACAATACTGATTTTCGGGTACCTCACTTGAATGCTGTTTTTCTTTATCATAACCGGATTGGTTATTGTCGTGAAGCATGCGACCTGACAATATATGCTATGCGTGCTTGTGGAATTCCTGTTGCGACCGACTATTTTGTTTATTCACCCGATTATCAACATTATCATTGTTGGACGATGTTGCGTGACACAACGGGAACTTTTCTTCAATTCGGATTTAATGAGTTTGAAGCGTCACGTGATACCTTACGGCATGACGGAAGGAAAAAGGGGAAGGTGTATCGCTATTGTTTCGGTATGCAGGCGGATAAAAACTCCGGAACTTCGGGAAACAGGCAATTATCTCCTGTGCTTAAGAATCGATTTGTGAAAGATGTGACATCTGAATATTTTGGAAGTAATGATACGACAATACCGATACAAATGTCTGGAGAGCAATATATCTACTTAGGGATATTTAGTCCCGGCGGATGGATTCCTATAGATATGGCACTTGGTAGTGCTGGTAAGGTTACTTTCCGGGATATAGAACCCGATGTGATTTATCAGACTCTTTATCAGGGAGATGGAGGAAAACTGTATCCGGCAGGATATCCGTTTATATCTAAAACGGGGGGTGGGTTTGTTTTGCTGAAACCCAATATCGATTTGATGGAGGAAGCTATATTAAAGCGGAAAATGCCTCAGCAAAAGACGATTGCGGAATGGGCTTATCGAGCTATCATAGGGGCAAAAGTTGAAGCAGCTGATGATTTGTCATTTATGCAGGCGGATCTGTTATGGCAATTTGAGGATACGCTTACCACTAATTATTATGTGTTGACTCCGCTTCTAAGAAAGAAGTATAGATATGTTCGTTATGTTGCTCCGATAGGGAAAAGAATGGAGTTGGCGGAACTGGCACTGTTTAAGGATTCATTATGTAAGGAGAAGGTTCGGTTGGGGAGGATAAACAGTATAGAACCGATTGCTAAATTAGAGTATGTTACAGATGGTAATATACTGACTTATTTTCAGGCACGTGATACATCTTGTTATCTGGCCTATGATTTGGGGGAAAGTACGCTGATCGAAAGAATTGTTTTTTCTCCGCGTAACGATGATAATTACATTTGGCCCGGGGATAATTATGAGTTATTCTATCAGGACGGAATAAATGGATGGAAGTCGTTAGGCAGCAAGGTGGCTACAGAAAGGGAAATTGATTTTCTGGTGCCACAAAATGCTCTGCTATGGTTGAGGAATCGCACAAAGGGACGCGAAGAGCAGGTCTTTATTTATAAAAATGGAAGACAATATTTTGCATTTGATTTATAACAACTTACCGGATTAAGACAATTGTTCTTCCGAAAAAGTATATATTTGTGTGTCAGTGTTTTGCGTAATCTATAATGAAAAAAACGGAAAACTCTAATTCATCATCAAGCTCATATACGGCTGCATTTCATCCAGTATCTTTTCCGATAATTCGGCAATGGTCATTCGGGTATGTACTCCGGGTAAGCGGACTTCACTGGTCATACATTTTCCTTTGCAGAGATAGTAATAACCGTTATTGACCGAAAGCTGTTCGTCAGTCAGTTCGATATTCATTTCCACTTCGGGACAACCTGCTGCATAGAGTTGAAGAACTGCCCGGGCATCAATGATGCGTGCCATTCCTAATGGGACACTTGGCAGGGATTCTACAGGGGGAAGTTGAAGAATAATCCGTTCAGTGCCGTTTCTTAGTCCGGCCCGGTAGAGTAATTGTGCCCGGACAGCCTCATTGTCAGCAAACAACTCGTTGATATACGAGCTATCATCGTGTTTATAGACAACAGCTATACCCGTTACTCGATTATCCTTCCGGGCAATGAGAACGGTATTTTGTGTCAAGGCAAGATCGGCAAGGACTACTTTAAAATCTGTAGGCGTATGTTGTAAACAACAGGCACGTTCGGATAGCTTGCCGGTCAGATATTGATAATAATCTTCTTGATATTCCGTCGTTTCTTCAATCATGGTATCCGGTTCCGGATCAATGGTCAACTCTGAAAGTGAGAAGACTTTGTGGGAGATACGGAAAGCGGGAGTATAGCCTGTTTTGGCGTAATAACCGAATAGCCAGGGTTCGGCAGGAATCAATGTACTAAACAGAACACCGTTACGGAGCATGCGGGCAAAACTCTGTGATAATAACTCCCGCATCACTCCTTTCGCACGGTAATCGGGATGCGTACACGCACCAGAGATATACGAAGTAGGTACTATTTTATTGCAGAATGTCATTGGATAAGGGAGCATTTGGAGCGCAGCAATCACTTCTTCGCCACTTTGAATGGCTAAGTTGACTTCGTTATTGTAACGAAGCCGGAAGTAAAGTTCGATGAATGCCTCGCTATCATCGAAACAAAGTTTCCATAATGATTTTACCTGCTCCTTTATCATTGGATTATGCTACCATTTTATCATTTCTACAGGCTGCTCTTTCAGGCAAGCCATATATTTCTCCAAAATAGTTTCCGGGTGGTACGAAAGCTTGGCTTTGCGTAACCCTTCTATTCCTAAATCTTCTTCTCTGTTGATGTAAATATATTGTTCGGGGATGTGATTGGCAAATTCGTAATTGATCATGGCATAAGCGCCATCGATGCTGGTATCTGCTTTTTCTACATGTACACCGAAAGTTTCTTTATTGATCGGCATGCCGAAAGTGAAGGCTACAATCTGTCCATTGACGTGCAGGATACCTCCCGTCAGTCCTAACTCTTCGAAATGATTGAGAGCGTAGATCAGGGCACGTCGCTCGTTTCCGGTCCCTTCCTGTTGGTCGCAGTCATTGGCTTTGCACCATTTGGCCTCTAACTCCAGGCATTCCTGTATTCGGTCTTTGGTGATCGGAGAATACTTATAGTCAGGATATGTATTGCGGAATTTGTTAATGTGATTCCGTTTGGACTGGAATTTTTTTCCTTTCAGTGTTGCGAGATCACTACGTAAATAAATATAATCGGCATAATCACGGTCAACCGTAAAGCCAAACTGACCGGGCATAATGGCCTCGAGATCTTCGCGCATACATGAGCAGACTCCCAACATGCAGAAAGGTTCACCCTCCCGTCGGGCATCTTCAATCAGTTCGTTCAGTGTTTCTTCAAGATTGCCTTCACCAACCGGCATCATATAGGCCAATTCATCGCCGGCCCAGAATTTGAAAACCAGAAAGTTATTGATAATGGCAAACTTGGTGTGATACAAGAACCGCCAACTGCATAAGTTGGAAAAAGAGAGGTCGCAGTTGCGACGGCAACTATTCATCGTGTAGGCTGTGATGGTATCCTTGTCTTGGATCGTTATATCTCTGAATGCGATCATAAAGTTGTTATTTCCTTTTAACTGTTTATATATAACAAAGATAAAGCTATTTTGTTAGAGAATTCCTAATAATCGCAGAATAGTTGGGGTCAACAATGCAGTAAAAATACCGTTGAGGGTTAAACCGAGGCTTGCATAGGCACCGTATTTACTGCTGATATCCATGGCTGTTGAGGTGCCGACGGCATGAGCGGCCGTACCCATCGAAAGTCCTTGCGCGATAGGGCTGCCTACATGCATGATCTTCATCGTTTTGAAACCTAATACTGCACCCAGTAAACCCACACAAACAACTACTGCTGCTGTCAGAGACGGGATTCCACCCAATGTCTTGGTTACCTCCATTGCAATCGGAGTGGTGACTGATTTGGGAGCAAGTGACAGGATGACTTCCTGTGAGGCTCCCATAAGCTTAGCTATCAGTACGACTGAAATAACGCCTACGATGCAGCCGGCCAATTGGGACAGAATGATAGGAAGCAGCTGCTTCTTAATCGTTTCGAGTTGCAGGTATAGAGGAACTCCAAGAGCTACGACTGCGGGCTTTAGCCAGAATTCAATCAAGTGTCCGCCCTGATTGTAAGTTTCGAAGGAGATATTTGTCAGTTTAAGGAAAATGATGATGACTGCAATAGTCAACAAGATGGGATTGAGTAGGAGTATTCCTGTCTTTTTTTGTAAAAGTTTGGCAAAGAAGTAAATCCCGAAAGTGATTGCCAGCAGGAAGAATTCATTTTCTAAATAATTCATTTGAGTTTACGTGTTAATTGATGGACCCATCCGGTGATGACAAGCACAAGAAGGGTACTGACTAGAGTAGCTATCACAATCGGCCAGAACTGTGCCGCAATGATGTCGAAATATAACATCAGGGCTACTCCCGGAGGAATAAAGAAAAAACCAAGATTAGCAACTAGAAAGTCGGACATTCCCTGCACCCAATGCAATTTGATCCAACCTAATTTCAAAAAGAGGGTGAGCAGCAACATCCCGATGATGCTGGACGGGAGCTTAATCCCCGTGAGATAAACAATCAATTCACCCAAAGCCAAACAGCCAAATAAAATGGCACACTGACGTATCATACTATTACCTATTGATTTTTGAAAACGTTGCAAAGTTATGAAAAATAGAGTTAGGGTAGCAACTAATAAGGCACGAAGATTCTTATTTAACAGTGGGGAATTACAAAAAAATAAAGAAAAAGTAAACGAAATGGATTACTTTATATATTTTTGCAAAGTGAAAAACGAATATACATAACGAATATTAACCACTAAAAACAGAATTGATATGAAAAAGAGTTTGTTAATCAGTGTTTTCGCAACACTCGCAATGATGATTTCTTTAAATGCACTTGCACAAGAAAAAGCGACAGGTAAGGCTTATAAAGCTATTCAGAAAGATGAAAAAGTAATCAACAAAGATTTGCAGAAAAAAGCCATTAAAGAAGCACGCAAACAAGCGAAGGAACTGACGAAAGAAGGATTCAAGACTCCGGTAGGAAAGTTACCGTTGGACAAACAACTGGAGAATTCATGGGAAAAACAGATGGAAATTGATATGAATGGCAATCCATACTGGTATATTGCCACATCAAGAGTGATTGGTGGAAATCAGTCGGCTGCAGCTATGCAGGCTACCAACACGGCCAAGATTGATATCGCCGGACAGGTTCAGACAAAGGTTACACAGTTGATCGAATCGAAAGTAGCCAATGACGATATGGGGCAGGAGGAAGCTGCCAGTCTGTCGAGCGCAGTAGCTGCCGGTAAGAGTATTATCAGTGGAACGCTGGGACGTACTATTCCTTTGGTTGAAGTATATAGAACGTTGCCTAACAAAAATGTAGAGGTAATGGTAACCATCGGTTATAGCCTGGAAGCTGCAAACAAAGTAGCTGTCAAAGCACTTAGCGAAGAATTGGCTAAAAAATCACCGGAATTGGCAAAGGAACTGGATAAACTCGCTCAGTAAGTTTTAATATAAATAGGCAAACTGAATGAACGTAAACAGGCTATTAGGAATTTTAGCTATACTTTTACTGACTGCCGCCAACGCTCTTTATGCACAGAAACCCGTGAAGGTGAAAGGCGTACAGGGGCGTTGGCAGGTTAGCGATGACATCACATTGAAGCAGGCGGAAGAGAGGGCTTTCATGGAAGCGAAGAAAGCTGCTCTGCAGAAAGCGGGTGTGATGGAAAATGTGTGGTCGGTATTTGGCCAGATCACCCAGGAAGACGGCCAGGAGCTTCATGAAGCTTATTCGCAAATGAATGTGCTGGCTATCGGGGGAATGGTGAATGTTACTAATAAAAAAGTTGAAGAGGTTTGGGACACGGATACCCGTAGCCTGTATAAGGTAGTGACCATTGACGCCGAGGTTCGGAAAGAGGACAAGTCGGATAGTTCGTATGCCCTTGAGGTGAAAGGAGTGGAAACACTCTATCGTGAAGGGGATGTGTTTCACTGTAAGCTGACTATACATGGTACGGATTCATACTTGAAGTTTTTCTGGTTCGACAGTAATGGGGGGGCTCTGCTTTATCCTAACAGTTATGAACCGAATACATTGTTGAAAGCCGGTAAAGAATATGCGATTCCTTTTAGTAATGCTGTCGACTATCGTATGGAGAAGCAGCATGGTAAGGAAAGCGAGAAGATAAATATGATGATGGTGGCTACCAAGGAAGATATCCCATTTACCAAAGAAGTCACTTATCAGAATGTATTGGAGTGGGTGTACTCTATCCCGGCGGTTCAGCGTTGTGCTTTTTATGATATGGTATTGATAAAATAGTGATTCCCGAATCACTGACCGTTAATCATTAATCACTTATTATGATGAAAACGAAACATTACTTTTCTTTCGTTTTTGCTTCACTTTTTCTGATACCGTCCGTTATCACAGCACAGGACGTGAACTATCAGAAGGAGTTTGATACTTTTCAAGAGAAACAGCAAAAAGAATATAAAGAATTTAAGAATAAAGCAGACGAAGAGTTTGCCACTTTCCTGAAAGAAGCGTGGCAAAAGTATAATGCCTCTATGGGGGATTCGATGCCCACTCGGCCGGAACCGGTGAAACCGACACTTTTTGATAAAAAAAAGCCGGTTCCTGCTCCGGTAGAGATTAAGCCGGCGGTGCCTAAGATACCCATAGCCGATAAACCGGGTGTAGGAGGCAAAGTGAATGTGGAAGTCAAGAAGCCGGAGCTGCCGGCAGTGGCTGATAAACCGGCTCCGGGTGTTTATGTTCCGGGCAAACCTTATACCCCTGTAAAGGTAGATATCCCAGCTCCGTTGCCCGGAAGTTCCGCGCATCGCAATGCGATTGAGTTTTATGGAACACGGTTTGAAGTGGCTACAGACGTGATTGACGGTTTTGAATTGGGCGGAACAAGCGAAAGTAAAGTGGCAGGTGCCTGGAGTCGTTTGTGTAAAGCCGATCATGAACAGTTGATTAACGATTGTATTCGTTTAAAGAAGGAGCATCAGATGAATGACTGGGCATTTTTAATGTTCATCAAGCAGTTGGGAGTGCAGATGTGTGGTGTTGCCCAAAAAGACGATGTAGCTTTTCTGCAGATGTTCATCCTTAATAAATGTGGATATAAGGTGCGTTTGTCCAAGATAAACGATAAATTAAAATTATTGGTGGCTCCGGCAGGAACTATTTTCGGCGTACCTTATATTACCTTCAAAGGTGTGAAGTACTATGTCTTTGAGGCGGATAAAGGCGGGTCAATGGCTGTTTATACATATAGTCAGGATTTTGCCAATGCGAAGAATCTGGTATGTATGGATCTGAGCGCCGTGCCTCAATTCGGCATGCAGGAGTTTAGCAAGACAGTGTCTCCATCCGAAAAATCTCTCCTTAAAGTCAATACGGCAGTCAATAAGAATCTGATGGATTTCTATAAGGACTATCCGCAATGTGAAGTTGCTGTTTACTACAAAACCCCTATGAGCAAGGAGTTGAAGAGTGCTCTTTACCCGCCCTTGCAAGCGGCAATAAAGGGGAAATCGGAGAAAGATGCTGCGAATATCCTGATTGATTTTGTGCAGAATTCATTCCAATATCAGACGGATGGTGAACAATTTGGGTATGAAAAGCCTTTCTTCATGGACGAAAATTTTTATTATCCGGCTTGTGATTGTGAAGATCGAGCCATCCTGTTTTCTAACTTGGTGAAAGATTTGTTGGGACTGGATGCTGTGTTGCTCGACTATCCGAATCATATCGCTTCGGCTGTACGGTTCAACGAAGATATTTCGGGTGACTACATCCTGTTGGATGGTAAAAAATATCTTATTTGTGATCCGACTTATATCGGTGCTCCGATAGGAATGTGTATGGATCGTTTCAAGAGTGTACCCCCGGAAATAATCCGCTAGTGTTAAATATTATAATAATTGCAAGTTCGGGGTAAAAAATACCCCGAATTGCAATGTTGATATTGCAATATTGTGTACTTTTGCGGCGTGAAATAACACACCCTACTGAATTTATATACAATATTAAATATCTATGCTTAATTTAATTAACTCTATCGTTGCGCGTGCGCAAGCAAATCGTCAGCGCATTGTCCTTCCCGAAGGTACGGAAGAACGTACTTTAAAAGCTGCTAACCAGATTTTGACAGATGAAGTTGCAGATTTGATTCTTTTGGGTAACCCGGAAGAAATTAATGCAGCTGCTGCCAAATGGGGACTCGGAAATATTAATAGGGCTACTATTATAGATCCTGAGAACCATCCGAAGAAAGAAGAATATGCGCAGTTATTGTGCGAGCTTCGTAAGAAAAAAGGTATGACCATCGAAGAAGCCCGTAAGTTGGTGCTCGATCCGTTGTACTTGGGTTGTCTGATCATTAAAAGTGGCGATGCTGACGGTCAGTTGGCAGGTGCCCGCAACACTACGGGTGATGTACTTCGTCCGGCACTTCAGATTATTAAGACTTCTCCGGGAATTACATGCGTTTCGGGTGCTATGTTGTTGTTGACACATGCTCCGGAATGTGGTCAGAATGGTTTGCTGGTGATGGGTGACGTAGCCGTAACTCCGGTTCCGGATGCTTCGCAGTTGGCACAGATCGCTGTTTGTACTGCACGTACGGCACAGGCTGTAGCAGGAATTGCTGAACCGAAAGTGGCAATGCTTAGTTTCTCTACTAAAGGTTCGGCAAAACATGAGAACGTGGATAAGGTGGTAGAGGCATTGAAATTAGCTAAAGAAATGGCACCGGATTTGAATATCGACGGTGAAATGCAGGCAGACGCTGCATTGGTGCCTTCGGTAGGTGCAAGCAAAGCTCCGGGGTCTCCGGTTGCCGGCGAGGCTAATGTACTGATTGTTCCTAGTTTGGAAGTTGGTAACATTTCTTATAAACTGGTTCAGCGCTTGGGGCATGCCGACGCGGTAGGACCGATTCTTCAAGGTATTGCACGTCCGGTGAACGACCTTTCACGCGGATGCTCTATTGAAGACGTATACAGAATGATTGCAATCACAGCTAATCAGGCGATTGCTGCAAAGAATGGTAAATAATTAAATCGAAAATCAGATATGAAAGTTTTAGTATTGAACTGTGGTAGTTCATCTATCAAATACAAGCTGTTCGATATGGACAGCAAAGAAGTGATTGCCCAGGGTGGTATCGAAAAGATCGGTTTGAAAGATTCATTCCTAAAATTGACTTTGCCGAATGGTGAAAAGAAAATTTTGGAGAAGGATATCCCCGAACATACCGTAGGTGTGGAATTCATCTTGAATACACTGGTAAGTCCCGAATATGGCGCTATCCAATCACTCGAAGAAATCAATGCCGTAGGTCATCGTATGGTGCACGGAGGTGAACGCTTCAGTAAATCAGTACTGCTGACTAAGGAAGTGCTTGAGGCTTTTGCTGCCTGCAATGATCTGGCACCTCTCCACAATCCTGCTAACCTGAAAGGAGTTGACGCCATTACAGCTATTCTGCCGAATGTTCCGCAAATCGGTGTATTCGATACTGCATTCCACCAGACTATGCCGGAGCATGCATATCTGTATGCTATCCCTTACGAATTGTACAAGAAGTATGGTGTGCGCCGTTATGGTTTCCACGGAACTTCTCACCGTTATGTTTCTCAGCGCGTATGCGAATACCTGGGAATTAAACCGGAAGGTTTGAAACTGATTACTTGCCATATCGGTAATGGTGGTTCGATTGCTGCTATCAAAGATGGTAAGTGTATCGATACTTCTATGGGACTGACACCGTTGGAAGGATTGATGATGGGTACTCGTTCCGGTGATATCGATGCCGGAGCCGTTACATTCATCATGGACAAAGAGGGCCTGACTACTACGGGTATCTCTAACCTGCTGAATAAGAAAAGTGGTGTAGCCGGTATGATGAACGGCTCAAGTGATATGCGTGACTTGGAAGCTGCCGTTGCCAAAGGTGATCCGCAGGCTATCCTGACTGAACAGATGTACTTCTATCGCATTAAGAAATATATTGGTGCGTATGCCGCTGCTTTGGGTGGGGTCGATGTTATTCTGTTCACAGGTGGTGTTGGTGAAAATCAGGCGACTTGCCGTGCCGGTGTTTGTGAAGGACTGGAATTCCTGGGTGTGAAACTCGATCCGGAAAAGAACAAGGTGCGCGGTGAAGAGGCTATTATCTCAACTGATGATTCAAGAGTGAAGGTAGTAGTGATCCCGACTGATGAAGAATTGCTGATTGCTTCTGATACAATGGCTATCTTGGATAAATAAAGGTTGATAAGTAATTATAGATAAAAAGCCGGAGGCGGAGATCTACTCTCTGTTTTCCGGCTTTTTTATATGAGGCAGGTTAGAGATGGCAGTTTGGGTTGAAGGGTAATTGATGCTCGGTGATCTATTTAACAGAATATTCATATCTCTTTCTCCTTTTCTTCTTTTTTAAATTTTTATCTTTGCTATCACTAACTCGAATAAACTTAAAATAGTACAAGAATGAAACGACTTTTTTATTTCTTTCTTTTTGTCTGTGTGGCAGTTATAGCCAATGCTCAGGCAAAATATGTTTTCTATTTCATTGGTGATGGAATGGGTGTCAATCAAGTGAATGGTACGGAAATGTATCGTGCCGAAATCCAGAAGGGCCGCATTGGTGTAGAGCCTTTGCTTTTTACACAGTTCCCGGTGGGGACAATGGCTACTACTTTCTCTGCCACTAATTCCGTGACTGATTCTTCGGCTGCGGGAACTGCTCTTTCCACCGGCGAAAAGACTTATAATGGTTCCATTGGGATGGATGATCAGAAGAATCCTTTGCAGACAGTTGCCGAGAAAGCAAAGAAAGCCGGTAAAAGGGTGGGAGTTACCACCAGTGTCAGTGTCGATCATGCTACTCCTGCTGCTTTCTACGCACATCAGCCGGATCGGAATATGTATTATGAAATAGCTACCGATCTTCCTAAAGCAGGTTTTGATTTTTATGCCGGTGCCGGTTTCCTGAAACCAACCACTACTTATGATAAGAAAGAAGCTCCGAGCATTTTCCCGATGTTTGAAGAAGCCGGTTACACCATTGCTCGTGGGTATAACGATTATAAAGCCAAAGCTGCTGTGGCAGGTAAGATGATATTGATTCAAGAAGAAGGTGCCGATACGGGCTCTTTGCCTTATGCTATCGATAGTAAAGAAGGAGACCTGACTCTGGCACAGATTACAGAAAGCGCTATTGACTTTTTGACTAAAGGCAAAAACAAAGGTTTCTTTCTGATGGTAGAAGGGGGCAAGATAGATTGGGCTTGTCACGGGAATGATGCCGCTACGGTGTTCCACGAAGTGGCGGATATGGATAATGCCATCAAAGTTGCTTATGAGTTTTACAAGAAACACCCGAAAGAAACTTTGATTGTGGTAACTGCCGACCATGAAACAGGAGGTATCGCATTGGGAACCGGAAAGTATGCCTTGAATCTCAAAGCACTTGAGAACCAGAAAGCATCTGCCGAAGTACTCTCTAAAAAGATCAGTGATTTGCGCAAAGCTAAGAACAATCATGTAGCTTGGGAAGATATTAAGAATCTACTGTCCGAAGAGATGGGCTTCTGGTCTGTACTTCCTATCACCTGGGAGCAAGAGAAGAAACTGCGTGACGAATATGAAAAGTCATTTGTAAGAAATAAAGTGGAATTTGCCGAAAGTATGTATGCCAAGACTGAGCCGATGGCTGCTAAAGCCAAAGAAGTGATGGATCAAATCGCTATGGTAGGCTGGACAAGCGGCGGACATTCTGCAGGATATGTGCCGGTATTTGCTATCGGTGCCGGTTCCGATCTGTTCATCGGTAAAATGGATAATACGGAGATACCGAAACGCATCGCAAAAGCCGGTGGGTATAAATAACCCGTTAATTTATCCTCAATATTCTCTATCTTTCAAAGAATTTCTTTAGCTTTGTCTTATGAATTTTCAAAGAAATACAGATATGACTAAGTTTGAAATAGAAGAAAAGATAGTAGATATGCTCAAAACCGTATTCGATCCCGAAATTCCGGTAAACGTATACGATCTGGGACTGATTTACAAAATAGATGTTTCCGAGGATGGAGAAGTTTCTATTGATATGACCCTGACTGCTCCTAACTGTCCTGCGGCAGATTTCATTATGGAAGATGTACGTCAGAAAGTAGAGTCGATTGACGGGGTAAACTCTGCCACAATCAATCTGGTTTTTGAGCCGGAGTGGGATAAAGATATGATGAGCGAAGAGGCTAAGTTGGAATTGGGCTTTTTGTAACCATTGTCAGTTTACCTCTATTCTTAAACGATCCATTCTTACAGTATGAAAAACGTATATTTCCTTTCTGATGCCCACTTGGGGTCACGTGCCATAGAGCATGGACGTACGCAGGAGCGGCGCCTGGTCAATTTTCTCGACAGCATTAAGCACAAAGCTGCCGCAGTATATCTGCTGGGCGATATGTTCGACTTTTGGTATGAGTTCCGTTTGGTTGTTCCCAAAGGTTATACCCGTTTTTTAGGGAAACTCTCCGAACTGACTGATATGGGAGTAGAGGTGCATTTCTTTACGGGAAATCATGATATCTGGTGCGGCGACTATCTGACTAAGGAGTGTGGGGTGACGATTCATCGTGAACCGGTTACCACTGAGATTTATGGAAAAGAGTTCTACCTGGCACATGGTGACGGGCTGGGAGATCCGGATAGAAAGTTCAAGTTGCTACGTACTATGTTCCATAGTCGTACGTTACAGACTTTGTTCTCTGCGATTCATCCCCGATGGAGCATTGACTTGGGATTGAATTGGGCCAAACACAGCCGGCTGAAGCGTGAGGGTGGAAAAGAACCGGATTATATGGGAGAAAATAAAGAGTTTCTGGTGCTTTATACCAAGGAATACTTGAAAAGTCATCCTAATATTAACTTCTTTATTTACGGTCATCGCCATATCGAACTTGACTTGATGTTGAGTGCTACGGCGCGAATACTTATCTTGGGGGACTGGATCAACTTCTTCTCTTATGCTGTGTTCGATGGTGAGAACCTGTTTCTTGAGAACTATATCGAAGGAGAAACCCAACTTTAATTTTTCCGGATTCCAATCGTTATGCCGGTCAGATAAGCCCTTCGTCAGCAAAACTATAAAAGCAACCGTCGCAGACAATGACATGATCCACCAAGGTGATGTTCATCGTTTGCGACGCTTTTTGTATGGCGCCCGTCAGGCGTTTGTCTTCTTGGCTGGGCTTCGCATGGCCCGATGGGTGATTATGAATCAGGGCTATTTGTGTGGCACGTCCTATCAGTGCTTCTCGTAAGATGGTGCGTACATCGGCATAAGTTCCGTCAATGCCTCCTGTACTGATACGTAATTTGTTGATTACTTTACATGCTTGGTTCAGAAGCAGAATCCAGAACTCTTCTTGCGGCAGATCACACATCAGTGGATGGAACAGCTTGTAGATGTCCTCTGAACATCTGATCTGTTCCCGTTCTTTGCTTTCCTGCAGTTTACGCCGCTTGCCTAGTTCCAGAGCGGCCATGATGGTGAGGCTTTTGGCCGGTCCCATGCCTTTGAATGAAGAAAAGTTCCGTACTTCCCATTTCCCCAGTTCATTCAGGTTGTTGTCGCAAGTGGCAAGTATTCTTCTCATCAGTTCAACGGCACTCTCTTCCGTATTGCCCGAACCTATCAGGATGCCCAATAGTTCAGCGTCGCTCAATGCTTCGGAACCTTTTGCCATCATTTTTTCGCGTGGCCGATCGGCTTTGGACCACTGCTTGATGTTTAGTTTCTGTTTGTTCATGATTTAATGTGTTTTGCGGGATAAGGTTTTGTTGAAGCATCTTTATTTATAGAAGTTCTTGCGGAAAGCCTCAAATTCGTTCCTTCCCAGTATACAGCGTTCCCACCAGGCACGCCAGAATCCTGTGCCGTATCCGATAAGTTGGATGAAAGAAGCAGCGATGGAATAGATGCCGATGCGTAAGCTTTTGTTTTGCAGCGCAGAATCCAGGCAGACCAGTAAGGCATAAAGCAGAATCGGGACGAGGCTGAACAAGCAAAAGGGAGTGCATAATAGTAGAAGTGCAACTCCTAACGTGAATACAGCCGGCAGCAAATGGACGACTTTCAACGATTCGGGATATTTTTTGTAGAGATTGATACGTGCAATACCGGAGTTGTGCACTTGCTTGAAGAATTTCTTAAAATCCGTACGTCGTTTGTGGTATACCCAGGCATCGGGAAAGAGACGGCATTGGTATCCTCCCTTGAATATGCGGATACTGAAATCGATGTCTTCGCCGAAACGCATATTGGAGAAACCTCCTAATGCCTGATAAACCTCCCGGCGGACACCCATGTTGAAACTTCTCGGATAGAATTTATCCATTTTCTTTTTGCCTCCGCGGATGCCTCCCGTGGTGAAGAAAGAAGTCATGGAGTAATTAATGGCTTTTTGTATATCGGTGAAAGAACTATGTGCCCGGTCCGGCCCTCCAAAGGCATCGGCCGGGGCGGTCTGCAGTTCTTTCTCTACTGCATCGAGATATCCTTCGGGCAAGATACAGTCCGAATCCAGTATGATGAGATATTCGCCGTTGCTACGTTCGGCACCGTAATTACGGGTTTGTCCGGGACCGGAGTTCGGTTTGTTGTAGTAATGTATATCCAATTTTCCCTGGTATTGGTTCACTATCTTTTCGCAAGGGACAGATGATCCGTCTTCTACAACCACGACTTCGAAATCCTTGAAGTGTTGGGCTGTCAGGCTTTGCAATAGTTCGTCCACTTCGTCGGGACGGTTGTAAACGGGAATAATAACGGAGTATCGCATCATATATGTATAGTTAATCTTCATATTTAATATTGGCAAAGATAAATTATTATTTTCCGATAATCTCTTTTAATGCACTCTTTTTGTCCATTATGCTTTGTCTTGAATACCTTTGGGGTCAAAGTGGTGTTGGTTTAAAACCAGGAAGCCTTTGGTTTTTAAAGGTAGTGGGTACAGCCTTTGAAGATAGGAGCGCGGCTTCTCCACTTTCGATGTTTTCAGGCTTCTTTCCGGAAGTTTGGTAAAGATTTCTGTAGAATGGTTGAATTTGTCTTATCGTAGGGGACAGGGAGGTCATAGAGTTTTTCTCTCTTTTAGATATGCATATATCGTAGTTCCAATCTCTGTAGTCTTTGTGCTTTGGGGGGATGAAAGGTGGCGATAAAATAGAGCTCCCTGCATTCCAACCGGATATTCCGGCAGAATGCAGGGAGGCTGTGTTAATGAGTCTGTGTATACTTATGCTTTCACACGACCTACGTAAGAACCGTCACGAGTATCGATCTCGATTGTTTCGCCTTCACTGATAAACAGCGGGACACGAACGGTTGCACCTGATTCTACAGTAGCCGGTTTCAGGGTGTTGGTAGCAGTGTCGCCTTTCAAGCCCGGTTCTGTATAAGTAACTTTCATCTGAACTTTGATAGGCATATCAGCATAAAGCACGGTTTCGGTAGATGCATCCGATACAACTTCTACTACTGCACCTTCCAGCAAGAAATCTACACCGTTGATCAGGTCGTGAGCGATCGGGTGTTGATCGAATGTTTCCTGATTCATGAAGATATAATCTTCACCTTCTTTGTACAGGTACTGATAGGGACGACGTTCAACGCGTACGTCTTCCAGCTTCTCACCGATATTGAAGCGACGTTCGAGAACGTAGCCGCTTACTACATCTTTCAGTTTTGTACGCATGAAGGTGTTACCTTTACCCGGTTTAACGTGGAGGAATTCGATACAGAAATACAGTTTGCCATCCATGCGGATACAAGTTCCGTTCTTGATGTCTTGAGCATTAATCATACTTGATATTCTTTATTTTATAGATTATTATTGAGTTATCTTTGAACCTTTTCGGGTGCAAAAGTAATCTAAATCGGCAAAAAACACAAAATGTTTTGACTAAAAATGACTTAACTCTTGGTTTATTTAAAAAAAGTGCCTATTTTTGCAGCCCGAATCCGTAGAAGTAATAACATAAAAACAAGATACAGTAATGAAAAGAACATTTCAACCCTCTAACAGAAAGAGAAAAAACAAACACGGTTTCCGTGAGAGAATGGCTACAGCTAACGGCCGTAGAGTATTGGCTGCACGTCGCGCTAAAGGTCGTAAGAAACTGACTGTTTCTGACGAATACAACGGAGTGAAGGCATAAGTATTAGCCATTGCAAACGAATAAGAAGAAGTGAAGGAGGATTCCTTTGCTTCTTTTTGTTTTAGAACCGGTTCCAATTTGATTACGGTATCAGGCGCAAGGTGGAAAACCAAAAGAGAGGGTTTTGATACGCTTTTTTAAAAACTCGGTGAAAGTCTGTGATACTGTGTAACGAAAATAGTATCTTTGTCCGCATTAACAGCTTATAATTATGACGATAAAAGAATTTTTTTCTTTCAAGGCCAATAGATTCTTCTGGATAAACATCATAGCCATGGTTGTAGTGGCTGTGCTCATAGTGGTTGGCACACTTAAAGGACTGGATATATACACACGCCATGGCGAAGCTGTAATAGTGCCCGACGTAAAAGGAATGTCTGTAAGCGAAGCGGAAAAGATGTTCCGGAATCATGGACTGACTTGTGTGGTGTCCGACTCCAGTTACGTAAAAAATAAACCTTCCGGCATTATCCTGGATCTTAACCCGTCGGTCGGGCAGAAAGTGAAAGAAGGACGAACAATCTATCTGACAATAAATACCCTCAGTACTCCTTTGAGTGTGGTGCCTGATGTGGCCGATAACAGTTCCGTGCGTCAGGCGCAGGCAAAGTTGATCGCCGCAGGCTTTAAACTTACCGAAAACCGGATGGTGAGCGGAGAGAAGGACTGGGTATATGGCGTGATCTATCAGGGACGCCAATTGCAGATTGGAGATAAAGCTCCCATCGGCGCTACGCTGACTCTGATGGTAGGTGACGGAGTGCAGTCTACCGCAACCGATTCTGTCGATATGGTGGAAAATGCTGCTATGTCTGTTGAGGATTCCGGAACAGATGATGATTCCTGGTTTTAATATAAGAAACGTATACGTAGAAAAAACGCATGATAGAAGAATTGCCTGACGATATTGAACAGGACGAATTGGATGATATAGAACCCGTAGGTGACGAAAACCAGCTCTATGAACATTTCCGCGTGGTAGTGGATAAAGGGCAGGCAATGGTCAGGGTCGATAAATATTTGTTTGAACGCATCGTCAATGCTTCGCGCAATCGCATACAGAAAGCGGCTGAAGACGGTTTTGTCATGGCCAATGGCAAACCGGTGAAGAGCAGCTATAAAGTGAAACCTCTGGATGTGATTACGGTGATGATGGATCGTCCCCGTTATGACAATGAGATTATTCCGGAGGATATTCCACTTCATATTGTCTATGAAGATAAATACCTGATGGTGGTGAATAAGCCGGCCGGACTGGTGGTGCATCCGGGACACGGAAACTATCATGGTACGTTGGTCAATGCCATCGCCTGGCATCTCAAGGATAACCCCGATTACGATGCCAACGACCCACATGTGGGATTGGTGCACCGCATCGATAAAGATACTTCCGGATTACTGGTTATCGCTAAGACACCGGATGCCAAAACCAATCTGGGCGTCCAATTCTTTAATAAAACTACTAAGCGTAGATACCGCGCACTGGTATGGGGCATTGTCGATCAGGATGAAGGTACCATCGTAGGCAGTATTGCCCGCAATCCGAAAGACCGGATGCAAATGGCCGTTATGGCCGATCCTACCCAAGGGAAACATGCCGTCACCCACTACCGGGTGCTCGAACGTCTGGGATATGTCACTTTGGTGGAATGTATTCTTGAAACTGGGCGTACGCATCAGATACGTGTGCACATGAAGCATATCGGTCATGTACTCTTCAATGACGAGCGGTATGGCGGTCACGAAATCCTGAAAGGGACTCACTTTAGTAAATACAAACAATTTGTAAACAATTGCTTCGACACTTGTCCGCGGCAGGCTTTGCACGCCATGACGCTGGGGTTTGTGCATCCCGTCACTGGCGAAGAGATGCATTTTACTTCGGAGTTGCCGGACGACATGACCCGGTTGATAGAGAAGTGGAGAGGTTATATTAGTAACAGAGATTTAGAATGAAACGCAACATTGCCATTGTGGCAGGAGGCGATACCTCCGAAATCGTAGTTTCCCTGCGTAGTGCACAGGGCATTTACTCCTTTATCGACAAGGAGAAGTATAATTTGTACATCGTAGAAATGGAAGGTCGGCGTTGGGAAGTGCAATTGCCGGACGGAAGTAAAACACCGGTGGACAGAAACGACTTTAGTTTTATGAATGGGGCGGAGAAGGTCGTGTTCGACTTTGCTTATATCACCATTCACGGAACACCGGGAGAGGATGGACGTTTGCAGGGCTATTTCGACATGATGCGTATTCCGTATTCATGTTGTGGCGTACTGGCCGCTGCCATCACTTACGATAAATTTGTCTGCAACCAGTATCTCAAAGCATTTGGTGTGCGTATCTCCGAATCGTTGTTGCTACGTCAGGGACAGGCTGTCTCCGATGAAGATGTGGTGGAAAAAATTGGCCTGCCTTGCTTTATCAAACCCAATCTGGGAGGATCCAGCTTTGGTGTGACTAAGGTGAAGACGCGCGAACAGATTCAACCTGCCATTGCCAAGGCTTTCAGTGAAGCTGAGGAAGTGATGATAGAAGCCTTTATGGGCGGAACAGAATTGACTTGCGGTTGTTATAAGACGAAAGAAAAATCGGTAGTCTTTCCGTTGACCGAGGTCGTGACACATAATGAATTCTTCGATTACGATGCAAAGTACAACGGACAGGTGGACGAGATCACTCCGGCACGTATATCGGAAGAACTGACCCGGCGTGTCCAGACTTTAACCTCGGCTATTTACGATATATTGGGATGTTCTGGCATTATTCGAGTGGACTATATCATTACGGAAGGTGAGAAGATCAATCTTCTGGAGGTGAATACCACACCGGGTATGACCGCTACCAGTTTTATTCCCCAGCAGGTGCGTGCCGCCGGACTGGATATAAAAGACGTGATGACTGATATTATAGAAAATAAATTTTAGCTGTAAGCTGCGGGCCACGAGCTACAGTCGGCAAGCCGCACCGATTCCGTACGGGATAGAGCGGTGTAGTCTTTGTAGCTTATCGTTGATTACCTGTAACTCGTTGCTCGTCACTTGTAGTTTATAAAAGAATAAAAGCTATGAATACAACAGAGTTTGATGAAATCCGTCCTTACAACGACGAAGAACTCTCCGGGGTTTTCGAAGAACTGATTGCCGATCCGGCTTTTCAGAAGGTGGTTGCCGGGGTGATACCGGATGTACCCTTTGAGATGCTGGCACAAAAGATGCGTGCCTGTAGAACGAAACTGGAATTTCAGAAAACCTTTTGCTACGGTTTGCTATGGAAACTTGCAGGCGACTGTACGGATGGTATTTCATTGGATCATACGGCTATTCCGGACAAGAGCAAAGCATACACCTACATCTCGAATCACCGTGACATCATTCTTGATTCCGGTTTTTTATCTGTATTGTTAGTTGACCAGGGGATGGATACGGTGGAGATTGCCATTGGCGATAATCTGCTGATTTATCCGTGGATCAAGAAGTTTGTCCGGGTCAATAAATCATTTATCGTGCAGCGTGCACTGACCATGAGGCAAATGCTTGAGTCGTCTGCCCGCATGTCCCGTTATATGCACTATACAATCGGAGAAAAGAATCAGTCCATCTGGATTGCACAACGTGAAGGACGTGCCAAAGACTCTAACGACCGTACTCAGGACAGTGTACTCAAGATGCTGGCAATGGGGGGCGAAGGGGATGTGGTCAGCCGTCTGATGGAGATGAATATTGCTCCTCTCGCTATTTCCTACGAATATGATCCCTGCGATTACCTGAAAGCACAGGAGTTCCAGCTGAAGCGTGATATAGAGGGCTATAAGAAAACGATGGCAGATGACCTGAAAAATATGCAGACCGGTTTGTTTGGCTATAAAGGCCGGGTGCATTTCCAGACGGGAGCTTGCCTCAATGACCTGCTTTCGACAGTAGATCGCTCTTTACCGAAACCAGAGTTGTTTGCACGTATCTCTACGTGGATCGATCAGCGCATTCATAGCAATTACCGTCTTTATCCGGGCAATTATGTAGCTCACGATCTGTTGACTGGTAAGAATGATTTTGAATCCCACTATACGTTGGCCGAGAAGCAACGTTTTGAGGCTTATGTGGAGAAGCAGCTTGAAAAGATAGAGATTCCCAACAAAGATATTTCTTTCTTGCGTGAAAAGCTGTTGTTGATGTATGCCAATCCGTTGACCAACTATTTGGCCGCTCGTCAATGAGAATATGGACGTTACATATCGTCCTGTCTGTATTGTTTTCCGTCTTCCTGTTTTCCTGTAACGAAGATGATGGTGCTCCTTACCCTTCCGTGAGGTTGGAGTTTCTGACTGCAGAGTCGGGAGCAGACGGTCGGTTGCAAACGTTGGTTACGGATAAGGGAGAACGTCTGGTCGTGGCGGAGGACCGTACGGGATCGGAGCTGTTACCCAATTCCTCTAGCCGTGTGGTGAGCAATTACGAAGTGCTTTCGTCGGTAGGAGGGCGGAAAGAGATACGCATTTATGCATTAGCTAATACGGTTTCTCCGGTTCCGCTGCCTGCCGGAGAGTTCCGGAATGGCTTGAAATTCGATCCGGTTGATATGCTCAGTATCTGGATGGGGCGTGATTATCTGAATATGACTCTCTCTATCCGGGCACAGAATGCGCGGCATACGTTTCATTTCATTCAGGAGTCTGTGGAGCGGGATGCTGTAACCGGAAAGCTGAAAGTCCATTTAATGCTCTATCATGACGATGGGGGAGATGTGGAGGCTTATGCCAAGCGGGCTTATGTCTCGGTACCGTTGAGGCAGTACACGTCCGATATCGGGGAATCAGTGATCATTTATTTCAGTTTTCATACGTATGACGGGGAGGTGCAGACCTATCAGTTTGAATACGTACCCAGTCACTTAACCATTAATTACTAATTATATGTCGAAAATGAATTCAATGCTTATGGGAATATGTTTTCTTTTGTCTTCTCTCTTTTCTTGCCAGCAGTCGAAAAGGGATTTCAAGACAGTGCCGGTGAAGGAGTTTGCTTCGCTGATTGAGGATGCAAGTGTGCAACGGCTGGATGTCCGTACCATGGCTGAATATTCGGAAGGCCACATTCCGGGGACGATCAATATCAATGTGCTCGATGATTCGTTTGCGGTTATGGCAGACTCCACACTTCAAAAAGATAAACCGGTGGCTTTATATTGCCGCAGTGGCAAGCGAAGCAAGAAGGCGGCTGCCATTCTCAGTGAGAAAGGATATAAAGTGTACGAATTGGATAAAGGATTCAATGCCTGGCAGGAAGCAGGCGAGAAAGTGGAGAAATAAGAATGAACGATTATTGAACAATGAATGATCAACGATGAACAGGCTATGTATTATTATCGTTCGTCGTTGATCATTTATTATGGATCGTTCAAAAATCGTTATGGTAGATTTTCCAGCAGTCTTTTCAGTACCACTGTCGCCGAGATTTCACGGTTTGCGGCTTCCGGGATGACAATGGATTGCGGACTCTCGATAACATCATCCGTCACAATCATATTCCGTCTTACAGGGAGGCAGTGCATGAAGTAGGCATTATTGGTGACGGCCATCTGACGGTCGCCTACGGTCCAATTACGGTCTGTACTCAGAATCTGTCCGTAGTTGTCGCCTGTATAAGCTGCCCAGTTCTTGGCATATATAAAGTCGGCTCCTTCGAAAGCTTTCATCTGATCATATTCTACCCGTGCGTTTCCTACAAACTTCGGATCGAGTTCGTAACCTTCGGGGTGGGTGATGACAAACTCATAGTCTGTGGCATTCATCCATTCGGCAAACGAGTTGGGCACTGCCTGTGGCAATGGCCGCGGATGGGGAGCCCAGGTCATTACTACTTTAGGGCGGGCTGTCTTTTTGTATTCTTCGATGGTGATCAGGTCGGCAAAGCTCTGCAACGGATGACGGGTAGCTGCTTCCATAGAGAACACCGGACGTCCGGAATGTTGTATGAACTGATTGATGATCACTTCATTATAGTCATACTCACGGTTTTCGAAGCGGGCAAACGAACGTACACCGATGATGTCACAATAACATCCCATCACCGGAATGGCTTCCAGCAGATGTTCCGGTTTGTCACCGTCCATGATGACGCCGCGTTCGGTTTCCAGTTTCCAGGCCCCTTGATTGATGTCCAGTACAATTACGTTCATACCCAGGTTGAGAGCAGCTTTCTGGGTGCTGAGACGGGTGCGGAGGCTGGAGTTAAAGAAGATCATCAACAGAGTTTTATTACGTCCCAGTTCCACATATTTGAACCGGTCTTTCTTGATCTCGAATGATTCGGCAAGGGCTGATTTCAGGTCGCCGATGTCTTGTACGCAAGTAAATTTCTTCATAATTGTCTTTGTTAGAATGAATATACCTTTTCCGCAAAGGTATGATAAAATTTTCAATTGGCAGGCTGCGCCCATGAAAGATACTCCGTTTGCCGTGGAGACAGGAAGGTGCTGTTGGCCAGATAGTCCTTGTTGTTGGCGTAGATAAAGAGCACACTACCTTTTTTGATTGTGTCGATAATCGGTTTGGCGAGTGCTTGCGGCAAGGCAGGGCATCCGAGGCTCCGTCCCAAGCGTCCGGCAGAAGCGGTGATGTTGGGATTGGCATATGCGGCACCATGCATCACGATGGCGCGTTGTTTGGCTTGGTCGTTAATTCCTTTTTCCAGCCCGTTCAGCACCAGGGAGTAACCGTTGCGTCCCTGATAAGTGTTTTCGGTCAGGTAAAAGCCAAGCGAACTTTTGTACGAACCGTTTTTATTGGAGAATGAGGTTGCATAGTTTCCTCCGCTATTTTTGCCGTGTGATACGACGGAAGTATATAGCAACTTTTTGTTTTTCATATCGAGCACGTAAAGGCGCTTCTCGGTAGATGGTTTTGAAAAATCGATCAGGGTCATGATGGACTTGCTTTTCTGCTCGATTTTCTGATAGCCGGTCACTGCCTGTCGGAAAGCTGTATAGCTGACAATCCCGTCCAACTGCATATCATCGAACAGTTGATCTATTTCGTCTGTCTCCGGAGTAGAGGCTACAGAAACAGGCTCACTGGCCGGTGCATGGTTGGGTACTTCTGCCAGTGGGAGAAGAAACAATAGGAGGAATAGAAATACTTTTTGCATAGGAAACTGAGAAAATAACGGCGCAAAGATACGGATTTCTATTCCAAAACAAAAATAATTGTCTCATTTACAGGGGCCCAGTCGAAAATAAACTTGGAATGTGATGTTGCATTCCGTACACACATGTGCGAGCGGGGCGTGGTGCCCAAAGACGGGCTGTACTCTATAAGTGCTTTACGGGGCTCGTTTACCGGGACTCCGTGAATGTATCCTCCGTCTGAGAATCGGCTGGCATAAGGCGCAAAACCTCCGGTGGCGGTGGAACCGTCTTTGAGGAATATCATGCGTGTCTTTTTTTCCTGTAGGACGAATATCCCTAATGGTGTCTCTTGTGCATACGGAGGGCGATGCCTTCCGGTAGTGGCGGGGTTCATACTCCGTACGGTCCATTGGGCTTCACCGGTTTGTTCCAAAGTCATTATGTTCTGGTCTCTTCGATCTATCATGATTGTTTTGATGAAGTGTGTCGTATCCGGGAGCACTTTGACGTACCTCTTGGGTACATACCACTCTTCGCCAATATAGGTAGGGGATACCTTGACGAAATTCTCTCCGTCGGCCAGGAAGCGGACCAGCGAACCGTCTTCTCCATAACGTTCGGGCACAAGCGTATCGGTGAGCAAATAGAGCGGGACGGACTGGTAGCGCTCTATGCCCAGCGTGTCGGCAATGCGTTTATAGGCATTCCGTTTGTAATGGCGTACCAATGGAGCCTCGCCGTTCCGGTTCTTATAGTTCTGCAAGATGCCCCATTGCGAGGGTGTCTGCTGAATGTTTTCGAGCAGTGCCAGGCGTTCTTTGATCTTATCCCATTGAAAACTGCGGGTCGTATCTTTGTACGGATACGTATCTTCAAGAGTATATTTATCATAGAGCAAATCTTTTTTGATCTTTATCTGTTCTGCGGAGATGGCTTTGGACTTCTCTTCCGGAGGCACCGTTTCCAGTGAATCTGCTACACCGGTGACTTGGGGCTGTGGCAAATTTGTTCTGTTTTCTCTATTGCATGAGCAGAGAAGGCAAGAAAGGGTGAGCAGGTATATATAGGCTGTTTGCTTCATAATGGGATAGGTTTGGAGTTCATTTACAAATATAATGTTTTTTATAAGGAATAGCAAGGCGTTTTGTTCTCGTATTACTAATAATTTGCATAATTGCCTCCGTTTTTGTCAAGAGTAAGTTTACGCTTCCTTAACATAAGCGCTCTCCGGATTATACTATTTATACTTTTCGAATCTTGTCCGGTGGTGTAGGCCCGGATGCAGTCGGAAGGGTAGAGGGATCAACCGTCTCCAACTGCCGGATCAACCGTCTTTGGGTCGGAACGCAGGCTCTTCCGACAAGAAACCCCGGCTCTGTTGAAGCGTAATCCCGGCTCTGTTCACGAGGGGTACCGGCTGTAAAAAAAGAAAGGGGAGAAGCAAGAGCCTTTCCCCATTATCGCATTTTAAATTGAATCTATGGTATGATTGTGTCTACAAAGATAGTACAATCCGGAGGTTAAGTCAAGCTTTGAACCGATTATTTTCCTGACTTTCGCCGAAAGTATCACTGACGTGTCTGTCCGTCACCCTCTATGATCCATTTGTAGGAAGTGATCTCTTCCAATCCCATCGGTCCGCGGGCATGCAACTTTTGTGTGCTGATGCCGATTTCTGCTCCCAGCCCGAATTGTGCTCCGTCGGTGAAAGCGGTAGATACATTGGTATATACACAGGCTGCATCTACCATGCGGGTGAAAAGCGCGGCGCGTTCCGGGTTTTCGGTGACGATACTTTCGCTATGTCGTGAGCTGTATTCCTGGATATGTCCGAGTGCGTTCTCAAAACTATTCACAGTTTTGATTGCCATTTTGTAGTCCAGAAATTCAGTTCCGAAGCTCTCGGGGGTGGCAGGTTTCAGCAACCCGGCAGGATAGTGTCCCTCGAGTGCCTGATAGGCTGACGGATCTGCATAGATAATCACCTTGTCGGCTTTGAGCTTTTCACAAAGGAGAGGCAGATCGGACAATCTGCTTTCGTGAACAATCACGCAATCGAGTGCATTGCAAACACTCACGCGGCGTGTCTTGGCATTATGGATGATGGCAGCTCCCTTGGCCGTATCTCCGTATTCGTCAAAGTAGGTATGGCAGATGCCTGCACCGGTTTCTATTACCGGTATAGTAGCATTTTGCCGTACAAAGTTAATCAGGGCGCTACTGCCGCGAGGAATGATCAGATCTACGTATCCGGCAGCGTGCAGCAGTTCCCGGGTTGCTTCACGGTCGGCCGGTAGCAACTCGACCATGTGAGTGTCTATGTTAAACTGTCGGAGTACTTGGTGTATCACTTCTACGATGGCACGATTCGAATAGTCAGCATCGCTTCCCCCTTTCAGGATACAGGCGTTACCGCTTTTCAGGCAAAGCGAAAAAACGTCGAAGCTGACATTGGGACGAGCTTCGTAAATGATGCCGATGACCCCGAAAGGAACACTTATCTTAGTGAGTCTCATGCCATTGGGACGAATGCTCTCTTTCAATATCCTGCCCAGAGGAGAGGGGAGAGTGGCCACGTTGCGTATATCGGAAGCGATTCCTCGAAGTCGTTCTTCGGTCAACCTCAGTCGGTCGTATTTCGGATTGTCGGGTGACATCCGTTCCAGATCTTTCCGGTTCTCAGAGAGGATGTAGGAAGTCTGTTCCAAAGCAGCTTCTGCCACGGCATTCAGTATTTGGTTGATCCGATCGTCGGGTAATAGTGCCAGATGGCGGCCGGCTGCCTGTACGGCAGCAAAAGTATCATTCAGATTCATAATGCAGTTCGTTTATTCAATGTAAAGGTAGTCATAATGGACTACTGCTTTTTTTCCATGTTTTCCGATGGAGTCCCGTGCCTGCATGGAGTCACAGTTGACTTTGCCTACACCTACCGGAGTACCCCGGTAATCAATGATGCGCACGATGTCGTCTTTCTCAAATTCTCCTTCAATGCGGGTGATTCCGACGGGAAGAATGCTGACTGCCTTGTCGGAGTTCAACACTTCGGTAGCCTGTTCGTTGATATGTATCTCTCCCTTAGCGAAACCTTCGCTGTGAGCTATCCATTTCTTGATACTCGATACGGGTTGGGATGCGGGGATAAAACGAGTGCAAACCGTCTCTTCGGGATGCTCTATGAGGTTGATAAGGATGTTGTCGCGTTTGCCATTGGCAATAATTACTGTAATACCTTCATCTGCCACTTTGCGGGCAATGTTGGTTTTGGTCAGCATGCCTCCTCTCCCGAAACTCGATTTGCTGGTCTGAATGTAGTTACTCAGGTCTTTTCCCTGTCCAATCTCCCGGATCACTAATGAGTCCGGATCGGAAGGGGAACCGTTATAAATGCCGTCGATGTTACTCAGGATGATAAGGGCCTGTACATTCATCATTGAGGCGATGAGGCCCGACAGTTCGTCATTGTCTGTGAACATCAGTTCGGTGACGGAGATGGTGTCGTTCTCGTTGACGATAGGAATGACGCCGTTCTCAAGCATCACCGTCATGCAGTTTTTCTGGTTGAGGTAATGACGGCGTGTACCAAAATTCTCTTTGGTGGTGAGTACCTGTCCTACAGCAATGCCATGATCGCGGAACAGCTCGTAATATCGGTTAATGAGTTTGGCTTGACCCACTGCCGAGAACAATTGGCGCTGATCTACGCTGTCGAGTTTCCTGAGGGTACGTATTTCGCTTCGTCCCGAGGCAACAGCTCCCGAAGAGATAAGAATCACCTCTACTCCGGCTTTATGCAAGGCGGCTATCTGATCGGTTAGCGCAGACATCCGGGTGACATCCAGTGTTCCGTCCTGTCGGGTCAGTACGTTACTTCCCACTTTTATGGCTATTCGTGTAAACTCCTTTTTCATTATGCTGACGATTTGAAAGCACAAATATATGGATTTTTGTCGATATGTTACCTCTCCCATACGGATATCTTGAAAGAGAATGTCTGTATGGCAGAGAGGAGATCGGGGGGAATTTATTCGTTTGCCTTTTCGCGGTTTCTCACTATTTCCATTGCATTTTCATAATCGTCTTCATTGACGAGGACAGCTATTTCCTGTCCGATGTAGTAAGGTGCCAAAGCTGCGAGCCCACCTCCGTCTTTCAGGATAGATTCTATTCCATTGCTTTCGAGCAATCCTTTGATGAACTCTGCTTCCCAAGGCGAACCGGTGAAGACTTCTACTACGCGGGTGTCTTTATCTTCTTTCATAATGGTAGGGATATAATGTGTTTATCTCTTACAAATATAACAAAAAGAACTTAGATAAAGTTGTTTTACCGATAGATTATTCTAAAGTTATTCGTTGCACTGTAATGTTCTCGTTGAGGAACATGGAGGCTGATTCAATAAATTTGTCTTCGGCCTCTGTGGTGTAAAAGCGGCATTTACCTTCCCGAGTGCACTTCATGTCCATTTCGGGATGACGGTGAAGGTAATCTTTCAGACTGGTAGCCACATATTCTCCCTGTGCCACCACTTTCACTCCTTGGGGAATGAATTTTTGTATCTTGGGCAATAGTATCGGGTAATGGGTACATCCCAGAACAAGGGTGTCTATCTGCCGGTCTTTGGCAAGTAGGTTGTCGATGTATTTACGAATAAAGAAGTCGGCTCCTTCGCCGTTGGCTTCATTGTTTTCAACCAGTGGAACCCACATGGGACAAGCTTCTCCGCTTACTTTGATATCTTCAAACAACTTATGCACTTCAAGCGGATATGATTCTGATTTGATGGTACCGGCTGTAGCCAATATTCCTACATGGCGCGTTTGGGTCATACTGCCGATACACTCTGCAGTTGGGCGAATGACTCCTAGCACCCTCCGGTCCGGATCTATATTCGGAAGGTCGTTCATTTGTATGGTTCTCAGTGCCTTGGCCGAGGCTGTGTTGCAAGCAAGTATCACCAGATGACAGCCCATCTCAAACAATTTGTTGACAGCCTGTAAGGTGAACTCGTATACGATTTCAAAAGAACGGGTCCCATAAGGAGTCCGTGCATTGTCGCCCAGATAGATGTAATCGTATTCCGGCAGCGCTTCCCTGATTTTGCTCAGGATGGTCAGCCCACCGTATCCGGAGTCGAATACACCGATAGGACCAGGTTGGTATGGAAGGGATTGTTTCATAATGGGGATATGGTTAAAAAGTTACGAGCTACAAGTAACAAGTCATAACGCATTTTGCATGGTACTTGTAGCTTGTAGCTCGTAACTTATTGCTCTTAACTCTTATTTGATGCCCAATTGGGTTTTTACTTTCGGAGTCAGGTTAATGCTTTGAGCTTCGTTTACGTAAGGTATCGGAGTACGTGCCATATCGAAAATGTAGATAACACCTTCTGCTGCACCTACTGCTTTGATAGCGTCATCCAGCTTCTTATATACCGGAGCCATCAGGTCATTGTTGGCTTTTTCCATATCCTGCTGAGCCTTAGCCTGGAATTGTTCTTGTCTCTGCATCATGTCTTCCAACTCTTTTTGTCTTCTTTCTGCAATGACAGCAGGAAGAGAGTCTTTTTGCTGCATGAATTCCTGGTATTTCTTGCTGAATTCTTCCTGAGATCTCTGTAAGTCTTGTCCGAGTTGTTTGTTCAATGCTTGTAACTCAGATTGTGCTTTGGTATATTCCGGCATGGCCGAAACAATTTCCATCGCATTGATGTGACCGAATTTAAGATTTTGTGCAAATACGCCCATCGGGAGTATTAACATCATTAAAAGTGCAATTTTTTTAAGCATAGTTTTATTATTTATTTGAATGATTACTTTTAAGTTATCGGGTGCAAATGTATGAAATTAATTTGAATATCCTAATTTCGCCAGCACTTCATTGCTTACATCAATGCGGGGAGTGGCAAAAATAATGCTTGAAGCAGATGCTCTGTCTACCACTACTGCATAACCGTTTTCCTCTGCTACAGCTTTTACCGCATTGTATATTTCGTCTTGAATAGGCTTCATTAACTCTTCTCTTTTCTTAAAAAGTTCACCTTCTGGACCAAAGTATTTACGTTTGAGCTCTGAAGCAGCTTTTTCTTTTTCTACGATGGCATCTTCTTTCTGGGTCTTTTGTGCGGCCGTCAGTTTAGCAGATGCAGCTTGATAGTCCTTAAACATCGTTTGTGCCTCTTTAGCTAATACTTCGACTTCACCCTGCCACTGTTTGGTTGCCTGGCTCAATTGTTCGTTGGCACGTTCGTAAGCCGGAATGTTCTTCAGGATATACTCCATATCGATCAGGGCAAACTTTTGTGCTTGGGCTGTCATACCTACGGCAAACAGCAAGATGATAAATAGAACAGACTTTTTCATAACGCTTAGTTTTTAGTGAAACAATTAGAATTCCTGGCCCAATACGAAATGGAATCTGCTTCCACCTGCGCTCTTGTCGCCAAGTACTTTGTCGAAACCGTATGCCCAGTCGATACCCATCATACCAATCATCGGAAGGAAGATGCGGACACCCACACCTGCCGAACGTTTCAGGTCGAACGGATTGAAGTTTTTCACATCATGCCAAGCATTACCGGCTTCCAGGAATGTTAACGCATAAATATTGGTACTTGTTTCCAGCATTAGCGGATATCTTAATTCAAATCCGATACGGGTATAAGCATAACCTTCTTGTCCGCGGTACGGAGTTAAAGAACTGTTTTCATAACCACGGAGGGCGACACTCTCAGTTGCGTAGCTTGAATATCCGGTCATACCGTCACCACCGACATCGAATGTACCGAACGGTGATTTCTTATATTTGTTGTAGTGACCCAATATACCGAATTCAACACGTGTCATTAATACCGGAGTCTTTTTCACTACAGTCGGGTTCAGCAATGGGATGTATGTTTTTGCTTTGAATTTCCACTTGTGGTATTCTACCCATTTATGCATCTTGTTCATATCGTTCTGGTTGTACTCGTTGTACTTGCTGTAGTCTACTCCATCGAACAATGAGTAAGGTGGTGTGAACTGTACGGACAGCGAGAAGTCAGAACCACTACGGGGATAGATCGGGTTATCGTAAGAGGCGCGGGCCAATGTCAAGCCGATACTCAGGTCATTACATTTACCGTTGGTCACCGGGAAGTATTGCCAGTCTTTCAAGATATATCTCTGGTAAGAGAGTTCGGCTGAAAGCTGGAAGTAGTCATCCGGCCAGTTCAGACGTTTACCCCATCCTGCTGACAGACCCCACATTTTGATTGACTTATCCGGGTCATAATAGTTCTCGTAATTGTTATAGTTACCATAATTGTACATACCGTAGCCACCCAAGCCGCTGTAATAACTGTTGTAGTAGTTGTTATAGTAGCTTGAATTGTAGTAACGGCTACTGATATCGGTCTGTACGGAGAAGAATGCTGACAGAGAGAATGAATTCGGGCGTTTACCTCCGAACCAGGGATCAAAGAACGAAATGCTATACTGTTGATAGTATTGTGCATTGGTTTGTCCACTGATGGTCAGTGTCTGTCCGTCGCCTTGAGGCAGGATACCGCGATAATTTTCTCCCGGATGCAACAGGTTCGCCAAAGAGAAGTTCGTAAACTTCAGACTTAACTTACCGATAACACCTGTTTGTCCCCAACCGGCAGAGAACTCTACCTGGTCATTTGCTTTCGATACAAGATCGTAAGCGATATCTACCGTTCCGTTTACAGGGTCCGGCTGGATATCCGGCTTGATGTTTTCCGGGTCGAAGTGTCCCATTTGCTGGATTTCACGCATAGAACGCATCAGGTCCTCGCGGCTGAACAACTCACCCGGACGAGTACGGAGTTCACGGCGGACAACGTTTTCGTACAAACGGTCATTACCATTGATCTTGATCTTGTTGATACTGGCTTGCCGACCTTCAAAAATTCTCATTTCCAAGTCAATGGAGTCATTATCTATGTTTACTTCCACCGGATCCAGTGTATAGAACAGATAACCATTATTATAATAGAGGTTACCGATAGCATCTTCGTCGGTTGATAAGCGTTCATTTAACAATTTCTGGTTATATACATCCCCTTTCTTCATGCGGAGCATGTAGTTCAATTGCTCTGAAGGGTAAAGCGTATTACCTACCCATGTAACGTTGCGGAGATAATATTTATCGCCTTCTTCCAGTTCGATGAATACGTCTACGGTCTTATCGTCAAATTTGGATACACTGTCTTTCACAATGCGTGCATCGCGGTAACCCAATTCGTTATACTTATCAATAATCAACTGTTTGTCCTCTTCATATTTCTCGTTGACAAACTTCTTGGTGCGGAATAAGTTCAGCAGTTTTCCTTTTTCGTTTGTCTTCTTCATCACGCGTTTCAGCTTAGATGTCTTGATGGCGTGGTTGCCGGCAAAAGTGATGGCATGTACTTTTACCTTCTCTTTCTTATCGATGTCGATATCGACTAATACCTGATTTTCATTGGCAGGATCATCTCTTTGGGTGATAGTGATTTCAGCATTCTTAAATCCCTTATCGTCGAAATAGCGTTTACTTAAAACTTTCGCACGGTCTACCAGGTTCGGAGTGATCTGACTACCCTTTATCATGCCCAGTTTGGTTTGCAGGTCTTCACGTTCCGACTTTTTCACACCGTGATAGCGTATATCGGAAATACGTGGGCGTTGGGCCAAAGTGATCTTTAACCATATTTTATTACCTTCTATTTTTTCAGCGGTAATCGATACATTAGAGAACAGACCATGACGCCAGTAGCGTTTGATTGCACCTGTGATTTCATCTCCCGGTACAGTAATGGTTTGTCCTACAGAGAGTCCGGACAGTCCGATAAGAACATAATCTTCGTAGTTCTTGACACCTTCGACTTTGATGTCGGCTATTTCATATTTTTTCGGTGTCCCGGAATACATGATAACGGGTTTTGATTCGTCAGTGTTAGCATCTTGTGCTACGCCCGGCAATGCAAAGCAAAACAGGCTGATAAACGTTACGAATATGAAGGAAATACGATAATGCATTTATGTTATAATTAAGTTTTGAGTTAACTGATTTGTTCGCTGGTTTTTCCGAATCTGCGTTCGCGTTTCTGGTAGTCACAGATAGCCTTGCACAATTCTTCTTCCTTAAAGTCGGGCCAGAAAGTTTCACAGAAATAGAGCTCCGAATAAGCACATTGCCAAAGCAGATAATTGCTTAAACGAACCTCTCCGCCTGTCCGGATCAGCAAATCCGGGTCGGGCATAAAGTTGGTTGTCAGATGTGTCCGAATACTTTCTGAAGTAATTTCTTCAGGGTTCATTTCTCCATTTTGTACCAATGTGGCAATCTGCCGTGTAGCTTCGGTTATTTCCCATCTGGCAGAATAACTGAGGGCAAGTATCAGGCACATACCTGTATTCTTGGAAGTATGTTCTACACAAGCATTCAGGCGCTCCCGTACATTCTCAGGTAGTTTGTTGATGTCTCCGATGATACGGAAACTGATATTGTTTTTCATAAATGTTTCCTCTTCGATAGAGTCGAAAAGGAGGCTCATCAATGCAGCGACTTCATCCGAAGGCCGGTTCCAGTTTTCTGTAGAAAAGGTATATAAAGTAAGGAATTTGATTCCTAACCTGGCCGCCTCTTCAGTAATGATATGCACAGTCTCGGCTCCGGCCTGATGTCCAAAACTCCGTTCGTGTCCGCGTAGTTTGGCCCACCGTCCGTTACCGTCCATGATAATTGCTACATGCTTAGGTATCCGGTTTAAATCTATTTGTTCTTTATAGGACATTTCGTTAGTTGTTGTTCTGTCTTTTAAAACCAAATTTATTGATTCGTCCGCGCCATACTTCGTTGGCACCACCGTTACTCCATATTACCCAGATAAAGTTATTTTTGTCTACTACGGTTGAGTAATTGTTTTCTCTGTCTTTGAATTCGGCCGGCAGGAAGATTTTCTTGTTGGCTTTATACCAGGCAATACCTGCTTCCGATGTATAGATTGTTTCAAAATTTCCTCCGAATGCCAGAAAAGCATTATCATAATAGAAGAAAGACGGATTATCCAGTTTCGGACAATAGGCGGTACTCGAGGAAGTTTTTAGAGGTATCCAAAGCAAACCGTCTTGTGAGGTCCATGCGATGGAAGTTGTATCGTTTGCATTACGGTTGTTACCCATTACGGCTATTGTCTGGATTCCTGTTGCTGTCAGGTAAGAAGTTGCAGACAAATTCTCCAAGGGGAAGTCCGCACCTACTGTTTCGGAACCAATGTTCCACGCTGTTGCTTCAGGATTAGTTATGGCAAATGTAGATTGATCACCATTATTAATAATACCGGCAATTCCGGAGATACCCAGCAGATTACCTTCATTTTTCGGGAAAGGGGCGATCAGCATCTCTACTTTACCGTTTTTATTCAAATCGGTTGCAACATTCCATAATGCTCCATCAGATGAAACGTATGCACTTTCACCGTTTGTGGCATATAGTTTTCCGCCGAAAGAAATAATGGAGGAAAGCTTGATGTTGTCCGGAAGCCCTGTTATGGATACTGGTGTCCAGCTTCTTCCTTTACTGATAATATCTCCGGATGATTTGTATGCAGTCGTATTCGATGTATAGATCAACAGATCTTCATTCAGGGTAACTGATTTCTGATATCCGCTATAGTTTGCGAAGTTATCTGTCATTTTGGTCCAGTTCATGGAATCCGGGTCCTGTTGATGTACGCGTACCGAAATAGTATACTCTTTGGTATATTGCATGTCGGCAGCCCACACTTTTATTCTCATCGGTTTTTGCATAGTGCCTCTGAAGTCGATAGAATCGGAATAGTTGAACAGAGTATCCTGACCCTCTGCGTTTTTGGCAGTGATTATTCCGGAAGTTGTGGTCAGTGTCTTGATAAGAATACGGTCAATAATTGTATCGGAACCTACAGGTAGTGAATCCTGGTTATAAATAAGTCCTACTCCATCGGGACCAAGTTGGTCAATTGTAAATTTATAGTTCACCCCATGTATGGTGTCAAGTGCAAATGCGTGTATGGTAGCATCCGGGCTATATTCAATTTCTTCTGTGTCAAGGCACGAAGTAACGGCAAACGATACAAGGAAGAAACTTACAATTACTGATAAAAACTTTATTCTCATTTGAAAGATTGTGTTTATTTACAAGTTGCAAAAATAGGAACATTTTTCTCTATATTGAACATTGAAGGGAAGTTTTATATAAAATTATAGATAATCTGCTCGATTTTGTCGATATAAAACTCCTTGAATGCAGCGAATTTAGGTATTTCTCTTCAAGTAATGCCTGAAGGTCGTACAGAAATGTTTTTCTTCCGAATAACTAATTTTATCGCTTATTTCAGGTGCTTTAACACCGGAATAAAGCAGTTTATCGCTCTTTTCTATGATGACTTCATCCCATATTCCGGAACGGATAAATGACTCCAGAAGAATCCTTCCTCCTTCTACCATCAGCGACTGTAGGTTGCGTTGATAGAGGGCAGACAATATTTGTGGCAGAATATCTGTCTGGTAATTGAGTGTGATGTATTCCAGGTTTTCTTTTCCGGAACGGGGATGTTCCGTAAAAACGAGCGTAGATACGCTGTTATCCGACAAATGGGAGGTTTGAGGGAGTGAATGATTACGGTCCATCACTATTCGCACCGGATTGTGTCCGTACCAGTTGCGTACCGTGAGTGCCGGATTGTCCAGTAGTGCGGTTCGCGTACCGACCATGATAGCGTCCGACTCTGCTCTTTTTTTGTGTACCAGCATGGAAGTGAGAGGAGTCGATAATATGACAGGTTGTCCTTCCGTACGTTCCAGGTCGATGAAACCATCGGCTGATTCTGCCCATTTCAAAACGATGTAAGGGCGGTGAAGGGTATGGAAAGTGATAAATTTCCGTATAAGTTCGCGACATTCCGTTTCCAGAACTCCGACAATGACTTCGCATCCGGCATCCCGTAACTTTTGGATTCCTTTGCCTGCTACTTTGGAAAATGGGTCTTGGCATCCGATTACAATCCTGGGAATTTGTTTCTCTATGATTAAATCAGCGCATGGGGGAGTTTTTCCATGGTGGGAGCAAGGCTCGAGACTTACATATATAGTACTGTGTTTCAGTAAAGACGGATCCTTTACAGAGCGGATCGCATTGACTTCGGCATGTGCTTCTCCGCAACGGATGTGATAGCCTTCACCGATTATTTGTCCCTCACATACGATGACAGCTCCTACCATTGGATTGGGAGATACGTTGCAAAGACCGTTTTTTGCCAGTTGGATGCAACGCCTCATGTATTTTTCTTCTTTCATCTTTTAGGCTGATAGCTATATTATTTGTACTTTTGCACCCCAAAATAAGGAGAATGAACCACGTCACCACTTATATCCGCCAGTCTTTACACGATATTTATCCACCGGGAGAACTCAGGAGTCTCACAAAAATCATTTGTTGTGATCTGCTGGGTCAGGATGCTATTGATTATTATCTGGGCAAAGATATAACATTATCTGCAAACGAGCAGTGTGATTTAGAAAGCATTGTCGAACGATTGAAGAAAAACGAGCCGATCCAATATATTCAGGGCGAAACCTGTTTTTATGGGTCTATGTTTCGGGTAGCTCCGGGTGTGTTGATTCCTCGTCCTGAAACTGAGGAGTTGGTTGATCTGATAGTGAAAGAAGCTGCAACCGGTACCCGTTTGCTGGATATAGGAACTGGTAGCGGGTGTATTGCCATCAGTCTGGCTAAACATATTCCGCAGGCTGTGGTCACCGCATGGGATGTATCGGAAGAGGCTCTTGCCATTGCCGGGGAGAATAATCGGGAATTGAAGGCCGGAGTGCATTTTGAGAAAATAGATGTTCTGTCTGCAGAACCTGTTGGTGATGATCAATATGATATGATTGTCAGTAATCCTCCTTATGTTACAGAGAGCGAAAAAAACGAAATGGAACCCAATGTGTTAGATTGGGAGCCCGGACTGGCCCTTTTTGTGCCGGACAATGATCCGTTACGCTTTTATCGGCGTATCGCATCTTTAGGAAGAAAAATGTTACGCCTGCACGGCAGGCTCTATTTTGAGATCAATCGGGCTTATGGTGAAGAGGTTATCCAGATGCTTCACGAACAAGGATATGAAGAACTCCGTTTGATAAAAGATATATCAGGTAATGATCGAATTGTAACCGCCAAACGATGAATACAATAACAGAAGAAGAAGCGTTAAATCGCATGGCTGCCTATTGTTCCGCAGCCGAACATTGTAAAGCCGAAGTGAATGAAAAACTCCAGAAATGGGGCTTACCTTATGACGTGATTAACCGAATCATCGATCGTCTTGTTGTCGAGAAGTTTATTGATGAAGAACGTTATTGCAGAGCGTTTGTCAACGATAAGTTCCGTTTTGCCAAATGGGGTAAAATGAAGATTACACAAGCTCTGTATATGAAAAAAATTCCTCGTGAGGTAACTTACAGGTATCTGAATGACATTGACCGAGAAGAATATCTTGCGATTTTAGGAGATCTGATAGCAGCAAAACGTAAAAGTATACATGCCAAAGATGAATTCGAGCTGAATGGGAAATTGATTCGTTTTGCCATGAGTAGAGGATTTGAAATGGACGATATCCGTCGCTGTGTGCAGGTAGAAGAAGAGTAAGTGACAAATAACAAAAAAATAATACGGATTCTTCTTTTTAGTCTCGTTCCATTTCCGTATTTTTGCATCCTGTAATTATCATAGTTAGTTTAGTTATGAAAAATTTAGAGAGATTATTCGCCGAGAAGTTGTTGAAGATTAAAGCTATTAAGCTTCAACCGGCAAATCCGTTTACATGGGCTTCCGGATGGAAATCACCGTTTTACTGCGACAATCGTAAAACCCTTTCTTATCCTTCTCTTCGTAGTTTTGTTAAGTTCGAGATTACACGTTTGGTTCTGGAACGTTTCGGACAGGTAGATGCTATTGCCGGAGTTGCGACGGGGGCTATCCCTCAAGGGGCTTTAGTGGCTGATGCATTGAATCTTCCGTTTGTGTATGTTCGCTCTACCCCGAAAGACCATGGTCTGGAAAATCTTATCGAAGGCGAACTTCGTCCGGGAATGAAAGTCGTTGTTGTGGAAGATTTAATCTCTACCGGTGGAAGCAGTTTAAAAGCTGTAGAAGCTATTCGTCGGGATGGTTGCGAAGTTATTGGTATGGTAGCTGCTTATACTTACGGATTTCCTGTTGCCGAACAGGCCTTTAAAGATGCTAAAGTGCCTTTGGTAACATTGACTAATTATGAAGCTGTGTTAGATGTTGCACTTCGTACCGGTTATATTGAAGAAGAAGACATTGCAACGTTAAACGAATGGCGCAAGGATCCGGCTCATTGGGAAACCGGAAAATAAAACTGATTTTTTTGATGATTAAAATATAGAAAGAAGAGCCATTCGGACAGAATCTGTTCGGATTGTTCTTCTTTTTTCTTTATAAGTAAGATAAATAAGATGACTAAATTTGAAAGTAGTGTCAAGGTGATACCTTATAGCCAGGAACGTGTGTACGAGAAACTTGCCGATCTTAGTAACCTGCAAGCTATTAAAGATCGTTTGCCCGAAGACAAAGTGAAAAATATGAGTTTCGATACTGATACACTTAGTTTCAATGTGGATCCTGTAGGACAACTGACCCTGAGAATTATTGAACGGGAACCCAGTAAATGTATTAAGTTTGAGACTACCAATTCGCCTCTACCTTTTAATATGTGGATTCAGCTTGTGGCTGTATCCGAAGAAGAATGTAAACTAAAGGTAACTATTGGGCTGGAAATCAATCCGTTTATGAAAGCGATGGTACAGAAACCTTTGAATGAAGGATTGGAAAAGATGGCTGATATGTTATCTATGATACAATATTAATAGCTATGGCACAGAAACTTTGGGAAAAATCAGTTGAGGTAAATAAGGATATAGAGCGATTTACCGTTGGACGTGACCGTGAGATGGATCTTTATCTTGCAAAGCATGATGTACTTGGTTCGATGGCACATATCACGATGCTCGAAAGTATCGGATTGCTCACAAAGGAAGAATTAGCTCAGTTGCTGACCGAACTGAAAGATATATATGCTTCTGCGGAGAGAGGCGAGTTTGTAATAGAAGAAGGAGTTGAAGACGTGCACTCGCAGGTAGAACTGATGCTTACGCGTCGTTTGGGTGATGTCGGTAAGAAGATTCATAGCGGGCGTTCTCGTAATGATCAGGTGTTGCTTGATCTGAAACTTTTCACTCGTACTCAGATCAGAGAAGTAGCAGAGGCTGTAGAGCAATTGTTTCATGTTCTGATTCGTCAAAGTGAGCGTTACAAGAATGTTCTGATGCCGGGTTATACTCATTTGCAAATTGCGATGCCTTCTTCGTTCGGGCTTTGGTTTGGAGCGTATGCTGAGAGTTTGGTAGATGATATGCTTTTCCTGCAGGCTGCTTTTAAGATGTGCAATAAGAATCCTTTGGGCTCCGCTGCCGGATATGGCTCTTCATTCCCGCTGAACCGCACGATGACTACGGAATTGCTGGGATTCGATTCTTTAAACTATAATGTAGTGTATGCCCAGATGGGACGTGGAAAGATGGAACGCAATGTCGCTTTTGCCTTGGCTACGCTTGCAGGAACGATTTCTAAATTGGCTTTTGATGCTTGTATGTTCAATAGCCAGAATTTTGGTTTCGTGAAGTTGCCGGATGAATGTACAACCGGATCAAGCATTATGCCACATAAAAAGAATCCGGATGTGTTCGAACTGACACGTGCCAAATGTAATAAGTTACAATCGCTGCCGCAGCAGATTATGATGATTGCCAATAATCTGCCTTCCGGATATTTCCGTGATTTACAGATTATAAAGGAAGTCTTTTTACCGGCTTTTCAGGAGTTGAAAGATTGTCTGCAGATGACTACCTATATCATGAATGAAATTAAGGTGAATGAGCATATCCTAGATGATGATAAATACCTTTTTATTTTTAGTGTAGAAGAGGTGAATCGTCTGGCACGTGAAGGTATGCCATTCCGGGATGCTTATAAGAAAGTAGGGCTGGATATTGAAGCCGGTCACTTTTCGCATGACAAGCAAGTACATCACACCCATGAAGGAAGTATTGGCAATTTGTGTAATGATGAGATTTCCGCATTGATGCAACGTACCATCGAGGGTTTCAACTTTCAAGGTATGGAACAGGCGGAGAAGACCTTGTTGGGGCGTAAATGATCCATCCAGACCATGCATAGAGTTATCTCTTTTGCATGGTCTTTGATTATAAAATATCCTTTTCCACCTTTATTGAAATATTTTCATCGGAAAAAGTTTGGCAGAAAGGTAGAAACTACTTATCTTTGCACCCGTTGAAAAAATGCGGAAATAGCTCAGTTGGTAGAGCATAACCTTGCCAAGGTTAGGGTCGCGAGTTCGAGTCTCGTTTTCCGCTCTCTTTGAAAGGATGCTCGAATGGTGGAATGGTAGACACGAAGGACTTAAAATCCTTTGGCCATTGCGGCTGTGCGGGTTCAAGTCCCGCTTCGAGTACGAGCGTCTAGCCAGAAGCCTTGTAAGCCAAATGCTTACGAGGCTTTTTAAATTTATTACAGGCAATATATAGAAATAGTTCATGTTCTACGTGCGTATATTAGCTTCTCTTACAAACATACATTTCGATCTTCCATCTTTTACCTTTTTATACTTACTCCCTTAATAGTCAATGTGATGAATGGGTGGAAAATCGCGTTTTTAGTCCGTTTATCTTCTACTCGTATCTTCCATCTTCCACCTGAATATTAGAGAGCCTTATAATCGATAATATGCTGATTTACAATATTAAGAAGCATATTGATTAACTAAATACGTTGTTTAAAGCATCTTGTTTTCTTTTATTGTTTAGTCGAAAATACTCTGTTCTTTATCATGTCCCTGCTGTCTGTGTTCACGAGCCCACGTATCTGTGCCCATAGGTCCGCATACCGGAGACCATGAGCTCGCGTACCAGGGCTGAGATAAAGATATTGAGATTCATTATAATAGACTTGAATACAATGTCTTAAGAGTAGGGGCAAATACAGTTGTTTGGTTTATGATTTGTAAAGAAGAAAAGAATCGTTATGCTCTATCGGGATGGTAATTGGGATAAGGTTATATTGGTTAAGATCATTTTCTTTTTAATTCCGATCCATAAATTGAGACCGAGATTACATATCACACTTCTAATGTGAATTACTTTAGTCGGGTTATTGTATTCTCTTTTGAAAATGCTTCTGAGGATCTTTATGCTTTTAGGCTATTGCATGGACTTTCTTGAGATTCTTCTTCTTTTTTATCCCTAAAAAAGTACTACTTTTGTAATAAGCCTTTGTCTTTTTGTAAAAAGGATATTGATACTTTTATATATGTTCTAATTATCAGTGATTTGTATTACTGAGAAATATAATCGACTGTTAAACACACACGCATTAAATATGAAGTTAAAGTTTCTCTTTCTGTTTCTAAGCTATAGCTTATCGATACATTCGCAAAATAACTTATTGTATGCTGACTCGTCAAAAGATTCGCTTTTTTTTGAACAAAAAAAGGCACTGCTTACGGCAACATGGCATAAACCTTTCAGTTATAGCAGTATTCAGAGCAATCATGCTCCTTTAGGCCCCTATATGGGGAATGGAGATGTAGGGGTAGTGGCATTTACATCGGACAATAGTCAGACATTAAAGATATCGAAAGTGGATTTTGTTACGGATGGCTGGACAGACTGGGCAGGCAGTGGTCCGGCTGCTTTGCCCATTGGCGGGGTGAATATCACTGTAAACTCTCCGGCATATTCCGGCTTTGTCACAGTCAACCAGGCGGACCCTTCCGGATTTAGTTATCAGATGGACCAGTTAAATAGTGAGTTACGAATGACTACTGCTACTGCTCAGCAGGTTAAAATGGTCAGTTGGATGGGAGTGAATGAAAATATGATAATAACTGAGTTGACCACCTCTTCAAAAACTCCGGTTCCTATTTCGGTAGATACTTATGCTGATAATCAATCTGCTTCTTATACAACTACAGCACAGGTGAATGGACAAATAGCTCAAGTCACTCGGCAAACGAAGACTGATGCGGTGAGATGGATTTCCTGTGCCGGTATATCCACTAAAATAGTGGGAGTTATGTCTAAACCGGAATGCCTGTCCGAGTCGATGGTCCGATCAAATTTTCAGCTGACAGCTTCCGATACGGTTCTCGTTGTGGTATATGTTTCGGGAGGTGGAAAAGGAAATGATCCGCAACTGCCAACGGCCTATAACAAACTGTTGACTTTAAATAAAGCGGATGTGACTCAATTGAAAATGGCGAAAAAAGCATGGTGGAAAGATATGTGGACCCGTTCGTATGTGGAAACGAATGACGAGTTGTTGAATCGTTACTACTTGTCGTCCATTTATTTACTGGCTTCTGCCTATAACGAACATTCACCGGTATCCGGTGGCATGTATGGAGTCTGGAATATGGATGACAAAATGATGTACCATGGTGATATCCACCTGAACTATAACAGTCAGGCGGGATTCTATAGTGCTTTTTCATCCAATCGTCCAGAAATAGCCTTGCCTTTCTATAAAACGATAGAGTTGCTGATACCCGAAGGAAGACGGCGGGCAAAGGAAGAAATGGGAATTATGCATCCATCATGGGAAGGAAAGTCTTGCAGGGGAATATTATTTCCTGTGGGGGCCTTGGGTATCGGGGTATTTTATAATTATTATTGGCAACAAACCATGAATGCTCCGTTCAATGTTCCTCTGTTCAGTTGGTATTATGAATACACCGGTGATTTGAACTTTTTACGGTATCGGGCGTATCCTTATATTCGTCTTTGTGGCGATTTTTATGAAGACTATATGCAGAAGGAGACATACGGCAAATCATATCGTTATACCATAACGACAGGAGGACACGAGGATTCGTGGGATCTGAATCCTCCTTCCGATTTAGCTTTTGTGAAACAGACGTTCGGTTTGTTAGTGAGGTACAGTAAGTTGTTGGGAGTAGATCAAAAACGACGGAAGAAATGGAACGACATTTTGTCTCATCTTCCGGAGTATAAGGTGATAATGCCGACCAAAACACCTAATCAAGGCTTGCCTGTCTATGCGAAGAACGAGGCCGGATGGGATTTGCCAAGCCATGCCATACAGCTGCATGCTGCCTATCCCTGTGAAATACTGAATTTACATTCGGACTCTACAGCCTTGCAGATAGCCCGAAACACATTGTATTATTATGAGGTTTCTCAAAAGGGATTTACCAATACGATGAACGAATTGGGATTGAGTGCTTTTGTGATGGGGGCCCGTATCAGATTTGATCCCGATCTCTTATTGGAAAATATGAAGACTTTGATAAAAACGGCCGGAACTAATTTTCTGATTATCGACGGGCATCATTGTACTGAGAAAACTGCTGTTATAGAGACGGTAAACTCAATGATGCTCCAAACGGTGGAGGGCGTCATCTATCTTTTTCCATGTTGGACACAAACACCGGCTGCGTTTACGAGGCTTAGAGCAAAAGGAGCCTTTCTCGTTTCTGCCGATTATGACGGAACGTCAGTGGGCGGTCTGAAAATCTTTAGTGAGAAAGGAGGTATATGCAGACTGAGCAATCCTTGGAGGGGAAGAAAACTTCGGGTCACCGAGAATGGAAAACCTGTCTCCGTGAAAGAACAAAACAATGTCTGTTCATTTATTACCCGAAAAGGAAGCACTTATACGATAGTAGGTCTTTAACGGTAAGAAGCGTCATTCTTTTGTGAGAACAAAAGTGGTACTAATGGAATATAAGTGCTGTTAATCAAAAAAAGCCGGAATGCAACACGATACATTCCGGCTTTACTTTCCTAATCAAACCTAATCTAACAAACCATTTATGAAGCTGTCCGGCCGCCGATTACCCGCATCGCTGCCGTGTAATATTCACATGGAACGGAAAGCAATATGCTGCCTATACCTTTGTCTTTCATAGCCACTTCGATAGATGCGGCTTTCAGGAGGCTTTTGACACTTGCTACTTCCCATGGACTGCCCGCGAACACTTCAATCTGAGAAATCTTTCTGCTTACTATCATTTGCTCTTAATTGTTTAATGGTTACGGATGCAAATATAGCAGGTTGTTTGTTCATTTAAGAACAATTTCTGTTCAGATTATAACACTTTTGTTGCAAACGTTTGCTCAATTTCGTATTTGATTGTTTTTTGTTGTTTTTGAGACATGATTATTTCTCGTCATTCTTCCGAATTTCCACTCGTCGGATTTTACCGCTAATGGTCTTAGGCAATTCGTCGACAAATTCGATGACGCGTGGATATTTATAAGGAGCTGTGACTTTCTTCACATGATTCTGGAGCTCTTTTACCAGGTCTTCCCCTTTGCGTTCACGATACTCTTTGGCCAGAACGATGGTAGCTTTCACTACCTGTCCGCGTATTTCGTCGGGAACGCCGGTTATGGCACACTCTACTACGGCGGGATGTGTCATCAATGCACTTTCCACTTCGAACGGACCGATACGGTAACCGGAACTTTTGATTACGTCATCGGCGCGTCCCACGAACCATAGATAACCGTCTTCATCTTTCCAGGCTACGTCGCCAGTGTAGTATATTCCGTCGTGCCATGCTTCGTGTGTACGCGAGGCGTCCCGATAGTATTCTTTGAACAGTCCCAGTGGCTTTCCTTTGTCAGTCCGGATTACGATCTGTCCTTGCTCTCCGGCTTCTACCGACCGTCCTTCGTAATCGATCAGATCAACATTGTATTGTGGATTGGGCACACCCATACTTCCCGGTTTGGGTTCCATCCATGGGAAAGTGGCTACTGTCAGTGTAGTCTCGGTCTGTCCGAAGCCTTCCATCAGTTTGATGCCTGTTAACTTTTTGAATGTGTCGAAAACAGCCGGATTCAAGGCCTCACCTGCAATGGTGCAATATTCCAATGACGAAAGGTCATATTTCGTCAGGTCTTCGTGGATGAGGAAACGGAAAATGGTGGGAGGGGCACAGAGTGAAGTGACATGGTAATTTTGTATCTTTTCCAAGATATCGGCAGGAGTGAACTTTTCATGATCATACACGAATACATTTGCTCCGGCAATCCATTGTCCGTAGAGCTTTCCCCATACTGCTTTTCCCCAGCCGGTGTCGGCAATGGTGAGATGGAGGCTGTTTTCTTTCAGATTGTGCCAGAAACTACCGGTTACGATATGCCCCAATGGATAAGTGAAGTCGTGTGCAACCATCTTAGGCTCTCCGGTTGTTCCGCTGGTGAAGTACATCAGTGAAATGTCATCATTGGTGTTCGGATGTTCCGGCTTTACGAAAGGCGCCGCATGCTCGATGCCCTGATGGAAGTCATCAAATCCTTCGGGTATTTCGGGTCCTACGCTAACTAAATGCTTTACAGTAGGAGAGTCCGGCATAGCATCTATTATGTGTTTGGTGACCACTTCTTCTCCGGCAGCCACAATCATTTTTATGTCGGCTGCATTGCAACGGTATACAATGTCTTTCTTGGTTAACAGGTGTGTAGCCGGAATAACGACTGCCCCCAGTTTGTGCAGGGCAATGATGCTGAACCAGAATTCATAGCGTCGTTTCAATATCAGCATGACCATATCACCATGTCCGATACCCAGGCTCTGAAAATAAGAGGCTGTCCGGTCAGTATATTGTTTCATATCCGCAAAAGAGAACTGGCGGTGTTCACCTTTGTCATTAGTCCATAATAAAGCCGGTTTGTTTGGTTGTTCGGCAGCCCAGGCATCCACTATGTCATATCCGAAGTTGAAGTTGTCCGGAACGTGTATCTTTAAGTTTTTCACAAAGTCTTCCTGTGAACTGAAGGAAGTTTGAGATAAAAATCTATCTATCATCTTGTTTATTTAAATAATTACATGATTACTGCTAGGAAACGTACTGTTTTCCCGTCGAGTGCTTTCATTCCATGAGGTAGTTTTGAATTGAAATACAGGCTGTCCCCTTCGTTTAATATCAAGTCTTTTCCGTCTATACTGATCATCATGCGGCCTTCAAGTACCAGGTTGAATTCCTGTCCGCTATGACTGTTATAGTGTATCGGCTCGGTGTCGGGTTTGGGTTCGACAGTTACAATGAACGGGTCGGCATTCCGGTTCATAAAACCTGCTGCCAGTGACTGGTATTTATAAGCCTTTGTACGTTCAATACTGGTTCCTTTTCCTGCACGGGTCAGGAAGTAACTACTCATCTTGGGCTCTTCGCCAAACATCAGAGCGTCGAGAGCGATTTCGTATTTACGTGCGATTTTTTGCAGCATACTCACTGAAATGTCGTAATCTCCCGTTTCCGCGAGGCGATATTCTTCCGCTGAAATCTCGCAATCACGGGCGATGTCTTCGGCCGTCAGTTCGAGTACGTCACGTAATCCGCGCAGACGTTCTGCTATTTGTTTAATTTGGTCGTCCATATCAATTTTAGTGTTTAGTGATTATTTGTTTTATATTTTGTAATTACAGTGTCCGGCCACTATCTTGATGCTTTCATTGCTTTAATGATGGCAGAGGTAAATCCATTATGCTCCAGTTCGTTGATGCCTTTAATGGTAATTCCGCCGGGTGTAGTCACTTTGTCGATCTCAACGCTTGGATGGGTGTCATTGTTCAGTATCAGTTCTGCGGCACCTTTTACAGATTGGGCAATCATATCCATGGCATCCGATGGCCGGATTCCCATTTCGATGCCCGCTTGCATGGCAGCCTGAATATATTTCAGTACGTAAGCGATGCCGCAGGAAGTCAGGGCGGTAGCCGCTTCCAATTTATCTTCCGGCAAAATCATTGCCATACCCATCTCGCTGAATAGATTGACCATCAGTGTTTCTAATTCTTGGCCGGCATTTCGCGAAGCAATCAGTGTCATGCTCTGTAATTCACTGATAGCTGTGTTGGGGACAATACGGAACATTGGCATTTCAGGTTCTACTACATCATGAGCCAATTGTTCGAAACTGATACCGGCAGCAACAGAGACCAGAATCTGTTTGCTTCTTAGTTTCATTTCTCGGAGTACACCTCTGATCAGCCAAGGTTTCACAGCTAGAATCACGATATCAGCACCAGTAGCAGCTTCAGCATTATTGCGAGTGATAGCAATAGAAGGAAATTCTTTCTTTAGTGCTTCCAGCTTTCCAATGCTGGGGTTGGATACTATTATATCGGAAGCCGGAATCAGCTTACCTTTTGCCAGTCCGCAGGCAATGGAGCCTCCCATATTTCCTGCACCAATGATAGCTACTTTCATATTATATAATTATTTAGTCTGTTTCTGACAAAGGTATAAGTAAAAAGTGAAAATACGAGCAAACGTGGCAGGTATTTTCACTTTTTCACTTTCCTTATAAGGATGCTGATTATTAACCGAGTACTTTTCTTAGCCGGGCGAGGAATTCATCGGCTTCCTCTTTGCTGAGGCAGAGAGGAGGCAACAATCGGATTACGTTCGTACCGCTGGCACCGGTAAATACTTTTTGTTCGTGGATCAGGCGGCTCCGGATTTCCTTTACCGGTTGGTCAAATTCCATTCCGATCATTAATCCACATCCGCGCACTTCTTTGATTTCCTTGAATTTTTTCAGTTCTTCCAGCAGATAGGAGCCGATGTTGGCTGCATTTTCTACTAAATTCTCCTGTTCGATGACATCCATTACTGCCAATGCAGCCGAGCAAGCCAGATGATTGCCCCCGAAAGTTGTTCCAAGCATGCCATATACGGGTGTAAACATAGGACTGATCAGTACTCCGGCCATCGGGAATCCGTTTCCGATTCCTTTGGCAACTGTAATAATATCCGGTTTGATTCCGGCATATTGGTGAGCGAAGAATTTGCCACTACGTCCGTAACCGCTTTGTATTTCATCCAGAATCAGGATTGTTCCGTGTTCTGTACAGGCTTTGCGGAGCTCTTGCAGGAATTCGGGAGTCGGTATTTTGATACCGCCAACTCCCTGTATGCCTTCAATGATGACAGCACAAACATCTTCTTTTGCCAATTCGGCTTTCGCAGCCTCTATGTCATTTAGCGGAAGGTAGGTGATGTGTCCGTTGGCATTGATCGGAGCTATAATTTTAGGATTATCTGTGGCCTCGACTGCTAGTGAAGTGCGTCCGTGAAAAGCTTTCCCAAAAGAGATCACTTTGGTACGTCCGTTATGGAACGAAGCCAGTTTCAACGCGTTTTCATTTGCTTCGGCACCACTGTTTATCAGGAATAGGGAATAATCTTCATATCCGGATATTTTTCCGAGACGTTCGGCTACCTGTTGTTGCAGCTTGTTGATTACGGAGTTTGAATAGAAGCCCAGGGTTGCCACCTGCTTGCTAATCATGTCAACATAATGGGGATGAGCATGTCCGATAGAGATAACGGCATGGCCTCCATAAAGATCCAGGTATTCGGTTCCATTCTCGTCCCAGACGTGACAACCCTTTCCTTTTACTATGTTTATATCGAAAAGTGGATATACATCAAATAAGTTCATTGTTTCTTCTTAGAATGCAGAGGGCTTGAGGCGCAGGCCTACCGTTTCCTCCAGGTTAAACATCAGGTTCATGTTGTGGACAGCCTGTCCGGATGCACCTTTCAATAAATTGTCGATGCAAGAAATGATCAGTAATTTATCGCCGTGTTTTTCCAGGTGAATCAGACATTTATTGGTATTTACTACCTGTTTGAGGTCTATGTTTTTATCAACGATGTGGACAAACGAATCTTTGGCATAATATTCCTCATACATGCGTACGATCTCTTCCAATGCTACTTTTGTTTTCACTACCAAAGTGGCAAAGATGCCGCGGGGGAAATCGCCGCGATAAGGGATAAAATCAATTTCCGCATCAAAACTGTTCTGGAGTTGTTTCAGCGATTGCTTGATTTCAGGAACGTGCTGGTGTTCGAAAGCTTTGTATACACTCATATTGTTGTTACGCCAGCTGAAATGACTGGTTGCACCGGGTTTTACTCCTGCTCCCGTGCTTCCTGTAATGGCGTTTACCATTACGTCCTCATTTAGCATCAGGTGTTTTGCCAGTGGGAGCAGTCCCAGCTGGATGCAAGTTGCGAAACATCCCGGATTAGCCACATGCTTTGCTGTGCAGGTTGCACGACGATTTAGTTCCGGCAGACCGTATATGAAGTCATGATCCGGTGAAGCTATGCGATAATCCATTGAAAGGTCTATAATTTTCAGTTCCTCCGGGATATTATGGCTTTCCATAAATTTCTTCGTATCCCCATGGGCTGTACAGAAGAACAGTACATCGATGTCTTCCAACGGAAGTTCGTCTGTAAAAGTCAGGTCACACTCTCCATAAAGTCCCTCGTGTACATCAGTAATTTTGTTTCCGGCGTTACTGGTACTGTTGATAAATACGATTTCGGTCTCGGGATGATTGATAAGCAGGCGGATAAGTTCGCCTGCTGTATATCCTGCTCCACCAATGATTCCTGCTTTTATCATACCTCTTCGTCCTTATGGTTAGCATAGTAAACACGTAGTGGGGTAGAAGTCACCTTGATGAAGCCTTTTGCATCTTCGGCCGTCCAACCCTTTTGCATTTCTCCATATTCACCAAACTTGGTTTTTACCAGGTCGTCTTGTGATTCTACACCGACAGTAGAGAATGACAACGGACGGAGCTCAAGGGTGGCTGTACCGTTCACATTACGTTGTGATTCTTGAAGCATTGCTTCGATATCACGCATCACCGGTTCCAGGTATTGGCTTTCATGAAGGAACATACCATACCAGTTAGCTACCTGATCTTTCCAATATTGTTGCCATTTGCTCAATGTGTATTTCTCAAGGAAACGGTGTGCACCGATGATCAACATTGGAGCGGCGGCTTCGAATCCTACACGTCCTTTGATACCGATGATAGTATCACCTACATGCATATCACGGCCAATACCGTAAGCAGCACCTATCTCTTCCACTTTCTGGATGGCGGCAATTTTATCTTCGAACACTTCTCCATTCACGGCGTGAAGTTCACCATTCTTAAATTCAAGGCGCAGAAGTTCACTTCCTTCTTTCGTTACTTGCTTCAGGTAGGCCGTTTCGGGCAATCCTTGTGCACTGTCCAGAATTTCTCCGCCGCAGATTGAAGTACCCCATAGTCCGACATTATAAGAGTATTTTAGTTTTGTAAAGTCTGCTTCGAAGCCATTTTTGTTCAAGTAGTCGATTTCTTCCTGACGGCTGAGTGCCATATCGCGGGTCAGCGTAATAATTTCTACGCCCGGAGTCATGACAAGGAATGTCATGTCGAAACGAATCTGGTCGTTACCGGCCCCTGTCGAACCGTGTGCAATGGCTTCCGCACCAATCTCTTTCGCATAGCGTGCGATGGCCAATGCCTGGAAAATACGTTCGGAGCTGACAGAAATAGGATAGGTACCGTTACGTAGTACGTTACCGAATATCATATATTTCAAACTTTTTTCGTAATATTCCTGAGTGACGTCGAGTGTGACATATTTCACAGCACCCAGTTTGTAGGCATTCTCTTCATTCTGTTTCAGTTGTTCTTCGCTGAAGCCACCTGTGTTGGCACACGCTGCATACACTTCATATCCTTTTTCCTTGGCCAGGTACATTACAGTGAAAGAGGTATCGAGACCTCCGCTGAATGCAACCACTACTTTCTTTTTCTGTTCCATAGTGCTGTATATTTTAAATGTTATTTCTTTCTTGTTCTTTTTTTATGTTATGCGGATCTGTCGGATCATATAGCATAGCGGTGCAGATGCAGAATTTACGGTCCTTCGCCATCAGTATTTCATGGTTTATGCACCCTTCACATCCTTTCCAAAAGGCTTCGTCGTCGGTCAGCTCGTTAAAAGTGACCGGTACATATCCCAATTCCGTATTCATTTTCATCACGGCTGCGCCGCTGGTCAGACTGAATATTTTAGCTCTGGGCCATCGTAAACGAGCCAATTGGAAAGAGGCTTGTTTGATACGTTTGGCCAGTCCTAATCCCCGGAAGTCAGGGTGTACGATCAATCCTGAAGTAGCAACGTATTGCTTGTTTCCCCATGATTCAATGTAGGTAAATCCGGCAAATACATCTCCGCAAAGAGCTATGATTGCTTTTCCTTCTTTCATCTTGGTGGCTACGTACTCGTGTGTACGTTCTGCTATTCCGGTTCCGCGTACTTTTGCTGCGTTTCTGATTGTCTCCAAAATAGTGTCAACGTAAACCTCATGCGAGGCGTCGGCTACCATAACATCTATTTGTTGAGTGTCCATTGTTGATTTAGTGTAGAGTATGATTGTTGTTAGTTAGTTGATATTCGGAATAATGAGAGACAAAAAATGTCGTACGGCAGTGGGCGTTGCCCCTTCACGTAGTACCAACATAATGGTATCGTCTCCGGCAATTGTTCCCAAAATGGTGTCAGATTCACGGTTGTCGATGTCGTAAGCCATGCTGCTGGCATAGCCGGGGCGAGTTTTGATTACTGCGATATTTCCGGAAAACTGAAGGGAAATGAAGCCATTGTTCATCAACATTTCACTGGCACTCTGGTCGCCGACACGTTTGTACATGATGTCGTTGGGCAATACATATACATATTTTCCGTTCATGCTGGCGGCTTTGGCCACTTTCAGTTGTTTCAGGTCACGTGAAAGAGTAGCTTGTGTCAGTTCAAATCCTTCCTGACCTAATTCTTGCAAGAGTTCTTCCTGTGAACCTACTTCCTTACTGGAGATAATCATTTTGATGGCGTCTAACCGGTTTGCTTTCTTCTTCATCTTGTATAATTATTCTAAGAATGGCGCAAAAGTATGCAATATTTTGGAAATAGTATGCATAAAAAGCTGTTTTTTTACTCTTTTTATACATAAAAATAGCATGTGATGTAGAAATATGCAGAATTTGGATTGGAAGTGATATATAATTTAGGGGGGGAGTAATTTTTTGGGTGAAAGTAAAAAGAGGAATTTAGATTGATCCGGGAATTCTCTCAGAATTTAGGTATGATCCCAAATTTTCAAACTGAGCTACAATCCGTTAATTCCGATTCTTTTTCTTAAAAACAAACAAGCCACTCAAATAGAGTGGCTTGTTTGTGCGAATGTCGGAATGAGGCGACTCGAACGCCCGACCCCTACGTCCCGAACGTAGTGCGCTACCAACTGCGCTACATTCCGCTACTTGCAAAGTGGTGCCACCAGGAATCGAACCGGGGACACAAGGATTTTCAGTCCTTTGCTCTACCAACTGAGCTATGGCACCTTTGTGATTGCGGGTGCAAAGATAGGTATAATTTTTAATACTGCAATAGTTTGGCAAAGAAAATATGAAATATTTGTCCAAAGGGAGTGGAAATCTTTTTTCTTGTTTTGATTTTACGATGATCTTACGTCTTTCTTCAACGAAAATGATATTAATACGTTTCTGTCGGTGAATTAATGAAATTAGGAATGGACAGCAGACAAAGAAGATGTATGAAAATCTGTAAGACTTAGTATCTTTGGGTTAGAGACTGTATGAATATGCATAGATGCAACCGGAAGAAAAGGTTTCTTAAAATGTGGTCATCCTCAATAAAATAAACGTTTGTCTTTATTATATGTATAATGCTATTTCCTTATCTTTACCGCAAAATTATGTAGCGGGTAACTGCGGACATGTTCATAACAAACAAAACAAATAAGATTTCCAGTTAGAAGTATATGATGATCTACATTATCTTTAGCGTCTTTATAATCATTATTCTTTTTATTTGTGCCAGATATTGGTATTTGTGGAGAAAGATAAGTGTGCAAAAGAACGAATGGGTGGCTCAAACCAAGGAATCAGATACGATTTTACGTAGTATGAACGCTTGCTTTATCTTGATAAATAGTGACTTGGTGGTGATAAGGACCAATTATTATGATTTGAGTGGAATCTCAGAAGAGCCTGCGTCCTCCGGTAGAGTCGGTGATCTGCTGAATTGTAAAAACGCTGTTCGTAGTGGCGGAGGATGCGGGGCACATAAAAATTGCGAAAATTGCATGATTCGCCATACTATTGAGAATGCATTCTGCCATAAAAAGGGTTTCCATAAATTAGAAGCATCCATGAGGCTGCTCAGTTCGGATCATCAACAGATTATTCCTTGTGATGTTTCTGTCTCGGGTACTTACTTGAATAATGAAGGTCACGAACAGATGTTACTGACTGTCTATGATATTACTGAATTGAAAAATATGCAGCGGCTGCTGAATATTGAAAAAGAGAACGCTGTTTCTGCCGAAAAGCTGAAATCTGCTTTTATAGCTAATATGAGTCATGAAATTCGTACTCCACTGAATGCGATTGTCGGTTTTTCCGGTTTGCTGGCTTCTGCGGATGATGATACGGAAAAAAAGATGTATCTGGATATTGTAGCGGAAAACAATGATCGTTTATTGCAGATAGTGACGGATGTACTCGACCTTTCAAAAATAGAGTCGGGTAGCCTGGATTTCCATTATTCCGAATTTGATGTAAACGATTTGTTGTGTGGTCTGCATGGCATTTTAAACATACGTCTGAAAGACAAGCCCGAAATTAAACTGAATTGTGAGGCAGGAACAGATGAATGGATCATTTATTCCGAGCAACATCGTATCGTACAGATAATCACAAATCTGGTACATAATGCGATGAAGTTTACCCACAGTGGGGAGATTTGTTTCGGATGTCGTCCCCAAGGAGAGGACGAGATTTACTTTTATGTTTCTGATACAGGTATTGGCATTCCTGCCGGAGAACAGGATAAAATATTCGACCGATTTACCAAATTGGACCATGAAGTACCCGGAACAGGGCTGGGACTGACTCTTTCACAAACTATCGTACAGAATCTGGGGGGAGAAATGGGAGTCGAATCGGAAGTGACAAAAGGATCTACCTTCTGGTTTACCCTTCCTTTGAAATCCTGAGCAGATTTATGAAAAATAAGAGGTTGTATCCGGTAGAATATAGAATAAACTTTCGGATACAACCTCTTTTCATTCAGGTAGATAGATACACTTTTAACTTTGTTTCTGTGGGGTGTCCTTATCGGATGAAACAGAGCCGGAACCTGTCGATGGGGCAGAAGTTGTACTACCGACAGTGGTAGTGCTGCTTGTTGCCGGACCGGCGGTAGTTGCTGTTGCCGGAGCAACTTGTGGTTTAGCTTGTGTTTCCCAGTGGAACGGTTCGAAAGTACTGTTCGGGTCAGCCCATGATGGCTTTTTAGCTGCATAAATGATAAACGGAGCAATCACAACAACCAAAGCACCGATAATCAATACAGAGAACCATACCGTGTTGCTACCTGTAGAAATCTGGCTGGGCGGGATAAAGCTGAGGATAAACGCCAGTAATGAACCGAGGAAACCGAGGCCGCCGACAATCCACATCAAGCCGTTACCTTTTTTACCGATACGGAACGGACGGTTAGCTTTCTTCATGTTATAGCGCAGGTAGATGGCACCGGAGAACATAAGTAAGTACATCACCAGATAAAGAATAACTGTCAGCTGTGACAAGATCTGATAGAAGCTCTGTACGGAAGGCATAACCACAAACAGAAGGCTCAATACGGTAACAGCACCACCCTGAACGAACAGGATATTTTTCTGTACACCCAATTTATTGGTTTTCTGGAAGAACGGAGGCATATAACCGGCCTTACCTACGGCAAAGATACCTTTGGACGGACCGGCAACCCATGTCAATACACCTGCCAACACACCGAATGCAAGAGCAATGGCGATGATCGGTGATAACCAGGATGCATGGATATATCTAAAATAGTTGTCGAAGCCAACAAGTAAACTCTGTGTCAGGCTGATATCTTTGGCCGGGATAATGATACCTAGTGAGAATGTACCCAAGACGAAGATGATTACAGTAATAAGTGCACCGATAAATACTGCTTTCGGATAGTTCTTTGAAGGGTTTTGCATATCCTTTACGTGGATACCGCCCATTTCCATACCGGCATAAAAGAGGAAGATACTTGCCGCTAATACCACGTTATCGAAATTCGTAAGGTCGGGGAAGAAGCTGCTATGGAAGTCAAGGTTGGAATGCCCTCCGGATGCCAAGTAAACAATACCCAGGATAATCAGCAGGGCAGCGGGGATGATGGTTCCCACCATACCGCCTATTTTAGCTACTTTACCTACCCATCCCATTCCTTTCAGTGAGATGAAGGTAGCCAGCCAATAAATGATAAGCACAACGGCCAGTGTATAGTATTTGTTGCTGGCCAGTGTCATGTCGTGTGTATCATTCATTCCGATGAAAGCGATAGATACAGCACCGAATGTCAATACAGTCGGATACCAGATCGTACTTTCAATCCATTGTACCCAGATGGCAAGGAATCCCAATTTCTTTCCGTACGCTTCGCCTACCCAACGGAACACACCACCCTGTTTGTCCTGGAACATGGCAGCCAATTCCGCCGCAACGAGTGATGTCGGAATAAGGAATACGATAGCTGCGAAAAGATAATAGAAGGCCGAACTCATTCCATATACGGCCTCGGCAGGAAGTCCGCGTAGGGATACTACTGCCGTTACGTTCATGATCGCCAGGGTGAATACCCCTAGTTTCACTGCTTGTTTAATATTTGCCATAAGTTAAGGTTTTAAGTGAAAAATATTTTTAAGTCAGTGTCTATAACAACGTTTAACGTGAGATGTTTTAGTTTACTAACGTCAAACTTGGTTAATTAACATCGGTGAAGAGTGAAATCACCGGTTCCTCTATTGAATCCGGGTGGGTATCAAACAAATCGTGTAGGACTCTTGTTCCTTCTGCATAATAAAATAACCTATAAAATATCAGCGCTTATGAAAATGGCTCTTTCTGATTTTGCTTTGCGGAAGAAAGGGATTTACGGCATTTTACATGTCATCATCCTGCTGCTTTCCCTGTTTCTGGTCATCAGCATCTCGATAGATACGTTTAAGGGTATCCCTTTTTATACCCAATCGGTTTATATGAAAGTTCAGCTATGGATTTGTGTCTTATTTCTGTTCGATTTCATTCTCGAGTTGTTTCTTTCGAAAAATAAGTGGCACTATCTTAGTACGCATTTCATCTTTTTGTTGGTGGCGATACCTTACCAGAATATTATATCCTATATGGGATGGACTTTTTCACCCGAAGTGACTTATATGATTCGTTTTGTTCCTTTGGTTCGAGGCGGCTATGCGATGGCTATTGTGGTGGGGTGGCTTACTTATAATAAGGCTTCCGGACTGTTTGTTTCCTATCTGACTATGTTGCTTGCTACTGTTTACTTTTCAAGCCTGGCTTTTTTTGTACTCGAACACAAGGTCAATCCCTTGGTGACCGGTTACGGAGATGCGCTTTGGTGGGCATTTATGGATGTGACTACGGTAGGTTCCAATATTATTGCTGTCACCGTGACGGGACGTGTACTTTCGGTGTTGCTGGCGGCACTGGGTATGATGATGTTCCCGATCTTTACGGTTTATGTCACCAGCCTGATTCAAAAAAAGAACAAAGAGAAAGAGGAGTATTATAAACAATTGGAGGCAGCTGACGAAAGTAAGCCAAAATAACTGTTCAGGAATAAGTAAGCCTAAAAAATACTGCCCATCTGTACGTAGCAGACAGGCAGTATCCCAACTAAATTAAACTTTGTATGATGTCATCAGTTAATATGCTTGTTCAGTTCATGCCATTTATTGATTTCCGGAAGGATTCCCATAGCGATCACTTCATCACGTAACTTGCATAAGTGAGCGTAGCTCTTTTCCATTTCTTTTTGCTCTTCGGGAGTTCCCTGTATTTCCTTATAGCTTACACCTTCTTTCGTGATAGAAGTCTCCATTGCCATCAGGATATGATCGAACTTTTTGTCGGATACGTACGTTCCTGCCGGCCAGCGGAAAGGTTGTCCGCCCATGGCTGCTGCAATCATTTCGATAGACAGATAGGCCGGACTTTGGAATGAAGAGCGCCCGCGCAGGTCGATGATATGCTTTCCACCTTGGATGACGCGTACTTTCAGGTCTTCCCAATCCTGCATAGGCATACGTGGAGTATCTATAATTTTAGTAAGCGCTTCACCTTGTACTTTGGTGGTAGAAGCGAATACGGCCATCTGTTCTCCGTGTCCGCCATACGTACGGCAATTCACTATTTCAGATGCGGGAATATGAAGGTATTTCACTAGTTCGTTTTGCAGACGTGTACTGTCCAAAGCTGCTAATGTTGATACTTGTGACGGTTTCAGTCCGGCATAGAGTAAGACAATCAATCCGGTGATATCGGCAGGATTGAATACGACAACTACATGTTTTACGTCCGGGCAATATTGGCGGATATCTTTACCAAACTGGGCGGCGATTTCTGCATTACCTTTCAGTAAATCTTCACGGGTCATGCCTGCTTTACGGGCAGCACCACCGGAGGACACAATGTATTTGGCTCCCGACAAAGCTTCTTTGATGTCTGAAGTGTAGGTCAGGTTTACCCCCTCGAACGCACAGTGATACAACTCTTCAGCCACGCCTTCCAAAGCGGGTGCATAGGGGTCGTACAGGCAGATGTTCGGAGTCAGTTTCATCATTAAGGCAGTCTGTGCCATGTTAGAGCCAATCATTCCGGCAGCTCCTACAATCGTAAGTTTTTCGTTGGTTAAGAATTCCATAATTTATATCTTTTTTAATTCGACAATTGCTTTGTTTTTTTGTTTCCGATGCAAAGATAACTTGTTTATGTGCAGGTTGTTTATCGAAAAAAGTTTTGCGCTATAATGAAAAGTTATCATTTGCCAATGATAACAAGCAGATGCGGCAATATGTTTTTCGGCGGCTAATCATTCTTACGTCTGTTTTTTATTTATCTTTGCAGTAAACAGAATGAAGATTATGAGCATTGAATTAGGAAAATTCAACCAGCTTGAGGTAGTCAAGCAGGTCGATTTCGGTATGTATCTGGATGGGGGAGAAGAGGGAGAAATCCTGTTGCCCACCCGCTATGTACCCGAAGATTGTAAGTTGGGAGACTGGTTGAACGTCTTCCTTTATCTGGATAATGAAGAACGGTTAATAGCTACTACATTGACACCTTTGGTACAAGTAGGGGAGTTTGCCTGCCTGGAAGTATCGTGGGTCAACCAGTTCGGAGCTTTTCTTAACTGGGGATTGATGAAGGATCTGTTTGTCCCTTTCAGCGAGCAGAAGATGAAGATGCAGGTAGGGAATAAATACGTTATCCATGCCCATATTGATGATGAAAGTTTCCGGATCGTAGCTTCGGCCAAAGTAGACCGTTACTTATCTAAAGAGAAAGCTGCTTATCAGCCTGGTGAAGAAGTGAACATCCTTATCTGGCAGAAGACAGACCTCGGGTTTAAGGCTATTATTGAGAATATGTATAGCGGCTTGCTGTATGATAGTGAAATATTTCAGACTTTACATACCGGTGATGTACTGAAAGCATACGTCAAGCAGGTACGCGAAGATGGCAAGATAGATCTGATTCTCCAGAAGCCGGGCTTTGAAAAGATAGATGATTTTTCAAAGACACTTCATCGCTACATCACAGAGCATGGGGGATGGATTGGACTTACAGATAAGAGTCCTGCCGAGGAGATTTATGACACGTTCGGTGTCAGTAAGAAGACATTCAAGAAGGCCGTTGGCGATTTGTACAAGAAGCGTCTGATTCTTCTTCATGAAGACGGCATCGAGTTGGTACGTCCCTAAGTTGAATAGGGAAAACCCTACGTATGAATAGACAGAATCATTAGGGTGGGGAGTTTCCTCACCCTATTTTTGTGATATTAGAAACAATAAAAACTAAACGACATGCGAAAAGTAATCATAACTCTTTGTTTCTTGTTTGTTGCATTTGTTGCACAAGCCGGAAGAATCAGCGGAATAAATATCCAAAGCTCAGGTGAAGCGATTCTTGTCTTTGTGGATGGCGAGCAAATCTGCACTCCGACGGAGACTTGTTTCATTGCTAACTATTCGGGCAGGCACCGGATAGAAGTATATGCAGTACGTTATATACCACGTACCGGACAAAGTGTGAAAGGCGACTTGCTGTTTCAGGAATGGGTTTCAAATCCCGGTATGAATATCAGGGATATTCGGGTGGGCTATAATGATCGTCCTGATTTCTGTCCCGATCGTCCGGTGCGTCCCGGCTATGATGTAGTGATGAACCGTACAGAGTTCGACCGTTTTCTGAGAACTGTGAAAGACAAACATTTCGACTCAGACCGTAACAAGCTGATTGAAACTACACTTGTTTCGACAGGCTTCACTTCCGACCAATGTCTCCAATTAGTAAATCTGTTCAGTTTCGATAGTGAAAAGATAAAACTGATGCAGGCTATGTATCCACGGATTGTTGATAAACCCAATTTCTATCTGGTCATCGAAAGCCTCACTTTTCAGTCGGATAAAAACAAGATGAACGAATTTGTGAGAAAATACCATAATCAACGTAACTAAAACCTATAAGAATTATGAAAAAAATACATGTTTCGGCGATATTAATCTTGCTTGTTGTTATGAGTAGTTGTGCAGGCTTGATCATAAACTTCAAAAACAGTCAGCTAATGAGTATCCAGAAAGGGATGACACAACAGGAAGTGAAGACGATTCTTGGAAAGCCCAATTACAGACGCTTTGATGGAGCAATGGAAGAGTGGGAATATCGCGGGTATCTTTCCAAAGCAGGGCATTCGGTGATTTGTGTTAACTTTATCGACAACCGTGTTGTTGGGTTGGATTCGTTTAGAGACGATGCACCTACTGCTCCTCCTGCCCCTTCCTTTTCTTTAGGCATAGGTGGTACAGTCACTGCTTCGGACATAGCTCCCGCTTGTGACTATAGAGCCATGAGAAACGATGAGTTTGCCCGCTTTTTAAATGATGTAAAGAGTAAAACTTTTGATTCGGACCGGACAGATTTCATTGAGAAAGCAACCCGCTCTACCGGATTTACATCAGAGCAATGCTGCAGATTGATAAAACTTTATAGCTTTGATGATGATCGGACTAAGGTACTGAAGATACTTTATCCGAGCGTAGTGGATAAAGATAATTTTTCCGCAGCAATAGACGGATTGGATTTTCTGTCGAATCAGGATACGGTGAAGAACTTTGTGAGGAACTATAATAGAATTAAATAGACTTAAGATATGAAACGAATATTGATATTCTTTTTGGTCATAGGAATCACTGCTATAAGCAGTGTGAGTATGGCAGCCATGAGCAATAGCCGCATTCGCAAGGAGACTCGTTTCCTGACCGATAAGATGGCCTATGAACTGAACCTGAGCACAGGGCAATATAATGATGTATACGAAATCAATTACGATTTTATTTACTCCATTCGTTATCTGATGGACGATGTGATAAGGGGAGAAGAGTGGGCACTCGATAAATACTATCGTACCCTGGACATTCGTAATGATGATTTGCGTTGGGTGCTGACTGCTTCACAGTATCGCCGTTTTATAGGGGTCGATTATTTTTATCGACCGGTTTATGCCAGTGGTGGCAGTTGGAGTTTCCGTATCTATATTCGGTATACAAACCATAATCATTTCTACTTTGGCAAACCGTACCACTATAACAGCTATTGCGGTGGACACTATCGTACTCATTATCATAACAGCTATTATCGCGGACGCTATCGACATGATTTCTATTCGGGTTCGCACAGTATAAGAGATCATCGAAATTATAACACGCATCGCCGTTCCGATTTCGGATCGGTAACCATACGTTCAAATTCGGGACGGAGAGAGGAGGTGAGAAGAGGAGTGTCCCAAAGAGAAAGCTCAGCTTCACGGGATAACAACAGAGTGACTCCTGGGAATGCTACCCGTACCGGCAGAGGAACCAGAAGTACGGAAAATAACCGGAGGACGAATACTGTCCGGAAGAGTGAAAACAGATCTACTCCTCATAGAGTAACACCGGAGCGTACGGATAGCAAACGTAGCAATAGCCGTAGTACTTCATCCCGCTCTGCAGAGAGGGGGAACAGAGAAAGATAAGTGCTATTTGCCTTTCCTTTCTGTTTCCGTATTATTTCTTTAAAATTTCAGAAGTTGAACCAGTCAGGATAAGAGGTCAGAACATCTACCTCTTGTCTTGGCTTCGAGGCTTTGGCAAACTATTGTATGCTGTCTCTTTGCAGATTTTTCTTTGCCTCGCCGGTTACATTAATTTCCGGGCGGATGCTGTCGGCTGCCACTTCACTGATGATTCCTTTTTTTACTAATCGTTCGGTTATTAAACGGTAATAGCCTTCCAGGCTCTCCTTCAGTTGCATATCATTGTTAAACGAATTCCGGAAATGCTTCGGCTTTGGAATAATGGAAGCCAGAAAAATAGATTCTTCGGCTGTCAGTTGAGACGGGCGCTTTTTAAAATAATAGGTTGCTGCTTCCTGCACTCCATAAACGAGCGGTCCCCATTCTACTATATTCAGATATACTTCGTACATTCGTTCTTTGGAGGTAAGGCGTTCTGTTTCTATCAGCCAGACAATCAGAGCTTCTTCCAGTTTACGGGCTATGTTTTTGTTTCGATTCAGAAATACGTTTTTCACCAACTGCATGGTGATGGTACTCCCTCCGCGGGCAAAACGTTTCACTTTCAGATCTTGTATCAACGCTTCGCGCATGGCTTCAGGAAGGAATCCCCGGTGGAAGTAGAAAGCTCCGTCTTCACTTTGCATCACAGACATTTGCAACAACGGAGAGATGCTGTCCAATGGTGTGAAATGTTCCCAGGAAGGGCCGATTGGAAAAGTACGTACCGGTTGGCTGTTTTCGTAAGCCGTATAGATAAATTCTTCCGACATTTTACCAAGATCTGTGACCCCGTAGTTTACAATGCGGAAATTCCTTTCCTTCAGTTCCGATTCCAATTTCAGACTATCCAACAGGGCAAAATTTGCATCCAGAAAAAAGTGATAGGCCAATTCGCCACTTGTCTTTATACCTTCCAGGTTACTGAATAATCCTTTGGGAAGTGAACCGAACAATTGGTCTGCCGGAAACCAGGGTTTGTCTACGGCTGCTGTGAAATGCCATTGATGTTTTTTCTTTTCGGCTTTCAGGTAAGGGCGAAACTGCATTTGATTGAACCGTACCACAGTAGTACTATCCAGTTCGGCGGATTCTTTGCCTACAAGAATCCGGTAAGATACTTGACCACGATCCAGATTGACCGTTTCAGGAGAAAGAGCCTTGTGATATACTTCGAGTCCACTGACAGCCGCTTGCCCGGTCAACTGAACCTGTCCGCCATTCTCTTCCGATTTTGTCAGGCTATAAGTTAGGGTATCCAGCCGAATATCGGCATCGAAACGGCGTTTGAGGTAGGGTAGGATGATTTTGTTGTTCTGTTGTGCATAGAGTTCTGCTTTCAGGGTATGGCTGCTTCGATTTACTTTTCCGCAGGTGGTCCAATGTTGGGTTGTCGAGTCTTCATGTACTTCGATATCCGAGCGAAAATGATTTTGCCGGACCGTTAGTTTGGGAATATGGATGTTTACGAAGTTACGGTCTTTCCGTTCAGTAATGTCTATTTGACACAAGGTCCCGTTTTCCGGCAGGAAGCCATAGAAAAGATTCAGTATCCGGTTTATTCTGTGGGCATAGTCGGTCTGAACCTGTCCGGATGAAGTCTCCCGTTTTCTTTTCAAGAAGAGAAAATCATAATTCGCCATGCTGTCTGCTTTTATAAATGAGGCCTTCAGTTGGTCGACGTTTACATTACGCACTTCAATTTTTCCCCGAATCAATTTCCAAAAGTTGAGGTGCATGTTCAAAGTATGCAGGGTGAGAAGGGTATCCCGGTTGCGGGGAACTATAGAGAGATTTTTCAGTTCGATTTCGTTTAATCCTTTCATTCGCAGGTCCTCATAGCAGATAGATAATCCGTATTTTTGTTCGGCATATAGTATTCGTTTGTCGGCCGTCCGGCAGAGAATTCCGTTACGTCCCAGATATAAACCTGCCAGTACGAGGATCAGGACACTTCCTGTAATGATGAGAGCAATGCTCCCTTTCGTGCGATATTTTCCCATTTCAATATGTAAACTATGGATTTATCGGCTGCAAAGTTATACAATTCCCGGAGGATGAATAGTGCTATTCCCGGAAAATATTCTATCTTTGGGAAATCTATCATAGGAGGTACCGTGAAAAAGTTGCGAACAGATCGACAGACTCTCAATGACTTAGGAATTGTGGAAAGTACGTATGGCGAGAAAACTCTTTTCTCGCTCTTTGACATGACGGAAAGTGATGGAGGAAAGAGGTGTCTGGAAGAGTGGCTGGTTCACCCTTTGTCTGATTGGAAAGCATTGCACGAAAGGCAGGAAGCGATCCGCTATCCGGACTTTCCGGAGATACGTATTTGTAGGGAAGAACTGGATTTCATTGAGTTTTATCTCAGCCAGGGAGATCGTCCGACGAGAGTGAGCTATTTGGAATCTGCCTTTTCATATATCTTCCGGCATTTCAGGGCTACTCCCGAGCGTTATGTCATCCGTAGGGGAACGAAGTTGCTTGAAAACGTTTTGTTGGAGCTGAAAACTTTTGCAGATCATGTGACGGAACTCTCTCCCCGGTTGATCCGTAACATTGCCGCCACTATCTCAGAGATCTATCAGGCTACGGAATTGGGAAAAATGGTTGATTCCTGCGGGCAGGAAGATAGCTTTTACCGGACCGACCGTTTGGATTACATTTTCCGTTATCGACGAAATCATACCATTGCAGCTCTTCTTTCTATTGTATATCAACTGGATGCCATTCGTACCGTGCATCGGACAGCAGTGACGAAAGGTTGGTGCTTTCCTTCTTTTACTAATGATAGCAAGTTTATGCTTTACAATTTCTATCATCCGCAAGTGAAAGATGCTGTAGCGAACGATTGGGAGATGGAGAATGGGAATATCTGTATCTTTACCGGGTCGAATATGGCGGGTAAATCCACGACTTTGAAGGCAATAGCATCTGCTGTATGGTTGGCTCATGCCGGATTTCCGGTACCGGCTTCCTCGATGGTTTGTCCTATGTTCGATGGTATTTTTACTTCTATCAATCTGCCGGATTCTCTGAGAGATGGCCGCAGCCATTTCTATGCGGAAGTATTGAGAGTAAAAGAGGTGCTGGAACAGATTAACAAGGGGCATCACTGTTTTGTACTTTTCGATGAATTGTTTAGGGGAACCAATGCGCGGGATGCTTTTGAGGCATCGGTTGCCGTAGCAGAGGTGTTGAAAGCAAAGGCATATAGCCGTTTTTTGATATCTACACATATCATAGAATTGGCCCGTAAATTGGATGGAGATGACGCCTGTTGTTTTTATTATTTAGAATCTGCGATAGTGGATGACGAGTTGATATGTAACCATAAAGTGAAGCCGGGTATTTCAGAGTCAAGAGTTGGATATTGGATTGTGAAGAAAGAACTTGCCGGATTTGAGAAATAATGTAACTGACTCTTATAGGAAAAATTGTGAATAATAGATATATTTGTAGATTATTTTAATTTAAAAACAACGACAAGTATGAGAATTAAATTATTATTTTTGATAAGCATTCTGTTCTGTACAGGTAGTTATGCACAAGAGACGGTTACCGAACCTGATTTTATAGGTGAGGTGTTAGTGTTAAATCCGGATAACAGCACGACTCCGCTGGAAAAAGCTACTGTTAAAATCAAAACAAAAGCCAATGCTTCGGTATATTTGGTAGGTATGGGTAAAGTGAAAACAAAGATAAATGTAGATGGTCCTAGCGCTCAGGTACGATTACATCAGGGAGATGATTTTAAGTTGATTGTGAGAGCTGTGGACAACAATACCGATCCAATGTCTATTATTAATATCTTTCAGTTTGAAACGGGTAAGAAGGTACGTAAGGCCGAGTTATCTTCTTTGAGTACATTTGGAGGAGCCTCTAGCAATAATCTGGAACTACTTCCGTATACAGCTAAAAAATATGGAGAAAGTTCTTATCTGATCACATTGAAAGAAAAGCCGGTGGGCGAATATGGGATAACGGTTCGTAATCCTAATTCTTTGGATGAAAAAAATATCATTGTGGCTTCATTTGGAATCGATCAATAATAAACACTTATAGCCGGATTGCTATTACTGCAAATGTAAATGTGTCAAAACTCGTATTCACCATAGATTACACCGATTTACACAAAACGATTTTAAATCTACTGATAACCAATAATATTTATCTATGTAAATCTGTGTAATCTGTGGTGAGTTATGAAACAACCTCTTGTCGGCTACTGCTGTTCCAACTCAATGACAGCGCTACTGTAATCACCGGATAAACCAATAGGCAAGCCTTGATTCATCAGGAAATCGCCACTGAAAGATTGTCCGTTGGCTGACCCTGTTGCAGCACGGCTTCCCGGATAGATGTTCAATTCTTTCACGTTGTATTTCTTGTCGGGACTCAGACCTTTGAAACGCATCGGAGCACTAACTTCACCGATATGTGATTTTAATTGGTAAGCATAGAATACGGCACGACTCTTGTCCGGCAATACATACATCATGGAGGTGCGGTTACCTTCGTAAGGAGATAAAATACGGTACAGGTCGCCTGTAAACACTATGTTACGGATACTTTCGTAAGTCTTGATAGCCTCTTTGGCAAAGATTACTTCTTTTTCATTCATGGTGGACGGTTGTAAATCCATTCCCAAAGCTCCCTGCATAGCTACGTCAAAGCGGAATTTCAGTGGAGTAGTGCGCCCGGTCTGATGATTCGGACTGGCAGAAACATGGCAACACATTGCTATCGAGGGAAAGAACTGTGAATTGCCCCATTGAATAAGGATACGTTGCAAGGCATCGGTATTATCGCTGGGCCAGTATTCCTCGAAGTAGCGCAGTGAACCGTAATCCAGACGGCCTCCTCCACCAGAGCAAAGCATAAAGTGTACGTCGGGATGTGAATCGCGTACTTTCTTAAAAACATTCAGTAATCCCCGTCCGTATTCGATCCATATGTGTGACTGTTCGTCGGCAGGTAAATAAGTGGATCCCGGGTTGGTTACAGCACGGTTACAGTCCCATTTCACAAAAGCTATCTGAGGGTTATCTTTCAGAATGTCGTGTACACTCTTATATACAAACTCTTGTACTTCGGGATTCGACAGGTCGAGTACCAGTTGCCGGCGAAAGAGAATATGTTCACGTCCCGGTTGCTGGATTACCCAGTCAGGATGTTTTTCGAATAGTTCACTTTGGGGGTTTACCATTTCAGGTTCCACCCAGATACCGAACTTGATATCATTATCCGTACATTGTTTTACCAGCCATCCCAGTCCGTTGGGAAGTTTTTCTTTGTTTACCACCCAGTCGCCAAGTCCTGCGTCATCATTGTTGCGGGGATGTTTCTGTCCAAACCATCCGTCGTCCAGCAGGAAGAGTTCGAAGCCCATCCCTGCAGCATCTTCTATAATTGATTTCAGTTTGGGTTCGTTAAAGTTGAAGTAAGTGGCTTCCCAGTTGTTCATCAGGGTATAACGTGAATTTTCTCCGTGGCGTAAACCATATTTACGTGCCCAACGGTGGAAATTACGACTGACCTGTCCGTTTCCTTTTGTACTGTATGTGTAGAGGAACGAAGGAGTTTGGAATACATCGCCTTTTTTAAGTTTGTAGTGTGATGCGTACGGATTCATTCCGGCAAGTACACGGAGTTCCTGATTGTTGTTTTTTTCAAATTCCAACTTAAAGTTGGCAGGCCATGCCAGAGCCATCCCTATCACTTCTCCATTGTCTTCAGTCATCCGTCCGTTCAGGGATAGCAGACACATGGGATGAGCAAAGAATGTGGCACGGGTTCCTAATTTGGAATCTATCACTTTGATGCCTTCTGTCAGTTCTACTTCACTCATGTTGCATTCTCCGGCCCAGTCACCGGCAAAGTGAGTGAGTCGGTAGGAGGAAGATTTAAAGGAGAGCTGTGCGGAAGCAAACTGGTAAAGTGTTACCGGTTTCTTTTCAGTATGCTGATATATAGTCCATTGTTCTATAAGGTCGCTCTCTTCGTATGCCTTATAGAAAAGTTTCACTTGAAAAGGATATAGCGGGTCTTTCAGTGAAATCGTAGTCAGTGTTATGCCGGGTTCCGGAGACTCTTGTTTCACGTTTTCAAAGTTCAGTAGTGTAGAGGTATTACCGTCTGCATGTACTGCATGAAGGGCCACTTCGTTTTGTTCTCCCATTCCATAAGTCGAATATGCCGGAAAGTTATTGCCCTGTTTCTGTAATACATCGGTGTCTGCCAGGCGTGGGCCATAATAAACTTGTCTTAGTGATTGATTGGCAACCCTGAAAACAAGTGCTGTGTTGCGTGTCGTAATCTGAATCAGTTCTTGCGCTGGCAGTGAACAAAAACTCAGGACAAGGCCGATTAATATAAATGTTCTTTTTAGCATTGTACTTTATTTGAGAGCCTTATCCCGCTACTTTCCCAATTGGCGGGTAGGAATTACTATTGGTTTTTCCAATCTGCTTTGTGGGGGGAGGAGAGTGGGAAAAGGCCGTATTATTATTGTATTTTGATTACAATCGGTTTATGGATATCCATTACCTTAATAGGTACGATAACTCCGTTTAATTCTTGATTGGGAGTTGTTCGAGCCTTTTTGCCGTTTACCGACACACGGGCCTGTACCGGAATCCCCGGCAGTTCGATCCGGTAGGCACGTTTTCGGGGCTGTCCTTCATAAGTCCCTTCTACCGGAGATACAGTGATGATCGTCTGTCCCCCTGATTTCTGATAGTTGAGGCGTGTGGTGGCATACTTCCCTTGTAGGTAGTCTTGGGTCAGTCCGTCGTCTTCGTACAGGATATAAGTATTGTTTGCTCCTTCTTTGCCCGGATAACAACGTACGATCAATTCAGTGAGCGGGGTGGAACACATTCGTTCCGTATAAGGCTGCATCGGTAGAGGACAACCTCCCTTGATGAACAATGGAAATTGTTCCAGCGGGCTTTTCGTTTTGATCACTTGTCCGCCTTCTTGTCTTTCTCCGGTGAAGAAATTATACCAGTCGGTTCCACCGGGCAGCCAGACCTCTTGTGTGGCTATCTTTTTTTCTCCTTCTCCCTTGGCGGTGATGGGAGCACCCAACAAGAGGTCACCGAAGAGAAATTGTCCCGGATACTGATAGGCTTTTTCTTCGTCCGGATATTCAATGTACATTCCCCGGTTAAGTGGCAACATATCTGTATGGCATTGGCGGACGGAAGAGTAGATGTAGGGCATCAGTTGAGAGCGTAGGTGGTAAATCCGGTGCATTGCCTTTTCTGCTTCTACGCCCCAGAGCCAGGGACGGCGGTCGAGTTTTTCGTCGTACACCGAGTGGATGCGGAGTGAAGAATTCAGCAATCCGAACTGTGTCCAGCGAGTGTAAAGTTCCGGGTCGGTTCCGTCGTAGAATCCGCCAAGGTCATGTGCCCAGAAGAAACAACCTGCATTGCCGCTGGTGGTAGTCAGGTCGACCTCAAAGCGGAGTAAGTCCCAGTTGCCCACAGCATCACCGGAGAATTGAATCGGGTGACGATGGTCGCCCCATCCGGCCCAACGGCTGAAACCTGCACCGCGAAGGTGGTTGCCGGACGAATAATTATAATAGATGCGATTCATCCAGGGAAGATGTTTCATATTTGTTCCCCGTACCAGAGGATATAGATAATCTTGTTGCCAGTCGAGCCACCAGAAGGCTACTCCCATGGAATCACTTTCCTGATGAGCATGTTTCATGAAAGCATTCATATAGTCACGGTCACCTGCGTCAAACAGGGGTACACCTGTTTGCTGGGTATCGACTCCCAAATCTCGTACAAAAGCTTGATAACTATCTTCGTGCGGACGGATGCCGTCGTGTGGATGTTCGTTCAGTACTACGTAGATATGATCGTCTTTGAAGTCTTTTATCAGTTTCTCCGGTTCGGGAATCAGTTTACGGTTCCAGCTATAGCCTGTCCAACCCCGTGTGCCGGCATGTCCGGTTCCGACTTTGGCATTTTGTGTATGCCATCCCATATCGAACACCATGATATCGAGGGGAAAGTCGTGTTCACGATATTCCCGTACCAACTGGCGATAATCTTCGTCTGTGTAGTTCCACCAGCGGCAATACCAAGATCCGTGTACATATTTGCGGGTCATCGGTGATGGTCCGCTGACTGCCTGAAGTGATTTCAAGGCTGCCTTGTAGTCATTGCCGTAAACAAACAAATACAGATCCTGAACATGGTTACGGTCACGTGTCGCCACCCATCCGTTTTTTAGGACTTCCTTACCGGTATCGTTAATAAGATACCAGCCGTCCCGGCTCAATAACCCTTCCTGGCGGTCGATGGGACCTTCTACGTCATCAAGCGTTGTCACTGCTCCTAATAGATTCCGGCTTTGGCGGCTGGCTATGTACCAACGTTTTTCTTTAGGGGAGTCTCCGTTTCGGAAATAGACAAACAAGTTAGTTTGTCCGAAGGGAAATCCGTCATTGTAATACTCGACACGCATGGCGGGAGTGGTCATGATGTAACGGTTGCCTTCTTTACGCTCTACTTTTACTTCGGTACATCTGGGGGTACGGTCTACAGCGAAGAGGGTAGAGTCGTTCAGGAACTTTCCCTGCTGTGCGTATTCCATACGTACCAGATGGTCGGTGATAAAGGTAAAACGGCTATTGCCTATGACTACTGGGTTTGAACTGGAGGATGGCAGGCAAAAGAGTAGCCCGGCTATCCAAAGGATGGTTCGTTGGATGTTTCTCATGTCGTTTTTATTTTTGTTAAATGAACTATTCAGGTTATCTCTATATCTTCTTTTTATCCGGTAGACCCTCGTATACTCGGACAAGGGTCCACCGGATGTTTCTCCCTTTATGGATTCTGTTCCAAGACTCCCGGATATGAATCGATCTCACGTTGAGGGATGAATTCGATTGCTGCCGGATCGTCAGCTGAAATGGTCAGGCGGACCGAAGTTGCGGCTCCACGGTCGTGAGTGCCCGGATAGGTACGGTTCATGGTCAGTCCGTTGCGGAAGATGTCGAAGCGGCGATGTCCTTCGAAAGCCAACTCCTTGCGGCGTTCCTCCAATACATATTCCAACATGGTTTTACCGGGTTTCATGTCACCGGCCGAAAGTGCGGGTATGTGTGCCCGGGTACGGATTACGTTGAGGTCTGCCAAAGCATCACCCAATGCCGGTTCTTTGGCATAGGCTTCCGCACGGTTCAGGTACATTTCGCCCAGACGGAGAACAGTTGGTGACCACAGCTGGGGTTGGTTTTCTTGTTTGGAGCATTTGTATACGTAGTACTTCGGATAGTCATTGCGTTTTGCCATCAGATTTTGGATGGTCACGTAATGTTTTTCGTATGTGCCCGGGGTGGGATTGTCTTTACCCGATTTCAGTCTCGATTCTACGTAATAGCCTCCGGCATCCTGCTTCATGGTCAGTGTGTCTTTGTATTCATACTTCGACAAATAGGCATCTTTGATCCGGTAGTTTCCGTTTTCTTCTATGATTTCGTTCCAGCGGTAATACTTTCTGGGGACTCCATCTTCTTCGGAGGATTCGATATAGATAAATTCTTTACGATATTCACCTGTCTCGTCATCTTTCAGGTATTGCGGAACGATATATCGTGAGCGCAAGTCCTCCGGATATTCCGCATACGCATCCCGGAGTGGTTCGGAAGCATACAACTCTCCCCAGCCTACCCCATCGATATTGGCATAAAAGCCTCCGATAGAGTTCCAACCGTAGTCGTCTTTATCTTTAGTACAACGGATGGCAAAGATGATTTCCGGATTATCTTCCGGTACCAAAACATTGGCTGTAGCATAAGCTTCTCCTTCCAGTAAAGTACGTCCTGAACTTTCGATTACTTCGGTAGCGTATTCGGCAGCCAGCTTATTGTTACCCATGTAGAGATAGACGCGTGACAACAGAGCCTTGGCTGCACTGGGACCGGCGTAGATGTTCGACTCCGAATTCAGCAGTGTTTCTGCTTTCTTCAGGTCTTTCAGGATTTGCTCGTAAGATTCCTTTACGGTAGAGCGCATTGGATAGTCGTTTATGTCTGCCGTCAGTTTCAGGGGAATCCCGAGGTTGGTTTCCGGTGACTGATTGTAAGGGCGCCCGAAGACATTGACCAGTACAAATTCCAGCCATCCCCTGAGGAAGTAGTTTTCGCCAATCAGCTGGTCCATCTCTTTGCTCTCTCCTTCCTGTGCTTTCTCAAGTATCTTGTTGGAGTTGATGATGGAGCGGTAGGCCCATCCCCACATGTTCGACATATGGTAGTTGTCCGTGATGCGCTGGTAGTTGTAGATATACATTAATGCATCCGACGACACTCCGCTCAACGAAACGTTATCACTGGCCAACTCGCCTGCATAGTGCCACCCCTGGTGGAAGGCTGTCTGTTTAAATACGGCATAGTTACCACGGGTGGCAGACAGCAGAGATTCATAACTGCCATCCAGCTCGTCCTCTGTCAGTTGGTTGTAGGGGAGTTCCTCTATGGAGCAAGCCGAAAGTCCGATCAGAGAAACGAAAAAGCAAGATACGATATGTTTGATTTTCATAATATGACGTGATTTTTTAGAATGAAACATTAAGGCCGAACACAATTCTTCTGCTCAACGGATAGATAGTACCTGCATAACCGTCGGTACTGCTGTCCGACAATTGGGGAGATACCCCCGAGAATGGGGTAAGCGTGAATAGATTATCAGCACTGCAAGAGACGTTGACCCGTTGCAAGCCCAGTTTTCCGCATAACTTCTCCGGTATGGAATACCCCAGTGATAAGTTGCGCAAGCTGAAGTAATTGCCTTTCTCCAAATAGCGTGAAGACGATTTGTTAGAGTTTTTGTTACCTCCGTTAATGGCTTTCGGATGCGTGGCGATGTCTCCTTCTTTTTCCCAGCGTTTCCAGCCGCTTTTCAGTTTCATTGAATTGTAGTCGGCATAAGCACCGTCGGAATCGAGCAATTCGCGGGATTGGTTATAAAGCAGGTTCCCGTATACAAAGTCGAAGTTGGCAGTCAGTGTAAAACCTTTATAGCTAAATGAATTCATCCATCCACCGGTAAACTTCGGTGCGGCAGAACCACAATATACACGGTCGGCTTTATTGTAAGAGTCGGTAGTTGTGCGTTTGCCATTCTCATCGGTGGTATACCACAATGGAGAACCGTTAGCAGGATCTACACCGGCCCATTCTCTCAGATACCATTCATCCATATCCCGTCCTTCTTCCAGGCGTTTCAATCCCTTCAGTTCCGGTTTCCCTCCATAAAGTTCGGTAACCCGGTTTCGGTTGAATCCAATGTTGAAGTCACTGGTCCACTGGAATTTTGAGGTACGGATGACATCTGCATTAAGACTGATTTCGAGGCCTTTATTATTGATGGCACCTACATTTTTATATTGTCCGGTGTAGCCTGATATATTGGGTAGCGGGGCATAGTACAGTAAGTCCGAGGTGTTTTTATTGTACAGGTCGATGGTGACTCCGAAGCGATCGAAGAACCGTGCGTCGATACCGATATTGGTGGTGTAACATTTCTCCCACGACAGGTCGGCATTCCCCATCTGTGAAGGGAAGTAAGCTACTTCGTCATTATACATCATTGAAGAATAGAGCGGGTAGTGTCCGTAGTATGCTCCGGGAGTGTTACCCAGAGAACCATAACTGACTCTCACTTTTAGTTGGTTGACAGACTCACGAAGAGATTCGAAAAAAGTTTCGTTCTGGATATTCCAGCCGCCACTGACTGTGAAGAAGTGTCCCATACGATTGTTTTTACCGAAACAAGATGATTCGTCCATGCGATACGATACTTGTCCCATGTAGCGGTTATCATAGTCGTAGTTGGCATTGAACAGTGCCGATTGGGTGGCAATGGCGTCTTTGTATCCACCGATGGATTTAATACCGGTTGTTACGTCCAGAATCTCTCTGCCGGGCTGTATGCCTCGTCCTTCGGCGGAAGTCGATTCGTAAAAGTGGCGGGTATATTCGTAAGCTCCCAGTGCGTTGACTTTGTGTTTGCCGAATGATTTCTCAAAACGTATCATTTGGTTGGTGAATTGCTTGGTCAGTAGTGAATTAGAGTTGGATAACGACCCTTTGTCCGATTGCCCCGAACGCGAACGCTTGTCCGTGTAGCTCTCGGAGCGGTTACTGATATAGCGAATATAGTTGTTTGACTCGAAACGCAACCAATCCGTAATCTGATAATTGAAATTAATGGTTCCGTCAACCGTCAGTTTTTTCGAACGGCTCCAGTTCCATTGCAGGTCATACATGTCGTTGATTCCGTCACGTCCTCTCCAGTCTTGTTCTTGTCCCGAGCGGATAGAACCGTCTTCATTGTAAGGGAAATCCCAAGGGAGGTAGAGATAAGTGTTGTACACGCTGCGTTGCTGACTGTCTGTACGTGAGAGCGAACCTGAAATCTTGGTTGACATGGTGAAGCGGTCTGTAAACTTCACATCATTGTTGGAACGGAAAGTGAAGCGGTCCAATGTAAAGTCCTTAATGGCTCCCTCTTCGCGGTAGTAGTCTGCCATAACAAAGGAACGCATACGACCGCTGCTTCCGGTATAGGTAATGTTTGCGTTGGTATATAATCCTGGTTTGGAAGCTTCTTTAAACCAGTCTGTGTTGTGTTTCAGAAGTTCTTCTGTGAACCACGACTGATTATTCCAGGATTTCTGATAGTCATAAAGTTCTTGTGAATTCATCATCTCAAGGCGCCCGGTCGATAGTAAGGATACACCGGCATTGACCGATACACTATATTTGTTGGCATCATATTCGCCTCTTTTGGTGGTTACTACAATAACACCGTTGGCGGCACGCGAACCGTACAATGCGGTAGCCGAACCATCTTTCAGCACACTGATATTGTCTATCTCGTTCGGGTTCAGTCCCGGATCCTCACCTACAATCACACCGTCGACTACCCAAAGTGGAGAGACAGACGAGTTCAGTGTGCCTTTACCACGAATACGGATTTTGCTGGCTTGGCCCGGTTCGCCGGATGAACCTGAGACATATACGCCGGATACTTTTCCTTGGAGCATACTTCCTACTTCCAGTGTGTTTACGTCTTTCAATTTATCGGCTTTCACTACGGCTACCGATCCGGTTACGGCCGACTTCGTCTGTACGGTGTAACCTACTACGACAACTTCTTCCAGTGTTTTAGTGTCTTCCAGTAATTTGATATTGAGCGTTTTTTGTGAATCGATTTTGATAGTTTGTGTCAGGTATCCGATGAAAGAAACAATCAGTTCCTCACCGGCAGCTGCTTCGATGGAAAATTCTCCGTCGATATTAGTACTCACACCTGTACCTGTGCCCTTTATCATGATGTTGGCTCCGATGATAGTTTCTCCTTTGATGTCTTTCACCACTCCTGTAATATGACGTTTTTGCTGTGCAGCGTCTGTTTGAGTTGTTTTTGCCATCAGCATGATGTTGTGTCCTTCCATGGCATAACCTACATTGGTGCTACGGAATAGAGAAGAAAGTACATCAGCTACCCGTTGCTGACTTACATTGACGGTTTTGCGTTGATTTACATCTACCTCCTTCTCGGAATATACGAACAGGTAATCTGTCTGGCGTTCGATTTCGCCCAGGATTTCCCGTATCGGTTTATTGTTTTTCGAGATAGATACCTTTGTTTCCTGAGAGTTCGCATTGCCGGCGAATACTCCCGAGATGAAAACGAAAAGGAATAAAACTATCATTTTCATAGTATGTGAAATTGATTTATTTACGATTTTACTTGTTTTTATCAGAGTGTTTTTCATACATTTGTACACTGTGTTAATTAATACTCACTAAGTTTTCGCAGACTGGGGTGTTGTTAACCCGGAGCCGGAAGTGTGCCACCACTTTCGGCTCTTTTTGTTCTTATGTTTTCATTGGTTCCTGTTTTTAGTTTAAAGTTAATACTTGTTTTTAATTTATAGTAATGGTATTACTGTCTTCATCCCGTTGATAGGTGAATTTACATTTCAGTTGAAGCACCTTTAATACGTGTTCTACACCGTCTCTGATACGAAATTTTCCGGTGAACCGTACATTTGCCAGGGACTCTTTTTCCAAAATGAATTTTACATCATAGTATAGACCTAACTGGCGGATAATTTCGTCCATGCGCGTATTGTCGAAATAAAGGATTCCTTGCATCCATAATGCCCGGTTCCACTCGCTGATACTCTCTTTCCGGAGTTGACCGGCTTTGCCGAATAACCGTTCGTTGGGTTGCAGTTTTACTTTCCTGCCGGTAGTGGTTTCGTTTACTTCTACCGAGCCTTTCAGCAAGACTGTTTCGAAAAAGTCCTGATCTTTATACATCATCACATTAAATTCGGTACCCAATACTCTTACTTCATATTCTTTGGCTTGTACGATGAAGGGTTTCTTTTCATTTTTTGCCACCTGGAAATAACCTTCACCGTCCAGTGTCACTCTACGCTCTTTCCGGTCGAAGTGGTCGGGAAACGTAAGTGTCGTATTTGAATTCAGGCATACTCGGGTTCCGTCACCTAATGTTAATTCTGCCCGTTGTCCTGATGGGACATGTATTGCTTTCAAATCAGGTGTATCTTTTCCTCTCTCCGGAGCCAGGAAATAAACAGAGGTAACTGCTATGAGGAAAATAGCGGCTATTTTAATGAACTCCCTGATGTAAGGAAGTGTCAGCCGTTTCTTTTTATCAACCGTTGCTGCCGGTTTCTCTTGCCAAAGGGTGATGTCGTGCAACTTTCTCAGGGCAAGATACTCACGCATGTGTTGTGGATCGGCATCCAGCCATCGGACTACCATTTGCTTCTCTTCCGCACTGGCATCTCCTGTAAGATATCTGTTTAGTATCTCTTGATTCATAATTTATACGAGTTCTTGATGAACGTTTTTTGCTCCGTTACATCTATAAGACGATAGAAGTGAATACAACCCTAGTCTGTTTCTTGATTTTTTTTAGTGGAAATAGAAAAAGAAGTAAAACAAGGGAAGATAATCTTTGAGTGAAATCCGGAATTCTTTAAGCGCCCTTGATATGTGATATTCCACTCCTTTGACTGTGATGCCCAGATTTTCAGCTATTTCCTTATTCATTTTATTCTCGAAACGACTCATTTTAAAGACTCTTCGGGTTTGTTCCGGGAGTGTGCGTAGGGTGGCTTGGATAATTTGGTTAACTTCTTCGGAAAAAATCTCTGACGGGTCACAAGCTTCCAGGCTGGATACACGAATATCCAGTTCGCGAACATAAAGTTCACTCAACTCGGACATGGCATTCAGTTTGTTTTGTTCCAGACGTAAGTAATCCAGTGATTTATTTTTCAGAATGGTGAGTAACATGGCCTGAGGGGAATTTATGATATCAGTTTTCAGTTTTTCCCACAATTTGATCAGTGCTTCGGCCGCAATGTCTTCTGCTACCTGTTCGTCGTGTATATACGATTTGGCAAACAAGAAAGACTTCCTGTAATAAAGAGTATAGAGAGCGTTAAAACTGTTGATATTTAAGTCGTCCATTCTTGTATACTGTGTTCCGGGATATTTTTCTGTATGATCTAAAAGTGCCGCAAGGTATGAAAAAAAAAGCAAAAGAGGATTAATAGTTGTGAGTATTTCTGTTTTGCTTCTTTCCCGGGGATGTTGTCTGCTATCGTATGTTTTACTTGCTCTTTTTTTATAGTGTCCGCAAATGTAGGTGAGGTGTTCGTTGTTGAACATCTTTTATCTTCTTAAAATCTTTGATTATTAGGAAGTTATGTTTTTGGCACATTACTTGTATAACAATGAAGGAGTGAGTTGTCCGGTCGTGGTATAGCTCATTCTTAGATTGTAATTTTGATTGGTAAAGGGTGGAATGGGAATTTCGCCCTTTATTTTTATATGGCCTGAAAGGTGATAAAAAATAAGGGTAGGACCATTGTCCCACCCCTATCACTTACAATAATAATAATAACTTCTCTTACTCAATGGGCTGTCCTTTGTAAAAGTCCAGAATCTTTGTACGGAACAGATAGTCATATTTGGCCTGAATCCGGTCGGACAATGCCTTAGTCAGATTTAGTTTGGATTCATTGTACTCGACCGAGGTCGCTTTTCCATTGTCGAACTTTTCACTCATCAGGCGGAAGGACTCTTGGCTGGCTTCTACTGCCGATTCACTTGACTTAAACTTACTCTCGGCAGCTATGGCATTGTACCATGCTTGTTGGATTTCTTTATATAATACCTTCTTGGTATTGTCTAGTTGCAATGCCAGATTGGTTTGTTGCAGGCGCGCAGTGCGTACACGGTTGCGAGTGGCCAGGCGATTGAATAAAGGTATGTTCAGACTGAATCCGGCATATTTATTCAGGTTGTTCTTCATTTGGTTGCCAAAATTTGAACCGGCGTTACCATTTACCGTATAGAAGTTTGTACCTAATCCCGCAGAGAAGGACAATTGCGGATAGTAACTGCTTTTTGCTATGCGGACATTCTTTTCGCTACCTTCAAGACGATATTCGGCTGCTTTGATGCCCGGTTTGTAGAGCATGGCCTGGTTATAGATTTCGTCGGGTGAAGTAAGGGGAGAGAATTCCAACTCCGTATCCGGTGTGGCAAGTGAGAAGTTCTCCGGAGTCGGAAGTTCAAGCAATTGACTTAAATCGAGTAGAGCTAACCGGTAATTGTTGTCAGCCTGTACCGCACTCATCTCATCTTGTGCAACGCGAGCTTTGGCTTCGGCAACTTCGGCGGGAGAAGCTTTTCCTACTTCATGCAATCGTGTGATGCGGTTCAGTTGTTCTTTGCTGAGTCCTACCTGGCTTTGTGCCACTTTGCTTAACTCTTGATTAAAAAGCACTTGCAGGTAAGCGGAAGTGACATTGATTGCCAAATCTTCTTTTGCTTTATTCAGGTCTTCGATTGCTGCTTTCAGGTTTAGTTTGGTAAGTGCATACTGGTTCGGTAATTCCAGACCGGTGAATAACGGAATATTCGTACCCAGGCTGAAGCTACTGCTACCACTGTTGATATCATTATAGGTGTTATCTACCGGCGATGCTGTACGTCCCCAACTCCAATTTTGCGAAGCACTGCCGCTAAGATTGGGTAAGCGTGCCCATTTGGCGGTATTCACCTCCACTTTACTCTGTTCGGCCGAGTTTGCCGTTTGCTGCACATTGATATTATGCTCAATGGCATAATCGATACACCGGCGTAAAGTCCATCCTTCCTGTGCCTGTGCAGTGTAAGCTGACAGTCCGGTCAGTATCAATAAGTTGATCAATATTTTATTTCTCATATTATGCATTGTTGGTGATTCATACTTTCCCTATATTATACGAGAGGTTTATTTGTCTTTCTTTTCCGAAGCTCTTACTTTTTCCTTTCCGGTCAGACCTTCCTTGATTTCCAGTTTGATACCGTCACTCATACCGGTTTTAATCTGGCGGCGTTCAAACTTCTGTTCGGGTATACTGTCGGTCATTACCCATACAAACGTACTGTCGCCACTGAATTCGATAATGCCTTCGGGAACTGCCAGAACTTTTTGCGCACGTTGAAGCACGATTTCTGCATTGGCGGAATATCCGGAACGGATTTGTACAGAGTCCGGTGCATGAACGGCCGCTTTAATTTCGAACTGATTGGCTCCGTTCTCTTCTACACCTTTCGGAGAAATATATTCCAGTTCGGCATCGAATGTAAGATTTTGCAAAGCTCCGATAGTCAGTTTCACCGGCATACCTTCATGGATACGTCCCACTTCTGTTTCGTCAATCTTGCCTTTGAAGATCAGATCGTTCATATTGGCTACTGTGGCAATAGTCGTACCGTCATTAAACGTATTACTCATGATTACCGAGTTACCTACTTTGATCGGTACGTCCAGAATCAATCCGTCGATGGTCGAACGAATCAGCGTACTGCTGAAGGAAGCGCTGTTTTTGGTGATACCTTCTTTGATAATCTCCAGTGCATCTTTTGCAGTTTGCAATTCTTCACGTGCTTTCTTTATTTCTACTTCGCTTTTTTCGTAATCTTCTCTGCTGATTAACTTGTCGTTATAAAGCTTCTTGATACGTTCATGATCTGTTTCGGCTTGCGCGGTACTGATCTCTGCCACACGTACACGGCTTTCGGCTGAGTTCAATTGTCCCAGTTCCGGGATGACTTTTACTTTAGCGATTACTTCACCTTGCTTAATGGTCTGCCCGGCCTCTTTGTATACTTCGGATATGATACCCGATATTTGCGGTTTAATGAGTACTTCGTCTCGCGGCTCTACTTTGCCGGTGGCAACCGTAGTCTTTTCCAGATCCGCAATCTCCGGGGTAATGGTTTCATATACGGTTGTTTTAGGCTTTGATTTCTGGTACAGGAAAATGAATGTCCCAATGAAGATGGCGGCTACCACTACCAGTAATGTAATTTTCAGATACTTTTTCATCTTGTTTTATATTTTGAATTATTATTTTCTATCTTGACTGTGTATTCTTTGTTAACCGATGCTGTCTTGTCGTCCTTTTTTGTGCGGGAGACAGAGAAAGATCGTACTTTATTCATCCCTGATAGCTTCTATCGGTCGGATAGCCATTGCCCTGTAAGCGGGTGCCAGTCCGGCGAGTAGTCCCAGCGTCACCAGTAACAGGCAGGTTCCGATAGCCATACCAAAAGACACCTGGAAGTGGGAATAATGGTCCTTACCGGAGTTGACGCCTATTTCCATTAATTGCAGGATCAGTACACCAAAAGAGATGCCGGCCATGCCTGCAATGGTAGTCAATACCATACTTTCTGATAAAATCTGTTGTAAAATGTCTTTCGGACGGGCACCGATGGCACGCCGGATACCTATTTCGGTGGTCCGTTCCTTCACGGTCACCATCATGATGTTCGATACACCGATAGCCCCTGCCAGCAGAGTGCCCAAGCCTACCATCCAGATCAATACATGGATACCGGTAAACAGATTATCCATCATTGAGAACATGGCCTCCGCATTCAGTTTCATAACTGCCTGTTTGTCATCCGGCGATATATAATGGGCCTCTTTAAGGATGGCTTCTATCTCCGGTTCAAGGTCGCTTACCTTTTTCCCCGGTTTCACGGTATAGCATATCACGTCGATACGTTTTCCCATGTTGTAGGCTTGCTGCATCGTACTGAAAGGTAGCACAACGGCTTCCGAAGCCCGGCCCTGGATGTTCATGTTTCCTTCGGACACACACATGCCTATCACCTGATAATAAATGCCGTCTACCCGTACATATTTACCACAAGGATCTTCGCCCGGGTTGAAAAGGCTCTCGTAAACACGTTTGCCGATAACGCACACTTTGCGTCCCTCGCGTACGTCTACGTCGTTGATAAATCTTCCGTAAGCCATATCCTGGTTTTCAATCTTTGCATAGTCCGGATAAAGCCCTTTCACGCTGCAATCGTACTTTTTCTCTCCATAAATGGCTGTCGATCCCCAGCGGGCTATCGATGGAGTGATTACATCGATGTCTTTTACTTTTTTGCGGATTCGTTCAATATCTGCGTTTTCAATATCCCAATAGCGTCCTTTGCGGAATCCCTTGTAAGCCTCTCCTGTCTTTTGTGAGGCCATGAAACCCGAGTTGGTTGCGAAGCCTTCAAATTCGGCTTGCATCATCTCCTGCATTCCTTGTCCGCCTCCCATCAGGGCCACCAGCATGAAGATGCCCCAGAATACTCCGAATGCCGTCAGCAGGCTTCGTGTTTTGTTTCTTGTTATCGTGACGAGGATTTCCTCGCACGTATCCATATCTACTCTCATAATTAATCTGCTCTAAGTGCTTCAATAGGTCTGATACTCACTGCTTTCTTTGCCGGGAAGAATCCTGCCAGTGTTCCTGCAACGACCAAGGTCAGTGTGGCTTGTATGGCAATGCTGATATCCACCGTCGGATTCAGGAATACGGTTTCCGAAAACATTCCTACATCTACGGTTTGTTCTCCGGCCACTTTATTCATCCATTCGGTAGCGGCGATTCCGGCTACCATCCCGATGTATCCGAATAGTGTTGTGATGGTCACGCTTTCCACGATTATCAACCACAGGATAGAGAATGGTTTGGCACCCAATGCTTTGCGGATACCGAACTCGCGTGTCCTCTCTTTTACTGTGATCAGCATAATGTTCGATACGCCTACGATACCACTCAGTAATGTGAAGATACCGATCACCCAGATGGCTGTACGCAAGATGCCCATAGCGTTTTGTGACTGTAGATAATTGGTAAAACGGTTCCATATCCACAGTGCGCTGTTGTCCGATGGGTCAAAGCGGTGTTTGGCGCCCATTACTTTGCGATAGGCTGCCTCGAATGCTTCGTTTGTTTCAATGGTGGTGAGCCCTTTGGTGGTGAAAGTCAGGTTATTCAGTTTATCACCTTTGTTGTAGATTACCTGTAAGGTGGAGAAAGGAATATAAGCCTCGCTGCTTCCCTGATCGCCCGGATCGGTGTAAAGGCCTACGACTTGATAAGAGACTCCACCGGCATTTACAAACTTTCCGATAGGTTCTGTTTTGCTTTTTCCGAAAAGGATTTCAGCCGTTTTGGTGTGCAGTACAATTACTTTCCGTCGTTCTTTGAGATCGATGTCATTGATGAACCGTCCGTCTGTCGATTTTACGGATTCCACTTCGGTAAAGTTCGGATACACACCTTCCAGTGAAAGGTTAACGTACTCCTGTCCGTAACTCAGGTTTACATTACTTTGCCATTGGCTGGCACCTACACTGATGATGTTGTCGCTGAAGTGCTCCATGGTGGCATCCAGGTCCTTATTGTCCAACTGGATGCGTCGTCCTTCTTTTAATCCGTCGTAAGGTTTCCCTGTCCATCCCGGATATATTTTTATGGAGTTCAGCGCCCGTGCCGATGATGACTTTTCAAAAGCATGGATCAGTCCGTTTCCGGCTCCCAACAGCACTATCAGCATGAAGATGCCCCATGCTACGGCGAATCCGGTCAGTAACGTACGGAGTTTGTTCCGCTTGATGGTACCGTATATTTCTTGCCAAATGTCAATCATATTTATATCTGTTTTTATTTCATGTATCCATCCTTGCCGAATGGTGAGGCATCATGATTCAGGTTCTCTTCAATCCGTTCGATTATACCATCCTTGATGTGGATAATTTTATCTGTCTGATTGGCAACTCCACTTTCGTGGGTGACTACGACAATGGTCATTCCGGTCTTGTGCAGGTCTTTCAGTATTTGCATCACCTCTACGGACGTCTTACTGTCCAATGCACCGGTAGGTTCGTCGGCCAGAATAATCTGAGGCTGTGTAATCAAGGCACGGGCAATGGCTACACGTTGTTTCTGACCTCCACTCATTTCATTGGGCATGTGATGTGCCCAATCCTTGAGTCCCAGCTTGTCGAGGTACTCCATGGCCAGGGCATTACGTTTTTTCCGGCTTACTCCCTGGTAAAACAGAGGCAGTGCGACGTTTTCCACTGCATTTTTAAATGAAATCAGGTTGAATGACTGGAAGATGAAACCGATCATCCGGTTGCGGTATTCCGCGGATTTAGTTTCGCTCAGGCCCTTAATCAGCACGTTGTTGAGGTAATACTCTCCGTTATCGTAATTATCCAATATACCTAGTATATTGAGTAAAGTAGACTTGCCGGAACCTGATGCTCCCATGATGGAAACGAATTCACCCCGCTCGATGTCGAGATTGATGCCTTTGAGTACATGGAGTGGGGCTCCGTTGTTGTAGGTTTTGTTAATGTCTTTTAAGTGTATCACAGTTTCATCTATTTAGTTTCAAATTTCTTATGATTTGTTCTATTAGACGTACGGCTGATACGAAAAGTTGCAAACGAAGTGAACTTTTTTAAAAAAAGATTTTGTAGACTCAATCTTCTTTACGTAATTTGTGTGCAATAAACATTTAATATTAACTAACCCTTTAAATAAGAGTATCATGAATTCAAGCATGGAGAAGCCCTATGTGGTGGGTATTGACATTGGCGGAACAAACACTGTCTTTGGAATTGTTGACGCGCGCGGAACTATTATAGCAAGCGGTGCAGTGAAAACTCAAGTATATCCTACAGTAGAAGAATATGCAGATGAAGTATGCAAAAATCTTCTGCCGTTGATTATCGCAAATGGCGGGGTGGATAAAATAAAGGGTATCGGCATTGGCGCTCCTAATGGGAACTATTATACCGGAACCATTGAATTTGCTCCTAACTTGCCTTGGAAAGGTGTATTGCCGTTGGCTTCTATGTTCGAAGAACGCTTGGGTATACCGACTGCCTTGACAAACGATGCTAATGCTGCCGCAGTGGGCGAAATGACTTACGGAGCTGCCCGCGGTATGAAAGATTTTATCATGATTACTCTGGGAACAGGTGTCGGTAGTGGTATCGTTATCAACGGACAGGTGGTTTACGGTCATGACGGTTTTGCAGGCGAACTCGGTCACGTGATTGTTCGTCGTGACGGACGTATCTGTGGTTGCGGACGCAAGGGCTGTCTGGAAACTTACTGCTCGGCTACAGGTGTGGCACGCACTGCACGTGAATTCCTCGCTGCACGTACCGATGCCAGCTTGTTGCGTAATATCCCGGCTGAGAGCATTGTATCGAAAGACGTATACGATGCAGCCGTACAGGGAGATAAACTGGCTCAGGAGATTTTCGAATTTACAGGTAATATTCTGGGTGAAGCATTGGCAGACGCTATTGCTTTCTCGAGTCCGGAAGCTATTATCCTGTTCGGTGGTTTGGCAAAATCGGGTGATTACATTATGAAGCCGATTATGAAAGCCATGGAGAATAACCTTCTGAACATTTACAAAGGTAAAGCAAAATTGCTCGTTTCTGAGTTGAAGGACTCTGACGCTGCTGTGCTGGGTGCCAGTGCATTGGCTTGGGAACTGAAAGACTTGAGAGACTAAACGCCCTATTAAAGTGATTATTTAGCGAGAGCTCCGGAAGTCATTCCGGAGCTTTTTTTGTCTGTACGGGCGGGAGCTTCGGGATGTACTCCAATATCGTTTTGTCAAAGATGTCATTTTGTATTTTCTATCGTTTCAAGGAGGGCATATTTCCGGTCTTTGGTTTGAGATCCGTGGAAAAAATGAATTTCAGCTGATTTCCGGCAGCTCAAAAAGATGTCTTATTGAGCTTAATTCTCACCGGAAGAAGGGAATATTCTTTTATTTTGTTTCGTGTGATAGCGAATCTTGTAACTGAACTTCGAAATGCTACTTAGGATACTTCTCTGTAACCGGAGCCAATAAGTGAAAAATGGCTTTGATTTTAGACTATTCATACCTCCTTTGGAGGAAGTTAATGATTCGTTTCGACTTTATTAATAAAAGACTCGGACGTTATTAACAAAAGACTTGGACGAAATTAATAATCTCTTTCGTCTTTTTCTGTATATATAGTCTCAAAGTGATCAAATTCTGCATGAATACTCTTTTCTTATTCTTTTTTTATGCAAAAAGATCCACAGAAGCTCTTTGTTTGAGAAAGGGGTGGTTAGCAAATTGTTTGAAAGGAGAGTATAATGATTCTATTTTATAAGATTTAGCGTCTTTTTGTCGGAAAAGGTAGGAGTGATACTTGTCTTGTGTTACGAATAAAAAAGAGGAAATCTTGCCGGAAGATTCCCTCTTTTTTATCTCGAATCGGAGAGCAGGGCTGATTAGCCGTTAACTCTTTTTTCTTTGATTCTAGCTTTTTTGCCGGTAAGAGCACGCAGGTAGTACAGTTTAGCGCGACGTACTTTACCAACCTTGTTCACTTCAATGCTGTCGATAGCCGGTGATTCGATCGGGAAAATTCTTTCTACGCCTACAGTTCCTGACATTTTACGTACAGTAAAACGTTTCTTTTCTCCGTGACCTGCAATTTTGATAACAACACCGCGGTACAACTGTACACGCTCTTTGTTACCTTCGATAATACGATATGCTACTGTTACAGTGTCTCCTGCTTTGAAGCTCGGGTGCTGTTTTCCGGTAGCGAATGCTTCTTCTGCAATTTTAATTAAATCCATTGTTGTTTATTATTAAATTGTTTTATCGTTACAACGCAACATACCAGGCAACTCTCTCCTGACAGCGATTGCGCGAAAGCGGTGCAAAGTAACGAATTATTTGCCGGATAGCCAAATGTTTTTGTATATTTGTAGCATTATTAAGTACTTAAGGATATGAAACAAAATTACGCAAAGATTATTTCAGGATTCATTCTGGCGGGGTTGCTGACATTTAGTTCTTGTCAGTCGACGCATGAGATGGCAAAAACCGATTACCAGATTGCCAAAGTAGAGGGAAGGATGATTGACATTGACGCCAAATGGGACACCCATCCCGATGCAGATGCCGTGGCAATATTAAAGCCTTATAAAGAAAAAATAGACAACATGATGTATGAGGTGATTGGAAGCAGCGAGCAGAAGATGGACAAAGGACATCCCGAGAGCTTGCTTTCCAATCTTGTAGCGGAAGTATTGCGTCAGGCTGCAACCAAGGTGCAGGACAAGCCGGCAGACATGGGACTGGTGAATATGGGAGGATTGCGTAATATTTTGCCTGCCGGAGATATTACGGTGGGAACGGTATATGAGATATTGCCATTCGAAAATTCGCTTTGTGTAATGAAGATGAAAGGAACACACCTGAAAGCATTGCTCACAAGCATTGCATCGTTGAAAGGAGAAGGGGTGAGCGGTATCCGGATGGAAATTACCAAGGATGGAAAATTACTGAATGCTACGGTGGGCGGCCAGCCGATCGATGACAATAAGCTGTATACCGTGGCGACAATCGATTATCTGGCTGACGGTAATGGAAGTATGGAGGCTTTCTTGCAGGCTGATGATCGTGTGTGTCCCGAGGGAGCCACGTTACGCGGGCTTTTTCTTGATTACGTGAGACAGCAGACTGCTGCCGGAAAGAAGATCACTTCGGCACTGGATGGCAGAATCACTGTGAAATAAAAACGTTATAGATTATAAAACGATAAAATCCAGTAAATTATGATATTCCCAATCAATAAAAAACATACGTTCTTTTTCAAGGAAAAGGCACTTCTAACTTTCTTTTTTATTCTCTTTATTTCTTTTTCTGCATTTGGGCAGCAGGATAAAAAGCTGATTCTTCTGCAGACCAGTGATGTGCATAGCCGTCTGGAACCTATCAATCAGGAAGGTGACCGGAATTATGATAAAGGCGGATTCGTACGTCGTGCCACATTTGTGAAGGAGTTCCGCAAAGAGCATCCCGATATGTTATTGTTCGATTGCGGAGATATTTCGCAGGGGACACCTTATTATAATATGTTCCAGGGTGAAGTCGAAGTGAAGATGATGAACGAAATGAAGTATGATGCCATGACTATCGGTAATCACGAATTTGATTTTGATCTGGATAATATGGCCCGTTTATTCCGGATGGCTGATTTTCCGGTGGTTTGCGCTAATTATGATGTAAGTGCTACGGTGCTTAAAGACTTGGTGAAACCGTATGTCGTCTTTGAAAGAGACGGTGTCAAGATCGGAGTTTTGGGATTGGGTTGCCAGCTTGAAGGCATGGTACAAGCCAATAAGTGTGTAGGAGTGGTTTACAATGATCCGGTGACTGTAGCGAACGAAGTGGCTGCTGTCCTGAAAGAAAAAGAGGGATGTGACGTAGTGGTTTGTCTTTCTCATCTGGGTGTGCAGTATGACGAGAATCAGTTGATCCCTAAAACACGTAATATCGATGTTGTTCTCGGAGGCCATTCGCATACATTCATGAAAGGCCCCAAGACTCTCCTCAATATGGATGGCAAGAATGTGTCGCTGATGCATACCGGTAAGAGTGGTATCTATGTAGGGCAGATGGACTTAACACTTGAAAAAAAGAAATAAGAGGACGTTGTAAAAATCTGTGGCGGATTCCTGAAATACCGTCTATGAAATACCTCCCAGACAAACTATGCTAAAACAACTACTAACAGTTGTGTTTCTGCTGAGTGCAGGCACTTTGTGGGCACAACAAGCTGCAGGACTTCTGCCTGTACAGGAAGATACACATTGCAAAGAATGGGTAGAGCAGACGCTCTCCCGTATGAAACTGAAAGATAAAGTCGGGCAATTATTTGTTTATACCCTGGCTCCACGAGCAGATAAAGATACTGAAAAGCTAGTGGGCAAACTGACCCGCAAGTTCAAAGTAGGGGCCTTTCTGTACTCTGAAGGAACAGTAGAAGATCAGGCAAACCTGACCAACTATGCGCAACGCCAGTCGAAAATTCCATTAATGATTACCTTTGATGGTGAGTGGGGACTCGCCATGCGATTGGAAAATACACCGGTGTTTCCACGTAATGCGGCATTGGGCTGTATCAGCGACAATACCTTGATTGAGGCTTATGGGCAGGAAGTGGCGCGTGAGCTTCGTGAGATAGGTGCGCACGTTAATTTTGCTCCGGATGCGGATGTTAATACCAATCCTGAAAATCCGGTCATCCATGTCCGTTCGTTTGGTGAAAATCCGAAAACTGTGGCTGAGAAAGTAATAGCTTATGGGCGTGGATTGGAGACCGGTGGCATTTTGTCTGTCTCCAAGCATTTCCCGGGACATGGTGACACGGATGTCGACTCACACCAGGCATTGCCTGCCGTTTATTATAATCGTGCACGGCTGGACAATGTGGAACTGTATCCTTTTAAAGAAGCCATTCAGGCAGGATTGGGAGGTGTGATGGTGGGACACTTACAAGTGCCGGCCTTAGAACCTGACCGGATTACCCCTTCTTCATTGTCACATAGCATTGTGACGGATCTATTGAGAGGAGAGTTGGGATTCAATGGATTGGTATTTACCGATGCGCTCGCCATGAAAGGAGTAGCTGCCGAATCGGATGTAACAGTGAAGGCTCTGAAGGCCGGTAATGATATGGTGCTGGTACAGCAAAATGTAGAAAAAGCACAAGAGAGTGTGGTGCAAGCCATAAAAGACGGACGTCTTACGATGGAAGAAATAGATGCGAAATGCCGTAGAGTTCTGGCGTATAAATATCGTTTGGGATTAAGCAGGCGACCGATGATTCCGGTAGACGGATTGAGTGACCGTATTCATACTCCTGAAGCGCAGGCTTTGGTAACCAAGCTGCGTACGTCGGCAGTGACCGTACTTGGAAATTATTTTCAGATTCTTCCTCTTACTGCAACAAAGGGTGAGATAGCCGTATTAACAGTGGGAGATGAAGGCAGCGATGCTTCTTTCATCGAGGGGTTACGCAGTGAATTACCGTTAAAAACATTCCGGATGGATAAAAATACCGGGGAAGAAGAGCGGCGGAAGATAGTGAAAGAACTGGGAAACTATCGGAGGGTGGTTGTCAGTATAACGGTGCAGGATAAAGAAGCGGGTGAATATCGTTCGTTTTTTGCCGGGTTCAGGCCCCAAGCTCCTGTGGTCTACGCTTTCTTTACTTCCTATCGGGCACTGGCGTCGCTTGAAGAGGCTGCCGCCCGTTCGGCTGCTGTTGTCCTGGCACATTCCGGTGAGGAGGATTTGCAACGCTATGTAGCCGATGTGGTGTTGGGCAAAGCTTCGGCAACGGGACGTTTATCCATGCGTATCGGCAATACATTTGCAGCCGGTTCCGGTGTAGATGTGATATCCGGTAGCCCAGCGGGTATAGCACCCGAAGATTATGGTTTGAAATCATACAGACTCCACCGGATAGACTCGGTGGTAGCTGCCGGGCTGGCGGCGAAAGCCTTTCCCGGATGCCAGGTGTTGGTATTGCGGCATGGACAACCGGTATATGATAAATGTTTCGGCACTCACTCTGTAACAGACACTACTCCGGTACGGGCGACCGACCTTTTCGATCTTGCTTCATTGACTAAAACCAGTGCCACACTGCTGGCCGTGATGAAACTCTATGATCAGGGACGGATCGAGTTGACAGATGCTGTCTCTAAATACGTGCCTGCTTTGCGGGCTACGAACAAAAAGAATATCACAATCAGGGAACTGTTGTTACATGAATCCGGACTGGTGCCTTATATTCGTTTTTATCGTGATGCAATCGATGAATACTCGGTGACCGGCCCTTTTACACAAGGATTTGTAGACGAGTGGCACCATACCCGTATGGGAGAATATACTTATGCCTGTTCCGATTTCAAGTTTAAGAAAGGATTGGTTTCTGCAACAAAAACCTCCGGGCATACGTTGCAGATAGCCGATGGATTGTGGCTGGACAAGAAATTTAAAGCTGCGATGATGAAGAGTATTGCGCAGTCGGAACTCGACCGTAAACGTTTTGTATATAGTGATATCGGATTTATCCTGTTGCAACAGGTGGTGGAAGCCGTTACCGGCAAGACACTCGATGCTTATTTAGTTTCAGAGTTTTATCGGCCTATGGGATTGGAACATACATTGTTCCAACCTTTAAACCGTTATAAGAAAGCGGATATTATGCCGACTGCTGCCAATGATTACTTACGTCGGCAGGATCTTTGCGGATATGTGCATGATGAAGCTGCCGCCTTTATGGGAGGCGTAAGTGGTAATGCCGGATTGTTTTCAACGGCCCAAGAGTTGGGAAAAATCTATCAGATGATTCTGAATGAGGGTGAACTGGATGGAAAACGCTATCTTCGGCCGGAAACCTGCCGTATATTTACTACGGAGAAATCAGCTGTCAGTCATCGTGGACTGGGGTATGACAAACCTAATCTGAAGGATCCGAAGGCAAATGCCTGTGCTTCTTCGGCTCCGGCTTCTGTTTACGGGCATACCGGCTTTACGGGTACTTGTGCTTGGGTTGATCCGGAGAATGACCTGGTCTATATCTTCCTGAGTAATCGTCTTTGTCCCGATGCCTGGAATGGAAAGCTGAACAGCATGAAGATACGACAAGCAGTCCAGGAAGTGATTTATCAGTCGTTATATACACCGGAATAGTGGAAGTGAATGGCTTTTTACAATATAAAATGAAAAGAAGATATTTATTGGCTGGTTTAGTTGTATCAGCGCTTTTGGGAGTAGGAGCGAAAGTTCCTGCTTCTATGGATGCCCCTGTCCGTGAGGTTTTTCATACTCCTCCCGGTATGTCTGCTCCTATAGAACCTTTGTTGCTTTATCAGGCTTCCCAGGATGAAAAGTGCCGTCACTGGGTAGATTCTGTCTACAATCGGATGAATCTGAGAGAGAAGGTGGGGCAATTGTTTATTTACACCATTGCGCCCGTGCAGACCAAGCGTAATATGCAGTTGTTGCGTGATGCGGTTCATACTTATAAAGTCGGTGGATTACTTTTTTCCGGCGGAAAGATACAGAATCAGGCTACATTGACCAACGAAGCGCAACGGATGGCCCGCTGTCCGCTGCTGATTACCTTCGATGGTGAATGGGGGCTTTCCATGCGTTTGCGTGGTACTCCTGTCTTTCCGAGAAACATGGTATTAGGATGTATCCAGGACAACCGTTTGATTTATGAATATGGGCGGGAGATGGCCCGACAGTGTCGTGAGATGGGAGTGCAAGTCAATTTTGCTCCGGTGGCAGATGTGAATATCAATCCGGACAATCCGGTCATCAATACCCGTTCGTTTGGTGAAGATCCGGTGAAAGTGGCCGATAAGGTGATTGCTTACGCTTCGGGGCTGGAGAGTGGTAAAGTCCTTTCTGTCTGCAAGCATTTTCCGGGACATGGTGATACGGACGTGGATTCTCATAAGGCACTGCCTGTGTTACCATTTACGCGCGAGCGCCTGGACAGTGTTGAACTGTATCCTTTTAAAGAAGCTATTCGTGCCGGGGTCAGTGGTATGATGGTAGGACACTTGCAGGTACCTGTCATCGAGCCTATAGGTGATTTGCCTTCATCCTTATCCCGTAATGTGGTTTATGGACTTCTGACCGAGGAATTGGCATTTAAGGGACTTATCTTTACCGATGCCCTTGCTATGAAGGGAGTTGCCGGCAATAAGAGCGTATGTTTGCAAGCCTTGCAAGCCGGTAATGATATGGTGCTGGCTCCCCGCAGGCTGAAAGAAGAAATGGACGCTGTATTGGAAGCGGTGGAAAAAGGAGAACTTCCGGAAGAAGAAATTAATGCAAAATGTCGGAAAGTACTCACTTACAAATATATTTTGGGGCTGGAACGTAAACCGTTTGTGAAACTATCGGGATTGGGAACCCGTATTAATACACCTCAGACACGTGATTTGATTAGCAGGCTGAATCTGGCTGCAATTACTGTGCTGAATAATAAAAATGATGTATTGCCTTTGCATCCCGATCTGAAAGAGGCGGCCATACTGAATGTAGGCAAACCGGAAGAGATTGAGCCTTTTGACCGCAAAATGAAAAAGTATACTTCATTTGCCCGTTTTCAATTGCGTAAAGATCTGCCGGAAGCCGAGCAACAAAAGTTGCGTGACTCTCTTGCTGCCTACCGGCGTGTTATCGTTACTGTGACAGAGCAGCGCCTTGCTCCCTATCAGTCGTTTTTCGCCAAGTTTGCTCCGGAATCTCCTGTAATATATGTATTCTATACGCCGGCTAAGTCGATGTTACAGATACAGCGGGCTGTATCGGCTGCTGAGGCTGTGGTATTGGCTCATGCCTCTCGTGACGACGTTCAGGAACGTGTGGCTGATTTACTTTTCGGTAAAGCAACGGCAGATGGAAGACTGTCGGCCAGTATTGGCGGATTGTTTCCTACCGGTTCGGGTGTTACGATTACTCCGCATACTCCTTTCCACTTTGTACCCGAAGAATATGGAATGAAATCGGAAGTGCTCCGCCGTATCGACACGATTGCTTTGGAGGGAATCAAGGAGGGAGCTTATCCCGGTTGTCAGGTTCTGGTGATGAAGGATGGCAAAGCTTTGTATGACCGGTGCTTCGGATACCATACAGATGCAAATAGCGAGAAAGTGAAGCCGACGGATATTTATGATTTGGCTTCTCTGTCTAAAACAACAGGAACGTTGTTGGCCATAATGAAGCTTTATGATAAAGGTCGTTTCAATCTGACCGATAAAGTTTCAGATTATCTGCCTTTCCTGCGCAAGACGAATAAAGAGAACCTGACCATTCGTGAATTGCTCATGCATCAGTCTGGCTTACCTTCCGGTCTGCTTTTCTATCAGGAGGCCATTGACGGGAAAAGCTATAAAGGTTCGCTGTTCAAGCAGTCGAAAGATGCCTTACATACGGTACGGTTGGGTGTCCGTACCTGGGGAAATCCAAGATTCCGGTTTAATAAGGGGATGGCGTCTAAAGAGAAGAACGGTGATTATACTCTTCAGGTTTGTGACAGTTTATGGTTGAACCGGTCGTTCCGTGAAGAGATACGGAAGAAAATAGCCGAAGCACCGTTAAAAGACAAGAGTTATCGTTATAGTGATGTCGGGTTTATCTTGTTGCAGATGCTTGCAGAAGAGCTTAGTGGAAAACCGATGGATGAATATTTATGGCAAGAGTTCTATCAGCCGATGGGATTGGAACATACTGCCTATCTGCCGTTGCGTTACTTCGATAAAAAAGAGGTAGTACCTTCTGCAGTAGACCGTTTCCTGCGTAAGACTACTTTGCAGGGATTTGTCCATGATGAGTCGGCTGCTTTCCAGGGGGGAATTTCGGGTAATGCGGGGCTTTTCTCTAATGCTCGTGAAGTCGGACGTATTTATCAGATGTTGCTCAATGGAGGTGAGTTGGATGGAAGACGTTATCTCAGCAAGGAAACTTGTGCTCTATTCACTACCGAAAAGTCTAAAATCAGCCGTCGCGGTTTAGGTTTTGATAAGCCGGATGTGGTGAATGAAAGTAAAAGTCCGTGCGCTGCTTCTGTTCCGGTTACTGTTTATGGGCATACCGGATTTACAGGAACTTGTGCCTGGGTAGATCCCGACAATGGCTTGATTTATGTATTTCTTAGTAATCGTACCTATCCCGATGCTTGGGTGAACAAATTATCTAAACTTGAGATTAGGGAAAAAATTCAAGAAACGATTTACGAAGCGATGAAAGAAAAGTAATCATTACATATATAGGTCTATTATACATCAATTCCTGATAGAGCGTTGCTCCGTCAGGAATTTGTGTATAACGTCCTATGGTTCATGATGTTTGATATGCTGATATTTCTATTTAGTACTATTGATCCACCGGGATATTCAGGTTATAAATATGGGTTTCACTTTCTAAATGTAAAGAAATAAGTTTGAGAATAGTCAGTGATGGAGAAAAGTATTAAAATTAATAGTAAAATGAGTGCTCTACTCTAAGTTCTATCAGAACTTTCCGAAAGGAGTTAGGGGAAATTGGAGAGCATTTTCTCATAAGTATTAATATTTAATTGGTTTTTAGATAGTGGGATAGGACTAATTGAGAAGACTTCTATATGTGTCTGTTTACCCTCTTGATCCTACTTTTCTACCTGTATTAGATTTAACTTTCGAAGACAAAGTTAACTGTATTTTTTATAAATACAATAAACAATACTAAAAAATAATATAAAATAATTCTTTTATTGATTTGTTTTTCCGCCTAATATAAATGATAAAGTAATATAAAAAGAAAAGTAATCCTTTCATGTCATTTTAAGTTCTGATAGGACTTGGCATTTCTGCCGGCCTGCTCTCTCCGAACTATGTGTTCGCTACGTCTTTAGAGACTTATGAGAACCAGTCTGTAGCTGCTGTTCAGCAAGCAAGGAAGATTACCGGTACACTGACCGATGCTGTCGGTGAACCTATTATTGGTGCTACTGTTTTAGAAAAAGGAAACCCTTCCAATGGTACGATTACCGATATCAATGGTAAATTCTCTCTTTCGGTCCATCCTAATGCTGTGATCAGTATTTCGTATATAGGATACATAACACAAAATATTAAGATAACTAATCAAACCTCACTGAAAGTGGTTATGATGGATGATACCCAGGCGCTGGAAGAAGTAGTGGTAGTAGGTTATGGTTCGCAGAAGAAAGCGAATCTGACCGGAGCCGTATCTTCTGTGAAAATGGATGAGGTACTGGGTGACCGTCCTATTTTGAATGCATCTGATGCCCTTCAGGGAGCCGTGCCGGGACTGTTTGTATCTAATGGAGGTAATGCTCCCGGAACCAGTAAGTCGTTCCAGATTCGTGGAGCCTATTCGGTGGGTGTCAAGAACTCGGACGGTTCATACGGAAACACCATTAAGCCACTCGTATTGATTGATAATGTGGAAGGTGACCTCGATATGGTAAACCCCGAAGATATCGAGTCAATCAGTGTACTGAAGGATGCAGCTTCAGCAGCTATCTATGGTGCACGTGCAGCCGGTGGTGTAATTGTCGTTACGACTAAACGCCCTAAAGGTGCTGCTAAGTTCTCATTGAATTACAACAATAACTTTGCTTTCGGAACAGCTGTCAATCTGCCTAAACAGGCTCCGCTGATGGACTATCTGCAAGCTTATCTGGATTGTGGATATTCAGATGCCTATTGGTCGCTCGGTTCGCCAAGTGTCAGCAAATGGATGGAATATCTGAGTGAATACCAGAAGAACCCTTCTGCTTTCAATACGGTGGGAGACGGTATTTATATGGATGAATCCGGTGTACCATACTATTTGAATGAAAAAGATCTTTATAAGAACTTTATGGAGACCAGTTTCCAGATGACTCATAATATTTCCGCTTCAGGAGGTACGGACAAACTGCGTTATCGTATTTCGGGTGGATATACTTCGAATGACGGTGTATTGGTGTCCGATCGTGATAAGTTTGAACGTATGAATATCAATACCTTTATTTCGGCAGATGTAACTAACTGGTTCACTCAGGAAGTGACTATGAGCTATGCGCATAGTCTACAGACTTCACCCGGTGGAATGGGAGGTGTGTATAATACCCGTTTGGTTTCATATTATCCGGAAGGAGATCTGCCGGCATCAGTCAATACGTTGGCAAACGAGGATCTTCCTTTGTTCACTCCACGCAATCAGATCTTGTTGTCGAATCCGGTAAACAATAATAATGACAATCCGCGTATCTTCCTGAAATCCATATTGAAACCACTAAAGGGACTGGAAGCTGTATTTGAATATACATTTGATAAAAACATCTATGATTACCACTGGTATACAGGACAGTATGACTATACTACCATTCAGGGAGGAAGTTCAAAATCATTTGTAGACGATTATCTGAGAAAGTACAAACAGCATACGAATTATAACGCTATCAACGTTTACGCTACATATAGTAAGAAATTCGGTGACCATAATTTCAAAGTAATGGCAGGATTCAACCAGGAGTCGAGCTATCAGGAAACATTGGATGCTTATTCTTACAATCAGGCGGTGATAGACGTACCGGCCATGGGATCGGGAACCGGCACCATCAAGGCTACCGACTCATACAGTGAATATGCCGTACGTGGTGGATTCTTTAGAGTCAACTATAATTATCAGGACAAATATTTGCTGGAAGTGAACGGACGTTATGACGGTTCTTCTAAATTCCCGAAGAGCTCTCGTTTCGGTTTCTTCCCTTCTGTATCAGCCGGTTGGCAGATCGCTCAGGAGAAGTTTATGGAGTCTACCCGTAACTGGTTGGACGGATTGAAGATTCGCGCATCATATGGTGTGATCGGTAACCAGAATGTGAATCCGTATACTTTCACTCCGACAATGAGTGTCAGCAATAAATCTACTTCCTGGATTATCGACAATACGTATGTCACCTCTATCAGCTCGTTGCCGGCTTTGGTAAGCCAGAACTTTACATGGGAGAAAGTAGGTACGGTCAATGTCGGACTTGATATTAACTTATTCAACAATCGCCTGAATGGTGTATTTGAATGGTATCAGCGTAACACTAACGGCATGCTTGCTCCGGGTGTGCAGCTACCGGCTGTCGTAGGTGCAAGTGCTCCTTATCAGAATACTGCCGATATGCGTACACGAGGCTGGGAGTTGAGCCTGAACTGGCGTGACCAGATCGGTAAGGTGGGATATCGTTTGGGATTCAACTTGTCGGATTATAAATCGAAAATTACCAAATACGATGATAATGCAACCACCAAGTTGCTGAGCAGTTTCTATCCCGGACAGGTGATGGGAGAGATATGGGGCTATATAGCCGATGGTTATTATTCTGTGGACGATTTCGAAGATACATCATCCTGGAAACTGAAAGAGGGAATAACCTCGATCAATGGTTATAACGTACGTCCGGGTGATGTGAAATTCAAAAACCTCCGTGATGATGAAAGTTCTACTAATGTAATTACCAGTGGTGACAATACATTCGACAATCCGGGTGACCGTAAAGTGATCGGTAATACGACTCCGCGTTATCAGTATGGTATCAATCTGGGAGCTAACTATGCCGGTTTCGACCTCAATGTTATCCTTCAGGGAACAGGAAAGCGTGATTACTGGATTTCGAATGTCTTGACTTTCCCGATGAACGGTGATAACTTCATTCCGTTGTTTGACGGTTTGAGTGATTACTGGATGCCTAAAGATCCCGACAACGGTGACTGGACCGCAGTCAATCCGAATGCGAAGTATCCTCGTCTGTATGGTAACCGAGGTAATTCCGGTTCAAACCTCCGTCAGAGCGACAAATACTTGTCTGATGCTTCTTATCTCCGTATTAAGAACATCACTTTGTCTTACAATTTACCAAAGAAGTGGTTGTCTCAGATCTTCCTTTCACAAATGAAGGCGTTTGTCAGTGTTGAAAACGTAGCTACTTTCACCTCTTTGCCTTCGGGTATCGACCCGGAGAGAATAGAATGGAACTATCCGGCATTCCGTACAGTTTCGTTCGGTATAAATATCACATTATAAACTCTAATCTGATACATGAATATGAAAAAGATATTATTGTTTTTAACCCTCTTTACAGGGATGATACTGGCGGGATGCAACGATAGCTTCCTTGAGAAATATCCTGTAACCAGCCTGACGGAAGAAAATGCATTCAAGTCGTATGACAATTTTAAGGCCTTTATGTGGCCATGTTATGAAATGTTCTCTAATACGAATATCGCCACTTCTACAACGGCAATCGGGCGTAACTCTCACTATATGGGTGATGTGTATGCCGGATACCTGAATCAGCGTGGAGCCAGCAGTCAGAATAAATATGCGTTCCAGACAGTGACCAATGCTACGTCGGGTAATGGATGGAACTTCTCTACATTCATTCGCCGTATCAACCTGATGCTTTCGCATGTGGATGATTCTGATATGACAGAAGCTGAAAAGAATCATTGGAAAGCTGTTGGATATTTCTTCCACTCATTTTGGTATATGGAGTTGATAGACCGTTTCGGTGATGTGCCTTGGATCGATAAACCACTGGACGAAACCTCTGAAGAAGCTTACGGAACGCGGATGCCTCGTCTGGAAGTGGCTGATAAAGTCCTGGAGCGCTTGCAATGGGCCGAACAAAATATCGGTGATGCGTCCGTTTACGAGAAAAAGGACGGTTCGAATACTATCAACCGTGATTGTGTACGTGCGGCTCTTTCACGTTTCACACTTCGCGAAGCAACTTGGCGCAAATATCATGAATTGGGTAGTTATGACAAATACTTCGATGAATGTATCCGTGTATCGAAGCTGTTGATGGCGGATTATCCTACATTATATTATGGTACCGACGGACAGCCGGCAGCCGGATATGGTGAAATGTGGACAACAGAGGATCTGAGTAAGGTACAGGGAGTCATTCTGTATCAGCAGTGGCTGGAAACCATTAAACCCGGACATTCGTGCTATTATGAACACACCTCTTCACATGATATAGAAATGCATCAGGGAACGGTAGACTTGTATTTGTGTAAGGATGGCAAGACTATTTCCCATTCAGACCAATATCAGGGAGATAAGGATATTTATGCTACTTTCCGCAATCGTGACCCGCGTATGTATCACACCATCATGCCGCCTTATAAGGTAAAAGATGGTAAGGGGGATTATTCCACATGGTCTTATACCAGTAATCCTGCCGATCGCGAATATATTGATATCATGGGAGCTAACGAGTCGTGCAGTAATCCGGGTATTGGCATGAAGCGCTTGCCGGGACAAAACTGGAGTGCTTCATTGGTACGTCGTGTTCCTAACCTGCAAGGGGGCGCACAATACACAATTGAAGGAAAGAAATATGGACCGCATGCCTATGTGGCTTCCCGTTCGGGATATTATGTATGGAAGAATTGGGATAATTGGGAGGAAAACTATAATAATGCCCAGGTGAATACTGCCGACAAACCTGTCTTTAAAATTGAAGAGGTCTTGTTGAACTATGCAGAGGCTATGTTCGAAACGAATCAATTTACACAAACCATTGCCGACGAGACGATCAACAAGTTGCGTAAACGTGCCGGTGTAGCCGATATGGTAGTAGCCCAGATTGATGGTAACTTTGACCCGAAACGTGGAAAATATTATCCGAAAGGAAATGATAACGGCATACTCGTTGATCCGGTATTATGGGAAATCCGTCGTGAACGTATTATCGAATTGATGGGCGAAGGATTTGGTTTTTATGATGTACGTCGCTGGAGAATGGCTCCTTGGTTCATCAATATGCAGCAGAAAGGTATGTGGATTTCAAAGAAGGAACTCAGCTCACTGACGTTGCTTAACGAAATGACCGGAACTTCAGACGGGGCGAACGGATCGATGACCGAAGGGTATATCTATCTATTCAACGATCCGTTGAAGGAAGGAAAAGGCTGGCTGGAGAAATATTATCTCTATCAGGTTCCGTTAGAAGAAATAGCTCTTAATCCTAACTTGACACAAAACCCGGGATGGGAATAAAAGAATCTGTAGCCGTTCTTTTTAATTAAATTTTGAGAAGAAGGGAATGTGTCAAAGGCACCACAGATTACACGGATGAAATAGTAAGATATAGGTTATCCGCATGGATAGTCTGTTATAATCTGAGTGATCTGTGGTAAGGAGGCTTTTGAAACATTCTCTTCTTTTTGTTTTGAAAACTTTAAATGAACATTATGAATCAGAAATTATTACTCGGAAGTGCACTGCTCGTGGGAATGGCTTCTACACAGCAGGCGTTGGCCCTGCAGAAGAAAGCAAAGGAACAAACCCGTCCGAATGTCGTTTTCATATTGGCTGACGATTTGGGATACGGAGACTTAAGCTGTTATGGGCAGGAAAAGTTTGAGACTCCTAATATCGACCGGTTGGCACAGAACGGAATGCGTTTTACCCAATGTTATTCGGGAACAACGGTTAGTGCTCCCTCACGTTCGTGTCTGATAACCGGAACCCATAGCGGGCATACGGCTATCCGTGGAAATAAAGAGCTTGCTCCGGAAGGACAATTCCCATTGCCGGAGAACTCACAGACTATTTTCAATGATTTCCGTAATGCCGGTTATCGTACAGGTGCCTTTGGTAAATGGGGGCTTGGCTATATCGGTTCCGCGGGGGACCCTTACAAACAGGGAATCGATCAGTTTTACGGATATAATTGCCAGTTGCTGGCACACAGCTATTATCCCGATCATTTGTGGGACAACGATAAACGGGTAGATTTGCCGGACAATAATCTCAATGTGCAATATGGGAAGGGTACTTATTCGCAGGACCTGATTCACTCTAAAGCATTGGCTTTTCTGGATGAAGCCGCTAAGGAGAAAGATCAACCTTTCTTTATGTGGTATCCTACCATTATTCCGCATGCCGAACTGATAGTACCTGAAGATAGTATTATTAAGAAGTTTCGTGGGAAGTACCCCGAGAAGCCTTATCGTGGAGTGGAGCCCGGAAGTCCTGCTTTCCGTAAAGGAGGATATTGTACTCAGTTCTATCCGCACGCTACATTTGCTGCAATGGTCTATCGGTTGGATGTATATGTAGGGCAGATTGTACAGAAGTTGAAAGATATGGGAGTATACGATAATACCATTATCATCTTTTCGAGTGATAATGGTCCTCATATGGAGGGTGGTGCCGATCCGGACTTTTTCAACAGTAATGGCATATGGCGCGGGTATAAACGTGACGTGTACGAAGGTGGTATCCGTGTACCCATGATCATATCGTGGCCCGGACACGTACAACCCAGTACGGAAACCGATTTCATGTGTTCATTCTGGGACTTAATGCCCACTTTCAGGGAAGTGTTGAATCCGAAAGCGGATACCCGGAATATGGATGGTGTCAGTATACTTCCTCTGTTGCAAAACCGTAAAGGACAGAAAGAACATGAATATCTTTATTTCGAATTTCTTGAGATGAATGGGCGTCAGGCAGTCCGCAAAGGTGACTGGAAGCTTGTTCACATGAATATACGGGGAAATAAGCCCTATTACGAATTATACAACCTGGCTTCTGATCCGTCGGAGAAGTACAATGTGCTGAATCAATATCCCGAGAAAGCGGATGAATTGAAAGCGATTATGAAAGAAGCCCATATAGAAGATTCCAATTGGCCTTTATTTAGATAAATAGTGATTGATAAAGTTGTCAAATGAAAGGCAAGCATACTATGTATTGCTTTTAAAAAGGAAGAGGCTGTCATGTGATATAACAGCCTCTTTTGTATATATAGTCAGGTACCTCTGCTCTTTTTAGAAGGCAAGACCTACCCTGAAGCCGAAGTTGTTCAGCTTGTCTACATTGTAAGTCAGCACATTGGCCTTGTTGGTAGCATAGCTGTAGTAAACGGCGATATGCAGACCCGGACCGTAAGCCCAAGGGTATACGTTAAGACCGATTTCCGGTGATACGTAGAATCCCCAAGTATTATCGCGGGTTTCGAACATATTGTAGTTAGAACGTACTTTCGCATAATTGGCCCCCAGCTTGACACCGAAATAAGGTTGCCATGCTCCGCCACGATTCATTTGATAACGTGCAGCGGCACCAAAAGGTAACTGGAAGATGGTATGTTGCTGGTCAGTATTCACGGTTCCTTCGCCAACAGGGAAAGTTGCGCGTGGAAAGTATTCGTGGTTACTGCTGTAGTTCATAAAGAGTCCGAGTCCGAGATTAGGAGTTACAAAGTAACCGCCTTCGAAGTTCATACCCCATCCGCTGGCTTTATCGGCAAAGTGATTCTTCAGTGGTGCGTTGAACTGCCAGTCCACGTTAGCGTATCCATTATCTGATAACTGTGCCTTGGCCGGCATGGCAAAGGCCAGAGCAAGGGCCGCTATGGCCAGTACTCTAAGAGAAATATATTTCATTGTTTTCATAACGGTTCTTGATTAAATTATTTGTTAGTGAGATAGGGTGACTGTGCAAACGACTGATTGATTGCGCGAACAACCAGAGTTTGGTTCACTTTACCGGAATAGCTTGCAGGTCCGCTCAGGAAGCTGCTCCACAAAACGGGGAGTTTTTGTTTTTCACCCTCAGGAGCTTTCAGGTTCATAATCTCAGTAAGGAATGAGTTGGTTGTAATGCTATAGTTTACAACATACGGATAATACCAGCCGCCCCAATTACCCCAGTAAGGTGCATCCCAGTATCCGGGATAGTTCCACCACCACTCAGGTTGTCCGTAATCGGTGAAGTAATAAGTACTTTGAACGTAACTTACCTGTATACCCAGGTCGGCAGCATCTTTATTGTCTGTATATGTAAAACCTTTGCTATTCAGGTTTTCTTTGTACGCATTGATGATAGCTTCTGCTGCTTCACCTTTCCAGTATTCCGGATCTTTTTTATCTCCGATGACGAGAACGCTGTCAGGGATGTAATACGTGCTGAATTGTTTGAAGTCAGCTTTCTTGTCGTAGTTGGTGTAAACCAAATAGTCATTGTCCAATTTGTCCATGTCAGGGTCTTTTTCGCAGGCTGCGAATGCAAAGACCGCCAATAAGATGGGAATTAATCTCTTCATATCTTTATAATGTTTAGGTTAATTAAAAAAATCTTGCCCTGGTACCTTAAGGCGTTTGCAGAAAATAACAAGACTCTTGTTAAAAGGTTCGCAAAGAATAATGTTAAAATGCAGTATGATTACTTGGAGGCTTTGGTGAAAGATCTATCTTTGTACAAAATTAAAACCGAAATAAATATGAAGAACCTACGCATCTGGCAGACACTTTCCCTTTTCATTCTTTTGCTGTCCATAACTCTTCCTTTATCAGCAAAGTCGGATTTGCTGACGAAGTTGAATACAATTACCCTTATCATCCGTACCCAATCGTTAGAGACCTCTCTCTTTGCAGAAAAGTATTTGTTACGTTTCAAACAGCCATTAGATCATAGTCATCCCGAAAAAGGATCTTTCAGCCAGCGGGTTATCGTTGCGCATGTGGGATATGACCGGCCGACACTGATGGTAACTGAAGGCTACGGAGCTGCTCGTTCCCTGAATCCCGGATATTACGAGGAACTGTCTAAGCTGTTCAATACCAATATCATTGCAGTAGAACATCGCTATTTCCTTGAATCGACCCCTAAACCGAAAGACTGGAAGTATCTGACAGCCTGGAATTCTGCCAGGGATCTGCATGCTATTCGTGAGGCTTTTCGTTCCATTTATCCGGGAAAATGGATTGCTACCGGAATCAGTAAAGGAGGACAGACAGCGATGCTTTATCGTACTTACTTTCCGGATGATATAGATATTACGGTTCCTTATGTGGCTCCACTTTGCCGTTCGGTCGAAGATGGGCGTCATGAGCCTTTTCTGCGAACAGTAGCTATGCCCGATGATCGTCAAAAGGTGGAAGATTTCCAGATGGAGGTATTGAAGCGTAAAGCTGCTTTACTGCCTCACTTTAAAAAATACTGTTCGGTGAGGAAATTGCAGTTCCGTGCGCCTGTAGAGGACATTTATGATTATACGGTGCTTGAGTATTCTTTTTCACTTTGGCAGTGGGGTATTCCGGTCAGCCGGATTCCGTCAGTTTCTGCTTCAGACAAGGAGCTGTTCGATCATTTGGTTGCTATCAGTGCACCGTCCTATTTTGTGAAAGAGGGATCTAATACTTCGTTCTTTGTCCAGGCGGCACGTGAATTGGGATATTATGGATATGATATTCGTCCGTTCCGGGAGTATCTTTCAATTGGAACAAGTAAAGATTATCTTCGCCGTTTGATGATCCCCGAAGAGCTTGCAGATATGGAATTTGACGAGACTCTGAGTTACAAGATAACCCGTTTTTTGAAAGAGAATGATCCGAAAATGATTTTTATTTATGGGCAGTATGATCCGTGGACAGCAGCCGGAGTCACCTGGCTGAAGGGAAAAAAGAATATTCATGTGTTTGTACAGCCGAAGGGTAGCCACATGGCCCGTATCGGCACTTTGCCTCAAAAAGAGAAAGAAGAAGCCATCGGGTTGATAAAGAAGTGGTTGGAAGAGTGATCCCATTCTTGCCCCTTTGTAGATGAATAGAAAAGTTACAGAGGTGTTTTCACCACAGATTACACAAACCTGTACAGATGAAGGTCAAATGGATGACTGTCTGTATGGGTGATCTGTGATAATCCGTGTAACCTGTGGTGACCTCTGATGTTACAAACTTATATCAGTGGTTTTAACATTTCCGGTATCTCTACTTTGTCCAGATCCAGTTCGTTTAAACGCTTCTTGCCTGCCTCTGTGAGGCTGAAGTACATCTGGCGTTTGTCTACTTCACCCAATGCCCGTCGGATGAGTCCTTTATCTTCTACCGCACGGATGACTTTCGACGTATGCGACGGAGCCATTTCCGTTCGTTCGGCTATAGCAGTCGAGGTAATTTCCTTTCCGGCTTCGCGCAACGCACATAGCACCATTGCTTCGTTCAGCGATATTCCATACACCTCTTCAAATGCCGTTTCGAAAATGGAGAGTGCTTTGTAGATATCGCGCATCTTACATATTGTATTCATACTTCCTTATTAAATAAACAGATTGATGTTAGCATTATCGGCACGTTCCATATAAGTGGCTACTCCGCCTACCGTAACTTCATCAAGCAACTCTTCACGTTTTACTCCCATCACATCCATCGACATTTGGCAAGCAATAAACTCCACCCCGTTCTCCAGAGCCTGCTGCCGCAGGGATTCCAGTGAGTCGATGCCTTTCCGGTGCATGATGTATCGCATCATCTTTCCACCCATACCTCCCATGCTCATTTTAGAAAGTTTCAGTTTCAGCGAACTGGATGGGAGCATTGTACCAAACATCTTGCCGAAAATGTCTTTTTCCACTTTGGGCTTATGCAATTTCTTAATCACATTCAGCCCCCAGAAAGTAAAGAAGATAGTTACTTTTTGTCCGGTGGCAGCTGCGCCGTTGGCCAGGACGAAAGTGGCAAGTGCCTTGTCCAAGTCGTCACTGAACATAATCAGAGTTTTACCTTTGCTGTCACATGTCGTAGTCAGGTTACAAGCCTGGGGTTCGCCTTTCTCAATGACTACTACCGATTTCCCTCCGGTACTATCCTTGGAGATAAATTTATTTCCGGTAGAGTTGCACCATGCGGCAGCATCCCGCGAGAATCCCGGGTCTGTAGCCACAATTTCAACTCTCTCGCCCGGAACAAGCGTATCCATTGTTTTCTTCATCTTTAGGACCGGGCCCGGACATTGTAATCCGCAGGCATCCAACCGGATTGTCTTAGGATTTGCAGCCGTTGTAGTTTGGGGTGCCTCAGCTGTCACAGAAGGTTTCGCCGGGCTGTCTTGCGCAGAAGGCGTGTCGTCTGTTTCTTCATTTTCGTACAAGATGATGGGAGCGGTAGCAGCACGATAGGTCTTCAATCCGCCGGAGAGGTTATATACTTCTTTGAAACCGTGCTGGATCAGGATGCGGTAAGCAAGATATCCTCTCAGCCCTACGGCGCAGAAGGTGTAGATTGGCTTGTTCGAAGGAAGTTCAGCAATACGGTCACGTATTTCATCCAATGGTATATTTACTGCTCCGGGCAGTGAACCCAATGCAAATTCGTCCGGTGTACGCACATCCAGCAGGAACACATCTTTCAGTTCGATATCTCTCAGATCGCGCCAGTATACGGGTTTTACTCTGCCGAGGATGATGTTTTCGGCTACATAACCGGCGATGGCTACGGGGTCCTTTGCCGAAGAGAAAGGAGGCGCATACGCCTGCTCCACTTTCATCAGGTCATAGATCGTTCCCTCGTGTTTGATGACAAGAGAAAGTTCGTCAATTCGTTTGTCCACGCCATCATACCCCACAATTTGGCCGCCATACAACTTGCCTGTTTGGGGATCGAAGGTTATTTTGATACTCATCGGCATAGCGTCCGGATAGTATCCTGCATGCGAGGCCGGATGAGTGGTTGAAGATGCATATACAATGCCCGCCTGCTTTAACCGCTTTCCCGGAAGTCCGGTTGAGGCTACTGTCATGTCAAATACTTTTGCGATGGAGGTACCGATGGCTCCTTCATAAGGAATCTGTGCACCCAGCAGGTTGTCGGCAACAATACGTCCCTGTCGGTTGGCGGGTCCGGCAAGATAGTTCAGCCAAGGTTTGCCCGTAATGGGATGGCGGAATTCAATGGCATCACCGATGGCATAGATCGATTCGTCGGAAGTCTGCAAATAATCATTTACTGCGATACCTCCCGCTTCACCGATCGTAAGTTCGGCAGCTCTTGCCAGCGTTGTCTCCGGGCGCACGCCGATAGATAGAATCACGATATCCGCCAGGATGGATTGTCCGTTCTTGAAGACTACCTTCACTTCTTTGCCTGCTTGCTCAAACGATGCGACAGCTTGCTCCAGGTATAAGTTGACACCTTTCTCCATCAAATGTTGATGAACCAGTGCTGCCATTGAAAAGTCAATAGGTGCCATCACCTGGTTGCCCATCTCGACAATAGATACTTGCGCTCCCAGTGCATGCAGGTTTTCTGCCATTTCCAGTCCGATGAATCCGGCCCCGATCACGACAGCCCGGCGGGGAGGCCGATTGTTGACATATGCTTTAATGCGGTCAGTGTCTGCTACATTCCGCAAAGTAAAGATGCCGGTTGAGTCAATGCCCGGTAATGGTGGGCGTACAGGAGATGCACCGGTGGATATTAACAGTTTGTCATAACTCTCCTCGTAAGTGTCTTCACTTTTAAGGCGGACGGTTACTGTCTTTTTCTTCCGGTCGATAAAAATAACTTCATTCTCGGTACGCACGTCTACCCTGAAACGTACTCCGAAAGCTTCGGGAGTCTGTACAAATAGTTTCTCACGCTCTTCGATAACGTCCCCTATATAATAGGGCAGTCCGCAGTTGGCATAAGATATGTACTTTCCTTTTTCCAACAAGATGATTTCCGCTGTTTCATCCGAACGTCTGATACGGGCTGCAGTAGTAGCTCCTCCTGCTACGCCTCCAATAATAATAATCTTCATTTGAATATATTTTCGTTTTAAAATAGTTTCCTATGGAAATAAACGTTTGCCGACTTAAAAAGGTTCATGGAAAAGCTTAAAAAATTAACAAGTATGGGTTATCTTACTTACGGAAGTGCAGTTACACCAAAAGATATACTACTATCTCCTTATCGTTTGTGGAGTGATACAGGTATGTTAGATATTAAAACATGGGGATGTTGTGTGTGATAACATGGGGATGTTCTTATATACAACATGGGGATGTTTTGCACCAAAACATCCCCATGTTGTTCAATCTCCCATTAAAAGGAAAGACTGCCGGCCCATAGTGTTTTGCTAACTGTGTTTTAATGTCGGAACATGTATCTGAGAAGGATTTGCATGGCAGGGAGCGAACAGCGTGTCGTTCAGTCGTTGCAATGCTTCTCTCTTATCTTCTGCCCTGATGACAAGTGAAACATTGTTGTTATTACTGCCATAAGAGATCATTCGGATCGGGATGGTGGCCAAAGCATTTATGATTCGGGCTTCAAATCCGGCGCATTGCCACTGCATGTTACCTATGGCCGAAAGGATGCACATGTGGTCTTTTACCACCGTGACTGCATATCGTGAGAGTTCGTGGAGTATATGCGATAAACGCTCTTTGTCGTTGATGGCAACAGATACATCAGAACCGGACGAGGCGAACAGGCACAGGGAAGTGTGGTATTTGGCAAAAGTATCGAATATTTTGCTGATGAACAGATAGGGGCGTAACGTTCGGTTCGATTGGAATTTAATGTAATAAATATTGTCTCTGGCGGTAATGGCTTTTATGTTTTCTCCGCTTTGTGAATTTGAAATCAAAGTTCCTCCTTCTGCAGGCTCCATCGAACATAGCAAACGTATCGGTATGTTGTTTTCTCTTGCGGGCAGGATGCAGTGAGGGTTGAATCCCGTCCAGCCGCAATAGGCCAGTTGTTCGGCTTCGTCGAAACTGAGCTGCTTCACCATTGCCGGATGCTTCACAAAGCGCGGGTCACAACGGTGCAACTCTTTGCTGTCTGTCCACAGACATACTTCTTGTGCCTGAAGAGCGGCTCCGATCAGTGTGGCTGAAACATCATCTCCGCCTTGTTTCAAGTAACAGGTTTCGTTGTAAGCATTCCGGCAAAGATGTCCTTGAGTAAGAAATACATTGGTCGACTTATGCTCTGCCAAGAGCAAGTGTAGCTTTGTACCGATGTATTCCATGTCCGGTTCTTCTTCCGGAGCCAGTCGCATGAAGTCGAGGCTGTTGAGTAGTCGGTTGTTGATTCCCTGCTCTTTCAGATAGAGGCTGACTAGCATACTGCTGATAAATTCTCCCTGTGCCAGTATGTCTTTCTCGTCGACAGATGTAAAACGTTGGCGGGTAAAGTTCCATAGAGTCCGGAAACGATCGATGATGGAATCGACCGCCTGTTGCTTGATCGATTCGTCATTGAATAGTTCGTTGGCGAAATCGATAAACCTGAATTCAAGCCTGCTTATCTCGTCATGCGCCTGTTCTGTATCTCTGTTGAAAAGATGGGCAGCTATTCCGGCCAGACGTTCCGTAGTCTCTGTAGTGGCGGACAGAACGATTATTTGGGGGATACTGTTGTCAATCAGGCGGAGCATTCCTTTCATTCCCTGTACTGAGCCTGTGGGAATCTTACCGAATTTGTAGATTTTCATTTCTCTATTTTTTTTAGTTATACGATTCTTTTTTCTTATCTGTCTCCTTTTCATTTTAGTTTGTTTTATCAAAATGAAAAGGTGGCACTTGCCTGTTCAGATGATTCCTTACCCGTTAAGAACCGCTTCTGAGCGATCAGAAAAGGGGTAGGGAAGATTATCGGGCGCTGAGTCATGAATAAAAGTTCAAAAGACATGCCATTCGGAATTTTATTTTTCAGCAGTCCGATCATTTGCGTTGTAGCAGAAAACCATTATATTTGCACACCCTGTTTTTTACCATTCACATTTTAACTTATCAGATATGAGTAAAATTCTGATTATTGATGACGAAGTGCAGATTCGTGGTCTGCTGGCACGTATGATGGAACTTGAAGGTTACGAAGTGTGTCAGGCCGGCGATTGTAAGACAGCACTCAGACAATTGGAACTTCAAATGCCCGACGTGGCTTTGTGTGATGTATTTCTGCCGGATGGAAACGGGGTGGATCTGGTGACGGAGATGAAGAAAAAATCTCCGGGAGTGGAGATTATTCTGCTGACGGCACATGGAAACATACCTGATGGTGTGCAGGCAATCAAGAACGGAGCTTTCGATTACATAACGAAAGGGGATGATAACAATAAAATCATTCCCCTGATCAGTCGCGCTGTAGAAAAGGCACGGATGAATATCCGCCTGGACAAACTGGAGAAGAAGATGGGACTGATGTATTCGTTCGATTCCATACTCGGTGAATCGAAAGCATTGAAAGAAGCGGTTTCGTTAGCCCGTAAGGTATCGGTGACTGATGTACCTGTATTGCTGACGGGTGAGACGGGAACCGGAAAAGAGGTGTTTGCCCAGTCCATACATTATAGCAGTAAGCGTGCCCGGCAAAACTTTGTGGCAGTTAACTGCTCTTCGTTCAGTAAAGAGTTGCTGGAGAGCGAGATGTTCGGGCATAAGGCGGGTTCCTTTACCGGTGCGCTGAAAGATAAGAAGGGACTTTTTGAAGAAGCCAATAACGGAACAATCTTTTTGGATGAAATCGGTGAGATGGCTTTTGAGTTGCAAGCCAAGCTGTTGCGTATCCTCGAAACCGGCGAATACATCAAGATAGGTGACACGAAGCCGACCCACATTGATGTGCGTATCATTGCTGCTACAAACCGTAATTTACCTGCCGAGATAGCTGCGGGACGTTTTCGTGAAGATCTGTTCTATCGGCTCTCCGTGTTTCAGGTACATCTTCCGCCTTTGCGTGAACGTACGGGAGATATTAAGATACTGGCTGAATCGTTTGTCCGTTCCTTCTCCGAAAAACTTTCACATCCGGTCAATAGGATTGCTCCTGCTTATCTGGAGGCCCTATGCCAACAACCCTGGAAAGGAAATATCCGCGAATTACGTAATGTAATCGAACGCAGCCTGATCGTTTGTGAGGGCGACCGTCTGGATGTAGACGATCTCCCGTTGGAAATACAGAACAGCCACTACGAGAAATCCGACGAAGGAATGCCGGGCAGCTTTGAACTTTCGGCTATGGAACGCAGGCATATAGCGAGGGTATTGGAGTATACTAAAGGTAATAAAACAGAAGCAGCACGTTTACTGAAAATCGGATTGACTACTTTATACCGAAAAATAGAAGAATATAAGCTCTGAGTCGCGCGTGAATATCGTTGCCTGAGTTTTATGCTTCTTTCCTTTCCAAAATAAAACGAACCTTTTCATAATGATAGGGTATCTTCGTCTTGTACGAAGATACCCTATTTGTTTTATATCTCTGTATGATAGTGACTTATCTTATCCTTGACTGTTTCTGGCACGCATTTGGCATGAAGAGTTACAGGTAAAAAACATAAGTATAAACATTTTAATTAAAAGGTAAAAAACATGGGAATAACAGTTTCATTTATTTTCTGCCTGTTGAGCGGGTTTGCCTGCTTCTGGCTGTTTTGGAAATGCGTTGACTGGTTTGAAACAATTTAGAGAGGAGAATTTATTTTATGTACACAACACTATTTGTAGTAGGTATCATACTTTTCAGTTATTTGACGTATGTGCTCATTCGTCCAGAGAAGTTTTAATTTGAAAATAAAGCAATGAATACAGAAATTTTAGGAGTGGCGGTGCAGATTGTCCTGATGGTGGTATTAGCTTATCCGTTGGGACGTTACATAGCCCGGGTTTATAAGGGAGAGAAGACTTGGTCGGACTTCATGGCGCCTATAGAGCGAGTGATTTATAAGATATGTGGTATTAATCCGCAGGAGGAGATGAACTGGAAACAGTTCCTCAAGGCGTTACTGATCCTGAATGCATTTTGGTTTGTATGGGGAATGGTGTTACTGGTATCGCAAGGTTGGCTTCCGCTCAATCCCGACGGAAACGGGGCTCAAACACCTGACCAGGCATTCAATACTTGCATCAGTTTTATGGTAAACTGTAATTTGCAACACTACAGCGGTGAGAGTGGTCTGACTTATTTCACTCAATTGTTTGTCATCATGCTGTTCCAGTTTATCACTGCTGCCACAGGAATGGCTGCCATGGCCGGAGTTATGAAAAGTATGGCTGCCAAGAGCACTCAAACGATTGGTAACTTTTGGCACTTTCTGGTGATCAGTTGCACACGTATTCTGTTACCGCTTTCATTGGTGGTAGGTTTCATTCTGATTTTGCAGGGAACACCGATGGGCTTTGACGGTCGGATGCAACTGACTACACTCGAAGGACAGGAGCAGATGGTATCCCAGGGACCTACGGCTGCGATTGTTCCCATTAAACAATTAGGAACCAATGGTGGTGGTTATTTTGGTGTCAATTCTTCGCATCCGTTGGAGAATCCTACCTATCTGACTAATATGGTAGAGTGTTGGTCGATCCTGATCATTCCGATGGCGATGGTATTGGCCTTGGGCTTTTATACCAATCGCAGGAAGTTGGGATATAGTATCTTTGGAGTGATGCTGTTTGCTTATCTGGCAGGTGTCTTTATCAATGTCGGTCAGGAGATGGGAGGTAATCCGCGTATCAGCGAAATGGAAATTGCCCAGGATCATGGTGCGATGGAAGGAAAAGAGGTACGGCTTGGAGCCGGAGCCACAGCCCTATGGAGTGTCACCACAACGGTTACTTCCAATGGTTCGGTCAATGGGATGCACGATTCGACTATGCCGCTCAGTGGAATGGTCGAGATGCTGAATATGCAGATCAATACTTGGTTTGGCGGTGTTGGTGTAGGATGGCTGAACTATTATACCTTTATTATCATGGCCGTTTTTATCAGCGGACTGATGGTGGGGCGTACGCCGGAATTTCTAGGTAAGAAGGTAGAAGCCCGGGAAATGAAAATAGCAACCTTCGTCGCTTTGTTGCATCCGTTTGTAATTCTGGTATTTACTGCCATCTCAAGTTATGTCTATACACATCACCCCGATTTTGTGGAGAGTGAGGGCGGATGGCTGAACAATCTCGGATTTCATGGTCTCAGCGAGCAGCTTTACGAATACACCTCATCGGCTGCCAACAATGGTTCGGGTTTCGAGGGACTGGGTGATAATACATATTTCTGGAACTGGACATGTGGCATTGTACTTATCCTGAGTCGGTTTATTCCGATCGTCGGACAGGTAGCCATTGCAGGACTATTGGCTCAAAAAAAGTTTATTCCCGAGAGTGCCGGTACCTTGAAAACGGATACTGTGACTTTTGCAGTAATGACTTTTGCCGTCATTTTCATTGTTGCAGCTTTGTCTTTCTTCCCTGTACATGCGTTGAGTACAATCGCCGAACATTTAAGTTTATAAGAATAGCAGGATAATAAAGTTATGAAAAATAAGATGTCAGCTTCTATGTTTCAAAAGGAGCAAGTAATAGAAAGTATCAGGCAGTCGTTTGTGAAGTTGAATCCGCGAATGATGATAAAGAACCCGATTATGTTTACGGTAGAAGTGGTTACCGTTATTATGCTGGTGGTAACGTTACTCTCTCTCTTCACTCCGGAATATGGTACTTTCGGATATAATTTGTGTGTGTTCTTAATTTTGTTTGTGACCTTGTTGTTTGCCAATTTTGCTGAAGCAATAGCCGAAGCCCGCGGTAAAGCACAAGCCGACAGCTTACGCAAAACGCGTGAAGAGACTCCTGCTAAACTGGTAATAGGAGACAAGGTTCAGACCGTAAGTAGTTCTAAACTGAAGAAGGGGGATGTTTTTGTTTGTGAAGCCGGTGATACGATCCCTGCCGATGGAGAGATTATTGAAGGATTGGCTTCCATTGACGAAAGTGCCATTACCGGTGAATCTGCTCCGGTGATCCGTGAGGCGGGTGGAGATAAAAGCTCTGTGACCGGTGGTACCAAAGTGCTTTCAGATCATATCAAGGTATTGGTCACACAGCAACCGGGCGAAAGCTTTCTTGACAAAATGATTGCGTTGGTCGAAGGCGCAAGCAGGCAGAAGACGCCGAACGAGATAGCCCTGACCATTTTGTTGGCAGGCTTTACACTGGTCTTTGTCATCGTATGTGTTACTCTGATCCCGTTTGCTGACTATACCAGTCTTGAACATCCGGGAACAGCTATCTCGATTGCAGCCATCCTCTCTCTGTTTGTCTGTTTGATTCCGACTACTATCGGAGGATTACTTTCTGCCATCGGTATTGCCGGTATGGATCGTGCATTGCGTGCCAATGTGATTACAAAGTCGGGTAAAGCGGTGGAGACGGCAGGAGATATCGATACACTGTTGCTTGATAAAACCGGTACTATTACGATTGGTAACCGCAGGGCAACGAAATTCCATTCGGCACCTGGAGTCGGTCCGCGGGAGTTTGTAACAACCTGTCTGTTGGCTTCGCTTTCGGACGAGACGCCCGAGGGTAAATCTATTGTAGAGTTAGGACGTGAATCGGGGGTACGGATGCGGAGTCTTCAGACGGCCGGTGCCCGGATGATTCAGTTTACGGCTGAAACCAAATGTTCGGGTGTTGATCTGGCCGATGGCACACAGATACGTAAAGGAGCGTTCGATGCGATCCGTAAGATTACGGAAGCAGCCGGGAATAAATTCCCGAAAGAAATAGAAGAAGTGATCAGTGAGATCTCTGGTAATGGAGGTACACCGCTGGTAGTGTGTGTCGACCGGAAGGTGACCGGAGTTATCGAGTTGCAGGATATTATAAAACCGGGCATTCAGGAACGTTTTGAACGTCTGCGCAAGATGGGAGTGAAGACAGTGATGGTAACCGGTGACAATCCTTTGACCGCCAAGTACATTGCCGAAAAGGCGGGAGTGGACGACTTTATAGCTGAGGCAAAGCCTGAAGACAAGATGGAATACATCCGTAAAGAACAACAGTCCGGTAAGTTGGTGGCGATGATGGGAGACGGAACGAATGATGCTCCTGCATTGGCGCAGGCAAATGTCGGTGTGGCAATGAATAGCGGTACGCAGGCAGCCAAGGAGGCCGGCAATATGGTCGACCTCGATAACGACCCGACTAAATTGATAGAGATTGTGGAAATCGGAAAGCAGCTGCTGATGACTCGTGGAACCCTGACTACTTTCTCTATTGCCAACGATGTGGCAAAATACTTTGCCATTGTACCTGCTTTGTTTATGGTGGCCATTCCAGAGTTGGGTGCGCTCAATATTATGAATCTGCATAGTCCGGAAAGTGCTATACTCTCTGCTGTCATATTCAATGCCATCATTATCCCGATCCTGATACCATTGGCGCTGAAAGGAGTACAATATAAACCGATCGGTGCATCGGCTTTGCTCCGTCGGAACCTTTTAATCTATGGGTTAGGAGGAGTGATCGTTCCCTTTGTCGGAATCAAGTTAATCGATTTGGTTGTCAGTTTATTCTTTTAAATATTCAAGCAATGAAAACATTATTAAAATCTATCAAGATAACTCTCGTCTTTTGTGTATTCTTCTCTGTATTTTATATCCTCGTGCTGTGGCTGTTTGCACAGGTAGCCGGTCCTAACCGGGGAAATGCAGAAGTAGTTACCTTAAACGGAAAAGTGGTAGGGGCTGCCAATGTAGGACAGACTTTTACGGAAGAAAAATATTTTTGGGGACGCCCCTCATGTGCCGGTGATGGCTATGATGCAACCAGTTCGGCAGGTAGCAATAAAGGGCCGACCAATCCTGAATATCTGGCAGAGGTGGAGGCACGTATCGATACTTTCCTTATTCATCATCCGTATCTGGCACGCAAGGATGTACCTGCCGAGATGGTGACAGCCAGTGCCTCGGGACTGGATCCGGACATCACTCCACAGAGTGCTTATGTACAAGTGAAAAGAGTGGCGCAGGCACGTGGCATGGATGTGGAAGAGGTGAGAAGAGTCGTAGATAAAGCTGTAGAGAAGCCGTTGCTGGGGATATTCGGAACCGAGAAAGTAAATGTATTAAAGTTGAATATAGCTCTGGAAGAGTTAAAAAACAGATAGAAAGTAAAGATGAAAAATGTCATAAATAAAAACACGATTTTAGCCTTGATGGTGATTGGAATGATGTGCTTCTGGGGAAGTATGAACGCGAATGCCCAACAGTTTAATGTTCAGGGAGATCTCGTAAGTTCATATGTCTGGCGCGGAATGTATCAGACAGGAGCGAGTATCCAGCCGACTTTGGGATTTAGTGTCGGAAACTTTTCATTGACCGCATGGGGCTCCACCGATTTTGACGGAACTTCTGCTTCGGCCGGAGCTGCTGCCAAGGAGATCGATCTGACGGCTGCATACACATTAGGTCGTTCCGGTCTGACCGTATCGGTTGCCGACTTGTGGTGGGCAGGACAGGGAGCACGTAAATACTTTAATTTTAAGAGTCATGAAACGGCTCACCACTTTGAGGCAGGAGTGGCTTATACTGTGCAGTCCGAAACATTTCCTTTGTCTGTTGCATGGTATACCATGTTTGCAGGGCAAGATAAGAATGCGGAGGGAGGCCAGAATTATTCGTCTTATGTTGAATTCAACTATCCCTTCAGAGTGAGAATGGTGGATTTAAACGTAACGTGTGGAATGGTTCCTTATGCCGCTCCCCAATACAATTGTGATGGGTTTGCCGTAACCAATGTTGCTTTGAAAGGAACTACTCAGATCAGGTTCACTGATAAGTTTGCTTTGCCTATATTTGCACAGGCTGTTTGGAATCCCCGTATGGAAGATGCGCATTTAGTGTTTGGTATTACTTTAAAGCCATGAAATCAGATATAACTTAGGAATTTAAAAAGTGGTTAGTCAACCCGTGGCAGTAGCGATACTGTTACGGGTTATGCAGTATAAAAATTGAAGAAAAGATGGATAGAGAAGAAAGTGTACAGCATTTCCTCGACTTGATAAAAAAATCCCGTCGTGGCAAGTTTAAGGTTTATATCGGTATGATTGCCGGTGTAGGCAAATCGTACCGGATGCTCCAGGAAGCACATGATCTGATTGATAACGGGGTGGATGTCCGGATCGGATATATTGAGACACATGGTCGTGCCGGGACGGAAGCCCTGTTGAAAGGTTTACCTGTTATCCGGCGCAGGAAACTGTTTTATAAGGGGAAAGAGCTCGAGGAGATGGATCTGGAAGCGATTATCCGTATTCATCCCGAAATTGTAATTGTAGACGAACTGGCACATACCAATGTGGAAGGAAGCTTGAATGAGAAACGTTGGCAAGATGTGATGACACTGCTTGATGAAGGGATTAATGTGATTTCGGCAGTCAACATTCAGCACATCGAGAGTGTGAATGAAGAGGTGCAAGATATCGCAGGTATTGAAGTGAAGGAGCGTATTCCCGATAGCGTTCTTCAAGAGGCTGATGAGGTCGTAAATATTGATCTTACGGCCGAAGAACTGATAACCAGACTTAAAGCTGGAAAGATATATAAGCCGGAAAAAATACAGACTGCACTCAATAATTTCTTTAAGACCGAGAATATCCTGCAACTCCGTGAACTTGCACTGAAGGAGGTTGCCTTGCGAGTGGAAAAGAAAGTAGAGAATGAGGTTGTGATGGGTATTGGTTTGGGAGTTCGTCATGAAAAGTTTATGGCGTGCATCAGTAGCCAAGAGAAGACGCCCCGCCGTATTATAAGGAAAGTAGCCCGTTTGGCTACCCGATATAATACCTCGTTTGTTGCTCTTTACGTACAAGTTCCCAGAGAAAGCATGGAACGTATCGATTTGGCCAGCCAGAGACATCTGCTGAATCATTTTAAGTTGGTGACTGAGTTGGGTGGGGAAGTCGTCCAGGTACAGTCGAAAGATATATTAGGCAGTATTGTGCAGGTTTGTAAGGAGAAACAGATATCCACTGTTTGCATGGGTTCCCCAGGCCTTCGCCTGCCGGGAGCATTGTGTAGCGTGCTGAAATATCGCAGATTTTTAAATAATCTGGCACAAGCGAACGTAGATTTGATTATACTTGCATAAAAAAATGATTTAGTCTTAGTTATCCATTATGAATATAAAAACCAAACTACTTTTCGGCATTGGAATATTGGCCGGAATGATTATTTTACTGGTAACACTTTCAGTAGTAAACCTTCAGATTCTAACGGCCACGGAACCTGATAGTCCGGTTGCCATGCCTGCTTTGGAGCGTGCGCTCTTATGGATCTCCGTAACAGGTGGCATTTGTATCCTCACGGGTTTGGTCCTGCTTATCTGGCTGCCCCGTTCTATTAATAGGCCGGTAAAAGAACTGACTTGTGGTATCTTGGAAATAGCCAATCATAATTATGAAAAGAGATTGGATATGAGAGGATACGAAGAGTTCAGGGAAGTTTCGGATAGTTTTAACCGTATGGCTGAGAAACTGACAGAGTATCGTGACAGTACATTGGCTGATATTCTTTCTGCAAAAAAATTCCTTGAAGCCGTTGTTAACAGTATTCATGAGCCGATTATCGGCTTAAATACCGAACGGGAAATTCTTTTTATCAATAATGAAGCATTGAATGTACTCAATATGAAGCGTGAGAATGTAATCCGGAAGTCCGCCGAAGAACTTTCTCTGAAGAATGATTTGCTTCGCAGGCTGATACGTGAGCTGGTGACTCCCGGTGAGAAGAATGAACCTTTAAAAATCTATGCGGACAATAAGGAAAGCTATTTCCAAGCCTCGTATATTCCGATTGAGAATGCGGCGGCAGAAGAAGGAGAGGCTCGAAACCTGGGAGACGTTATCTTGCTGAAAAATATTACAGAGTTCAAAGAACTCGATTCTGCAAAAACCACTTTTATCTCTACCATCTCCCACGAACTGAAGACTCCTATTTCTGCCATAATGATGAGTCTTCAATTGTTGGAGGACAAAAGAGTGGGCTCTTTGAATGGCGAACAAGAACAATTATCGAAGAATATAAGGGACAATAGCCAGCGCTTACTCGATATTACCGGAGAGTTACTGAACATGACGCAGGTGGAAGCCGGCAAGCTTCAAATGATGCCTAAAATTACGAAACCTATTGAACTGATTGAGTACGCCATCAAGGCCAATCAGGTGCAGGCTGATAAGTTTAATATACAAATAGAAGTTGACTATCCTCAAGAGAAGATACCGAAATTGTTTGTAGATAGTGAAAAAATAGCTTGGGTACTTACTAACCTTTTAAGCAATGCGATTCGCTATTCGAAAGAGAATGGCCGGGTAGTGATTGGTGTAAGGCATAAAAAAGAGTATATCGAGCTCTATGTGCAAGACTTTGGCAAAGGAATCGATCCAAGATATCACCAAAGCATTTTTGATCGTTATTTCCGTGTACCGGGAACTAAAGTTCAGGGTAGCGGTTTGGGATTGTCCATTTCGAAAGACTTTGTAGAAGCACATGGAGGGACATTGACCGTACAGAGCGAACCGGGTAAGGGGAGTTGTTTTGTGATAAGGTTGAAGGCATGATAATGCTGGAAATTATGGAGCTTTCTCCTAAAAAAACTCTTTATATTAAGGCTTTTTATTATTTTTGTTGATGTATTGATAAAAGATTGATTCTGGTCTATATGTTCTCTACGTTGACTATCTTGTAAGTATAAGAAATTGATTACTATAAAGAAGTCTGTGGATGTAATGCTTTCTCTATCTTTTATTGATTGTTTTGTGATTTTTGAATTACCGGAAGCCGTTATTTTATAATTAGAATTGCACAATAAATCATGCTTATTGGAAAAACACGTGTTACAATCTTATTGCTCGGACTGTTGAGCTTTAGCTTGAGGGGGGCGGCACAAATTGTTTTGAAGCACTCTGATTGAGAGTGGAAAATTTCAGAAACCGGATGTGCCGAACAACTAATATTTAAAGGTGAAAAACGAAATGATACCATACCTTTCTTTCGTGAAGGAGGACATGCCGGTCCATCCTTTTATGCAAAACGGGAAGGTAAAGAAGTGCGTGCATCCTGGATTCCGGATGGATACGCCTCCTATCGGAGCGAGATAGACGGAGTTCTTTGCCGGATATCATATATAAAAGATCATGGTCAACCTGCATTAAGGGTAAAGCTGACAAACAACTCACCGGTGCCTTATCAACCTCAGAAGGCCGGTCTGAAGTTGGGCATCGATACATATATGGATAAATTTCCGGATTGGTTTGGTAAATACTTTCCAACCTTGATGAGAAACGAAAAGACCCATTTTTATGGCTATCTTCAAACCCCTTCCGGACATACATTGGGACTTGTATCACAGCAGCCTGTAGCATCCTGGAGCGTAGATTATAATCTGGGCTATCAGGATCCGGCCCCATTTTGGTTTATGGGGCATCGCATCGAATCATTAAATCTCGATTTATTGAATGAATTACCTTTGCCGGCACGTCATCCGCAGAATCTGTATGAACTGAAACAGGGGGAAAGTAAAGAGTGGATTTTTACATTTGTCAATGTGGGTAATTTGGACAATCTGGAACATGCCATTGCTCGAGTCTCGGATATTCCTTTGATTGATATCCGTCAGACTTCGCATGCTGCACGTGAGGAAGCATCGTTCACACTTACTGCCGATAATCCTAACGTAAAGGTGACCAATGATGCCGGAAAAGAACTGCCTGTCGTACTGACTAAAACCAAAGGGAATCGTTGGATAGGAAAAGTCCGGTTGGAAGATGCAGGTCTCTATACCCTTTCTGTCCGTTCGGGCAATAAAGTTGCCGAAGCGATATGGACAGTACATCATCCTTGGCAATGGGTGATGGAAAAGGCACGTGAGAATGCAGCCCGTTATCATCAGAAACCGACGTCACATGCTGAGAGTTGGTATGGGTTCTATTCGGCTTTTCTTGCTGCCCGTTATTTCCCGAATGAGTCATTGGATAAGCAATTGAGCAATTATTTTGATCGGCTTTACAACAAATTGCATGATTCGGTAAAAGTGGAACCGTTGTATTTTAAGACACGTATTCAAAATACCTCTACTACTATTGGAATGCTGGTAGATAAATATGAGGCACAGGGAGATTTGGAAGATCTGAAAAAGGCGTCGAAGTTGGCTGACTGGATGATCGCGACTTCCCAGCGCGAAAATGGTGCATATTATAATCATGGAACAGTCTATACCAGTGTGATCTATATCGCTAAAAGTGTTTTGGAACTGGCTGTCCTCGAACGTAAATTGGGTGAACAGGATTTGTTTTGGAGAACATGTGCCGACCGTCATTTCCTGTCTGCAAAAAAGGCGGTTGACCAATTGGTTGCGTCACAAGGAGATTTTCAGACAGAGGGAGAATTGACCTTTGAAGACGGCATGATTTCTTGTTCAGCTTTACAGATAGGTATGATGGGAGTCATCGAGCAAGATGCTGTTGCACGCAAATATTATACCGATGCAATGTTGAAGATACTGAACAGCCATGATTGCCTTACTCAACTCCGTGTACCCGATGGGCGCCGTCGGCAAGGAACTATGCGTTATTGGGAAGCGCAATACGATGTACAGATGCTTCCCAATATGTTTAATTCACCCCATGGCTGGAGCGGATGGCGTGCGTATGCTACTTATTATGCTTATCTGCTGACAGGCGACGAGAAATGGCTGGAACAAACATTTAATGCGATGGGAGCTTTTGCCAATTTGATTGATTATAAAACGGGGCAGTTGCGTTGGGCTTTTGTTGTCGATCCGCATCTTGAAGTAGAACAGGCGTGTAGCGCTGATACTAAACTGGATTTTTCTGATCTTAGTTTTGGTAATCCGCATCCGAAATTATATGATACCCGTAAGTTTGTTATTGGTGAGCAATATGTCAATATGATTAGCGATTGGCAGACGGTCAATACTCAGGATAATGATGTGCACGAATTATTTAAATGTATCGGTGAAGCTGTTCTGACTAACGCTTTTGTCATAGAACGTCCGAATGGAGAAGTCGTAGGATACAATTGCCGTGTAACCCGGAAGGGGAATACATTGACTGTAAAGGCAGACGAGAAACAGATCGTGAATCTACATTGCAACTTGAAGCATTCTTTCTCTGTGTCTTTCGATGGTAAAACCTGTTCTTTGCCTGAAGGATATTGCGATTGGGCTTTTGGGCAGTCCGGTTATTGACTTTACAATACTCCTGTTAATCCCATATACTCATAAGACGAAACATACGATATGTTTCAGTTTGTGAGTGTATGGGATATTTTTATGAGAAACTGTTTCTGTAGTAAGCTTGAAAAATAGTAGGAATACGTATCTTTGCATAAAATGAAAAAACACTAACATAAACACAAAATGAGACATTTATTTTTATTGGCAGCACTATTTTGTACCTGCATTTCTTATGCACAGATTCGTGTACAAGAACGACTTCCTAAAAGTAAAACCGGTTTTGCTTTGACTACTGCGAAAGCACAGGCTAAGATTTATTATGATGCGAATGATGCGTTTGTTATCAAGAGATCGGCAGAATTGTTTGCCCGCGATATTCAAATGGTGACCGGTCAAAAGCCTGAACTGATTCAAAAAAGGGAAAGGGCCAAAGCTCTGGTTATTGTCGGAACCATTGAAAAGAATCAATGGATCCGTGAGTTGGCGCAAAAAGGAAAAATTGATATCCGGCCATTGCAGGGTGCTTGGGAACGGTATTTGATTCAAACTGTCGACAACCCTTCTCCGGGAGTAGCCAAAGCATTGGTTATAGCAGGGAGTGATCGGCGGGGAGCGGCTTATGGCCTGTTCTCTATTTCCGAAATGATGGGAGTATCCCCTTGGTATTGGTGGGGTGATGTCCCGGTAAAAACGCACAAGGCTTTGTATGTAGATGCTCCGCCCACATATTCTAAAACACCTTCCGTGAAATATAGGGGTATTTTCCTGAACGATGAAGATTGGGGGCTGAAACCCTGGGCTGCTAAGACCTTTGAGAAAGAACGCGGTAATATTGGTCCCCGTACCTATGCGAAGATTTGTGAACTGTTACTGCGTTTGAAAGCTAATCATCTGGCTCCGGCAATGCATCCCGTATCTACCGCTTTTTATCAGATTCCCGAGAATAAGCTCGTAGCAGATACGTTTGCCATTGTTATGGGCTCCAGCCATTGTGAACCCTTATTGTTGAATACGGCCAGCGAGTGGCATAGCAAGACTATGGGACCCTGGGATTATAATGCTAATAAGGATAAGATTAATGAAGTTTTGGGCAATCGTGTGAAAGAAAATTGTGCTTATGAGAATGTATACACATTAGCCTTGAGAGGATTGCACGATGCTGCCATGGGTGGAGGAGACGTACCGATGAAAGAGAAAGTGAAAATGCTGGAGAATGCTTTGAAAGACCAGAGGAGCCTGCTAACCCGGCATATTGATAAGCCTGCCGAAACCATCCCGCAGGCATTCACCCCTTATAAAGAGGTGCTGGAAATCTACTCGAACGGATTGGAACTGCCGGATGATGTGACCATTATCTGGGCGGATGATAATTTTGGCTATATGAAGCGTTTGAGTGGCCCTCAAGAACAAAAACGTACAGGACGTGCAGGTGTATACTATCATATTTCTTACCTCGGTGTACCCCATAGCTATTTATGGTTTAGTACCACTCCTCCGGCATTAATGTATGAAGAGCTTCGCAAAGCGTATGATACTACGGCCGACCGTATCTGGTTGGCAAACTGTGGAGACCTGAAAGGGGCTGAGGCACAAGTATCGTTTTTTCTCGATATGGCTTATGATATCGACCAATTCAACGAAAATAATGTGCATACTTATCCTGCCCGTTGGTTGGCAAAAATCTTCGGAGAACAATATTACGATACATTGAAAGACATTACCTGCTCACATATAAATTTGGCTTTTTCCAGAAAACCGGAATACATGGGGTGGGGATACTGGAATAACTATTGGGGTGGAGGTGAAAAACGTACCGATACCGAGTTTTCTTTTATAAATTACAATGAAGCCGGGAGGCGTCTGGCTGAGTACCGGCGGATCGGTAAAAAAGCAGAGGAAATGTTGGCAACTGTAGACAAAAAGGCAAAACCGGCGCTGTATCAGTTGTTGTATTATCCGGTGAAAGGGGCCGAACTGATGAATCGTATGAATATGACCGGTCAGCTTTATCGGCAATATGTTCGTCAGAAACGTGCTGCTGCCGATGATCTGAAGAGAGAAGCAACGACTTGTCACGATAGTTTGGAGATTATTACCGACGGATATAATTCGCTCCTGGACGGCAAATGGAAATACATGATGTCACTAAGACAAAATTATGATGGAAGCAGTTCCTATTTTATGCTTCCATTGATGGAAGAAAGTTATGTAGCAACGGGTGATCCGAAGTTGGCCGTTCAGGTAGAAAGTGAGCAATTGAATCGGGGAGGTTTTAGTTTCCGGGCTTTACCCGTGTTCAATACTTACTCCCGTAAAAGTCACTGGATCGATGTTTATAATCAGGGGGGAGGAATGTTGGACTGGAAATCGGAACTTTCTGACGAGTGGATCGTTTTGTCTCGTCAGTCGGGCAGTACTCGTACTGAAGATCGTATCCAAGTATCGATCGATTGGAATAAAGTACCATCAGGAGAGAAAGTCACAGGATTTATTGAGTTCTCTTCCGGAATGCAGAAAGAACGGGTGCTTGTTTCCGTATTCAATCCGAAGACTCCGGTACGCGACGAATTACAAGGACTTTTCATAGAGGAAAATGGCTACGTATCTCTGCCCGCTACAGCCTTCCACCGTAAGTTTGAGAATGAAGATGTCAAGATGAGTGTACTTCCCGGTTTGGGCTTTGAAGGTGCTGCCTTGCAAATAGGAAGTCCGATAGCTCCCTTACAGATGTATCGTTCGTCCGAGGTGCCTAGAGTGGAATATGATTTTTATACTTTCAATGCTGGAATGGTTGATGTGTATACCTACGTGCTGCCCACTTTCCCTTTGCATGCTGATCGGGATTATAAACTACCGGAGCATACCAATTCGGATACTAAATATAGTGTCCGTATCGATGACGGATCTATTTCTACTCCATCCACTTCAGCCATAGAATATTCCCAGATCTGGTATGACAGTGTGCTGAAAAATTGTAGAGTGAATAAATCCACTCTTTATGTAAAGGCCCCCGGTAAGCATACATTGCAGATTCGCTGTGGAGATCCCGGAACTGTGATTCAGAAAATCGTTATTGATATGGGTGGGCTCAAAAGGTCATATTTAGGACCTGAAACAACTCTTTGCCGTTAATATTATTTTTAATTAACATTCTTGCATGCAGGCTTTCTATGAATATTCTATTTCTATAAATAGAGAGAACATATTTTGAATATCTAACGAAAAAAGAAATTTATTATGAAGATCTGTTCATGCTTGAATAAAGGAGTTATGATTGCAGTGGCAGTTGTTTGTTCTGCCGGTTTACAGTCTTGTCTGGATGACAATGATAAGTATTATTATGTGGAAGGCTTTCCCAATGCTCTTGTTACGGTGAAAAATGCGACTGATGGTTCATTCTTCTTACAGCTGAATGATAGCACGACTTTGTTGCCGACCAATATGTCCTCTTCACCTTTTGGAGATAAAGAAGTCAGGGCATTGGTGAATTATGATGAAGTGAGTGAGTCTGGTGGCAGATATGATAAGGCGGTACAGGTGAACTGGATAGATAGTATTTTGACGAAATCGATTGCCCCGGATTTAGGATCAGAAAATGACGTTGTTTATGGAACAGATCCCGTGGAAATAGTAAACGATTGGGTGACTATTGCGGAAGATGGTTATTTGACCCTACGATTCAGAACAAAATGGGGTGATTATAATAAAGCCCATTTCGTAAATTTATTGTTGGGGCAAAATCCGTCTGACCCATATGAGGTTGAGTTTCGCCATAATGCATATGGCGATACATATGGTACGGTTGGTGATGGTTTGGTAGCCTTTAAGCTGGTGGGACTTCCGGATACGAATGGAAAAACGGTTCCGTTGACTTTGAAATGGAAGTCATTTAGTGGAGATAAATCGGCTGTATTTGATTATTGTACTCAAAAAACCGTTACACCGGCTAAACCGGCCATTGTTTCTGTAAGGAGCAATTTAAATTTAAAATAGTTTTCTTGGGCATACTGCGTTTCTATTCTTTTTGAATTGAGATCGTATTACTTTCCGAATATTCAGAAGTGCATAGAAGCGCAGTATTGTTTTCATTAACATTGTTAATGGCATTTCTCTTTCATTCTTTTTTTACCGGCAAAAAACAAGTCTTTAGCATCTCAAAGACTTGTTTTCTATCATTAAAGAACTTATTTTAACATTCTGTTAAATCAGGTGTTTTCCAAATACAAAAGGGAAAACGTTAACAGATTGATAATAAGTAACATATTGTAAGTTCAACTTCTTCTTCTTTATTTGTCTCTTTTGAAGTCGAGTCCGTATACTTGTTATATTAGTACATTCGTTTGGAGGTGGAAACTACTTTGTTGAAATTCTCTAGGATATCGACTGTTGTGTTGTTCCTTGACTGTTTCAAGCCAAGATACATTTAAATATGTCTTTTCCTGATGCTGAATTTAGTTTATCAGTAATTTGTTGAAAGGTCAAAGACGTGGTGAGAAGTACCTTTTTGATGAATGAGATCATATAGTAACCGCGATCTATAGTGTAGGTGTATTTGAAAAAAACAATGTGTTAGGGTGAAACTATACATGGTGATGTTGTAGGTTGTATTTGGATTGCTAATTCATTGTTCAATAGTGAATTATCCTGTTGATAACTTCGGTTGATATCTGTTGATAACTATGTTAATAACTTTGTTGACAACTGCGTGGGGGAATTAAGTGTCTGGAAATGTTAGGCAATAAAACAGCGTTTAAGAGTCTAAATTTTCTAAACGCTGATTTCTGGGTGTTAATGGAATTTGAAATTTGCCTAAGGCACTCGTAGGTATGAATTGGATACTAATCAATGATTTTCTATTTCTTTACGTTCCACGCATTTGCTTTTTTTATCGACAATTAGGTTGTTTCCCCTTTTTTTATGCTTTGTGCAATTTGGGTGTAAGGTGTTATTTTACAGTTATTTTATTGATTTTCATGACATGATAAACACCGGCATAATCGGCGGCAAAGCCTTCGTCTGATTTACCCATATCAATAACTTCTAATTCCACATATACAGGTGTTCCATTTTTGATTCCTTTTGTTTCACCATCATACTTTTGTAGGAGTTCTCCTGTTTTATCAACAATCCAATAATCAGTGGAATCCCCTTCTGAAGTGAAAGAACGTGTTTCATGTCCGATGATCAATTTACCTTTTACAGACAAAAGTTTTTGGGTAGGAGTGTCCGGTGTCGGTATAGCTTTTTCGTCTGGTATTTCATTCGTCTTGGAATACCTCAAAACCAACTCGCCTTTTTTGAGAATCAAACTGTCCTGAGTCAATTGCTCTACTGTTAGTGTATCTGTAAAGGATATACTTTGGTGGTTGCCGATGCTTATACCGGAAAGGAGTAATAAGTTTCCTTCTTTCTTCCATTTCTCATATTTCAAAGTGGCCATATTGATGGAAGAAGCACTTCCGTTTGCTTCAAGCGTGAATCCTTGTTTTAAATTAGATATTCCGGGAACCGGTTCCACCCAAGAGCCTTCTATCGTAACATCATTACAAGCCACCAAGGTAGTTATGGCAAGGACAACGGTTAAATTTCTAAATATCTCCATTTTTATTATTCTTTAAATTATATCCCTAATACTATATTTACATCTATACTGAGTTTCAGGTTAATATCATAAATAACTCTCAAGATTAGTTCACCATGTTACATCAGACGGCTGCTGACACGCAAAGAGTGGCTCTCTGAAAGTACTTTTCTTTTTATTATTTTAAACTGTTACACTTTTTAGCTTGGTCATGTGTCTCTATTTTTAGTATCTGTAGCATCATGATTTATGCAAAAATAAATGTTTTGTTTTGATATACAATATATTCTTTGGGATTTGTTAGTCACTTTTTTATTTCATAAGGTGAGCAACGGAGTTTGTAATGCTTTTGAATGTTGAAATGGAAAAATTGAGTATTTTCCAGCTTGTTGATAGTCTTTTGAAAAGCTAGTTGATTGATATGGAGATAAAATACTTAATTTGTTGAATTGTAATCTGTTAACTTGTTAATAACTTTGGTGTATATCTGTTAATAACTATGTTGATAACTGTGTTAAGAATCTAACTATAGGAGAGTATGTGGCAATAAAAAAGCGCCCAAGAGTGGAAGCCTCCTAAACGCTAATTTTCTTTTGGTAGCGGGACCCGGGATTGAACCGGGGACCTCATGATTATGAATCATGCGCTCTAACCAGCTGAGCTATCCCGCCATTGTTTCTCGATTGCGGGTGCAAAGATAGAGCCTTTTTTTTAATCTCCAAAACATTTTCTATCTTTTTTGTGTTTAACTTAAAAAAATATCTTTGAAAGTACGATGGACAGGCTGTTCCTGACCCGGAAAGAAGAGATGTAATGAAGAAAGTGAATTAATTATGCCTTGTAATTAGAAAAAAGTATTTATCTTGGCACACACAATCAATAATGAATGAAGCTATGAAAAAAGAGAAAATACATTTGGAATACCTTCTGAATGCGACCTCTAAAAATATTCTTTGGTCAGCAATTAGCACACCTACCGGTTTGGAGGACTGGTTCGCAGACAAAGTAGTATCAGATGATAAAACGGTGACCTTTTGTTGGGGCAAAACCGAACAGCGTCAGGCTGGTATTGTTGCGATTCGGGCATATTCGTTCATTCGTTTCCACTGGCTAGATGACGAAAATGAAAGGGACTATTTTGAAATTAAGATGAGTTATAATGAATTGACGGGTGACTATGTGCTTGAAATTACTGACTTTTCTGAAGCGGATGAAGCGGATGATTTGAAGGAATTGTGGGATTCTCAGGTGAGTAAGTTACGGAGAACATGTGGTTTTTAGTTAACTTTCGACCAAAAATTTTTCGCACTCCTTTTTTTGTGCTAATTTTGTATCTTAATTGCATGAAACTATTAAGATGCTACGCATAAAAAGATTAGATATTTTTATAATAAAGAGTTTTTTATTACTCTTTGTCGGTACATTTTTCATCTGTCTCTTCATCTTCATGATGCAGTTTTTGTGGAAGTATGTAGACGAATTGGTGGGAAAAGGGTTGGAGATGAGTGTACTGGCTCAATTCTTCTTTTATTCTGCGTTGAGTCTGGTACCGATGTCACTACCCTTGGCAGTGTTGTTGGCTTCTTTGATAACGTTTGGTAATTTTGGTGAACGTTTTGAGTTGCTTGCCATGAAAGCGGCGGGGATTTCATTACTTAAAATCATGCGCCCGCTTATTGTTCTCGTCTTTGCCATTTGTTGTGTATCCTTTTATTTCCAGAACGTCATCGGTCCGCAGGCGCAAGCCAAGTTGGGAACCCTGCTTATTTCGATGAAGCAGAAATCTCCTGAAGTTGATATTCCCGAAGGAGTTTTCTATGATGAAATAGATGGTTATAACCTGAAAGTACAAAGGAAAGACCGTAAAACGGGTATGCTTTATGATGTGATCATTTATGATTTCTCCAACAACTTTGATAATGCTCGCATTATAGTTGCTGATTCGGGACGTTTGGAAATGACCGCTGATAAACAGCATCTCTACTTGCATCTGTATAGCGGCGAGATGTTTGAGAATCTGAAAGCACAGAGCATGAGTTCGAAGAATGTTCCTTACCGTCGTGAGTCTTTCCGGGAAAAGCACTCGATCATTCAGTTCGACTCAGATTTTAATATGGCTGATGCCAGCATCATGAGCAATCAGTCCACTACCAAAGATATGATAAAAATACAGGCATCTATCGATTCTATGACCGTATTGGCCGATAGTATCGGAAGACAGTATTTTGTTGAAGCAAGCAAGGGACCCTATCGTACAGCAGTCGGACTGACGAAAGAAGATACCTTGAAAATGCAGGAAGCGCAGATTCGTGACTATAATGTAGATAGTCTGTTTGAGGCTGCTACGTTGATGAATAAGCAGAAGATTATAGCATCAGCTGTTGGGCGTACAGAGAATCTGTCGAGTGACTGGGGATTTAAGAGCTTTACGATGACCCAGAATGACTTCAGTATAAGGAAACATAAAATAGAATGGCACCGGAAGATCACGATTTCTCTATCCTGTCTTTTATTCTTTTTCATTGGTGCACCTTTGGGAGGGATTATTCGTAAAGGTGGATTGGGAATGCCTGTTATTGTTTCCGTACTTACCTTTATTATTTACTATATAATAGACAACACGGGTTACAAAATGGCTCGTGATGGAAAGTGGATTGTGTGGATGGGGATGTGGATGAGTTCTGCCATTCTGGCTCCGCTTGGATATTTCCTGACTTATAAATCGAATAAAGACTCCGTTGTATTGAATACGGATGTATATATCTCTTGGTTCAAAAGAGTGTTTGGGGTACGTAGTGTCCGACATCTGTCCAAGAAGGAAGTTATTATTCATGATCCGGATTATCAACGTCTTCCGTTCGATTTGAATGGCCTTTCAGAAGAGTGTAGGGCTTATATGCAAAAGAACCGATTGGCCAAGGCACCCAATTATTTTAGCCTGTGGATGTCCGGCGGGCAAGATCAGGAAATTATCGCTATAAACAACCGTATGGAAGCATTGGTTGATGAGATGTCTAATACCCGTTCACTGATACTACTTCAGAAGTTGGAAAAATATCCGATTATCCCTGTAAATGCGCATGTGCGCCCATTCCATAATTATTGGCTTAATATGGCAATAGGAATTGTGATTCCTATCGGTCTGTTCTTTTATTTCCGGATCTGGGCTTTTCGTATACGTCTGAATAAAGACATGGAGCGGATTATCGCATTGAACCGGGATGTGGAATTGACAATAAAAGATATTAATAACGAAAACAAGATATAAAAGTATGGAACCAATCAGACTGAATACCATTGAAGAGGCGATAGCTGACTTCAAAGAAGGTAATTTTGTAATTGTGGTAGATGATGAAGATCGTGAAAATGAAGGTGATTTCATTATTGCTGCCGAGAAGATTACTCCGGAAAAAGTAAATTTCATGCTGACTCACGGTCGTGGAGTACTTTGTGCTCCAATCACAGAAGAACGTTGCGCTGAGTTGGAACTGGATATGCAGGTGTCGTCCAACACTTCAATTTACGAAACTCCGTTTACTGTTACTGTCGACTTGCTTGAGGGGTGTACAACCGGAGTTTCCATGCATGACCGTGCAATGACTATTCGCGCTTTGGCTGATCCGAAGACAAAACCTGCCGATCTGGGGCGTCCGGGACATATCAATCCTTTGCGTGCTCGCTCTCGCGGGGTACTTCGTCGTGCAGGTCATACCGAGGCAAGTGTCGATCTGGCTAAGCTTGCCGGATTATATCCTGCCGCTGCATTGATCGAAATTATCAATGAAGACGGCACCATGGCCCGTCTGCCTCAGTTGGTAGAAGTAGCCCGTCGCTTCGGATTGAAAATAATCTCCATTAAAGATCTGATTGCTTATCGTCTCCAGATGGAGTCTATTGTCGATAGAGGTGTTGAAGTGGATATGCCTACACAGTTCGGGCATTTCCGTCTGATACCTTTCCGCCAGAAATCAAATGGAATGGAACACATTGCATTGATAAAGGGAACTTGGGATACAGACGAACCGATTCTGGTGCGTGTGCACTCTTCTTGTATGACGGGTGATATCTTTGGTTCATGTCGTTGTGAGTGTGGTGAACAGCTTCACAAAGCTATGGAAATGATTGAGGCTGCCGGTAAAGGGGTGATCGTTTACATGAATCAGGAAGGTCGTGGTATCGGCCTGATGAATAAGATTGCTGCTTATAAACTTCAGGAAGAAGGTTATGACACGGTAGATGCCAATCTCCATTTGGGTTTTGATGCCGACGAACGTGATTATGGAGTCGGTGCACAGATTTTGCGTGAGATCGGAGTGAAGAAGATGAAACTGATGACTAACAATCCGGTGAAACGTATCGGTCTGGAAGCCTATGGGTTAGAGATTACCGAGAATGTGGGAATTGAGATTAAGCCGAATCCTTATAATGAACGCTACCTGAAGACTAAGAAAGATAGAATGGGTCATACGCTTCATTTTAATAAGTAAACTGTCTATTTGCTTTCATATATCAAATATTATAGTTTATTTTGCAATCAAATTCACTCAACAACAATAAAATAGATACGAAATGAACCAACTATCAGACCGTTTGAACAGCTTGTCGCCCTCGGCGACTCTTGCTATGTCGCAAAAAAGTGCTGAGCTGAAAGCTCAGGGTGTTGATGTAATTAACCTCAGTGTGGGAGAACCTGACTTCAATACTCCCGACCACATCAAAGAAGCTGCCAAGAAAGCGGTAGATGACAACTTCTCTCGCTACTCTCCGGTTCCGGGTTATCCGGCTTTGCGTAATGCTATCGTAGAGAAACTGAAGAAAGAAAACGGTCTGGAATATACAGCCGCTCAGATTTCTTGTGCAAATGGGGCAAAACAATCTGTATGTAACACTATTATGGTGTTGGTGAATCCGGGTGACGAGGTCATTGTACCTGCTCCTTATTGGGTAAGCTATCCTGAAATGGTGAAACTGGCAGAAGGTACACCGGTGATTGTGACTGCCGGTATCGAACAGGATTTCAAAATTACTCCTGCGCAACTGGAAGCTGCCATTACTCCCAAAACCAAAGCATTGATACTTTGCTCACCGTCTAACCCGACCGGTTCGGTTTACAGCAAAGAAGAATTGGCCGGTTTGGCTGCTGTGTTGGCAAAGTATCCACAAGTCATAGTCGTTGCCGACGAGATCTATGAACACATCAATTATATCGGAAAACATCAGAGCATTGCTCAGTTCCCCGAGATGAAAGACCGTACCGTGATTGTTAACGGTGTGTCAAAGGCGTATGCGATGACCGGATGGAGAATTGGGTTCATAGCCGGTCCGGAATGGATTGTGAAGGCTTGCAATAAACTTCAGGGACAGTATACTTCAGGCCCTTGTTCGGTATCTCAGAAGGCTGCCGAGGCTGCTTATACAGGTTCTCAGGCTCCGGTTGAGGAGATGCGTCAAGCCTTCGAACGTCGTCGTGACCTGATTGTAAAATTGGCAAAGGAAGTTCCCGGATTTGAGGTAAATGTACCGGAAGGTGCTTTCTACCTGTTCCCTAAATGCAGTTCTTTCTTTGGTAAATCAGCGGGTGACCGTAAGATTGAGAATTCGGATGATCTGGCGATGTATCTGCTTGAAGATGCTCACGTAGCATGTGTAGGCGGTACTTCTTTCGGAGCTCCTGAATGCATTCGCATGAGTTATGCTACCAGCGATGAAAATATCGTTGAAGCAATTCGCCGTATTAAAGAAGCATTGGCGAAGTTGAAATAAGATTCAGCCAATCAGATAAAAAAGGAGGGTGTTATCTGTGAAAAGGTGCATCCTTCTTTACTTTTAGAGTATTTGGTTTCGATACTCTGTTCTCTAAAGAGACATTACAACACAAAATATACACAACACATGAAGAACATTTTTTTTATCTGCTTATTCTTAAGCATGAGCCTCGCCGTATCCGGTAAGAAGGCCCAAGTGAGTATCTCCTGTCTGAAAACCGAGATGCTTGTAAATCCCCAAAACATTGATTGTCCCTCTCCCCGTTTGAGTTGGGAGATTTTATCTGATGTGAGAGATGTAAGACAAGTCTCCTACCATATCCTCGTATCCACTTCGTTGGAGAAATTAAACCGGGAAGAAGGTGATTTGTGGGATACGGGTGATGTGGCGTCCGATCAGTCCGCATATATTTCGTATGGCGGCGATATGCTCGATAGCCGTACCCAATGTTATTGGAAAGTGAGGGTAAAAACCAATAAAGGTATTTCCGCTTGGAGTGAACCTGCCAGTTGGGAGATGGGACTGTTGCATCCGTCGGACTGGCAGGCTGTGTGGATAGGGAGAGCTTTTCCACAAGATAAACTGGAGGGGAATACGCGAGTCACTGCCCGTTATCTGCGCAAACCTTTCAATTTGAACTCGAAGAAAGTGAGAAAGGCTACCCTGTACATTTGCGGATTAGGATTTTATGAGGCCTATATTAACGGAAAGAAGATTGGAGATCAGGTATTGGCTCCTACGCCTACGGATTATTCCAAATCGGTGAAGTATAATCGGTTTGATGTGACCGGACAATTATTAAAGGGAGCTAATGCCATCGGTGTCATCTTGGGCAACGGACGGTATACTTCGATGCGTATGCCGGGAGTGCGCCATTTTGATGTACCTAAAATGATTGCCCAACTTGAGGTATACTATGAAGATGGAGAGAAACGGGTGATTGCGAGCGATGCTTCCTGGAAAATAACGGCCGAAGGTCCCATCGGGACAAATAATGAGTTTGACGGTGAAGAGTATGATGCAAGAAAAGAGATGCCGGGATGGAATACATATCCGTTTGATGATACGAAATGGCTTCAGGCAGAAGTTGTAAGCCTGCCGGGAGGAAAGTTGGAGGCCCAACTCAATCGTAATATGAAAGTGATGGATACCGTGAAACCTATCGGTATTACCGAATCGGCTCCCGGAGTATATATTCTGGATATGGGACAAAATATGGTCGGTTGGCTTCGCATGAAAGTAAAGGGGCAATCCGGCGATACGTTGAAACTGCGTTTTGCCGAGTTGTTGCAGAAAGACGGTTCTATTTATACGGCAAATCTGCGAACGGCACATTCGGCAGATACCTATATCTTAAAGGGAAATTCTATGGAAGAGTGGCAACCGACTTTTACTTATCATGGATTTCGTTTTGTTGAATTGACGGGTTTCAGGGAAAAACCTTCTCTATCCGACTTCGAGGGACAAGTGATTTATGATGAAATGGAGACTACGGGTAATCTGGAAACCTCCGACCCGATGATCAACCGGATTTACAAGAACGCTTATTGGGGTATACGTGGTAATTATCGCGGCATGCCTACCGACTGTCCGCAGCGTGACGAACGTATGGGGTGGCTGGGTGACCGTGCGGTTGGTTCGCAAGGAGAAAGTTATATTTTTAATAATCATCTTCTTTACGCCAAATGGCTCGATGATATTGAACAGGCGCAGAAAGAAAATGGAGCTGTACCCGATGTGGCTCCTAACTACTGGGACGTTTGCACTGACAATATGACCTGGCCCGGTGCCTATTTAATCATAGCAAATATGCTTTATGATCAGTTTGGTGATAAACAACCTATCATCAAACATTATCCTTCGATGAAGAAGTGGATGCGTTATATGAAAGATAAGTATATGGTAGATCATATTATGACGAAAGATAATTTTGGAGACTGGTGTATGCCTCCCGAATCTCCCGAACTGATCCACTCTAAAGATCCTTCACGTATCACGGAAGCTGCGGTGCTGGGAACAACCTTTTATTATTATTTGTCCAATTTGATGGTACGGTTTGCAGCGTTGGCCGGTTATCCGCAGGATGCTGAAAATTTTCAGAAAGAGAGTGAACTGGTTAAAGAAGCTTTTAATTCAAAATACCTTCATACGGAATTGGGGTATTATAGCAACAATACAGTTACTGCAAATATCCTTTCCCTGCGGTTCGGCATGGTTCCTGAGGCTTATAAGGAAGTCGTGTTCCGGAATATAGTTGAGAAAACAATGAAAGATTTCAATGGGCATGTCAGTACCGGCCTGGTCGGTATCCAGCAGTTGATGCGCGGACTATCGGATTATGGAAGAATCGACCTCGCCTATCGGATAGCGACTAACCGGACTTATCCGAGTTGGGGATATATGGTAGATAATGGGGCAACCACAATCTGGGAGCTGTGGAATGGCAATACAGCCGATCCGGCTATGAATTCTGCCAACCATGTGATGCTGTTGGGCGATCTGATTGTATGGGCATATGGCTATCTGGGAGGTATCAGCAATGCTCCCGGGAGTGTCGGTTTTAAACAGATACAGCTAAAGCCTTACCCGGTAGATGGCCTCGATTTTGTGAATACTTCGTTTCACTCTATCTACGGTGAGGTGAGAAGTCATTGGAAAAAAGAGGACGGTTCGTTCTGTTGGGATATCTCGGTGCCGTGCAATACTTCTGCTTTGGTTTATGTGCCGGTAGCAGATAAAAGTATCGATCCGAAAGAAAAGAAGCGGATCGTCGGAGAGGGGGGGACTTTTCTCCGGATGGAAGGTAGTTATGCTGTCTTTAGTTTTCCTTCGGGAAGTTATCGATTGAAGACGCGGTTATAATTTGCCAAACGTCTGAAAAGAAATAAATAAAGGCTGCTTTCCATTAGGAAGGCAGCCTTTATCTTTGTTGTTGGGGATTGTATTATTCAGCTGGGTGAATTGCTTCAGAAGGACATACATCTGCGCAAGTACCACAATCTGTACACTGCTCAGGATCAATTGAGTAAATATCACCTTCAGAGATAGCGCCAACCGGACACTCGTCAATACAAGTTCCGCAAGCAATACAATCTTCACTAATTACGTAAGCCATTTTGTTTGATATTTTAATTATTAGTACTAATTTGTAGGTACAAAAATAGAGTTTTTAATCATTAGTTGGTATCGTTTTTGATTAAAATGTTTTAATTTGTATATCTTCTAAATAAGGAAAACACTATTTTTGCATTGATTATTAAATACGTATGCAATTATGCCTTTAAATTTACCCGATAAGCTTCCTGCGATAGAACTATTAAAAGAGGAGAATATCTTTGTGATAGATAACTCCCGCGCAACACAACAAGACATCCGTCCGCTACGAATTGTTATCCTCAACCTGATGCCGTTGAAGATTACGACAGAAACAGACTTGGTGCGTTTACTCTCAAACACTCCGCTTCAGGTGGAAATTTCTTTTATGAAGATTAAAAGCCACACCTCGAAGAATACACCGATAGAGCACATGAAAACATTTTATACCGACTTCGACAAGATGAGAGAAGACAGGTATGACGGTATGATTATCACCGGTGCACCGGTAGAGCAAATGGAGTTTGAGGAAGTGAACTATTGGGATGAAATAACGGAGATATTCGACTGGGCACGTACCCATGTCACCTCCACACTCTATATTTGTTGGGCAGCACAGGCGGGACTGTATCATCATTACGGTATCCCCAAGTATGCTTTGGATAAGAAAATGTTCGGCATTTTCAAGCATCGCACGCTGCTTCCGCTGCATCCCATCTTCCGTGGCTTCGATGATGAATTCTATGTGCCCCATAGCCGGCATACGGAAGTGCGAAAGGAAGATATACTGAAAGTACCGGAATTGACATTACTTTCCGAGTCGGATGATTCGGGGGTATATATGGTGGTAGCCCGTGGCGGACGTGAGTTTTTTGTTACCGGGCACTCCGAGTACTCTCCACTGACACTGGATACGGAATATCGCCGGGATGTTTCGAAAGGGCTTCCCATCGAGATTCCCCGTAACTATTACGTGAATGATGATCCGGACAAAGGACCGCTGGTGCGTTGGCGCGGACATGCCAACCTGTTGTTCTCCAATTGGCTGAACTATTTCGTCTATCAGGAGACTCCTTATAATATTGAAGATATCCGATGATAAAACAACGTAAAATAGAATTGCTGGCTCCGGCCAAAAATCTGGAATGTGGCATAGCTGCTATTGATCATGGAGCGGATGCTGTGTATATCGGTGCGCCGAAGTTTGGTGCCCGCGCGGCGGCAGTCAATTCATTGGAGGACATAGCTGCTTTGGTAGAGTATGCCCATCTGTACAATGCCCGGATTTATGTGACAGTCAATACTATCTTGAAAGATGAAGAACTGCAAGAGACGGAGAAGATGATTTGGGCTTTGTTCCGTGCCGGTGTAGATGCACTGATTGTGCAGGATATGGGAATCACCGGCCTGAATCTGCCGCCTATTCCGCTGCACGCCAGTACCCAGATGGATAACCGTACGGTGGAGAAGGTGCGATTTCTGGCTGATGCCGGTTTCCGGCAAGTGGTGTTGGCGCGCGAACTTTCGCTGCGTGAGATCAGCAAGATACACGAAGCCTGTCCGGATGTACCTTTGGAAATATTCGTGCATGGAGCTCTTTGTGTCAGCTATAGCGGGCAGTGTTATGTCAGTCAGGCTTGTTTCGGGCGTAGCGCCAACCGGGGCGAATGTGCCCAGTTTTGCCGTTTGCCGTTCAGTCTGGTCGATGCTGAGGGACGGGTGATCGTGAAGGACAAGCACCTCCTTTCACTCAAAGACCTCAATCAGAGTGACGAATTGGAAGCACTGCTCGATGCCGGTGCCTCTTCTTTCAAGATAGAGGGACGACTGAAGGATGTCTCTTATGTAAAGAATGTGACGGCTGCCTATCGCCGGAAGCTGGATGCCATCTTTGCCCGCCGCAAAGAGTACGTGCGTGCCTCGTCCGGGAGTTGCCGTTATGCCTTTAACCCTCAGCTCGACAAGAGTTTCAGCCGAGGCTTTACCCATTATTACCTGCATGGACGTACCAAGGACGTTTTTTCGTTCGACACCCCTAAGTCGTTGGGCGAGGAGATGGGTACGATGAAAGAGGCAAGAGGAAACTATCTGACCGTAGCGGGATTGAAATCTTTTAATAACGGTGACGGGGTGTGCTACATCGATGAGCAAGGCAGGCTGCAAGGCTTCCGCATCAACCGGGTGGAGGGCAATAAGCTTTATCCGCAGGAGATGCCCCGTATCAAGCCCCGTACGGTGTTATATCGAAATTTCGATCAGGAGTTCGAAAAGATTCTGGCTCGTAAGTCGTCCGAGCGCAGGATAGCTGTGTCTGTCCGATTGACGGATACTCCTTTCGGATTCGCCCTGACACTGACAGATGAAGATGATAACAGTGTAACCCTGTCTCTGGCACGTGAGAAAGAGCCGGCACGTACACCACAGGAAGAGAATCTGAAAACACAGTTGGCTAAGTTTGGCAACACCCCTTTCGAAGCGGTACGCATCGATATCGATTTTGCCGGGAACTGGTTTCTACCTGCTTCGGTACTCGCCGATTTTCGCCGGCAGGCCGTTGAGAAACTGATTTCCGCCCGCCGTATCAATTATCGGAGGGAATTATTTGTACTGAAACCTACCGCTCATGCCTTTCCGCAAAGCACGCTTACCTATCTGGGAAATGTGATGAATGCACAAGCCGTTTCTTTCTATGCCGGGCACGGCGTGGCAAGCATCGCTCCTGCTTTTGAGCGGGCACCGGCAGAAAAGGCGGTATTGATGTTTTGCAAACATTGCCTGCGCTACAGCATGGGATGGTGTCCTGTCCATCAACGGGAACGCTCTCCGTACCGTGAGCCTTATTACCTGGTGTCGACAGATGGTAAACGCTTCCGCCTGGAGTTTGACTGTAAGAACTGCCAAATGAAAGTGAATGCCGTATGAGAGAGAAGGTCCGGTTCTGCGTAGCCTTGTGTTGTTCGGTGGTCATGGTTCTGTTGGCCTCTTGCCGTTATTCCCTGCCCGATCTTCCGGCGGAGGGAATGAGCCGGAAGACCAAAGACTCTCTGACTTACCTTTCCAAGTATCATTATACGTGGAATACGAACCTGGAGGTGTTGGACGATTCGGTTCGTCTGGAATATCTTCCGTTGAAGGATGCCTATGTCAATCTGTATAAAGGTGACCGTGTGGTTGTGGCAGAGTTTTCTGTCCATCCGCAGGACAGTGTAGACAGTATCTGGGTAAAAGTAGCCCATTCACAGGAAGTGCAGGGGTGGGTACGCAATAAAGAGTTGGTGCGTTCGTTCGTACCGACTGATAGTATTTCGCAGTTCATCCATCTGTTCAGCGATACCCACGCTTCATATTTCGTTTTCATATTCGCCTTGTTTGTCGGGGTCTATCTGCTCCGTGCTTTTATGAAGAAGCGGTTACAGATGGTTTACTTTAATGATATCGACAGCGTCTATCCGTTGTTTCTTTGCCTGTTGATGGCATTCAGCGCTACAGTCTACGAGACGATGCAGGTGTTTGTACCCGACACCTGGGAGCATTTTTACTTCAATCCCACCTTGTCTCCGTTCAAGGTGCCTTTCATTCTTTCGGTATTCCTGACCGGCATTTGGCTGTTTATCATCGTCACTTTGGCCGTACTTGATGATCTGTTCCGTCAGCTTACTCCTGCCGCTGCTGTTTTCTACTTGCTGGGACTGATGTCGTGCTGCATTTTTTGTTACTTCTTCTTTATTCTCACCACACACATCTATATCGGCTATTTCTTTCTGGCCTGTTTCATCTGGCTTTTTGTAAAGAAAGTACGTAGGGGATCCGGCTATAAATACCGTTGTGGGAACTGTGGACAGAAGCTTCGGGAGAAGGGACAATGTCCTCACTGTGGGGCTGTTAACGAATAAATCGGGAATGTGGTATGAATGTTGGGGAGGTACTCTCCGTTGGTTTAAAACCAAGAGGAGTTTACCCAGAGAGGTAAGGGGCATTGGTTTTAAACCAACACCCCTTACCTTTTAAACTAAAAATTAGTCGATCTTATGTCTGGTTTTATTATATTAGAATCGGCATCTTATGTCTACCCCGAAGTGTACCGGACGTCCTTTCTGCATAAATCCGTTGCCCATCGATTCGAAGTAGAAAGTAGCATACTTCTTATCCAGCGCATTGCGAACCCAGAAGTCGATTTGCCCGTTCCCCTTCGCCAGGCTGACACGGCTATTCAGCGTTCCGTAGAATGACTGGCTTACATCGTTTTGCTCTGTCCAGTAGATGCGTCCGGCACCATTATAATTCACGTTCACCTGTACACGGTCCAGCCAGTGGCGGGGAGCAATGCGGAAGATGTATTGCCCACCCACGTTGAGAGTATGTTTCGGTACGAAAGGTACATAATTGCCGTCATAGCTGATTTCATTTTGTCCCCGGTCGATGGTTTTATAATCGGTGAACGTGGCATACGTATATCCGTAGCTTGCGTTCATGCTGAGAGCATCGGTCAGGTTAGCACGCAGTGCCGCTTCAGCCCCATAGCTCCGGCTTTTGCCGGCATTGACCGTAATACGCCCCAATCCGCTTTTGGCAAACTGGGCGATTTGCTGATCACGCGTATCCATCAGGAAGGCGGCAAGATCCATCCATAGCTTACCTTCCCACAGAGTGAGGTGACTGCCCACTTCGTAATTCCAGGAATATTCGGGCTTGTAGATGGTCGATGCTTTCGGATCCGCATTCTCACCCGCATCCGGAATATTCGACAAGATGCGGTCCGCGATGGCCTGTGGCATGCCTTGAGTCACGAGGCGGTCGAAGATCTGTTTCGCGCCTGCCTTGATCTGTCCCTGCATGTCGTTTTGCATATTACCCTGTATCAGATCCGAGAACATCTGTATATTGTATCCTCCCGAACGGTATCCGCGTGATACGGTGGCATATACGTTGTTACCCTTCTTCCATTCGTATTGCAGGGCGAACTTGGGTAATAGCTGCAGATAGTCGTTGCTGAACTTGCCGTTCAGGCGTGGTGAACTGGTCTGTTCCAGGCGTACAGGCATGAAAGGGCTTGTCATGTTGAACTGATAGTCAATGGTACTGCCCGAGTTGTATTTCATCCAGTTCTTTTCGTAGTCCAGACGCAGTCCTACGGTAGCCGAAAGCCCTTTTATCAGCAAGTCACGGAAGGTGGACTGATGATAGACTGCTCCACTGAGGATCGGTGTGTGGAAGCGTCCGTCCACCAACAACGTAGGGTTCGTGATGTCCAGGTTCATTTTCATTCCCATCGCCGATAGATCGGGGAAGTGACTGTTGATGCCTTTCTCCAGCATTTCTGTCACCCCGTCTTCCTTGAATGTAACCGGCCCGTTGGTGGTGAGCCACTGATAGAACCCGAAGGCACCTGTGGTCCATTCCCAGCGTCGTCCGGATTTCGATTTGAGGACGATTTCTTCGGAGATCGTGGTCAGCTTCTGCTTCTGTTCCAGCACATAGATATTGGCAGGAGAGAAGTCTTGATCGATAAACATACGGTCACGCAAGTGTTGCAGTCCCGTTACCGAACTCAGTGTGAAGTGGTCTCCCTGATATTCCAGATTCAACCCTGCATTCAGCAGATTGCGATAGTAACTGCTGGGATCATTGTAGGCCGGTTTCAGGTAGGTTCCCGTGTGCTTGTCATAAGCTCCGTAAGCATATCCTCCCTGATCGCTGTACTCATAGCTGACGTTCAAGTCTAGCTTCATGTTCTCGCTGGGCAGGTAGATGCCTCGGAACCGTCCTCCGGCAGCTTGGCTTTTGTCTATCTTTTTGTTAAGGTAGGTATTCTTGAAAAAGCCTCCTCCGTATTCATAAAATGCTCCGGTGGAGAAGGCAAACTGATTCGACATGCGGTGATAGTGAGTCACGGAAGCATTGTAATTATCGTAAGTCCCGGCACTCAGTCGAAGGTCGGTGCCTTGATAACTGAAAGGCGATTTGGTGTGTACCTTGATCAGTCCTCCCATGGTGTTGCGTCCATAGAGGGTTCCCTGCGGACCGCGCAACACGTCGATGCGCTCAATGTCGGCATAGTTGAAGTCGAAAGCTGATTTGTCGATGTAAGGGACATTGTCTACGTACAAACCCACTGACGGTGTATTGATGCGTGAACCGATCCCACGGATGTAGATGGCGGAAGTCAGTTTCGAGCCATAGTCGGGGATGAAGATATTCGGAACAAGTGCCGTCAGGCTCTTGATGGAGTTCACCTGATTGGCCTGCATATCCTGTTGTGAGAGCATGGTTACCGCGGTTGGCTGTTCGCGTAGTTTGCGGTTTTCTTTCGGAGCTGCGATAACTACAATCTCTTCCACATCTATCACTTTCAGTGTGTCTTTCGGAAACTCTTCAGCCCATGTGCCACCGGCAGAAAAGAGGGCAAGGGCAATAAGAATACTGTTTTTCTTCATGTGCTGTATCTTTTCATTGATTCGTTTGCAAAGATGCAGCAAAAAATGTTAAACGGCAATCCTCATTTATTAGGATATATGCTTTCACCATGGATTCACCACATAGTTCGCTATATGCGGTCTGCCTCCACATACCCGTTCATCACCGCATAGATGGTTAGGCCCGAAACCGATTTGATGCCCAGCTTTTCGGTAATGTTCTTCCGATGCGTGATTACGGTGGTCAGGCCGATATTCAGTTTGTCCGCGATCTCTTTGTTGATCAGTCCTTTGGTGATCAGGACCAGCACCTCGATTTCGCGTGCCGAGAGTTCGTGTCCGGTGGTCGGCGGGGTAGGAGGCATGTCCTTTACCGGATAGCCGTCATGATGTGCATGCTGGTGGAGCTTCAGGATGTCTTTCACCAACTGTTCCTCTGCCTGGTAGATGTTGAGTATGGGGACGCCGGAGAGTTGGAACTGGTGGCTGTCTCCCGCCAACACGATGGTTTTCCGCTTTCGGGGGAGGAAGAAAGCGTTGTGCTCCACATAAATCTGTGCCGAGATGAAGTAGTGGGCATACATGTCCGGGGTGTCATCTGTCAGTTCGCCGAAGCTATGGAACGTGCGGATGACTGCCATGGGGATCATTCTCTCCAGGATTGTTTTCAGTCCCAGGCTGGTGAGGGTGTTCGCCTCTACGATAGCTATTTCTGGTTGGTGATTCATCATAAGTCTATGGATTCATAAATTGTGCTACTGCTTCTGCGCATCGTTCTCCATCGATTCCTGCCGAGACGATGCCGCCCGCATAACCGGCTCCTTCGCCACAGGGGAAGAGACCGCGTAAGGTGATGTGTTGCAGGGTATCCTTGTCTCGTACGATGCGGACCGGAGAAGAGGTACGGGTTTCTACCCCTATCATCACGGCTTCGTTGGTTAGGAAACCGTGGCTGCTGCGCCCGAACTGTTGGAAGCCTTGTGACAGTCGTCCCGCAATGAATTCCGGCATCCAGAAATGCAAGGGAGAGGATATCAATCCGGGGCTGTACGAAGACTCCGGCAAGTCGTAACTCAGTTTCTTGCGTGTAAAGTCCACCATGCGTTGTGCGGGTGCCGTTTGGCGTCTGCCTCCTTGCAACCAACACTGGCGTTCCAACTCTTCCTGGAAGTGCAGCACAGCCAGTTCGGGGAAGGTTTCTTCTGCTTCATTGTTTACCGTTAACCGTTTATCGTTGATGATGTCTTCCGGTTGTATCTCCACCACCATTCCCGAGTTACTCCACCGGGATCCGCGATTGGATGGCGACATTCCGTTGACTACCACCTGTTCGGGACCGCTGGCCGCCGGTACGATGAATCCCCCGGGACACATGCAGAAACTGTATACTCCACGGCCGTCCACTTGTGTGACGAAACTGTATTCGGCAGCCGGCAGGTATTTACCTCTTCCGCTCCGGTTGTGGTATTGTATTTGGTCTATCAATCCTGCAGGATGTTCCAGACGCACTCCGACGGCTATTCCTTTGGCTTCGATAGTCACATTGTTGGCGGCCAGCCAGCGATATACATCTCTTGCCGAATGACCTGTTGCCAGGATGACCGGACCGAGGAATGTTTCGCCCGTATTCGTCTCTATTCCTTTCACTTCTCCCTGTTCGATGATCAATGCATCCATCCGTGTCTTGAAGTGTACTTCGCCTCCACATTCAATAATCGTATTGCGCATATTCTCTATCACCCGTGGCAGCTTGTCCGTGCCGATATGCGGATGGGCGTCTACCAGAATGGCCGTAGAAGCACCATGTTGGCAGAATACATTGAGTATCTTGTCCACATTCCCGCGCTTCTTGCTTCGGGTATACAGCTTTCCGTCCGAGTATGCGCCGGCTCCTCCTTCACCGAAACTGTAGTTCGATTCCGGGTCTACCCGATGCTCCCGGCTGATCTGTGCCAGGTCTTTCTTACGTTCGCGCACATCCTTGCCACGCTCCACGACGACAGGACGCAGCCCCAGTTCTATCAGCCGTAATGCGGCAAACAGTCCTCCGGGGCCTGCACCTACCACAATAACCTGCGGTTTTCCTTCCACATTATTATATATAGTATGTTCGTACTCATCGTCCTTAGGCATTTCGTTCAGGTATACCCGAACTTTGAGATTGACGTAGATCGTGCGTTGGCGGGCATCAATACTCCGTTTCAGTGTACGCAGGGCGGTAATATCGCGCTGATTCAGTCCTTTCTCCTGTGAAAGGTATGCTTTGAGTTGCTGCTCGCTGGCGGCAATTTCGGGGAGGATGCGGAGTTGGTATTCTTGTATCATGGTTCACCACAGATTACACGGATTAACACAGATTATTATTTTAAATAACATATCGTTTAATACCGTTTTGAAGGTTTGTTATATTGAAGTTAATTAATAGTCCCAAATGGTGTTTGGACAATTTTAAGTATGTCATTATCTGAGCCGTATGGATAGGAAGTAAACTCTCTACAGATTTAAGTTCAAGAACAATCTGCTTCTCTACTAGTATATCCATACGGTATCCGTTGTCTAATTTCATTTCCTTATAATAAACAGGCAGTTCTTTCTGCCTTTCATACTTTATGCCGGCCTTGTCGAACTCGTAACATAGGCATGTTTCATAGGTGCTTTCTAAAAGCCCTACTCCTAAAGTTTTATGAACCTCATAGGCACATCCTATGATTTTATATGATAGTTCGTTTATATTCTCCATCTTGGTAATCTGTGTTAATCCGTGTAATCTGTGGTGAACTCACCCGAAGAGCGTCCGGAATGCTTCTTCCACCTTTCTTACCGGCACCAGTTCTATCCTCAGCTTCTTTGTATCGATGCCCTGCATGTTGTATTTAGGTAGGATGAACCGTTTGAACCCGAGCTTCTCAGCTTCACCGATACGTTGTTCGATCCGGTTTACCGGACGGATTTCACCGGATAATCCGATTTCTCCGGCCATGCAAACCTCAGGTTCGATGGCAGCATCCATATTGGATGAAAGGATGGCACTGATAACAGCCAGGTCGATGGCAGGGTCGTTAACCTTCAGTCCTCCGGCAATATTTAGAAAGACATCTTTTTGTGCCAGCTTAAATCCGACACGTTTCTCTAATACGGCCAGCAGCATGTTCATGCGGCGAATATCGAATCCCGTTGCCGAACGTTGCGGATTGCCGTAAACCGCAGAGCTGACAAGTGCTTGCGTCTCTATCAGGAAGGGTCTTACCCCTTCGATGGCAGATGCGATGGCTACCCCGCTCATGCCTTCGTGGTCCTGCGACAGTAACAACTCCGAAGGGTTGCTGACTTGGCGAAGCCCGTCTTGACGCATTTCATAGATGCCCAATTCAGCGGTACTTCCAAAGCGGTTCTTGATGCTGCGCAGGATACGGTACATATAATGCTGGTCTCCCTCGAATTGGAGTACGGTGTCTACGATGTGCTCTAGAACCTTCGGTCCGGCAATGCTGCCTTCTTTGTTGATATGCCCGATCAGCAACACCGGGGTATGCGTCTCTTTGGCAAAACGGAGGATGGATGCCGAGCACTCCCGGACTTGCGCGATGCTTCCCGGTGACGATTCGATGCTTTCGGTCGATATCGTCTGTATGGAGTCGATGATTACTAGGTCCGGACGTGTATTCTTGATATGTACATAGATCTGTTCCAACGATGTTTCGCAGACAATCAGACAGTCGCTCGAAGTTCGGGTTAACCGGTCGGCACGAAGTTTCAGTTGCCTTGCGCTCTCTTCTCCCGAGATGTAGAGTATCCTCCGCTCAGGCATGTGGAGCACGGTTTGAAGCACCAGTGTGGACTTCCCGATGCCGGGTTCGCCACCGATCAGTACCAGCGATCCGGGTACCAGCCCGCCTCCCAGTACCCGGTTCAGCTCCTCGTCGTGCATGTCGATGCGGGGTTCTTCATCTGCTTCGATCTCGCTCAGGGTGACGGGTTTGGCTTTGGGCGATTCGATGCCAGATACCGGACGTTTATTCGGAACTTCCTTGCGGACAATCTCTTCTACATAGGTATTCCATTCGCCACACGAAGGACATTTGCCCACCCATTTGGGTGATTCCTGTCCGCAGTTACTGCATACATAAACGGTTTTCTCTTTTGCCATTGATCTCTTGATAAATAGGTCTCAAAGTTACGCATTTCGTCTTTTTCTGCCAAACAGAATATAGCTTTTGACTCCTGAACCCCGTGAAGTCGTTTTTCTTTTTGATAAAGCCCTTGACCGATTGTCAGTGAAATGGATGGATTACTGACTCTATGGAGCGTATCATGCGGTTTCGCTGACAAGCTCTGTGTAGAAAGACAGTGATCCGGAAATGGAATCCGGATAAATACTCCCGGATAACTGCATATCCGTCACTTCTGTTATCGGTTTATTGGGGTTTGGATCTCCGGATTATTAACTTCGTGCCGATAAACTGTTAACTTCATCGGAATACGATGTTAACTTCCTGCAAATAGAGTGTTAACTTCCTGTAGACAGAGGCTTTGTTTCTTGAAAGGAGAGCCTTGCCTTAAAGGATTTTCCGGTATCTTTCCGTCTGCTTTGCCCCTTGGCGGATACTGCCGCGAGATGGCATAAAGAATCTGTTTTTGCTTCCGGGCGTTGTCGGAGATAGTACGAAGAGGTATTGCTTTGACTTTTGGCGAGAAATTCTGAATATACCTGTCAAACTGATAATTGCCCGAATGGCGTGGATGCGTTTTTTTCGTACTCCGTCGGCATCTGTTCGGAAAAACGGATTCTGAGGCCTCCTGAATATCATTTTGACAAATCGATACTAATCTCTCCTGCCATCGACTCGTTCATCCTCCGGCGTACTTCGTCCGGCGAATATCCGTGTCCTAACAGAAACATCAGTTTTGTTACGGCCGATTCGGTAGTACTGTCGTGCCCACTGACGATGCCCGCCTTCAGCAGATGATATCCCGTTTCGTAACGTTCCATCTCTACGCTACCGGCGCTACATTGGGTTACGTTGACAATGACAACACCCCGTTCGCTGGCATCACGAAGCCTCCGCAGAAACCACTCCTTGCGGGAAGCGTTGCCCGAACCATACGTTTCGAGTACCACTGCCTTCAATCCTTCGATGGCGAGTGTAGCGGTTACGACGTTCTCTTGTATGCCCGGAAAGAGTTTGAGGATAGCTATATTGGTGTCCAGCAGATAGTGAGGATGCAGTTCGCGTTTCTCCCCTTCAATGTGGATCTGCACATTGTTGTATTTAATATGTATCCCTGCCTCTGCCAGTACCGGATAATTGAACGAACGGAAGGCGTTGAAATTCTCCGCACTCATTTTGGTCGTACGATTGCCACGCATTAACCGGTTCTCGAAAAATATACATACTTCAGGAACCATGGGATTACCGCTTCTGTCGCGTGCCGATGCTATTTCGATGCTGGTCATCAGATTCTCCTTGCCATCGGTACGAAGCACTCCTATGGGCAGTTGTGAACCTGTCAGGATAACCGGTTTGTCGAGTCCTTCGAGCATGAAGCTGAGGGCTGAAGCGGTGAAGGCCATCGTATCCGTACCATGCAGGATGACAAAGCCGGTGTACTGGTGGTAGTGTTCACTGATGACGTGTACCAGTTTCCTCCAGGCTTCCGGTTCCATGTCCGAAGAGTCCATAGGCGGATCGAATTGGTAAGAGTCTATCGGGAAGGTAAACTTCTGAAGTTCGGGTACATGCTTCTGCAATTGCTCGAAATTGAAGTTTTCGAGTGCTCCGGTTTCAGGGTTTTCTATCATACCGATGGTTCCACCCGTATATATTAACAATATGGAAGTGTCTGATGGGTTCATAGTCCTTAAATGAAGAATATATCGTTGCAAAGATAATGATATATCTTGTAAATGGCAGCAAAGTGTCAAGAAAGTGATCCGCTTTATCCGGAGAAAAAGCAATGGGCACTATAAAAATGTAATTGTTCTATGTTACATTTTTACCCCTCTTTCTGGGGCTTTCTGTGCTTTTATCGCAAAATAATCGCAAAAAGTGATAGATTGAATGAAATTATTCTTATTTTTGCAACATCTTATCAAAATCGAACGTAGAAACAGAAACAATGATGCAATGCTATCCACATACAGTCACATCGATGTGTACCATGATTGGGACACAGGGGACAATGGGGATGACCCCTAGGGGTTAATATATAGTATGATGTGTATCTACGTGATTCACGCTTACAGGAAGTAAGCAAAACTCAATTTTATATTTTATTATTCGTATCAACAAAGATGGTTTTGTATGCCTGAAAGAGCGTACAAGGCATTCCATTAAATAAGTATCTGCATGAAAGTAATGAAATTCGGCGGAACGTCCGTAGGTTCCGTGAACAGCATTTTAAGCGTAAAGAAAATCGTAGAGTCTGCCGGTGAACCGGTAATCGTAGTAGTGTCTGCATTGGGCGGGATCACTGACCAGTTGATCAGTACCTCCCGAATGGCCGCCATGGGCGATGCAGCTTACGAAGGGGCATACCGGGAAATAGTTCGTCGCCACGAAGAGATGGTGCAGGGAGTGATTCCTGCCGGAGAGACTCAGACCCTGTTGCACTATCAGGTGAATGAATTGCTCGACGAACTGAAAGATATCTTTCAGGGTATTTATCTGATTAAAGATCTTTCTCCGAAAACGTCCGATACCATTGTCAGTTATGGTGAACGTCTGTCTTCACTGATTGCGTCAAGACTGATCCAAGGGGCTGTATGGTTCGACTCACGTACTTTTATCAAGACAGAAAAGAAACATAATAAACATACACTGGACACGGAACTGACCAATCGGTTGGTGCGGGAAGCTTTCAAAGAAATCCCCCGGGTTTCGCTGGTACCCGGATTCATCTCTTCGGATAAGGTTTCGGGAGACGTAACGAATCTGGGCAGGGGCGGTTCCGACTATACCGCAGCTGTTATTGCCGCAGCTCTCGATGCCGATAGTCTGGAGATTTGGACGGATGTAGACGGCTTCATGACAGCCGACCCGCGTGTGATCAGTACGGCCTATACTATCAGCGAGCTGACTTATGTAGAGGCTACCGAACTTTGTAATTTCGGTGCAAAAGTGGTGTATCCGCCTACCATCTATCCGGTATGTCACAAAAACATACCGATCCTGATTAAGAATACTTTCAACCCGGATGCCCAGGGAACGGTGATCAAACAACACGTAGACCACACGAAGAGCAAAGCCATCAAAGGGATTTCGTCCATCAACGACACGAGCCTGATTACCGTACAGGGTTTAGGTATGGTGGGCGTGATCGGTGTCAACTACCGCATCTTTAAGGCGCTGGCAAAGAATGGAATCAGTGTGTTCCTCGTTTCGCAGGCTTCATCGGAGAACAGTACCTCTATCGGTGTACGTAATGCCGATGCCGATCTGGCTTGCGAAGTGCTGAACGAAGAGTTTGCCAAAGAGATCGAAATGGGTGAGATTTCGCCTATCCAGGCAGAGAAGAACCTGGCTACGGTAGCTATCGTGGGTGAGAACATGAAACATACGCCGGGCATTGCCGGAAAGCTGTTCGGTACGCTGGGACGAAATGGCATCAATGTGATAGCCTGTGCACAGGGAGCTTCCGAGACCAACATCTCGTTTGTTGTCGATTCAAAGTCGTTGCGTAAATCGCTGAATGTGATTCACGACTCGTTCTTCCTCTCCGAATATCAGGTGCTCAACCTCTTTATCTGCGGTGTGGGCACGGTGGGAGGAAGTCTTGTCGAGCAGATCCGCCAGCAGCAGAAGAAGCTGATGGTGGAAAATGGCCTGAAACTCCATGTGGTAGGTATTATCGATGCGACGAAGGCGATGTTCAGCCGTGCCGGATTCGATCTGGCCAACTATCGCGAAGAGCTGAAAGAGAAGGGAGTGGACAGTTCGCTGGATACTATACGTGACGAGATTATCGGCATGAATATATTCAATTCGGTATTTGTGGATTGTACGGCCAGTCCGGACATAGCCTCTCTATATAAGGACTTCCTGCAACATAACATTTCTGTGGTGGCGGCCAATAAGATTGCTGCTTCATCGGCTTACGAGAATTACCGTGAACTGAAGCTGATAGCCCGCCAGCGTGGTGTGAAATATCTGTTTGAAACCAACGTGGGAGCCGGACTTCCGATTATCAATACCATCAATGACCTGATACATAGCGGTGATAAGATTCTGAAGATCGAGGCAGTGCTTTCGGGTACGCTGAACTATATTTTCAATAAGATCAGTGCCGATGTTCCCTTCAGCCGTACCATCAAGATGGCGCAGGAAGAGCGTTATTCGGAACCCGATCCGCGCATCGACCTGAGCGGTAAGGACGTGATCCGTAAGCTCGTGATCCTGGCGCGTGAGGCCGGATACAAGCTGGAACAGGAAGACGTGGAGAAGAATCTTTTCGTACCGAATGACTTCTTTGAAGGTTCGCTGGAAGACTTCTGGAAAAAAGTGCCTAGTCTGGATGCTGATTTCGAAGCTCGCCGCAAGGTGCTCGAGAGTGAGAATAAACATTGGCGTTTCGTTGCCAAGCTGGAGAACGGCAAAGCATCCGTCGGTTTGCAGGAAGTGGACCGCAACCATCCTTTCTACGGACTGGAAGGCAGCAATAACATCATCTTGCTCACCACCGAACGCTATAAAGAATATCCGATGATGATTCAGGGATACGGTGCGGGTGCCGGAGTGACGGCGGCCGGTGTATTTGCTGACATTATGAGCATTGCAAACGTATAAAAAAGAAGCTTATGAAACACATCATCATACTGGGTGACGGAATGGCCGACTGGGCTGTAAAGTCGTTGGGAGACAAGACGCTCCTGCAATATGCAAAAACGCCTTATATGGATAAACTGGCCCGTATGGGACGGAACGGACGGTTGATAACCGTAGCCGACGGGTTCCATCCGGGAAGTGAAGTAGCCAATATGTCGGTTCTGGGATACAATCTTCCGAAAGTATACGAAGGGCGCGGACCACTCGAGGCTGCCAGCATCGGTGTCGATTTGCAGCCGGGCGAGATGGCAATGCGTTGCAATCTGATTTGTACGGAAGGAGATATCCTGAAGAATCATTCGGCAGGGCATATCACAACAGAAGAGGCGGATGTGTTGATTCAATACCTTCAGGAGAAACTGGGGGACGACCGGGTGAGGTTTCATACCGGGGTGCAATACCGCCATCTGCTGGTGGTGAAAGGCGGAAACAAGCAACTCGACTGCACCCCTCCGCACGATGTGCCTTTGAAGCCTTTCCGTCCGCTGATGGTGAAACCTTTGGTACCGGAGGCCGAAGAGACTGCTAGCCTGCTCAATGAACTGATCCTGAAGTCTCAGGAACTGCTGAAAGATCATCCGCTGAACCTGAAGCGGATGGCTGAGGGGAAAGACCCTGCCAACAGCATCTGGCCGTGGAGCCCGGGTTACCGTCCGCAAATGGAACGTCTGTCCGACACCTTCCCGCAAGTGAAGAGGGGAGCTGTCATCTCGGCCGTCGATCTGATCAACGGTATCGGATATTATGCCGGGCTGCGCCGTATTGCGGTAGAAGGGGCAACGGGGCTGTACGATACCAATTACGAGAATAAAGTGGCCGCCGCACTGGAGGCCCTGAAAACGGACGACTTTGTCTATCTGCACATTGAAGCCAGTGACGAAGCCGGTCATGAGGGTGATGTGGCGCTGAAACTGAAAACGATTGAAAACCTGGATAGCCGTGCCGTAGGTCCTATCTACGAGGCTGTGAAGGAGTGGGAAGAGCCGGTAGCGATTGCCGTATTACCTGATCATCCTACTCCCTGCGAACTGCGTACGCATACCAACGAGCCGGTCCCGTTTTTTATCTGGTATCCGGGTATCGAGCCGGACAGCGTGCAGACCTTCGATGAAGTTGCAGCAGTGGAGGGCAGTTACGGATTGCTGAAAGAGGATGAATTTATTAAAGAGTTTATGAACCGTTAAGGAATAGGAACAGAGTTTGTTCACCACAGATTACACAGAGTTTCACAGAGAATTTTTTATCTCTTAAGCACATATAATAAGAACTTAAAACTCTGTGGGACTCTGTGGTGCACCGACTCCGAAACCATTTATAAAAATACCCATGAAATATTATAGTACTAACAAACAAGCTCCGCTTGCTTCGCTTGAAGAAGCGGTAGTCAAAGGACTTGCTTCTGATAAGGGGATATTCATGCCCATGACCATCAAGCCCTTGCCTCAAGAGTTTTATGACGAGATAGAGAATCTTTCTTTCCGGGAAATCGCTTACCGGGTGGCAGATGCTTTCTTTGGAGAAGATGTTCCGGCGGAAACGCTGAAAGAGATCGTTTATGATACGTTGAATTTTGATGTCCCGTTGGTGCCGGTGAAGGAGAACATCTATTCCCTGGAGCTTTTCCACGGTCCTACATTGGCTTTTAAAGATGTAGGTGGACGGTTTATGGCCCGTTTGTTGGGATACTTCATCCGGAAAGAGGGGCGGAAACAGGTGAATGTGCTCGTTGCCACTTCCGGAGATACCGGTAGTGCGGTAGCCAATGGCTTTTTGGGGGTAGAGGGTATTCATGTGTATGTGCTCTATCCGAAGGGAAAAGTCAGCGAGATACAGGAAAAACAGTTCACTACGCTGGGGCGGAATATTACAGCCCTGGAGGTGGACGGAACGTTTGACGACTGCCAGGCGCTGGTGAAAGCAGCCTTTATGGATCACGAACTGAACGAACGGTTGTTGCTGACCTCGGCTAACTCTATCAACGTGGCACGTTTCCTGCCGCAGGCATTCTATTACTTTTATGCCTATGCGCAATTGAAGAAGGCCGGCCGGGCAGAGAATGCCGTCATCTGTGTGCCGAGCGGAAACTTTGGTAACATTACTGCAGGCTTGTTCGGCAAAAAGATGGGCTTGCCCGTCCGCCGTTTTATTGCCGCCAACAATAAGAATGATATTTTCTATCAATATTTGCAGACAGGACAGTACAATCCCCGTCCGTCCGTTGCCACCATTGCCAATGCGATGGATGTGGGTGATCCGAGCAACTTTGCCCGTGTGCTCGACCTGTATGGCGGTTCGCATGCAGCCATCGCTGCCGAGATATCCGGAACGACGTACACCGACGAGCAGATTCGTGAAAGCGTGAAAGCGTGCTGGCAGCAGACGGGTTATCTGCTCGATCCTCATGGAGCATGCGGTTACCGTGCATTGGAGGAAGGCTTGCAGCCGGGTGAGACAGGCGTATTCCTCGAAACGGCCCATCCGGCCAAATTCCTGCAAACGGTGGAGAGCATCATTGGTACCGAGGTCGAAATACCTGCTAAGCTCCGGGCTTTTATGAAAGGCGAAAAGAAAAGTTTGCCGATGACGAAGGAGTTTGCTGATTTCAAGAGCTATCTGCTGGGCAAGTAGAGACTCTCCCTTGAGGGCACAGGGTGATGTAGATGACTTTTGTTATGGATTATTAATGTGAATGCTTTGCGCTTTCTATGGTGAAATATGCTTTTCCCACAGCCGGCGGCTCTTTTCCCGGATGGAGATGCTGACGGGAAATTGTTTGTGAAAACGGTCTCAGAGATACTTCTGGGGGGGAGTGGCGGGACTTTTTTAAAAAACTCCCGCCACTTTTTTTGCCTGCAGGCATCTCCGGTTTCGCTTCCGCCCGCCCGCGGATTTTCTTCGTTCCGCATGCGGGTGAAAGTCTGTTTTTAGTGTAAAATTAAATAATCGTAATCTGCTTTCCGCTCCGGACTTTATCGTCCTTCTTTCTCCGAACTTTCCGTCTCCCGCTTTTGTTGTACGGGAATAAAAAAATAACCCTCGTATGATGAAGAATAAGAAAGTGGAGGCCAATCTGAGTATGGTGGTTTCCAAAACCTTTAGCGGATTGAACATGAATGCGTTGAAATATCTGCTTCCCGTATGGGTCAGTCCCCTTTCGGGAGTTACCCTCCGGTGCGTGTTTGCCGCCATTGCTTTCTGGATCATCGGGATGTTTGTCAAGCCCGAAATTTCCACCCGGAAAGAAAAAATATTCCTTTTTCTCCTGGGAGCCTTGGGCATCTATGGTTTCATGTTTCTTTATCTGATGGGGTTGAGTAAAACGACTCCGGTCTCGAGTTCCATTTTCACCAGTTTGCAGCCTATCTGGGTGTTTGTGATCGCCGTGGTCTTCTTCAAGGAGAAGATCAGTGCGATGAAGATAGCCGGTATCTCCCTCGGACTCGGCGGAGCCATTCTTTGCATTCTGGCTCAGAAGAGTGACGATCTGGCTTCGGACGCCCTGACAGGCAATATGCTCTGCCTGTTGAGTTCGATCGCCTATGCTGTCTATCTGGTGGCAAGTAACCGAATACTGAAGTCGGTCGGAATGTTTACAGTATTGAAGTATACCTTTGCCGGAGCGGCTTTTTCAAGCATCGTCGTTTCGGCTGTCACCGGTTTCCATGCTCCGGTATTTTCCGGGCCGTTACACTGGTTTCCGCTGTCGGTGCTCCTCTTTGTCCTGATATTCCCTACGGTTGTCAGCTACCTGTTGGTACCGATCGGACTGAAATATCTGAAGACTACCGTGGTGGCCATCTATGGGTATTTGATACTGATCGTGGCAACCATCGTCTCTCTACTCGTAGGACAGGACCGCTTCAGCTGGTCGCAGACCATTGCCATCGGTATGATCTGCGTCAGTGTCTATCTGGTCGAAGTGGCCGAGACGAAGGAGAAACCAGTCAGTAATTCAGATAAACCAAGTAGTCTCCCTCCGCATGGATCGTAAATTCGGTGCCTGTCGCTTCGTTCAGCGTACCCTGCCACCAGTTACTGAAGTCACTGAGCGGATATACCAGCCCATCGGCCCTCAGTCCGGTGGCGTTGAAGTTGAAGATGGAGATTTGCTGTCCGGGATATGACTTGAAACAGTTCCGCCCCGATGCCGGAATAAACATTCCGTGGTCCGTCAGCATCGTTACCTGCGCTCCTGCTTTCATATAGTCTATCAGCAGACTGATGTTTCCCAGGGTATGGTCTTCCCGTTTACCGGTTGCACCCACGAGGATGATTGTTTTTTTGCCTTGGTCGAGCAGGAAGTGTACCGCTTTGGTCTGATCGTTCGTCTCCTGGTCGTCTATCTGGTGGAAGATGGTTCTGAACCGTTCCTTGTTCTCCGGTGAGAGCGAGTCTCCGTCGCCGATGATGGCATCGGGTGTAAATCCCCTTCGGATGTGTTCGTCGGCGGACCCGTCGCAGCACACCACGTAAGGCGCCATAATCAGCATGGTTTCCGGCATTGAGTGGGTCGGATATTCGCCGTTGCCCAGTATGACGGCGTCCATATCGATATCATTTACTTTCATAATGCATCATTTGTTTCCATTTAAAGTAGCCAAAGATAGCGATTATTGAGTAAAGTCCGTAAAGAGCGGATGTGAAATAAAGCTCTTTATAGATGTAGAGTCCGCAACATACCACGTCGACTACGATCCATGCCCACCACTGTTCGACGTACTTGCGTGCCAGCATCCACATGCCGATGATGCTCAGCGCCGTGGTGAACGAGTCGAGCCAGGGGACGTTGCTGTCCGTAAACCGGATCAGTATCCAAGCGATGCCGAAGAAGGCTGCCAGGAATACCAGCAATAGGGGGAGGTATCTTTTCAAGGGTGTGTGCGTGATGGGCAGCTCGGCCCGGGTCTCTTTTTCGCTTCCCCGCATCCAGACCATCCAGCCGTAGGCGGCCGCGAGCAGATAGTAGATATTGATGCCGAAGTCGGCATACAATCCTGCTTGGTAGTATACAAATATATAGATGGCCGGCATGATGATGCCCGCTATCCAGAGATAAATGCTTGCCCGGTATTCCAGCCAAAGGTAAATCAGCCCGACAAGGGCACCTGTGATTTCGAGATAGTTCATGGCTTAGAAGCGGATCGAGATGTTACCCATTACATTTGTACCTGCTTGGGCGGCATAGCCGGCATAATTATAGCGTTCGGGCTTGCCGTCCTTCAGCGTATAGCCGCTTCCGGCATACCCGTTGTTTTCATACTTTTCGTTGAAGAGGTTGTAGATGGTGAATCCCACTGTAACCGACTTCACGTGTCGCAATTGGAATGTATATGCCAGATTGAGGTTGCTCACAAAATAAGCATCGAGTGTCTGCTCTGCTTGCTTGGCATTGCTCATATACTGCTTGCTGACGTACTGTGACTGGAGGGCGGCTTCGAATCCTTTGTGGCTGAACGAGAAACGATTATTCAGTATAAAGTCCGGAGAGAAAGCGATCGGGGTGTTACCATGTTCCACTTCGATCGGGTTCTTCCACTCGTCTTCGTACAGTTTTTCGGTGAAGTTTTTCACCCGGTTCTTGCTCAGCGTACCGTTGATGTCCCATTGGAACCATCGGCATGGCTTAACTCCTAGCATCAGTTCTACGCCCGTCCGGTAACTGTCCGGCACATTGCGTGCCATGGCTTCGCCTATTTCGTTCAATTCTCCGGTCAGCACCAACTGGTCCTTGTAATCCATATAGTAGAAGTTGACTCCGGCGCTCAACCATGTGTTGCGGTAGGTATACCCCAGTTCGTAGTCGTACAGTTTTTCCGCCTTCGGATATTCGTCTGCGTTACCGTCGGTATAGTTGTTTCGTGTAGGTTCTTTCTGGGCAACGGAGAAAGAGGCGTAAACCCGGTTGTTGGAGTCGATATCCCAGTTCAGTCCGGCTTTCGGGTTGAAAAAGTTGAAGTGATCGTTGACTGCGAGCTTTTGCAGTCCGTCAGTGTTATAATCGTACTTGTCATTGTCACCGTGTATCTTATAGTTGATGTAGCGGTATTGCAGGTCGGCATACGCGTTGAGGCCTGCCACCAGGTTGTAGTTGGCTTTCAGATAGAGGTTCCCGTCCGTCTTTTTGGCTTTGTTACGGTAATATTCGTGGTCGGGCAGCAACTCGCCGATATAGTTCTTCACCCAGATCACCCGTCCGAAGTGCCATCCGTCGTAGTAGTTCAGTGCGCCGCCCAGCGAAGCGTCCAGCTTCTCATTCCGGTAGTTCACCGAGAATACGCCGCCGCCAAAGTGATTGTCCATCTTCTTCTGCCGGATCAGGTCGCTTTTTTCCACTTCCTTTCCGTCGTACATAAACGGATGCAGGCGATACTCTTTCAGGCTGCGATCCTCTTTATACTCCTGATAGTAGCCGTCCCCCTTTGTATAATGGAGTGCCGCATTCAGGTTCCATGCTGCCGAGAAAGTATGATTCAGCAAGAGCTGATAGTTCATTTGCAGGTAGTTGTCCGTCTGGTCTTTGTAAAAGCGGATGTGTCCGTCGTCATCTGTGTACATGCCGCATGAGTTGAAGCGTCGGCCATATTTCTTCATCTCTTCCTTAGTTGCATAATTCCAGGCATGATACGTCTTTTCTTTACCGCCGAAGGTGATGAACTTCACCGAAGTATTGTCGGCAAAATATCCACCCTGTGCGTAGAAAGAGTACAGGTCTACTGATGCCCGGTCTATGTATCCGTCCGTACCGATGTTGGACAGGCGGGCATCGAATGCCCAATGATCCTTCAGCAGTCCCGTCCCGAATTTTACTGTCTCTTTGTGAGCATTGAAGCTGCCGTACGAGGCGTTTATTTCGGCATAAGGTTGCATCGAAATACCTTCCGTCTGCATATTGACACTGGCTCCGAAAGCGCCTGCGCCGTTGGTCGATGTACCCGCACCGCGCTGCACCTGTATATCCTTTACGGACGAAGCAAAGTCGGGCATATTTACCCAGAAGAGTGTATGGCTTTCGGCATCATTCATCGGGATTCCGTTGGCTGTGATGTTGATGCGTGTCCCGTCTGTTCCCCGTACGCGCAGTGTGGTGTAACCGATGCCTGCTCCGGCATCACTGGTGGTCAGTGCCGAAGGAGTCATACTGAGCAGAAAAGGGATGTCTTGCCCGAAGTTCTGCTTTTTGAGTTCTTCTTTCGAAACGTTGGTGAATGCCACCGGGGTTTTTGAAGTGGCACGTGTGGATACTATCTGCACCTCTTGCAGATTTACTACTTTCAAGCTGTCTGTCTCGCCCGCTTGCGCGAAGACACTTGCTCCGACCATCAGACAGCCGGCAAAAATCATCTTTTTCATGTTGCTAATTTGTTTTTCTCTACGCCGGCATTACCCGGATCAGGTCAAAGGGTATGTTCTCAGCCCGTCATGTTAAGGCACCCCTACTAAGTGAATCGGCGGCAAATTTACGCTTTTTGCTTGTGTAAAGCAAGAAACACTTCGCTATTTGATAAAAACATTGTAGCTTTGTCCGCTGTTATTAAATGGACAAACTCTAAAATTGTATTATTATGCTACTATTCCAAACTACACAACAAGTCGCCGATTCCCTGCAAGTGGCGGCTGAGAAGCTGGACCAGGCTATAGCCCAGGCAGACGGGCTCGATAAGTTGGGACTGATCACCCAACAACTGATAGACTCGGGCATACAGGCCGGAGGACATATTCTGAAAGCGGTCATTGTATTTTTGGTCGGACGTTTTCTGATCCGGATGCTGAACCGTCTGGTCGGCCGGGTGATGGATAAGAGAAACGTGGATATCAGTATCAAGACTTTTGTAAAGAGTCTCGTTAATATCCTTCTTACCGTACTATTAATTGTTTCCGTGGTAGGCGCATTGGGCGTCGAGACGACTTCGTTTGCTGCTTTGCTGGCTTCTGCCGGTGTGGCTGTCGGTATGGCGCTTTCCGGTAATTTGCAAAATTTTGCCGGCGGACTGGTTATTTTACTGTTCAAACCCTATAAGGTAGGCGACTGGATCGAAGCACAAAGTGTTTCCGGTACGGTCAAGGAAATCCAGATATTCCATACAATCCTGACAACTGCCGACAACAAGCTCATCTATGTGCCCAACGGGGCTTTAAGCAGTGGAGTGGTGACTAACTATAGTAACCAGAAGACCCGTCGCGTTGAATGGATCTTTGGCGTCGATTATGGTGAAGACTATAATAAGGTGGAAAAAGTGGTACGTGAGGTGCTGACCGCCGATAAGCGTATTCTCAATGATCCTGCTCCGTTTATAGCTCTGCATGCGCTGGATGCCAGCAGTGTGAATGTTGTAGTCCGTGTTTGGGTGGAGAGTAGCGATTATTGGGGCGTTTATTTCGACATAAACAAGACGATTTATGCTACGTTCAATGAGAAAGGCATCAATTTTCCCTTTCCGCAACTTACGGTTCATCAGGCTCCGAATTGATGAATATTCAAAAAGGGTGGCTACTTCTGAAGAAGCAATCACCCTTTTTGCAAATTTATATTTAACCAATTAACACACTCCGAAATCTTCTGTAGGATCATACGTGTTGTCTGTGATGCCTAACAGATGGTTTATCTCTCTCCGTTTATCCAGATCCTTGAAATAGGTTTCCACCACTTTGTAAAGGTCAAAACTGAATGTAGATCCGGCGGCCATATCCAATGACTCTACCATCTGCTCTACTGCCTGGTGGATTCTTTCTTGATCGATCAGGTGCAGCTCATTACTGTGAATAAGATATTTCTCCATAACCGTTATTGTTTTAAGATTCTACAGTTAAAACATTCTCAAAGAGGATAAGGTTCAAACTGTTTTTTCTTATCTTTGCCATTTCTAAAAGCAGGACCTTAGATCACCAAGTGAGAAATATTCGATAATGAATCAATTTTTAGATTTTGACCAGAAACTGTATGCTGAACTCCGTAAAGGCAGCGAGCACGCTTTTGTTACTGTTTTCGAACGGTATAACCGCTTGTTGTATGCGCTGGCTTATCGGTATTTTAAATCAGGTGAAGAGGCTGAAGACGCAGTGCAATATACTTTTATGAAATTGTGGGAGCAACGTTCCAGTTTTGAATTTCAATCCGGCATCAGAAGCCTGTTGTTCACCATCCTGAAAAACTACATTATGAACGAGTTGAGACATCGGCAGATTGTCTTTGAAAAGCATTACGAGATGGCTCAACGGAACGAAGAAGCGGACGACAGTTTTCTGAAGAATTTTGAAGATAAAGATTTCAGGGAACATCTTCGGACTGCCATCGGTAAACTACCTCCTCAAAAACAGAAAATATGCCGCCTGAAAATAGAAAAAGGACTTTCTAACCAGGAAATAGCGGACGAGATGCATATCACGGTGCCTACCGTAAAGTCCCATTATACTCAGGCCATTAAGATACTCCGTGCGGAGATTGAATCGTTAATTGTATTACTTCATGTATTGTGGATTCATTTTTTAGAGTGAGCAGCAACTCATACTTTTAAGTTGATGAAGTGTTTTTATTATTAGATAAAGAAAAGTCGAAATGAAAATAGATGATGCGATTATAGATAAAGTGCTCAATAACGAAGCTTCTGTGGAAGAAGCGGGATTGGTTGCGGAATGGTTTGCTACAGAAGAGGGTAGCGAATATTTGTCGGGGCGTTTGGAGAGCGAGTCTGCACGGCTCACCGAAGAACGGGCCCGGGAATGGTTAGACCATCCGGTGCCGGAAGAACGGATGCGGGAACGCTTCATCGGGCAAATAAAACCTGAGAAAAAAATAGTTTCTTATCGTCGTGGACTGATAGCGGCAGCGGTATTGATTCCTTTTTTATTCCTTAGTATATCTCTTTGGTTTCTGGCTGACAGAACCGGAGTCTTTTCTGCCACAGAATATGCTGAATTAAAGGTTCCTTGCGGAGAGCAAATGCAGGTTGTTCTGCAAGATGGAACAGTTATACAGTTGAATTCGGATACCCGTTTGCGGTATCCCAAGAAGTTCGGTCTGTTCAGTCGGAGTGTGGAGTTATGGGGAGAAGGCTTTTTTGTGGTCGCTAAGGATAAGAAGCGTCCGTTTATCGTCGATTTGAAAGGTGTTGAAGTAAAGGTCACCGGAACTAAATTTAATGTAAAGGCATATCCGTCAGAACCCAATGTATGGGTCACCTTGGAAGAAGGAGGCGTGCTGTTGAAAGATACCAAGAACAAGGAATATCCTCTTGTACCGGGTGAAAGTGCCGAATACAACCGGACATCCGGAATTTGCCAGATAACCAAACCGGATGATATGAGCCAGATTTCATCCTGGCGTTCCAATAGCCTGAATTTTTATCTTACTCCGCTGAGAGATATTATAAAGGTCATGGAACGGCAGTATGATGTTCATTTTGTGGTGCGTGATTCCACCCTATTGAATAACAGGTTTACTCTATCTACCAGCAAAGTGAATGTGGACGATGTATTGCGTGATTTGGAAGCGGTTTCATGGATACGTTTCTTGCAAACGGAAGATGGGGTATTCGAAATTCAGAAGGAAAAATAGATTGATTGAATTATTATTCTATAGATAGATGCAGACCCTGTTCAGGAGCTGCATCTATTTTTTTAGATAAGCTCTTATATGGAAACTCATACTTTCTTTCGGATGGGGTGTTAGCTTATGTAGTAAAAGGGCCTTTAAGAATATTTAATTTCAAGTATGAACCGGATATCTATACACAAGAGATATCACAGCAAATATGTGTTTATATGAAATATTTGTTTACACTTTTGATGGCCTGTCTGTCATTGTCAACTACTTACGGTACGGTACATCATCCATCTTCTTCTGTTTCGTCCGGACGATGGGTGGTTTGGGCGGAGGAACCTGCCACATCATGGCAGGATGCATTTGTCACCGGCAATGGCCGCCACGGGACGATGGTGATGGGGCAACCGGGATCGGAACGAATAATCTGTGTCCACGAGGAATTGTTTATAAGAGGATGGGATCGTCATAAAGTAGCGGTTCCTTCAACAGCTTCGCTTCTTCCGGAAGTGCGCCGGTTGATAGAATCCGGGAGAAGCGATGCAGCAGATGAGTTGATGACCGGTGAAGCTGACCGGCAATTGGTTGCTATGGGAGCCGTACAGCGCTGGCCTCTTATACCCCATCCAGCTTTTGATCTGTGCATTCGGTATACCGATACCACTCTACAGGCAGAGAATGGCTATAGAAGACAACTTGATCTGGAAACGGGTGAGACTTCCGCCTTTTGGGGTGGAAGAGGAGGAGTGACGGAATCTGTATTCTCATCCAGAGAGCATAATGTCAATGTGCTCCGTCTGAAAGCAACCGGACAAAGAAAGATAAATTTAGTGTTGGGGCTTAAGGAGACTCCGGGACGTGAAGGAGTTCATTTTGAGCATAATCTGGATAGTGCTTTCTCATCGGTGAGTACAGAAGCATTTTCAGGATGGTTATCTTACCGTGCCGCTTACAAATATGATGCCGGTGGTTATGAGGGATTGGCCCGAGTGTCTCTTAAAGGGGGAAGTATGATTACCGAAGGTGATTCTTTGAGAATAGCAGACGCTGACGAGGTACTCGTTCTTGTGAGAATTACTCCGTTGGAGAATGCAAATTTGTCGGTACGCCCTTCCGTGCAAAGGGAGTTGTCACGTTTACCGCTCGATTATAATACTCTGTTGTTACCTCACAGTCGGAAACATGCCGAAATGTTTCGCCGCATGCAATTGGATTTAGGCTGTTCTTCCGATTGGAAAACGACTTCGACAGAGAAAATGCTTTCCGATATTCATAAGCATGGGGTTACTCCTTTGTTTCTTGAGCAGATTCATGCTATGGGACGTTATTTGCTTATTTCTTCATCCGGCAAGTATCCTCCTCCTTTACAGGGAATCTGGGGAGGAGGATGGAAACCCGGATGGATCGGTGGCTTTGTATGGGATTCAAATATCAACTTGGCCGTCTCGGCAGCATCTATGGGCAATTTGCATGAATGTGCGGAATCTTATATTGGTTATGTGGAGAGTCTGCTTCCCGGATGGAGACTGAACGCGCGAAATTATCTGGGGTGCAGAGGCTTTATTGTTGCCCATTATAATGATCCGGAAAGTGGATATCTCACCCATTTCGGACGGTCTTTTCCCTGGATGTGCTGGCCCGGTGGTGCCGGCTGGAATATACGTCCTTTTTATGAGTATGCCATGCTGACCGGTAATGAGGCTTTTCTTAAGAAACATGTGTTCCCGCTATACAGGGAAATGGCTGACTTCTATGAAGACTACTTGACTATGGATGGTGATAGCTTATATCACATTTGCCCCAGTGTTTCTCCCGAGAATGCTCCTCCGGGGACTGACACCTGGTTGAGCAAAGATGCTACAATGGATGTTGCTATTGCTAAAGAAGTGTTCCGTTTGCTTCTTGAGATGGGGCGTACATTTCGTGCTGACAAAAAAGAATTGGCTAAATGGAATAATTACCTGCAACGGTTGCCTTCCTACCGGATTAATGACGAAGGAGCTTTGGCCGAATGGATTGATGAAGCTTATCAGGACGTATATAATCACAGACATCTTTCTCATCTCTATCCGGTTTTTCCCGGTTCGCAGTTGGGTAAGTCGGAGGGAGATCCTCGTCTTATACATGCAGCACGTATCGCATTAAACAAACGTTTTGCTTTCGATACCGGTTCTGCCCATGGATTAATTCATGTGGCTCTTCAGGCAGTGCGTCTGGGCGATATAGATAAGGTAAAAACAAATCTGGACCGTTTCAGTCGTCGTCATTATTTATATGACGGATTGGTCACTTCACATGATCCGGAACATCAAGTATACAATTTGGATGCAGTCTTGAGCATCCCACGCCTGCTAATGGAGATGCTGGTTTATACCGAGAAGGGAAAAATAGAACTTTTGCCGGCCTGGCCTTGTGATTATGCCGATGGTTCTATAAAAGGTATAAAAATCTATGGAGGACATACTTTGGACATTACCTGGAAAGCGGGAAAATTGATAGAAGCTGTTTTGTATGCACGGCAAAATGAACGGTACGAGGTGGTTTGTGGGGATGTTAGAAGGCATGTACAACTACATAAGGGCAAGACCTATCATTTCCCTGCATCTTTTTTTGCAGAAAAATAAAAATAGCACTCATACCTTCTTTTCGATGGTGTGTTAGCTTATATAGAAAGGCCTTTTTATAAACTATAAAAATAATTAATTTAATACTGTATGAAATGAAAACAAGAACCAGAACGAAAATGCTGTTGCTCTTAGGAGTTCTTTTATTTGGCTTCACTGTTTCGGCATGGTCACAAAAAGTTTCTTTGAATTTTAATAATGAGAAGGTAGAAAAAATACTGTCTTCTATAAAAGCACAAACAGGAATGGGGTTGGTATTCAGCGATCAGTTGATCGATGTGAATCGCAAAATTTCTATTCAAGTGAAAGATGCCAGTCTGGATGAAGCATTGTCTAAACTGTTGGCAGGAACGAAGGTAACTTTTGAAATAAAAAACAATAAGATTTATTTTATTGAAAAAAAAGCGGACCAACAGTCCGGTTCCCGAAAGAAAAAAGTATCCGGAGTGGTGAAGGATGCTACAGGCGAACCGATTATTGGTGCGAATGTCGTGGAAAAAGGAGTCGGTACCAATGGGGTGATAACAAATCTGGATGGGGAATTCACACTGGAAGTTCCGGAAAATGCTTCTTTGATTATCAGTTATATCGGTTATCTCCAACAAGATGTGTCGACAAAAGGAAAAGATGCGTTTAACATCATCATGAAGGAAGATACGAAGACCCTGGATGAGGTGGTTGTAGTAGGATATGGGGTTCAAAAGAAAGTAAACTTAACGGGAGCTGTCGCTGCTGTCGATTCCAAGTCGTTGCAGAATCGTCCGGTAACAAACGTTTCGAATGCGATTCAGGGACTTTTGCCCGGAGTAACGGTTATCTCCGGGACGGGGCAGCCGGGAAGTGATAATACAACCATACGGGTACGTGGTGTCGGGACTCTGAATAATTCTAATCCGATGTATGTGGTAGACGGTTTGCCGGTATCCAGCATAAATGAAGTGGATCCCAGCGATATCGAGAACATCTCGGTACTGAAAGATGCTTCTTCAGCTGCTATCTATGGTTCGCGTGCGGCAAATGGAGTAATCTTGATTACTACTAAAAAAGGAGGAGATAAAGCTCCCACGCTTCGTTATGATGGCTATGTGGGGTGGCAGAAACCTACGGCTCTTCCTGAATATCTGCACTCGTGGGAATATGCGAAGTTATATAACAAAGCTATGGTTAACGAAGGAAAGAATCCGATCTATACAGATGAAGAGATCGAAAAGTTCAGAAATGGTTCGGATCTTGACAATTATCCGGATACAGACTGGCAGGGATTATTTTATAAGACCGGTTTGCAGCATAGCCACCGCGCTGAAATTTCAGGTGGTACGGATAAAATGACCTATATGTTTTCTGCTGGTTACTTGGGACAGGACGGTATTATAGATATTGCTAAATATGACCGTTATTCGGTGCGAGGCAATATGAATGCCAAGATGGGCAAGTTCACGGCAGGTATGAATCTTTCTTTTACTTATGGGGAGGCACAAGAACCGGTGAGTGGTTTTACCGGTGAAATGTCTAACATCTTTTCGCAGATCAATCAGATAGCTCCTTTCATTCCTTATAAATATTCAAATGGATATTATGGATATGCCAATGATGGTAATCCACTTGCATTTATTGAAGAAGGTAATTTACGTACTACCAAACAGCATATTACCAGAGCCATCGGAAATGTAAGTTATGAACCGATTAAAGGGTTGAAAATTCAGGAAATCGTGGGTTACGAATATAAATCAATTTCTGATGAAAAATTCATTAAGGATATTCAATATTATAACTGGAAAACAGGTGAGCCTACAAAGTATCAGGGACCTAACAATCAAACTGATGAACGTAAAAATGGTCTGAAACTGAACTTACAGACTTTGGTCAGCTATAACAATACGTTTGGAAAACATACTGTAGGTGCATTGGCAGGATACGAACAGGAATATTACCGTGAAGACTGGACAAAAGGATATCGGAAAAACTTTCTGAACAATGATCTTTGGGAGTTGAATGCCGGTTCACCTGATGGTCAGACTGCAGATGGTTCGGCTAATGAATATGCTTTGCGTTCATTCTTCGGACGCTTGACTTACGACTATGATAATCGTTATTTGGTTGAGGCAAATATCCGTCGTGACGGAACTTCACGTATCTTTAAGGACTCACGTTGGGGAGTATTCCCATCTTTCTCTGGTGCATGGCGAATTATTAATGAGCCTTTCATGGAAGGAACCCGTAATGTGTTGTCAGATCTTAAGCTGAGAGGCGGCTGGGGAGTTTTGGGTAATCAGGCTATTTCTTACTATTCTTACCAATCTGTACTTGATCAGGCTAATTATTCGTTTGGCGGAACTGTTGTACAGGGGGTAGCACCGGTCGATGGAGCTAACCGCGATTTGATCTGGGAGACTACCGAGACTTTGAACTTTGGACTTGACATGGGGTTTCTGGGCAATCAATATACTTTATCTATCGAAGGATACCGCAAATTGACGTATGATATTCTGATGAAATTACCCGTAAGTACCTTATATGGTTTAAATGCACCTTATCAAAATGCAGGTAAAGTAAAGAATACCGGTTTGGAGATAACGGCAGGTTATAAATTGAATACTCATGGCTGGAATTTTCAGGTATCGGCAAATGCCGCATATAATAAGAATGAAGTGATGGACCTGAAGAATGGTGGTGCACGCATTTGGAGTGGTAAATATTTCAACCAGGAAGGATATGCCATCAACTCTATCGGAGGATACATTGCCGAGGGACTTTTTAAAACTGAAGAAGAGGTTGCTAATAGCGCAACGATTCCCGGCACTGATACAGCACCGGGCGACATCAAGTACCGTGATATTAATAACGATGGAAAAATCGATGGAGAAGACCGTGTCTACATTGGTAACACCATGCCTAAGTGGACATTTGGCTTGAATCTGTTTGCCGAATGGAAAGGACTCGATGCTACTTTTCTGTTCCAGGGAGCAGCTGATGTGCAAGGCTATCTTGCAGGTCCGGGTGTAGTAGGTGAAATGATTGGAGCTAAGGGAAAGCCTTCTTATATGTATCGTGATTGTTGGGATGCTGAAACCAATCCGAATGGTAAGTTTCCGAGAGCATTCTCTTCTTATCGCCAGAACAACAGTATTTATAATCCCTCTTCTTTCTGGATTGTCAACTCTTCATATTTACGTTTGAAGAACTTCCAGTTGGGATATACACTTCCAAAAGAGTGGTGTAATATGATGGGAATTTCACGAATCAGAGTTTATTATAGCGGGCAGAATCTGCTTACCTTTACCAAATTTGATAAAGGGTTCGATCCGGAATCACCCGAAGGAGGAAGCTCTTATCCTCAGGTCAAAACAAATACATTTGGTTTAAACATTACTTTCTGATAGATAATACATATGAAAAAGATAATATATAGTTTGTTGTTTGCCGCTTTGTTCTCGGCATGTAGTACCGATTTTCTAGATCGGAATCCTTTGGACAAACCTTCAAACGAAGCCTTTTGGAGAACTGAAAAAGATGCCATGGCCGCAGCTACAGGGTGTTATAATGGTTGGTTTTCTATGGATGAAGTGATTTATGCCGACTGTGCGTCGGATAATGCTTATAATCCTTTTACTTGGGAAGGCTGGGCGGTACAGGCTGCAGGTACAGCGACCCCGACCGATCCGGGTTATAGTTATATGGGGTATGGAAACATGGTTCGCTATAATAATTTCCTGGAGAATATCCATCGCCCCGAAATGAATGAAGATTTACGCAAACGCTTGATAGCCGAAGTACGTTTTCTGCGTGCATGGGATTATTTTCAGAAAGTGACGCATTATGGTGATGTGCCCTTGGTAACTTCCGTTCTTGAAATTAAAAACGCCAATTTGCCACGTACTGAGAAAGCGAAAGTGGTTGAGTTTATCTTGAAAGAACTGAAAGAGATCGCTCCGCAACTTCCCGAATCTTACTCCGGAAGTGATGTCGGACGTATAACTCGTGGTGCAGCTTTGACACTGAAAGCTCGTCTGGAACTGTTCGAACATCAGTATGATGATTGTATGGCTACTTGTAGCGAAGTAATGGGATTGGGCTACGAACTGTTTCCTGATTATAAAGGTTTGTTTAAGATTGCGAATGAAAATAATTCGGAAGTTATTCTGGATGTACAATATGTAGAAAGCCTGTACGGTAACTGGGTTTTGGGAGTATTGCCTCCGGCCAGTGTGGGCGGATGGTGTTCTATCAATCCTACTCAATCACTGGTAGATGCTTTTGAGTGTGAAGATGGAAAAACAATCGAAGAGTCTGAGGTATATGATCCGAAAGAACCTTACCTGCACAGAGACCCTCGTTTGGCTGTTACCGTATTAGCTCCGGGAAATCTATACGAAGGAAAACGTTACGACCCAATCGATGTGAAAGATCCGAATGGAGATTATTATGCTCCCTACGGACGTTCTAAAACAGGATATCTAGTTCGTAAATATGTGGACGATTTGTCTGATTATGCAGATATGTGGGATTGTGGTATGAATGCCATTGTTATGCGTTATGCAGAAGTGCTGTTGATGTATGCCGAATGTAAAATAGAGCTGAATCAGATTGATAATTCCGTTTACGATATTTTGGACGACATACGTACCCGTGCTAAAATGCCGGTTGTAGACAGGACCCGATATACCGGTCAGGAGAAATTGCGTGAATTACTCAGAAGAGAAAGACGTGTGGAGCTTGCTATGGAAGGACTTCGGTGGTTCGATATTTGCCGTTGGAAAATCGGTGAACAAGTGTTGAACGGGAAGGTATATGGTTGTTTACTTGGAACGGTCGATCCTGTAACCGGTGCCCTTTCATTGACAAATGAACGAATTTTTGTTGAGAACCGGAAATTTGATCCGGCAAAGCATTATCTGTGGCCTATTCCGCAGACAGTGATTGATGCCACTCCGGCAATTGTACAAAATCCCCATTATTAATTTCTCTCTATTTGATATATGGTTAAGGTAACAGAGATGTTTTTCAGGATATTTTTTTTCTGTAGTATGCTTGTATTCTGCTCCTTCCCTGCATTGGCAGGGGAGGCAGAGGCAAGAGTGGTGTTGAACATGAATACCGGTTGGGCTTTTCATCGGGGAGAAGTTGAAAGCGGTGGGCAGCCAGGTTTGGATGATTCCGGTTGGATAGCAGCTACCATCCCTCATATTATGCAATTAGAGAAGAAGCATTGTGGAGGAGATATTATTTATGATGGAGTCGGGTGGTATCGACGTACTTTCAGAGTACCGTCACAATACAAAGACAAACAAATAAAAATTTCGTTTGAAGGAGTCATGAATGCTTGTGAAGTCTATTTGAACGGACAGAAGATTAGTGCTCATCGGGGAGGTTATGTCGGTTTTGTAACAGATATTACTACCCGGATAAACTGGGACCGGGACAATCTGCTGGCAGTTCGGGTTTCTGCCGAATATGATCCACTTACACCTCCTGGAAAACCACAGGCAGGTATGGACTTCTATTACTATAGCGGGATTTATAGAGATGTGGAAATGGTTATCAGTGATCCGTTACATATCACTCATGCTTTAGAAGAGGACGAGGTAGCCGGAGGAGGCATCTTTGTTACTTATCCGGTAGTCGGAAAAGAAAAAGCCGTGACCCATGTTAAGGCTCATGTCAGAAACGAAGGGAAACGAAAGAGGAAAGCCCAACTTCGTACGCAACTGATAGATAAGAGTGGAAAAATAGTGACCTGTCAATTGACTCCTTTTCGGTTGTCAGCCGGTGAGGCCATTCATCTGGAGCAAAATCTGGAAATAGTACATCCATCGTTATGGCATCCCTATGATCCAAACTTGTATACGTTGCAAAATGAGATTGTTGAAAACGGTAAGGTTGTAGATTGTCATACTGAATCCATAGGTATACGTACTATTGCTTATACCCGCGACGGAGGTTTCTATATTAATGGCGAATCACTTTATCTGCGTGGAGCCAATCGCCATCAGGCATTTGCACATATAGGAGATGCAGCTGCTAATTCTATGCAAGAAAGAGATGTGATCGATTTGAAGCGGGGCGGATGCAATGCCGTCAGAGCAGCTCATTATCCGCAGGATCCTGCATTTTTGGCTGCTTGTGATAAGTACGGGTTGCTGGTAGTGGAGTGTATCCCCGGATGGCAGTATTTCAAGAACGATTCTACATTCATTTCCCGTCTTTATGAAGTTGGGAAGCAAATGATTCGTCGGGATAGGAATCACCCTTCCGTCATACTATGGGAAACAGCGCTTAATGAAAGCCGCTATCCGGCAGAGATAGCCCGGAATCTATATGCTATAGCACATATCGAATATCCCGGAGATCAGATGTACACTGCCGGCGACTACTTTGGACATGCAGACCGGGTAGACTGTTTCGATGTTTTTTATAAACAGGTATCCCGTTTTCCAAAAGACGGTGATGTGATGAGTAATTATCCGGAGGACCAGATCGCAGTGAAACCTTTGTTTTGTCGTGAGTGGGGTGACGGAGTAGGAGAAAAACCTAGGGTAAGCCTGATGGAAAATGAAGAAGAGCAATTGAAACAGTGCAGAGGGCGTTTTTTGCAACTTAACGGGCATGGATATTTCGACTGGTGCATGCTTGATGCTAATCCCAGAATGGGAGGACATTTTTTGTGGAGTTATAATGATTATGCACGTGGAGCAGAGCAGGAAACCATGTTTTGTGGGATAGTCGATATAAACAGATATCCTAAGTTCAGTTACTATATGATGCAGAGCATGCGTGATAAAGAAATATCCCAACCGGGATTATATGATGGGCCGATGGTATTTATTGCATCACAAAACACTGCTTCACGTTATGTTTCGTCAGTAAATGAGATCACCGTATTTTCCAATTGTGACGAAGTACGCCTTTTCCGTAATCATCATTTGATTGGAAAACAGATGCGTAAGGAGCGTACTCCTCTCTATCGTTCCATTGTAGAAAAAGGTGGGAGTCCCTGTTATGTTTTTAATGCCGGTACTTATGAGGCCGGTGAATTAGTGGCAGAAGGGATAGTAGATGGAAAAGTCGTTGCTACCCACAGTGTACGCACTCCGGAACAACCTCGACAGGTCAAAATCTGGTTGAAGGAAGAGAATATACAACCTGTGGCGGACGGATCGGATATGATTCCTGTCTACTTTAAGGTCTGTGATTCAAATGGTACTCTTGTCAATACATCGGATGTCCGGATACATATTTCCGTATCCGGTGAGGGAAGTCTGATCGGGGATGGAATAGAGCGTATCGGGATTAATCCCCAGTTGGTGGAAGGCGGAGTAGGATATGCGCTGATACGAACGACTTGTCGTCCCGGTAAAATTCATATTTCGGTTACGGCAGACGGACTCCGGGGGGACACCCGGGAAATTGTAACCCGGAGATACGACGGGGTATTTGTACCTGAAGGGTATCACGTTCCCTATTCCGGAGATGAAGAAGAGGGAGTTGTTGTAAAGGCTACTGCTTGGGAAAACGTCATCTGTACAAAAACTCCGTTAAAAGTGGTTCGGGTTGAGGCTACTTCGGAACAGAAACGCTATGAGGCTTCTCATATTGCAGATGGAGATGATTTTTCATGGTGGATTGCTGATGATGAATCTCAGCCCCAGATCGTTCTACTTGAATTGGAACGATCTGTGAATGTGTTTGCCAGTCGGATTCGTTTTCAGAAGGATAGTTCTACTTATACCCATAAGGTCGAAATTTCTATCGACGGAAAGAGTTGGGAGACTCTATACGAACGAGAATGTACCGGATGGGATTTTAAGCCTGTGCAGATCGGTAAGGAACTGAAATATATGCGCCTTACCATTGAGAAAAGCTCGGAGGGAGCAGCCGGATTGGCTGAAGTTACATTGTATCAATAAATGAAAAAAGTAATGAATATGAATTATCGAAGTTTGACTCTATCCATTCTGTTAGGAATGATAGTACATTTCGCTGTGGAGGCACAGACCTTGCCGGAGAAGCAATTTTTCCATCCTGACCGGGTGAAATATGATAAAGATTGTTTTACTATCGAAGGAAAGGATATTTTTATACTCAGTGCTGCGTTCCATTACTTCCGTTGCCCGCAGGAATTGTGGCGTGACCGCTTCCGGAAGATAAAAGAAGCCGGATTCAATACTGTGGAAACCTATGTCCCCTGGAATTGGCATGAACGGAATATGCCGAAGAGTGTGGACGACTATTCGCAATGCAATTTTGATGATCTGAAAGCATGGCTGCATATGGCACATGAAGAGTTCGGATTGTATACCATTGTCCGTCCCGGTCCTTTTATTTGTGCCGAGTGGGCCGGTGGTGCTTATCCGCGCTGGCTTGCCAAATTTTGCCCGCACAGCTATGATACCAGTTTCTGGCTTCGGAGCAACCATCCTGAGCACATGAAATGGTCGGAGCATTGGTACAATGCTGTTTGCCGGGTATTTAGTGAGGAACAACTCACTCGTAAGCAACCGGGTGAGAAGGGTATCATAATGGTACAATTGGAGAATGAATACATTTACTTTGATATGGAGTCCGAGAAAAAGGAAGAATTTCTGCGGGTACTTTCGGATGCTTGCATCCGAAATGGCATTGATGTCCCTCTTTTTACTTGTGTGACTCCCGAAGTGCGCGGTTCTCATGATCCGGTGATCAGCCAGCTGTTTGACATGGATAATCAATATGTATGGTGGAATATGCACGAGGCTAAATCACGTATAGAGAAGTTAAAGGCCGAACAACCCAATGCACCTGCATTTGTGTGCGAGTTGCAAGGTGGCTGGTTCTCTACCGTCGGTGGGCGTCTGAGTGAAGACAGTTATCTGGACGGACGTCATGCCCGGGGGATGGCTTTGATGGCTATGGCGGGTGGTTCTACCGGATTGAATTATTATATGTTCTTTGGCGGTACTCATTTTGCCGGATGGGGAGCCCGTCGTATGACTACTACTTATGATTATGGAGCTCCGCTAAAGGAAAACGGAGGGGTCGGTGAGAAATACGCTGCAGTGAAAGGAATTGGTGAGGTGGTCGATAAGTTCGGGGGACTGCTTGTCAGAAGCCGGCCTGTCCGGTTCGATGTGCAAGGAGCCGATAACCTGACTATTGGGATTCGCCGGGCTGCCGACGGAACTTTGTTTGTCTTTCTGTTGAATCGTGATAAAAAACAGGCATTCCGTCAATTAGTCAATTTGACTGTTGAAGGGAAACCCATGAGGATAGATTGTCAGTTGGCAGCTTTGGATAGTAAGTTGCTGGTGGTGCACGCCGGAACTGATACGGTGGAGTGGTATCCGCGTGAACAAACTTTGCCGGAACGTCCGGTCGCTTTACCTTTACCTATCACTATTACAGATGTCTGGCGGAAAGACGAAGACTTTCGTGGAGACTGGATACCGTTGCGTAAAGGTAAATCTCTTCCCGAGTTGGGAGTCAATGATTGCCGTTATTCAATGTATCGTAGTCAGGTGAATCTTACCCAGAAAGAAGTTGACCGCTATGGTTCGCTGGTTTTTGAACTCTTCACCGGTGATCCTGTTTACGTCCGCGTGAATGGGGAATTTGCTGAGCGTGTATCGAAGGACGAGCTGGACAATACTTTTATCGTATCCGGGCTTTTACACAAAGGCGTTAACGAGATCATTGCCATTTACGAGAACCGGGGGCATGCTCACGGATACCGTCCGATGGAGGAATTAAGCGGAGTCAAGCAGGCCGGTTTCGGACGCAGGCAGACAGGTATTCAGCCTATTGAAGAATGGTTTGTAAAATCTGTCGGAACGGACGAGCCCCGTTTGATGCCCGCTGTATTTGCTGAAGATGCGGGGTGGGAAAAAATTCTGCTCGATCAGCAAACGATTGATAACCTGGCTACCTTGCAAATTGCCGGATTGGAGAAACCGAAATGGCCTGCTGCCTGGATTTTACAGGAGAAAGCCGGTTGTGCCGTCTATCGTACATGTATCCGCTGGACACCAGAAATGATTCGTGAAGGGATGACTGTCCTTGAATTTGGTTGTATAGATGATGCCGGAACCTTATGGGTGAATGGTGTGGAAGTAGGTACGCACGAAGAGTGGGATAAACCTTATGTAATCAATGTGGCCCCTTTCATTCACGAGGGCGATAATGAGATAGCTATGGTGGTGAGTAACCGGAGCGGGGCAGGTGGTCTGCTCAAGGGAGTCCGTTTAAAACAGGAGTTCGAGGTGATCAAGAAGCTGAACTGGGAAGTTTCCACCGATCTCGGAGGAATCTGTCAGGACTGGAATTTGGGAACGGGAAGCACAGAGGGCTGGTCTGTTGTGAAGTTATCAGCCGATTATCCTTTGGTGCGTAAAGGAGAGCTAACCGGAACAGTCGATGGCGGACGGGATGCATTGCTTACCTGGTATCGTCTCGAATTCAATATGCCCCGGAAAAATCCTTCGGTATGGATTCCCTGGAAGCTGATTGTAAATGCTACCGGAACGGGATATATGTGGTTGAACGGACACAATATCGGACGCTATTGGGAAGAGGGGCCGCAACGAGAGTTCTATCTTCCGGAGTGTTGGTTACGTGCCGGAGAAAAGAATGTGATAATACTTGGATTACGTCAGTCCGAAACGAAAGGTGCCTGCCTGTTTGGTGCTGAGGTGGCTCCTTATACAGAGGATGTCGAATGTATGGAATAATAAGAGCTGTCATGAAAAAATATTTGTATGTATTGATTGCATGGATGTTGCCTTTATGTAGCATCCATGCACAAGCTCCGGTCTGGAATCCGGATAATGGAAATGGGACGTTTACTAATCCTATTATGTGGGGTGACTGGCCTGATCCGGATGTGATCCGGGTGGGCGATGACTTCTATTTTGTCTCCACAAGTATGCATTATGTTCCCGGTTGTCCCATTGCCACATCGAAAGATTTGGTGAATTGGAAGATGGCAGGATATGCTGTCGACCGATACGATGAAGATGCACGCTATGATTTGAAGGGGGGCGATCGTTATCTGCGTGGATCATGGGCTGCCACTATCCGTCATCATAACGGTAAATTCTATGTTGGCTTTTGCACTCCTTCTTGGGAAGGAGAGGGCCCCGGGCACTTTTCCATTTGCATTGCCGATGATGTGAAAGGCCCTTGGGAACGGACTATCTTTCCGGAATACCTGTATGATCCGGGATTACTGTTCGATGACGATGGCAAAGTATATGTTTTCCACGGACAAGGGACACTGTATGTTACAGAGCTGGCTTCCGATGCTAAATCTGTGAAGGGAGAGAAAGTGAAGATATGGGATAAGCGATTTAAGAATGCCCATGAATTCGGAGGAGGCTATGGCATGGAAGGTGCCCATGCTTATAAGATCAACGGGAAGTATTATCTCACTTGTCCGGCCGGTGGAACCGAAGGCTGGCAAATATGTCTGCGTTCCGATAACATCTATGGACCCTACGAACATAAACTGATCATGAATGATTCCGGTTCTTATCCTCCCAACGGTTTGCATCAGGGGGGAATGGTGCAGTTGAAGAATGGTGACTGGTGGTTTATTATCATGCAAGACAGAGGCCCTATCGGGCGTGTACCTCATTTGGTACCGGTGAAATGGGTAGATGGATGGCCGATGCTTGGCAGTGGTGGTAAAGACATTATTACCTATCCGAAACCTGAGGTCGGAAAGACCTATCCGTTCGCTTCTCCTGCCACAACGGATGAATTCAATACATCTTCGCTCGGACTTCAATGGCAGTGGAACCATAATCCGGACAATAGCCGTTGGTCCCTGAAGGAACGGAAAGGACATATGCGACTGAAAGCCTCGTATGCCGAATCGTTGAAGACAGCCCGCAATACATTGACCCAGAGGGTACAGGGACCTTCTTCCGAAGCAACAGTCGAACTGGATGTCTCCGGACTGAAAGACGGAAATGTAGCCGGTTTCGGTGTATTTGAATTCCCCTATGCCTATGTGGCTGTAGAGCAGACTAATGGTGAAAAGAAAATTGTAATGTGTAATGATGGTCAAACGATTGAAACAATCGATCGTTTTGAAGGGAACAAAATATGGATACGTGCCCGTGTGATGGATGTAGGTTTCCGTGCCGTTTTCTATTACAGTACCGATGGCAAGTATTTCCTTCCCATCGGTAATGAACTTAGTATGGGGCTTGGGCTGGTCTGGACTGCCAATCGTTTTGCCTTATTCAATTTTAGTAAGGAGAAAGCGGGAGAAGACGGATATGCCGATTTTAATTGGTTCCGTTTCACCAATAAATAATAAAAAGCGGGGATAACCTTTTCGCCATAGATTGGGAGTGTGCCGAAACTCATTGCAGAGTAACACAGAGTTCCACAGAACGAATTTAACCTATTGATAGCTAATGATATTTATTAGTATAAATCCGTGTAAGCTGTGATGAGTGCGAGTTTTGACATACTTTCAATCTGTGGCGATTTCAGGTATATGGCACATTTACCAGAACTTATTTTGTTCGGCATTGTATTCGAACCCGATCGATTCCAGTTTTCCGATCAGTATGTCCTTGCTGATATTCATATCTTCACAGAGTTCGTCGAGCGATGCATAGCAATCGCGAAGTTTCATGTTGATGACGCTAAACAGCATCATCGGATCTTCAGGAAGTTCCATAATTATTCTTTTTTTAAAACGGCTGCAAAGATACGGTAACTCTGTGTATCCTGCAAGAGCACTTCTTTCTTAAAATCATCCAAAGGTGACTATCCTTATTTTTCAAAATAGTAACATAATATCGGATTGCCTACCGTGGTCAGTATCGGTTCTTTAGACACTTCACCTGTCTGTATATCCAGTGAGTAGATACCTTTTGCTTTAGCCGATGAGTTACCTATCAACATACTCCCTTTATAAAGGGAAAGCATAACCCCGAAACCATTGGACAAGTCAAGTCCTTGCACCTTTTTCATGGTTTTATTGTACAGATCTATTTCCACTGCAAGATCGGCGATGGCTGTGTGTCCTTGTTCGCCCGGTTTGTAGTAACCCGGCATATTGATGTAAGCATACGCTTTTCCATTACCTACATACCGGATGGCGGAGATAAATCCGGCAGTCTTTTCTTCTCCGCTGATGGCGGCTCCTGTGATTGTCCATTGATAAGTCGGGTCGAACTCCGTTTCTCCGGCTTTGATACGCAGAACTCCGGCATTATGCCCTTTGACCATACCAAAGCCTCCCATACACGAAATGTAGATGTCTTTCTTCTCGTCCATGAAGATGGAATAGCGGTCGATTGGGCGGGTTGGCATAGAGATGCCGCTGGTCTTGTCTGTTATCATTTTCAGCAACTTATCCGTTTGGGTGTCAATGATGGCAATGTCGCTGTACGGGCGATCCTGTGGGGGAATCCATCCACCCACCATCTGGCTGAGACCTACGAATAGTAGTCCGTCGCGCAGCAACATGGCGGATGGATCCGGATTGCTGTCGGATACTCCTAATGAAGTCAGGTCTATCTCTCCTTGCTGTGTCATGGTAGTGGGATCGAAGATAGCGATCTTGCCTAATCCTGCCATGGATAGATAAGCTTTGCCGGTGGACGCAAAAACGATATTGGTGGCGGAAGAGTTGGGTGGCAATTTCATTGTTCCCGTTCTTGACAGCTGCCCGTTGTTCCGTGTATATTTCACTAACTCGTTCTTGCTATCGCCCATGTATCCCGGAAAAACGAAAATATCGTTCCCTTCGATAATCGGGTATGATCCTCCGTACGGAATGGGAATTCCGTTGTTGTTATTTGTATTTTGTGGAAACTCGTCACGGATCAGTTGCAGGTAAGCTGCTCCTGTCATTCCGTCGGGATTGGGCAGGATGGTTGCCAGAGCGATGTTGGCATCGGTGGTCGGGACTTTAGGGGTCGGATCTTTTTCGCATGCAGAAAATACGAGTGCAGTGCCGGCAAGTGCCAGCATCAAATTTCTAATCTTCATAGTTTTTGGGTTTTTAAAATAAATAATCTTGTTTCATTTCAATACATATCTTAACCTTACTCCCCAGTTACGTCCGGGTAGGGGACGATTGAACTCAGACATCATTCGGGCATCAGTCAGATTATTCATTCGTGCCGAAATGATGAACCGTCCGTTCATAAAGCTGTGTTCTATTCCGATATTGGCCGAGAAGGTGCGTGGAATTCTCCGTTCCTGAAACCGGCTTTGTTCAAAATCGTAGAAATATTCTTCAACAAAAGAACCGTCTGTAAAGATACGGGTGTTCTGTCCCTTGCCTCCGAACAGATTCTCTTTATGATATTCTAGTCCGGCATTTGCCAGAAGGTAGGGAATGTTAGGCATCCGACTACCTTTGGTCGGGTTGGTTATATGGGTATTCGGTTCAAATTTCCGCACATCCCGTAAGTCCTGGTAGGTCATGTTGCAGTAGCCGTAAAGCCAATGAGTCAAGTCCGCCTTGACCTCTACTTCAACTCCAAGGGTACGCATTTTTCCGAAGTTTTGATATTGAGACTGGAGATATCCTCCTGTAAACCGGATCATATTCTCAAGATATCCATAGAAGGTATTTACTTCTACCTGTAAGTTGCTGGCATCCTTTCCGGTGCGGTCTAAAAGAAAACCCAGGTTTACGCTTGTATTGCGTTCAGGAAGCAGGTTTCCGGAAGGGGCGACTGTATATCCGTCACCCAAAAGTTCGCTTTCGGCCGGCAGGCGTACGTCATATCCTACCGAGAGTTTACCCATGAAATCCGGAGTAAATCTATAGCGTAGAGCGTTGCTGATGCCAAAATCCCGTTTCAACATATCCACTTTCTCGGCTTCCGAAGACATGATACTGCTCATGTGAGTATTCATACCATACATATAATATTTCACGTTGAGCGAATTCAGGAAGATATCATTGTCGGTGCGGAAATCGTATCCCAGTCCGGCAATCCAGCTTGCCATCGTACTTCTGAAATTGGTTTTATAACCAACAACTTTATTTTTCAGGTCATCTTTCGGGTGTCCGGATGCGAAACTGAACAGTGAGTTCAAGTTGATAGAATGATTATTATTGATCACATAGTTCAGATGCAACTTGTGGGTGATGGTGTGTTTCTCGTTTCTGGCATTCGAGGCCCATTTGCCTATCTCTCCTCCATATTCGGATACAGCAGGATAAGTCGTACCGTCCCAGTTGTATCGGTAAGCAGCGGTATCCACCATGTGGAATACCGTGTAGGCATAGGCCAGATTCGATTCCATATCGAGCCCTTCTGTCAGGAAGTTTTCTTTTTCCAGTTTGTTGGCGAAAATGAAGGCGTCTGAGTAAGTGTGGGCTTTCTCAATATTATATTCAATACCTTGTATCTCTTTGAAAGTGTGTATAAAGACAGGTTCGAACTCTGCCAAATCGAACCACCATTTACGAGCCTTCAGGCTACCTGCAACAGCCAGTTTCTTGAATTTGTCATGGTTGCGCTTAATGATAAGCCCTTCTTCAAAAGGAGATTCCATCTTATAGTTATTGTCAGAGTAAGTATAAAATCCTCCGCCTCCGAATTCTAATCCTTTGGTAGCGATGTTGCGTTTGGTTACTAACGAAAGTTTGTGTGTGTTAAAACTTTCGATACTGTAACTGGCATCGAGGTATTTAGGCGGATACTCTCTGATGACAATATTTACGGCTCCCCCCACAGAAGAGCCGCCAAACCTGGCCGGTACCACTCCTTTGTAGATTTCGATTCGGTCGATCATGTCTACCGGTATGTCATTGATATCGATGAAGTCTGAATTGTCATTCATCGGGCTACCGTCTATGAAAAAGCCGATGCGTTTTCCCTCTAACCCACGTACGGAAACACGGGATGAACTGCCTACCCCTCCTGTGTTGCGGATAGTTACACCTACCGTTTTCGACAGAACATCCTGAACATTACTGACTGTTCCCTGCAACTGTTGCATACTTATCACTGACATGGGCATAGCCTGTTCGCGCAGTTGGCGGGCTTCGCTTTTGGCTGTGACGACAACTTCACCCAACGACTGAGTTTCCGGTTCTAGACGAATCACTAACTTCTTGGTTTTCAATTCGGAGATTCTGACCTCTTCTTGTCGGGTACGATATCCCATATAGGAGATAACAATTCGATAGTGTCCCGCAGGGACTTCTATTGAAAATTCACCGTTCTTATCGGTGGAAGTCCCTTTTTTCAGTGACTCTACGTATATATTGGCCCCCACCAGTGTTTCTTCATTATTGGCATCTATGATGACTCCGCTTAATTTTCCTGTCTGCACTTGTGCATGAAGTAAGTTGCATGCGGTAAACAGGATGGCGGTTAAAACAAGTATCCTATATTTCATGGCTTTCTCTCCTTATTTCGATAAATGTCGGTCGAACTTCAATGGTATAAGGGGCCCTGGTGCTACTGTTAGGCTTGGCGGTTTCGGCAGCCTGTACCCGTAAGGTGATAAACAGAGTTTCGGGAACTCCGGATAAATTTACTTTCATATTTAGTTTTTATGTTTTGGGTTGATGTTTATGATTTACTGTAATTTACCTATTAATGGGGATTGTACCGATGTATGGGTTATCGTAATTTTGTATCAGTTCTCCAATTGGGGACAAAAGTAGAGCCTTATCGGCTTTTACTGCTTACGCGAAAAGGAACTTGACTTTAACTTAAAGGAATAATGATGGTTACTCGGTTAATGAAACATGATTTGTGTGAAATGGTGTTGGAATGGCCCATGCCGAACATCGTAAAAGGAAAACGGACGGAAAAAAATAACTACCGGATTGACAATACGTATTTGAAAGCGACATTTGAAGAGATATCTACTCCGTTGTTTTCGATTATGGATCAACATATATCCAGTGAAGAACCTATTAAAATATATACTCGGGCTGACGACTATCATGCCGTTTGGTTTTGTGCCACTTTTGCAGGACATGCTACCTGTTGTTATAACTCTGTAATCCGAAGTGAGGAGTGGAATAAAGGAGATGCCAATTTGTTAAAATGTGACGGGGTAGACTCTTGTGTTCACTTTCCTAAAAACACGCCATTCCATATGATGGAAATCATGCTGTCACATGATTATCTCCGTGAACTTGCCATACACTATCCCGATTTGCTGGGCGGTAAAGATTTTGAAACCGTCCTTTGTAATGGTCAGTACAGGGCGTACCGGAAAAATCGTCCGTTTGGTCCGGGTGTTTATAAAGCGTTGCACGATATCAGACTTTCACAACTCAATGGCAATATGGCATCTATGTATGCAGATGCTAAGATACGGGAGATCCTTTCACTTTTTCTGGCCGGGCAGGAAGAAGAAAATTATCTTCATTGCTCATGTACTATCGGGATAACATGCGATAAAATTCATCATGCTAGGGCCATTATTGAGCAGGAATATCTAAATCCTCCGTCACTTCACCAGCTGGCATTGCGGGTGGGTACCAATGAATGTACGCTTAAGCGAGGATTTAAGACAGTATTTGGTACAACCGTATTTGGTCACATCTTTGAGTATCGCATGAAGATGGCTTGTCGCTATCTATTGGACAGCAGTAAGACGATACAGGAGATTGGGGCGTGTGTCGGTTATGAATATCATGCTCATTTCTCTACTGCTTTCAAGCGAAAGTTCGGACTTACTCCTTTGGAATACAGATGTAGCCGATTGTCCGGTTCTTGAATAGGCTGTCTCAACTCCTCCTTCACATTTGTTATTCTTTGCGATATTTTCTCCGTAGGCTGAGGTCTATCACATAAGTTGTGGTAAAGTTCGTCTATAAGAACTGCTATTTGTCCGGACTGAAAAGAGGATATTCCACTACTGTTTCCTTTTCGGAGATCAGTTTCTCTATTTCCTTTATGGATACTGAAATCTTTTTGTTGATTTTCGTGCAATTTGTTTAGAGTTCCGGTGAGATTGGAAAATACCTAAAAGGTACTGTTGTTGTTTTTTGTAATATTTTGAAAATCAGATTGCTGCAAGTTTTAATTTTGATTTTATCCACCGATAATATGCTTGAAACGGCTATTTTCTGCCACCTACCAGAAAAAAGAAATCCCTGATAACACTTGATTATCAGGGATTTGATTGATTTTTCTTTTGTTCTCAGTGATCCGCCTGGGGCTCGAACCCAGGACCCCAACATTAAAAGTGTTGTGCTCTACCTGCTGAGCTAGCGAATCAATCCTTATTTGCGTATCAGTTATTTCCTGATTGCGGGTGCAAAGGTAGTGACTTTTTTTATATCTGCAAGCTTTTGGATGAAAAAAGTTTCATTTATTTTTTAGTATTTTCCTCTGCTGATTGATTATCAGTGACTTCGTGCCTGTCATATTTTATTTTTTCTTTGTTGATAATGAAACGCTGATAATAGGACAACATCAAAGTGGTGAGTGGGAGTGCTATGATCATACCTAGCATTCCGAGTAAAGATCCCCAAATGGAAAGGGATAAGAGAATAATAGCAGGGTTGAGTCCTGTGATCTTTCCCATAATTCGAGGGACAAGGAAACCGTCTTGAATGGCCTGGACAACGATGAATACAATAAGAGCACCTGCCAGAATTACCCAGAAGTTTTCACCGGTATCAGCAGCCTTAAGGATGGCAAGTACGATGGTGGGCAGGAAGCCGATGATTTGTAGGTAGGGTACCATGTTGAGTGCTCCGATAAATAGCCCTAAAGCAATGGCCATCGGGAAATCAATGATCAGGAATCCAATGCTGAACAAAATCCCTACACAAAAAGCAACAAAGGCTTGCCCACGGAAATAACGGTTCATGCCATCCTGAATATCATTCACCAGATTGGAAGCGAAAGTACGGTATTTACCCGGAAGCAAGTGTAGCCAGCCTTCGGCTATAGACTCATAGTCGAGCAGAATAAAAACTACATATAATAGAATAATGAAAGAAGCAAAGACACTAAACAGGATATTGATGGATTCCGCGACAAGGGCCCAGAGTTTAGGGACCGTTTCTTTAATGGTATTCATTATATTCTCTTCACTCAGGATACGGTTGAGTGCCTGAAGGTCAATGTGCTTGTGGATAAACTCCGAAAGAGTAGGAGGGACAGTGCCGGAACTGTAGGTACCATTGGTCAGATAGGTTACCAGTAGATCGTTCATGCGTCCCATTTCGGCAAGCATGGGAGGCACCAGCAGATAGAAAAGGGAAATACCCACTATGGTAATACTGAACAACGCGCAGAAAATAGAAATGATTCTACTTTTGAAACGTAATTTGTACTGGAAGAATTTGACGAGTGGGTAAATCATATAAGCGATGAGCCATGCTACGAAAAAAGGTAGCAATACACCGCTGAGCCTTTTAAAAAGTATGAGTAATCCCACAATGAGCGCACAGCAGATAGAACCGCGTATGAAACTATCAAATGTAATTTTTTTCCTTTCCATGATAACCTGATATTTGATGTGCGACCTCATCGGTATGACTTGGCTTTACTGCCGTGAGGTCCTTATGATTTTTCTCGATCTTCTTGTAAAGCGCGTTGGTAACATTCCCGACAGAGCGGCTCGTATTGGGCTGTTTCCCCCAGTAAAACTTGTTTGTCATTCTTTACGGTACGGTGTGAAAAAGAAGCCAACTGTCCGCATTTCACGCAGATGGCATGTACTTTCGAAACTTCGTCGGCAATAGCGCATAGAGCGGGCATCGGGCCAAAAGGAACTCCTTTGAAATCCATGTCCAATCCGGCTATAATGACACGCACTCCGTTATTGGCCAGTTGATTGCATACATCTATCAATCCACTGTCGAAGAACTGTGCCTCGTCGATGCCTACTACATCTATTTCGGATGTAAAGAGCAAAATGCTTGCAGAAGAGTCAATGGGTGTGGAGGAAATGGAATTACTGTCGTGTGAAACAACGTCGCCTTCCGAATAGCGGGTGTCAATGGCAGGTTTGAATATCTCTACACGTTGACGAGCGAACTTAGCCCGCTTCATGCGGCGAATCAACTCTTCCGTTTTTCCGGAAAACATAGAGCCGCAAATTACTTCGATTCTTCCTCTTCTTCTAGTCTCTTGTATATGATCTTCTGAAAATAATACCATGCTGATGTATGTTATAATTGCTTGCAAAAGTAATAGTTTTATTGGCTTCTCAGTGTTTTTTCATTATTTATTTCTACATTTGCCAAGTCATTCAAAGAGAAATTCAGATGTAGATATGCAAGCATTGCTGAACGACATAGAGCTGGATATTCAGGAGCTTAAGTACCTGATGGAAATCATTTCACGCGAACCGGATTCCGTTTTGCGCGGAGTGGCACGAAGAAATATTGTGCAAATGCGAGGACGACTGGATGCATTATTGGAGCTGTTGGATGCAAAGCCTGTGATAGCGGCCGACGCTTCTGAAAGTCCGGAGAACAGACCTGTAACGGAAACAATAGAGGTTGTGGAAATCCCGGCTTTAAAAGAAACTGTGGCTGACATTCCAGAAGAAAACGAAGAAGCCGCAGTAGCAGAAGACTCCCAGGAGGCAGTCGAGCCTGAGCCGTTGAGTTTGTCTGAAGCGGTTATCGAACAGGTACCTACTGTGGAACTTGATCCTGTGGCTGATGAAAAAGAAGAAGTATTCGAATCGGTATCGGTTCCACAATCAGAGGAACCGACTGTGAAAGTTGAGACTAGAGTGGCTTCTTCACCCATCTTGGCCGAACGTATCAAAACTGCAGGTGATTTGCGTCGTTCGATCAGCTTGAATGATTCGTTTCGCTTCTCCCGTGAATTGTTCGGAGGAAGTATGGAACAGATGAATAATGTGTTGCATCAGATTGGTGAAATGAGTTCATTGGATGCAGCTCTTGTTTTTCTGTCTTCAAAGATCAAGGTCGATGAAGAAAATGAAGCTATGAATGATTTTATAGAGCTTCTCAGGAAACATTTTATATAATGAATATTTGAAGAGAGATATGGGAAAACTATATGTGGTACCGACACCGGTCGGAAATTTGGAGGATATGACATTCAGAGCTATTAAAGTTCTGAAGGAGGCCGACTTGATTCTGGCTGAAGATACCCGTACTTCCGGAATCTTGCTGAAACACTTTGAAATTAAAAATGTAATGCAATCCCACCATAAGTTTAATGAACATAAAACGGTGGAGAGTGTTGTTAATAGAATAAAGGCAGGCGAAACAATCGCTTTGATTTCGGATGCTGGAACGCCGGGAATCTCTGATCCGGGCTTTCTTGTGGTTCGTGAATGTGTACGTAACGGTATCGAGGTGCAATGTTTGCCGGGTGCTACAGCTTTTGTTCCGGCATTGGTTGCGTCGGGATTGCCAAACGAGAAATTTTGTTTCGAAGGCTTTTTGCCTCAGAAGAAGGGGCGCATGACAAAGTTAAAATCACTGGTAGATGAACACAGGACGATGGTATTTTATGAATCACCCCATCGTTTGTTGAAGACGTTGACACAGTTTGCCGAATATTTCGGGCCTGAGCGCCAAGTGTCTGTATCTCGTGAGATTTCAAAGATTCACGAAGAAACGGTTCGCGGCACTTTGAGTGAACTGATAGAACACTTTACCGCTACCGACCCTCGGGGCGAGATTGTGATTGTACTTGCAGGAATAGACGATTAATAATAACTTCATTTAAAAACGTAAAATGTAATCGTATGAAAAAGTTAGCAATTTTATTAGTATGCGCAGCTATGTTGGCTTCGTGTAACGGCTTGGGTGGTGGAAGTAAAGACCTGAAGGCAGAAAATGATTCTCTTTTGATGGAGTTGACCCAGAGGAACGCCGAATTGGATGAAATGATGGGTACTTTCAATGAGGTTCAGGAAGGATTCCGTAAAATAAATGCAGCCGAGAGTCGCGTAGATTTGACTCGTGGAACTATCTCTGAGAACTCTGCTACTGCAAAACAGCAAATAGCATCTGATATCGAATTCATCACAAAACAGATGGAAGAGAACAAGGCACAGATCGCTAAATTGCAGGCTATGTTGAAGAGTAGTAAGAATAATTCGGCACAGCTGAAGAAGGCCGTTGAGTCTTTGACTCAGGAATTGGTTGCCAAAACTCAACGTATTGAGGAACTTCAGGCTGAATTGGCTTCTAAGAATATCCGTATTCAGGAATTGGATGCCGCTGTAACCGGTCTGACTGCTGATAAAGAATCATTGGCTGCCGAGAACGAAGCAAAAGCCAAGACCGTAGCTGAGCAGGATAAAGCAATTAATAGCGCATGGTTTGTGTTCGGTACCAAGTCGGAACTTAAGACTCAGAAGATTCTTGAAAAAGGAGATGTGCTGAAAAGTGCCGATTTTAACAAGGATTATTTTACTCAGATTGACATCCGTACTACTAAGGAGATTAAGTTATATTCAAAACGTGCTGAGTTACTCACCACTCATCCTGCCAAATCTTATGAACTGGTTAAAGATGATAAGGGCCAGTTGACTCTGAAGATCACAAACCCGAAAGAATTCTGGAGTGTATCTAAGTATTTGGTTATCCAAGTTAAGTAAATTGTATAAAATAATTATAGCTGATAAGGGCACGGATTGCACAGCAAGTAGTCCGTGCCTTCTTTTTGAACTGTACCCGATACTTTAATATGAAATATAAGAACCTGTTTTTTGATTTGGATGATACTCTTTGGGCCTTTTCCCAAAATGCGTATGATACGTTTGAGGAAGTTTATGACAAATATAGACTGGGACAGTATTTCGATTCGTTCTCTCATTTTTATTCTCTTTACCAAAGACGGAATACGGAGCTGTGGGTTGAGTACGGAAACGGACAGGTGACTAAAGAGGAACTGAACCGACAGCGTTTTTTATATCCTTTACAAGCTGTTGGTATAGATAATGAAATGCTTGCAAAACGTTATTCTGACGATTTTTTCTCGATCATTCCTACTAAAAGTCGGTTAATGCCGTATGCAGAAGAGGTACTTTCGTATTTGGCACCCAAATATAATCTATATATTCTTTCAAATGGCTTTAGAGAGTTGCAATCCCGCAAGATGCGTTCGTCAGGTATCGATACCTATTTTAATAAAATAATTCTTTCGGAGGATCTGGGGGTGATGAAGCCTTGGCCGGAAATATTTTATTTTGCTTTGTCGGCTACACAGTCCGAACTGCGTGAATCGCTAATGATAGGTGATAGTTGGGAAGCGGATATTACAGGTGCCAATGGCATAGGGATGCATCAGGCTTATTATAATGTGTCCGGGCGTGCCGATTTTCCGTTCCGTCCTACTTATTTAGTGACTGATTTGAAAGAGTTGATGGAACTATTGTAACATTTATAGATATATTGTATTTTTGCGTTCAATATAGAACGCATAAAAATACAACTATGGACACTCTCTTACCTTTCGCTTTACTCTGTTTTACCTCTTTCTTTACGTTGACTAACCCCTTGGGAACAATGCCTGTCTTTTTGACCATGACCCATGGTATGACTGATAAGGAGCGACAAGCTGTTGTTCGCCGTGCTACTTTCGTTTCGTTTATCACTTTAATGGTATTTGTTTTTGCCGGACAATTCCTTTTTAAGTTCTTTGGTATTTCTACCAATGGGTTCCGTATTGCAGGTGGGGTTATCATTTTTAAGATTGGTTTTGATATGTTGCAGGCCCGGTATACTCCAATGAAATTGAAAGACGAAGAGATTAAAACTTATGCGGATGATATTTCGATTACTCCACTTGCCATACCGATGCTTTGTGGTCCGGGCGCAATAGCAAATGCTATCGTGCTAATGGAAGATGCCCATACGATTGAGATGAAGGGAACGCTAATTGGCATTATTGCTTTGATTTATTTTATTACTTTTCTGATATTGCGCGCTTCTACCCGATTGGTCAAAGTGTTGGGCGAAACGGGAAACAATGTGATGATGCGTTTGATGGGGCTTATCCTGATGGTGATTGCAGTCGAGTGTTTTGTTAGTGGATTACACCCGATATTGGTAGGTATCTTGAAAGAGGGGCTGCTTTAAATAAAGAATTGGATATTATTTAAGAAATAAAATGCCCGGATTACATAGTGCAATCCGGGCATTCTTTTCGATAGGGTCAATACTTTAGAAAGTATTCTTTTAATTAGCGGCTACCACCGGCCCACCAAACTGGATCGGTATATACATACTGACCGTTTCCGAAGGCTGCTTCTACGTTCGGGTTTGCACTTACGTCATCTGCTCCATAAGGTGCGCGAAGCGGGAATTTATAGGGATTGTCTAGTTTGATATACTCTTCACCCATTGCTTTCAAACGACGTACATCGTTGTAACATTCTGTTGTTTCGCCGAAAGCTCCAAGGAATGCAATATATTTCTGTACCATTACCTCTTTTACCGGATTGGCATCGAACAATGGTTTTACATTGTTTGTGAAATACTCTTCTGCTTCAGTAGCTGTAATCGCTTTAGTCGTTTCTTTAACACCTCCATAACTTTTTACTGTAGGGGCGTTGAATGCAGCTGAAACTCCTGTTTCGGCATTTGCAATGGCTGCTACTACAGCATCTTTTAAAGCATTGGCCGCCTCGTCCTTTCTATTTAACCGAGCTAATGCTTCAGCTTTCAGGAAGAGTAACTCATGATAGCTCATAAGTAAGGTCGGGCATGTTTGTGAGTATACGAAGATAGGAGTGTTATATTCGTATTTAACAGACTCTGCCGTACCATTGTCTGCCATCAGGAATCTCGGATCATCAGCACCTGTAACTTGGATAGATACAGCATTTTCGTTTTCAGTTAACTTACCTTGTCCGATACAGAAGATGCGGCGTAATCTCGGGTCATTGCGTTCTATTAGCTTGTCAGCGTAACTTTTACTTGCAGCCAATCCGTCGCGACTCCATTGGAAGTCAAATAGAGGATTTAAGTTTGTTGCACTATAGATAGAGAAAGCAGCCTGTTCTTCAATAGATGTATATGATTTGTCTACATATTCCAGAATTTTTTGCAAATCGGCATCTTTTGAGGAGGAACGGGCTAATAGTCGCATTGTATAACGTGCTTTCAATCCATAAGCGAGCTTTAGCCATGCTTCGCCATCACCTTTATATATAAAGTCATATTCTCCAATTTCATCACTTTTATCGCCTTTGGGAAGATCGGTAATTGCAGCATCCAGATATTCCATAATAGCAGTATAAATAGCTTCCTGTTTGTCTAATTCCGGAGTCAGAAACTGAGGTTGTCCGTTTGCTAATTCGGGAAGGGCAGCCTGGCTGAAAGGAGTGTCACCGAATGAGTCTGCGATCAGTCCGGCATTAATTGCTGCCAATACTTCACCGATACCTTTTGTCGTATAATTGCCCGTGACTTCATTAGAACTGATATTAATAGCGATACGTGCATTCTTCAGTGTAGAGTATAAATTACCCCATACATTGTTAAAAGTAGAGGATGCCGAGGGCTCTCCGTTACGTTTCTCCGCATTTGCCAATTGGTTATCCACTCCAACCATATGTTCTACATAAGTAGAATAATATGTATTAAAGTCACCTCCGATGTTGCTAAATGCGGTTGCTGTGATTACATCCGCCAAAATGAATTTGGCAGGAACACTGGTTGTATGGTCTTTGTCTTTATTGATGTTGTCCATTGTGTCTTCCGAGCAGGAAGCAAATGCAACGGAAATCAATGCCACAGACAAGATACCTTTTGATAAATTAAATATTGATTTCATTTTTGTCCTTTTTAGAATTTAACTGTAATACCAAAACCATAGCTTGATGTTCCCGGAAGAGAGAAACGCTCAAAGGCACCGGCCATGTTGTTGTTTCCCTGTGATGATTCGGGGTCAATACCATTATCCATTTCTGACCAAAGCAACAGGTTACGTGCAAAGACATTCACTGTAACTCCTAAATAAGATTTATTCAGTACCGGATAGCTGAGGGCGATTTCACGTAGTTTCAGGAATGAAGAACCATATACTCCGGCCTCAGAGATTGTACTCAGTCTGTCGAAATAGTTATAAGCATTTTCACCGCTGATTTTAATATCGTTGGGTGCATAAGAACCGTCGGCTAATTGTTTAACGGCCGGTTTCTCAAAGTAGAAGTGATCTGCTTTACGATAGTTTGCTGATTTCTGAGTAACACCGTAATAATCGAGTGTTGAAACAGATCCGGCATACATGCATCCACCTTGTTTCCAATCGAGTACGGCCGAAAGACGGAATTTGTAGAATTCAAATGTTGTATTGAAGCCCATTCTGAAGTCCGGAAATACATTCCCTAATACTCTGTTTTCACCTAATGTCGGCATACCGTTTTCGTCTACGACAATCTGGCCTTCCTCGTTTCTTTGATAGCTTGTACCATAGATAACCGGGAACTTGTCTCCTGCGCTCAAACGTACCTGCGGATCAACAAAACCTCCTAACATGATGCTTGATACACCGGGCGCCAGTTTATCAACGTAGTTATCGATTTTTGAGAAGTTAAATGCGAAATCCCAGTTGAAGTTCTTTGTCTGAATTGGGTTCACACTCAAAGTGATTTCGTGTGAATTGGTATGTACGGAACCACCATTGGTGATCAATTCGTTATATCCGGTAGAAGTAGCCAAGGGTACTTCGAAAATCTGATCTTTCACATTCTGGCGAGAATAGGTGTAATTCAGTGAGATCAAACCATTCCAGAAGCTGAAGTCTGCACCGATTTCGTATGATTTGGTGTTTTGGGGTTTCAGATTCGGATCATAAATCTTGTAGTATGGGATATATGAGCTGATTGATCCGATAGGATATTGTATAGGAGTACCTGATGAGAATCCGCCGCCGTAAACCGGTGTTCTATAGTAAGAAGGATAATAGGTACCTGCCTGACCTACTTCTGCATAAGAAGCACGGATTTTACCATAAGTCAAAACATCGTTCTTCAATGCTTCCAGTTCGGTAAAAATGAAACCGAGTGAAACTGAAGGATAAGTGAATGAACGGTTGTTGCGTGGCATAGACGAAACAATATCATTGCGGACAGTTGCATTCAAATACAACATGTTACGGTATGCTAATGAAATGTTACCGAAATTACCAACGGTACGCTCGCGATGATAGGTTCCTGTAGATGAATAGATTGATGCGTTAGCTATATGGTTCCATCCCGGGAAATTGAAGTTACTTCCGAGATTGTATTTGTATTTTGAAGAATTATCGACTAATTCATTACCATATAATACGTTTAAATCAAGTTCCGGAGTGATTTTCCAGTCATAAGTAACAGTTAACAATGAATTTATTTCATTGTTTGTAACGCTTTGCTCTTCAATGCTACCTGTTCCGTTGGAGTGTCCATATCCCCATGTGTCGGTATAGTTAGTGGTATAAGCATCGGTACCTAACTGGTATTTTACATCCAGTTTATGATTTTCTGTACCGAAATCGGTAGAATACTTAGCGAACGCATTTCCGAAGAAACGTTGAGTACGTTCTTTAAAAGAGTTGTTTTCAACTGCCCAATAAGCACCGTCGAAACCGCCTGTAGAACGGTATGTGTTTTGAGTATAAGGATCTCCGTCTATGTGTGAAGGAATACCGCCTAAATCATAGCTTGACGGTGCACCGTATACCGTTGCCATGATACCATTGTTGGCACCGGTCTGTTTTTTGATTTTAGAATAAACGAAGTTTCCGTTGAAACCAGTTGACCAATTCTTGCTCAGTTGAGCTTGTGCAGTCAGTTTTGCATTATAACGATCCATACCGGTTGAAGGTACAATACCGTTTGCTGTAGTGCTACCTAATGACAAAGAATAACTTCCTTTATCAAGGCTTTGTGCTACGTTTGCACTGCTGTTCCAGGTAACACCTGTATTGAAGAAATCTTTAGCATTGTCGTATGCACGGGGAGTAGCCCATGGGTCCAGTCCTGCCTTGGCACGTTGGTCTACATAATATTGTCCCTGATGCTTTCCGAATTTCTGAGTGTAACTGTTGTCTGTGTTACCACCATATTTAGGGTCATTGGCAAGTTCTGAAATCAGAGGTCCCCATGAACGAGAGTCAGACGGGCTAAAAGCACCGTTGAATCCTTGTGCGAATTCTTTTTGGAAATCGGGCATGGTAGAGACCTTATCGAATGAAAGACCTGTATTGATTGTAACTTCCGGTTTACCTTTACGTGCGCCTTTACCGCTCTTGGTGGTGATTACTACCACACCGTTTGATGCACGCATACCATACAGAGCAGAAGCAGCCTGGCCTTTCAGGATGTTGATGCTCTCAATGTCATTCGGGTCGATATCTACCGCACGGTTCGCATAGTCGGAGCCTGTAACAGAGTTGAAAGTATCCAAGTCAGTAGATGATGAGATAGGCATACCATCTACTACGTACAATGGAGTATTATCTCCTGTAAATGAACGTGAACCGCGAATAGTCATTTTAGAAGAAGCACCCGGCATACCTGATGACGGAGATATTTCCACTCCTGAAACCTTACCTTGCAAAGCGCTGGAAAGGTTGCTGCTTGAAGCCTGAGTCAGCTTATCTCCTTTAACATCCTGCACAGCATATCCTAACGCTTTTTTCTCTTTTGAGATACCCATTGCTGTTACTACAACTTCGTCAAGTGCCTTAGCATCAGTCTTTAATATCACTTTGATTACCGGTGCAATTGCTACCTCAGCAGTCTGCATTCCGATGTACGAAATCTGCAAAGTCTTTGCA